>ERZ772766.2-NODE-2-length-469228-cov-11.431911_pt1 | contig 469228 bp, 438 predicted proteins | sample MGYA00511379_ERZ772766 | MGnify/ENA primary metagenome ERZ772766 (study PRJEB29015, sample SAMEA2737895) | human oral metagenome | biome: human oral; feature: human-associated habitat; material: dental | place: China | collected 2116 ... | reverse complement strand
GAGCCAACAAGACCTACAACTCCAGAGACAACCAAGCCAGAGCCAACAAGACCTACAACTCCAGAGACAACCAAGCCAGAGCCAACAAGACCTACAGCTCCTGAGCCTACAACACCTACTCCTACTCCTGAGACCAAAAAGGAGAGGAGCAAGGACTCCGTGAATCACGGAGGTGGAAGAGTTGGTGGCGGCTCTACTGTGATTGGAACTGACTCTTACGAGCCAAATGATCCGATTGCGGAGACTGGAAAGGGTCACGGAGATCCTGCAAAGGAAACTCCAGCGACCCCGACTCAGGATCAGTCTAGTACGAATGTTAGCGTCAACGGTGTTGACAATAACAGAACACATTATGAAACTGAGGCTGAGACCCAGTCTTCTTGGAAAAATAATCAGGGTCAAAACCTGATTACAGGATCCAAGGAAACCGCTGCTGGTTCAGGCAACAGCTCAGGCAACTCAGCTGGAAACAGCACCGCAACAGAAGGCACTCCGCTTACTGGTTATGGTGAGGAATTCCATCTTGAAGACTAACTTCAAATGGACTCCGGCTGATCACACGGTAACTCGTTACTTACTCAGGCCGCAAGGCTTGGGCGAGTGGCAACATCTATAGCACTTTAACTTTAATACCGGTGGCCTCGCAAGGGGCTGCCGGATATCCATGAACTATTTTGAATTTGAGATGATTCGGTTTTGCGTGGTAAGACGAAAATTAAAAATTCGGCTAGTAAACTTTGTGGGAATGTTTATTAAACCAATACCCAGCAAAACCAAACAAAATTAAAGTGAGAAATAATTATAAGAAAGGAGCTTTTATGAAAAAAGCACTCAAAATTATGTCTGTAGCTGCTGTTTCTGTAGCTGCTGGTATCGCCACTGTCTCAACCGTTTATGGTTGGGGTGATAACGCTGGCGGTCGTCCAACTTACACCATCGCTGAAATCAACGCTGGTAAACTTGGCGACAAAATCGTTATGAACTCTATCAAAGATAATGATTCTTCTCTTACTGAAGCTGAGAGAAGAGCTGGTGTCACTACACCACTCACCGACGAACGCTCATTCATCGGTATCCGTGATGCTGCCACCGGCGCTCAAGGTAAAAACAACGTCTGGAACATTGGTAATGTAAACATCGAAGAAGGCAAAACCTATGTCATTCGTATGTACATCCACAACAACAACCCTAAGGGTGTCAATGCTGTTGCTAAAGATGTGACTGCACAGGTCGACCTTCCAAACATGGTTTCTAAAGAAGCACGTGTTACTGGTTATATCAACGCCAGCAACGCAACCCCATCTCGCTACTGGGATTCTCTAAATCTTAAGAGCGCCGATGGTCGTGCTTTCTACCTCGACTACATCGAAGGTTCTGCTCTCTATGAAAACAACATTTTCAAGAGCGGCGTCACTCTCTCTGACAATCTCGTCTCCACTGGTGTCAAACTTGGTTATGACAAGCTTGACGGCAACATTCCAGGTTGTTATGAATATGCTGGTTACGTCACTCTTCAAGTTAAACCAGTTTTCGAAAATACTTCAATCATGAAGCAGGTTCGTAAACAAGGTGAAAAGGACTGGAAAGAATCTGTCGATGCTAAGGTTGGTGACACTGTTGAGTATCAGATTCACTACAAGAACCTCAACGCTTCCAAGGTTGAGAACGTAATGATCAAAGACTCTCTTCCAACCAACATGGAATATGTCAAAGGTACTACTAAACTTTACCGCTCAGATCTCCGTGATGGTGCTGTTAATAACGAAGATAGTCTATTGACCAACGGTGTTAATATTGGTAATTACAACCTCCGTGGTGACGGTTACATCCGCTTCCTCGCTAAGGTTGTTGATAAGAACCTAGTTTGTGGTAATAACCGTCTTATTAACTGGGCTAAAGCTAGTGCTAACGGTTTCGCCGTTCAAGACAACGCTGATGTCTATGTGAAAAAGGAATGTGAACCTACCCCAACTCCAACACCAACTCCTACCCCTACTCCTACACCAACTCCTACCCCAACCCCAACTCCAAAAGAGTTGCCAAAGACCGGTCCTGAAACTGTTGCCACTGGCATCATCGGACTTGGTTCTGTAGTCACCACTGCTGGATACTACATTGCTAGCCGCAAACAACTTCGATAATTGACCGCTCCGAAGTATAAAAACTCTCGGACGTCAAGCGAAGTCCAAAAATTCTAGGCTCAGCCTCAGAATGAAAAAGAACCAGAGTAATCTGGTTCTTTTTTTGTGGTCTTTTATCTATTTTTCCTCTGTTAATTTTTTATTCTTTGTATTACTATTATGAAAATGATCAAGCAGTTGTTTGAAGAAAACAACAGTACTTCCTTTCGCTTGCAAAATCACAAAATCATTATTCTTATGCTTGCAAAAAATAAAATTATATAGTATAATCACATCAACTAATCAACCAAGGACTAGAGTACATTAAATACTCTGGTCCATTTTTCTCATAAGGGGGTAAAACTATGAAGAAAATATTAAGCATTTTGGTACTCGCGGTGGCATTACTTACCTCCGCATGTGCAGGCAATAAGGCAGCCGGACAAAGCGCGCAAAGTGCACAAAATGTGAAAGCTGTAAGTAACAAGAAAGGTGATTTTGCATCTACTTATCTATCAAATATAGATAAGGATGCAGAAACGTATATAGCAGACTTCGATTTTAACCAATATCTGATAGATAGTGGTGCTATCAGCATCGAGAGATTAGGTACGATATACGCTTCAACGACTTGCATCGCAGCTCGTTATCCAAACGGAATTGTTACTGTGTATTCTTTTGATGGTGACAATAGTAATCCGTACGCATATGGACGTCTATCGGAAATAAACGTATTTGTTGCCGAGGATGGGTTTAACCTTGATAGCTATTGGAGCGGTGAATCCGAAGAGGACGAAAATGGTGTACGTTCTGAATGGTTCCACCATTTTTATGCAACCGGTTCCGAAGATTTGGTTAATGAACCTAACTATGAGTGGGATTCTAAATTCTTCACAGTAAAACCAAATGGGATCTACTATGTGGAGGCCAAAAATGGGCAGAAAAGCCTCCTTGCGGTCTCTGACTTCTTTGATCAAGGTTTTAGAGACTCAATCCTTCCATATATCAATATAAAGGATCCTTCTTTCAGGAAAGATCCAATGGAAGGTAAGATCGGTGGACTAACTGACCTACATTAAGAATTTAGGCCCTCTTCGGAGGGTCTTTTTCATGTGTTATTTTATCGGTTTTTAAAATCCTTATGTTATAATCAAACCAAGATGGGCCCAGAAATAAATAATTCAACCAATAGTATAAATAGCTATAAATTTTCCGAACAACAGTTAAATGTTCCGACAAATAACTTAGCTTCAAAAAGAAGCAAGAATAAAAAATTAATCTTTATAAGCGTTGTTGCTCTATTTTTTGTATTATCTATAATTCTTATCTTGAAAATTATTATATCTCCAAAGAAGGTTGGATCTGGAGACATTAAAGATTACACTTCATTTGTTAAGCTTTATCAATATGGTGACGAGAATGGAAAAAAAGATATTAATGTTAATTTACCAGCAAATTATACTTATGCCTATAAGATTTTGTCAGAATCTGCAACTTCTGAAGAAAAATCGATTTATGCATCGAAGTTAAATGAACTGTATTTAAAGTATGGCAATCAAGAACCAATCGCTTCCTTTTTGATGCTTTTTAGCAATTATCTTGAAATGGGAGAAAAAATTACAAAAATAAGATCTGCCTACGTGCAAGACAATCAAGCCGCTAAAAGCCTTGCCAATAACTATATTTCACAAATAAAGACTTCAGAAATTTCTTATGCAAAAGAGCGTCTTGATTATTTTACTGCCTACTATAGTAAGTATATTGACTACTTAGATCAAGTAAAGAACGCCGGGTGTATCAAAGGAGGCTCCATAGATGTTAATTGTGAAGTTAATAGTAGAATTAATCCCGATAATGAAGCACTAAATGATCTATATACAGAGTTAGATGGTTTAGAAACAATCTTTTCCAATAGTTATCTAGATTCAACTTTATATCTAAATAATTCCATAATTGCACTCTATAATACAAAATCAACTACTAAGGAAAAATAAGAGATGAAAGCACTTATAAATAAAAATAAAAGTAAAAGACTAATCCTCCTATCCATAGTAGTTGTATTTTTATTTCAATTAATATTAACTTCAGTAGTTAATATTAATTTTTCAGAAGATGTTCACGCCGAAGCTTTATCTCCAAAAGATACATTATTACTTAAAGTATTAAAAGCCGGCTTTAAAAAATGTATAGATGGTGGCGTTCTATCTAAGAAGGATATTAAAGATTCCAATATTTCACCCAACATCTTATTTAACACAAATACGCCTATTTATGTAAATGACAAGAGCGTTTTATTGCCTCTCAAGTACGGTTCCGGAAACACTGTTAAGGACGGAGATATTTCCTGCGAACAACTTTTTATGAGCTATTCTGATGGCGATAATAATAGTTTTAAGACTTTTTCGATGCTGGGTGGCAAAAAAGATATATACGCTGATGGCTCTGTCGCAGAAAAAAATAGCTTAATCGAAGCTCTCGGATATACTACGAGCGACAGGAGTAACGCACAATTATATTGTGCAGCACTAAATTATACGGCTACCAAAGTAGACGGTACTGGTAGCACAAGGACAACGAACTCTATATGTGTAAATATTGTTGATGGAAAAATTACTCCGTCTCAGGGTAAGAAAATAACATCAAATGATGTAGTTATAAAAAATACTACCTCAGACAAATATATCAAATTAGGATTTGATAGTTACAATAAAAAAATATATGTAACTATGGACTTATCGGAATTACCAGAAAAAAATAAGTGCAAGTACTATAGTACATCGGCATATGATAGTCCCAGTCTGGATAAATATATTGGAAAAACTCCCGAAGAGTTTTTCTCAGATATGTTTAATGAAATAGAATCAAGTCAATCATTAAACAAAGTTAAGGCTTCCGGATTTTCGACAAATAATGGGTGGCCATGTTTTGGCGATACCTTTCCAAAAGAAATTGGCGCAAAATCTGTGGTTACAAATAGTACTAGTTCGGTTGACACTGGTTCTGGTGTAAATGCAGGCGCTGGAACGGAACTTAATAATTCAATCGCAAAAGATTACACATATGGCGGTTCTCCAAACTACGATAAGCTTATGAAGTATTATTTACCTTCCTATCCTGTCCCTTCAGCAGGTAATACACCAGGGTCACTTGACTATGAGTTATATGGTGGTTCTTCATCTGCAGCTCAGACTAGTGGTTTCACAGCGGTAGAAAGGGCTTACAACTGGTATTATGTGCTTCACGATGTGTTCGATGCTATCTCTGTTGATACGTCTATTGGTTGCAGTACCTCACGCCCTTCCAATGGTGCTTACCTCCAATATCTTAAGAAATCTGAATCCGACCCTAATAAAACGGAAGTCCAGTACTGTCCTATGAATGAATCTGTATTGGAGCTAAAAGCAAATGATATCCTTATGGATAAATCAACAAATGGGAAAGGTGTAGTAAATGCTGCTGACCGTATCAGTGACACAATTAAGCCACAAACAGCTAGAGAGATTTTAGATAATCTAAACTCGATCAACCTTGCTTCCGTCTGTGCTGCCGATTCAAGTTTTGCACTCTGTAAGGCTACTCCAATCGATTGTAAAACTGACCCGTCAAAAGAAGGTTGTAAGGAACTAGCTGGCGATAATGCCTCCGAGAAGGAAGATGGTGCCAATGGCGAATCTGCTACTTGTTTTGCAAATGCTGGCGCTCTTGGTTGGATGATTTGTCCTCTAATGTATACTCTTCGTGATGCCGTTCAGGGTATCTTCAACGAATTCGTTGAGCCTCTCATTCGTGTCGACAAGTCAATTGTCACTAATCTCGCACAAAATAATGATTCTTCCGCTATGTATAAGGCCTGGTCTCTGTTCCGCAATATGGCCAATATCGCTTTTGTCATCGCTCTTCTCTTTGTGATCTTCTCTCAGGTCACTGGTTTTGGTATTGATAACTATGGTATTAAACGTCTCCTGCCAAAATTAATTGTTACTGCTATTATCGTTAACTTTTCATATATCATTTGTGGTATCGTCGTCGATCTTTCAAACATAATCGGTAACAGTGTGAAAAACATTTTTGAGAACGCCGCAAGTGGGCTCACCGCTAGTGCTGGAGTTGGTAGTGATGGCGTAGGTGCTGGTGGCGCAACATTGGGCGTTGCAGCAGCTGTCGCTGGCATTGTTGCTCTTGTTGGTGCCGGTGCAACTCTTGTTGGTGCCGCACAGAGTGGGGGCTTCCTCGCGCTCATCCTTCCCGTTCTAGGTCTTGCCGCCTCTGCCTTTTTGGCTGGCTTCTTCGCCCTCTTGATGCTTGGTGCTCGTCAAGCCATGATCATCGTCATGATCGTGACCTCGCCAATCGCTTTCGTCCTATATGCATTACCAAACACAAATGCTCTTTTCAAGAAATGGATCTCTCTCTTCCGTGGACTACTCTTCCTTTATCCAGTCTATTGTCTTATGGTTGGTGGTGGTTTTATGGCTGCTAGATTAATCGTTATGAGTTCAACGGGTGTCTTTATTCAGCTAGTTGCCGGTTTTATCAGTATTGCTCCGTACTTTGCAGTTCCAACAATGACTAGAAATGCTTTGAAGGGCTTCGACGCTGTGGCAAATGGTGTTGCCCAGCTCCAGAGTCGTGCAAACGGTGGTATGCAACTTGCAAATAAGAAGATTATGAATTCGGGTGCCGTTAAGGCTTCTGCTGAAAATTATGAGCTTGGTAAACAAGCAAAATTTGCTAAAAAGTATGCTGGTTACACTCAGGAGCAACTAGCACGGATGAAGCCTGGCGAACGTAGGCGCCTCATGAATGCTGTCGGCGTTCTAGGAAAAGATGCTCATCAAGTCGCTACAATTGGCGCAGTAATGTCGCAGTATAAACATGATACCAGTGATGCGGGTATGGCAAGAACTGCTAATACAGCTATGGATAAAGTAGACGAGGAGCAGGCTACAGCTTATTTGTCTGACTATGCTCGCCAAAATATGTCTTATAGCGATGCTCTAAAAAATCTTATAAAAATGCAGAATGAAGGTTATGGTGAGAATGAGGAAGAAAATCATCAACGTGATATACAAATGCGTGCTCTTCAACGCCATATTCTTTCAACAAAAGATGGGCAAAAAGCCTATGAGCGTTACCTCCAAGAAGGAGAATATAAGGATAGTAATGGTATGATTTTGGCTTCAGGTAATACCAGCGAGAGGTCGCGTGCCGTTCTTGCAAGGGATTATATGGCAAATAACTCTGGCTTGAAGGATAAGTATGGCGTAACTTACCAACAAATGCAATCAATGCAGGGCTCTGGTTCTATTAATACCCTAAGAACTTCTGCCGATGGATCTACAGCTATAAAGGATGCTCGTGCCAACGCAGTTAATAAGTTTGTCGATAATATGGATGCTAAAGATATGCAAGAAATTAGCAAGAGTGATGCTGGAGAAATCATGAATAAGGTTGGTTATTTTGGTGAGGATATGAGTGGTAATGAAGTCTATCATGGTGATACATCTAAGATGAGTGAGGCTTCTGCTAGAAAGGTCAGGAGCTTATCCAATCAGGTTGTTGGGACCCTTACAAGCGATCCAGCTAAAGTGGGTGACTTAAATCAGAATGCTCAGACACTTATTTCTTCTATCACGAATACTGATCTTAGTAATTTGGGCAACCGCACTATGGTAATTCGGGATGCTAGTGGAACCGCTACTAGTACAATTACTTGGGAAAATAAACATGGCCAGAATGGTCCTCAAAATAATCCTCCAGGTAGTCCTCAAAATAATCCATAGGATAACCCGTAAAAAATATGGACCCGTAAAGGTCCATATTTTTAATGTTTTATTACTAAGCTCTTTCAGCCGCCATCAATACATTTTCAAACAATACCCCGACCGTCAATGGCCCCACGCCCCCAATTTTTGGTGTGATTGCAGAAATATCTGTTCTCTCGCGAATTTCATCTGAGATGTCTCCGACCAGTCTTCCGCCCTCACTTGCCGTCCCGGCATCCACAATCACCGCTCCGCTTCGGATCATTTCGTCTGTAATTAAATCTGGCGCACCAGTTGCTGTTACAATTACATCATAATCTCGTAACTTAGAAAAATCTGAGCCACGGTGAAAAACTTCGACATTCAATCCTGAATTCCTCCACATTGAAGCTAGTGGCCTGCCAACCAGTCTCCCCCTACCGACAATGGCAATCTTTTTCTGCTTTAGGTCAATATTATAACCGGTCAAAAGCCAGTTAATTGCCGTTGCTGTCGCACTATCAAAATCTCCTTGTCCAGAGAGCCCGTCCACATCCTTCTCCGGTGCAATCTCGCTTAGTACTTCTTCGGTTATTTCAGAATTCATTAGTGGTAGCTGGACAATAATCCCGGAGACAGTCTCATCCTCATTGGCTCCGCGAATCGCTTGTTTTAATGCTTCGGCTGTCGGTTCAACCTTAAGGTCAACCACCTCAACTCCAATATCCTCCCCGTATCGACATTTCAGTCCCACATATTTAGTAATCACCGGATTATCCGAATCGCGCACAATCACTAGCTTCGCACGTTTCTTGTTACTTCTCAAGGCTTGCACGAGGTGCGCCTGCCGCTCTTTAACGAACCCCACCAATTCTCGGCCGTTTAATTCTTTCACCATGCGCTGTTCCTAAGCCTCAATCTCATCTGGTTCTTGTTCGATTTTAAAACCAAATTTATCAAACACAATTTTTGCAATTTCTTCACGTGCTGCCGTAAGATCTGCGTATGACTTGGCAGACTCATTAATTAAGATCAATGCTGCCTTCTCGCTCACCTTCATGCCATGGAACACTTTTCCCTTAAGACCTGCTTCTTCGATCAACCAGCCCGAATTTACTAAATTGGTGCGTTTTTCGGGAGAATCTGGTCCCACTTCTTTCGCATTTCGCCAAACCTGTATTCCACGAGCTTCGGCCTCGTCGGCTTCTTCATCTGTCAAATAGACATTCTTAAAGAAACTTCCCGCACTAGCAATCTTCTCGGGGTCTGGCAACTTGCTATTACGCACTTCTTTGACCATGCGTGCAATATTTAGAGGTGAAAAGTCAGTCTCTCCGTGCTCATCTACATAGGCCTGAAGGGAACGATAGAAAGGAGGATTTAGCTGACCTTTTTCTACACGTACCGTTGTCGAGTAGATAAAATAACGTCCTACATTTTCGCCAGAGTTAAAAATCGATTTGCGATAACTCATTTTCATGTCGCTTGCTGGCACTACCACAAATTTTTCTAGTTTAGTGTCATAGGCTTCGACTGAAACAATTACCTGTGTTACTTCTTGGCCATAAGCGCCAATATTTTGTACTGGTGCAGCTCCTGCAGTGCCAGGAATCCCAGCCATCGCCTCAATTCCTGAGTAACCACGCTCCGATACATAAGTCACAAGATCATCCCACTGTTCGCCGCCATAAGCCTTAAAATATGCCACTTCTTCTTTTTCCTTTTCGCCAGCTGGTGTCTCAATTTGAGAAATTCCCATAATGCGATCAAGAATAATTACCCCCTCAAAACCTTCATCTTTAGAAAAGGTATTTGCGCCTCCTCCCAGTACCCAGACTGGCAGATTACGTTCCTTTGCAAACTTATAAGCCTCTGGAATGTCTTCTTTTTCAGTCACCGTAATCACAAACTTCGCCGGACCGCCAATGCGCATCGTTACTAGGTTTTTGATCATTACATTTTCTTCAATTTTTAACATTTTTTCCTTTCATAACCATGCTTTACAAGTTGGTATTAATACCTAATTTTAACACATTACAGGGTTGCAAGGTAAGTTTAATGTAAAATCTATGCATATTGACTATATCTAAAATAATTATATAATATATAAATATAGCATCTGCTATGCACTTTAAATTCCGATCAAATTCCAGTTCTTGGATGGTAGTTAGGTTATTAAAAAAATAAGTTAATCAGCTAACTACTGTCCAAGAATTTTCTTGGCTAGTAATTAGAGTATGGGGAAACCTCATCGCAAGCCACGGGCTCTAATTTAACCCAGAAAGGGGAATCTATGAAGTTAGAAAAAACTAACATTGAGGGAGTTAAGTATGTGGTAGATGGCAGACCGCACCCGATTGCTATTTACACCACAGCCGGCGAGAAGTTTTATTGTGTCGGCGACCGAATTTCGATTAGGCCGTATCACAAGAAGAAGGAGGACTCGCTATGTAGCATACCAAGGCCGTATACCGATGGAGTGATTTCTCGAATCAATCGTTGTGACAACGATCATTTCTTTGTCATTACTTTAAATAATGGCAGGGAAGTCACTCTTAGTCTCAAGGAGATTAAGAAGGTTACGAGTTGTAGTGAGTGTTTTCGCATTCGAGCTCAGCTCTATCTGAAACTATCTGAATGGCAGGTCGAGATCGATGATCTAAAACGTCAATTTGATGCCATCGCCAAGAAAAAAGCTTGGTCAACCCTATTTACCATCGACCAGATTATCGGGCTGTATCTCAAGATTCTCAAACTTAAATGTGTGGATTATGGCCAGTGGGAGATTCCTGAATGTCAGGAAATGTATAATGGTGCCTATAATGCTATCAGTTGGGCCTATCATAACATGACTCACGGATTTAATTGAAGCTTGCCCCGGTCCTAGACCGGGGTTTTGTATAGACTAGTCAGCATGACTACTTTATGTTAAAATATAACAGATTAAAGAAAGGCTAATATGGCAGTTAAGAAAAAGAAGATTGTGATTTCCAAGCTTAATCGTAACAATAACCATAAGCACAGTGAGAAACGCAAACACAACAAATAAGTTCCCGGTTGGGGGGACTTTTTTGTTGTGAGTAGCTAATTTGCGATTCTATAATCTCAAAATCTCAGTATTATTTATTTTTTTTAGCAAAGACACAGCACTGTTTAAGCGCAAAACCGTGTTCTATAATCTCGAGTATTATTTATTTTTTCCAGCAGATATTTTGTAGAGGTAGAACGAAGAATATATTTTCTCATATTTTTTACCGGGTACTTCGAATCCGTTTGAAATGAAATAGAGATCTTTGTTTAATCTTTTTGCTTCTGATTCGATTTTCTGATAGATTTTATTAATGTCTTTTGAGTCGCTAAAAGTGTAGACTACGGTTGTTTCTGGCGGGAAGGGGAAGTCTAGATAGTTGTGACACACCACCTTGGTTTTTGATTCTAATTTACGCAATCTGATACGTGACAAGAATGAGAGCACTGGGTGCAGTTCGATGCCGATGGCTTGCGCGCCAAATCTGGCGGCCACTTTTAAGACAATTCCATCACCGGAGCCCATGTCGATCAGTAGGTCTTTCTTGGATAGTGGATAGAGTTTTTTAAACATTTTTGTCAATTCGCTCGATAGGCTTGGTACATATGGTGCGCCAAAGAAGACAGTGATGCCAAATATGATGACGATCGCCATGATGATGAAGATGATTGCTTGTGTTAATCGAAAAAAGTCATCCATAATTCTATTTTATCGTATTTTTGTAAAACTAGAGTAATTCGAAAAGGTTACTCATGGCTCTGTTTCATCTTGTTTTTTTGGAAAACTAGGGCAAGATGTGGTAAACTTGAACCAGTTGCACCCGTAGCTCAGTGGATTAGAGCATCTGTCTTCGGAACAGAGGGTCGTGGGTTCGAGTCCCTCCGGGTGTACCAGATCGGCGTGAGCCGGTTTTTTGTGGTATCAATATAGAATTTTTATGGACAAATCCACAAAAAAGTGGTAGGATATTAAAGAGCCGGGCCGGTAGCTCAGCAGGTTAGAGCACGAGCCTCTTAAGCTTGGTGTCGTGGGTTCGAGTCCCACCCGGCTCACCAAATGTAATTTAGCCTAAATTTGGCCCCGAAATTAGAATTTGAATTAGTCCTTGCGTAGAGGACTTTTTTGTTAATTTTGAGACTTAAAAATATTTCTTATTAAATAAAACGTATTAGGAAATATTATTCACTTATCGATACAGTGTACCTTATAACATCTGAAAGCCCTTTTCGTGGTAAAATATAAAATAGACAGCAGTCTTAATATAAGGAGGTATTTTTATGAATGACAAGGGGGAATCCGGACGTACAGAACTGCATCAAATCAAAAAAACTAATCGTTGGTGTGCTATTTAGGGTAGTTATTACGAAAAAATAAATGTTGTAAACAGCACACCACCATAAAGGAGAAGCTCACATGTCTAAGGCAAAAAAAGAGACGATTGAAGCAAAAGGATTTGCCATTCAAATTTATACTGAAGACTTTAAAAACGACTATATAAGTCTAACGGATATCGCTAGATATAAAAGTGACGAGCCATTTATTGTTATTAATAACTGGTTGAGAAACAAAGATAATATTCAATTTTTAGGTTTATGGGAATCAATGCATAATCCTGATTTTAAACCTATCGAATTCGATAGGTTTAGAAAAGAAGCAGGTAGTAACGCATTTACACTATCACCACAAAAATGGATTGAAAAGACAAATGCAACAGGTATTGTTTCTAAATCAGGACGATATGGAGGTACATTTGCTCATAGTGATATAGCAATGGAATTTGCTTCATGGATTTCACCAGAATTTAAGCTTTACGTTATTCAAGATTATAAGAGACTTAAATCAGATGAAAATTCAAGATTGTCACTGGAATGGAATCTGAATAGAGAAATTTCTAAGATTAACTACAAAATTCATACAGATGCAATCAAAGAATATCTCTTAAAGGATCTTACCAACGAACAGTTGTCTTACAAATATGCAAGAGAAGCGGATATGTTCAATGTCGCTTTGTTTAACAAAAGAGCAAAACAGTGGCGTGAAGAAAATCCTGACTTAAAGGGAAATATGAGAGACTATGCAAGCCTGAATGAGCTACTGGTTCTTGCAAATATGGAAAGCTATAATGCAATTCTTATCGGTAAAGGTATGGGTCAAAAAGAAAGAATGATTGAACTGAGAAAGCTTGCTAGAAATCAGCTGATGTCAATTGAAAAATTAAACAATACAGGGATTAAGAACTTAGAAGATAAGTCAACGAATCCATAAAGGACTTGGCCAATGTTCTGATATACTTGAAAGCTTATTCGATTAACACTTCGTAGTCCTACTTAGTGTTTACGCATAATTATTAACAGCATCTTTTTCCTTCTGATATAATAATAAAATCACAGGAGATATTATATGTCTAAACAAAAAATTAATCGCTTTGTCGGATCTATTGGGGCTTTTATTGGAATCACTGTCTTTATTGCATATATTCCACAAATTATCGCTAACCTACAAGGAGTAAAAGCTCAACCATTTCAACCACTATTCGCAGCAGCTTCTTGTTTAATCTGGGTAATCTATGGTTGGACAAAAGAGCCTAAAAAAGACTGGATCCTCATCATTCCCAATGCAGTGGGAGTGATATTGGGTGGTTTAACTTTCATTACTTCTTTATAAAAAGGCTCTTTGTTGAATATTGCGGTGGGTTGATTTTTCAGTCCACTCCTTTTTATAGTTTTATATTATTAATATTCACTACACCTCATATTCCACGATCTCGCCATTCTCCATATAGAAATCGCGAAAATCTGTCTCATCATCATACCCGACAATATTATATTGTAGCATTTTGAGTAGCGTCCCATGCCCCACGATCAAAATCTTCTTCTCACTAGATTTTCCGCTTTCACCCGTTGCAAAAATTTTCCAGCACGCGCCAAAACATCTCGCACTGGCTCAATTCCAAATTCATTCGTATTTAACACTCGGCTAAAACCATCAATCTTCCAGTGCGCTGAGTCTGTTCCTTCTAGTTCTCCAAAACACCGCTCCTTTAAATTATCATCAATCACAATTTAACTCGTCCATCAGCCACAATCTCCGCCGTTCGTTTCGCCCTCATAAGTGGAGAACAGCAGCAAATATCAAAAGCTACGTCCTTTAATTCCTCCCGCACCTTTTTGGCTTGTCTCAACCCCGTCTCGTTCAGCGGAATATCCGTCTGTCCTTGCACTTTTCGCTCAATATTCCATGAAGCGTTTTGTCAAGTACCTTTTTATATTTATGGACGCTCTTTCTGTAAGGCGTATTAACTTTTAAGCAAAGAAAAACAGTAAACCGATTTGATTTACTGTTCCATGCCATTCTTTATTTAGTTGTTAGTTATGAAAATTAGGAATTTCATGTACTTGAGAATGGTTCAATCTTCATAACATAATCAAATATCTAATATCTCAATAATTTCTCCATTCTGCTGTTTCAATTCAATTTTCCGAATGATTTCTTCTCCCAAGTATTTAATAAAGTCACTTAATTCTGATGAAACTTCAAATATAATATTGTGTTTACTATCATTCTCTGGATTAAATGTTGAATTATAATTTCCTCCACTTGACCAATAATCCCAATTTACATCCGTTCTTTCGTAATAAACATAATTCTGTTTTTTTGTAACATATACCCTTTTGTTAATCAATATCTTTTCATCTTCAGACCTAAAAATATCAGAATATAATTTTAATCCCTCAAATTGCTTATATTCATTAATTTTATTATTTGAAACATTAAGCTTTATTTCTTTATAATCCATAATCTTTCCTCCTTAAACTTGTTGCCTATACTGGAGAAAATATTATAGCATTTTTAGGCATTTTTTCTACTGCCAGATTTCCCTACTCACTACTATTTGCCATTTGAATGTATTACTTTGAACAGCTTATCTTGAAATGTCTCTTTACTCTTTTTATCAAAATATATCTCTGTTACAAAGGTCTTTCCATTTATCTTTTTTGTTAGAATACCGTCAGGCTTTGGGTGGAGTGCTTGTTGTTCTACCTGTATTTCTTTAATATCTGTTTTTTCATTTTCTGCCATTTAGTTCCTCCTCTCGACTTGCACAAAAAAAGATTTCTTGTGATTAGGAAACCTCTTTTGCTTGGTTGATATTTAGTTTTAGGTTGCTCTTTGTAGCTCCTTTTTTGCTCTATACTCTCTTGCTTTTAATTTTTCATACTCTCGGCACTTTTCAAGGTTTTTGACTCGGTATTCTTTGTAATATGCCCTACGATATGCTCTGGCTTTTTTTCTTTGTTTCTTCTATTTCTTCCCCATCTCGTCATATCTTTCATGACGACAATTCCGATTTTGCCTTGCTCTACATCGCTTATCATCTGTGTATAAGCTGAACGGTCAAAGAACCTACCGCTTTCATCATCATCGATATAATGGCGAATATTTATCAGCTTTTTTTCTCTTGCATACCTTTCTAAAAAGGCTTTTTGATTTACAATACTATTACTCTCGCCACCGTCTCTATCTTCATCACCAACTGAAAGGCGGGAGTATAGTGCTGTGATTTTGTTATGATGATTCTATCATGCAATATCCTCCTTTTCTCGTGTCTATATATCACTCCTGTTCAGTTAATATTATGCAACCCAACTAGTCTCCCCATGCCTCACAAGATATAATTTCATGATTTCATTATACAAAACCCACTAATTCAAATCTACTATATCTCGCTTATGTTATAATACACTCAATGAACGAGCAACAAATTCAGGAGCAACGTCGGGCAAATGAAGAGCAGGCCGCCTCTTCACGCGCCATGACCCTCGGTCTCCCATATCTTGATACCCGCCCCATCGAGGATACTCTGCCGCTACTTTTTGGCATCATTGATATCCAAAAAATGCATAGCGACTACATCCTTCCTCTCCAAAAAGGCGGCAACGGTCTTCCATATCAATTCATGGTCACCAGCCAAACCCCTCGCAGCACCATCAAGGAATTCAGCGAGAAATTCAATATTAATGGTGATGGTATTGATTTTTTCCTCATCTCAAACAGTGCTTATCAAGTTCTCATGCTTCGTTACGATCCACCGAGGCAGGTTCACTACGATGATATTCGTATTGCTGGCGATGGCGATTCGGAAACTCTTGCTTCGGTTTCTCAGACCCTCAACTCGGTCGGTACTGATAAGGTTTTTGACTTCCTTCTTGATCAAGCTGATAAGCTCGGTGCTTCGGATATCCATATCGAAAATCTTCGTGAATCCATTCGCATTCGTATGCGTGTTGACGGTATTTTGCACCCAGTTGCCAATCTTGAACGTGATCGCTATCGTGTCTTCATGGGCGAGCTTGGTTCACGAGCCGGTATTTCTTCCGCCGCCAAGACTCCACAGTCTGGCCACATGCAGAAAGATATTTTCCGTGACGGTTCCTCACATCTTTTAAATATTCGTGTCGAAACTGTTCCGACCATGTACGGCCAGGATGCCGTCATGCGTCTCTTTAACTTTGATGAATCGCTTCTTAATCTCAATCTCCTCGGTCTCTCCGAACACGAGCTTTCTGAAATTAACGAAGTGATCTCGCATCCTCGCGGTCTTGTCCTCATGGTCGGTCCTACTGGCTCCGGTAAGTCCACAACTCTATATTCTATGATTAATGCCTTAAATACTACTGACCGTAAAATCATTACTCTTGAGGATCCAATCGAATATGGTATTTCTGGTATTTCTCAGATTCCAGTCAATACTACAGAGGGCGGTTCCTTTGCTGATGGTTTACGTTCCATTCTTCGTCTCGACCCTGACGTCGTGATGGTTGGTGAGATTCGTGATGGTGATACTGCAAAGACCGCAATTCAGGCCTCCATTACTGGTCACCTTGTTCTAAGTTCCTTCCACGCCAACTCCACTGCAGCCGCTTTCTCTCGTATGATCGACCTGATTGGCACCAATCCGATTTTCTCCAGCTCCATTCGTATGGTGATGGCTCAGCGGCTCGTACGTAGTTTGTCAGAGAATAAACGCGAATTTACCCCTGATGAGACTACCCGCCAATTCGTGCTCTCAAAGCTTGAAGGCCTTCCCGAAGAGGTAATTTATGATCAGCTCGGATTTAATCTTGATCCAAACAACTTCACTCTCTTCGAAGCTGTCCCATCTGGACTTGATGATCCATTCGGCTATAAAGGTCGTAAGGTGATTATGGAACAGCTCACCGTCTCTGAGGAAGTTCAGAAATATATCCGTGGCGACGTTGAGGATATTAATACTGATGCTATCGAGAAAACCGCCAGAAAAGCCGGTCTCATTACGCTCGAACAGAAGGGTATTTTAGCCTGTTTGCGTGGTGAAACCACATTGGATGAAACATCAAGGGTGATATAAATAAGAGGTAACAAATGGACCAAAACGAACAAAATAGTCAAGATCAGCAATTTACTCAAAGTGAACCACAAGCTTCAGCTGGGCAATTAAATCAGGTCGAAACACAGGCTTCAGTCGAATCAAACCCGATCGAACCACAAACTTCAGTTGATCAGTTTACTCAAACTGAATCCACTACTCCTGCTAGTTATGTTGAGCAGCTCGCCGAAGAATCCGGTTTTGATACTTCAAGTTACGATAATACTAAAGAGCTAAAGAAGTCAGGTAACCATTGGAAAATTGTTGGTATCGCCACCTCTATTTTATCTGTCGTCCTTCTTCTCGTTGTCAGCTTCCTCTACTTTTATAGTAATCAGAAAATTAATGAGGGAACCAATTTGGTCAAGCAATACCAAAAGGAGTTGACCGACAGTAAGACTGTCATTGCTGAGTATGAGGCTGCCACTAAGACCAAGGTAGTTGATACTAAAGCGCAGGACGAGACTAAAACTGAGGAGAAAGTAGAGCAAAAGGCCGAGAAGCAGATTGTCAAATGGAATGATCTAAATATCAACTTTGCTCAACTTACTACCATCGTTGGTGATGATTATCGCATCACTGGTGGTCGCATTGTTACGAACGAGGATGGCACGAAGGTGGTTGCCAAACTCAATGTCTCAAAAATGGAGAAAGTGGTTGACCCTAATGGCTTAGCTATGCCTCGCTATGTCGATCACGGTATGGCTGCACAAACCAATGTTTATAGTCGCAATCTTCCTAGCGGTTCCTGGCAATTCGTCGGTGTTTATGCCGCCAATGGTATGGGTGTCATCGAGTGTAAAGACGTTTCCGAAGATATGAAAGCTGCTGTGACTGTTCTAAATAAATATGAATCTGACCCTAATATGAAGTATTCTTGTAAAACCTTCAAAGACAATAATCCTCAGGCCGGCTTCGACACCACTGTCTTTTAATAGTCTCACCTCTTCCATTTTCCATAAAACTATGTTAAAATAGGTCAAGTTTTAAGTAATAAAAGGTAAAATATGAGTTTTCTAGTGTTGAAAAAAATTGGTGACGCCCAGAAAAAGAAAGCCATCGTTGATGTTCGCTCTGGTGATACCGTTAAGGTAACTCAGAAAATTAAAGAAGGCGAAAAATTCCGTCTTCAGGTTTTCGAAGGTGTCGTAATCCGTGTAGACCGCAAAGAGTCTCACACTGCACGCATCGTTGTGCGTAAAATTGCTTCCGGTATTGGTGTTGAGAAATCTTTCTTAATGCACAGTCCATTAGTCGAAAAAGTTGAAATTGTTAAGCGCGCTAAGGTTCGCCGCAACAATCTTTCATACCTCCGCAACCGTTCTGGTAAATCCGCTCGTCTCGTTGCTAAGGACTTTGATCGTGTTGCAGTCAATACCCTCAAGGAAGACGCAGCCGTTGAAACTCCAGCAGAGGCTCCAGCTGAAGCACCTGTCGAAGCTGAAAAGACTGAAGGAGTCGCTGCTGAATAAGACTAGAAAATTCAAAATAAACCTCATGCGAGGTTTATTTTTTTATAACTTTATAATCTGAGTTTCACCATAATCCTATTTTCTAAGATAATTAATCAATAATAATCCAGTTTTCGATTTGAAAATCTCCGCCACCTACTCCCGCCACCGCCAGTCTGACTGTAGAATCTTTAAATTCCGGGTGCATTGTTAAATAACTTTCCGCAGCAAATCGCACCTGTTCTTGCTTTTTTCGATCGACGAATTCAATAGCCTCCCCGAACTTCGCAGTTTTGCGATATTTTACTTCCGTAAAAAATAGGGAATCATTTTGTTTTGAAATAATGTCGATTTCAAAATACTTTGTTCTAAAATTTCTGGCAATAATCTCATGTCCCTTAGCAATTAAAAATTCCGCAACTTTCTCCTCGCCAAGATTACCGAGCTCTCTCGATGTCGTGCTTCCATTTTTTGCGCCCGGTTTCCTGGATGTCGTGTTTTTATTTTTTGCGCCCGACTTTCTCGATGTTGTATTTCCATTTTCTGCGGCCACCCCTCTGACTTTTCGTTTCTCTTCATCTTCATCGCCCCCAGGTTGTTTAGATAATATTTCACGCACTGGTCGAAACGAACGTCTATGTTCCGGTGTTAAGCCAAATTCCTCCATCGCTTTTTGATGCGCCACCGTCCCATAACCCACATGCTTTTCAAACCCGTACTCAGGATACTTTTCTGCTAGTTCCGCCATGTATCGATCTCGCTCCACCTTTGCCAGAATACTAGCTGCCGAAATTTCCTTAATCAAAAGATCACCTTTCTTTAAAGTGGAAACGTATTTCTCAAGCGGCGTTCCACTTAAAAAATTTACTGTCCCATCAATAATTATTTCAGAAAAAGGTACACGGGTTCCTTGTATCTGTTTCACTGCTCTTCGGCAAGCCAGTTTCAAACCCTCAGATAATCCAATCTCGTCAATCTCATTCGCGGAGATCCATCCTGTCGCAGCTGCCGCGGCCCCCTCCTTGATTTTATCATACAGTGCTTCCCGACGCCTAGCTGTTAGTTTTTTTGAATCAGTAAGTTCTGATATCCAATGATATCTTTCGGGTTCCTCTTTAATTTTTTCAGCATCTGGCAAAATACAGGCACCAATTACTAGCGGTCCTGCATATGGCCCTCGTCCAACCTCATCAATGCCTAAAATCATAGTCTGATTATAACAGGGAATCGATTGCACTTAAGAAGTTAAGTGTTATTTTGAAACATTAAAGCGAAATTCGACAATATCCCCGTCCTGCATGACATAGGTTTTGCCCACAGTTGCCAATTTTCCAGCTGCCTTCACTGCTGCTTCACTACCAAGATTTACTAAATCATCATATTTCATAACCTCTGCTGCAATAAAACCACGCTCAAAATCGGTGTGGATTGTACCTGCAGCTTCCGGTGCTGTGGCTCCCTTTTTAATTGTCCAGGCTCTCACTTCTTTTTTACCAGCGGTCAAGAAGGACTGTAACCCCAGAGTGTCATAGGCTGCCTTCACTAGCTCCCCCAAAGCGTCTTCTTTGACACCATAACTCTCAAGAAATTCCATTTTTTCTGCCATATTCATGCCGGTCATTTCTTCCTCCAGCTTTGCGTTCACAAAAACTGCTTGCGCAGGTTGCACGAGTGCGCGGAGTTCATTCTTTAAGTCTTCGTTTGTTAGTTCGGTCTCGTCTACGTTAAACATATAGATCACTGGCTTCTCTGTAAGATATGGAATTTTTTCCTCATTCGCGTCCTTATTTTTCTTGCGTTTAGCCTCAACTTTTTCACGGGTTTCAAAATCAGCAAGTTCCAGCTCGGTTTGAATAATTTCAATATCTGCCTTCGGATCAACCGGCGCGGGAGTGTTTGCATTGGCGGAAACGTGCATAATGTCGTCGTTTTTAAAAACTCGTACTACGTGGCAAATAATCTGACACTCGCGGATGTGTGCTAAGAATTTATTACCTAAGCCTTCGCCCCTTGACGCCCCCTCGACAAGCCCGGCAATATCGACAAATTCCACAGTTGCTGGAATCTTTTTCTCAGCTGCATACATTTTTTCCAGAACGTCTAGTCGTTCGTCAGGTACCGGCACAATTCCTACATTCGGTTCGATTGTTGCAAAGGGGTAGTTTGCAGCCAAAGCATGCGCATTTGTCAATGCGTTAAATAATGTCGATTTCCCCACATTCGGTAACCCCACAATTCCAATTTTTAGATTCAAAGCAGTTCTCCAAATATTATCTATCTCTGTAGATTATATCATGAACCAATAGATCCACTAAGCCTAGGCTAACTTATAGAAGTCAATCGCTGGAGACTCCATTGAATCGTCGGTAGACTCAGGCTTTTTCTTCGTAAAATCAACCTTAGTAATTTCATTTCGTAGTAAATCCAGGTCTTTGATTTTTGATATAAAGCCGTTCTTTTGTTCAATCTTTGATATGGCCATTTTTATCTCTTCGTCATTAAATACGTAATCCTGCATTATGGATTTAAAGATATTTGAAATTCTTTTCTCAGGCGTATCAAGTATCCATTTTGCCACATTACCATCAATATCTACGTCAATCTGATAGTTTGCATCCTCTAGCCCTTTTTCCTTCAGAGCTTTAGTAAATGAGTTAAAAAAAGCATACATATGAATATGTGTGTAATTTGCAAATTTAGAAAATGAATAAATAGTCATAATAATTAATTATAAATATATTTGATTGTATCATAACATTGCAACTTAGCAGAATCTTAGAAAGAGTAAGAGAAAATATTTGACAAAATATATTAAAAAAGATATAAATACAGACGTGAGATAATTTTTTCTCAAATATCTGCAGGAAGGGGGTGCTAGATATGGCAATGCAGAAAGGCTTAAATAAGAATAGGAATCATCACGATAGTCTATCTCAGTCAGGAAGTGGACGCTTTGGATCAGATTCTCGCGGTGGAACAACTATTAATAATGCGGCCAGTCCAGTTTATTGTGGAAAAAAGAATGAATATGGACAGGGGAAGCATAGTAAAGGTGGAAAACCTAAGCAAAGACATTGGTAAAGCCTAGTACTTTAGTCCCGGATTAACTCCGGGACATTTTTCATATTTATGAAGTTTAATTTCCTTACGTATAATAGTTAATGGTTTTAAGAAATTACCCCTGTAATTCAATAACTTCTTTGTTTTGGACATGTCTCCAAAATTTTCCTCATTGCTTCTTTTTCGGACTCAGTTACCCAAAGTGAGTATTTATATTTGACCGAGATTTGTCTCGCCACATATTGGCAACGAAAACTTTTATTCTTTGGTAGCCATGTCGCCGCGTCTCCATCTGATTTTTGCTGATTTGCGGCTGCCTGTACCGCAATTAGATTTAAAGGATCCGTCGCAATCTTCAGCCTCTCTTCGGCGGATTTATACTGTGCTCCTTTTTGCCAAGCATCCGACAACGCCACCACATGATCTATCTGTACCTGTTTTGAGATTTCTTGTCTTGAATGAAACTCCATCTCCTCGCCAGTATAGGGTTCATAAAACTTTCCAGCCACCACATTACATTTTTCGTCCACCTTTGCCGTCTCGCCAAAATCGCGTTTTAATATTCGCTGTCTTAAGTTACAGCCTTCAATATCTGGCCAGCCATTATAAAATTCTGTTCGCTTATAGCCAGTTTTTGGTGCCCGCCCCTTTATTTCAAGTTTAGATAATAACTCTGTCGCAAGTGGCACTCCCTCGGCTTGTTGTTCGCCGCTACTCGAAGCGCCTTTTTCTACTGAGTTGGCACTCGTCACTTCTTTTGCGCTTGATTCAGCTTTTTTCTGCCACGCGTTCGGATTTGCAACAATTGTCAGGATCACCGCGCCACTCAAAATCAAAGCCGTGATCGCTCGTCTTGTTTTGTGAATTGTTTTAAAGCTCATTTAATTTCTCCTTTTTATCAGTAGGCTGTGCAGTTTCTAGGCTTTAATGAAAACTAAAAGCCTCGTCCTTCCGAATCTATTTCGGCTCTTTCAAAGTCCTTGCGTACTTCACGACCGACATCAGATCTTGATCCATATCAAAATCCGTTTCCGGCAAATCCCCCACAATCATCTCAATTAATTTATCAAAACTCATTAGCCCCGTTACTTTTCCATGATCATCCACCACGATAAAGAAGTAGCAGCTCGTACGAATGAATGCCAAAAGTGCTTCTTTTAAGGTGTAATTTTCGCTCATGAAATAAACATTCTTGTCAAGAAATGCCGAGGCTCGGTCCGTCTCTTTTACACTCAGGCTGAACAATGTCTTGGTATGAATTAATCCTACAATTTCACCCCTCGCCCCCACCACAGGGAAGTGAGACAGGCCAGATTGGTAGAGTCGGGATAAAGTCAAAGGTCCCATAAAATCGTTTTCGTGAATAATAATCACTTCGTTCTTTGGCGTCATCACTTCTTTGACAAGTTTACTGTCAAAGCTCATTGCTGCCGCCATCGTTCTTCTTTGCTGCTTCGAGATTACTTCTTCAGGCAATTTATTTATCAACCACACCAGGTCCTCGGTTGTTTCAGGGTAAAAGATTTCAGGAAGATTTTCGGATGAGATGCTTCGATCCGCACTGTCCTCAGCATCAGGCTCATTTATGCCTTCAATTTCACTCATCTCAACTTCGTGACGCGTTAGGTTTGCTGCCGCATCTTTATCAGTGAAAATATTTCGGTTCATTGGGCCTACAAAAGAAGAATCAGCCAAATTCTCTGGTTCGTCCATATTCTTATGTTCATCCATACTCCTATGTTCAGAAGAGGCATCAAAATCATCTCTTTCATGATCGGGGCCTTCATCATCAGGTGATTTTTTCTTAACAGCGATCTTGCCTAAAGTCCTAGTTATCCCCTGAAAGAGCCCGCCAAGCTTCTCGCCGATCTGAGCAAAAATCCCCTTTTTCTCCTCACCAAAAATCCCTGAAGATTGGTTTAAATCCGCACCTCGATCCGCACTCGTATCGTCCATTTTTACCTCCGTTTTCGTCGCACTGCCCACAAACACGCTAAAATATGCTAATATCTATATTATACAAAAATTTATTGAATTAAGCGATAGATTTTGCTTAGGAGGTTTATGAAGAAATTACCAATTATTGCCTTTAGCGTGTTGATTATCGGTTTTTTAGCTCTCTGCATTTATTCTTATAATCAGAATCAACAATACGACCAATGGATTGCGTCTTTGGATCGTTCAAAGTATATTGAAAAAGACGAGCGAAACGGCAATCTTGGCGATAACTATAAGGGGAATAAGGATGCTAAGGTTCTAATTGTTGAGTATGCAGACTACCAGTGTCCAGGCTGTGCCACCACTTTCCCTTATCTATCTGAAATTGTCGAGGAATATAAAGGCAAGGTCGGTCTCATTTTTCGTAGTTTCATCCTTAGCTATCATAAAAATGGTACTGCGGCCGCTCATGCCGCCAACGCTGCAGCACTTCAGGGTTACTGGCAACCTTACGCCACTCTTCTCTTTAAGAATCAATCCGAGTGGGAAGGATTGGACTCTGAAAAACGTGACGCCAAGTTCAAAGCTTATTTTGAAGAGGTCTCGGGTAATAAAGGCAACGCTACCCAATTTCTCGCCGATATGAATAGTGAAGCGGTCAAGAAAAAGGTCAAATCCGATATGGCCGTTGCAAAGCTAGTCAATATCACCGAAACTCCAACTATTATTATTAATGGCAATAAACTTCCTAGCATCTCTGTTAACGAAGCAACTTTTAAAAAGACGGTTCATGAGATGATTGATGAAGCTTTAAAGAAAGCTGAATCTGAGAATAAATAATTAATCGGGAGATCCCCATGCAGCAACCAAAAATAGATTTCGTCATCACTTGGGTTGACGGCACTGATCCAAAATGGTTGGCTGATAAATTACGAACTCTTCAAGAAACATATTCTGAAGAATCTCCAAAAATCGACTCCTCCGCTCTTCGTTTTCGCAATGATTTTGATCTTCTAAGGTTCTGGTTCCGGGGTGTAGAAAAATTCGCTCCATGGGTTAATCGGATTTTCTTTGTCACCTATGGGCATCTTCCAAGCTGGCTAAACTTAACTCACCCTAAATTAAAAATTATTCGCCATGAGGATTTTATCCCGCAACAATTCCTCCCCACTTTTAACTCTCATACTATAGAAAATCACCTCCATCTAATACCCGGGCTCTCAGAGTATTTCGTCTATTTTAATGATGATTTTTATCTGTTGAAATCCACAAAACCAACTGACTTCTTTATAAAAGCTAGCTCTAAAAACCAAGCTAAAAACCAAGGCCACGCTAAGACCGAAGTAAATACCTATCTTCCGCGCGCTTTCTTTGCTGAAAATATTCTAATAAATAATCCGTCACGTGATATATTCCCATATATTCAAATGAATAACATGGCCTTAATTAATCAAAAATATCGCAAATCTGAGTTCTATCGCCAGCATTTTTCCAAAGCTTATAATCTCAAATATGGTATTTTTAATCTAAGAAATTTCCTGCTTTCTCCTTGGAAAGAGTTTTCTCTTATCTATGATCCACATTGTGCCACGTCTTATCGAAAATCAACGTTTAAGGCGGTCTGGCGAGAACATAATGAACAACTTGAGGCGACTTCAGCTCACCCATTCCGCTCCAGTCAAGATATCTCACATTTGATATTTTTCTACACCCAACTTCTTGACGGGGCTTTTGTGCCACGTTCTGCTAAATTCTCCCACCACACCATGCTTGGCGAGGATGATAACAACCAAAAAATTATCCAAATCGTCAAAAAACAGAAGTATCATCTCCTTTGCATTAATGACGGTGAAGTAAAGAATCCAGCCAAAACTAAAACCGCGCTCGAACAAGCTTTTGCGGAGATTCTTCCTGAAAAATCTCAATTTGAAAAATAACTAAACAATGTTATAATATGCTCGTTACCAGCCCGGTAAAGTTATTTAAAACCGTGCTAAATTTGAGATTATAATCTCGTCTTAAGAAAAGGGGGAAAATATGTTAATCCAATATGATGACAATATTTTGTCAAGTGAACTCACCGAAGTTGCAACAACTATTATCAAAGCTATAAATGCCAGTGTCACCGAGAGGGAAGTCACAATTAGTTGTGTTTATAATCTCTTCGCCAATATCAAAAGCCTCATCACCCTTGATCAGGCTTTTGACGACAAGCTAGGATACGGCACTCTTGAGTATCAATTCTTTGATCTCACAGAGGACTATGACGCTTTTATTTTCTTTAGCGAAACCTCTGCAGTAGACCAGATTCAAGATAAGCAATTCTCCGAGCTCACCCTTAATGACCTTGAGAATGTCGTTGATTTTTATGTCCAACTTCTTAAAGAGGAGCGAACTTTTATCAAGATTTTATGTTGCTTGCAAAAAGTCCCTTCGTGAACTTTTATGCGGATATTCGTTCTGGTGTTCTTGAAGAATATCTTGCGGCTATGCGAAGAAGTAGAGAAGAGCTGGCAAAGTTTTACGAGCTTCTGTCAGAGTGCCAACAGTCACTTTGCCTAATCCGCAATAAGCATATGCATCTATATAAAACAATTGATACGATGATTATTCAGATCAACTGGATTCTAAGTAATGAACAGCTCACCCTTGAGCAGTACTCTGTTGGCGCCCTACTTGATTATCTTGAGCCACTAGTTCAAACGGATATTTAAGAAGAATAAAGTTTTGTTTCCGATATAGTTTTGTATCCGATAAAGTTTTGTCTCTGGCGAGGGCCCAAGGCGGTAACTTCCCAGTCGCTAAAAGCGGATTCTGGATTTTCTCACAGCACGTCTCATTTATTTAATTTAAGGAGCTTCGGCTCCTTTTTTATATCTTCTAGGTCTCCCCCTCACAAATCTTACCGTTCGCGAAGTCCGCCCTTCACAGAACTTTATTTCTCGCAGTTCCCACTCTTCCCGCTCTCCCCTCGCTAGACCCTTGCTAAAATTAAAAAACAGTCTATAATACTCCTGTTGCATCCTAGGACAGCAACAAATGTACATTAAAAAATCGTTAAGCAAAAATCCTTTCAAGGAGGAAAAGATGACATTTGGTTTTTTTAGGACTAAGTGGGACCAGGCGGATTCAATCGATGAAGCGACAAAGAATCCGTTCTGCAGACTTAGTCAGTTCAAGATTAATGGTACCAGGAAGAAGTTCCTGCGCTTCATGAACTCTTTTAGGAGTACCGGTCTGATTTACTACGGCGACGAGGCAAGGGAAAATGAGCTTTTCTTCGATAGAGTCCTCTATGAATATCCGGAACTTGTACTGAGGATTTCTCGTCTCAAGCTTAAGCCGCATGATGATAAGAGTATCCCAATTTTGCTCGATATGTTTATGGGGGACGCAGCTTATTATGGATTCGACGAAACGGATCTTCCTCCTGTGCTTCTTTGTCATTGGCATGCCGTACAAAGAGATCATAATGAGCGACTAGTCCAAACGAGTGAATTTGGGGTTTAATATATACATCTTAACAAGACACCAGGTGTATAACTGGATATCCGGTCGTATGCACCAAAATTACAACTGAATAAGGATCATTAAATACAAAACTACAAAACTACAAGCCTTAACGATTTTATGGGAGCCGCGGCTCCCTTTTTAATATCCTCAAAACGTTTATTCTTGCACTATATATTATTTATGGTTTAATAGAACATGTTACAGTGATAAAGTAAAGTATTTTAAAATACTAAAACTCGATAAGAAGCCCGCTCCAAAGAGCATGTCAAGATGGCACTCCCATCTTAGTTTCCGTGTCAAAAGACACAACAAAGGAGAAGAAATGAAGAAAACAGAAATGAACGTAAAAACAAATGCAATAACCGCGGCAATCAACTCTAACGAGGATAGCAATTGTGAAAAGTTATTTTTCGCTTACACTGATCAGTTAGTGAAGGCTAAGCTGGATTTAGCAGGGAAGACCAATCAGATGTTCGCCGCCATTAAAGCCTATGTTCCTCTGAATGTTATTAATGTTCAAAGGGTTGAATATATGGCTTATGAGCAGATTTTGCTGCAGGCAACGGAATACCAAGAGAAGCTTTTAAGAGCGAAAATTCTAAAAGTCTTGGAGTATTATCATAATCATCCGGATTATGCGGCCGCTACTATCATCTCCTCAATCTGTATTTATGTATTCGATGAGGAGAAATGGATTCTGAAACTCTTCCAGGAGCTGATCGATGATCCATTTGCCAAGCTGTTTTTTAAGAAACATGATGAGCTAGGCCGCCAGTTCTATCAGGATATTGAGTGTGCCAGTGACTGTGTTGCTTCGCTGAAAGGTAAGATGATTATTCTCGAGGCTCAGATTAAAGAGGAATTTGAGAATAAGACGCTATGCGTGAAGGTTGCGAGTGAACTGAGTCATAATTTGCGATTAATTATTAAGGCCTTAGATAATAAGGATTCGTCAGAATTATGGCGCGGCGCAAAAAGCAACCTGCAGATCTTCGAGATGCTGAAGAAGGGGGGTCAGCGCCTTCCTGAGAATTTCAAGATGGGACCACCCAATCCTTCAGCGGCTATACAGCTCTCCCCGGAGGAGCTTAAGGCGCTCATGGGAAGCGACTCTAAGTCGGCACCTCAAACCAAAAAGGAGTCGATCTACCATGAATTCAAAGATCAGGAAAAGCTCGATGAGCTGCAAGCAGGCCTAATAAAGCATAGCGACCCAAACCGTAAGATCCGCGTTGTCGGACCTCATAGTGACAAGGTCATCGGTTAGACGGTATGAGAAGAAAAAGCAAAAAATCAAAGAACCAAGAGTTTTAGTATGATCTGGGAGACTGCGGTCTCCCTTTTTAATGTCGAAAATTTTGGGTCTTAGTTTATAAATAGTTTATGTGTGGCAATATTTAAACTCAGACTCAATTCACTACCACAGTAAATTGACAAAATGTCAAAAATAAGGTATGATAAATAAAGTAATAGTAAAATAATTGGACCGCTGAAATTAATGCAAAAAGAAAAGAAAAATTTGCAAGAAATTAAAATCTGTCTTGTCTGTTCAAGCGGCGGCCATCTTGCGCAGCTATACCAGCTAAAACCTTTTTGGCAGGATAAAAAACGTTTTTGGGTGACCTTTAACAAGGAAGACGCAAATAGTCTCCTCAAAGATGAAAAACTTTATTATTGTCATTTTCCTACAAACAGGAACATTCCGAACCTAATTAAAAACACTTTTCTTGCTTTTAAGGTCTTAAAAAGGGAAAAACCAGATTTGATAATTTCAGATGGCGCTGCTATCGCGGTACCTTTCTTTTATATTGGAAAACTCTTTAAAACAAAAAATATCTACATTGAAGTTTTTGATAGAATAGACAAGTCTACAATGACTGGTAAATTAGTCCAGCCAGTTTGCGATAAAACTATTGTGCAATGGGAAGAAATGACTAAGGTATATAAAAATTCCATTAATTTGGGGAGCATTTTCTAGGAGTATTATGATTTTTGTTACTGTTGGAACTCATGAACAATCTTTTGAAAGATTAGTGAAAAAAGTTGATGATTTAAAAAGAGATAAGATAATTGATGAAGATGTTGTAATTCAGAAAGGATATACTGATTATGAACCACAATATTGTGAATCATATAAGTTAGTTAACTATAATGATATGCAAAAATATTTAAAAACTGCCAGAATCATAATTACTCATGGTGGTCCGGCAAGTTTTATAGCACCACTTACAATTGGAAAGATTCCCATTGTTGTCCCTAGGCAAAAAAAATTTAATGAACATGTAAATAATCATCAAAAAGATTTTGTTAAACAAGTAGTTGCAAGAGACAATACAATTATTCCTTGTTATGATATAGACGACTTGGAAGGATTAATAAAAGAATATGATTCAATCGTAGAAAATATGAAAGAAAATTATAAATCTAACAATAAGTTATTTTGTGAAAAATTAGATGAAGAAATAAGGGACGTCTTTTATAAATAATAAATTCTGAGGATAAATGAATGGTGAAAAAACTAGATATTGGTGTATATCTATTTTGGATAATAATTAGTTTTATGAAAGGAATAGGCTTTTCTAGTGCTAATCCAATCTATATTTTTTCCTATGTGATTGGAATTTTATTAACATTTATAAAAATAATTAATGTCAGATATAGAAAAAGTGAACTTAAAAACATAGGCATAATACTTTTAATTGGAATTATAAATTATATTGTTGGAAAAGAGACGACAATATTATTCACTGCAATAGCAATAGCAACTTTAAAAGATATTGATATAAAAAAGATATTGAAAATAATGTTTTTTACTAGAGTTATTGCATTTATCATTGTGATTATATCGTCTTTGCTAGGAATTATTCCTAATAATACTATTGAATTCTATAGGGAAGGTATAGGATTTGTAAAAAGGATGACATTTGGATATAGTCATCCAAATCTTACACAAGCATCTTTTGTTTTAATAGCTGTTTTATATGTATATAATTATTATGAAAAAATTGATCTAAAAAGAGTTGTAGTATTAGAATTGCTTAATTATTTAATATATTATTTTACAGTATCAAGAAGCGGGTTTTTTATATTATCAATTTTCTTAGTATACGTTTATTTAATGAAAAGAATAAAAAGAGTTAATAAAAATTCAAAAAGATTATTAAATGCGACATTATTTTTCTCAATCCTATTTAGTTTTATAGTTGCATCATTATATGGAAAAAATACAATAGTTAATAAAATGGATACTATTCTAACGGGAAGAATTACATATATGAGTGAAACTATTAAAAATTATCAAATACCATTTTTCTCAACAAATAAATACAATAATATTCTGTTTGATAATGGTTATTTTGACTTGATTTATAATGGAGGCTTATTGGCATTTGCTTGGTATATGTATAATCAAGTAAAAACAAACAAAATTTTGGCAAAAAATAATTTAGAAAAAGAGATTATGGTTACGTTATTTTTGTTTATTTATTGTATAACGGAAAGTTATTATGCAAGCATTATTATGAATATAAGTTTAGTGTTCTTTGCTTATTATGTATTTTCAAGTCCGATAAGTGGAAACTGTAAGAAGAAAGAAATTAATGATGGAAAATTACAAAACAATACTAAGAGGTAAAGATGAGTAAAGTTGGAATATTGTCAATGCAAAGAATAAAGAATTATGGCTCATTTCTACAAGCGTATGCTTTAAAAACACTTGTAGAAAATTTAGGACATGAAGTTCAATTTGTTGATTATTATGTTGAAAAACCAGTTATAGAAATGGTGAATAACACTAAGCACAGTTCTTTTAGCAAAATAGTGCAAACAATGGAGGGAGATGCTCCCTTTGTTCAAAAAATACAATACATGATTCACAAAAAGAACTTTGGGAAAAAGTACTATAAATTATTAGGTTTAACAGAAGATCTTAATTATAATCCAAAATTAGATACACTTATTATAGGAAGTGACGAAGTATTTAATTGCATTCAATCAAATACAAATGTTGGATTTTCAATGGAATTATTTGGGAAAAACAATAATGCAAAGAATTTAATCTCGTATGCAGCTTCTTTTGGAAATACAACAGTAGATAAATTAAAAAAATACAATAAATTTGACGAAGTAAAAAATCTAATAGTTAAATTTAATAGTATTTCAGTAAGAGATACAAATTCTGGAAAAATAATTAATGAAATGACAGAAAAAAATATAAATTATAATTTAGATCCTGTACTAATATATGACTATATAAATGACTGTAATGAAATTCCCGAATTGAGTCTAAATGAAAAGTTTATGATAGTGTATGCGTATTCGAATAGAATTTCAAAAGAAGAATCAAAGCATATCAAAGAATTTGCGAAGAAAAATAAATTAAAAGTTTACGCAATTGGAGGAGCACAAAACTGTGCTGATAAATTCATTGATTGTTCTCCTTTTGACGTGCTAGCATTTTTTAAAAAAGCAGAAATAATTATAACAGATACATTTCATGGAAGCATTTTTTCTATTATAAATAAGAAGAAATTTGTGACCCTAGTTAGAAAAAGTGTAGGAAATAAATATGGAAATGAAGAAAAACTTACCGATTTATTGTGTAGATTAAAACTAGAAGATAGGATTATATATGATATTTCTAACCTTGAGAAAATAAGTAATAGAGAAATCAACTATTCAGATACTGACAATATTTTAAAAGCTGAAAGAGTGAAAGCAAAAAAATATTTAAAAGAATGCATTAAATAGATTATGTGTCGAGGTGCTAAAAGTGAATAAAGATAAAGTGTCTATCATTGTTCCAGTTTATAATGTTGAAAAATATTTAGAAAAATGTTTAAAGTCATTAATATCACAATCATATAAAAATATTGAAATTATTTTAATTGATGATGGCTCTAAAGATAATTCTGGAAGAATATGTGATGAATATAAAAGAAAAGATTCAAGAATAAAGGTTATCCATAAGGAAAATGCTGGAGTAAGTGAAGCAAGAAATTCAGGATTGCAAAAAGCAATTGGAAAATATATATGCTTTGTTGATGCTGATGATTTTGTTATGAACGATTACGTAGAGTATATGTATGAACTAATTGTAAAAAATAGTTCTGAAATTGCTATTTGTACAAAAATATTTAGTAACTTCGATGAAAATCAAACATCAGATGAAGCGATAGAAGACCTAGATGGAGAAAACACTGTTATCAGAATATTGAATTATAGAATACCAATCGGAGTTTATTCTAAGATATTTAAAAAAGACCTTATAAAAGATAATAAAATTAGGTTCTTTAAAGATATTTATATGGGTGAAGGATTTAATTTCAATGTTGCATGTTTTCAAAGAGCAAAAAAAGTTGTGATTAGCAATCACAAAGTATATTATTATAGAAGAGATAACAGTACTAGTGCCACTACTAAATTTTCAATCAAAAAATGCGAAAATAGCCTATACGCAATGAAAGTTATGCATGATAATCTCATAATAAGAACTGAACACGTAATTAATTCATGGAAATATGCTCTATGGAGAACATATAGTGATGCTTTTGATTATATATGCCTGGGTAATGGGAAAAAAGATAATTTAGATAAATTCAAAGAATATAAAAAATATATAAAGACCAACTATAAGACATACAAAAAAGTAGATATTTCAAAAAAAGATAAATTTAGAGCTATATTAATGGGAGTTTTTCCAGAAACAATACCATTTATATTAAAATGCCGAAGATTTATTTATAAAATTAAAATTTAAAAGGAAATAGCAAAATGAGTAATCCGATTAGAATCCTACATATTGTTCAAAGGATGGAAGCTGGTGGAACTCAAGCTTTTTTAATGAACTTATATAGGAATATTGATAGAAGTAAAATTCAATTTGATTTTTTAGTAGAATACGAAGAAAAAGAATTCTATGATAATGAAATAATAAGTTTGGGTGGAAAAATTTATTATACTAATTTTAGAAAAACATTAAATGTAATTAAATTTAAAAGAACAATATCAGAAATATTGAAGAACTATCCAGAATATAAAATTATTCATATTCATGCGACAGCTATTGGGAGAATTTGTACTGATGTTGCTAGAAAATGTGGCGTAAAAACGATAATTGCGCACTCACACAGTAACAATGCAATCAAAGATTGGAAAAATTATCCGAAAATAATTTTAAGAAAATTATATACAAAAGGGCCAACTGATTTTTTTGCTTGTTCAGAAGAAGCGGGGAAATATACCTTTAGGAATAAGGAGTTTACTGTAATTTACAATGCAATTGATATTGATAAATTTCTATTTAATCAAGAGGTTAGAGAAAATATTAGAAAAGAACTTAATATAGAAGATAAGTTTGTAATAGGCAACATCGGAAGATTACAGAAAGAAAAAAATCAAACTTTTTTGATAGATATTTTCTATAAAATTCAAAAAAAGAAAGATAATGCTGTATTATTAATTATTGGAAAAGGTCCACTTGAAAACACGTTAAAAGAAAAAGTTAGTAATTTAGGAATTGATAATAAGGTTTATTTTTTGGGAAATAGAAAAGACGTTGAAAAAATCTACCAAGGAATGGACGTATTTGTTTTGCCTTCATTATATGAAGGATTAGGGATAGTAGCTGTTGAGGCACAAGCATCTGGCCTTCCAGTTATAGCATCTACAGGCGTAGCAAAAGAGGCAAATATTACAAGTAATATTCAAAATATTGATTTAAAGGATTCAATAGATATATGGGCGGAAACAATATGTAGATCAAATGTTGAAAATAGAAATAGTGTCGAAAAGCTTGTTAGAAATTCAAAATTTGATGTAAAAAATAGCGCAAAATTCTTACAGGAATTTTATTTAAAAAAATATTATGGGGATGGTTGCAATAAAAACAATGAATAAAAAAACTATAAAAAATTATATCTATAATCTCATACAGCAAGTTTTATTAGTAGTAAGCCCACTCATTACTATCCCATTTCTATCAAGAAGTTTAGGCGCTGAGGGAATTGGCGCATATAGCTATGCTTTTGCTTTAACTAACTATTTTACACTTGTTGCAACATTGGGCTGTGATGTATATGGTAGAAGAGAGATATCGTATGTAAAAAACTCTTTGATAGATAGAAGTAAAAAGTTTTGGAGCATCCAAATTATTAAGACAATATGTACGCTGTTAGTTAGTATTTTTTACATTGCATTTTCATTAAATAATGCTAATAAAGTATTGTTATTAATTTTAACGTTTCATTTAATAAATGTCCCATTAAATATAGGCTGGTTTTATCAAGGAACTGAAAAATTTAAGAAAATAACCGTAAGAACAGTCTTTTTAAAATTAGCAGAATTATTATTTGTAATATTCTGCATACATAGTAAGAATGATTTAATAAAATATACATTTGGAAGCAGTTTTATTAATTTCTTAACTTTTTTTGTATTATGGTTAGATATAAAAAATGATATTAAGTTCGAAAAAATTGCTTTAAAAGACATTAAATATGACTTAAAGAATTGTTTACAATTTTTCTTACCAGCAATTGCAACATCGATATATACTTTGTTAGACAAAACGATGTTAGGAACTTTAACTGGAAGTTATATAGAAAATGGATATTATGAACAAGCGCAAAAAATTAATATCGTATTATTAAGAGTGGTATTATCTTTAGGGCTTGTTTTATTGCCGCAAATAGCAAGTGCATTTAAAGAAGGTAATAAAAAACAAGTGAATGAATTTATTAATAAATCTGGAAAATATGTTTTTTTCATTTCCTTGCCGATAGCATTTGGGCTTATTTGTGTATCAGACAATTTTGTTCCATGGTTTTTTGGAAATGGATATGATAAAGTCAGTGAATTATTAAAACTAAGTGGATTTATTTTAATTATTCAAGGGTTAGATGATGTATTTGGAATGCAATATCTAGTTAATGTAGGAAAACAAAAACAATATATTATTTCACTATTTTCTGGAGCAGCAATGAATTTTATTTTTAACTTAATATTAATTCCAAAGTTTGCATCAGCAGGCGCAATTATAGCTTCTTTTTTAGGAGAACTTGTGATTGTTTTAATACAAATGTATTATGTCAGAAAGAATATTAATTTAAAAGAATTTTTTAAACAATCAAAGAATTATCTGATTGCTTCATTAGCTATGCTAATTGTCATTCCTTTAGGAAGATTTTTAAAAAATTCAATATTGAACACAACTCTTATTACAGGAGCAGGTGCATTAATGTATTTTATTACATTAGTTATATTGAAAGATAATACATTAATCAATGTAATTAAAAAACTTAAAGATAAAATAAAATCAAAAAGTATAAAAATAAACAACTAAGAGTTATATATGTACCAAGTAACAGTAATGTAGGTGAAGGGTATAATTTATTTATGTATATATACAATCTTACTTCTCATTTCAATATGTATTGGTTCTCGACCTATAAAATTGAAGGCAAGATGATTCTAGTAAAATATACTAGCTAAGACGTCTTGGCACTTGAGTGTGATATAGGTGTAATAGTATCAAGTAGTGGCCCATTATCGACTAATCTGTTATAGATTTGCTTTAGCTCATTCATCTCTATAACTAAAATGTCAACCGACTTTTTATATTTATCACCATGACCATGCTGAATGAGGTAATTTAATGTACCTATTGCTGATTCGATCTTCTGGATAGTTTCTAATAGACTGTCCTTCGACTTTTTATTGCATATATTATATGATTTTTGAGCAATAAAAAAACGAATTCTCGCCCTATTCCTATATCTTTTTGAAACAATAATCTTTCCATCATGAATCCTTAGTCCAAGAATTTGATTAGAGTTTACGGGTATGATTTTAGTTTTGTCCTCATTTATTGCGAGACCAATATCCTTCATCTCTTGCCTAACAAAAGCTTCGACACTACGTAGGATAACTCTATTATCACTTGAAAATTGTAAATCATCACAATACCTCGTGTATTTAACTGACGAAGTAAGATTTTCGCGAAAAATAATATATTTTATTTTGTTATCTATTCTTTTCCCAACTATTTCGGCAATACGTGGACTAGCATGAAGTCCCCTCCTTAGCGTATTATTACTGTCAAAATATATTGGTTTTAAAAGAAACTTCAATGATTCCGGTAGTTTATCTTCTACCATATTAAATGAAATTGTCTCAAAATATTTAGAAATATCGAGCCGTAGCAAAAACTTATTATGAATATGTTGGGTCACTATATCTTGAATAGCGTAATTCTTTTTAAAATTCAATGAATAGATTCTACTGCCCAGGGGATCTCTATGAGTTTCAAAAAAATACTCCAAAGAAGAATCCACCCATTTGTCAAGTAATTTAGATTGAGAATTACGTTGATTATTTATATGATACCAATAAGACCCAGACCATAATAAAAAATCAATAGGAGAGTTGATGAAACTACATAAAAAATACTCAGATACTACTGCTGCTTTTGCCACCTCTTTTATTCTCTCATTGGAATTATTCATTTGTAACCTCAGTGCGAGACTGCACTGGAACGACGGGTCGTGCGATCAATGTGCAAAGTCTGGGTTCAGACCAGCGTCTCGCTTCTTTATTATAACATATTCTTTCGAGTGAGAACTATTGGACGCGAAGTTCTTCCCATCCAAATACACTGAAGACGGATTAAGTTCCTAATTTTGTTGTAGGCTTCTTTTTTCTTATTGTCTGGGGTAAGATCAAGGTAAGAAGAAGTTATTGCACAAAACAGATCTGGTAAAATAGTATAAGCCGATTTTTCTAATAATGAAGAGCTCTTGATCAAGTTTCTATATGTATCTGCATTTTCTACAAAAAACAATGTACCATCAATGTAGTTATTCTTGGTAAAAATTAATGCTTTTTTAAGAAATGTTCGCTTAGCTTCTTCTTGGTGAACATCACATCCGCAATAGGCTATAAAAATTTTTACTGTAGGGCGTATATTTACGGTTGTCTCAATAATTTCGTCCAAAAAAGAAATATCTGTAATATCAGTTAAGTGAAATTTTCCTGTATGGTTACTATTCTTCCATTTTTCATAAAGGTGGTTTAATTGTTTCTCTGTTTTTTGATCAAGTATAACCTCTACAAAACTAAAAATATAGCGTATTAGATATTTATCAATTTGCTTTACATTTTCATCAATAAATACCTTTAGTGGCGTATTATTTTCTGGTTTCCTACAGTCAGATGTATTCATGTTCTGTTTTGTTCCTAAAATTGCAAGTCTTAGCTGTTCCGTAATCTTTTCAAACACTTTTTCATACTTATAATTTGTTATGTGATAAAAACTAATTACTATCACCATTATATCAAAGTGTCTTTTTCGGATTGGTCTACTCGAACAACTTTGGAAGGATTAACAGCATAAAAAGGAAAAACTCAAAAATAGTAGTTAATAAATAACAGTCGAAGAAAAAGGATTTTTCATGAAAAACTTAACAGACATCTTATTTTAATATAAGTACCACTAAAACTTTTATTGCAGGCAATGAGGTAGATATAACTCGTAAAGAGTGTGGAAGGGATTATTGTTTAGAAAAACTTATGAATATAATTTACATCGCAAGAATAAGTATTCTATAAGTAAAAACTAAATTATTTAGTTTAACTACCATAACGAGGGTTTGCAGTATAATTAAAACAATATTTTAATGCACATACTGAGATTTTATTTTTAATTTCAATAGCTTGAATCTATATTAAGAAAATGGAAAAATAAACATAACGATCCAAACCCGTTCCATTACTCTTATTAAGATAATAATGGAGCTTAATATCTAATACTTATGTCTAAGCCCTAGTTGAACCCACATTAATTTAATGTTAGTATATAAACAATAAAACCTCCCCCCGATATTGTTTCGGGACTAGGAGGTTTTATTTTTTATTAACTATGGTTTATCTAAATTAGGATCTGGACCACAGTCTTGATGTCCCCAATCATAAAAATTTATCTACCATACAACATTCAGAACCTATACAACATTTCAGCAAGAGCTCTATACTCTAAACTTAAGCGTATCCACTTATAATTATAAAAGTCAATATAGCTAAGTATTTTATCCTACATTATCTTCAAAAATTCAGTCTCTAGGTAATAATTCACAGTACATTCTTCTTGTATCGTACGATTGAATCTCTCAATATGTGCGTTATCGTTAGGTTTACCTAATCTAGTATGGCGGATCTTAATCCTTTTACTCTCTAATCTTGTTTCATAATGTTGCAAAGGTTGTGAATGAATATGTATATTTTGCCTTCGTCTCCAAACTTTGTTAGAATACCATCATAATTTTAATTAAGGAAAAATAAACTATGAACAAACAAAAAATCAACACTATCGTCGGATCGATCGGTGCTTTTATCGGAGTATTCGTCTTTATTACCTATATCCCCCAAATCATCGCCAATCTTAGTGGTAACAAGGCTCAACCATGGCAGCCTCTTACCGCCTCAATCTCATGTCTCATCTGGGTTATTTACGGCTGGACCAAGGAACCAAAAAAAGATTACATTCTCATTATTCCGAATTTCGCCGGCGTCGTGCTCGGGTTCCTCACCTTCATCACTGCATTGTAAAAATGTAGGTTTAGCTGAAATAATATACTAAAGTACATATCCGTTATTGTAGTATGATGGTGCTTTTGTGTATTCAAGATAGGCAATTTCTTTTGAGAAAATAAATATGTATTTTATCTATTTTGTAGTTATAATATGGCTGGAGATGTAATTATGTCAGATAATATAAATCAGAAAGCTAATGAATATTACAATCAGTGTGGTAGCATCTATGCTAAGTATGTATCTGAGCCTGGTCCTAATAATGAAATACCGCTCCCCAATCCCATGGATGATAATTTTAGTGTCCCTGCAGAATTACTATTCATTGAATTATGCAAAAAAGACGAGGGTTGGGTTGACCATAGGTCAGAATTCGATAAATTATTGATCGGACAGTTGTATAAAAATAAAGAGTGGAACATAGAGGACTTTAAGTTCACGCCCAGGAATGTAAAAGGTAAAAAATATGTTGTATACCTTGAACTTTTCTATATTCATCCATCTTCAAGATCTCGTTTGTTTAGTAATCCCATAAATATAGATGATGTTATCATAGAGAGTTGCACTAAAAAGACTTATAAAATTGTATACGATAGGTACATTTCATGTGTGTCCATGGATAGGCTAAACAAAAATAATTTATATGCCTCTGGAGTGAATATTGTTTCAGGCGTAAAACGTCGATATCTAAGTGTTGATAAAGATAATGAGAAAAACGTACATCCGATAAAAGTAACAGTTTACTCTGAAGATAAGGAATTAAGTGCATTAAACCTAGCTATTGATAAAGTAAAACTATTAGTCCAGTGTCTAAATGCTGCCCAGAATATTGCTATTCGTGAGTTAAAGATTCTTGGTTATGATCCTGATAGCCTTAAAAAACAAATTGTTGTAACTGAAACTGGTCGCAGTTTTATCGAAGGAGGTGAGAGATTTAATGAGTACTACACATCTTCGCCCATGGTTAAGGCGCCGATGAGGGAATATGATAACTCTAAAGATAAGAAGCTTCTTCTTGATGAGATATTGCAAGTGGTTACGGACGGTCAGCGCTGCTTAAAAGATCGTATTAGGTTTGTATTGCAAGATCTGTATACGGCATACAATTCTGATAATGCCGGATCAAGAATATTAAGCTACTGGAGATGTTTAGAGCATACAACAAGAAAAAATGGAGAAACAAGAAAAGAGAAAGAAATAGTCAAAATCTTTAAAAAATGTTACTCCAACAGAACTTGGGAAGAGATGGGCGACCTGGTTGTTAGTGCAAGGAACCAGTTTGTTCATAAGGGAGTTTATGCTGGCGAGCAGGAGTATAGAAGCAACTACCTAAAATGGACACAACAATATGCAGAACAGTCACTTACTTTTTTATTGTATTTATATAGAAATAGAGATGTTTGGAAAAATGAGGAAGACCTAAATATGTTCTTTGATATTTTTCAGAGAAGTCCCAAGGAACTGATGCTATCAGAAAAGATACTTAATTTGAAAAAAAATAATGATCAATGATAGGTAGTAAAAAATACTATCAGTTCTTAATTCTTATGGCTCATTTAGATAATTCAAAATCAATTAATTTTCTCTTTGCTCCACTGCCTACAGTAACCTTTTTCTCCGCTTGGCGAAAATGGTCTTTTATGTTGTAATATTTTGTTATTTAGCTTGCCACAAACGATTTTTGGCCTCGTTTAATAGTATTCTGAAATTTTTCCTAACTAGCATATCTCAGAATCTTTTGCAGCTCCCGCGCACTCCAGAATCCTTATTCTCTCTACACCACCACCTCAAATTCAGCCCCGCGCCCCTCACTACTTCGAAGCACAATTTTATACCCCTGCCTCTCCGCCAAATTCTTCGCAATTGCCAGTCCTAGGCCGTGGCTCGTCTTGTCTTCCGTCCTCGTTCTTGCCGTATCCACCTGGTAAAATCTCTCAAAAATCCGCTTCTGATCCTCCTTCTTTACTCCCACCCCATTATCCTTCACACTAAACACCACGTTCTTTCCACGTCTCCCTGCGCGCAAATATACTATCGAATCCCCAGAGTATTTCATCGCATTGTCCGCAAAAATCGTCAACACCTGTTCCAGGGTTTTCTTCGCCACCACCGCCGATTTATTTTTCCCTATATTCATCTCTAACTCAAGTTTTATCCCGCGCTCCTTCGCCACCGGCAATAATTTCTCACGCAGCTCCGTCATAAAGTCAGTAATGACAACTGTCTCCCCACTCTCACGATCGCCATTTTCTCTCGCTACGTCGAGCATCGAAGTGGTCAGTTCCTTCATTCTCAAAATTTCTTCAATATTTTTCGCAATCACCTCGCGTGCCTTCTCTTCCGGTAAATTCTTCTTTCTCATCGTCACCTCATTTCTAATCAGCATCGCCGTCAGTGGTGTTTTCAGTTCATGACTCGCATCAAAAATAAACTGTGTCTGTTTCATCATCGCGCGCTCAATCGGCGCCAATGTCAGTCTTGCCAGGCTGCGACTCACAAAAATCCCAATCAAAAATATTCCAAGATTAAACCCCGCCAGGGAATAAATAATCGTCGTACGTGTCGTATTGTCGCGGCTCTCCAGCCTCTTTCTAAAAGTCCTTTCAAATGAGCGCTCTTCAAATTCCGGCGCTTCCACGCTTACACTTGCATTTTCGTTCTCGCTTGGTACCAAAGGTCGGTTCAGGCTCGCCGTAGATAATAAATAAATAATTCCAGTAAAGATCAATGACAATGTCATAATCACGGCTAAATAGCTCAGCGTTAAGCGGTTTACTTCGGATTTTTTCATTGTTTTACTTTTTCGCCCACAATTTTATGGTTAAACCCAGACGCTTTCGAATTCTCGCCCACAATCTTATAGCCAAATCCAGGCACGGTCTGGATCAATTTTTGCCTATAAGGCTTATCAATCTTCTTTCGCAAAAACATAATAAATAATTCCACATTATTCGGCAGCACATCCGCGTCAAAGTCCCAGACATTCGAAATGATTTTCTCTTTCGATAAAACCTTGCCCTCATTTCGCATCAAGTATTCCAGTACGGCATACTCTTTCGTTGTTAACTTAATTTCGTCTCCCGCCCGCGAGACGTTCTTCGTACTTGGATCGAGTACAAGATTCGCCACCCGTAAAACTTCTTCCAACTTTTGTGCTGGCCTTCGCAGGATCGCCCTCATGTGCGCTAGTAGTACGTCGAAGTTAAACGGTTTTGCTAAATAATCATCTGCCCCATAATCGAGTCCCCGGATCACATCCTGTGATTGCCCTCTTGCTGTCAGCATGAGAATCGGCGTAGTATTCTTTTCTGCTCGCAATTTTTGACAAACCTCGAATCCATTCATTGAAGGCAACATCACATCAAGAATAATCAAATCATATTTTTCCGCCATCGCCGTGTGGTAACCATCCTCGCCGTCAAAGCAAGTATCCACTGCATATGATTCGTCCTCCAGCCCCTCCTTTAGTGCTTCGTTAATCTCTTTGTCATCTTCAATAATTAAAATTTTCATAAATATAATTTCAGTTTAATAAGCGAAAGTTATAGCTTCGGGCCACATCGTATTTACCAACTTCTTACCTTGGCTGGTTACGCTTACTAGAATTTTACCATAGGTCTGCTGAATGACTGTGAGAAGACCCTTGGATTTAAGCTCCGTTAGTACATTCATGGTCGCTTTTTTTGGCATCCCCGCCTGATCCACAATACTATTCACATCGTCTACTCCATCTTCGTACACCTGCTGTAAAATGAGAGCCTCATTCACCGACAAATCTACCTGTTTATTTTTCTTGGGATTACTAGTTTTTCGATTCTTATTTTTCATAGCTTTATCCTTCTTCGAACTTTTTTTAACGAAAATTTCATCATCTTCGTATTGGTTAACATCATAATTTTTCATTCTATTCCTTTCGTTTATGTTGCTTATAGTTTATTAGGATGTTCTTTAAAATCGCTTTAAGAGTCTAAAAGATGTATAATTAATCTATGAAACAAGAAAAAACCGTTAAAAAATCGAGACCGCTTTTGCCCTTATTCCAGCTTCTCGCTGTACTATCTAGTCTCGCCATGCTCTATTTTTTGTACCAAGCTCAAATCCTGCCAATTCGACTTTTTGGCTTTATCGCTATCTTTTATTTTCTCCTAGTCTCTCTTTTGATCATCATTAGTCGAAAAATTGTCCTGCTCATCATCCTTATAATTTTGGATATTCTTCTTAATTTAGCACTCTCTTTTGTGTTTTATAAATATAACGGCTATCTTTCTCAGATTAGCAAAAATGAAACCTACCAGGAAAAATATAGTCTACTTACGCTCGCCGCCTCTCCTCTTACCGAAACTGGCCAGGGTGAGATTATTCGTATCGGCATTCTCAGTAGTGACCCCTATAAGGAAACCGTCGAGCAGTATCTACAAGCTGACGCCAGTTCCCGTAAGGGGCTACTTGCGAAATCTCTCGCGCCATCTGACTATCTTGGCTTCGCTGACACTCTCTCGCTCACCACTGCGCTCTTAAATCAAACCAATGTCAAAGAAGCTTCTTCCGTTAGAACTATCTTTCTTTCAAACGGTAATCTTGAATCCCTCAAAGATAATAATCAGGAAATTTGGAACAAACTGCACGTCCTACAAGAAGTGTCTATAAATGTTACTCCAAAAACCATCGAGACCACCAAAAGCACTTCTCTTGATGCTCCGTTTACGGTTTATATTAGCGGCATTGATAACCGAGATCATACCTTGCCTTATGTCGCTCGCTCGGATGTGAATCTAATTCTAGTCTTTAATCCCGCCAGACATCAGATTCTCGTGCTTAATACCCCGCGTGACTATTATGTGCCTCTCGCCATGAATGGACAGAACGATAAACTTACTCACGCCGGTCTTTATGGCGTAAACGAGTCTATTCATACTCTCGAAAAATTCTATGATATTAAAATAAATTACTACGCACGCATTAACTTTGATGGTACCTCTTCCATTATTGATCAGCTCGGTGGTGTCGATATTACGCTTCCTTACGCTATTAATACCTACCATGGCCACCGCTCATACAGCCCTGGCACCTATCACTTAAATGGCGCAGAGGCTCTCGACATAGCCAGGGAACGAGTGTCAATTAGTTGGGCTGGTGGTGACCGCGAACGTGGTCGTAATCAAGAAAAAATCTTGGCCGCCCTTATCTCCAAGTCTCAACACGATCCGAATATTCTCGGTAAGGTTGATCAGATTTTTGCTTCAATTGCCAAAAATATTCAGACCAATTTTACTAGTGATGATTTAAAATATCTCGTGCAAAAACAACTTACAAGTCCTGCCAAATGGCAAACCGAACTCATTGATGTTGATGGTAAAGCTGATATCACCTCCACCTTCACTTATCAAGAACCAAAACATTTTGTCTGGCATCCTTATCCAGAGTCTGTCGACCGCGCCAAAGCTAAACTGCAAGAATATCTCAAATAGCCCATGTACGATTTTCTTAAGCGTCATAAGAGACCTCTCCTTTTATTACTCCTCGTTTTGCAGATGACACTTATTTTTACGATGTCCTCTTTTGGCTCAGATTCTTCCAATGCTCAGAGTAATCAAATCATTCATGTTCTTCATCAGGTTTTTCCAAACCTCTCAAACGATCATTCATTTTTTGGCGTGAGTAATCTGGTTTTCATCGTTCGTAAGGCCGCCCATTTCACCGAGTATGCCATCCTTGGCCTTCTCTTCTTTCTTGTCTACCGCGCCTATTTTGTAAAACTCACTAATGCAAAATTCTCTAATGCAAAGTTCCTTTTCTTTGCCCTATGCTCAAGTTTTCTCTATGCTTGCACGGACGAACTGCATCAACTCTTCGTTTCAGGTCGCAGCGGGCAGTTCACCGATGTACTCATAGATACTCTCGGGGCTCTTTTTGGCTGCCTCTTATTATTAATGATTAGGCGTCTAAGAAAGGCTTGGCGAGCTCGTCGCCGTTTGTAATAATCTTGCGATATTCGGTCTCGCCGATTATTTTAATTATTTTTTTCTCAGCCTTCTCAAATTTCAAAAACATTGAACCTTCTGCACGATGAATATCTGTACCTAAATAACTCACCAGACGGTTTTTTAGTAAGAACTTTACTGTCTTCTTTGTCTTGGCTCCGTATTGCCCAACAATACTGCCATAATTAGACTGCAATTTTACCCCTAATTTAATAATCTCAAAGATGGCTTCCTTCTTCTTTTGGATAAATAAATAACGTTCAGGGTGTGCAAGTACCGGCACGAGACCTTTTGCTTTTAACTCAAATATGATATCACGAAGATAAGAAACTTCTGCATAGAACGGTAGTTCAAAAAGTACATGCTGGTGTTTCTTTCTGTTATTTAGTTCTCCGCCATAGCAGAAAGCCTTGCCCTTGACTAAATAATCCACCATTTTTGGATCAATGTAAATTTCATTACCAGGCATCAACTTTAGTTTAATACCGGCCTTATTAAGTTCAGCCTGAAGCTTCTCGCGTAGTTGATTTTTGGTCTGATCGTCAGCCGTCTGTGGACTGTCGGCGATGTAATGTGAAGTACAAAATACCCCATTAAACCCTAGTTCCACCAGCTTCCTCGCCATCTTTACACTTTCTTCGATAGACCCGCTGCCATCGTCAATTCCAGGTAGAATATGTAAGTGTAAATCAATCATAGAGTGACCTAATTATAATATTTATAATAATTATCGCCACGACGCTCGTCAACTGTGCGGTTTAAGACCACGCCAGAGATTTTAACTTCGATTGATTCAAGCGCCTTCTTTGAATTTTGGAGGTCTTCAATCGTAGTCATATTAGCAGCACTAACAAGTACTAAGCGATCAGTTTTCTTTGCCAAGATTAGTGAGTCGGAAAGACCGTCAATTGGCGTACCGTCAAGAATTACATAATCAAACTTCTGCTTTACCTTCTCAAGTAATTCTTCCATGATTGCAGAATCGAGCAATTCGCTTGGGTTTGGTGGCACTACGCCGCGTGTAATAATTGAAAGGTTTTTAACAGTTGTCTTTTGTAGATATTCACGATATTCACCTAACTTACTCTCAGCTAAAAGATTTGATAAGCCTTCTTTGTTGGATAAGCCAAAAATCTCGTGCTGACGGCCAAGACGCATGTCACAGTCGATTAGTAGCACTTTTTTCTTGGTCTTTGCAAAGGCCACGGCTAGGTTTGAAGCGATAAAGCTTTTACCTTCGTTTGGTGTGGAGCTGGTGATCAAAACTGCGTTTGAGCCTTTCTTGTTTAGGGAGAAGTATAGACTGGTACGAATAGTACGAAAATCTTCACTGACCTTGGATTTTGGATTATCTCTCAGTACTAGCTCAGAATCCTCGTCTAGCAATTCTTCATTAAACTCATCGTTTTCAGCCTCATCTGCCTCCACCTCTGCAGCTAACTTTTCTTGTAGAGCCTTCTCTTCAGCAATAATTTTGCGACCAACCGCCTTAATTTCCACCACTGGCTTCACTTCTGCCTCAGCCTTTTGTTTTGCCTCTGCTTCAGTGCTTGTCTCCCCGCCATCCTGATAATCAACGCCAAGTTCTTCGGTACTCACTTTTTCTTGTTTCTCAAGTTTTGCGGCTAGTTTCTCTGCCTTCTTGGCCTCTTTTTGCTGTTCTTTCTCTAATTTTGCAGCCTGTTTAGCTTCTAATTTCGCAGCCTTTTCAGCACGTTTCTTGCGTTGTTGTTTCTGTTTTTCGGTCTCAAGTTTACGGACTTTACCATAAATAGGAAGTTTGAAGAGTTGTTCAATTTGTTCAGTAGTCTTAATTGTGCGGTCAAAATAGAACATTAAGAAAATTACAGCAGTTGCCAGCACAATACCGGCCGCTGCATAAATAGCTTCTTGTTTAACCAGGTCCACATTGTGCGGTTTCTGTGGTTCCACTGCGCGGTCAAGTACATTTACGCTCTTATCATTGTAAATCTGGCCAATTTCGTTTGTGAAAGTGTCGGCAATCGTGTTAGCAAGGGAATAGCTGTGATTTTTATCTCGGTCCACCACCGAAATGCTAATAATTTCTGTATCCTTCAAAGATGCAACGGTCACTTTCTTCACCAACTGCTCATAAGTATCATCAATTTGCATTTCGTTCTTCACGCGATCAAGTACGCGATGTGATTTTACGACTTCCGTATAAGTGTCAATCAAATTCTTGTTTGCATTGATTTCACTCTGCACGGTGTTCTTTGACTTGTCAGAACTTAAGATCACTGTTGCTTGTGCCTTATATTCTGGCTTTAATATAAATACTGAATAGATTGTTCCAGCCGAAACCACAAAAAGCACCGTTACGATAAACAAAATCAGGCGCTTTTTGAAATAGCTGAGCAAATCCCTTAAATTAATCTCTTCCATACGTGGTATATTATAACATATTTATGGGTACTCTGTAAAGACTAACTACACCAAACTGCCAATATTGCAAAAACATAAGCCTTATCTGTTGAGGCTTCATAGTTCGCGAACTTACTCCTACTCCCACCCCTGTAAAACTTGCATTTTTTAAACACTTCTGCTAAAATCACAGGTATTGCTCTTTTCCACAAGTCATTCTAGAGTATTTTGACTAACGAGGTGGGTGGTCGGTCGTGAGCAATAGAATTAAACGGAGTAAGAAATTTACTTATGCGTAGACTTAAACGTGAATCTTCGCGCAAAAAGTCGAAAATTCCTCCTGCCCCTTGGCAAGAGTTCATTATTTACTAATCCGAAGGGTCAAACTTCATAAAGACGATGTCTTTATCTGTGAATAGTAAGTAAGGAAAATACCACTTCAATCGAGGTGGTATTTTTTTATTCAATGCTTTATTTATGGTATAGCTTGCGTTATGTAGAAAATATTGTATAATAGAAAAACTATCCAAAATTGGATAAGTACTTTTAGAAAGGTTGGTGACTATGTATGCCAAAAAATTCAAGTCTCGACTCCCTGAAATCCAGAGAGCAAGATGCATTTCATCGTAAACAGTTAGTATTTAAGGATTATCTTGATGCTAAAAATCGTGCTGACATTGCATATAGTGCAATGCAAGCTGCCCGCCAAGAGTGTCGTACTGCAAGAGAAGAAATGAATCGTGAATATGAGGATATGCAGCGCTCTAGTAATAACTTCCGTGAAGTTTGGGATGAATACGGTAGAATCCGTGATATAAACAACGCCCGCATTGAATCGCTTCGCCAGGAAGCGGAATATGAACATCGAGAGATGCAAGATTGTTTCGATAGAGCTGGAAACTGCTATCATTACGGCGATAAGTCCGAAGCCCCTTACTGGTCTTCTCAGGGGCACGATCATAAATATCGTCGTGACAATATTAATGAAGAAGTGAGTAGGCTTTGTCAGGAGGTGAAAACCGCAAGACAGAATGCTGAATGGCGAGCCCCTAAAACCGATAGCTCTGCATTTCAAAGGGCGAAGGAGTCCTTTAATGATGCTAAGTCTCGTCAAAAATCTGCAGAAGCGGAGTTTGATAGATTAAAAACCGAGCGTGACCAATATAAAGCTCAATTCGATTCCATACAGGCAGAGTATCTCCGTCTGAAGGAGGAATTTCAGGAAAAATTGGCCCAAGTCAAACAGGATAATCAGCGAGAACGCGATAAAATCCTTGATAAGGCTGGTGTAAGTTGGTCTAACCGTGAGGATGCGAAAATCGTCAAGAAGGCGGACGGCACTACTCAGATTTATTATGGTGGTCTCTTGTCTGGCGATGGACTAGGTCATGGACATGCTGCGCTTGATCAGTTTGATGATAAAACCTACGATCGTGGCGCCTTTGAGAAACACGGGAGTCAAAATTATGTCAATAATAGTAGTAAAGAATCAAAGACTTATAGTCGTAATATCCTCGAAGAGCACGAGAATCAGAACTATACCAGCAGCCGTAATAAAGGTTTTACTATGTATGACCGCAATGCAAGAATTAATACTGAAATCGGTGGCTCTGGTAAAGGAAATTACATTAACGTAAGGACAGGTGAGGGTCACACCACACAATGGTATGATGACGGTTACCGCATTTCTTGGGATACAAAAGATGGAGGGATGACGGAAAAATCTCATTGGACAAATCAAAACGTTTCTAAAGGAGATCAACATCGCCACGATGCTCCAGATGACGCGAAGATCTAGTGTCTTTTGTTAATAATTTAAACCGCAGCTTATTTAGCTGTGGTTTTTATGTTATTATATACAACATAATGGATAGACAATCTATCGAGAATAAAATTAATGATATTGCTAAATACTTTGCAGATAAGCAGCCAGAAAATATTACATTTATAGATGCAGATACATACGATTACGAATTGTTTACTCTATATGAAAAATGGAATCAGCTAGTCTCTGCTGAGGAATTTGCTGATTACTTTTCATATATTGACAAGCTTTGGGAACTATTGGCAAATTGGAAACCAGATGATGTAGAATCAATTCAAACTAAACGTCAAATTGTTGAATTAGCGAAAAAACATTTGACGAAGGCTATTAGAAATAATAAATTTATGGAGAAACAAGAAATACTAAACGGTATTAGTAAGGAATTAGAGAGTTTATCTTCGGAAAATCCTCGTGACTTTTGTTTTGCTATAGATTGTTACGCGGATGATTATGATGAGGATAGTATTCGCGCGCTTATTCTAAAATGGGATCAATCAGGATATAAAGATTTTAACGAACTTTTTCCGATAACGGCAAAGCTGGTTTTTGAACTTAAAAAAGCCAATAATGGTATTGAAAGATCAAGAGAGGACTATGCTGCTATTATCTCTCTAGCAAAAGACGCTCTAACCGAAATAAAAGACTTCAAGGCATTTGATTGAGTCTAGAGTATTAGAAGCTCGTCTATATTCTCCTCTATTCCCCCAAGATATGGTATTATGTTTTTATGAGAATATTGTCCGGAGAATTGAAAACTAAATTAAATGAAAAAGTAACTGTTGCTGGTTGGGTGAACTCCCGCCGTGATCATGGCGGTTTGATTTTTATCGATCTACGTGATCATCAAGGGATTATTCAGCTAGTTATTACTCCAGAAAATCAGCAGGCCTTCAACTTGGCTGAAACTTTGCGTGATGAATTTGTGATTTCTGCTACTGGCGTAATTTGTGAGCGTGCTGCCGATCTCAAAAACCCTAATATTGCAACCGGCGACATTGAACTTGTTGTTGAGGATATTGAGCTTTTAAATCGCGCCGACACTCCTCCGGTCAATACCCACGATGATGGTCCTGAATCCGGCGAAGAACTTCGTCTTAAATATCGTTATCTCGATTTGCGTCGTCCAAGTATGCAGAAGACCCTAAGATGTCGTGCTAAATTCTATTCATACCTCCGCAACTACATGGATCAACATGACTTTATCGAGGTCACTACTCCAATTCTCGCCAACTCCAGTCCTGAAGGCGCTCGTGACTTTCTCGTTCCTTCTCGTTTGAAGCCAGGACTCTTTTACGCTCTTCCTCAAGCTCCTCAGCAATTTAAGCAACTCCTCATGGTTGGTGGCCTTCCACGCTATTATCAGATCGCTCCTTGTTTCCGTGATGAGGATCCTCGGGCTGACCGTCTTTACGGTGACTTTTATCAGCTCGACTGTGAAATGTCTTTTGTGGACCAAGGTGAAACTGTTAGGCAAACTGTTGAGCCTCTCATTAAATCTCTTGTCACTGACTTTGCTGGCAAAAAACTTTTCTCAGAAGATATTCCACGCATTCCATATCAAGAATCTATGGAAAAATATGGTGTCGACAAACCAGATCTTCGATATGGCATGGAAATGATCGAACTCACCGAAATTCTGAAAAACACCAGCTTTAAGGTTTTTCAGAGCCCATGTGTCAAAGCTATTCGCGTTGAGAACGGCGCATCGCTTACTCGTTCTCAAATTGATTTATTCACTGAGAAGGTTAGGAAACTTGGTGCTTCTGGTCTGGCCTACATTATGTATGAAAATGGTACCGAAAAGAGCCCAATCGCAAAGTTCTTACAACCTGAAGAGTTAGCTAAAATTAAAGAAGGTACCGGTGCTAAAGATGGTGACGCCGTCTTCTTCTGTTCAGATGACCGTGCTAAGGTCAATAAAATTCTTGGTCAGCTCCGTATTGCCTTTGCTGATCACTTCAATCTTAAGGATGATTCCGTCGTAGCTCTCTGTTGGATTGTTGATTTTCCATTCTACGAATGGAATGATGGCGAACACAAACTCGACTTCGGACACAATCCATTCTCTATGCCAAAAGGTGGTCTTAAAGCTCTTGAAGAGGCTGCTACTGATGAAGAAAAGCTTGCCATTGTTGCCGATCAGTATGATATGGTAATGAACGGCTATGAAATCTGTTCTGGTGCTGTCCGAAATCACAGTCCAGAGATCATGTATAAGGTTTTTGGTATTCTTGGCTATGATCACACATACGTTGAAAAACGCTTTGGTGGCATGCTCAATGCTTTTAAGTTTGGTGCTCCTCCTCACGCTGGCTGTGCCTTTGGTATTGAGCGTATTTTCATGGTCCTAAATGATACAAAAAATATCCGTGATATTGTTGCCTTCCCAAAGAATGGTTCCGGTATCGATCTCATGATGAGTTCTCCATCCTTTGTTGATGAATATCAACTCAAGGATACTCATATTCAAATTATTGAAGACGAAGAATAGGAGTCGACGCAAAAACTTGAGTGACTTTACATAAAAAATCTACACTAAGTGTAGATTTTTTGTTGGATTGCCTATTTAGAAGAAGAGGATTATGTTAAGCAGGATACATGCCAATATAACACGGTAGTAACCAAAGGTCGGAATTGAACTCTCCTTTTTGAAGAATTTCATAACTACTTTCAAAGCAATTAATCCAGAGACAAAGGCGACTAAGTTAGAGAATAATAGCATCTGCCAGTTTGCTCCAATGTAGGCGCGACTTGAGCTAGAGATTAGTGATTTTCCGCAGACTGCGAGCATAATTGGTAGGGAAGCCAGAAAAGAGTATTTAGCTGCCGCTGCTGACTTCATACCCATCACGCGACCGGCAATAATCGTTGAACCTGAACGTGAAACGCCTGGAATTAAAGCAAATACCTGCGCCAGACCGATTATTAAAGCTCTCTGATGGGGTAATTTATTTTCGTCAGTCTCTGAAAGATGTGGTAGACTATTTACGAAAATCATCACCAGTCCGACAGCGCCCATTGCAATCGCAATTGTGGTGAGGCTTGAGAAAAAGCCCTGCTGTTCGATAAATTTAGAAAGTAATAAACCGATAATTCCGGCTGGGATTGAAGTGATTAAAAGGTTGAGTGCCATATGTAGATCGCGTTTTACAAAAACCTGCTTAAAGATCTTTAAAATCTCTTTGCGATAATAAATTAAAAGAGCAAGCAGAGTACCAAAGTTGATCAATTCTAAAAAGAAATGAAAATCTTCCGCCCGATTCCCAGTACCCAATAGTTTTTGTACAATTTCTAGGTGTCCAGATGAAGAGACTGGAATAAATTCGGTTAGTCCCTGCGTCAAACCTAGCACAAGTGATTCGATTACATTCATACTAGCATTATAGCTAATAATCTGTTTTCTTTACAATCTTGAAATATCATGTATAATATGTCAAAAGAATATTATTAAAAATCACAGGGAATTAAATTAATGCCGATTATCAAATCTGCAAAAAAGGCAGCACGCCAAGCAGTCAAACGCACTGCGCAGAATCAACAAATTAAAAAGTTCATCAAGGCCGCTCTTAAGGCTTTCAAGGCTGATCCTACTCCTGAAAATCTTTCAAAAGCTCAGTCTGAGTATGATAAGGCCGCCAAGAAGGGTCTTTTGAAGAAAAATACCGCTTCTCGTCGTAAAGCAAACTTAGTTAAAATCGCTAAGAATGCCAAAAATGAAGCCCAATCAGCTCCAAAAAAGACTGTGAAGAAAGCAGCTGCTAAAAAACCTGCAGCCAAGAAGACTGTTAAAAAATCTGCAAAATAATTCAAAAATAGGATCTGAGCGATCCTATTTTTTACACACTTTCTCCTTGTCTATTTTATAAACTTGATAATTCAATTAAAAAACTTTCGAGAACCACCCAAGGCTCTTTAGAGAAACTAGTCTGCTTCAGTAGCATGTCAATTTCTGCTAGTCTCTTTATGATTCTTTTTTCTTTTTCTGCGTTCTTTTTAGAGGCAAAAAGATCAACTGCCTTTTTTGTCCAAGCGCCAATTGTCGCATAAGGATTATTATCTTCTTCCGCCTCGCGCATTAGTTTTACGGCCCTCTTTCCGTCGGTTAAGGCAATATTGAAAACTCGAAAAACCAAAAAAGTATCCACTTGTTCTGGCAACTTAAAACTCTCTATCTTAATCTTCTGAGGCTCGGCCTTAGCTATTTCCGCCAGCTCCTTATAAGTCGCATTGCGTTTATCTAGTTTTTGTTCTAAAATCGCTACTTGATGTTCAGTTTGTAAAAACTTTGGAAGTTCCAGAAATAGCTCTTTTTTCAAGCTCAAATCTTTAATCAAAATATGGCGACTCTCCATAAAAAGAGTCGTGCCCTGAAAAATTGAAACCAAATCCTGCTTTTCTAGATTGTCAGCATCAATGATTTCAATATCCGACCCTAGATAATCTCGTGCTGCTTGCTCTGCTCTCTTGCGATCATCGCCATCAATTAAATAAATCATCTAAAACTTTTTCTGACAGTTTGGACAAATATGTGTACCACGACCCGCCACCCTTAATTTAATAATTTCTGTCCCGCAACGATTACACGGTTCACCTTCTCGACGGAACACTTGCGCAAACTTTTCTAAATAACTGCCCTTTGTCCCGTCCGCTTTGACGTAGGTTGCCATTGTACTTCCTCCAGAGTCGATCGAGCGCTGCATTACGATGCCAGCCGCTTCTAATAGCTCTGCAATTTCCAAGTCGCTGAGACTCGAGGTGAGTCTTTCAGGGTGTATCTTCGCCATATATAAGGCCTCATCGGCATAGATATTTCCAAGTCCCGCTACTACGCTCTGGTCCAGTATAGTTGGCTTTATCTCGGCGTTCTTATGATGCATCAGATTTTTCTTGAATTCTTCCGCGCTCATCACCCATGGTTCTTTGGCGAGTTTCTTAATAAAACTATCTGTTTCAACCTCGTTTGTTTCAATTACCTTACAGAAACCAAACTTCCTCTGGTCATTAAAATATAGAGTACCTAGAACTTTGCCCGACTCCGAGCTTGTTCCATTCTCTTCGCAAATCTCGAATAAAACTCGCGTTTGATTATTAGGTAGCTCACTGTAAAAACTTTCATTAGGGTGTCCGCCGGCGAAGCTTTTTTCTGTATAGAGTGTAGTCTTGAAATCCCCCGCTTCGATCATCTCGAGATAGTTTCGACCTGACTCTTCGCCGCTTGAACGAAAAATCAATTGCCCAGTCATTCTTAGGTGCACCATCATCGATACCGCGTTTTCAAAATCAAAAACCAAGGCTTTTCCAAAGCGTCGAATATTAATAATCTTCTGGCCTAGTATTGCCTCCTTTGGACCGATAAAAGATTTATCACATAAAATTTTTACTGAGGAGATTTTTTTATTGAGGATGAATTTATTTAATCCTCTTCGAATTGTTTCAACTTCTGGTAATTCTGGCATACCTCTATTCTATCTTAGTTTAAGAAAAGTCTCTATAAAAAAGACGCAATAAAATCACTTATAAATTCTTATGCTTGACTAAATATATGAAACATTATAAAATCGCGGCAACTACGGGGAATAGTTCCCGAGGGTTCTTTGAAAAGGAGGGAAAAGACGATGAAGAAGAATCTGAAAGTTATGGCAACAAGTATTGCTCTTTCAATGGGCATGGTTCTTACATCACCAGCATATGCAGGTGTAGTAAAAAGAAATGCTACAGGTGCTGCAGCAAAGGCAGCAGAAGAGCAGAAGAAGGTAGACGAGAAGAAAGAGAACGAAACACAAGTTTCTTCTGAAACTTCTTCTCAAGGACAAGGAGACCAGACCGAGCAGGCGCATGCAGGCCTGAAGGACCAGACTCCGACAGAACAGGCGACCCAACCTCAGAAGGAAATCGGCAGAGATAATCCAATGACTGTTTTTCCGAGGACTGACTATCTTGGACCTGACGGCGTAGCGAAAGATCCAAGCTACGTCACTAGCAACTTCGAGGTACAGGTAGACAAGACCATCTCCCAATGTATACACTCTACCGCTGACGCACGCTGGTTAAAAATGAGGACTGAGCCTTTTGTCTATCCGGAGATCAATCCAGATACCGGTTATCCTTTATGGTCAACTAAGCCATTCTGGAGAACAGACGGTAGCTTTGATGTCTACGGGTATTTAAAACAGTTCGTCGCCAGGAAGAAGGACCAGACGACACAGCTTTTTGTTTTCACTGATCGTGGGAAGTGGGATAACTCAGTAACCGGAATGCAACTGTCACTCTATAATTACTATGCGGAGAATCCTCCATATATTCCAACGGACGGAGATCACTTTGATCTTTGGTTAGACTTCCCGGCTAAAAAGAGGCCGGAAAACGATTTTGAAAGAAAGTATAGAAAACGCGAGACTCAACTCATGGCAACGGATTTTCATTTTTATGAAGGCAATATTCACTGGCGTGGATACATAGATATTGATACGCTTGATACGCAGCCAACAGTAAAAATCACTGGCTCTGAGAATAGCTATATATATATTGCTCAGGTAGATATGCTGGAGAAAACTATGAGGAATTATCTCATGAATCCGTATAAGAAATCTGATGATATCCGAGATTTTGACGGTACAGAGCATTTTACCGGAATGATGTATGATCGAGATTTCGGAAACGATTAATGCTCCACTTCTTTAAAAAGTCTGTTTTGGCGCCTAGTAATCTAGGCGCTTTTAAATTGACCAATTCCGCTTTAGGTTATATACTAAAATAAATAACCAAATAAAGAGGCAATTTCTAGGGTATGTATTTCAATCTTTTTAAGAAACAACATAAAATCTTCATTTTCTTTTCTCTAGCCACTCTACTATTTTTCTCGTTATATTTTTTAGCTAATCCAGTCCTTGCGGAAGAAGGTGGAGCTTCGGGTGGTACAGCCGTTCCGATCTCCGGCTGTGGCAGTGACCCCAAGACTCGCTGTTATAGTAGTTGGAATACTAGTGGTGAGAATAACAGTCGGGGTGGTGGTGGTGAATGGGTCTATATTTCTATTGCAGAATTAATTAAAAATAAAGCGATTACTGACCCAGATAATATTTCCTATACCGCAATTAGAAAAAGTATCCCTGTAATTGATGATAAAAGCGCAAAACATTTAAATTATACTGGCGATTCTCAGATGATTCGTGGTTGCGGTAAGGCAGATGGTATTTATACATTTGTCTCACATGTATATTACAACAATGCTCCAGAATTTACTCCAGCAGGTAAGGCTTATGGTCCTAATAAGTTTGCTTATTTTCAATATCCCGATTACCCAAATAAAACTAACACCGGACGCAATACTCTTCAGCCACATCAAAAATATGTTAATCGCGCTGGTGATTATCATAAAACATACGAAGAAGCTGAAGCCGCATATAAGCTATATTTGCAACGCGTGAAACGTTCCGAGCCTACATGGGAAAGCGGTGAATTTTCTTGGTTCTGCTCCTTTGGTGGCCCAGAAAATAACTGTGACCCAAACGACCCCACATGTGATCCAAATAAAAAACCTGAATGCGACCCAAACACCGATCCAACCTGTAATAAACCTAAACCTGGAAATTGTCCATTAGACGATCCTAGCTGTATACCAAAGGATACTGATATTTGTAGCGCACTAGTGCCAGGCGTAGTTGGGTCCGTCTATAAGGGAAACACTGCCGCACTCTCTCAAGTGGTAAATCTGTCCTATACGGGTACAGAATCATATAAAAAATGGCAATCACTTGTTTTAGCCCGTCCAGGCGACTCGATTCGTTTCCGTCACGCACTCTGCTATCCGGCACAGGGTGTGGCTGCAGGCTTAGGTGTTTCCGGTAATAGTGCCGATACTCCAAGTGTTGCTAATAATTTTAGACTGTACGCTTCTCGTAATGATGGTGGCGATAACCGTTATTTATTCAAAGATTCCGCTCTAGCTGATGGAAACTCCAGAAGTGTCCATACTCAAAGTAAAAATGCGATCACTGGCGCAGGTATTATCTCTGCAGGCTATGGCTTTTATACAGAATCTCCTTCCTCTCCAAACCCTGCTTATTCTTGTGATAGTCCAATCTTTATCCAGAATAATAATCGTGCGATCACAAATGGTTTTCAGATTCCAGGTTTTGCCTCAGGTATCTCAAATTGTAATTCCGCTGCTCAGACTGGTAGCAACACTGAGGTAGGTAATAAAATTTCCCAAGGTATTATTTATAATGATGTTAAATCTTGGGTTAGCTCGGTCACTAAAGTTAGTGGTGAATGTGGCTGTGGTAGAAATACAGCAACAAGCGACACTCAAACCGATAAAACTTTTGAGAATGCCGGTACTTATAGTACAAGAGACTCGAGAGGTAACACATCTAATCAAGATATAGTTGGTATTAGTGAAGATACGGATCCAGCCTTGGTTGGCAAGCCAGGTAATCACAAGATTATTGTTCCTGGTCGACCATCAAATCTTAGGGGTTCAACATGGGGTACATTCAGTTACTCATGTAGTGGTGAAGGCTCTTGTAGAGACGGAGAGGAAACCTACTATAAAAGAAATTCTAGCAGTATTCATTATCCAGTTGCCTCAAAAGATTATGGTGAACGTTCGACTAGCGCCAGTGTTGTTACTCCCTATAACTTCAATACTTATGTAACAAGTTCAATCGATTCTGATAATGTGATTTTTAGTGGCGAGCGTGTCAATATTAGTGGTTCCTATCATATTCTTTCTCGCTCAAATACCATGGTTGCTAAGAATCCTTATGCTACTCACACTTCTGATAAGGAAACCTTCCGTATTTATGAATTACTAATACCGCCTCACACTAATCCTCAAACGCTTTCCGGCAGTGACCATTCTGATCAAGACGTCTGTCGCTACTATGGTTCTGATAATTGCCATCTAGTCAAAGCAGTCAAGGGTGTAATGAATTCAGAAGGCAATTATAATGGTAGTGACCAAGCTTCAGATATTTTCTCCCGTACCGTCCCTGATGATCGTGAATATGTGGGCTATAAATACTGTACAGCTACTTCCATTTGGCCAGCTTCCTCACACAATACAACTGAAAATAATTTTGAAAATAACACTTCCGGCCCAGCCATCACTGGTGGTGACGAAACCAAATTTAATGTTTCCGACCTTTCCTGCGTAACAATCGCTAAAAAACCAAACTTCCAAATTTGGGGTGGCGGAATGTTTACAAATGGCCAAATCGAGACTGCTATCAGTCGTAAAACACCTGGTCAGGGTTTCTCATCTTATCCAAGTGCTGCCGAGAAAGTCTTTGGCTCCTGGGATGAGTATCATGTCATTGCTGGTGGCCGCGTCTCTGGTTTTGGTTCTGGCGCTTCTTTAGGGTATGAAAAAGGTTATAGTTATAATCTACCGACTGGTGGTTCTGATGTATCAAACAGCATTTACAATCTCACCATTGCCAACCGAAGAAATATTGGAGAGTCGGGTGTTTATGGACTACCTTCCGGTCTCTTGTCCCGTCTAAAAGCTAGGTATCGCGATAATATTGCTAAAAATAGTAGCCTAAAAATCACCACACATGATACTGGCCTGCAAAATACTTATATTCGAGGCGACATTAATCTTTCACAGATACAATTACCAGATCATAACCCTAATACAACAGATACGCTCTTCCGTACTTACGACACATTATATAAGACAATAACTACTGCTGATAAGCAAAACAATACTCTCGTACTCTATGTTGATGGTACTCTAACAATTGACCAAAATCTCTGCTATTCGGCCTTTGGTGGTAATAATTGTCAATACGAAACCTCCATTAAACAGGCCGCTTATACCGACGTTTCTACTGAATCAATCACTAAGCTTCCACAAATTCTCATTTTTGCAAAAAATATTAATGTCCTAAGTAAAGTTAATCGTGTGGATGCCTGGTTAATTTTGGATGAAGATAATGCCTCCAATAATCTTAATACCTGTAGTGATGCAAATGAGCCATCAGCCGAACAATGTTCTGAGACTGTCATCTTTAATGGGCCAGTCTTTGCCAAGAGTCTTACTTTAAAACGCACTGGCGGTGCAAACCATGGTGGCGGATTGATGGCTGGCATTCCTGCCGATCAGCGCGTTCTTGGTACTCGATATGCTAAACATGCTGGCGGATATTATGCTATTTCTAGTGATGGTTCTGTTGCTCCTGCCGAAATCTTCAATCTTCGTTCTGACGCTTATTATTGGGGTATCGGCCAGGCTCAGCGCTCAGGTATTGCAGAAGTCGTCTATCAAAGAGAGCTAGCTCCACGCTATTAAAAGTTGGGCTGCCCGTCTTGTGGTCATCCTCGTTCCGCTTTCTCTTTGCTTGTCAAAATGTAATTCTTATGCTAAATTTAAATAAATTAGGTCAACACAAACAATGGATATAAGTGCGCAAAACAATACGAAAAATTCTGCCAGTAGTCAATCTGGCCCTTCCTCAAGTGTAAAGACTCCGCGACCAGATTCTTTAGGTTTTGGTATTGATCCTCAAGAATTACCTGAAAAAGTTGCTGAAAAAATCCAGCGTGGCGCAAATATTCTTATTGCGCTTTCCAAGGATCCCAATCTCGACGAAATATCTGCTGCCATCGCTCTTGCCATTGTTTTAGATCAGCAGAAGAAGCACGTCACAGCGATTTATTCAGGCAAAACTCCAAATGCCCTTGAATTTCTGAAGCCCGAAGATACCTTTGAAAAGGACACCAGTAGTCTACAGGACTTCATCATTGCATTAAACAAATCTAAGGCCGACCACCTCACTTATAAACTTGATGGTGATTATGTGAAGATTTATATCACTCCATACAAGGGTCAAGTCAAGAAAGAGGACCTCGAATATTCTTATGGTGACTACAACGTTGATCTCGTGATCGTCTTTAATGTTAATGCTGGCAACGAGATTGATTCTGCTCTTTCGGAATATGGTCGTATCATGCATGACGCCAGCGCCATTAATATTACCTCAGGCTTGCCTGGTCGTTTTGCTGATCTTGAATGGAGTGATCCTGAAAAGTCCTCCGTCTGTGAGATGGTTTATGATCTTTTGAAAGAGCTTGAGATTACCAATCTTTCTCAAGAGGTCGCGACTGCCCTATTAACAGGTATCCTTTCTGCCACGGAGCGTTTTTCCAACAGTCGCACTAAGCCGACTACTATGGCTGTTGCATCAAAGCTAATGGAGGCTGGTGCTGACCAACAATTAATCTCTGCTAATATCCTTAAGCCAGAGACTCCACCTACTCCAGAAAACTTAGCTACGCCAGGCGCTCCTGTCACTTCAGAGACCTCAATTTCTTCAGGCACTCCTGCAACTCCAGCGACTCCAATTTCTTCAGGCACCACCGCTACTTTAGGGGTTCCAATCCCTTCAGAGACTCCAACCGCCGCAGAGGCTCCAACTGTTTCTAATCCTAATAATACCGATAATGGACTCAAGGAACTTGAAGAGCTCGTTAATCAAAATCTCGCTCAAACCACTAATACTCAAAATAACCAAGAAGCATCCTCGGCAGCTTCTCAACTGCCAAATCTTCCAAGCGAAGGACCAAGTCTCTCCACTGTTCCACTTACTACGGGTAGTGTAATGGATGAATTGGCTCGTATGACTACGTCAATAACCAACACGAATCAGGAAATTAATAACTCTGTAAGTAATCCTGGTTCACAGACACAGGCAGCTCCGCAGGCTCAAAATATCTCAGAAATCCAGGCTACCTCACAAACTCAAGTTACACCACAAGCTCAAGCCACTTCGCAGATTCAAGCTGCTCCTGAGATCCAAGCCGTTCCCGAAACTCAGCCAGTCTCTCAGGTTCAGCCAGAGGTTCAACCACAGACTTACGTCAGCTCACAAGCTTTTGTGCAGCCTCAACCCCAAACCCAACCTCAGCCGCAAATGCAACCTCAACCACAAGTGCAGCCTCAACCACAAGTTCAATCTCAGCCCCAAGTTCAACCTCAGCCACAGTTTCAATATCAACCCCAACCTCAACTAGCTCCTCAGCCCACTTTCCAATCTTATCCTCAGCCACTACCTTCTGAGCAATCAATTTCTACTCCCTCGATGCAGCCTCAGTCTCCTCCGGTCAACCCATTGCCTTTTCAATCTAGCCCAGGTATTGTAGGTAATACTATTTCCGATCCAGTTGTCGAATCTGGGGAGGATATGAGTCGACTCATGGATGAAGTTCTCGCCGAACCGTCACCAATTCAAAATCCGGTTGGCTACCAAAGTCTTGTTAATCAAGGTGATTATATCAATCAATCATTATCTCAGAGTCCTGCTCCAACCTCACAGCCAACGCCTACTCATCCTCTATCTATTGGTCAACAGCCAATCGTCAATTATGTTCCTGGTCAAAATATTGCCACCCTGTCAGCTCCAGCCATGCCCACTATGCCACAGAATGCTAACTATCCTAACCCTGAATACACAAATACTATTCCAAAATATTCTACTCTACCCATTCCAACGATGCCAATTGACCCAACTTCGGCTGTCTCAACTCCAGTCTCGCAGCCAGCTCCAAATATGCAACCAACTCCAGAATCGCAGTCAGCTCCAGTCTTGCAACCAATTCCAGAATCGCAACCAACCCCGAATTTTCAGCCAGCTCCGGCTACCCCTTCTGATCCAATGGCGGACTTTATTCAAGCCACTCCACCAGCCACTAGTACTCCTATCCCAGATTTTTTACAGCCTGAAGCCTTTTTACCTCCGGCACCGACACCAGTAGTCCCAACTCAGCCTGCCCCGGTCCAGAGTGTCTATTCTACGCAACCCAACACTCCTAATATGCCATTACCACCAGTTACTCCTGAAGGTTTACCAACTCCTCCAATTATCGAGCCTATTCCTCAGCCCACCCCAGCTCCTCAGGTCTCTCCAGCCCCCCAGACTTCTCCAGCTCCTCAAGTCTCACCAGCTCCCCAACCAACTAGCGCTCCTGCTGACCCTTCCGCCTTCCGTATCCCAGGTACCTATTAGATTTTGACAGACTTGTTATTTTTCACTATTATCATTAGTAATGAATACTCAAGATAATCCACAATCACAGGATGTTATCCTTATTGATAAGCCGGCTGGACTTAGTTCCTTTGGTGTGGTTGCAAGAGTGCGTCGTCGTCTCTCGATGGAGGCAGGGAAGAAGGTCAAGGTTGGTCATACGGGTACTCTTGATCCCTTCGCCACTGGACTACTCATCCTTCTCGCTAATAAAGCCACAAAGCTGTCGAACCAGTTTTTAAAGCTTGATAAATGGTATGAAGCCACTCTCTGTCTCGGTAAAACCAGTACCACTGGCGACCCTGAAGGGGAGATTATGGATTATAATCTAGTGGATAAGCCTTCGCTCCAGGAAGTAGAGCCAGCAGTTGCTAAGTTTGTCGGAAAAATTATGCAAACTGTGCCAGCTTTTTCCGCCATCAGAATTAATGGCCAACGTGCCTATCAACTAGCTCGCCGCGGCGAAGAGGTTTCTATGCCAACCCGTCAAGTCGAAATCTATTCTATTGAGATCCTAAGTTATGATTATCCCGAGCTCGTAATCAGAACTCACGTCTCCAGCGGTACTTATATCAGAATACTTGGTCAAGATATCGGCAAAGCTCTAGGGGTTGGTGCATATCTCACGGCACTTCGTCGCACTCAGGTTGGCGATTATCAAATAAAGAAAGCCGTATCCTTATCAGATTTTATGGGCGAAAAAGAATGATGGGAGTTTAGATATCACTACTTATTAGATTGCCATTTAAAAATTTTAAAGAAAGTCATCTGTTACCCTTGTAGAATCTCTCTTTGCGTGGTATAATTCACCCAATATGATTACAAAAGAGAATAAAGCTAAGGCAATTGCTGCTACTGCCCGTGACAAAAAGGACGTTGGTTCTCCAGAAGTTCAGGTTTCTATTCTAACTGAGCGCATCAAAGAAGTAACCGAACACGTTAAGGTCAATAAGCATGATTTCATGGCTCGTCGTGGACTTATGCAGATGGTTGGTCGCCGCAAACGTCTTTTGAAGTATCTTGAGAAAACCAACTTCGACCTTTATAAGGACACAGTTGCAAAACTCGGACTCCGCAAATAAATTTAAAAACCCACGTCAGTGGGTTTTTTGATGTTTCTTTTTTTAATAAGGTGGCAATCTGGAAAAACCCCACGCGCGGTGGGGCTTTAGAATAGATCATAGCTTTAGGTGGGGTTTCGTCTTGTAGCGATTCCGACTATCACAGGCTTGTCAGACCCCTGTGGGAAAGATGCATCAATATAATAATTGATAGCATTTCTAAAGCGTAGTACTGAGTTATTAATCAGTACATTGATTTCCGCAATATTCGGGCGTTTCATCTTTCTAATAACCTTCTTCTTTCTATTCGGGTTACTAGAACTATTGTTTTTCTTCTGCTCCCTCCTATATCTGTCATAAAACTCGCTATTGGTATAGTGCATGCGCACGTACCTAGCATCATTCATTAAGTCGTAAATGTTACCAGTCACACCTTCTCTGCGAGTGATGACCTGATATAGGTTCTTCTCCTGGAAGTAGATCACGTCAGCCGTGTTAAGGTGAAAAGAGATCAGTCTCTGTCCTTTTACCTCTGTCTTGATCATCGTCACCACTAGGTCGATATTGCTATCGAGCCTAATCTGTTTCCTCAACGGCACAAAAACTTGTTCAATTAACTGGAAACAGAAATAATTCTCACGTTTTTCCTGCACTGCGTATGTGTTGTCCTCAAAACCTTTCAGTTGCAACACAATATCCATCGGTGGTATTAAGCCACTGAAATCAAAATAACTACGTATCGTATTGTCACTCATTTTCTACGATCCTTTCTGTCAATGTTCTTGAGCTATAGCTCACAATAGTTCCAAAATTGGTGATTTAAGAAAAACTATCCCCCTTTCTGTCTAGTTTGATAATAAGATAATCACCGAACAGGCGATATTATAACATAAAAAATCAATATGGCAAAGTATCACTAGTATAGAGCGAACTCACTACCTCGCTCTTGTAGTATCTGGTTTTCACTTTTCATGATACAATTAATACATAACAATAAAAGGGAAGACGGCGGATAAGTCCCCTAGAGCCTCTGACTTAAGATCTCCTTAATTCCATATTTGGCTTACTAGAGTAGTTATCTGGTGTTTTCCCAAGAAAGGAAAAAATGGAAATAATTAATCCAACTGGCAAACACACTTTTAGTGTGTCCACGGATTTTTGTGGACGCGAATTAAAAATTGAAGTTAACCGTGTCGGTTTTCGTACAACCTCATCTGTCCTAGTTACTTACGGTGACACCGTTGTGCTTGGTTCAGTCGTCGTTAGTGAGAAGCCAGTCGTTCAAGATTTCTTCCCACTCTCCATCGACTATGAAGAAAAATTCTATGCAGCCGGTAAAATTTCAGGTTCAAAATTTATTAAACGAGAAGGTAAACCTGCTGATGAAGCTGTTTTGATTGGTCGTCTCATCGATCGTCCAATCCGTCCTCTCTTTCCTAAAGGCTATCGTCAAGAAGTTCAGGTTGTTACAACCGTTCTCTCAATGGATCCAAGCTTCCGTCCAGATGTTATTGCTATGCTTGCCGCTTCCGCAGCTCTTCTAAACGCTGGCGTACCTTTTGATGGGCCAGTCGCTGGTCTCCGTATTGGCCGTATTAATGGTCAATTCAAAGCTTTCCTCTCTAAAGAGGAACGTGAACAGTCGGATCTTGATCTCGTAGTTGCTGTGAAAGATCAGAAGATTGTAATGGTTGAAGCTGGTGCTAATGAGGTCTCAGAAAATGTGATTATTGATGCTATGCGTTGGGCTGTTGAATTTGCTCAGCCAGCTCTTGAGCTCCAGAAGAAACTTCGTGATCAACTTAATGTTACTGAAAAACCATACGAGCTTAGTCTTCCAAATTCATTAATTACTGGAAAAGTTGAAACTTGGACTCGTGAGCACTTCAAGGGTGAAGATGGTCAAATTGGTACTAAAATCCGTGGTAATGTGCTTGATCGTAAGCGTATTGCCGACACCTTACGTGATCAAATGGATGCTGAGTTTGCCTTAGAGCTTGGTGAAGGTGAAACCGATGAAGAGAAAATCGCTGATTATGAGGCACGTCTCAAAACTGAAGTTCATGATGCATACGAGCTTGCAGCCCATCACGAAGTTCGCCGCGCTATTATTGAAGATGGTGTACGTCCCGACGGTCGCAAATTGAATGAAGTCCGCCCTCTAAGTTCTCAGGTCTCAATTTTGCCTCGCGTTCACGGTTCGTCGCTTTTTACTCGTGGTCTTACTCAAGCTATGAACATTGTGACTCTAGCCCCACTTTCTTACGCGCAGATAGTCGATACTATGGAGGTTACCGATGGCGAGCGCCGCTATATGCATCACTATAATGCTCCAAGTTATACCGTTGGCGAAATTGGTCGTATCGGTTCTCCAGGACGTCGTGAAATTGGTCACGGCTACCTTGCTGAGCGAGCCCTACTTCCAGTTCTTCCATCTAAAGAAGATTTTCCTTATGCTATTCGTTCAGTGACCGAAATCATGTCTCAAAATGGCTCTACTTCTATGGCCGCCACCTGTTCATCCTGTCTTGCTCTTATGGACGCTGGTGTTCCTCTAAAGAGCGCAGTCTCTGGTGTTGCTATGGGCCTTATGCTTGATGGTGATACTCCACATGTCCTCACTGATTTAATGGACGCCGAGGACTTTGCTGGGGATATGGACTTTAAGGTGACTGGTACTAAGCAGGGAATCACCGCCCTTCAAATGGATATGAAGGTTCATGGTCTTCCAGTTAATATTCTTGAAAAGGCTATTAATCAATCTCACGAAGGTCGTATTTTTATTCTAGATCATATGCTTTCAATTATTTCTGCTCCTCGCACCGAGCTTTCTCCGTATGCCCCACGCATTGAGAAATTAATGGTTAACCCTGATAAAATCGGTGCCATTATTGGTAAAGGTGGCGAAATGATCAATAAAATCACTTCTGAGACTGGTGCAGAGGTTGACATTGAAGATTCCGGTCTTATCACAATTTCTGGTACTGATCCTGAGAAGATCCAGCGTGCAATCGACTGGGTTAAAAGCTTAGTTGAAGAGCCTGAAGTTGGAAAAATTTATAAAGGTAAAGTTGTTAATATTAAAGACTTCGGCGCTTTTGTGAATATTTTACCTGGTATAGATGGTATGCTTCATATTTCGCAAATCTCTGATAAACGTCTCGACAAGGTTGAAGATGCACTACATCTGGGTGACGAAGTGAAAGTTCGCCTCGAAGCGATTGATGAAAAGGGTCGTCTTTCACTCAGCATGCGCCACGTTGAGCAGTAATCTAGATATTAAAAAAGATTGGCTGAGAGGCCAATCTTTTTTAGTCTATAATTGATTGTTAGATTTCAACGATGCCAGAATTTTCTTTTACGTTTGGATCCCAACAATAAAGCATAGATTTTCCATCTTTTATTCTCAAATCCTTAAAGACTCGTTTTGCTTCATCAGAGAGGGAATTGCAGTCTGGAAATCCGTTCCCAGTAAATACCTGCTTCCACTCTCCGTTAGGTAGAGTACGATAGTATCGTGCTACGTCACCTCCGCCAGCTCCCTCAACGCGTTTTGCTCCGGTCTCTTTATTGGTAATCACCATATATTCGCCACGAATATACATGTTGGCGATTAGATAGGTTGCATCCTTATTGGTGAAGATCTCCTTAAATGAGATAACCGGCCAGCTATCAACAATTGGCATTCCTTCGCTGTTTTTACCTTTCATCTTTCCCCTTTGTTCACGATCGATCATATCGACCAGGTCACCAATCTTAGTATCTACCGCCATTGGCTTTACAATTTCTTTAATCTTAGTGTTCTCAACTTCCGTCTCAACGGCCTTAGTCCCAGTTGCTGTTTCATATTTAGAGACTGTTTCGTTTGCCTTTTTTAATTCTTCTTTCGAAGTTTTTGCTTCCTGTTCAAGTTTATTTACTCGTCCTGAAAAAGAAGTACTTACATATGCTAGTCCACATAAACTAATGATCGTGGCTAAACAAAAAACCGCAGCCATTATCTTCAAGCCACGGTCTTTTTTGTGTTTTACTTTATTGTTATTTATATTGTCGATGCCATCCATATCGTACATAAAATCTCCTATAACCACACTATATCATAAATGAAACATTTTAAACTAAAAAGGCTTAGGTCGCGCTTATCTATAATTATTATGCTATAATCTGTCTATGGTAAAACGAAAAAAAGGTCGACGTAAATCTCCTCGCGATGTAGCTCCCGAGCATGAGCTGCCAGGAGGTTTTTGGCGTCAAGTCTCAGCAATTCTTATGATCGCTATTTCCATCGTCCTTGTGATGACATGGTTCGGAAGTGGCGGTACTCTTCTTAATGATTTTCATAAATTTGGCTTCTGGGTGATTGGCTATGCTACCTTTTCGATCCCGATTATTCTCGTTTATCTAGCAGTAAAGATCTTCCGCAGTACCGATAACCGTCTTCCAGCCGTCATCTGGATTGTCTCATTCTTGATGATCTTCTGGCTTTCTGGACTCTTTGGGCTTCCGACCTATGGTACTAGTTCGGCTCAAACCGGCGGCATTCTAGGTCAGTGGCTAAATAGTCTTGTTACACAAATTCTCAATCCTAGCGTTGCTGCTTTTATCTATCTCGTCCTCATTTTTATTACCGCCATTTTTATTATGCAACTTTCTCCAGCCGCTGTTTTTCGTGATCTTGCCAGTCTCTTCAAGACCAGTCGCCGTGATGAGGATGCCGAAAATGCTCGCGTTGCGCGCCGTGCTCAAGCCGAGGATGCTATTAAATCTGGTGCTCTTGGTCCACTCAAAATTAAAGCCAATGGCGTTGAAGTTTCACCGGAAGACTTGAAGACAACACCAAAGATTGAAGTTAAGAAGCCGGTTATGGATAAACCAGTTGAAGCCGAGCCTGAACGTGCTCTGATTGAAGTTTCTGATCCAAACTGGAAAATGCCGAGTACTGACCTTCTGTCTAAAAAACAAAATCCGCCTGACGGTGGCAATATCCAACAAAATGCCTTCATTATCAACTCCACTTTTTCAGATTTCGGTATTGAAGTTAAACTCGATGGAGCCAATGTCGGTCCACGTGTTACACAGTATACCATTCAACCACCAACCGGTGTCGTTCTCTCTAAGATTGCCGCTCGCGATAAAGAGCTAGCTCTCAACCTTGCAGTCGATAAAGTTCGTATTGAGGCTCCAATTCCAGGCACTCGCCTTGTTGGTATTGAGATTCCAAATGTTCGCCCCGCTGATGTGACTCTCCGTTCTATTCTTGAAAGCAATGAATGGAAAAAAGAACGCAGTCCTCTTGCCTTTGCTGTTGGTAAGGATATTTCTGGTAATCCTGTTATTGCCAACCTTGCTAAAATGCCTCACCTACTCATCGCTGGTACCACCGGTTCTGGTAAGTCTGTTATGACTAATACTTTAATTTCTTCACTCCTCTACCGTAATGCGCCTAGTGATATGAAATTAATCATTGTCGACCCTAAGCAAGTGGAAATGGTGCAATATAATGATATTCCACATCTTCTCACTCCGATTATTAATTCCACTGAAAAATCTCTTTCCGCTATGAAGTGGGCAGTCAATGAAATGGAACGTCGTTATACCCTAATGGCTGAGGAAAAAGTCAAGAAAATCGAAGACTATAACGAGAAATTACAGAAGAAGACAGCTACTGTTGCTGATCAAGATAATAATGAGCAACAACATGATGGTGGTAAAATGCCGTACATCGTTGTAGTAATCGATGAGATGGCTGATCTCATGATGCAGGCAGGGAAAGACCTTGAGCAATTAATTGTTCGTATCGCACAAAAAGGTCGTGCTTCTGGTATTCATCTCGTTCTCGCTACTCAGCGTCCTGAAGTTAAAGTTATTACCGGTTTAATTAAAGCTAACGTTCCAGGTCGTATCGCCTTCGCCGTTAATAACAATACGGACTCTCGTATTATGCTTGATATGGGTGGTGCAGAGAAACTTCTCGGTAAAGGTGATATGTTGATGCTGACCACCGAAATGATGGGTAAACCTCGTCGTATCCAGGGTGCCTATGCTTCCGACAGTGATGTTGAAAAACTTACAAACTTCCTTCGCGAACAGCGTGCACCTGAATATAATAATGAGGTTATTTCCCAGGCTGTCCAAATTAAAGGTATCGGACCAACCGATGGTGGCGGCTTTGGCGACCTTGGTCGTAAATATGATCCAAACGATCCAGTTGTCCGCAAAGCTATAGAAATTACGCTTACAAAAGGTAAATTCTCCACCGCCATGTTGCAGACCTATCTTGGGAAAGGTCATGGCTTTGTCTCTGGTCTTGCTATCTGGCTTGAAGAAATTGGCGTCATCGGTCCCGCTAATGGCAATAAGCCTCGCGAGGTGATGATCAAGAGTCTTGAAGAATTCGATCAGCTCGCTAATGTCTAAGCGAAAATAAATGAGTCCTACTAGTTTTTGAAATAATATTCCATAATTAGTAGATTATTCGCCAAAATACCATAAAAAATATAGCTTCCTTGAAGCTATATTTTAATTTGATCTTAAAGGTGCTCGGTATCTTTTATGTCGTCGCCTTTCATGCAGCTATAATTCTTTTGACCGTCTGGTCTTTCGACATCATGATAGATCTTACGAATTTCAGCTGAAAAGTCTGAACATTTTAAAATCATTTGGCCGCCAAACCCATACTTCCAGTCTCCATTTGGTAATTCTCGGTAGTATTCTCTGGCGGCGCCGCCAGCTTGTAGTGATGCGTAGAGGTATGTACCAGCCTTATTTGTAAAGATTTGGCCACTAGTAATTGGATAATTTCTTCTGTCTATTAAATCAAGTAGCTGCTGGAATTTTATATCATAAGCAGCATTCTTGATCACGGTTTCGGTCGTCTTTGTTTCTTTAGCGATGCGTTGCTCGTCCTTACTGGCTTCTTCTAGTCTTGTTACTTTCTCCTGAGCCTTCTTAGCCTCTTCTTTTGAGGCTGAAAGATCATGGTATAACTGTTGACGCTGAGTCTGATTTGTAATGATTGTATAAGCAAGCACCCCAACTGCAGCGACTGTAGTCAAGGCAAAGAGTGGAGTTAGTGATAGTTTTTTCTTTTCTACCACCACTTGCTGGATTTCAGGAGTCTCGGTAGTTGCAGTAGACTGTATACTAGGATTAACTTCTGTTTGTTCTGCGTCTGTAGTCTCCTCTGTGGATCCTAGAGTATCCTCTTGTTTTGTTAATGGTTCCTCTATGTCATCACCTGTTTCTGTAGTTTTTTCTGGTGATGCATCAACCCAGCCATTAGACTCATTAACTACCGCCATATTCTCGGATGTCTCCGTATTTGTCTGGTCGGTATTAAAAGAAACCTCGTTCTTATTCATGGCATTGTCTTGATTTAGACTATTTTCGCTATCCATGCGTTCTCCTTTTTCTTGATTGTAGCATAACTTCTATCAAAAAACATAAACACTGTAACTGATATTCATCACTAGTTGAAAAAATCATCTCAATCTGGTATAATTAAGCCATTATTAGCTCAGCAAGCGACAAGAGGTGTGCTTGCTTTAACCAAAGGAGTGCAAAGTGAAACAGTATGAACTTACTGTGTTGATTCATCCTGATTTGGAAATGAATCTAACACCAGCCCTAGACAAGATTAATAAATTAATCGAGTCACAAAACGGTAAAATCGTTAAGGAAACCAACGAAGGTAAGAAGCGCCTTGCTTATTCTATCAACAAACAAGATTACGCAGTTTACTACTTCTACGAACTTGAGCTTCCAGCTCAGGCTCCAGCCAAGATTTCTTCCACCCTTAATATTACCGACGAAGTCTTACGTTATCTCTTAGTCACTGTCGATGAACGCAAAGCTAAGTTTGAAGCTAAGCGCAAAGCTCGTGCAGAGAAGACTAAAGATACTGAAGAATCAGCAGAATAAAATAAAGCGAGGAGGTTTTTATGGCGCGGGGATTTAGTAAGGCAATCATTACAGGTAACGTAGTACGCGATCCTGAACTCAGAGCCACATCTGGTGGTACTCAGGTCTGCTCGTTCTCTGTAGCAGTAAATTACAATTATGTTCAGAACGGTGAGAAAAAGGAACAAGTTTCCTATATCAACTGTTCTGCTTGGGGTAAAGCTGGCGAAATTATCGCACAGTACGCCAAGAAAGGTACCGGCATCCTTGTTTCCGGACGTCTTTCTCAGCGTGCCTTCGAAGATAAAACTGGCGCAAAGCGTTCAGCCACTGAAATCGTTGTTGAAGACTTCAACTTCTTAGGTGGTGCAGGCGAAGGTTCTTCTTCTAGAAGTTATACTCCAAGTAGTAATAATGAATCTGCCGATATCATTCCTGATGATATTCCAGATGAGCCTATCGACCTCAGTGAGGTTCCATTCTAAAATTAATTAAGAGAGAGTTTTGAGAGAAATGAAAAGAATTAAAAATGATCCAAATCTTTACTTCGATTATCGTGATGTAAAGACTATGCAGCGTTATATCGACGTTTATGGCCGTATTGAGCCAATTTCAAAGACTGGTTTATCCGCTAAACAGCAAAGACAATTAGCAGTTGCTATTAAGCGTGCTCGTCACCTTGCTTTGCTTCCATTTGTATCTGCCAACTAATTAGGAGAAAAAACTATGTACGGTCCAACCGATCTAAAGAAAAACGTACTCATCACCTTGGACGGCCAGCCATACAAGGTTATTGAGTACTCCCAAAAAGTTATGGGACGTGGTGGCTCCATTGTTAATGTTCGCGTGAAGAACTTAATTACTGGCGCTCTTATTCCAAAAACCTTTAAAGGTCAGGAAAAAATTGAGCCAGCTGAGGTTACCACTAAAAAAGTTCAGTATCTTTATAAAGACGATGATAAGTTCTACTTCATGGACCCAACCACCTTTGAGCAGTACGAATTGTCAAACGATCTAGTTGGTGATTCCAAAGATTTTATGAAAGATGGTGATGAGATGGAAATCCAGTTCTATAACGGTTCTGCCATCAACCTCACCCTACCAAAGAATCTTTGGCTTGAAGTAACTTATACCGAAAATGCCGTCAAGGGCGACACGTCTACTTCTGTTATGAAGGATGCTACACTTGAAACCGGCGTTGTTGTGAAAGTACCTGCCTTTATTAAGACTGGTGATGTAATTTCTGTTGATACGGAAACCTATGCTTACCGAGAACGTCAAAAATAACCTACCGGTATCACGTGCCGAGAATAAGCTTGCGGGGGCGGCGCAGGCTTTTTCTTATGATTTTCGGGATAAAATCGTCCTCGATATTGGTTCCAGTACCGGTGGTTTCACTGAGTATGCGTTGCTTCGTGGTGCTAAAAAGGTAATTGCCGTAGAAAAAGGAACCAAGCAAATGAAAGCTCCTCTTCGTTTTGATCCACGTATCGATTTAAGAGAGAAGACGGATATTTTTACCGTCACTCGTGACTCGTTATCGGAGAATCAAACCCTTGAGATTAACACTATTTTGGCCGACGTTTCTTTTATTTCTCTTAAAAAAGTATTACTTCACGCTAAATATCAACTCGCGTCACCCGCAACCGACTTTTTGGTTATGTTAAAGCCACAGTTTGAGGCGAAACTTCATCAACTAAAAAGCGGCATCATCAAGAATGAAAAAATACGCCGTGACATTATTAAGGATTTTGAGGCCTGGCTCAAACAATCTGGATTTTTAATTATTAATAAAAGAGATAACTTATTGGCCGGAAAAAACGGTAACCTTGAGCGTTTCTATTATTTAAAAATTGCAAAAAAACAAGCTAATTTTAACTCTTAAGTCCATCTCAGCTATTAAAACCTTGTGAAATGCTGTTCTATCTGCTATAATAAGAGTAATTAATCTTACTTATTTTCAAACACAACAAAAATATTCCAAAGACCTTTTTGTGTGCTGATTTTGTAAGTCTTTATTATTAAAAGAGGAAAACATGAATAAACAAGAACAAGAAAGACGTGCCAGACTGATGAAGATGCAGGCTGAGCGCCTTCCGGAAATTAAGCGTCGTTTTGAAGAAAATCAAAATCGCACTAAAATTACAGATACTGCAGAGATTGCAACTGGGGCTGCTGTAATTTTTGAACAAGCTCAAAAACGTAATTTTAATAGTAACTTCAAACCTGGCGGCAAAGATTATTCTACTCGCAATAAGAAAAAATCCAATTTCTCAGGCGATCAAAATAATTTTGATACGAGTGTTGCTAAGAATTTTGATCAACCAAAGGGAAAAAAGGGTAGTAAAGCCAAGGCTCCGAAAGCTAATAAAACGAACAAAAATGCTGAAATTGAGGATCGTAAGGTTAACCTCTCCGTTTCTACTAGACGCGGTGATATGGTTCACCATCAACGTATGCTCTCGCAGGATGTCAACGCTCAGGCCACCCAACATATTATTGGTATTCCTGTAAACAAGTCTCGTTTTAACGGCTATAACGGTGCTCAGGTTACAAATGCCCAGCTCAAATCGGCTCGTCCAGATCCTGAAGCTGTTCGTATTATTCCAATCGGTGGTTTAGGTGAATTCGGTATCGGTAAAAACATGACCGCTATCGAGTATAAAAGCGAGATTATTCTTATTGATATGGGCGTCTTGTTCGCCAGTGAAGATTATCCAGGTGTCAATTACATGGTGCCAGATATTAAATATCTCGAAGATAACATGGACAGAATTAAGGCTATTCTCTTCACCCATGCCCACCTTGATCACATTGGTGCTTGTCGTCATCTTCTACCAAAATTCAATCCACTCACCCCTATTTATGCCACCGATTTTACTATTGGCATGATTAAAAAACAGATGAGTGAGCTTGATGATCTTCCTGAGATGAATTATCAAGTTGTTGATCCATTCAAGCACGAAAAGCTTCAGGTTTCCGAGCATCTCAGCGTAGAGTTTATCCATACTCTCCACTCAATCCCAGGCAACTGTGCTCTCGTGATCCGTACTCCAAATGGCGTTATCTATCTTTCCGGTGACTGGCGTGCTGAAACAAACCCAATCGAGCGTCAAACTGATTTTGAGCGTATCGATGAAATCGTGAAAAAAGAGGGAATTGCTCTCTTGATTAATGAATCAACCAACATCGACTCCCCGGGTCATCACCCACATTCTGAATATGATGTTGGCGATAATATCGGTAAAGTCATGGATCATTACGCCAGCGGTCGTGTGATTATCTCCTGCTTCTCTTCACAGATCAATCGTATTGGTATGATTCTTGAGCAAGCCTATCAGCGTGGTCGTAAGGTTGCTTTCGCCGGATTCTCTATGATTAATAATATTGAGGTTGCTCTTCGCGCCAAGTGTATTAAGGTGCCAAAAGACACTGTTATGAAAATGGAAGATATTATCAAGCTTCCCGACGAGAAGATCACTATTGTCTGTACCGGCTCCCAGGGTGAGTTGAATGCTGTGCTTAATCGCATGGTCAGTGGTGCTCATAAATTTATTAAAATTAAGGCCTCTGATACTATCGTCTTTAGCTCTAATCCAATTCCAGGTAATGAACCTCATGTTGTCAACACTGTGGATGGACTATTGCGTGAGGGTGCTCAGGTTATTCAAAACGGCAAGACTCACCTCACTAATATCGGCCCGCTCCACCTCTCTGGTCACGCCTATTATGAAGACCATGTCGATTTTGTCACAAGGTTGCAACCAAAGAACTATCTCCCATACCACGGTGAATTCTTCATGATGGAGCATAACGCCGAGATGGCCGAGAATGTCGTGGGTATTCCTCATGAAAATATTCTAGTTGCCGACGACGGTGATGTCGTTGAATTGTTGCCAAACCAGACTATTCGAAAGAACGGCCGTATTCATGTTGGCAATAAGCTTTACGATGATGCCGATAAACCAGTTCATGAAGCCGTCGTTAAAGACCGTATTCATATTTCTCGTGAAGGTATTTTTATGATCGTCCTCACTCTCAGCAAGAAAACCGGTCGCCTCATTAAGACTCCGGATATCGTTTCTCGCGCCTTTATTTACCTGGATAACTCCGAGGAACTGATTGGTAAAATCCGTCACTACCTTCGCCTTAAGACTGAAAAATCCATCTCTTCTGACCCTGAACTCAAGGTCTTAAAGGATGAAATTAAGGAAGACATTACTCGTATTCTTTATGATGCCACTGGTCATACCCCAATTGTCATTCCAGTCATCAATAAAGTTTAGTCTTATATTCTTAAAAATAAAACCAGAAGAAGCTACAAAAAAGTAGCTTCTTCTGTTATTTGATAGGTTATTAAGGTATAATAAGCCTAATGTTTTCTAACCTATCTGGCAACCAGATCGAATCAATTATTCTGCAATTTGCCTATTATTTTCTATTGTTCATCCTCTATTCTTTTGGAGGCTGGATCGTTGAATGTATTTGGACCTACTTAACGAAGCGTAAGCTCGAAAATCGTGGATTCCTCTTTGGTCCTATTTGCCCCATCTATGGTGTCGGCTCCTTGGTCTGCGTGCTCTCGATTGGCCCCCTCCGTTTGTCTTGGCCGTTGGAATTTTTATTAATGATTATTATCTGTAACTTAATTGAATATATCACTTCCGTTGTCTTGGAAAAAATCTACAATGTCCGTTGGTGGGACTATACAACTGTCTCGGTTCTACATCTTAATGGCCGCATTTCGCTCGAAACCTCGATTGGTTTTGGTGTGGGAGGCGTCTTTATTTTACATCTTGTACAGCCATTTTTCTCTCATCTTCTTGGTCCCCTAAGTCCCATACTTCTTTTGGTTATCTCTGGCCTACTCTTGATACTTTTTGCTGCCGACATCCTTTTATCTCTAATTGCCATCTCAAATATTAAAGGAGTCTTCAAGGGCGGAACTGTTGACCTGACTTCCGAAATTAAGCGTTTTAGTATTAATTATTATAAAAAAGCCTCAAGAATAAGTCGCCGTATTGCCCGTACTGCCATGCATCACGTAGGCAACGCTCAAAAAGAAGCCAAGAAGCGCGTAAAAACAACCTTTAGGTCTAAACCATCCAAGAAATAAGCCTTTCTCTAAGTCTTTAATCTAAGTAATAAGTATTTAATTCCTCCTCCTCTCGTAGTTCTAGGATAAATGGCGATTCCTTCTCCTGTATCGTCAAGAAAAGAATCCGTTTGCGAGCTCTTGTCATCGCTACATAGAATAATCTCCTTTCCTCACTAAACTTCTCGCACTTCCTTTTATTCATTTTTCTTTGCTCTAATTTCTGGATAGCCACTTCTCTCACTATATGAAAAATATCATTCTCTTTCATTCTGCTTGGAAAGCCTAAGACTGTGTTACGACAGTTAATAATCAATACATAATCTGCCTGTAGTCCCTTTGATTTATGCGCACTTAAAAAACTGATTCTTAAATCTGGTCTTTCATGCATAGAGATCAATACTTTCTCTTCGCTTATTTTAAAAGATAAAAATTCACACCGTGATATTTTTTTAATATCAAAATTATAACGTCCGATTAGAAAAACACTAGCATGTTCCGGCATATTTAGGAAGAAGAAATAAAGGGAATTAAGGTCGGTTCTCTCGGAAGGGCCATTAATTTCCACAATTTGATCTTCTCCATAAACTAGTACTCCGCGAATTTGTTTTCTTAGCTGTGTGCGATCATGCATAATAAATCTTCCTGAGAGCTTCGCTAGTTTTTCCGGAAAACGGTAGGTCTGTTCAATTTTGAATCTCGAAGTCTCACCCCAACACTTTTCAAAATTTAAAATCAAACTGATTTCGCTGCCAGCAAATTGGTAAATTGTTTGCCAGTCATCCCCAACGCAGAATAATTTAAAAGCCCGCAACTCTCTTAAACTTCGTATTAATAAATATTCAAGAGGTGATATATCTTGGTATTCATCAATAATTACATAATCGTAGGCATATATAGGATTGATGTGGCTCGCGGCTTCTTCCAGGAGTCCAGCAAAATCAATACTGTGGTTTTTCTTCAGATACTCTTCATATTGACTAGTAAGAATTTCTAATTCTTCTAGTTGGGTGAGATTTTGTTTTAAATCCTCCTTTTGCCAAAAATGACGAAACTTTCTTCGTAATCTCTCTCTAATTTCAGCAAAATTGACGTGATAGTTACGTACTAATGAATATAGATGAGCTATATCATCAATTTTTTCTTCCGACAAGTCAGAGTGCGATATTTTTAAAAACGATTCAAACCCAGATTCTTCGAGTCGTCTTCCCAAGAGCTTATCTTTGATTATCTTTAGCGCTAAGCTATGAAAGGTTTCTACCTCAATAAAATCTTTCGGGTGATATATTTTAAAAATCAAATCATCCTGCAGAATTTCAGCTAAAATACGTTCCTCAAGTTCAACTCGCGAAGCATGAGTGAAAGATACTGCCAAAATTTTTGGCGGCGGTGTATTTTCTTTTTCCGATCGCCATTTATTTAAAATCCATTTGATTTTTCCGATAATTGTCGTTGTTTTGCCAGTCCCAGCCCCTGCAATCACCAAAGTATTTTGTGTGTCATTCTCGATACTTGCTATCTGTTGTTGATCAAGCCAATATCCTTCCACGAACCTATAATCAAGTTTATTTCCCATATAACCTCCCATAAAATCTTAATTTGTATCTAAAAAAGAACACCAATGGTGTTCTGCGTCATCTTTATAGTACGTCTAGTGACATTCTCTGATTCACTGAACGCTATTATTATAATAACATTTTTTGTCCATTCCAAGTCATCCAGTTATATATGGTAAAATACGAAGTATAGAATATGATACATCCGTCAAAAATTAAGCCTGGCGACACTGTCGGTATAGTCTGTTTATCTAGTGGTGTTCTTGGTGAGCCATTTGTTAGACACGAACGTAAGTTACTAGAAGAGCGTTTAGGACAGATGGGCTTAAAATATAAATACATGACAAATTCCCTTAAAGGGGAAGAATATTTAAAAGAGCATCCAGAAAAAAGGGCCGAAGATCTAAAAGAAGCTTTTCTAGACGATGAAGTTGATATAATTTGGTCAACATTAGGTGGTGACGATACCTATAGAACCTTGCCTTTCTTTATGAATTCGGATTTTAAGGAAATTGTCATAAAACATCCAAAACCATTCCTCGGATTTTCAGATACAACTAACAACCATCTAATGTTCTATCAGCTGGGTCTTGCAACTTTTTATGCTCCTGCACTCTTGTCCGATATTGCAGAGTTGGGCCCAGAAATCTTTCCTTATACCAAACAATGGTTAAACAAACTTTTTACGAATGAAAAGAATATTGAGATTAAATCTAGTCCAGTTTGGTATGAAGCTAGAACCGCTTTCGACGAAAGTCAGCTTGGCATAGAGAGGAGAAAAAGACAAGAAAAATATGACCATGAATATATTTATGGTTCGGGAGTCATTCAAGGTAAGTTACTTGGAGGATGTTTAGACAGTCTCTATGAAATGTTAGTCGGCAGTAGGTATGCAGATCAAAGTGAGGTTTATCGGCAGTTTAAAATCTTCCCAACTAAGGCTCAGTGGAAAGATAAAGTGGTTTTTCTTGAAACTAGTGAAGAAAGACCTGAGCCCGAAAAGCTCAAGGAAATGCTAAAAACCCTGGAAAGCTATGGAATTTTTGATGTTAGCCGTGCTCTTATAATTGGCAAGCCGCAAGATGAGGTCTATTATCACGAGTATAGAAAAATATACCAAGATCTCGCAGAAAAGCATAAATTACCTACTGTATATAATTTGAATTTTGGCCATACAGCTCCACGACTAGTCATACCTTATGATATGCCACTTGAGATTGACTTTGAGAATAAAAAAATCACCCTCACGGATGGAGTAATAAAGAGCTAGAACCTACATTCTTGGTAAAAGCATTAGATTTATGCAATTTTTATCTATGCCATGGATTTCACTCGGTAAGGTATAATATTAACTATGTCCGTTATCATAAAAGAATATTCAACGAAACTTATCGAGCGCTTCATACAAGAGAAGTGTCGCTTGTCCAAACTTTTGCCTATTAACATAAAAATTGAACATGTTGGCAGTAGTGCCGTTTTTATCGGCGGCAAAAATATAATCGATATTCTTATCGGAGTCCCAAAACACGAAGATATGATTTCTATAAAAAACATTTTAATAAAAAATGGATATTTTGAAGGGCATGACAGCCACGAGGATCGAATTTTTCTAGCAAGTACCAAAGAAGAAACGGGTGAGGGTGATTTTCATATTCATATTTGTCCGATCAAAGAAGAATCTTATGAGAGTTTTATTATTTTACGTAACTTTCTTAAAAATAACCCAGAAAAAGCACAAGAATACTTAAAGAAAAAATACGAATTTGCAAAAGAAGCTAATTTTGATCGCAAAAAATACAAAGCCTTGAAATCGGTCTACGTGTCGGAATTATTGACAGAAGCAAAAAAATAGGCCTCTCTTAATAGATACCGATGCCAACGATATAGAAAGTATGAGTAAAATCTGATATAATATAGATATAACCCTAATGTTTAGTGTAATTCTCAGGTAGGAGAGGTTTATGGGGAGTAAAAGGATAGGACATATATGAATGAGTTTCTTAATCAGGTTGTGGAACAAGATCAAAATAATGTAGCTGAACAAGATCCTTGGGAGAACATAGCGCAAGAGGTAGGCGAATTTAAAAAAGCCAGGAAAGAAAAAGCTGAAATTTCCGAGATTAATAAAGAGGTTTTCAAATCGCAATTTAATAAAGGCGACAGAAAAAACATGATTATTCAAACTGCCGAGCGATCGCAGATTTATAGAATCGAGGGGGCATTAACAGAAGAAAACATAGCCGAAATTAACAAACGTAAGGATAATGCTACTTATATTCTTGATAACACTGCTGGATTAACAAGTGACGTCCTAAGTAAGATTAAGGCAGATGGTGTATTCTTTAGTATTAAAGGCGGTCTCGACTATGAAAATGTTGATAAGTACAATGATAGTAAATATCAAGAACGAACAATGATGTCGCCGAAAGGCCTGGAGAAAGCAGTAGCATATTTCGAACAGGTTGAAAGTGGTATAAACCCAGAATGGAATAATCTGCAAAAGGCAATGTATTGTTACGGATGTCTCGCCGATGATATGTCTTATCTCTATGAAGATAAAGAAGCGGACCCCGACGGTATTATGGGAGATGGGCAGGCAGTTCGTGGGCTTAACGGCATTCTGTATGGGAAATTAGTTTGTGCCGGTTTTGCTTTCACTTATCAAGAGATGATGAATAGGCAAGGCGTTAAATGTCATTATGGCAACCAAAAAGGTAAGCATGCATACAATGTGCTTGAAATTGATGATAAATTTTACGGAATTGATGTAACTTGGGATAGTACGCACAAAGGTCCTGATAATAGATGTGATTTTCACAATTTCGGACAAGATGAAAACTTTTACCAACGTAACGGTCATCGAAATTATAGTACCGATGGTGTATTCCGATTTTATGATAAAGACGAACAGCAATTCCAACTGTCGACTCTTACAGATGATGAATTCAGATCGGCATATTCTGGTATTTCCGACACTTTGAACCGCAGACAATTTGGCGCACCGTATAAAGAATTTGAATCAATGTCAAAAGAGGAACGTGAACTTTTTCTTCCGGTAGATCGCATTGAAAAACAAGTAACTAAAGAATCTGATCAGGAATGTGCTGATTTCGTAGCAATGTTTAAAATGCTTCGCCAAGATAAAAGATTGAAGATAGATCAACGTCTCGTAGACGCGGTCAGAGTACGTGTCGCTTTTGTGGATGATATGTCAGGTAGCGGTGAATATGGACACGGAATGGAAGAAAAATATGGAGTTCAAAACGTCAAAGATTATAGGGGTTTCGTATCTCAAGCTAAAGGAATGAATATTGACTTTTCATATTTTTCACCAGGTGTAACAGAAGAAAATGTAGTAAATAATCTCAACCAACAATTAACGAATCAAATAATGCAAAAAGTGGTAGGTGCTTACCGATCCGCAGACTCAATTTTGAAGGCGTATGATTACGGTGAGAAAAATTCATCCATCGTCGAGGGGGATTCGTATTCTAAATTAATGATGATAGTAGGCGCAAAAGGTTTACTTATCGAAAGCGGTTTCCCCGAAGACGAAGTCGTTGCTAAATGCGCCGCGATACAGACAAAGCTTGAAGCAGACGACAGTATAGACGCCGATCTTGTCCGCAAAAATGGAATAGACTTCTTGAGCGGTGTATTTCAAAATAAAGCTGAAACGAGAAAACACATTGAAACGGTAGAGGGGCGTCCTATTAGTGATGAAGAATTCGTGCAGAAAAGCACTGACGCAAATTACTTACTTAATTCCGTATATACGAATTTGAACCTTGATGAATATGGACTTTCAATTGATGATTTTTCGAAGATATTGAAAGGCGAACTTTAAACGGCGTGATCAAGATTATGGTGAACGATAAGGCAACAACACGATTGTAGATATAATCAACGATTAAGCGTCATCTCCGGAGACTAAAATTGTCAAAAGACTCAGCGAGCCAATGAAAGATTTCTTCAAGTCAAACGGATATAAAACAGATGAATTCGGCGAGTTTTAACGTGATAAGTGGCGATTCTGTCGAAAAAGACATTTTAGTCCGAAAACTCTACTTGAAACTTGGAATTGATAACAAAAATCGGCTCGCTATCAGATATAGAGAGCCGTCCAACTTACTAGCACGTAACCATTTAAATAATTCTGGTGCCCGAGACAGGACTTGAACCTGCACCTAGAAACTAGACTAGCACCTGAAGCTAGCGCGTCTGCCAGTTTCGCCACTCGGGCCTGTACAGATTATATCACACTGGCTAAGCTCTCCAGGTTTCTTTAAACACTATTCGGTATAAAATAATAAAGTAAAGTAAAATTAAAATAGTTTAATATAGATAAAAGAGGAAAATATGGCTGTCGAAATTGAAGGTAGAATCCCAAATATTAATCCAGAAGAGGTAAAAGCTAAACTTCTTGCCATCGGCGCTAAACCACTTGGCTTCTATCATTTTCGGCGTTACGTTTTTGATCCAACCATCGGCGCCCCTCATCGTTGGCTGCGACTGCGCACGGATGGCAATAAGACCACTCTCACCTTCAAAGAACTTAATAATGATTCCTTCTCCGGTACTGAGGAGTGGGAAGTCGAAGTCTCAGATTTTGAAACCACTTTAGAGATCCTAGAAAATACCGGTATTAAGCACCGTTCTTATCAAGAAAATACCCGTGATGAATATGAATATCATGGCGCCAAACTTTCTATTGACCACTGGCCAAAGCTCGGCTACTTACTAGAAATAGAGGTTGAAAAAGAAGAGGATATTCATGAAATCGCTAGTAAGCTCGGCTTTAACTCACAGGACGTCATCTCAACCGACTTTGCTAGTCTTTATCGAAATATCGGCATTGATGTCAATAATTGTGAAATTATGAAATTTTAGTTATCTCGACAACCTATTATGAACTCTTGTGTCACCCAGAATTTTTTACCGTAATCCTCTTATGCTATACTAAATCCATGAATAATTTACATTATGATGGACCAATTGTTTTAGCTGTACTTGATGGCGTCGGCCTCAGGAACGACGAGTATGGAAATGCCGTCGTGCAAGCACATTCTGAGTTTATTGATCAGCTTTTTGATAAATATCCTTGGGTCTCTCTTGAGGCTTCTGGTGAAGCCGTCGGCATCCTAAAAGGACAGATGGGTAACTCTGAGGTTGGTCATAACGCTCTTGGTGCTGGTCAAATTATCAAACAGGGTATTGCTAAGATCGAGGATGATTTTAATACTGGCGCTATCTGGCAAACCACCGCCTGGCGCGGCGCCATCGATAACATTAAGCAAAATCACTCCACGCTGCACTTTTCTGGTATCTTCTCTGATGGTGGTGTCCATAGTTCAATTTTTCAACTTTTTAAAATGCTTGAACAGGCTCAAAAAGATGGAATTGAAAAAATTCGTATCCACCTTATTCTTGATGGTCGTGATGTTCCACCTCAGTCTGCAGACCACTACATTCAGCTTCTCGAGGATAAAATTGCTGAACTAAAATCCATCTCAGAGCTGCCTCTCGATTATCAAATCGCCTGTGGTGGCGGACGTATGCTTTTTTTGGCTGACCGCTATGAAGCGGACTGGAGTATTGTGAAAACGGGCTGGAATGCCATGGTCTATGGCCAGGCTGACGATTATTTTACTTCCGCAATGCAGGCAGTTAAGGAAAATCGCTCAAAAAATCCAGTGTTGCAAGATCAATATTTCCCAAGCTTTGTTATCACAGAAGCAGGCCCAGACGGTCAACCTGATAAAAACCGTCCAGTTGGTTTGGTTAAAGACGGCGATAGTTTTATTTTCTATAGTTTCCGTGCAGACCGCGCCATCGAAACTGCTAAAGCCTTCACTGAGCAAGACTTCCATGGTTTTGACCGTGGCACCGAAAATAATCGCCCTCTCAATGTTTTCTTTGCTGGCATGACCGAATATGATTCTGATCTTCATCTTCCGGAGCATTGTCTTGTTACTCCGATCACTATTAAAGATCCATTAAACCAAGTTTTGGCTAAGCACCAGCTAAATCAGCTTGCCGTCGCAGAGACTGTTAAGTTTGGGCATATCACCTATTATTTTAATGGTAATAGCTACGATAAAATGCCAGGCGAAGATTTTCTCGAAATTAAATCCGATACCAGACCTTTTAACGAACGGCCTTGGATGAAAGCGGCTGAAATTACTGATGCGGTTTTAGATAAAATGTCCGAAACTGACGAATCAGGAAAGCCTAAATACCAATTTATTCGCATTAATTATGCGGGTGGTGATATGGTTGGTCATTTTGGCGAACTCGAGCCTACTATCACTGCCATGGAGGCTATCGACCTCCAGCTTGCTCGTCTCGCCAAGAAGGTTGATGAACTTGGCGGCATGATGGTTATTACTGCCGACCACGGTAATGCTGAGGAAGTTTTTGATCCAATTACTCAAAAACCAAAGACATCGCATACTGTCAACCCTGTTCCATGCTGGTTTTATGATAATACTAAAAACGCCACCCTCTATCAGCCAAAACAGCTTCATGACGCTGGTTTGTCTAATGTTGCTCCCACTATAGCCAAACTTTTTGGTATTACTGATCTTCCAGCTTCTTGGCGCCGACCTCTAATCTAGGATCCTATCGAGCGTGAAGGCTTTAAAAATCGTAGCAAATTATATGCTATATGATATAATCAGCTAAGAAAAAAAGACAATTTTTTGGTGGGGAATAAAGGAGCTATTATGCAAAAGATTACGAAAGCAATCATTCCAGTAGCTGGTTGGGGCACTCGTCGCCTTCCAATTACAAAAATTATTGAAAAATCAATGCTTCCTGTCGGTAACCGACCTCTTGTCGATTATTCAGTACAAGAATTAATTAAAGCCGGCATCACTGATATCTATATGGTCATTAGTAATGTCGAACCCTGCCAAGTTCAGGAATTCTATCGTGATAACTTAGCTCTTAATGATTATCTAATTGAGCGTGGCAAGGCTGATCGTCTATCTCTTGCAAAGACTCTCCCAGATCATGTCAAAATTCACTACACTACTCAGGATCCAGCCGGTCGTTATGGCACTGCTGTTCCTATTGCCTTAGTTGTCGAGGAATATAATCTTGACGAACCAGTCCTTGTCTTTATGGGTGACGATTTTGTTTGGAACCCAGATGGCGAATCCGCTGCTGAATCCCTTATTCGCTCCCTTCAGAGTGAAGATGAATCGGCTATTTTAGGTGTTGAAATTCCTCGTGAAAAAGTCGACAAATACGGTGTACTCAGCGTAAAAGACGGTAAGCTTGTTGACGTTGTGGAAAAGCCAAGCGTAGAAGAAGCTCCTTCCAACATGATTAATGTTAGTAAATACATTATGTCTCGCGATCTTTTGCACCGCGTGGTTAATTACGTTAAGGCTCATGACTTCGGTCCACTCGATCAGGAATATCTTGTCACCGACCCAATCGACGAATATATCAAAGAAGGTGGCGTCATGCGTGTCGCTCCCACCACTGGTGAATACCTCGACGGTGGTTCTGTTGAAGGTTGGGTTCATGCCAATAATGTCGTTACCGGCTACCAAGCTAAACAAAAATAATTAATATACGCCAATTAGGCATCGTAAAAAATATCACCACAAGAATATTTTACAAAGGAGAATTATGGCAAAACCTCGTACCTACCAAGAAGAAATTGGTTTAGTTGTTTCAAATATGCGTCGCGAAAAAGGTCTAACTCAGGCCCAGCTCGCAAACATGATTGGCACATCACAGTCTGCCATTCATCGTATTGAAAAAGGTGACCAAAATACTTCTCTCGAGATGATTAAGAAAGTCTCTTCAGCTCTTGGCGGCCAGATTCTCTCCATTAACGACTCTTCTTCTCAGTCATTCCGTGTCAATGGTGGTCGCACCCTGAGTGGTACAATCACCATTAATACTTCTAAAAATGCTGCTGTTGGTTTGCTTTGCGCTAGCCTATTAAACCGTGGTCGCACCGTACTTCATCACGTCGCTCGTATCGAAGAAGTCTTTCGTATTATTGAGGTTCTAGAGTCAATTGGTGTAAAATGTCGCTGGTTTAATCGTCGTCGTGATCTTGAAATTATCACACCACGTGAATTAAAAATGGACGAGCTTGATCTCGATGCTGCCCGTAAGACCCGCTCCATTATCATGTTCCTAGGTCCTCTTCTTCATCGCTATCAAAACTTTAAACTACCTTACGCCGGTGGCTGTTCTCTAGGTACTCGCACTGTCGAACCGCACCTCAAAGCTCTTTCTGCTTTCGGTCTTAAAGTTGATGCCAAATGCAATGCTGGCTTTTATGAGGCAACCGTCAATCAGGCTGAACTTCAGAGCGAGGCAAATAAGCGCATTGTTTTGATTGAGCGTGGCGATACTGTAACGGAAAATGTTCTCATGGCTGCCGCACTTTATCCAGGCAAGACTACTATCATTGGCGCTTCTCCAAACTATATGGTGCAGGACGTCTGCTTCTTCTTACAAAAACTTGGCGTTAAAATTGAAGGAATTGGTTCAACCACTCTTGAAGTTGAGGGGCTCGAAAAAATTGATGAGGATGTCGATTATTATCCTAGTGAAGATCCGATTGAGGCAATGTCTTTCATTGCTGCTGCCCTCGTTACTAAATCCGAAATCACCATCAGTCGTGCTCCTATCGAATTTCTTGAAATCGAGCTTGAAGTACTACGCACCATGCACGCTCGGATTGATCGCTCAGAAGAATATCGCTCCTTTAATGGCGAAACTCGTCTGGTTGATTTAATGATTCATAAATCCGATCTCGTTGCGCCAACTGATAAGATCCACCCAATGCCATTTCCAGGGCTCAATATCGACAACCTACCTTTTTTCAGTGTTATTGCTGCTACCGCTAACGGCCGTACTCTTATTCATGACTGGGTCTTCGAGAATCGTGCCATTTATTCAACTTATCTTTCAAACCTTAACGCTAAAATTGAACTACTTGACGCCCACCGTGTCTATGTTGAAGGTCCAACCAACTGGCATTCTGCAGAACTCGTTGCTCCTCCAGCTCTCCGTCCAGCCGTTGTTGTCCTGATTGCCATGCTGGCCGCTCCGGGTGTCTCGATTTTACGTAACGTCTACTCAATCAATCGCGGTTATCAGAACTTTGCTAAGCGCCTCAACCATCTTGGCGCCGATATTCGTCCCGTTTCCGGCATCTAGCTTATGCTATAATCAACATATGCTACAGGTATTCAAACTTCAGAATATCGAAGAATTTATTTCTGAAATCAAAATCTCTAAGCTTATCTTTAGTAGTCTCATTTTGATAGCGGCAATCTTCGCGGGCGTTTGTTGCCAAATCAATCAGACCGAACAGAACGCGAGTTATGTCAAAAAATATCTTGTCGGCAAAAAAGGTTATTATGCGAATTTGGTTACAAGTACCCGTCGTCGGGTGACGGAAAAATACTACGGCACTCAAGCAAAAACTGAGGAGGAGTTTTCTGAGCAGTTTACTACTGATTTTTATAAAAATATCAGCCAACTTCAAGACTCCGAGCTTAAAGAAGGTGTGGTTTTTATGCAGTTAAAATATCTCAATGATTATTTTACGGAAATTCTAGAGCAGAGTATTAACCAAGAAATCTATATTACACACCTAAACCGTTTTCTTGATCTTAGATTTTCCGGGCAAGAGAATTTTAATAGTATTAAGACTCAGATTAGTAATAGTATGGCTGCCAAAATCGACCAACTACTCTCTAAGGAGCGTCTCTCAGTTCATCCCGAAGTTCTCGCGAACTTTATCTCGCCCATGGTTGAAGTTTATTATCACCAGCTAATCTCAATCAGTCATGCTAATACAACTCTCTACCAAACTAACTCCACTCTCCATTTCCTTATCCTCAATCTCCCAATCATCGTCTTCCTAATCTTCTTGATTGTAGGCTATTTCTTTTATTCAAGCGTTGTTGGTCGCTTGCTTGCCTTTTGTTTTATTCTAATCTTCTTCTTCGCCGCCTTTCTCTTGCAGGCGCCAGTCTCCAATCACAATATTGACCTGACCTATAGTGATATAATCAAAGTATGAATATTTTTACGGAGGGACTGAATCCTGCTCAGCAGGAAGCAGTAGAGACTTTAACTGGGCCACTTTTGATTTTAGCTGGTGCCGGTTCTGGTAAGACTAAAACCTTAACGCATCGTATTGCTAATTTAATTTCTCATGGTATCCCAGGTGAACGCATCTTAGCTGTTACCTTTACTAATAAAGCCGCCAAGGAAATGCGCGAACGTTTGTGGAGACTTTTGCAAAAGGCTCGCTCAGATTCCTATCTCACTCCGCAACTTTCTGACGATATTATGGCAGATAATACTGCTCTCCTTGCTTCTGACTCCAATTTGGGACAAGACGTAAATTTTGACGGCTTTACCGATCCTCCTCGTAGCTTTATGTCCTATATGGGGACTTTTCACGGAATCTGTGTCAAAATCTTGCGTATCGAACATCAAGCCGCTGGACTAGATAAGAATTTCGTTATCTACGATACTGATGACCAAATTTCTCTCATCAAACAGGCCATGAAAGACCTTAAAATTGATGACAAGAGTCTGCGCCCAAAGTCTATCCAAGGCACCATTTCTCATTGTAAGAATATTGGGCAAACTCCAGAGGAGTTTGAAGAGGAAGCATATTATCCGAATCAGGTTAAAGCCGCCAAAATCTTCGCTCGCTATGAGAAACTAAAACGCGATTTCTTTGCCTTAGATTTTGATGACCTACTACTTGAGGTTGCTCACCTCTTTGAAAAACATCGTGAAGTGCGTGAACGCTGGCAAAATCGCTTTGAACATATTTTGATTGATGAGTATCAGGACACCAACCAGATTCAGTATCGTTTAGTTAAGGCCTTAGTTAACCAAGATAGAAATATTTGTGTAGTTGGCGATGATTGGCAGTCAATTTACTCTTGGCGTGGCGCTGATTTTACAAATATTCTTAATTTTGAACGTGATTTTCCTGGCGCTAAAACTATCAAGCTAGAACAAAACTATCGTAGTACTGGCAATATTCTGACTGCCAGTCAAAAAATTATTAATCAAAATAAAACCAGAACCGATAAAGAATTATTTACTACAGCTGGCGATGGGGAGCCAGTTGAAATTCAGTCATTGATGGACGAAACTGCTGAGGCAAATTTTGTGGCTTTAAAAATTATCAATCTACTTGCAAATTCCAAGACCACTATGCAGAACGGCGAATTAATCAAAGATTTCACTAGTTATTCCGACTTTGCAGTTCTTTATCGTACCAATGCGCAATCCTATGCTATTGAAAAAGCCCTGATTTCTCACCAAATTCCCTACAAGATTATTGGTGGCGTACGCTTCTATGATCGCAAGGAAGTCAAAGATGTCCTGGCGGTTCTAAAACTGATCATTAACTTCCATGATCGCATCAGCCTTGATCGAATTTGTCGCAATTTATTATCTGGTATTGGTCCAGCTAGCCTTGAGAAAATTCATACTTTCCTAAATCAATTTGAAGGCTATGATCAGTCTGCACAAGGGAAAAATAACGCCCTACTTGACACCGGCCTCTCTGATACTCTTTCTGGTAAAGCCAAAAATAGTTTTGCTAGACTGCAGAATTTCTTGCGCGATCTTGATCTGTCACTCAAGCCGGCCGAAATCACAGAACAGACTATTCATTATTTTGGCTTAGTTGAGTCTCTTCGAGATGGTACCCCGACTGGTGATGAAAGAGCCGAAAACCTCAATACTATGATTGGCAACGCCAGTGAGTTTGATGCTCTCGAGGATTTTCTTGCTGAAGCCAGTCTTATGTCTTCCGCCGATGAACAGACCTCGACGAACTTCGTCACTCTCATGACTATCCATGCCGCCAAGGGTCTTGAATTTCCGGCCGTCTTCCTGGTGGGGCTTGAAGAGGGTCTTTTCCCGAGCTCTCGTTCTGATGATGAAGAGGCGATTGAGGAAGAACGTCGCTTAGCTTATGTAGGAATGACTAGGGCCAGAAAGCTACTTATTTTAACTTACGCCGGTTCCCGTTTTTCGAACGGACAGCGCAGTTATAACATGCCATCACGTTTTCTGATTGAGTTAGGCTATGATCCATGTAGTTCACAAAATGCTTCGCAATCTCATAATTCGTATAACCCGTATGACTCATACAGTCCATATAACTCACATAATTTCAGCGAGTCTAATAACTCTCGCTCTTTCGACCCATTCAATGATGATATTGAATACGATGAGGTCGACCCCTTTCCAGATGATTTTTAATTCATTAATCGTTCATTCATAGACAAAAAATAGTAAAGCTTCTATACTTATAAATAATCATAAACAAAATAAAACTGGAAACTAAAATGCCAAATCATGAAGGTCTACCACTAAAGGCTCAGGATAATTCACGAGAAGCTTATAATTCTATTCATGATGAACCAGAATATCAAAAAGAACTTCAGCGAAAAAGAGTAAATGCTATCTATTCTAGTGTTCTCACACTCATCAGTTTTCAGGAAAGAAAAAAGCCAGAGTTTAAGGAGCCTTTAGTCACCCCATATTATGAAAAAGCATTAAGGGATCAGAAGCGGGCTGAGCGGATTGCCAAAAAAGAAGCTCTTGAAGCTGGTGAACCAGTAAGAAAAATTGAAAAAATCCCTGGCGAAAACCCAAAAGATAGAAAGAATTATGCTTATCTTGAACGTCTTGACCTGGCGATCGAACGTGGTGGTAATAAACTTGAAAAGAGAATTTGGCAAGAATCCATCAAAAATTTTGCTCCAATTATTGAAAAAGAGAATATTAATAATAAATCTTGGCTCCAACTTAAGAAGGCTTTTGATGATAATCGTAAAGGGCAAGGCCTTCCTCCTATCGAATATACGGAGTCTGAGATGAATAAAGACTATGAAAGACTTCGTCAAGATCAGGTAGATTCCATAAACAGTTGGACAGAATATCTCGGCAATAAAGAAGTTTCTTTTCCCACTTGGTTCAAGATTTATGCTTTTAATAGCGTGATCAAGATGGGTAGGTATAATCAGTTAGATGGTAAATATGAAAACCGTGACAAATCCACCATCGCTCCCTATCCAAAAGTTAGCCCAGCAGCTCTTGCTCTTACACTTGATGCGGTTAACGATTTTTTCGGGCAAGATAAAGAGAAATGGTTTACAGAGCATACCGATGATGACCAACTTAACGCAATTGTAAAATCCGGAAATTTTGGCAAGATTTACACGCATTTTTTTAAAGAAACTTATAAACCTATCCCTACACCTGAGCGTACAGAAGACATAAAGGGGGAATGGTTTGACTTTTATCCTGGACAAGAGACTGAGTTAGCCGAAGCCGCTCAGGGCACACCCTGGTGTATTGCTAGTGAACATCAGGGCGCGTATTATCTAAAAACTAATTTGAATATTGCGAATAATAAGGCTAGGTTTAGACTCTTTAAGTTGGAAAACGAAAGTAGTGTAGATGGTATGTCAAAAACCGCCTGTGCCTCTATTCGTTTTAACACAGAAGGAAAAGTCGACGAGATTTCTGGTCTTAAGAATGGAGATAGACAAACAGTTGAGGACTCTCTTATTCCTATTGTCGAGCAAGAGGTCCTTAAATATCCTCTTAACCCAGAAAAACATTTTAAAGAAAAATTTAGGGATAAAAAAGAGCTTATTAGATTGCAGGATAAAGCTAAAAAAGGCGAAGAAATCACTCTTGACGAATACGCATTTTTATACGAAAAAAATCGTGAAATTTTTACTTTAGATACTTACAAGGGTCCCGATCTGAAAATTGCAGAACTAAGAAATATCTATAACCTATCAAGATTGTTGCAGGGTGAAGATAAAGATGCTATCGATCAAGATTTATTAATACAAAAGCTCGAGTGTGTTCTTGAAAAAACCAGTAGTAATGACATAGTTGCTAATTTTGATACTCTCCTCGAAAAAGGTTTTGACATTAATACTATCCTTAATAAGATGGACAGTCATGGTATTTCATGCCATATCGATACTCTCCTCGAAAAAGGTATCGATATCAATGCTATTTTTAATAAGCTGAATAGTGATGATGTTTCACAAAGCCTCGATACTCTCCTCGAAAAAGGTTTTGACATTAATACTATCTTTAATAAGCTGGATAGTCATGGCATTTCATATAATATCGATACTTTTCTCGAAAAAGGTATCAATATTAATACTATCTTTAATAAGTTGAATAGTCATGATGTTTCACAAAACCTCAATACTCTTCTCGAAAATGGTATCGATATTAATACTATCTTTAATAAGTTAGATAGCTATAACATTTCACGAACCCTTGATGCTCTTCTAGAAAACGGTATCGGTATCAATATTATCTTTAATAAGCTGGATAGTTATGATATTACGAAAAATCTTACTACTCTTCTCGAAAACGGTATCGATGTCAACGTTATCTTTGATAAGTTGGATAGTTATGATATTACGAAAAACCTCGATACTTTCCTTGAAAAAGGCATCAATTTTAATACTATCTTTAATAAGCTAGGTAGTTATGGTATTTCGCAAAGCATCAATGCTCTTCTAGAAAACGGTATCGATATTAACGTTATCTTTGATAAGTTGGATAGTTATGATATTACGAAAAATCTTACTACTCTTCTCGAAAACGGTATAGATGCTAACGTTATCTTTGATAAGTTGGATAGTTATGGTGTTTCATATCATTTAGATACTCTTCTAGAAAACGGTATCGACATTAACGCAGCCTTCAATAAGTTGGATAGTTATGGTGTTTCACAAAATCTCAATACTCTTCTTGATAACGGTGTCGACGTTAATAGGGTCTTTAATAGGTTGAATAGTGATGGTATTTCGCTAAATTTTGAGTTACTTGCGAATCATGATATCCCTATCAATCTTCTTATTCCAAAAATGGACCTTCAAGGGATTGAGTCGCATCTAGATGCTATTCAGACTGATCCAGCCGATATTAAAGCCGCTCAGTCAATCATTTACCGTGATGTAATCATTGATGGTATTGAAGAATTTTCTCTGGAGAATATTAATTACGATGTAATTTACGATAAAATTCTAGACAATCAATTAGATTTAGTTATTAAAGGTGGTAATTTAGAGCTAGCTATGAATAAAGTGATAGAAGAAACGCTCTCTGATAGCCTCAAAACATTTTTAGAGCAACACCCTACTGATTTTAATAATATTAAGCCCGAATTATATAGCAAATTGGTCTCAGAGTTTATAGAGTCTTATATAGACAGTGATGAAGTTGCAAAATTGAACGATGATCGTGTGATAAGGTCCCTTGTTGGTCCTGACCTTATTTATAATTTAAATAACCTTCTTCAGGTAATGTCAATTGATCGCATAGTTGCTAATATGCGTCCAGCCGATATTGAAACCTATCATGACGAATTAGTCGCTCGTGGCGCCAGTCTTTAGTATTAAATCTTGTTATGGTATAATAGCGGAGATGAAATTAAATGCATCTTACTACAGGTTTTTCTGTGGTTTCAGTATTAGTGTTTTTATTATAACTCTAGCTCTAGGGGTATTTTTGAGTATGCGCCCGACCTATGCTGAGTCGAATAGCTCTGACAATGGTGTTGTTTCTGACAGTCATTTTGTTACTTTCTATGATGGTTCAAAGTCTCTTACTATCAAAACCAGCGCCAAGACCGTCAAAGAGGCTCTCGAGCGTGCCAAAATCAACTATCATAACACCGATCGTGTTGAGCCCGCTCTGAACGATGAAATTAATTCCGATAATTTTCGTATTAATATCTATCGCTCTCGACCAGTCATTATAAAATCCGGTACTACTAGTAGGTTTATTATGTCGGCTAGTCTTGATCCCAAAGAAATCGCTCGGGACGCTGGCATTACAATTTACGATGGTGATCAACTTTCTCTTATTTCAAATCAAAATATCCTCGAATCTGGCGTTGCGACAGTTTATCAGCTTACTCGCAATGGTGGTCGCACAATTACTATCGAGGAAGATATCCCGTATACCGAAAAAACTGTTAGTGATACTAATCTCTCCACTGGTCAGACTAACCTCCGCCAAGTTGGCGAGCTTGGTCGTAAAAGTTCTGTTTATCAAGTTAATTTCGTTGACGGTAAAGAAGTTTCTCGAGAGCTTGTTCGTACAGATACTATCAAGAATCCAGTCGATCGTGTTACAGCTGTTGGTATGAAAAAATCCGTCCCGCCAGAGTGGGAAACTTGTGCCTCCTATGCGCGCGCGGCAGGTGTTTCCGAGGCCGATCTTTATGTTGCGCTGACTTTAATTTATCGTGAATCTGGCTGTCGTTTTGACGCTTCTAATACTGGAAGTGGCGCTTATGGTATTCCGCAGGCTCTCCCTGGTAGTAAAATGGCCAGTGCTGGCGCCGACTGGCAGACCAATCCAGTAACTCAGATTCGTTGGATGATCGGTTATGTCACTGGCCGTTATGGTGGTTGGAGTCAAGCTTGGAATTTCTGGCAGGCCCGTCACTGGTACTAAGGGATTTTTATGTTACAAAATAAAAAACATCTTGGTCAAAACTGGTTAAAAAATCGACCAATACTTGAAGAAATTGCCGAGAGCGCTATTATTACGGCCGACGATCCGAAGTCTTGTCAGCCACTTTGTCTTGAAATTGGTCCTGGTCTTGGAACTTTAACCAGCTCCTTACTTCGTCGTTTTCCTAAGGTGCTTGCAGTTGAGTATGATGAAAAATTGGCAACTAATCTCCCGAAATCTTTTCCAGGGAAAAATCTTGAAGTTATCCATCAGGATTTTCTCCAATTTGATCTTGAGCAAATTAAAGAACCTTATGTAGTAGTCGGAAATATTCCTTATTATATCACCAGCCCTATTATTCAAAAGCTTATTTCTGCCAAAAATCCGCCTCAAAGAATTGTCTTACTTATGCAAAAAGAAGTAGCTGACCGTCTGCTTTTTGATGTTGGGAAATATACTTATCTCACTCTTGCCGTCCTTAATTTTGCCGATGTTTACCCAGGAATATTTGTTGACCGCAGTCTCTTCACGCCACCGCCAAAAGTTGACTCAGCTTCTGTAATCTTGGTACCTCGCAAGCAGCCTATTGTGGGTCCGGAGGTTTTACATTTTATTAAACAGTGTTTTATGAATCCACGAAAAAAACTAATCACCTGTCTCCCCCATATTACTCAAAAATCGCGTGAAGAAATTAAAGAGTTATATCAAACCCTTGGCCTGGAAGAGAACTATCGCCCTGCTGATCTCACTCTTTCTGATTGGCAAAAAGTCTACGATTTTGCTCGGGAAGCCTAGTTCAAGTTGTTGAGATCGGCTAATTATGCTAAGATAAACATAAGCGTTTATCTAATATTTTTATCTAAACAAAGGAACAAAATGGATCCAATTCCTCAGCCTCAAAATCAAAATGATGACCATACAATAAGTAGGACTCCTCTACCAACTAATAATCAGGCTCAAACATCTTCACCAGTATCCAATATCACAACCTCCTCTTCCACTCCTGTTTCTCCTGTAGTACCTGCTTCTAACCCTTCCCATTCTCCGGCTTCAGTTACTGCTACCTCCGCTTCTTCAACCCCAGTTACTAATACTCCTCCTTCTTCTCCCAGCTCAGCTCAAACTACTTCGCCAGAGCTAGATAGTTTAATGACTGAGCTTAATAATTACCAACTCACTACGGATGATTTACAACCAGGCGCCCAACAAGAGACTTTTGTGAACTCCGCATCAACCTCTCCACTTTCCTCACTTACGCCAACTGACCCCACGCTCTCCGTAGCCTCTTTCTCGGCTACTCCTAATCCATCTGATTCAGGCCTCGCATCTGGTCCAGTCCAAAATCAGCAGTCTGGTCCAGTCTTAGATTTTGCTTCGCCTACAGTCTCTGCCTCAACGCCACTCGGCACTGAGATGACGATTGACAGCGACCAGGCGCCACAATCAGGACAACCTGAAGTTGGTGATGATGAGAACAAGGAAGATCAGGAAGATCAGCCTCTCGTGGCGGCCGCTCCGACTCCAGGCTCTATCGGTAGCGCCATCTCTTATGCTGATTTTGAAAAGAAACAAGCCGAAGAAGCTGCCAAGAAGGTCAAGAATCAAAATAAGTCAAAGATTAAATTGAATCGCACCACCATTTTGATTATTGTCGCCGCTGCTCTCTTTGTCATTGCTGGAATCATTCTTGCCTTGATGTTTTTAAGTGAGCCACAGAAGAAACCTACTCAAGCCACTGGCAAAAATCAAGTCGAGAAGGCTTCGACAAAAATGCTGACCTGTGTTCGTCCACTAAGTACCAATGAGTCAACCGAAGTTGGCGCGGCGTACGGTAATTTTGAACGGCAGTTTACTTTTGAAAATGATAACCTTAGCGGCATTTCTGAGCAGTATGTTTATCAATATAATAGTGAGAATGAAGCGGTTACTGCAAAGACTTCACTTGATGCAACTATTAAATCCGATGGAAATACTCAAGTTACAACCGAGATTAATCTCAATCAGTTAAAGAAAAAGTCAGTTATTGCGGGAAGTAATCTAGACAACTACCTCAAGTCCTTATCTGAATTTAGCTCCATTACTACCTATGATCTAAATTCTCTGATGTCAGCCGAGAATCAAACTGGACTCTCTTGCTCCACAATTGAATAAACTTAAAAACAAACTGGAGAGGCTTCAAGGTGCCTCTCTGTTTTTTACTACATTTTTTGTAGTATAATTAATAAGAAAATAATTTTTAAAAATATCAAAGGATCTCATGTCTCAAGAAATTTATATTACGACGGCAATTCCATACGTTAATGGTGCTCCTCATATTGGCCACGCAGAGGATTATCTACTTGCTGATATCTATGCTCGCTACCAAACCATGCAGGGTAAGAATGTGCGCTTTCAGGCTGGGACCGACGAGCATGGTAATAAAATTGAGAAAAAGGCAAAAGAACAGCAGATAGATATTAAAACCTATGTCGATCAAAACTCTGCCAAATTTCAAGATTTCTTGAGTAAGTTTGACATTCAGTATACGGACTTCATTCGCACCACAGATCCATCTCATACTGAACGAGTGCAAAAAATATGGCAACGTCTAGAGAAACATATCTACTCTTCTAGCTATGATGGCTGGTATTGCGAAGGTTGCGAGCGTTTTGTTACGCAAAAGGAATATGATGAGAATCAGGGTGCATGTCCCGATCATCAAACTCCCTATCAGCATCTTACTGAGTCAAATTATTATTTCCGGGTTTCTGATTTTAAGGATGAAATTAGAGCTGCCATCGAGAGTGGCAAAATGCAAATACTTCCAGAATTTCGTAAAAATGAAGTTCTTAGGATGCTTGAGGATGCTCCCGATGTTTCGATCTCTCGTCCCGTCGCCCATCTTAAGTGGGGAATTCCAGTTCCAGGTGATACATCTCAAGTGATGTATGTCTGGATGGATGCATTGACAAATTACATTACCGTCCTTGGTTATCCAGATCAAGATATTTCAACCTACTGGCCAGCCACTGTCCAGGTGGTCGGCAAGGATATCTTGCGTTTTCACGCTATTCTTTGGCCGGCTATCCTCTTAGGTCTAGGTTTGCCACTACCACAAACCATCTTGTCTCACGGTTTTATTCAGGTAGATGGTCAGAAAATTAGTAAGAGTCTTGGTAATGGTATTGATCCAGTCGAGGTTTTGGAGAAACATGGTATCAATGCTTTTCGCTATTTCTTCTCAAAGCATATCGATACTTTTCTTGATGCCGATTTTACGTGGGAAAAATTTGAAAACGCTTATCGCAACGAATTGGCAAATGATTATGGTAATCTTGTCCAGCGCCTCTCGGTACTTTGTCAGAAAAACTCTGTCGAAAAGCTTGATTTTAGTCCAGCCTTTATTCCAGAATACACCGAATTAATGGAGAAGCTTGAGTTCACAAACGCTATTAATAAAGCCTGGGGAATGATTCAAGATGTTAATCGTCATATTGAAGAGCAGAAACCATGGCAGCTCGCTAAAACCGCTCCTGAACAGGCAAGAGTTAGTCTATCTGGTCTAGTTAAAGAGCTTTTAATTGCCAACCACCACCTCAAGCCTTTTCTTCCAATTGCAGAGACTGTTGAATCTATTTTTACCGGAACTGGTCAGATTCTTCCTCCAGAAGTTCCGCTTTTTCCTAAAGATTAGTCACCTGCAGGATAAAAAGTAAAATATAAAAAATAAATCAAAACAAGCCAATAAAAAAAATAGCCCATCGGGCTATTTTTTATCTATCACGAATTATTTTTCGTGGCAGTGACCATCTTTACAGTGGTGGTGTTTTTCACAACATTCATCCTCGCCTGCAAGAGTGGTAGCAATATCGCCAATGAAGAAGGCTAGTACACCAGCTACGATTGGAGCTAAGATGAAAACTAGAACTTCAAGACCAACTTTGCTAATCAAGGTACCAAAGTTTTCCGCTGAAGTAGGGAAGATTTGATACATAATTGCAACTGCTGGGTTCAAGATAAAGTTGTTTGAAATCTTGAAGAAATTGCTTGAGACTACGATTGCAAATAGTACTGCAAGGACCATACCGCCACCAATGATTGCAGCGTAGGTGAAAGCACTACGGCGAGACTTATATTCTTGTGCACGATTAAAGAAGAATGCCAAAGTAAAGACACCTAAGAATTCAATCGTAAGTAGTTGCCATAGGTTTGAAGTTTCGACTGCAGTTAGTGCAGGTAGGTCAACCTTGGTTCCACCAGCCATACGGAAGGCGTTAACGATTACTAGACCAAGCCAAGCACCAACGACCTGGGCTACCATGTATAGTACGCCACGAATTGCTGAGACGCGACGAGTTGCCATCATACCTGCGGTGATTGCTGGGTTTAAATGTGCTCCAGAAAGAGTGAAAACTGCTAGAGTTACACCAATTACGCCGAATAAAATATAAAGTGGCTGGTAGATGCCGAGAGTTAAGAGGAGCATTGTAATAAACATTGTTCCGATTAATTCTCCAACGAGCGCACCCCAGATTTTAGGTGTCTTGAAAATAGTTAAAATATTTTCTTCTGGATCACCTTTTTTAGCAAAGAAACTTGAAAAGATGCCTTTGCTCTTTTTATTTTCTTTCATTTTTACTTCGGTTTCCTCAATAACGATTGCTTCCGGCTCGGTTACAGTCACAATTTCTTCAACGACAGTAACTTCTGGCTTTGTATTAGTATTTTTTGGCTTTTCCGTAGACTTTTTAGCCTTCTTGGACTTACTTGTTGCCATATACCTCCTTAAGTAATATTGAATGAATTATAACACATCTGTGGTAAAATACTTAAAGTTTAATTTTCTAAAACGAAAGGTATAGGATGGGAGTAATCGTACATAAAGAACAGGAAAGAAATGCAGAACTTAGTCGTCGCATTGCCGCAGATCTAAAAATAAAAGCGGAGCAGACGGCCCTAAGCGCCGACCCTGATCTTGTTAATGATTCAGACTATATTAATGGGTCAAAAACCACTAGTCGCTACGGTTGGATTTGGCTGATTTTGGTTGGCCTTGCCATCCTCGCGCTGATTCTTATTGTCGTAATTTAGCCTTTTTGTTTCTAAAGCTCATCCCAAAGAAAAAGTTTCCTATTTTCTCTTAAAAATCACTAAAAACAGAGTATAATAAGAGGTAGATATGAAACTTACAGACTTAAAACAGGCCCTAAAAGATCTTAGCCTTGAATATAGCAAAATCAAAGACCTCCCAATAAAAGAGCGTAAAGCTTTTGGGCAGGAAATCAATCGTCGCAAAAATGAAATCTTAGCTCAAATTGAGATTGAGGAGGAAAAATTAGCAGCAGTTGATATTAAACCTATCGACCTCACTGCTCCTATGGCTGAAAATTCAATCCCAAAGAAAAATAGGCGTGGGAGTAAACATCCTCTCATGGTTGAACTTGACAAAGTAATAGATATATATTCTAATATGGGATTTGAAGTCATGGAATCTACTCAGCTTGATGATGAATTCCATATGTTTGAGTCGCTCAACTTTCCGGAAGGTCATCCTGCCCGCGATGGCTATGACACATTCCGTACCAAAGAAGGTTATATTCCTCCTGCTCATACCTCAACCATGCAATATCGAGCTCTTACTTCTCGACGTGCTCAGCTTGAAACCGAGGGGCAGATCGCTGTAGTTATTCCCGGTCGCGTCTTTCGTAATGAAGATGTTGATGCGACACACGAACATACTTTCTATCAGTGTGAAGGTGTTTTTGTCTCCAAGACTGCCACTATGGGACAGATGCTTGGTGTCTTGAAGAATTTTTTTGAAACCTATTATGGTCAAACTTTGAGTACTAAAACCCAGCCAGGCTACTTCCCATTTACTGAGCCCTCCCTTGAATTTCAAATCGAGAAGCCAAAAGCGCTTGGCGGCAAAGGTGATGGCTGGTTAGAGATGATGGGTTGTGGCATGATTCACCCCAATGTTTTAAAAACTTCCGGGATTGACCCCACTATTTATAAAGGTTTTGCTTGGGGTGGTGGTATTGATCGTCTTGTCATTCTCAAATATCAGCTCGATGATATCCGGTTCTTTGAATCTGGTAAACTTAATTTCTTGGAGGAATTCTAATGCTTATTTCGCTTAATGCACTAAAACGTTATGTTAAAATCCCAGATTCTCTCTCTACTGAAAAACTGATGAAACTCATCGGCTCTCGTTTGGTTGAGGTTGAGGGAACTGAAAATCTAGCTGAAAAATATCAGAATATCTACGTTGCTAAAGTTGTCAGTTGTACTGATATTCCGGATACCCATCTTCATCTCTGTGAAGTTGACGCAGGTCCAATCAATCAGGAGTTTGGAAAATTAGAGAATGGTTTAATTCGGGTTGTCTGTGGTGCGCCAAATGTTCGTGCAGGTCTTAATGTAGTTTGGCTTGCTCCTGAGGCCATTGTCCCGACTACTTTTGGTACCGAAAATTTTCAATTATCAGTCCGTAAACTCCGTGGCTATGAAAGCTATGGCATGATTGCTGGCGCTGACGAGCTTGGTTTTGGCACTGACCACAAATATATTGCTGAGCTTCCATCTGATTTAGTCCAACCTGGTACACCTATCACTGAGGCACTAGATTTAAACGACCTAATTATTGATATTGAAAATAAATCCCTCACGCATCGTCCAGACACTTTTGGCTTAATTGGTTTTGCGCGTGAAGTTGCTGGTATCCTTGGACAGCCATTTGAAAACCCCGCAATCTTTGAAGGAGATCTAGCCGCACAATCTGATTTTATACTTGCTCATTCTGGTGATGCACTAAATCTCAAGAGCCCCAGTATTGAAATCCAGGACCAACTATTATGCCCTCGTTATTCCTGTGTCATTGTTGATCAATCCCAGTTTAATCTTAACCATCAACCTGTCGATTTTGAGCGTACTCTCACTAAAGACGGTGTCTTCCTTTATAAAGCTGGCATGCGACCTGTTTCGCCAATTGTTGATGCAACAAACCTCACCATGCTTGAAACTGGTCAGCCACTACACGCCTTTGACTACGATAAATTTATTGCCATCGGTGGTACCGATTCTCCCAAAATCATTGTACGTGCCGCCAGAGAAGGTGAAAAAATCACCTTAATTGACGACACCGAGATTGAACTTAACACAAACGATATCGTAATCACGTCCAACGATATTCCAGTTGCTCTTGCTGGTGCTATGGGTGGTAAAAATACTGAAATTGATGCAAGTACAAAACGAATTCTTATCGAATCTGCCACATTCAGTCTCTATAATCTACGTAAAACTCAAATGGCTCATGGTATTTTCTCTGAAGCCATTACGCGTTTCACTAAAGGACAACCCGTCTTTGGCACGGTACCAGCATTGAGGTCCTGCTTAGACAAACTTGGTATTAAAGACTCTTCCAATCTCGTTTTTGCTGATTGTCTTGCTCAAATCCCTACTCAGCAAGCCATTAAACTCAGTCTCACCGATCTTAATCAAACACTGGGCTCTGACTTTACGCTTGCACAAGTAAAACAAACGCTTATGAATGTTGGCTTTGTAGTAGATATTCTCTCAGATAATCAGTCCTTGAATGTGATTACTCCGTTATGGCGTACAGACATTCATATTAAAGAAGATCTCTATGAAGAGGTTGGCCGTCTCAATGGTTTTGACAATATTCCGCAAACCCTTCCGCTCCGCTCTTTTAAGGGTAGTCCAAAAAATCCACTCTACGCTTTGAAGAGTGAAATTCGCAATATCCTTTCAGATCAGCATGGTGCGAATGAGCTTCTCACCTATAGCTTCGTTTCGCAAAATCTTCAGCAAAAAGTAGATGAAAATATTGTTGACAGTTATGAGATTATTAATTCCATCTCACCTGAGCTCCAATGTTTTAGACAATCTTTGACTCCAAGCTTGCTCGAAAAAGTCTATGAAAACCAAAAGGCTGGATATAAGGATTTTATTCTTTATGAAATGAATCAAGTCGCCAAGCGTTCCTTTGGCTTGCTTGCAGATCAAACTCCAAAACTCGAATCACATCTCTCAGTCTGTCTTGAAGGCGATTTTTACCAAATTAAGGAGCTCTGTCTGACTCTTGGCGCTCGTCTCGGTCTTGAATTTAAGTTTGTAAAATATCAGGAGCAGCAATACTCATATTTTGAACCGCTTCACTCAGTCCGTATCCAGCTTGGTCAAGAAATCATTGGCTGTCTTGGTGAGATTAAACATTCTATACTTAAAAAATTTAAACTAAAAGAAGCTTCCGCCCTTGAACTAAATCTTGAATCGTTACTTAATACCCCACGAATCTTGCGTGGCGCACAAAAGATCAGTCGCTTCCCATCCGTCTCGCGTGATCTCACTGTTAAGACTCCAGACACCGTTTCTTATGCTACACTTGAGCAGGAAATTATACGTGCTCTTACTCAAGATTCTCTGATCCACACCTTAGAACCAGTCTCCATCTATCGACCATCAGAAAACGATACGGCCAGAAACTGTAGTTTTCACTTAAGCTTTGCCAGCACAGTAAAAACTATGAGTGCAGATGAAATCTCTGCTATAATGAAACAAATTGAACAAAATATTACAGCGCTTGGTGCCGAGATTATCTAAATTCCGCAAAACAGCGTTTAAAGGAGGTTTATGCAACAAAAAGAACTAAAGACCAGTTTAGGTCAGCGTATTGTAATTGGGGTAATTGCTGTTCTACTTCTAGCTTCTACGATCGCAATTTATGCTTTGATCGTACTTAATGGTGAAAAAAATAAGCAGGTCAGTTCCACTAAAAAAGAAGAACTCGCAGCAGTTACTAAAGAACTTTCTGCTAAACAGAACGAACTGAAGTCTGCTTCAGATAAAATGTCGAAGCAATATTTTGATACTCTTGCTTCTTTTCGTAATAAGATTAAAGCCTATAATGGCACATCTGTAGAGGATGCCGGTCTTAAAACCTTTGATCTTAAAAATGGCACTGGTGCGGAAATTACCGATAAAACTACTTCATATTATGCTTATTATGTTGGTTGGTGCGCCAATGAATCTGTTTTTGACTCCTCTTTTGATGACGCGAAGAATCCAAAAAGTCTCAAGGAGCCTCTTGCAGTTACTAATCCAAATAGCCTAATCGCCGGTTGGTCTGAGGGAATTAAGGGCATGCGTTTTGGTGGCGTTCGTGAAATTGATATTCCAAGTCCACTTGCTTATGGCAGTGAGCGTGAAATCTGTGGCGGTAAAAATTCCCCGCTCAAATTCCTTGTCCTTCCAATCGAAGTCTCTGAGGATTACAAGAAACTTTCCACTGAGTATAATCAAATTTACGTTAAATATCGTAAGCTCCAGTCTGAAATCAAAAGTATCGGTGCCTAATCTCTCATAAAAATTCTACAATACTAAGTCAGGTGTATATTGCCCCCCATTTATACATACAACATTCAGAACTTTCATCTGATATCTCAGGTAGAAAAATAAGCGATATTATGCATAAATTCCGTACGAGCCATAATATTTTGTTGTTAAGAATTAATATTAAAGTCTAGAAAGGAATAGATATGCAAGAGCTTACATATAAATATTATAGAAAAAGGGGAACCAAAATAGTTTATATGATTCTACATGGCGGCGGACCAGTTGGAGTAGAGACCGATTTTATATCATCTATATTTGATGTCATCGCAGCCACTAAAACAGTGTACTATGTTTTAACTTTCCGTATTGCGAGAGAGAAGAAGAGGCTTCGAGTGGCCCAGAATTAAAAGAGGAGATGGATGCACTCAAGCGAGCTATCGATTTTGCTTATCTTGAGGGGTTTAGTAAAATTATAATTGTCGCAAAATCACTTGGTGGCATTATTGCAAGTTTCTATCTCGAGCAATATCCAGATAGCCAAATAGAGCTTTTAATCCTTGGATACATCCCGAGTGAGATTAAACAAAGAGCTATTTCGAACAACTTAAAACTAGTCATTCAAGGCACAAATGATCGCTTTGCATCTCCAATTGAAGTTAAAAAGAATGTTGGCAGTCTGGTTGAGGTCATTGAAATCATAGATGCGGACCATAGTTATAGGAATAGTAAAAAGGAGCCAATCTATCAAGAGACTGCTATCAAGGAGTTGATGAAGTGGGTCAAAAAATAGTTTCAACGGATGTATCTATAAATTGTTTTCTTGTGGCGATTTTGGCATCATAATTAGATTTCTGGAATGCATGTTTTCGCTTGCGATAGGATTCTTTCCTTCTCGTTTAGATTCTGTGTACAAACCTAGTTTTAACAAGACTAAAGAATTGATGTTTCTTTTTTATTACAAAGTGTTGCGTTTAAGATTTTTAACTTGGGGTTCATATTGACAAAAAAGCAATAGTATTATATAATAAAACAGCAACTATTGTCCGCAAAAGCGGAAGGTTCGTACGTTAAAAAGGAGGGACGTATGAAATTTGACTTATTGTGTTTTACAATGCTATGGGCATTGCCTGTGCTATTGGGGTTACTCTCAATGAGGGTCACTGGTGTAGAGAAAGGAAGGCTACAAACCGACTATCGTTTCGGCGGTATCGGCGCTTTAGTTATCCTTATAGGAGCTTTTATCCTAATCCTCATGCTCGTCATTATGGGCGATATGAGGGACTGGGACAGGTTCCACCAGATGACGATAATGTCTCATGGCGGAATTAAAATTCTTAAGTGGGTAGGAAAAGTTTTCCTACTCACCGGCTTGCTATTTATACTCTTTACGTTATTTTATATAACGAGCTGCGTTATAACAGACGAACTCCTAAATCACTTATATCAAAAAAAGGTATTAGGATTTAGGAGAACGAGGAGTAGGATCATCTTTGGGATCCGAAGACGTAGGAACAATAGAAAGTAAAAATAAGAGGGGTAAAATTTCATACCAACAAAGTGTCAATCAGTCTTGGTTTGACTTTTTATCCCTCCTATTTTTAAGCCCCACACTCGTGGGGCTATTTCCTTTCTGAAATATCTCGCTATTAGCTACAATATCTCGCTATTCGCTACACATTTTATACCATTCAGCTAGTTTATCTAAAATCTTTAAATCTATTTTCCTGCCATCAAAAGTTGTTTCTCCAGCCTCGCTTCGTTGCCTTAATGTTGTGAGAGAGGCAAAGAATCTACCGCTCTGTTTTTTAATTCTTGTCTTTCGATCTGACTCCCATTTTAGAAATTCATCTTCCGTTAAGCTCTGCGGAAAATTGCGTCCCTTAAAATGTAAAAACAAATCAGGCAGCCTATCGTCGGCAAAATTAGGTATAAAATCATCGAGTGAACCGGCATCCGCCTTTTGAATTTTTTGACAAATTTTGCGATCCGCCTCGGGCAAAAAGCCATCATATAGACTCGCTTCCGCCTCTTCGCTCTTCGGGTATTCCGCTCTTTTCTCGTAAGCTTCGCGCATTCTTTCAATAAAATCAGGGTGCTTTAAAAGAATCTGTAAATTCTTTTCTAATATTTCCGGCGATAAGTGAATTTTTTCCCAGCCAGAAGTCCCCGCACTGTGTGGTGCAAACTCATCTGTCGAATCTTCCTCTGATACTGCCTCCAGTACAGAAATTGGCGCCACTGCCGGACACTTATTCGGACAAAGTTCTTTCACTGCTTCACCAAAATCATACCAGGTCATATATTCCTTACCTAGTCGGCTCACTTTTCTTTCTGGCTTAAAATTCTTTTCCTCTTCAAGTAGCTCCTCGAGGTTATATCGTAGATTGAATACAATCAAGTTTCCATTTTTGCTTGGCGCGATTGGGAAAGCTATTGTTGTATTCAAAAAATCAGATTTATAACGTCCCGAAGTATAAACAAAAGGTTGAGGATTGTTCATATTAATCAGTTTCAATACCTCTTTTTTATTACGCATCTTTAGTAAGTAGTCAAAAATCTGCGGCTGTTTTTTTCGTAATAATTTGGCAAGCGCAATTAATGCTTCAACATCAGATAGGGCATCATGCGCCTTAAAATGATCAATTTTATTTAGTTTTGTCAGTAATTCCAGTTTATTTGTCGGTTTCATTTTACCAGACTCTGTATCAACTAAGACTGGCCAACTTATGCCTTCCGGTCTCAGTGCTCGCACCATGCGTACGACATCTAATAAGTCCCAGCGACTTCGGCCGTCTTTCCACTGCCATTCGTATGGATCATAAAAATTTCGCCACCATAAATAACGCATATGTTCATCATCAAAACGCACAGAATTATAACCACAGGCAGTGGTTTCTGGTGTAAATATCTCATTCATCGCAAAACGACAGAATTCCGCTTCCGTCATTCCATTTTTCAAAGTCTCTTGGGGTAAAATATGAGTCACTATAATCGCTTCTGGACTTGGTAATGTATCGTTACTTAGCTTAATTAAGATATTCACCGGCTCACCAATCGGCTCTAAATCAAGATTTGTCCGTTGTCCCGCAAACTGCATAATGCGATCCTCTCGCGGATTAATTCCAGAAGTCTCAAGGTCATAGAAAAAGAAACTAGGCTCTGTCTGCCACTTTGAAAAATCAGATCCGTTGTATTCTCTAGCTCCAGCCTTGTAATAAGCTGCTTGATCTGGATCAAATCGTGAATTCATAAATCCATTATAACAATAAAATCTTTAGTTAGAACCTCTGCACCATTTTTGAGTTCTAGCTTTTTCATGAAAAATATGATAAAATATGTAGACTTTTGCAAAGGGGAATTATGAACGAAGAGAGTAATGGACTATTATCCAAAGGGGGAATCGAATTACAGGGCGGCTTGACCGAGAACTGTATTAAGGTACGTGGCGCCAGACAGCACAATTTAAAAAATATTAACCTCGATATTCCACGCGATAAGCTAGTTGTGATCACCGGTCTTTCTGGCTCCGGTAAATCCAGTCTTGCTTTTGATACTATCTATGCTGAAGGTCAGCGTCGCTACGTCGAGTCTCTCTCTTCCTATGCCCGTATGTTTCTCGGTGTGATGGATAAGCCAGATTTTGATACGATCACTGGCCTCTCTCCCGCCATCTCCATCGATCAAAAATCCACTTCAAGAAACCCTCGTTCCACTGTGGCCACCGTCACTGAAGTCTATGATTATCTTCGTCTCCTTTTTGCGCGTGTTGGCGTCCCCCATTGTCCAATCTGCCATCGCGAGGTCTCTCGTCGTTCAGTTGAAGATATCGTTAATGAAGTTATGAAATTGCCTCTCGGTTCAAAATTAATGCTTCTTGCTCCCCTTGTCCAGCAGAAAAAAGGTGAGTTTCAGCATATCTCCGAGCAATATCTCCAGAAGGGTTTTTCACGCGTTCGCGTTGATGGTATTGTTTATGCTCTTGATGAATTTCCTGAACTTGAAAAACAAGAACGTCATGACATTGAATTAGTAGTAGACCGCTTTATTTTAAACGCTGAACTTTATTCTCGTATTTCAAGCTCCATTGAACAAGCACTCGAACTTGGCCAAGGGATTATACAGATACTTAAAATCAACGACAATAGTTCCACTATCGAAGGTAAAGCTTTGAGTACTCAAAATACTGAAGTTCTTACATACTCGCAGCGCTATGCCTGTCCAGTTCACCCAGATGAGCTGATCCCTGAACTTGAGCCAAGGCTCTTCTCCTTTAATGCTCCTCAAGGTGCCTGTCCGACCTGTACTGGTCTAGGTACCCGTATGGAAATTGACCCTAATCTAGTCTTCAATAATAATCTCACTATTGCCGAAGGTGGCATTCGTCCGTTCAATCGCGTTCAAAGTGACTCTTGGTGGCTTAAGCGCCTCACCGCTGTCGCAAACCGTCATGGTTTTTCTGTCCACACCCCAATCGGTGAACTTACTGACGCCGAAAGGCATCTTATCCTCTATGGTACCGGCGACGAAAAATATCAAATCAAGATTTCTGGTTCTGGTAAATGGCAAGAAGGTGCAACCTATGAATCGGTCTATGAGGGTGTGATTCCAACCCTTGAGCGACGCCATCGTGAAACTGACTCCGATTTTATGCGCAAAGATATCGAACGTTTTATGCGTGTACGTGAATGTCAGACCTGTCATGGCGCTAGGCTGAAACCGGTAGTGCTCGCTATTACTATTCACGGCCTCAATATTGTTGATATGTGTAATTTAGATGTTGATTCGACAATCGAGGTTCTTTCTCAAGATCTGGGTTTTTCTGAGTCCGAATCAGTCATTGCGAAGCCTATTCTTAAAGTCATTAAAGAACGGGTTAAATTTATGCAGGACGTAGGTCTTGGCTATCTTGAGCTCGGCCGTTCTGCCAATACGCTTTCTGGTGGTGAAGCGCAGCGTATTCGTCTGGCCACCCAAATTGGTTCCGGCTTGCAAGGTGTTTTATATGTGCTTGATGAACCATCCATCGGTCTTCATCAGCGCGATAATGATAAATTAATTGCCACCTTAAAGCATCTTCGTGACCTCAAGAATACCGTTCTTGTGGTTGAACATGACGAAGACACCATGTTAAATTCAGACTATTTGATTGATATTGGCCCCGGTGCTGGTTCTCGTGGTGGTAATGTTGTCGCCGCTGGTACTCCGGCTGAGATTATGCAAAACGATAAGTCTCTCACTGGCCTTTATCTAAGCGGTAAAAATAAAATCAGTATTCCTAAAAAGCGCCGTCAACCTAAGCCCGGCAAGGAATTGGTGGTCGTTGGTGCTAGAGAGAATAATCTCAAAAATATCGATGTCCATTTTCCACTCGGCGTTATGACTGTTGTTTCTGGTGTTTCTGGTTCTGGTAAATCTACCCTGGTTAATGAAATTCTTGCCAATGAACTACTTGCCAGGTTGCATCGTGCTCAAACCGTACCAGGTGAGCATACTCGGATTGATGGTATTGAAAATCTCGATAAATGTATTGTCATTGATCAGAGCCCAATTGGCCGTACCCCTCGTTCCAATCCTGCCACTTATACTGGTGTCTTTACGGCCATTCGTGAGCTCTTTGCTGCCCAGCCAGAGGCTGAAGTCCGAGGTTATAAAGCTGGTCGCTTTAGTTTTAATGTTAAGGGTGGTCGTTGTGAAACCTGCCAAGGTGATGGTGTTAATAAAATTGAAATGCATTTCTTGCCAGACGTTTACGTTACTTGTCCAACCTGTCATGGTAAGCGCTATAACCGTGAAGCTCTTGAGGTAAAATATAAGGGTAAGGATATTTCTGATGTCTTAAATATGACCATCGACGAAGCTGTTGATTTCTTTGAAAATATTCCAGCTATTGTTAATAAGCTAAAAACTATTCAAGAAGTCGGTCTTGGTTATATTCGTCTTGGCCAATCTGCAACCACTTTCTCTGGTGGTGAAGCGCAGCGTATTAAAATTGCCACCGAGCTCTCTCGTCGTAGTACTGGTAAAACGCTCTATATTCTAGATGAGCCAACTACTGGTCTTCATACTGACGACGTCAAGCGACTCTTGCAGATTCTTAATCGCTTAGTAGATGGCGGCAATACCATGGTGATTATTGAGCATAATTTGCACGTTATTAAATCGGCTGACTGGGTGATTGATATGGGGCCGGAAGGTGGCCAACATGGTGGTCTAGTCATTGCCGAAGGCACTCCCGAGCAACTTTCAAAGCGTGATGATACTCCAACCGGAAAATTCTTGCGCGAGGCTCTTAAAAACTAGAATAAGCCTCGTCAATGTAAATAAAAGACTGATGATAATGTAAATAAAAGACCGACGTTAAAACTATCGCGGTTTTTTATTTAATGCTAGACAATTTAATTCGAGTTGTTCGATCAACCTTGCTTGCGCTTCTTCAACCTTTTTTGCCTCACTCTGCCAGATTTTTAATGCCGGATCCTGAATTGCACGACCAAACGAGAAGGATAACCTGTACCTGCCTTGGTTCTCTCTAATAATGGCTTGAAGGTTCTGAGTTGTCTGTTCTTCGTTCTGTCCGCCCGACAAAAAGACTACTCCACCAATATTTTTTGGCACAGTTTCAGAAATTAGTTGCATCGTCATTCGCCCTGTTTCTTCAGGGTTATTTTTCTGGGCGTAAATCATATTGATTTTTAGGATACAACACTCAGGATCAACTCCCATTTCTTGTAATTCCTCGAATAATGCGACTAAGACCTGTTTTGTGTGTTTATAAAAATCTGCAATGCTCTGTCCTCCATGCAGTATTTCCGGTTCTATAATCGGCATTAGTTTTTTCTCAAGCGCCTTTTTCGCATAGACTGCCAAGTCTTTTGTATTTTGTCTTATCACCCCCTCAGGGATATTTAAATCTTTTTCCACTTCAAAGACTGCACGCCATTTAGTAAAGCGAAGTCCTAAACTATAATACCTGCTTAATCTGTAATCTAGGTCTTCAAGCCCGCACGTGCGACAGTTGATCTGATTTGGTATTTTCTCAAGCCCAAGATCCACTTTTACGCCAGGTAAAATTCCTTTTGCTGCTAGAAATTCAGGAATACTCTGTCCATTGGCTAATTTCTGCATCACGGTTTCTTGGGCTAAAATCACACCGTTCAAAAACTCATTTATGTGTGGTGTTGTCACTAACAGTTTACGGTATTCTTCTTGTGTCTTTTGCGTTTCTGGTAGATTATATTTTTTAAGCTTACGGCGAATGGTTCTCTTTGACTCATCAATTGCTAAAATCCCCTTAAAATCAGCAGTTAATGCTTTAGCTATAAGCCTTAGATTGTCTTCTTGTTTAAGCGAGGTCCTTAATCTGCTATATAATTTATCGATATTTAGAGTACGATTCATCTTGGCATTTTCGATATTTATTTTCGCAAACCTCAATGCTCGATTAACATTCCAGCCTGACGAAAGTGCTGCAAAAATTGTGCTGGCAGCAATGGAATAAATCGTCAAATGAGTCTGAAATATCTTCGCATTTCGTTTTAAGAAGATCTTTTCTTCGCCATTCGTAATCATTGTCGGTGTAATCTGAAAGACTTTTTTATCGTCTAGGTTGAGCTCTTTTTGTAAGTTTGACTCTAAATTTTTACCGGCAATAAAAATCATCTCAGCTCTTGTATATAATTTTCTGGCAACTTCTTTAGCTGTAAAATCATCTGCTTGATACAAAAAACCACAGGTAGTCTGATTCGTGTGAATAGCTAATTTAACTTCTTTATGTAACTCTAAGTACTGTTCCAGTTTTTCTAGGGCTTCAACTCCGAGTCTTGCTGAACGGTCAATAAAGATCCAATCTGGCTTCGTTTCCGGTGTTAAAAAAACAGTTCTTCCACATGAATTTGTTGTCAAGTATTTTACATTATTACCAGTTTTTAGAACATAACGGCAATCGTATTTGTGGTTTTCCAAATTCTGTTGGCTGGATAGTAGGCTATTTAGCTTAAAATTCTTTAATACTTCGTCAATAATGCAGGCGCCGCTCAGTACACTCTCTTTATTCTTATAGTATAGTGTTTCTTCGTCGAATTCTGTGTCGAGAAAAATACGTCCATGATTGCCAGTCTCAAACAGATCACTTGGAAAATCAAGGTAAGTGTCTTTAATTATATTGCCCACGATCAATATATTCATAAGCATATTCTATCATAGAATATATAGCGTAAGAAGTCTCGCGAGTTAAAAAAAGACCCCGAAGGGTCTAATCTTTTTTAGCGAACTTCAACGCGAACACGTGGTAGTGAGCGGCCAGAGAAGTGAGTTTTCTTTGTTTTTACAAAGGTTACAACACCATCTTTAGCAGCGTGGATTGTGAAGTTGCGAGATACATAAGTACCTGGACCTGCAATTTTAGTGCTACCAGTTTGGCGGACTAATACTTCGCCATTGCGAACTTTCTGACCACCGAAGCGCTTTACACCAAGACGCTGACCAGCGTTATTATGAACGTTCTTCGCGGTACCACCAGCTTTAACATGTGACATATTTTAGCCTATCTTTTCCTTATTACTATTATTTCTCGAGTCACAATCTGACCTTCTCGGAAGTAGAGCAAATCTGACTGACTCAAATCTTGAAACTTTTCAAAATTATATCCCATCTCTTGAATTTCGTCAAGAACGTTCATGCGTGCATACTTGCCAGTTTCTCGCAGCCAGGCTGGTATCGCCATCACAATAGGCGTCCCGGATTTAATAAGTGGGGTTATATTTTTAAGAAAACCTAGAACAATCTCTCTACACCTAGCTTTTTCTGTCTTGAATTTTATATCTACTGGTGGCTTAGACATTGGTGCTCCAAGGTAGCTCTCAAAAGCCACCGCATCAATCGGCCCCTCCCACTGGAAGGTTGTAGCATCGCCCACCGCAAGCTTATCCAAGATTGCATCTTTTTTTAGAATTAGTTCGGGTTTGATTTTAAATCTTTTACTATTTTTTTCATTAAAAAGCCAGCTTAAATTCTTCTTCGAGTATTCAATCATGCGCTCACTAATATCTGTACCGTATGGTGTATATCCCATAATCGCCGCCTCTTGCAAAACTACACCAGTTCCACAGAACGGATCTAGTATTCTAGCTCCTTCAGGAAGCGGCCCACATAAATTAATTAAAATTTGTGCGAGTTTAGGGGGTAACATCCCCACCTTAGCGTCTCTGGCTGGACGTGCCTGATCTCTCTCAGTATAGGCAGTAATGTTTTGGGTGCCGAGACTAAGGTAAAGTTCTCGATCAAGTACCAAAATTTCATAACAACCAGGTTTTTCGCCTAATTGATTATGATGTGCGGTCGCAGAAGGTATTTCAGGTTCTTTACTGGTAATCACTCTAACGCTTCGTCCCATTTTTCCCAGACTTCGCTTCATCTCCATGCTTTTCTGTAAAGCAAAACCAGCATTTCTTTGTTTAGAGAAATCTGAAATTCCAACAGTGATTTTACCCTCAGGGTGCAACTCATTTAAATGTTTGACTAATTCCTTATAATCACCTTCAAACAACTCGCCAAGCTTCATCGCTCCACCCAGTCGATTTATTTCAGGCTTTTGATTCTCTAAATGAAAAATAATTAAGTTTTTTCCAACCAATTTTGCGTGCTTGTCGTATAATGCTTGGATTTCTGCCAAAGAAATTAGAGGTTGGCGGCCTGCAACTGCGAGGTACTTCATATAAATATTATATCAAAAATCAGGCTAATATTAAATCATCAATTAGTCTCCTACGCAAATCGCATTTTTTCTCCCTAATCTAAAATACCTATGCTATAATAGCCAGGATATGTTTAAAAAAATTCTTAGCTTAATTACTCTAGCCCTAGTTGCCTTCGTTGTTTGGGGAGCTTGGGATCAAATCACCGCCGCCGCCAGTTGTATTTTTGGAGGACACTGTATTGAAGGTGGCGAATTTAGTATTAATTTATTTATTGTCTTCCTCCTCATCCCGGAGCAGCTTTTCATGTATTACTGTGCTGGTAAAATTTTCTTCGCCTATATGGCGGGTAAACAGAAAATTGCTGGAAAGAAGAATTCAGAAGCTAAAGAAGTTAAGAAAATTTCCACATGGGAACTCGCTCGTATTTCTTTTGAGCTTAACTTCGTAAACCACGCCATTCCATCTGGTGGCGTCTCTGGTCTTGGCTATATTACCTGGCGTTTAAAAAATTACGGAGCCACAGCCGGACAGGTTAGCTTCATGTATATCTTGCGCTATCTCATTACCATTCTTGCAAACCAGACTCAGACCATCTTTGCCATTATTTTCCTAATCGTGACTAGTAGTGTTCCGTCTAGCGCCTATTGGATGGTTTGGTTAGTTGGCGCAATGAGTGTTGGAATTATTGTCGCTATTGCTGTTCTGATTACCATTGTCTCCAGTCAAAAGATGATTCGTTGGGCAGCCAAAGAACTCACTGCTTTTATTAACTGGCTTGTTAAGTCTGTCACCTTTGGCAAAAAGAAGCAGGTTCTTGAGCTCGAAAAAGTTAATAAATATTTCATGGATCTTCATGATGATTTTCTTACTGCCAAGAAAGATAAAAAACTTCTTGTTAAACCTGTTATTTGGGGCTTTCTCTATAACTTCCTTGAAATTGCGACCTATGAAATCGTCGCTTTATCTCTTGGTCACGGCGAAATCTTCCCGCAAATCATGGTTGCAGAAGCCCTTGGCTCTCTCGTTGGTGCCGTCCTTCCTACCCCAGGTGGCGTTGGTGGCTACGAAGGCTCTATGATTACTGTAATGTGTATTCTTGGCACCAACCTTGCCGTCGCAAGTACCGTCGTTATCGTGACTCGTGTTATCGTCCTTCTTAATACCATTATTTCTGGCTACGGTTTTTATCAAAACGCTATTTCAAAAATTGGCAAAGCTGATAAAAAGAAAATCTTTGAATCCTCAACAGAATCCTAAATATGTCGGAAGCTCCGCGATTCACCGTTAGTCAATTTATTGCCGTCACCAACCAGGTCTTAGAAACTGGTCTAAGCGACGTCGTACTCTTTGGTGAAGTTAGCAGTTTTAAGATCAATCAAGGTAAATGGGTCTTCTTTGATCTTAAAGATTCTGAATCTTCTATTGGCTGCTTTATGACAGTCTACCAGCTTGGGAATTTTCCCCTTGAAGATGGTATGAAAATTGCTGTTCAGGCTACGCCAAAACTTACCTCCTTTGGCAAATTCAGTCTCACTATTAAACGTTTTCATCCCCTAGGTGAGGGCAGTCTAAAAAAAGCATTCGAGTTGCTTAAAGCCAAATTGCAGAAAGAAGGTCTTTTTGATTCGGCGAAAAAACGTCCAATTGCTCGTAATTTTGAGCGTCTCGGTGTCATTTCCTCTACTCAGGCTGCCGGCTATGCTGACTTTATTAAAATTATTAATGAGCGCTGGGGTGAGCTTAAAATTCAGGTGGCACATACTCAGGTTCAAGGATTTCCAGCTGTTGACCAAATCGTGCACGCAATTGAGTATATGAATCAATATACTGATAATCAGGTTATCGCCCTTATTCGTGGCGGTGGTTCAAAAGATGATCTCGCTATTTTTAACGACGAAAAATTAGTTCGCGCAATTGCAAGTAGTCGCATCCCGATAATAACTGGTATCGGTCACGAAGTTGACGAGTCTCTTGCTGATCTTGCAGCGGATCTAGCCGCCTCTACCCCAAGTAATGCCGCTCAGTTTTTGACTCGCGATCGCCAAGCTGAGATCCACTCACTTAAGCTTCAGGTTTCGCGCATTCATCAGCAGATTATAAGTAAAATTAATTTTGAAGAACATAAAGTAGGGGAACAAATCGAAAGTGTCCGTACTAAAATCTTTAATCTTTTGCAGCTTGAACTGCAAAAAATCCAACAAAAACAGAAGATTATTGAAAACCTCAATCCCGCCATTATCCTGAGGCGCGGTTACGCTATTATTCATGGACAACTATCTGAAGGCGTAATCGTTCATCTTGAAACCGAAACTCATCAAGCTGAAGCAAAAATTATTAAGGTTAAAAATAAGGAGTAAAAATGACAGAATCGACCAGTTCTAAAAAAACTAAGGCAAAGACCGCCGATCTTTCGATCAATCAGCGGCTGCAGCAACTGGATCAGCAAATTGAGTGGTTTTATGGTGACGAATTTTCTCTTGAAGAGGCTAGCCAAAAATATCAGGAGGTAGCTCTCTCGGCAAAAGAAATTGAAAAAAGTCTCTATGAAATTAAGAATCAAATCGAAGTCATTGATCGCGATTTTAGTAAAGAATAGGGCGTAAAGTAGTTAAGTAACTTTACAAATAAATAATCATAAGTAAAATATAAATATATGGATAATCAGGGTTCAAATAATTTTAATAATGGTCAAGGTGTTACGCCGCAAGACGCTAATTTTTGGAATCCAATTTCCTCGCAAGGACAACCGGAAACTATGCAGACTCCAGCTTCGCAACCTACGCAGTCTTCGCCGGCTTCAGGTTTCGCGTCCGTTCCTGCAACTTCCACTATTCCAGGTACTCCTGCAACCTCCGCTCCTGCTTTTAGTCCTCAGAACCTTAATCAGTCCGCATCTGCTTATTCCTCAGTAAACACTACAGCTTCACCTCAGACCCCCGTTATGCCACAATCCGCATCATCTTTTGCTCCAGCAAACAACGCTTCTTTTATGTCTCAGGTCACTGATGCTTCCGGTAATCTCCTTAACAAAGATTTTAACCTTATGACCGATGAGGAGCGAAAAGAAGCTGAACGTATCGCTCGTGCGAAAAACCGCGTTGATCTCCTTAAAACTATTGGCCTCATCGTTGTCTCCCTGCTCGCCGTCCTTTTTATTGGGCTCTTTATTTGGATGACCCTAAAATGGAACGAATCGAATACCAATGTACAAGGGAAAATTGATGTGGCCGTTGCTGAGGCCAGAAATAGTCTGCAGACTAAGTTGGAAAAAGATTTTGAAGAAAAAGAAAAATATCCTTTCTTAACCTTCTCTGGTCCCACTGATCTTGGCGCCTTAAATTTTGAATATCCTAAAACCTGGAATCTCTATATCCCTGATGATGCCAATCGTGGTGGTGATTATCATGCTTATCTCAATCCTGGACAGGTTAACGTGGTAGCTGACAATACTGTCATGGCACTTCGTGTCACGATTAAAAATGAACAGATTGATCGCGTTCTTCAGGATTTCACTGATAAAGTTCAGTCACAGGAGATGACCGTCTCTTCAACAGTAGTCAATGGTGTTAACGTCAACGTTTATACTGGTAAATTAGATAGCGATCTCATGGGTATCGTCTGTATCTTTAAGATTCGCGATAAAACCGCCTTGCTCCAAACTGATTCAAGCAATGTCTTCCGCGCTGACTTTGAACGTATTCTCTCCACCATCCGCTTTAATAGCTAATTAATCGCGTTTCCTACATTGCAATCTCAAAAATCTGACTATAAATTTTTTCTTTGCTATAATTGACCTATGGTAAGTGAGGTCGGAGGTTTAGCAGTTGTTGCTCATGAATTGAAAAGTCCGCTTGCGGTGATGCGTCAGCTTGCTCTTTCAATGGATTTTCAGGAAGACAGCCTCGCTGAGCTAAAGGATACTAAGAAGCAGCTGATTAATATTTCTGAGCGCGCCCTCAGGCAAGTTAATGATCTCACTAAAATTGCTAGACTCGAGGATGGTCTTTTCGAGATGGAGCCAGTTTCTGTACGTCGAATTTGCGACCATGTCCTCACTGAACTCCAACCTTTTTTTCAAATCAATCAACGCAGTGTTGGGGCTTTTTATAAAAACCGTCACGACCTCGCTATCGCAAATCCGGACCTTCTTTTTAGTATTGTCTACAACTTCTGTATTAATGCAATGTATTATTCCACTTCCGAAACAGAGTCATCGTTAGTTATTTCTGATCGCGGTGACACCGTAGAGGTGTCCGTGCGTGATTTTGGACCCTGTCTCCCTAAACAGATCTGGCAGTCATTGAAAGATGGTATGGTTCGTCCAGCAAATATCTCTATGCGCCCCGGTAGTTCCGGCCTTGGTCTCTATATCGCTTCAAAATTTTCACAATACATGCAGGCAGAACTTTTGGCGGTACGTCATCGCGATGGTACCAGTTTTAAGCTTCGTCTTCCCGTCTCTAAACAGGTTGCCTTTGCTTTTTAGGCTTTTATTATGCTAGAGAGTCAACTAAGTACTAATAAAGAGTCCATCGAAATCTTCCTTCTCGAGGATGATCCCATACTTTCACAGCTTTTTTCTAAGAATTTAAAAAGATCTTTTCAAAAACTTAATCAAAATCTATCAATTCACTGTTTTACAAACTGTATTGAGGCTATTGCTGCTTTACCAGCTGGATGTATTCCTCCAGCCCTTTTTATTTTGGATGTTCTTTTGGTTGGGCCAGACGGTTTTACTTTTTTAAATGAAATCGCCTCTTATTCTGACCTCTCTAAGATACCAGTAATCATTGTTTCATCACTTAATTTTCCTGACCGTACTTACGAAAGTTATAATATTGTGGAAATTTTAAATAAAACCACCATGACACCACAGGCGCTTTTTTCCGCCGTCGTTAAAGCTTTAAAAATGAATGAACATGAGGGTTAGATGGCTGATCTTAAAACTGACGCAATTGTCCTAAAGCGTGTAAACTATCGTGAAAGTGACCGAATTATTACTTTTCTCACTTCGAACGGTCGTCTTTCTGTTATCGCTAAGGGAGCTCGTAAGGAAAAATCCAAGCTTGCCGGGGGTATTGAAATGTTCACTCTCTCTAGTATTGTCGTTCACCAAAGTGATTCTAAAAAACATGAGGATACTACCGATGATGCATTCGGTATTCTTACTTCAGCCCGGTCCAAGGAATTTTACCACCATATTATTAGTGACCTTGAAACCTTAGAACTGGCCTCTAGCTTTTTGAAACAAACTTCACGTCTGTCGCATCAAATTGACTCAGCTGATCTTTTTAATCTCCTACATCAAACTCTCAGTGCTCTCAACGTCTCACAAAACGATAATACGGCTAGGCAGCTGATTAAAATCTACTTTCGCCTAAATCAAGCCAGAATTTCTGGTGAAGAAATTAACGTCTTTTTTGATCGCGATGGTAAAAAACTTGAAGCCTCGGCTACTTATGATTGGGATAGTTTTGAAAAGGTTCTTATCAGAAGACCAGATGGGGAAGGGGCGATTGATCAGAATATCATTAAAATTCTCCGCCTCATTCTCTCAACTAACATTAATGTTGTCTTAAAGATTAAAAATCTCCATGCCTATTTGCCGATACTTTCCTATATTGCTAGCTAAGATGTTATAATAAGAAGAAATAATAGGAGTTGATATGGCAAAACTTGAGGATATCGTTAGTCTATGTAAGCGTCGGGGTTTTATTTTTCAGGGCTCGGATGTTTATGGTGGTATGGCTGGAACCTGGGATTTTGGTCCTCTTGGCGTTGCTTTAAAGCGTAAAATTATGCAAACCTGGTGGAAATACTGGGTTGAAGATCGTGAAGATATGCTCGGTGTCGATGCTGCCATTATTATGAATCCTAAGACTTGGGTTGCTTCAGGACACGCTGCTACTTTTGCTGATCCGCTTGTGGAGTGTAATGAATGTCATGGTCGCTTTCGTGCTGATAAATTAGCTAAAACCGCCGAAGGTCATGATTTGTCTGCCAATATTACAAAAGAACAACTAGTCAAGGCTGGTATCAAGTGTCCCACTTGCGGTAAGATTAACTGGGGTGATGTCAAACAATTCAATATGATGTTTGAAACTCATGTTGGTGCTGTTTCCGATGAGACTTCTGTAGCCTATCTTCGTCCTGAAACTGCTCAAGGAATCTTTACAAACTATAAAAACGTTATCGATAACGTCTATCCAGACCTTCCTTTTGGTCTTGTTCAGCAAGGTAAAGCTTTTCGTAATGAAATCTCTCCTCGTGACTTTATCTTCCGTTGTCGAGAACTTGAACAGATGGAAATAGAATATTTTGTTCACCCAAAGGATTGGGAGCGTATCTTCGCTGAACTACTTCGTGATGTCCATACCTTTCTTGAGGAGGTTATGCAATTACCAGCTAGTATAATTCATGAATATGAGGTTCCAGCTAATGATCGCGCTCATTATTCTAAGCGTACTGTGGATATTGAATTTGACTTTCCAATTGGCTCCGAAGAGCTGATGGGTATTGCCTATCGTACTGATTTTGACCTTCAAAATATTGCTCGTGCTTCTGGTAAGAACATGGAGTATCGCGACAAGAAAACCGGTGAAAGTTTTGTACCACATGTTATCGAACCTTCCTTTGGTGTCGAACGCTTAGTCATGGCAGTACTTTCTGCGGCCTACCATGAAGATGAAGTAAATGGTGAAAAACGCACCGTCTTAAAACTTCCTGAAGCTTTTGCTCCCTTCCGTTTCTGTGTTTCTCCTTTGCTTAAGAATAAACCTGAGTTAGTTGAAAAGGCCAAGGTTGTCTATCAACTTCTTCGTAAGAAGTACGGTAATGTTACTTGGGATGATTCCGGCAATATCGGTAAGCGTTACCGTAAGCAAGACGAGATCGGTACTCCAAAATGTGTAGTTATCGATTTTGATACTCTTGAGGATGACACTGTGACAATTAGAGATCGTGATACGCTGGCTCAAACTCGTGTCAAAATTAATGAACTATAATTAAATTAAAATTAAAACTAGAACTAGGAGGTAATTATTAAAAAACAAACAATCAAGCGGCGTTTTCGACGGTTTTTCTCACGTCTTCATGATGCAGTTAAGAATCTCCCCAATCTCTTCAAGAACCGTCATTTTCTTTGGCCTTTTCTGGTCTGCTTCCTAGTTTTTGGTTTTCTTCTCAACTTTTTTGCGGCTGGCTCGGCCAACTGGCAGCTCTTTCAGCTCTCTAATTTACGCGGAAAACTTATCCTTATCGCTCATATCTTTGCCACTGTTTTTGGTATTGGTCGCACCTTGCCGGATTTCTTCTTTATGTCGCTAATTAATCTAGTGCAATCCGTGCTTATTGGCTTACTCTTCTTTATTTTACATTTTCGCAAACAGAACCTTTCGGAGAACCTTCAAAATACCGGTATTATTGCTAGTTTCTTTCTTTTAAGCTCCGGTTGCCCCACCTGTGGCACTGCACTTCTTGCCCCTATCTTTATTTCAATTCTTGGCTCGTCCGGACTGGCGCTAATCGGTACTGTCTCCATAGTTCTTAATGCTATTTCCTTAATTATGGCACTCTTCGTTTTTCAAAAACTTGGCTATGAGGCATATATAATTTTTGAGGCGGAGAAATATCAGCAAGTAAAATCCCACGATAAACCCGAAGGAGAAAAACATGAGTAAAAATATTAACCATCAAACAGATTTTACTGAAACAAAAGATGACGAAGAAAATATTAGCTCTCGTAAACTTAGCCGAGTTATTCGCCTTGTTGTGATTGGTGTTATTATTTTAGTCTTTCTTGCGCTAGCTCTCACTTCCGCACCTAAAAATCAGGACCTTAATAATATTCGCGACGAGCGCACGATTTTAGGTGATAAAAACGCCAAAAATCATTATGTCATGGTGACGGATGTGATGTGTCCATATTGTACTGTCTTCTCGCGTCTCACCCTAGAGAATCAGGATAAATTTGAAAAGTATCTCAAAGATCACGACATTGTTTTTGAATTACGTGTCACCGACTTCTTGTCTGAAAATAATATGGACCGCTATGGGTTTTCAAGGATGAGCGCTGAGGCCGTGGCCTGCGCTACTGAGCAGAATAGATTCTGGGATTATTATCATCAGGTGATTCGTCGACTTTGGCAAGATTATCAAAGCAAAGGTATTGGCTCCTCTAAAAACGCTCCAGCCATTAAAGATCTCACTCCCGAGTATTGGCAGAGTATTGCTAAGGAAGTTCATCTCGATCCCTCCTTTAATGAATGTTTATCTGAACATAAAATGTTAGATAAGGTTAAGCAAAATACCGCTGAGGCCACCACTTTTATGGGGCGTTATAATTTAGGTGGCATGCCAAGTTTTAAGTTTGGTTCTTTTGCAACTTCTGGCTTTGATACTAGCTGGGACTACAGTTATGTTGAGCGGTTCCTGGCTCAAGGCTTAAAGTAAACTGCTTTGCCTCAAATAAAACAGTCGGTACGCGTGGAGGTGGCGTAAAATCAGTCTCCTTCAGTGGTAGGCGGATCCTAGTCGCATAATTTTTAGCTAGAATCCTACCGAGTTGGCTGGTATAGTGTCTCTCTGTAATAATTAATTTTAAGGCTAGTTGTTTCTGTAGTATCAAATAAATCGCATCTGGTCGTCGATGGTTTTTATTTTCTAGCTCAACTATTTGTCCATCCCGATTTTCTAAATTGAGTAATTTATAAAATACTTCGGCGGAAAGGGAAAAAGGCGGATTGGCAAAAATTTTGTATGGCTCGCTCGGTAGTTTTAGCTCCCGTAGATCACCTACAAAAATTTCCACATTAGAAATTTTTTGACGTTCCAGGTTTGCCTGTAATTTTTTTGCAGTCTCCGGATCCTTTTCGACGGCTATTACCTTTTTACAGCGTCTTGCCAGGGCGCTCGTAATTACGCCAGAACCTGCACCAAGATCAATCACCAGGTCTCGTTTTTTAATATTAGAGTGTCCAATCAGAAATAATGTCAGTTTTGGACTTTTTAGGAAATTCTGATCTAACTGAAATTTTCGCATCTACGCTTATTTTCCTCGAACCTTAAACGTCTTATTAAATTTTGCTAGAATTTCACTTTGTTCAATCTGTGAACGAATTAGTGAATCGCCCAGTTTCAGCCAGATATCAGATATTGCCTTTTTCTTTTCTTTTGGCGTATTAATAAATTCTTTTAGAATCTTAGGAGCAAAATGCTTCCATTCGCGCATTAATTCTATTGGATTATTCAAGTTTACTGATGAAAAAATTTCGAACATCCCATTTATGAAGATTTTGATTTCCTCGCGGCTAGCATTTTGCATCCATTGATCGATCGCACGGTTAATTATATTACTGCGCTTTGTTGTTTTCGAGCGAACGAATTTGTTACCATCAATCTGCCAAGAATAAATATCATGTTGGTAAATATTCTTCGCGGCACTATGTACAATTATCAATCCTTCACGGTGTTCAAACAGGCGCCCAATAATCGATTCTTGTGGCACAAAAGTATGAATGCGGTCGAGAATTTTAAAGGAGCCTAAATCTTGTTCAACCAAATCCTTACGAATTCCTGGTCCATCATAGTTATAAACGGCTTGAATTCTTTTTTGAATATAGTCAGTAGTATGAATGGCTGCAAAGATCGATACATGTCCACCCTTAGAATGTCCGCCTAGATATAGCTTCTTCCAAAAAAAATTGAGACTGACTTTTTTAAGGTATTCAAGCGCTTCAATTTGCGCAGGAATATTATCGAGAAATGCCAAATTAAAATCTTCCTTCCAGCCGGTCAGGGAACTGTCGGTGCCATAAAAGGAAAGATACGCTCTCTGGAGATTTAAGTGAATAGTGACAGCGGAAAACTGTTTTTCGAGTGCCTTGTCGTTGTGACGCACGAAATTACTGATGCGCATTTTATTAAAACGTCTTGACTGTCCGAGTAATTCAATTAGTTTGCGGTCATCTGGCCAGCCAAAAGCCGAAGCTGGCAGTTGGTGCATTTTATTCGCCACTGATGCAATTGTCTCAAATAAGCCAAGTTTAATTCTATGAAATGGTAAATAAGAAATCCGGGCCAAAATTAGCTGATCAGCTTCTGAGAAAGGCGCCTTCTTCGAAATTTTCTGCGCTCCAACTACACTCAAATAGTCATTAATATTTGCCATATTTATGTTTACATTATATCATCAACCACTATTCACGAGAAACCACCTCTAGGGTGATTTAAGAAGACATAAAAAATGGTGGTTCCGACTGGACTTGAACCAGTGACACAAGGCTCTTCAGGCCTCTGCTCTACCAACTGAGCTACAGAACCACTTTGATTTAGTATATCATATAGTGTGCTATAATCAAGACATTATGAAAAGAACCAATACATCTGCAATTTCTGGGATGCAGGAGCTCTTGCCTGATGCTCAGAACGTTTTTAATATTATCAAAGACCGAATTGCCAAGATGTATCATCTTCATGGTTATCAATACATTGAGACTCCAATTATTGACCGTACCGAAATTTTACTGGCGAAGGCTGGTGGTGATACCGAAAAACAGATTTATAAGGTTGTAAAGACCGCAGAAACTGCCGATGATGCCGATCAGGCGCTTCGTTTTGATCACACCGTGCCACTCGCTCGCTATGTTGTGGAACACGAAAGTGAACTTACTTTTCCTTTTAAGGTTACCCAGATTGGACGTAACTTTCGCGGCGAGCGTTCTCAGAAAGGTCGTTTTCGTGAGTTCTATCAGCTTGATGTTGATGTAATTGGCCGCAATACACTATCTATCGCTTATGATGCCGACGTAGTTGAAACTGCCTATTCCGCACTTAAAACTTTTATTAAGCCAAAAATGGTCATTCGAATTAGTAACCGTAAAATTCTATCTGGTTTTCTTGAAGCCCTTGAGTTATCCGATCAAGCTAAGGATGTCTTCGATATTATCGACCACGCCGAGAAGGTCCCTCTTGAGAAAACGAAAAGCGCCCTCGAGAATCTTAAGATCGCTGAAGATAAAATTAAAAAAATTCTTCAGTTCGTACAAATTAATGGTCCCAGGAAGGATTCTATCCCGGCACTAAAGAACCTCAATTTAAAGAACCCTCAGTTTGAACAGGGGATTGAAGAATTGGCTTTTGTCTTGAATCTTCTTGAGCAGCGTGGACTTGGCGAATCGGTGATTGCTGACATGTTGATTATTCGCGGCCTCGATTACTATACTGGTACGGTCTTTGAAACCATTCTCCCAGATTATAAGCAAATTGGTTCGATCTGTTCCGGTGGTCGCTACGAGAATCTTGCCAGTAATTATACTGACCAGTCATTCCCAGGTGTCGGCATTTCCATTGGTCTTACTCGTCTCTTTTATGTCTTGCAGAGTAATAACATGTTAGATAATTTTTCGTCTACTCCAATTGATTATGTTCTTATTCCGCTATCTGAAGCAGAATATGCTTTTGCATGTGAAGTCGCAGATGATTTACGAAGCAAAAACCAAAGCGTAGATATTATTTATTCTGATAAAAAACTTGGCGATAAAATGAAATATGCCAGTAAAATTGCTAAATATGTGGGCGTAATTGGCGAAAATGAAGCCAAGAATCGTAGTATTGAGTTCAAAAAACTTCTAAATGGTGAAAAAGAAATCAGAGAGTTCTAGCTCCCAAAATCTATAACGTAAGCTTTTATCATTTAGAAAAAACCTCTGAAGGTACACGGATTGATGGAAAATAATCCTTATGTTAATATAATAAGGAATCATAATACTATGATCTAGTATTACTCACTTATCAGAATATACATAGAGAAAAAAAATTAAAGAGAAAAAAATAACAAACAAAATTCAGTTGTTTACGTTGATAATTTCTATTGTTAGCCTAGTATTATCTGTCATAAGTTTATACAGTTTTATTTATTTACAAGATTTACATACAAAAACAACAGTTACATCAAGTAATACTGAAACGATGCTATTGATTAGAGTTAAATGCCTGGAAGGCGATAAGGAAGCTTGCGAGGCAAATAACCAAAAAAACCACCAGAATAATTAATATAAAAGATTCATCAGTTAAAATAAACGGCGATAAGTCGTTTATTTTTTTATCTCCCAAAATATAACTAACCTCTGTAAAACCGAACAAAAACACAAAACCGAACACTAAAACCGAAACCCGAACAATTATAGTTAGATAGTAGAACCATAAAAAAAGAAAAAAGCAACTAAAAATAATCAAGTATTAGAATATAAAATTCGTAAAAAACAAGGTTGACGAATAATCCACTCATGCTAAACTATATATAGAACTTGGGCGAAGTTGAGAGACGCCGAAGTTCAAAGGGTGGAGTGTGAAGTAATTTGGCTAGATTGCTTGTATCTTGCAGGCATTCCAGAAAAGAATAAATTCTGCCCCAAAATTACGAGGTAATCAAAAATACACCATTTAGGTGTATTTTTCTTTTTCCTATGTTAAAATTGGTCCATGGCACTGTGGCGGAGTGGTTACGCAGCGGTCTGCAAAACCGTGTACACCGGTTCAATTCCGGTCGGTGCCTCCAAAATCAGACTGGTAACACTGCTTCTTTGTTCTAGAAAAACTAATCAGTCTGTAATATAATAAAGATATGCCCGAATGGCGGAATTGGTATACGCGTTCGACTTAAAATCGAATGGAGAAATCCATATGGGTTCAAGTCCCATTTCGGGCACCAGCCTTTTAAAACTTCGCTCACTGAGCGATTTTTTATTTAAAGTTATATTGATGCTCCAGGTAATCCAGGCTATTTCACTCAGAAATAATTTTTCAGAACTGTTTAGACTATAAAAAGTTTAAAAAACCCTTGAATTTAAAATCAAATTCATCTATAATCTAAACAGATGCGAGCTTAGCTCAGTTGTTTAGAGCGCTTCCTTGCCAAGGAAGAGGTCGAGAGTTAGAGTCTCTTAGCTCGCACCATTATCATAATCTTCTATAAAAGATTACGGTAGGAATTCTCCACTGAAACCCCCCTTTCAGTGGAGAATTTTTTGCTTAAGAGTATTGCGAAAAACCCCACTGAGCCATATAATAGAAGCATTAATAAAGGAGAAAAAATGCCAAACTTATTAACTATTGGATTGATCTGTTTAGCTCTAGTCTTTGTACTTGTAGTCTATCTCATCTCCACTTATAACTCTATTATCAGATTGAATGAACGCGTTAAAGAAGCTTGGTCTGGTATTACTGTCATCCTTAAGATGCGTGCCGACCTTATTCCAAATCTTGTTAACACTGTAAAAGGTTATGCTAAGCATGAAAAGGAAACCTTTGAAGAAGTTACTAAGGCTCGCACCGCTGTCATGTCAGCAAAAAGCGTTGATGAAACCGCCGCTGCGGAGAAAACTCTTCAGGGTGCTCTTAGTAAAATTTTCGCTCTCGCTGAAGCTTATCCTGAGCTAAAAGCAAGTGATAACTTCAAGGAGCTTCAAGGGCAACTCGTAGATACCGAGGAAAAACTTCAGGCCTCCCGTCGTTTTTATAACGCTGGTGCCAGGGAATTTAACACAAAAATTATTCAATTCCCAGTTAATATTCTTTACGGTTCACGTTTTGAAAAATACACCTACTTCAATGTAGAAGAAAAAGAGATGGAGAAAATTGAAAAAGCTCCGTCCGTCGAATTCTAATCGAAAGGAATCTAGAAAAGAGGGGCTCGACCTCTCTTTTCTTTAAGGACTATGTATAAACAAATTGCAGAAAACAAAAGAAATACTATCCTGATTTTTATTGGTTTTGTTTTATTAATTTCTCTAATCGGAGGTGTATTTTCTTACGTTTATAACGACCTTTCTATTGCATTTATCACTGTCATCGCTGCACTCATCTATGCGAGTGTGCAGTATTTTTTCTCTTCGAAGCTGGCAGTGATGATGACTGGTGCAAAAAAGGCTAATCGTCGTGACCATCGTAGGTTATATAATATTGTTGAAAATCTTACGATTACTGCTGGATTGCCAATGCCGGAAGTTTATATTATTCAAGATTCTGCACCAAACGCTTTTGCTACCGGTCGTGACCCAGATCATGCTCTTGTTGCCGCCACAACTGGTCTAATCGATATTATGGACGATAAAGAATTGACCGCTGTCATGGCTCACGAGCTTTCTCATGTTAAAAACTATGATATTCGGGTTTCTGCCATTACTTTTGCGCTCGTCTGCGTCATTGGTTTTCTTTCTGATCTTGGTTTACGTATGATTTACTTTACGCGTAAAAAAGATGAGGAAAATAATCCAATTGGCTTATTCATCATCATTATCACCTCACTTCTAGCCCCGCTCGCTGCTAGTCTTGCGCAAATGGCCATTTCTCGTGAGCGTGAATACCTTGCTGATATCTCAGCTGTCGAGCTAACGCGCTTTCCAGAGGGGATGATTTCTGCTCTCAAAAAACTTGAGGAACACGGTCGTCCAATGCAAAGACAAAACGCTGCCACAGAAGCTATGTTTATCAACTCTCCTTTAAAGAAACAATTCATAAATCTATTCAGTACACACCCGCCCATCGAAAAACGCATCGCACGCCTGGAGCGAGCTAAGGATAAATTTTAATTAATATCATCTAATAGGGAATCAAAGTGAAGAAAACTCAAAAAGACAAAAAAACGACTGGACGAATTAGATTACACCGCTCATTTCGTCGTTCTTATCGCGAGGATTATGAGCGTCAAACCGAATTGCCTGGCCTTCTGTCTCATATCGCCGCCACCTTCAAAATTATTCGCCAAAACTTTAAGATTTTTCTTCCGCTCATTGGCCTTATTGTCTTACTTTATATCTCTCTAGTTGGTTTAATGAGCGAGAGTACTTTTCAAGAGTTTAAAGAATCAATCGACAATACTAATAAAGAGCTAGTGAGTGGTCGCCTCGGCAATCTCGGTCGTGCTGGACTAACCTTAGTCGGTACCGTCACTACTGGTGGTCTTACCACCATGAATGACGCGCAGAAAATCTTTTCCATTCTCCTCTTTATGATTACTTGGCTTGTGTCCATCTATCTTACTCGTCACCTACTAGCCGGTCATCACCCTCGTATGCGTGACGGCCTCTATAATGCGCTTTCTCCTCTGATTTCCACGCTCTTTGTCGCACTAATCGTCTTTATCGAATTAATCCCGATTATGTTCGTCGTCATCACTTATCAAGCTGCCGTCTCAACCGAGTTCTTAAAGACGCCATTTTATGCCCTTATTTATTTTATTTTCGCTAGCCTATTGACTATTCTTAGCGTTTATCTTACTTCTAGTTCCTTGATAGGATTAATTGCCGTCTCTGCGCCAGGACTTTATCCTCTCACTGCTATTGAAACCGCCCGCAATCTGATTGCTGGTCGTCGCATTCGTTTCCTCGTACGCATCCTTTATCTCTTTTTCTGGGTAGCTTTAATTTACATTATCATCGTTCTGCCGGCCATCTTGCTTGATATCTTGGTTAAGGGTGCCTTCCCATGGCTAAACGATCTCGGCCTTCCTTTTGTGCCATTCGTCCTTCTCGTAGTTACCGTTTTTGTCTTCATCTTTATCTCCATCTATGCCTATCTCTTTTATCGTCAGCTTCTCGACTATAAAGATGATTTTTATCCACTTGTTACCTTTAAGAAAAAACAACCAAAGAAACAAAAGGAGATAAAGAAGTTAAAGGAGGTAAAGAAAATCAATGAATCAGCTTAATTCTATTACAAAAACAGAAGCCAAATCACGTATCATCAAGCTTCGCGAGCTCATTAATGATTATCGTTACCACTATCATGTTCTTGATCAGTCAATCATGTCAGAATCAGCAGCCGACTCCTTAAAGCACGAGTTAACTCTCCTTGAAGAGAAATTCCCAGAACTTATTACTCCTGATTCACCCACTCAAAGAGTAGCTGGGCGACCGCTCGATAAATTTAGTAAAGTCACACATCAGACCCGTATGATCTCCCTTGCTGACGTTTTTTCCGAAGCAGAAGTTAGAGAGTGGGTTGCTAGGAACTATAAACTGGTACCAGCCAAAACTCGACTTACTTTTTTTACCGATATCAAAATGGATGGTCTTGCCATGTCGCTACATTATCATAATGGCATACTTACCCAGGCTGTTACCCGTGGCGACGGACTTGTCGGCGAGGATGTCACTATGAATGTGCGCACGATCAATAATGTCCCTCTTAAGCTTAGCGGAAACCCTGAAGATATCCCTGAATATGTTGAGGTGCGCGGCGAGGTAATCATCTTTAAGGTAGATTTTGAAAAACTCAATCAAATACAAGTAGAGAAGGGTGAGAAATTATTTGCCAACCCACGTAACCTAGCTGCCGGCTCCATTCGTCAGCTTGACCCCCGAATCGCCAGTTCGCGACCACTGCGCTTTATGGCTTATGATCTGGTTACTCCAAATCTAGAAACTCATCAGCTTGCCTACCAGCAAATTCGCCTGTTTGGTTTTCAAACTTCCATGCAGGATCGAACTTTTGATTCACTTGATCAGGTTATTGAAGAAATCCATCATCTTGGCCAAATTCGCGAATCTCTACCATTCGGTACGGATGGTATGGTCATTAAAATTAATGACCGTAAGGTATATCAATCTCTTGGTATCATTGGTAAAACCCCACGAGGTGCAGTGGCTTATAAATATCCAGCCGAGGAAGCAACCACCAAAGTTCGTGACATCGTTATTTCTATCGGCCGTACTGGTGCCGCCACCCCTGTCGCTATCTTTGATCCAGTAGAGGTTGCCGGCAGCATAGTTCGTCACGCAACCTTGCATAATGCTGATGAAATTAGTCGACTTGATTTACGTATTGGTGATACCGTAATTATTTATAAAGCAGGTGATATTATTCCTCAAATCAAGGAAGTTCTCACCTCTCTTCGTCCAGACGACTTACCAGTCTTCGACTATGAGGCGGCACTAGAATCTCAGTATCCAGAGCTAGAGTTTGAGCGACCTGCTGGCGAAGTGGTTTACCGTGTTAAAGGTCTTGATTCCGGGCTTATTTTAAAACGCTCAATCGAGTATTATGCTAGTAAGCCTGCTCTCAATATTGAAGGCTTTGGCGAGAAAAATGTTAATCTCTTAGTTGATTCTGGCCTAGTTAAGAATCTTTCGGACCTCTACCGATTAGACGCCGCCAAGGTTTCGCAGTTAGAGCGTTTTGCTGAGGTGTCAGCAAATAAATTAATTAGCGCCATTGAGAAATCAAAAACTGCGCCCCTCGCAAAATTCATTACTGCACTAGGGATTCGTCACGTGGGTGTGCAGACTGCAATCACACTTGCCAATCGTTTTAAGTCGCTCTCGTTATTAATCGACGCCACAGCCGACGACCTTCTTTCTATTCCCGATATTGGACAAGTAGTTGCCGAATCTATTCTGGCCTATTTTGCGGATGAGGATAACCTTAAACAGCTCCAAGAAATGCGTGAATTAGGCGTTAATCCATTCTATGATACTCAAACAATAAAACCACTATCTAGTCAAAGTTACGTAGTGACAGGTACACTGTCTGAAATGAGTCGCGATGAAGCTGAGGCAAAACTTCGGGAGCTTGGCGCTACAGTTACTGGTTCTGTGACTAAACATACTACCGCCCTAATTGTCGGCGAGAAACCTGGCGGTAGTAAAACTATGAAGGCAGAAAAACTAGGTATCCCCGTCATGCATGAAGCGGAGTTTCTCGAACTTCTTCATAGATAATTATAAAAAACCATCCATAAAAAATCACCCCATTTGGGGCGATTTTTTATTGTTGAATTATTTGTTAAAAGGGTTTACTAAGCTTAAGCTTTCGTTGTCCTCTGCAATACGCATCAATTCGTTATATTTGGCAATACGTTCAGAACGTGATAATGAGCCAGTTTTAATTTGACCAGCCCCGAGGCCCACTGCAAGATGTGCAATTGAGTTGTCTTCTGTTTCGCCAGAACGATGTGAAATTATAGTGTTGAAACCATTCTTTTTTGCCATCATTACCGCATCAATTGTTTCAGAAAGGGAACCAATCTGATTTGGCTTAATTAAAATAGCATTTCCAGCCATCTCTTCGATACCACGACGTAATAATTTGGTATTTGTCACAAATAAGTCATCACCAACAAGCTGTACTTTCTCTCCAAGCTTCTTGGTCAAAAGCTTCCAGCCCTCCCAGTCATTCTCAGCAAGGCCGTCTTCAATCGATACTACTGGATAATTTTCTAAAATCCACTCATACCAATCAATCATTTCCTCGGAAGACTTGGTCTCATTAGAGGTCTTAATCTCGTAACGACCATCCTTGTAAAATTCAGAAGAAGCGATATCCATAGCAATTGCAATATCTTGGCCAGGTTTATAACCAGCTGCTTCAATGGCCAGCTTGATACATTCAAGTGGTTCATTATTGCCGTCTTTTACACGTGGCGCATAACCACCTTCGTCGCCAACTGTTGTCGTATAACCACGTTCCTTTAATACTTTCTTCAGAGCATGAAAAGTTTCTGCGCCCATTCGAATAGCGTCGTAGATATTAGTTGCACCAACTGGCATCAGCATGTATTCTTGAAAATCGGTGCTCCAGTCTGCATGCGCACCACCGTTCATTACATTCATCATTGGCATTGGGAGCGACATCTCGTTCTGTGTTCCAGCTAAGCTGGCAATATACTCATAGAAGTGCATTTGCTTTGCTCTTGCCATTGCCTTTGCGGTCGCCATTGAAACGGCAAGAATAGCATTTGCTCCAAGATTAGATTTATTCTCGGTGCCATCTAGTTCAATCATTGTTTGATCTACGGTATTTTGCTCCGCCGTTGTTCCTACTAGGTGGTCACGAATCTGATGATTAATGTTATGTACAGCCTTCATTACCCCCTTACCACCGTAATAATTCATGTCTCCGTCGCGTAATTCCAATGCTTCACCGGAACCAGTTGAGGCCCCAGATGGAACCATTGCTCTACCCACACTGCCGTCAGATAGAAATACATCTGCCTCCACCGTTGGGTTACCACGACTATCGAGAATTTGTCTTGCTTTGATTTCTTTTATCGTTAAGTTATCCATATCTGCATTATAGCATTTTTAAAAACACTTATGGTATTATGTAATAAAGAATAAACTTCATAAAATGAAAGGTGTGTAATGCCAGAAGAAAAATATGGCGACATTGACGTCAATCCGATAGAGACTCGTATTGATACTAAAATCGATTCCACTAAACATAATGATTCGAACTTCGCTCAGGCTATAGAGACCGCCTCAGCCTTAATCCCAGAGCAGCCCGAATCTGATAATGCAGTTTCTGAGGTGGCGGCTGCTGAGGAGTCAGTAGAACCTACAGTTTCTACTCCAACTGATCTTGAAGAGGAAAATGGCATGGAGTCATCAGCTCCTTCATCAACATCAGAAGATTCCACTGAAGAAAACGTATCAGTATCTTTACCAGCGTCAGAGGCTCCAAAACCAAAAAAGAAGGTCGCGTTAGTTGTGGCTGGTGTTACTCTCGCCACGCTAGTTCTTGGCGGTTCTGCCTTTGCTTTTTATTATAATACGCCTGAAAAAGTGGCAGCTGATGCCATTTCTGGTTTTATTAAGCAAAGCAACAATCAACTTGCGGCTAATGGTAGTTTTGAACTCTCTCCTCAATCCGATTCTGAACTTTATCAGTACATTTCAAATCTCCGTCTTGATTTTAAGACCAACGTCGATCATTTTAACCGCAGCGCCGAGTTTGATTTTGGTATTAGACTACGTGAATATGGCTATCTCCATTTTAAGCTTAGTGCTTTTCTCGAAGAAAATGGTACAGCTTACCTCAATATCGATAATCTCTCTGAGGCTTATCAAAAGGCGGTTAAGGCTGCTGGCTTAAAGCAGGATGATCCAGAGCTTCGTCTTATTCTTAGTCTTCTAGAAAAATCCTTGAAGAATGTCGAAGGTAAATGGTGGCGCATTGATGTAAATGAGGTTCTTAGTTCACTCGACAAAACTGATTTTAAGCTTGAGAAGAGTGGCAAAGAGAATATTGGTGTAGCCTACACTTGTCTTGTTAATGAAATAAAAAATGAACTTAATCAAACCGATCGTCTCACAAAGGCCTATCTTGAACATCCATTTATTAATCTCGCTTCGATTAGTTATGATGAGCTATCAGGGGATTCATTCAAAGGTAAAATCGAAGATTACGGCAAGCTCTATCAAGTCTCGTTAGATGCGGACAAGCTCTTTGATTTTGCTAAAAAACAACAGCAGGCCGTAGAGCATAGTAAGATCGCCGAATGCTTAAAGAAGATCGAAAAACCTTCTAGTTCATTTTATGAAAAAGGGGGAAAATTGGAGAACACAGAAGATGAGGAGCTTACAAAGGCAGATGTTCAAAAATTCGTCTCACAACTTAAAAATCTATATCTAGGTATTGATTTTCTTACTCATCAACTAAAGGGTGTCTATCTTCAGGTTTCTAAATCTAAGATTGACTTTACGGGTATCGTTAGCTTTAAATACCAAAATTCTGCCCCAGTGGTTGCACCGCGCGACGCTACTCCCATAAGTGACGTCTTCAAGGGTCTCTCTAGCCAAGGCATAGTGAACGAGAATGGTGATTATGAAGAAATATTGAAGGAGATGATAAGATCAAATAATTTTAGGCAGAATCGTCCAAACCTAGACTAGCGAAGTTGGTTTAGACTCAGTCTAAAACGCAAAACTCACAAAAATGTTACAATAACAATGTGATTTCAGATCAATTAAAGGCAAAACTTAAAACTCTACCCTCTGCTCCTGGTGTTTATTTTCATAAAAATCAAAAAGGCGAAGTGATCTATGTTGGAAAAGCTGCTGTACTCAAAAATCGTGTACGGCAGTACTTCCAAAATACCGAAAAAGATCCCAAAACCGAAGCACTAGTGGCAGAGATTTTTGATACAGACTGGATTGTAGTTGAGACCGAAATGGACGCCCTCTTTCTTGAATCAGAAATGATCAAGCGCTACATGCCTCAGTGGAATATTCTCTTACGCGACGATAAGACTGTTAGTTATGTGCGTATTGATATGAATAATCCGGTGCCATATGTCTCGACTACTAGGAACCCACTAGACGATGGCGCAACTTATATCGGACCATTTTATGCGAAGAATACCATTCTTAAAGCTCTAAGAATTTTACGCAAAATTTTCCCGTTTTATGAGAAGCCATATGATGGAAAAAAGACCCTCAATTCCGATTTAGGGCTTACACCGGGAATTGAAATTGGAAAAACTACTCCGAAAGATTATAAAAAGAACTTGCGCTTTCTTATCCGCTATTTAAATGGTGATCGCGAGAAATTAATCATTGATCTTGAAAAACAGATGAAAACAGCAGCGTCCCTAGGTGACTTTGAAGAGGCTGCCAAACTTCGCGATGAATATTTCGGGCTTAAGGGTTTGAAGCGAAAAATTGTTTTCTCTGATAAAGAATTCCTTGATCTTTCTTCCGACCAGGCTTTGTTGGAGCTAAAACAACTTTTGAATCTGCAGAATCCACCGCGCCGCATAGAAGGCTATGATATTTCTCATATCTCTGGTTCTAATACTGTGGCGAGTATGGTGGTTTTTCAAAATGGAGCCTCAGACCGCACTGCCTACCGTAAGTTTAAGATTAGAAGCAGTAAGAATGACGATACGGCAAGTATGTACGAAGTGATTTTTCGTCGTCTAAAACATCCGGAATGGACCTTTCCTGATCTAATTATTCTTGATGGCGCAGTTCCACAACTCAGCGCCGTTATTCATCTGCTTGAATCAGCGCATATTCCAGTAATTGGTCGCAATAAATCTGGTGACCACACAAGAAATGCTGATGTTAATGTAATTATTCCAGTTCATCAACCTGACGGTTCTTATATTTACAAATCGCAGCTCTATTCTAATGATTCACATCTTGCCAAATTAATTGCTCGTATCGATGAAGAATCACACCGTTTTGCGATAACTTATCACCGCCAACTCCGTAGTAAGCAATTACTCGGGCGTTGACTTGTGTTATAATTTGGTTATGATAAAAAAACAATTTTTTATTTTTCTATTTCGCTGGTTCGTATCTTCAGTGATCATGTGGATCTGTATTAATGCCTTTGGTAGTGTTGATGTTGGCTATAATAGTTTCTGGCTTTATCCAGCGGCCGGCTTAGTTATGTCTCTAGTTAATGCTATCGTCAAACCAATCGCCACTCTCTTCAGTCTCCCCCTAATTATCCTGTCTATGGGGCTTTTCACACTTATCCTCAATATCTTAATGATTGCCCTCGTCATTTGGATCGTACCACATGTCCACATGTCCTCTATTGGGGTAATCTTGTCATGGCTACTAATCAGTATTATAAACAGTCTTGTTAATTTTCTAGTACCGTCCTATAATTAATACATGAATATTGGAAATTTCTTAGAAACCGCAACTCTTATTTCTGCTGTTTTATGTATTTTACTAATTCTATTACAGCAGCGTGGCGCTTCTCTTGGTGCAGGCTTTGGTGCTTCCGGTGAACTATATACTACTCGTCGTGGTCTTGATCGCTCGATGTTTAATGTTACGATTTTCTTCACATTAGTTTTCGTATTTTCAATTTTGGGATTATTGTTAATCCCCGCATAACCTAAATTATGAATAAAAATCTCAAAAAGAGTGGGCGTAAAATTGTTAGAAAGATTTCTCTTTTTTCCAAAAGAGTACATCGTGACGGCCAAGAACATATTAAAGAGAATCTCATCGACCATATCTCTCACATTAAAAATGTTCGTCTCTATATTCTTGAGTGGATTCTACTTGTAACTGTTATTATCTTACTCTCAATCACTCAGGCTTACTGGTATCTAAACTCCTTTGCCGTTGAGACCTATACAAATGGTGGCACTTATACTGAAGCGACTCTAGGGAAAATTAATTCTTTTAATCCACTTTTTGCAAGCACCTCTTCCGAGGAAACTATCTCCCGCCTACTTTTTGCTACTCTAAGCGCCAATGATTATTCCGGTCATACTGGTCTTGGTCTTGCTGAAACTATTCATGCAAATGATGCGGGTGACGTTTGGACTGTTAAGCTTCGTGAAGGATTAAAATGGTCTGACGATCAACCGATTACTAACTCCGACGTCCTCTATACTGTTAAGACTATTCAGAGCTCTCGCATCAAAACCAGCTTTGCCGCCAAGCTCGTTGGGGTTACCGCTGCTGAAAATAATCAAGGAGAGTTAGTTTTTACGCTTAGTTCGCCAAATGCTTTTTTTGGGGGTTCTCTTGATATCCCAATTCTACCTTCTCATCTTCTTGCGGACGTCGCTCCGGAGTTGCTTCTTGAGAATAAATTCTCTAATCGTCCAGTCACTTCTGGTGCATTCACGGTTAATGCCACTCAAAACATTGGTACTGAGGGGGAGAAAATTGTCTACCTCACAGCAAACCCGAAATATTATAAGGGAGCACCAATGCTCGATAGCTTCTCGATCCATGCCTTTAATAATCTTAATGACATTAAAGATGCAATCCGTAGTGGCACTGTTACAGCAACTGCCGATTTGCCTTCCAAATTTGCGCAAGAGCTAAATACGAATAATATTAACGAATATCAGAGTTCGGTTAATTATGGCGTCTTTGCCTTCTTCAATACAGAGAGCACAATATTTAAAGATAAGAGTTTAAGACAGGCTGTACGTCTTGGTTTGAATCTTAATAATTTACGCACCGGACTCAGCGGGGAATTACCACTTGATTATCCATTGCTTGAGTCGCAGGTCGGTTCAATCACTTTTCCAAGTATTCCAAAAACAGACGTAACCACCGCCAAGGCTGAGATTGAGCGATTAAAAGTTGCCACACCAGACCTAGCTTCTGTAAAAATTAATATTGTTACTATCAAAGGTAATGGCTATTTGGAGGAGTTTGCTAATCGTATTGCTTCCCAACTTGAAGGGCTTGGTCTTAAAGCATCAGTTACTGTTCATGAGTCAAATAAAGACTTTACCTTAAATATTCTCAGACCTCGCGCTTACGACCTTCTAATTTATGAAATTGGTCTTGGTGCTGATCCAGACGTTCTCGCATATTATCACAGTCTTGAGGCCGCAGAAGGTGGGCATAATCTGAGTAATTATAAAAACCAGGTAGTTAATGATCTCTTACTTAGCGCTCGTAGCACCATGGATAGTGCTCTCCGCGCCGCTAAATATCAGAAGTTTCTAGAGCGCTGGGTGGAAGAGGTACCAGCTATCGGCCTATATCAGACCACCTTACCGTACTTCGTCAACCGTAACGTTCGTGCCTTTTCTCAAGAAAATCGCCTAGTTACCGCCACCGATCGTTTTATTGATATCGAAAACTGGGCTACGAAGAAGACAGTTAAGAATCGCACTCCGTAATAAAAAAGTCTACCAATACGGTAGATTTTTTTGGTGCACCTGTTTGCCCCTTGGGACGCTCCAGGTGCATAAAAAAAGAACTCCGTTAGGAGTGAGGAATAAATTTTAATCACCGTGCAATTTGGTATAATAAGAGTATATGGAATGGATTTTTGATGGGATTGGTACAGCGTTAATAATCTTTGTTTTGGGGTTATTAGTTGGTAGTGGTGCTGGTTATAGAATTGCTATAAACAAGAAGTCAATTAATCAAAAACAAAAGGGTGGTAATAATTCTAATCAAATTCAAATTGGAGAGGTTAATGATGATGGCGGGGAAACAAAAAGCAGGTGATGGTTCTCTGCAAGTGCAAGCTGGGATCATAAATATTGGTATTGATGAAAAACGAGTATGTGAAATTGTAGATGAAAAGTTACGGATCGCATTACAATATTTTAGTGAAGAAGCAAACCAAACGGCCTTACGTCGAAATAAGTATTTCAGCAATAACTTGGTAGAAAGAATGACTGCAGAAGGCGCTTTGTCTGTATTCGCCGACCCGTCATTTCAGTTATTGCTAATAGAGGCACAAAAGCGAGCCGCTTCAACTGAGCGTGAATCAGATTATGCCTTATTATCCGAACTTATGTTACATCGCTTTAAAAAAGGGTCGAATCGCAATGTAAAGGCTAGTATTTCACGTGCAGTTGAGATAGTTGACCAAATATCCGATGAGGCATTGTTAGGATTAACAGTTCTTCACGCGACAGCTTTTATGCCTGTAAGTGGTCAAATTACACAAGGGCTAGATGCCTTAGATAGTTTATTTGGTAGACTTATTTACAGCGATCTTCCAACTGATAATGATTGGATAGACCACTTAGAAATATTAGATACAATACGGGTGTTCTCTTTTGGCAATATGGAGCAACTTGAGGATCACTGGATGTCGAATCTTGAAGGCTACAACGTTGGTGGTTTGGGGAAAAACTCCGAAGAATATAAGGATGCTTTAATAAAATTAAGAGCAGTTGGAATAAACGAAGATAGTATCTTTATCGAACATGAGTTAAACGCAGAGAACGTAAGGTTAAAGGTTGTCAATAAGGATCAAATCAAAGATCTATCGGTTACTTCTATTATATCAACGAAAGATGGTGAAACGCTGTATCATAGAGAAAAAGTGTCAGATGAACAGAAAAAGGCGTTAGAAGAGGTTTACGATATTACAAATAAGACGAAGATTGACAAGAGGATATTTATTGATGATCTTGAAAAACGCAGCAACCTTAAACTATTAAAAGAGTGGTTGAACGGTATTCACCAAGCCTTACAAATAACTGGCGTCGGTAAGGTATTGGCACACTCTAATGCTCAAAGAATAGATAAGACGTTACCACCACTTGATTAAGCCTACTTCTCTATATTTATTAGAAGTATCAGTACTGTGAAAGACTCGCTTTTATAGTCTAATCAAGTTGACTTGTTCATATTGAATAAGTCAACAATAGTGCCAGAATGGAAGTAATTAACAGTTAAAAGCTGTAATATTACATCTTTTTTAGTTTTTTATAACACTTTTGTTTAATTTATAACTTAAGTAGTAGAAGTGTTGATATAAAAAAACGGATACTGCAATTACATTTTACACCTTTTTCTCATAGTAAGACAGTACTTTAGCTGTTTCGTACGACACTTCACCTTTTTTGTACGAAACGAAAAAACGTTTCTTATCTTGAGTTTGCGAAAAATGCATCATATTACAAAAAGTATATGCGGCCAATTCAAGTGTCAAGAAGAAAAATTAGGCATATTTCTTCTAATAATATCTTCAATGACTCTATTAATTTGCCCAATTTGTTTTATTGTAAGCCTGAGGTTATGTTCAACCCAGTATTCATTATCACCATAAGAAAAATAGGACATATATGACTTATAATACTGTGTATTAGTTTTAATCTCTGATTCTTTAACTTTATCTAAGTTTCGGCTATCAAATCCACGCATGGTGCCATTTGATGAATATACATCAGAAGAATAATGAGCAAGCCCGCCGTAGCAATAGATGTCAGATATTGCCTTTGAGACGTTGAATATTAGAATGACTATTTGTTCGTTTACTGGTAGTAGCCTAAGTTGTGGCTTAATTTTGCTCCAACTCTGCCTATCATAATACTCATAGTTAATAACAGTATAGGCCTCTTCGCATAGATTCTCATTATTTGCGAAATTTTCAACGTATGATTTATAGAATTCGGTACTACAATATTTTTCTATATTGTCTTGCCCAATAAAATCTATAGTATCACTAGAAAATGGAAATGTCATAGACTGAAAATGAATTTTATATATCACTGCTTCATCTTGTAACAAGATTGGAAACGGATCTATGCATAGCCTCAAAAAAGCAATTTCAATAGTTGAATTAGTTATAAAGTCAGAGAATAATTCGTTGGTCATGTATTTGTAAGTGTCCTTTAATTCAGGGCGCAGCCCATCTTTCGTATAAAATGTTTTATAACCTTGCTTATGTATATATTTGTTTGCTTGCTTCAGTCTTTTGTTTTGTCCATCGAAAAAATCACTAAGAGCTCCCCTGACTTCGTTATATACTGAACTAGTATCAGTAAGTAGTCTTCTTATCTCGCTATCATAGGGAAATTTTCCACCCTGAACCCACTTTTTGTAAACATCATTTTCTAATGGCTGGTTTTGGTTTGAGAAATAAGCGATAATTCTTGCCAATTCCAATGCTGCCCTTACACTATAAAAGGCAGCATCAATAAACCCTTGTTCATACTGACTGACGGCATTTCTTATCATACAAGCAGACTCCATAAAAAACCTGTGTAGTCCCATAATATCAATGCGGCCACTAAAGCTGTCATCAATATTTTTGCTGACTTTTAAAATTCTGTCCTTATCAGCAAGGCTGTTTATGGATAAATGGCTGTAATACCTGTCATATTTGACATTCATATTTCTATTATATCTTAAATCGACACGTTTTTTTCGGCAGGGATAAAATAAGTTATAGTAAAAAAATGAGACAGTACGTAGAGCTTAAGTGATTTGTATTTGAATGACAAAGAACAAGTTGAGTGATTCAAATTAATATTTAGATGATGTTGTGCCAAGCTGTGTTTACGAGTGTGTGGGTAGGATGCTGATATTGAAATAAATATAAAGTTAAATACAAAATAAAAGAGCCTTAGAATAGGCTCTTCAGAATCAATTTAACTAATTGTACCGCACCTGTTTACTCCTTGGGGCGCTCCAGGTGTATAAAAAAAGAACTCCGTTAGGAGTTAATTTTATATGGTGCACCTGACTAGACTCGAACTAGCACACCCGAAGGCACTACCACCTCAAGGTAGCGTGTATACCAATTTCACCACAGGTGCATACCTGAATTATATCACAAAATACCCATGAATCAATCCTATATTTATATAAACCTTTTCTAACAGGGGGGCAAAAACTAAACACATGAGACTGTGTAGAACTCAGTTATAAAACATAAATATTGTTACAGAAATCTATTGACCAAAGAGCTTTTGTTTAATATACTAAGAACAGCTTGAGGTCATATAAAATCAGGTTAAACAAATATAAAACAACAAAAACAAAAGAAAAGGAAAAATATGTCAAAGTATTCTAAAATCGTAGCTACCCTAGGCGTCATCACTAGTCTTGGTATTGCATCACTCCCATTAGCATCTTTTGCAGCTCCAATCCCTCTAGTTGATGGTACTCCAAAGTCAGCTAACGTTAAGGTTAAGCTCACGGTTGGTGATGCTGTAGCTATCGCTGTTGATAGCAACGATGCAAACGCTGGTAATGCTGCTCCAAACCAGACTAAGAGCGCAACTTCCACCGTTTCATATGCTACTAACAAAGCAACTGGTATGACTCTTACCGTCAAAGATCAAGATACTGACACTAACATGACCGTTACTGGTCACACTGGTACTGTCGCTGGTACTGACGTCATTGCTGCTGGTACTCAAGGTGCTACTGCTGGTCAAGGCCAATGGAGCATCAAGGGTGGTCTTCTTGCCACTGACACCGCTATGGTTAAAAGCAACGAAACTGCACTTAAGGTTGCAGAATCAAGCGCTCCAATCAATACTGACGTAAATGTTACCTACAACATTTCTACCGGTACTTCTCAGCTTCCCGGTACCTATGAAGATACAATTGTTTATACCGCTGCTGTTAAATAATTGAATTTAACCTGATAGAAAATAGCCGCTCGTAGCGGCTATTTTTACGACCTTGCAAAAAAAATGATATTTAGCCTAAATATTAAAAGCCTGTGGATTACTTATGCTTAAATAATACATAAACATTATTGACACTTTAATTAAGCTTAAGCTATAATTAGCACATAAAAGGTCAGTATAAAACAAAAATATAAAAAAATAAGGAGACTTCATGTCTAAAATAAATCGTATTGTAGCTACACTCGGAATCGCTATAGTTTTAGGAGTTGCTACTATGCCAATCGCCACCTACGCAGCTGCTACAGATACCAAGAATATTACCGTTAAGGTTAATGTTGCTCCAGTTCTCGCTCTATCAGCCGACAGCCTTTCTACTGAAGTTACTATGAATCCAAACAACGTTAATACTACTGGTCTTAAAACCAAACTTACTGTAGCTACCAACAATAAAAATGGTTACAAGTTAACCGTAAAAGATGCAGACTCAACTACTGCTATGACTTCAACCGATACTACAGAAACTATCCCCGCTCTTGCAGGCAACTTGACTGCTGGTACTGCTGGTTGGAATCTTTCTGGTGGTGATTTAGTCAAAGTTGCTATTACTGCCGTAGATCAAACTGTTAAGACTAACCCAAATACTGCCCATGTTGGTATTCAAGAAGATGTTGATATGATTTACGGTGTTGCAACCTCAGCTGCCCAAGCACAAGGTACGTACCAAGATGTCATCATCTACACTGCAACTGCTCTATAATTAGCACTGTAAAATACCTTAAAAACCACCTAAACCAAGGTGGTTTTTTCTTGTAAATTAATCCTGCTTGTGTATAATAATATATAGATAAAAAGGAGGTTAATGACAAAACGACAAAACATTTTTGTGGAGATTTTTTCAATACTATTCTTCTCCATATCTTTGTTGCTATTTTCTTCAAATCAGACATTTGCAGCTGAGAGGCAAAAAATCTTCCTTCAGGTATCTCCTTCAACGCAACAACTAGGTGGGTTGCAGCCAGGTGAAACTAGGGAAGGTAGCTTTAAGGTACAGAATGTAGGCTCCGGAGCTTTCGACTTCAAGGTCTATGCTTCTGCTTACGAGGTAAAAAGTGAAAACTACGATCCAGTCTTTAATAGTGAAAAAGATGCTACTAAAATTGCTAGCTGGTTTACCTTTAGTCAAACCACGGGCCACCTCGAATCTGACACTGAGGTGACTATTAATTACACAATTAAGGTTCCTGCAGATGCTCCCGGTGGCGGTCAGTATGGTGCTATCATGGTTGAGACTGAAAAAGATAAAAACGACAAGGGAAATATTCAAGCAATTTCACGCGTTGGCATGTTGATCTATTCTCACGTCAATGGCGAAATTAATCGTTGTACAAAAATTCTCGAAAATAAATTGCCAACTTTCCTCTTTAATCCTCCAATCTTTGGTGAGACTCGTATAGAAAACTGTGGTAACATTGATGCAGAGTTGAAAATTCATATCAAAGTTTTTCCATTCTTCTCTAGTGAGGAGGTCTATAGTAATGAAGAAAAACCAACCAATATGAATACTCTTCCTGGCACTAAACGTTACCATAAGGAGCTTTGGGCAAATTCACCAGCCATTGGTATCTTTAACGTCGAACAGACTATTCAGTATGGCTCTGAGACTAAAACCGAGCGCAAATTAGTTATTGTCTGTCCAATCTGGCTTATTGTTCTGATTACCCTCTTCATCATCTCAGTTATCTTTTGGCTGGTTGCACGAAATCGAGAAAATAAAACAAAATCCCACCGAATATAATTAAGGATTAAAAATGTTAAAAAGAACTAGTTCCATAATTAGGTCAAAGCAGTTTAGAGTCAAACCTGTTCTTGCCTTCCTTCTACTTTTTAGCTTTTCGCTCACCGGTTTTACTCTATTCTCATCCCCAGTTTATGCGGATGAGGAAAAACCAGCCATGCGAATTCAGATTTCCCCAGTTGAAAACCGCGTTACTCTTAATGCCAATGAAACTAATGAGTATACGTTCAATGTTGATAATACTGGTTCTGAAGGCTACAGCTTTAAAGTCTATGCAAATCCATATTCTGTTTTAAACGAACAATATAGCCCAAGCTTCTCCAATCAAAACTCTCACACACAGGTTAGTCGCTGGATCACCTTTAAGAATGACAATGGTGAGTATAGTACAGAAGCAACCTATTCGGTAGAAGCTGGTCAACGCAAAGAAGTTACGTATAAAATTACCGTCCCCTCAGACATTCCTGGTGGTGGTCAATACGCCATCGTCTTCGTCGAGGCTATCCCAAAAGACGATAATAGTGGTGGTATCCGTACGGTTTCTCGTCTAGGTCTCCGTGTGTTCGGGCGCACCAATGGTGAAACTAAAGAATCTGCCGAAATCTTGAATCACAATATGGATAGCTTCTATATGTCCGGCAAGATCAAGACTAGTGGCACGGTTAAAAACTCAGGCAATGCTGATTTTAATGCCGTCTTTAAGTTCAAAGTCGAGAAAATCTTCGGTGGCGTAGTATACGAAGATAGTAAAGGATATGATGTTCTTCCTGATACAACTCGCAATATTGAGCTTACGTGGGGCGAGACTCCAGCTTTCGGTATTTATCGTATTACTTCAACCTTAAACGCGTTAGATCAGTCAAGAAGTACAACTAAAATCGTGCTTATTATTCCAGTCTTTATGATTGTAATTCTGTTTATGTTATTGACAATTACAATTGCCTGGTTTATAATTCTGTTCAGAAAGCGACAAGCCCAAAAGTCAAAGCTTATCATCTAGTCGCGAGGATGAAAGCTAGGCTTAAGGTACGGCGGCTATACGCCAAGCGTTCAAAATAAAAATAAAAAGCGAGTGTGAAAAATGAATAAAAAAAGAATAATTAAGTTATTCAGTTTGGTAGCAATTATTATGCTCGGGGTAATTTTATTGCCAGTAAATCCGACATTTGCTGCAACCTCTTCTAATGTCACAGTACGATTGACAGTACTGCCTAGCGGCGAAGTTTTGTCAATTGTTTTACCAAATGATGGTGCAGAATTCGCTACGGATAAAGTTTTAGTAAGAAAACAGTATGCAGAAGCAAAAACTATTCAATGGCGAATTGTCTACACAGATGATCATGATGTAGATATAACATATCCAATGCCAACTACCAACGTAGCTGATGTTCATGGCAATGCAACAAATGGTCAGAATGATTACACCTTAGACCTTACGGCCCTAAACGGTGGGTTATATGGTAAATATAAAGTAATCGCTATGATCAATAATAAGCCCTCAACTGAGGATATGGTCTCGTTTACTTATCGAGCCTTAAAACTCAACGATGACGGTACAGACAATAATACTAATAATCCAAAAATCGTTATTGACCATGGCCCTGGAGTTGATCATGTCGTAATTCAAGTTTATGATGAGAATGGCAATCCAATTTTGCCAAACACTATTCCGGTTAATACTCAAGATACTACTGGTGGACATGGTGGTAATACTCCTTGGATCGCCCCATTTCAAGAGAATCATCTCAAAGATGGAAGATACTGTATTGTTGCCACGCCATATGATCAGCATGGTAATATTATGGATCGTAATGCAAAACTTTGCGTAAATTATAGAAATAAAAAGACGCCTTTAGTACCTGATACCGGTGGTTCGATCCTAGCAGGTACCAACTTTACGAATTCTGATTTTATTTCAACTTCACTCGCAATCTTCTTTGTCGCTACTTTCTTTGCCATCATGATCTTAAAGCGCAGTCGCAAAAGCCAAAGACGCTAGAATTTCTCAAAAATAGATCCTCCAAAAGGGTCTATTTTTTCTTATAAATCTTATTGAGCTTTTTAGATAAATCTGTTAAAATATAAATGTTGGACGATTAGCTCAGTTGGCTAGAGCGCGTCTTTGACGTAGACGAGGTCAGAGGTTCGAGTCCTCTATCGTCCACCATAAGCATCCCTTCAGGATGTTTTTTTCTTGGTTCTTATGCTACAATACAAATAAGTAAACAAAAGGGAAATATGAGAGACTTTACTAATAAGATCAATAACTTCCTAAACGCGGCAATTAATACCACAATTCTTATGGTTGCAATCGGTTTTTTCTTGACCCTTTTTCCGACTCTGAGCCTTGAAATTACCAGGTGGATTTTTATTATTGCCTTGGTTTCTGCCGGATTGAGTGTGATCACTTCAGATCTCGCTGGAAAAAAGCGCGGCAGCTTAATTTCAGGTACCGTACTTGGCTCCTTTAATTTGCTTCTCGGTCTTATTATTCTGATTAATCCTGAGGTTCTCAGTATTATTCCGATCGCCATTGGTTTTTATGTCGTCATTTCCAGTTTAACTAAATTGCGCATGACTCTAGCTCTTAAAGAAATCTCAAATTCTGCCTTTACCGCCTCTATTCTCATGAATATCATTTCCTTAGTTTCCGGCTTTATAATTATTTTTCAACCTATTACCTCAACAGCTCTAGCCGTAATGTTGCTTGGTATCATGCTTATTATTTATGGTGTCTCTGATTTTATTAACATTGTTATTCTTAAAGCACATGTTCAAGATTTCTCGAAAAAGATGAAATCAGCAAAAAAATATCTTACGGATGATATTCAAGAAGCTGAGGTTATTGATCAGAAGAAAAAATAATCCCATTTTTAATAGAGCGAAAAAATAATAAGTCTTATTACTCAGCAATCCTCCAATATCTTCATAGATAATAATAAACTTACTAGTAGTAATGGGAATCACCTATGCCTGGTCAAACTATACTTCAAACTTCGCTCACATCGACGCCCCAGGCAATCCCGGCTACTTTACTCAAAAACCGTAATTAGTCATAGCTTCGTAAAAAATATTGCCAAAAAACCAGTTTGGCGTTATAATAAGAAAGACTTCTGGGTCGGTAGCTCAGTTGGTTAGAGCACGGGCCTTTTAAGCCCGGTGTCGAGGGTTCGAGCCCCTCCCGACTCACCAGAATTTCGATTTTAAACAGCCCCGCAAGAGGCTGTTTTTGTTTTTCTTGCTACACATTCCGCTTATCCTACCGAAAAATGACAAAATATGGTATGATAAACCAAATTTAATATTAAAATTCTTATCACAAAAATTATTCTTAATCTTTTTGTGGTAATCAAAGGGCAAATTCATGGAGAATAAGGAAAAAATTCGCAACGTAGCTATTATTGCTCACGTTGACCACGGCAAGACCACTCTGGTTGATGCTTTACTAAAACAATCTAATACTTTTCGCGATAATCAAGCGGAAATGAGTCAAACTCTTATTATGGACTCCGGCGACCAAGAACATGAACGTGGTATTACTATCACCGCCAAGCAAACAGCTGTGTATTATAACGGCTACAAAATCAATATTATTGATACCCCTGGTCACGCCGACTTTTCTGGTGAAGTTGAACGTACTCTTAATATGGCTGACGGTGTTCTTCTTGTTGTTGATGCGCAAGAAGGTCCTATGCCGCAGACCAAGTTTGTTTTAAAGAAAGCCCTTGATTTAAAACTCAAACCTGTTGTCATTATTAATAAAATTGATAAGCCAGCCGCTCGCATCGAAGAGGTAAAGGACGAAATTTCCGACCTCTTCCTCGAACTCGCCACTGACGAATCGCAACTCAATTACCCAATCTATTTCGCCGTTGCTCGTGACGGTAAGGCCGGTAAAACCACCGAACTCGACAATGATCTACATGTCATTTTTGAGTCCATTATCAACGATATTCCATCTCCAAAAATTGATGAAGCCGAAGAGAAAGGTTTGCAGCTCCTTGTTGCTTCTTTGGCTGCTGACAACTATCTTGGTAAGTATGCCATCGGTAAGATCCATCGGGGTAAAGTCAAACACGGGCAAACTGTTAAAGTTATGAAGACTACTTTTGAAAATGGTGAGCCACAAGTTACTGCTGCTAATGCCAAAATTGACCGCCTTTTTACTTATCGAGGCCTTGGTAAAGAAGAGGTTCAGGAAGCTTTTGCTGGTGATATTGTCGCCGTAACTGGTATTGCGGATGCAAACATTGGTGACACACTCGCTTCTGGCGATCAACCTGAAGCCCTCCCCACTATTGAACTTGAACCACCAACGCTCAGTATTTATATCGGCCCAAATACCAGCCCACTCAAAGGCAAAGAGGGTGAGTTTACCACCTCTAGGCAAATTTCTGATCGTCTCCATAAGGAGCTTGAGACCAACATTGCTCTTAAAATTGCTCAAGATGGTTTAGGTTACAAGGTTTCTGGTCGTGGCGAATTACATCTTTCAGTCCTTATTGAAACTATGCGTCGTGAAGGTTACGAGCTTGAAGCTGGTCGTCCTGAAGTGGTCTATAAAGAGATTGATGGCAAAAAGTGTGAACCATTTGAGGATCTTACTATTGAGGTGGCTCCAGAATACGTTGGCGCTGTGTCTCAGGAACTCGGTATTCGTAAAGCTAATCTTAAGACCCAAGAACTGACCTCCGCCGGCGCCACTCGTTTTACCTATGAAATTTCAACTGCTGCCCTGATTGGTCTTCGTAATCAATTAATGACCGCCACTAAGGGAACAGTCTTAATGTCTTCCATTCCAAAAGGCTATCGCGAAATCGAGGGCAAATATAAGCCAGAACGTAACGGCGTGCTTATTTCCTTTGAATCTGGTATTTCCACCGCCTATGCACTTGACATGGCTCAGGCACGTGGTATTCTCTTCATTCCTCCTCAAGTTCCGGTTTATCAAGGCATGATCGTCGGTCTTTCCAATAAAAAAGACGACATTGACCTTAATGTTTGTCGCGAAAAGCAGCTCACCAATATGCGCACTCACGCCTCTGACGGTGCTATTCAGCTTACTCCATATACTAACCTCAGTCTTGAACAGTGTCTTGACTTTCTTCTCGATGATGAGCTTCTTGAGGTTACTCCAAAGAGTCTCCGTCTTCGCAAACGTCAACTCGACCCAATTAAACGCAAACGCGAAGCTAAAAACTAATTAGGGTAAATATGTCTGAGCGCACCTATTTAATCGATTCCCACTGTCATCTCCATGACCAGGAGTTTTTTGTGCCAGCCGCCCAGTTATCTGGTTTAAAAAATGCTAAATTAAATCAAGTAGACAAAATAGTTTGTATTGGTACTGACCACCAAGATTCCCTAAATGCTCAGCGTTTTGTTCAGGAACATCCAGAATCTCATCTATTTTGGTCATACGGTATTCATCCGTCAGAGTGGCAAGCTAGTCGCTCCGCGGTTGATTTTAAAAAACAGGAATGTCCACCAATTGCCATCGGCGAGGTGGGGTTAGACTATCATTATGGCTATCTAGATCAAAAGCAACAAATCGCACTTTTTGAAGAAATGATCCAGCTTGCAATCGATCAAAATCTTCCTCTTATCTTCCATATCCGCGAGGCCTTTGATGATTTTTTTGCTATTCTAGGCAACTTTTCAACACAGAATCTTCGTGGTGTGGTTCATTCTTTTACAGATAATAAGAAGAACTTAAATCGCTCGCTTGAACATGGTTTTTACATCGGCGTCAATGGTCTTGCAACGTATTCGACTCTACCACTACCTCCTCTTGAGCGTATTCTACTTGAAACCGATGCCCCGTTTTTATCTCCCGTGCCGTATCGTGGTCAAACTAATGAACCTAGCCACATTAAGGAGATTGCTACCTGGTTGGCAACAAAACTTCAGTTAGCTCTGCCGGTTGTTGTCAATCAAACCAGCAAAAATACCGAAGATTTATTTGGTATATAATAAGAGGGAATATGAATTCTAATAATACTTATTTAGATTATGCTGCTGCTACCCCAGTTGATAAGAGGGTACTTGCTGCTATGTTGCCATATTTTTCTGAAAAATTTTACAACCCCTCTGCCGCTTATTTGCCAGCCAAGCATCTTCGTGGGGAATATGAAACCCAGAAAGCTTTACTTGCCAATACTATTGGCGCCAAGGCTCCTGATCTAATTATTACCGGCGGCGCAACCGAGTCAATTAATCTTGCTTTTACGGTTTTAAAGCAGAACGCTGGACACTGTCTAATCTCCAGTATTGAGCATGCAGCCGTGCGTGAGTCGGCCAGAGCTTATGCGTCCGGCAATTTTGATGAAATAAAAGTCTCATCCACTGGTCTAGTTGATTTAGTTGATCTTAGGCAAAAAATTAAAGAGGATACCGTCCTCATTTCGATCGCACTTGTGAATAATGAGCTGGGGACTATTCAGCCTCTCTCTGAAATTAGTCGACTCTTGCAGGATATACGACAAACTCGACTAAAAGAGGGGAATCTTACGCCGCTCTATCTTCATTCCGATGCCTCTCAGGCAATGAATCTTCTTGACTTATCGGTTGCAAGATTAGGAGTAGATCTTCTTACTATTAATGCTGCTAAAGTTTATGGCCCCAAGGGAATTGGCGCCCTTTATGTCGCGCGTGGTGTTAAGCTGTCTCCAGTTACTTTTGGTGGTGGGCAAGAAATGGGTTTGCGTTCTGGTACGGAAAACGTTCCAGCCTTAATTGGCTTTGCGGCTGCTGCAAGGCTCGCTAAAGAACATTTAGCTAGTTCTCGCCGCCGATATAAAGATTTTGCAAATCAGTTTAAACAGATTATTGAGCAAGAATCTCAAGTTGCTCCGCTCTGGCTTGGTAATCCAAAACATCAATTAGTTAATTTTGTTCCAGTTTGTTTCAAGGGTTTGGATGCCGAGCGTTTGATTTTTAAGCTTGAAGATCTAGGAGTCTATCTCTCCACTGGGGCTGCCTGCGCTGCTTCAAAAGGGCAAAAGTCTCATGTTTTATCAGCTATTGGCTTGTCGGATCAAGAGATTGCTGGTTCCTTACGAGTTACCTTTGGACAAGACAATCAACTTGAAGACGTTAAAAAAGCCGCACATCTGATTGCGGAAGTAGTAAATCAAGAAGCAAGACGCTTAAAATTAATATAGTGGGAGTTTTATGCAAGAAAAGATTTTAAGTTACAACCCAGAGAATACCAATAAAACAGTTTTCGTTGGTATGTCTGGCGGTGTGGACTCTTCTGTTTCCTCCATGCTTCTAAAAAATGCCGGCTATCAAGTGGTCGGTGTCTATATGAAAAACTGGTCAAGGGATCTTCCAGGTATGAAATGTCCTTGGGCGGAAGACCTAGCTGATGCCAAACGCGTTGCTACTAAATTAGATATTGATTTTCGCATTTTTGACTTTGAAGAAGAATATCACCAGAAAGTCGTAGATTATATGTTGTCGGAATTTCAAAAAGGGAATACCCCAAATCCGGACATTATGTGTAACCAAGAGATTAAATTTAAATTATTCTACGAAGTTGCCAAAGAACAAGGTGCCGATTTGATTGCCACTGGTCATTACGCTAGTTCAGATTCAAAAAACTTATTAAAAGCTGTCGATCAAAACAAAGATCAAACATATTTTCTCTACCGTATTTCGGAAGAAGCTGTTGCTTCAACTATTTTTCCGCTTGGGCGGCTTAATAAACCGGAAGTAAAACAACTGGCTGCAGATAATCACCTCGATAATGCGTATAAGAAAGAATCCATGGGTGTTTGTTTTGTTGGAGAGGTGGGGATGCATGATTTTCTGAAAGAATATTTTCCAGTAACTCCAGGCGAAGTTATTGATCGTGAATCAAACCAGGTAGTTGGAGTTCACGACGGTGCTGTTTTTTATACGATTGGCCAGCGACATGGCCTAAATCTCAGTGGCGGTCTTCCATATTATATTGTTGATAAAAATATGTCTCAAAATATTATTTATGTTTCTCGCAATCTTAATAGCCCAAATCTTTGGACCAACAAATTGATTCTTAAAGATGTGTTTTTACGCTCGGAATATGGTAAAAATGGTGAGATTATTCCGTTGTCTCCAGACCTTGATATTCGTATTCGCCACCGTGCTGCTCTGCAACCCGCAAAATTAAAAATTGCCGAAGAAAGAAATCAGGCAGTTCTCGATTTTGAACACGAGTTCAAACGTCCCGCCTCTGGTCAGTCAGCTGTTTTTTATCATAATAACGTTTGTCTTGGTGGCGGTATTATCGTCTAGCCTACGTAGTATCGTCTAATCTACGTATTATCGTCTAGCCTACTTTTTAAAGCAGGCGCCACCCTTTTTTTCTTCAAAGTCACGCGTGAATTCGTCGATGTATCTTAAAAGTCCTATTTTCTTAATTCTTTCATCTACGTCCTTCATTTCAAAGTCCGTCCCATCCTTATGAGTAGCGGAAATTGCCTTTTCGCTAGTTGGGTCAAATTTTAAGGTAATCGTGTCACTAGCCGTCTTGCATACGAGACTAATTGCGCCATCTCCGGTCAAAAACTTTTTGATCGAAAGGAATGCAATTATCCCAATAATTCCAATAATGAATAAGGCAATTAATTTTCTCATCTTTTTTCCTAATTATGCTTATCCTTACCTTAACATAATCACTCTTTAATGTCTATAAAAAATAAAGTTATATGGCTAATAAACAGAGATTTAGGCATGATATAATATAGGACATGAATGCTAGTGAAATCCGTCAAAAATTTCTTGAATATCAGCAAAAGCTTGGACATCAAGTCATCGCTCCTGCGAAATTAGTGCTTGAAAACGATCCAACCACTCTTTTTACCGGTTCAGGTATGCAGCCTCTCTTGCCTTTTCTTCTTGGAGAACCACATCCAGAAGGTAAGCGTTTAGCCGACTCTCAACCATGTCTTCGTTTGCAGGATATTGAAGACGTTGGTGATCCAAGGCATACAACAGTTTTTGAGATGTTAGGTAACTGGTCTCTCGGTGATTATTTTAAAAGTCAACAAATTCCCGCCTTCTTTAAGTTCTTAACTGAAGAAGTTGGCCTAGATCCACATAAGATTTATGTTACCTGTTTTATTGGAAGTGAAAAATATGGTATTCCAAAAGACACCGAAGCCGCTGAAATCTGGCAGCAAGTTTTTAAAGAGGCTGGCGTAGATGCTAAGATCGCCGAAATCGGTAGCGCCGAAAATGGTGCCATCAGAGGCATTAAAGAAGGTGAGCATATTTTCTTCTATAATGACCATGAGAACTGGTGGAGCCGTGGCGGCGGTGTAGAGACCACTCCTATTGGTGATCCTTGTGGACCCGATTCCGAAGTCTTCTATGATTTTGGTGAAGATAAACAAGATGTTGTTAATTTTGGTCAGTCACATCCTGCCTCAGATGGCGCTCGCTTTATGGAGATCGGCAACCAAGTCTTCATGCAATATAAGCGCAATGAAGATGGAAGCTTTTCAGAACTGAAACATAAAAATATTGACTTCGGGGGTGGCTTGGAACGTATTGCTGCTGCCGCAATTGACTCATTTGATGTCTTTGAGACCTCACTTTTAAAGCCATTAATCGCAAAGATTGAAGAAATTAGTCATAAACAATATGTCGACTATACTGCCGACATGCGTATTATTGCCGATCACTTACGTGGTGCCTATCTCCTTTCTGCGCAAGGACTCACTCCCAGTAACCGTAAACAAGGCTATGCACTCCGTCGTCTCATCCGACGTGCCATCCTAAAAGCCCTTAATCTTGGTATAGAACAGAATTTTCTCTCTCAGATTATTCCACTTATTGAAAACAACTATCGTGACCTTTCCGACGAGATTCTAAATACCCGTCAGGATGCCCTTATGATTCTAATTCATGAAGAGCAGGCGTTCAGAAAAACCTTAAATCGTGGTCTTAAGGAGCTCAATAAACTAAAAACCTCTGGTCTTACTGGTGAGGAATTATTTATGCTTCAGGATACTTATGGTTTTCCTCTTGAACTTTCTGTTGAAGAGGCTAAGCGCCAGCAAATTGAGCTAAGCTCAAATTGGCAGACTGAATTTGATCAATGCCTCGCCGCCCAGCGTGAGCGTTCTAAAACTGCTTCTGAGGGTATGTTCAAAGGTGGTCTTGAAGATCATAGCGAGATGTCGACTAAATATCATACCGCAACTCATCTCCTACTTGCCGCCCTGCAAAAATTAATAGATCCGAAAATCGGCCAGGCTGGCTCCAATATTACCTCCGAGCGGCTTCGTTTTGATTTTAACCTAGATCGTAAGTTAACTCCGGAAGAAATCAAGGCTCTCGAAGATCAGGTTAACCAATGGATTCTCGAAGATCACACTGTCACCTTTGCCGAATTTGAAAAAACATATGCTAGGGATACCCTGCATGCTCATGGTCAATTCTGGGAGAAATATCCAGATATCGTCAAGGTTTATACGATTGGTGATTTTGAACATCCCGTCTCCCGCGAATTGTGCGGTGGACCCCACGTCGAACATACTGGTATGCTTGGTAAATTCAAAATCAAGAAAGAGGAATCTTCCTCTGCTGGTATTCGTCGCATCAAAGCTGTTTTGGAAAATTAAATAATTCATTTTGATTAGTCGTTCTTCGTCCCCATGTCGTATAATAAACAAAAAGTGGAGACATATGGAACGACTAATTAATTATTTTATTCCTCAAAATTATCAACTTGAACTTCGTGTTAATAAAAATACGGAAGAAATTCAAGGACATACGATTATTTCTGGTGAGACAAAAGATTCGATATTAAAACTTCATGCCAGAGATTTAAAAATTACTAAAATACTTATTGATAATAAGCCAGTAGAGTTTGCCTTAGATCCAGATAATCAATTATTGAGCATTAGTCCGGTGGAAAAAGGCCAGTCGATAGTTATTGATATTCGTTATGCCTTTAAACTCAGTCACAGTATGATCGGCATGTATCTGTCGACCTATAAATACGAAGGTGGGGAAGAGCGTATCATTTCTACTCAGTTTGAATCGCACTATGCCAGAATGATGTTTCCTTGTATTGATGAACCTGAGGCTAAGGCAACCTTTGATCTGAAAGTTATTGATACAGATATTGAGGATACTATCCTCAGCAATATGCCAATCCTCTCGGAGCGAGTATTAACTTATACTTCCGTTAATGCTGACTTGAATCCTAAAGAAGATCCAAACGCTCTCAATCTAAATACTGAAGTATCTCGTAAAATTGTTACCTTCAAGACTACGCCTAAGATGTCTACTTATCTATTAGCCATCTGTATTGGTAAATTCAATAGAGTATCTGGCACAAATCAACATGGCATAGAAGTGACCACTTATGGCGCGCTCAACCAGCCAACTGAGTGTTTAGAATTTTCAAATCAAATCGCCATGGGATCACTAGATTTTTATGACCAACTTTTTGAAGTTCCTTACCCTCTACCAAAACTTGACCAGGTTGCTATTCCTGACTTTGATGCCGGAGCCATGGAAAACTGGGGCTTAGTCACCTACCGTGAGTCTTGCCTTCTTGCAGATCAAAACACTCCTCAAACCACCAAGGAATATATTGCAACCGTTGTCACTCACGAGCTGTCTCATCAATGGTTTGGCAATCTCGTTACCATGCGTTGGTGGGATAATCTCTGGCTGAATGAAAGTTTTGCCAATATGATGCAATTCTATGCCGTCGATCATCTCCGTCCAGAATGGCAGATTTGGCAAGATTATTTTACTGAGGATTGCTTATATGCACTTCGTCGAGACTCTCTTAAGAACGTACAGTCGGTTCAGCAGGCCGTCTCAGATCCTGCCGAAATCGATAGTCTTTTTGACGGTGCCATTGTCTATGCTAAAGGCTCACATCTGATATTTATGCTTATGCGTCTGATGGGCGAAGAACAGTTCTTTAAAGGTCTGAAGAAATATTTCCAAAAGTTCCAGTATCAAAATACTTCCGGTGATGACTTATGGGCCTGTCTACAAGAATTCGCTTCCTTTGATATTAAAAGTATGATGGATTCATGGATTTTACAACCAGGCTTTCCGCTAATTGATGGAAAGAAGCAACAACGTTTTCTTGCTGATGGTTCCACGGACCAAACCACATGGGTTCTTCCTAAAATCACCGATGATATGTCTGGTCATTATCTAATAAAACTATCAGATCAGGATTTTGAGCAAAAAATACGAGATTTTCAAAAACTAAGCTTTGAACAAAAGCTCAGGTTATTGATTGACCGCAGCATGCTTATGCGCACACCGTATATTAATACTAGTAGTATTTTTGATTTACTCCCGAAGTTTGAAAAAGAAACACAGGAATCAATCTGGCAACTAATTGTTACTATCGTAGCTAATCTCAAAATCTTCTTTCCTCCGACCTCTGAGTATTCTCCTCTATTCAAGAAATATCTTTCGAGACTAGTTGCTTATAATATTGAGCGTCTCAGGTTTAGTCCAGCAGACGATACTGTGGATGATTTAAAACTTCGACCACTAGTTCTCAATTTTGCCATTTATGCAGAGGACCAGGCTATTTTATCGGAATTGTCTAATATCTACGATCAGAAAGTTGGTAAAGATATGATTTTCTCAGCGGTTTCCCCTGAGTTACTCGACACTATTGTTGATGCCAAATATCGTTATTCTGATGAAACACTCTTCGGGTCCCTACTTGAACGATATAAATATGAGTCTAATCCGGTCTATAAATCAATTATCCTAGAAACATTAACTGATAGTCGAAATGCGGAGCACATTAATAAACTTATTAGCTTGCTCGAAAATCAAGAGGTAGTTAGGTTGCAGGATCATCTCTCCTTCTTGGCATCTCTCCTTTCAAATCACTGGTCAAAACAACTGACTCTCGAATGGTTTTACAGTCATTGGGACTATATAAAGGAGATTACAAAGAATAAGTCTATTGATGATTATATTCGAGTTGTTGGGGCACGTATCTCTAGTCAAGTCGAATCAGCACGATTTAGTAAGTTCTGCGATCAGGAAAGAAATAATAAAGCAGTAGCCAGAGCGATCAAGATTGCAGAATATGGTATCAAAATCACACTCAATTGGCGAGAACGTGAGGCAGAAAACATCTATCAGAAAATTCAGCAATTATGAAAATTATCTACTGGTCGATAAAGTAATATATATAGCATAAAAAATTACATACCAAAAAGTCGTCAATAACAGTGGTGGAAAAATTAAAATGTCAAAAAATTAAAAAATTTCTAAAAATCTTTCAAAAAACCCTTGCAAACTTTTAAAAGCTGTACTACAATACTAAACAAGTTCAGCAAGTCAACAAGTTGACCACTGCCATGAAGAGAAAACTGCGAGGTAATCTCCTTGGAAAAATCCAAGTGAAGATTTCTACGGATTATCAATTCGATAGTCCATTCATTGCAGAGTTTCAATTAACAATTTGGACAACGATGAAAATAATAAATAGACTTGCATCGTATTTATCAAAATAAATTCCTTCTCGGATTTAGGAAGATAAATACAGAATTAGTAATTGAACTTCGATTACTAGTTAAGTCAATGCATAAAAAGGTAAATAAGGGCACTAATAGTGGATGCCTTGACAATCAATACCGATGAAGGACGTAGAACTCTGCGATAAGTCTTGGGGAGCTGAGAGCAAGCTTTGATCCAGGAATCTCCGAATGGGGCAACCTAATACGAGTCATGTCGTATTGCAATTACTTGAACACATAGAGTAATTAGACGGGAACCAGCCGAACTGAATCATCTTAGTAGGTTGAGGAAAAGAGAATAAACAATGATTCCGAAAGTAGTGGCGAGCGAAATTGGAACAGCCCAAACCTTAACATAACCATACGGTTTAACGGCCAGAGTTATGAAAGGGGTTGTGAAATAAGATAATTTTTATGCTGAGTTATTGGAAGAAATTGCCAATATTCAGCATAAAAACCAACATCGTTAAGTGAATGGATAATGATAAAATCCTTTAGATCATAGCAGAAGTGTTTGAATGGCACACCAAAGAAGGTGAGAGTCCTGTACGCGAAATGGTCTTAGGCATTATATATCTTTTTTCAAGTAGGACGGGGCACGAGAAACCCTGTTTGAATCCGGCAGGACCACCTGCCAAGGCTAAATATATTGATTGATCGATAGCGAACTAGTACAGTGATGGAAAGGTGAAAAGAACCCCGGGAGGGGAGTGAAATAGAACCTGAAACTTAGTGCCTACAAGGTGTCGGAGCAGCTTCGGCTGTGACGGCGTGCTTTTTGTAGAACGATCCAGCGAGTTAATGTTGTCGGCAAGGCTAAGTCAAATGATGGAGCCACAGTGAAAGCGAGCCTTAACAGGGCGAATAGTCGGCAGTATTAGACCCGAAACCGGGTGACCTAACCATGAGCAGGTTGAAGCTGCGGTAACACGCAGTGAAGGACCGAACCAGTTTGCGCAGTAAAGCATTTGGATGACTTGTGGTTAGCGGTGAAATGCCAATCGAACTCGGAGATAGCTGGTTCTCCTCGAAATAGCTTTAGGGCTAGCGTTGTGTTAGTAATCATCAGGGGTAGAGCTCTGAAAAGGTTTGGGGCCGGCAACGGTACCCACCCTTATCAAACTACGAATACTGGTGGTGTAACCACAGCAGTCAGAACGGCGGGGCTAAGCTCGTCGCTCAAAAGGGAAACAGCCCAGATCATCGTCTAAGGTCCCCAATTAACACTAAGTGGGAAACAAAGTGAAATTTCTTAAACAGCTAGGATGTTGGCTTAGAAGCAGCCATTCATTTAAAGAGTGCGTAACAGCTCACTAGTCAAGAGACTTTGCGTGGAAAATGTAACGGGGCTAAAGTGTTAAACCGAAGACATGGACTTCTGCTTTTGCAGGAGTGGTAGAGGAGCGTTGATATCGCAGTGAAGTCAGACTGGAAAGTCTGGTGGAGCGTTATCAAGTGAGAATGCTGGAATCAGTAACCTTAAGGCGGGTGAGAATCCTGCCGGTCGTAAGAGCAAGGTTTCCAGGGCTACAGTAATTGTCCCTGGGTTAGTCGGTCCTAAGCCGAGGCGTATCAGCGTAGGCGATGGACAACAGGTTAATATTCCTGTACAGGTAGTAGTTGTGAACAGTTCACGGTGAATGACCGGAGCGGATTAATGGTTTATCCGTCCAAGTCTTTAGGGAACTAAAGATGAGTGAAAGGTAATCTTTGGATTATTAATTCCGGGTGAAGTGCTGGCTAGAAAAGCTGATTCACTTATGCTGCTGCCTACCGTACCGCAAACCAACACCGGTGCTCGGGTCGAGTAGACCAAGACCTACGTGAGAACCTTCGCTAAGGAACTCGGCAAAAAAGCGTCCGTAACTTCGGAATAAGGACTGCCCTCTCATTAAGATGAGGATTTGCTAGAAACTCAGCAGAAGATTCAGGTTAATGTATATTTGGATTTTCTATAATTATATTTTCGAGACCATCAGCATGGGCGAGCGCCCTTGAGCGCGTCGAAAAAATTTAATTATTAAATTACCTTTTAACTGAATTTTTTCGTTGAGACAGAACACAAATCAGGATTTGTTTTAACAAATTCGTGTCTTTTCTAGTAGTCTAATCGTCATTTTGATGAGAGGGCCGCAGCTAAAGAGCCCACGGAACTGTTTACCAAAAACATAGGTCTCTGCTAACGCGAAAGCGGATGTATAGGGGCTGACTCCTGCCCGGTGTCGGAAGGTTAAGGGGAGAGCTTTACGGTTCGAACTGAAGCCCCGATGAACGGCGGCGATAACTATGATCGTCCTAAGGTAGCGAAATTCCTTGTCTGGTAAGTTCAGACCCGCACGAATGGAGTAATCATGTGGGCACTGTCTCGGCGAAGGCCACGGTGAACGTGCATTGGCGGTAAAGATGCCGTCTGATCATGCCAGGACGAGAAGACCCCATGGAGCTTTACTACAACTTTGCATTGATTATTGGGACATTTTGTGTAGAATAGGTGGAAGACTTTGAAGCAGATACGCTAGTATTTGTGGAGTCGAAATGTGAAATACCACCCTGAATGTTTTAGTAATCTCACTTTTGACCTGATCGGCCAAAAGGACCGTGCATGGCGGGTAGTTTAACTGGGGCGGTTGCCTCCTAAAGAGTAGCGGAGGCGTTCAAAGGTTGGCTAACTACGGATGGAAATCGTAGTGATAGTGTATGCGCAAAAGCCAGCTTGACTGTGAGGGCCACAACCCAATCAGACACGAAAGTGGGAGCAAATGACCCGCTGTACAGAACTTCGGTTCAATTTACGTGGGAAAGACAGCGCACACGGATAAAAGTTACCCTGGGGATAACAGGCTGATCGCGCCCAATAGTTCACATAGACGGCGCGGTTTGGCACCTCGATGTCGGCTCATCACATCCTGGAGGGGGAGCACCTTCCAAGGGTCCGGCTGTTCGCCGGTTAAAGTGGTACGCGAGCTGGGTTCAGAACGTCGTGAGACAGTTCGGTTTATATCCGGCATGATCGTTAGGAATTTTGAGGAGATCTGCCCTTAGTACGAGAGGACCGGGGTGGACGGATCTCTAGTGTATCGGTTGTGACCACCTGTTGCATTGCCGAGTAGCTATATCCGGAAGAGATAAGCGCTGAAAGCATATTAAGCGCGAAGCCCACTCCAAGATTAGAATTCCCTATGAGATCCCAGAGAGAAGATCTGGTTGATAGGCGCAAGATGGAAGTACCGCAAGGTATGGAGTCGAAGCGTACTAATAGATCCATCGCCTTTTTATGTTCAAACTATCAGCGCCTACTTGCGTAGACACAGATAGTTTGATAGACTTAACTAGTAATCGGTGCTCGATAGAACACCGCAAGTTTATTTAATTTCATACACCTCATGGACATCAATCAACGCTCATTGAGTATTCAACAAGCGGAATTGGTGCCCATAGCACTGGGGAAATACCTGTTCACATTCCGAACACAGAAGTCAAGCCCAGCGGCGGCGATAATACTGCAACAGCGGGAAAATAGCAAGGTGCCAAATTATACGGAATAACCACCCAAACGGGTGGTTTTCTGTTGTATGCTATCTATTTCTCGCGACTAAAAAATACTCCGATGATGCTCATTTATCTAATTCTTGAATAATTTTTAAACAAAATAATAAGGCCAAAAAACAATGTAATATAAATCTTAAGCACTATTAATTCTGCAATAATTTAGCCAATTTTGCTCTTAATCCGGTAGGCTCATCTGTTCCAGCCAAAGTGTCAATAGCCACCCTAAGTAAGCCAAAGGCCGTGATAAACGAGTAATCTAAATCCTCGTCGGTACTATTCTCAATCCCAGGGATATCTACATCATCTAGTAGATGTACAAGTGGACGTCTTGAAAATGGTAAATCAGTATACCAGTTATTAGTCGCAAGCTCTTCCTGTAGAGCCGATAATCCAGCTCCGCCTCCACAGAGTAGGATCTTAGTCGGTAGAGCCTCAATGAGGGGAAAGTCCTCCAAGGCAACCGTTACGCCGCCTAGCCAGACTTCAATATTATCCGAAATTGCCTTATTGATTTTTCGGGCTCGTTCAGGTGTTGATAAAATTGTCTGAATTTCATTTCTACGCTCAGCCTCTGCTACGGTCTCATCGCGGTGCATCAAAGTTAACTGATCAAGAGAAACTCCGCCAATTTGCAGCTTTACTGCCTCTGCTGTATCATAGTCAAGACCAGTTTTTGTTGCAATCTGATGCGTAAAGCTACGGCCGCCTATTCCAAACATTTTGGTCCCTTCGACCCCACCGTCGTCCACAACCGCAATGTCGGTCGTTCCACCACCAATATCCATAACAATTGCTGAAAAGTTTGAATCAAGTTCATTGCCAAGACATGCACGACATACTGCAAAAGGCTCCACTGCAACAGCTAAGAGGTACAAGTTTAGTTCAGCACACACCTTTTCAATAGCTGAAATATGTACTAGTGGAGCAAACGCCGTGTAAAACTGGATCATCAAGTCAGAACCCTTAAAACCAATCGGATTCGAAACCTTATACCCGTCAATTGACAGGGAAACGATCGCAGAATTAATTAACCGAACTTCAACTTCGGGATTATCCGTCTCAAGCGCAATTTCTTGTTTCGCTTGTTCGCCAGCCTTATCTTGTACCTTTTGAATAATTTGTTGCATCTCATTATCGGTAATTGGCTTATTGCTATCTTTACGTTTGTATCTTACGGTTCTGGTGTTACCTTTAATTAATTCTCCGGCAATTCCCACTACACAAGTTTTTGAAACTACACCCGCCATTTCCTCAGCACGGGACAGGGCTTTTTCACAAGTCGAAACTACTGCCTGAATATCAGCAACTGCACCAGCGTACATATTGCCCATACTCTGATGTTCCTTACCAACGCCGATGATATTTAAATTATCATCACTAGTTTTTTCGGCAATAACCGCCTTTACAAATTCCGTACCAATATCAAGCGCCAGCAAAATATTCTCTGGCTTTATCTTATGCGCTGTCGTTGTTTCTTGTTTAGTCTCGTGCATAACTCTTCTTTTTTTAACTTACCTCTATTATAGCACAAGCAGAATATTTTTCTGTTTGCTATTCCAATAAATGTTTGCTATTCTAATAAAACTTTGCTATAATATAAACATACTTGAATTTTCCATCCGGCCGAAAGGTCGGATATTTTAAACTCAAGTTTTAACCTAAAATAATAAATCATACTAAAAATAGAAAGGATTAAATGGAGGGATTAGATCTTAAGCAAATGTCCTCAATGGTCAAAGTAATCTCAGAGGAAAAAGGCCTACCTGAAGAGGTGGTTCTAAATATTATTGAAACTGCTATTGCTGCCGCCTGGCGTAAAGAAGAGGGCGATAAGGATATGAATGTCCGCGCAGTTCTTAATCTTGATAATGGTGAAGCCGAAGTATATGTTGCCAAGGAAGTTATTGAAGATGGCTTGGCATATAATCCAGCCACCGAAATCCCAGCTGATCTTGCCGGCGGTAAAGAAATCGGTGAAATCGTTGAAGAGGCTCATAAAGTCACCACCTTTGGTCGTGTTGCCTCTATGACTGCAAAACAGGTTATCGTCCAACGCCTCCGTGAAGCAGAACACGATGCTATTCTTACTGCCTATGAAGATAAGATTAACACTCTGATTAATGGTACAATCTCTCGCGTCGAGCCACGTCTTGTGCGTGTAGATCTTGGTAAGGCCACTGGTATAATGTTAAAACAAGATCAGATTGAGGGTGAATATTATAAGGTAGGCTCCCGTATTAAGGTGCTCATTAAGGCAATTGAGCACAACGAACGCGGTGCTGACTTACTCGTTTCCCGTGGTTCATCTGAATTTATTAAACAGCTATTCATACAAGAAGTTCCTGAAATTGAAAATGGTACTGTTGAAATTCATGCTATTGCTCGTGAACCGGGTCGTCGCACTAAGATCGCGGTTTCTTCGTCTGTACCTGGCGTAGATCCAGTTGGTACCTTCGTTGGCGGTCGTGGTGTTCGCGTTCAAGCCGTCATGAACGAGATTGGTGATCGTGAAAAAATCGACATCGTCAACTGGAGTGACAATATGTCTGAGTATATTCGTGAAGCTCTCAGTCCAGCCGAAATTATTAAGGTTGAGCTCGAAGATAAGCGTGCCAAGGTTTATGTTTCAGAAGATCAACAGTCTGTAGCAATTGGTCGTCAGGGTCAAAACGTACGTCTTGCCTCTAAATTAACCGGTGTTGAACTTGACATCGAACTTGCTGAGGCGCCTAAGAAGAAAAAACGTGGCAATGCTGAGGATTCACTCCTCTCTGCTCTCGAAGATAATACTGAAGAGTAAAATAAATAGACCTCTAAAAGGGGTCTATTTATTTTTGGGCTATTTTTTAACTTCTATGTATTGACCAGGTTTCAAATCACCAAGCTGGTATTTACCAAATTCAATACGGTGAAGCGCTGTAACTTCATAACCAAGCGCTGCAAAAGTGCGACGAATTTGACGATTCCTACCCTCGCTCATTTCGACCTGAAGCTTTTTGCCAGTTTTATGGCCGCTCTCGTCTGGTAATTTAGTTAAAAATAGCTTGCTTACTCCATCTGGCAATGCAATGCCAATATCTGAAATCATCTGCTGATGTAGTGGTGCTATTTCGTGATCAAGTTCCACGATATAAGTCTTAATTTTAAAAAATTTGGGATGCGTCATCTCAAAGGCAAAGTCCCCATCATCAGTCAAGAGAATTAAACCCGAGCTATCCTTATCAAGTCTTCCGACAGTCTTTAGGGTTTGCCATTTTTCTGGTAACAATTCATAAAGAGTGGGGTTATCACCTTGCTGTCTTCTTGAAGAAACATAGCCACGCGGTTTATTTAGCATTAAATAAGTGCATTGGTGAGTAAAATCCACCTTCTTATTGTCTACAAAAATACTTTGTGTGTCAGTAACTTGCATTCCGAGTTCGGCAGACATACCATCAACTTTAACTCGTCCAGAATCAATAAGATTATCGGCATCTCTTCGTGAAATTCCCAGTCGCTCTGCTAAAAATTTATTTAAACGCATATTATAAATATATCATATATGTGATATTTATATAGATCCCATTCCACCCAAAATTTGATCCATCTGATCTTTAATATTCATTCCGCTTTCGTCTGTGACTGAATCCATTGAATAGGCATCATTTTGTGTATTGGGAGTTTGCGCGTTCTGAGTTACTGTCATCTCTCCTTGACTGAAAGATGGAGTCTGAGGAGATGATTGTTGCATAGCTACGGTATTGGGTTGTACGTAAGTGGATTGGTTGGAAGTATTCGGTGTAACTTGTTGCATGACAGGTTGTTGTGCTGTCTGTTGTATTACTGGTTGCGTCATTTGCTGTTGATCTTGTATGGCAGTATATTGTCCTGCTTGTGGCTGATTTTGTGGAATAATATATTGTTGATCCTGTTGCTGAACTTGAAATACGTTACTAGCTTCTGTAGGTTGAGTAAAATCAGGCTGATTATTCATTGTATTAGGTGATTCAGTGCCAGTACTCTGATCTAGAACTTCATGTACTGCATTTACTACATCTTCAATACCGACCTGAGACTTAACTAGAAAGCGGTCGGCACCCAATCTCTCTCCACGCTCCCTCTGATCATCTGAAGATAGTGCGGTCATCATAATCACCTTAATATCCTTTGTTTCAGGAGTCGAACGTAAAATATCTAGCATATCAAAGCCCGAAATCTTTGGCATCATCACGTCTGAAATAATTAGATCAGGTTTTTCACGAACCGCAGCAGCTAATGCTTCTTCTCCATCTCCGGCTGTCACGATCTCATAACCTTCCGCCGTTAACCGAATTCCGTAAATTTCTCTTAAACTTTGATCATCTTCGACAAGTAATATTTTTGCCATATCTATCCTTTAATTATTAGTTGGTAATTGTTGATTATTGTCTGTAGTTTGTGAGCTATTTAATGATTGTATTGGTGTTGGCTGTAGAGACTGTTGCGATTGTGCCGGCTGTTGTAATGGCTGCATTGGTTGTGGCGACGCAGGTTGTGATGATGCTGGTTGTTGCAATACGGTCGGCTGCGGGGTGACCGGTTGTGAAAATTGCGTCACTACTGCTTGTGGTGTAGTCATCTGAGGTATTGTTGGTTGTTGTATAACTGTTTGCGCTGCTTCCTGCGTTGCTAGTTGCGGAGTCTGCAATGTTGGCTCTGCAGGAACTGACTGCGTATTCAAGTTCATCGCCCCGATATTAGAAGCAATCTGTTTTCGTCGTTGATATTCTTCAGCTGTAATACGAGGGAACGAAAGATAAAAGGTCGAACCTTCGCCAAACGAACTTTCCGCCCAGACTTTACCACTCATTGCTTCGACCTGTTGCTTCACGAGATATAAGCCAAGACCAGTTCCGCCCACTGTTCGAGTTTGTGAATTATCTGCCCGATAAAATTTCTGAAAAACATGCTTAAGATCATCTGGCGAAATTCCAATTCCAGTATCAGTGACATTAATCAAGACACGATCGTCATCGCCTCGCACGTTTACCCAAATGCCTCCACCAGAAGCGGTGTATTTTATTGCATTTTCCACCAGATTATTCACAGCTTCGCGCAAAAAATCAATATCAACGCTTGCATAAACCTCTTGATTAATCACCCTTGTGGCATTATCAGATCTAGCTGCATTGGCACCAAAAGTGTAGTGAATGCCTTTTTCGCTCATCATTGGTACTTGGCCATTTACGATTGATCGTACAGTCGAGGTCATTTCAACAGGGGTGAGCTGTACGCGAATTCTCTTATCGTCCAATCTTGTAACATCCAATAAATCCTTAAACAATCGCCCCAAATGCTTCGACGAAGCATGAGCTTCTTCAAGGTATTTTCGAGCACGCTCGTCAATTGTTGCTGTTTTTGGATTTAAGGCTAATCCGAGATACCCCTCAATCGAAGCGACTGGAGTACGCATTTCATGCGATGCTGTTGAGATAAACTCAGCCTGCTCGCCTTCTTCTTCTAGCTCTCGCGCAATATCACGCAGTGTAATAATTCGCTCATTCTGACCAGTAGTAGTACAAACCACAGATATTGCTACTGGTCTTCTTTGCTCTTGAATGCTAACTAATACTAGGTCGCGAGTCTCAAAATTCTCGCCGTTCGTTACTGCTTTCAGAACTGGATTAACATCATCTTCAATCTTTACACCTTCAGAATTTTCAAGGTTTAGAATTGAGGCTAGCTGCAAATTCTCAACGGTATTTGGATCATTTGTACCAAGAAGTCTCATCGCAGCTGGATTCACTAAGACAACAATTCCGGAAGAGTGAACGATCATCACGCCCTCATCGATTGAATTCAATACTAAATTAGCAAGACTAGTTGACTGAGCCGTAGTTATAGCCGGATTTTCGGATGGCTGTAAGCTGTTAGCTGGTTCTTTTTTCTTAATCAAGTTAAAAATATTCATTGCCTAAATTTTAACATAAAAACTATGTAATGTGATAAAATCGGAACATGAATAAGGACATCTACTATATAGAGCCAGAGGATGATATCACTGATATTATTAATCATCTTAAGTCGTCAAAACAAAAAGTTATCGCTCTCGTTCCGCCAAAAAAACTCAGTGTTATGCGTAGCGCTATTAATCTAAAATTGATTGCAAAAACTGCTAAAAATCTCGATAAAGCTGTTGTTATTGTTACGCTTGATCCGGTACTAATGAAATTGTCGGCAGTATCTGGCCTGCCCTTTGCCAAAAACCTTCAATCTAGACCAGTCTTGCCAAGTGAATATAAGGATGCTCCAGTTTCAAGCAAACCTAGTTTAAAGGATCAGTCTATTAATGAAGTTGATGAGGTGGTGGAAGAATCTGAGCAGGACGCCCCCCAATCCTCAAAACCTGCTGATACTCAAACTGCAAAAAAAGTTGAAACAAAAAATACTCAAAAAGGTAATTCGACCTTGGCAAATAAAACAAAAGTACATCAAGTAGAAGAGTTAGATTCTAATGAATCCGAACAAGATTCTGATGAAAATAATGAAAAAACCATTAAAAAGATTCCAGCTTTTGATTCTCTCAGAAAATGGATTATCCTGGGTGTTGCCTTACTCATTGTTTTAGTTATTGGCGGTATCTGGGCTTTTGTCCTTGCTCCAGCCGCTAAAATCATGGTCAAAATTAAAACCACACCGGATAATTTTTCCGAGAATATTACGTTAGTTACAGCGGCTGATCAGTCGAATAATAAAGAAGGTAAAATCCTACTTGAGTCGGAATCTCTTGAGAAAGAAAGCTCCATTGAGTTTGAGGCCACTGGTGAACGAAATGATGGTGAAAAAGCAAGTGGTAAACTAACCCTTACTGCCAACTTTAGTTTTTCAACCTCATCTGCCTCTCCAAGTAATCCTGACCGTATTTCTGTACCGATTGGTAGTGCCTTTGCAAAAGGTAATCTCAATTATCTCACGATTGCAAATACTGATTTTAGCTGGGATGGCTCTACTACCAGTTGTACCGTACGCACCACTAACACCTGTCAAATTCGCAAGACCGTTGACGTCGTTGCTTTTGAGGGTGGCACTAGGTTTAATATTGACCCAGCTGCTTCTGGCTGGCAGTCTTCAGTCGAAAAAGTTGACGCTTTTAATTCCAGCGCTTTTACGGGTGGCACAGATAAAATCGTTAAAATCGTGACCGCAAGTGATGTTGAAAAGGCCAAGAATCAAGCCAGTCAAATTGACGAGGGTAAAGATGAGCTATTTGCTAAGGTAAAAGAGACTGAATTAAAAATCGACGCAAGCTATAAGAAAACTCTTGGTGATGCTGTGCCAAGTCCTGCCGTTGGGGAAGTTGCTGCAGAAGGCAAAGCTAAATTGCTTGCAAAAATCACCTATAAAGTTAATGTTCTTGATAAATCGGCGATTGAAGAATACATTCGTACTCTTGTTAGTAGTCGACTTGGAGAGGATCAGAAAATTTATGAAATCGGTTCACTATTCATTGAGCGTTTCCAAGAGAATAATGCCGCCTCCGCTAAGCTAAAGGCTATCGTTAAAACCGGTCCGGAAGTAACCGAGAAGACCGTTCTTGATAAATCTCTTGGCAAGAAAATCGGCGAAGTTACTACTCTTATTAAATCTATTAATGGTGTTAGTGAGGTTAAAGTGGATACTTCCTTCCCATGGGTACGCAGTATTCCAGAAGACACTAATAAAGTCAGTGTAACTATTACAATTGAAGAAAACTAAGGTGGTGAGATGAAAATAATTGGACTAGATGTTGGTACGGTGCGTATTGGTGTCGCTCATGTTGATACAACGACTAAAATCGCTATTCCTGACGGATATATTAATGTAAATGGTCAAGAGATTTCAGAAATTCAACGCAAACTAAGTTTTCATAATTCAAATGTCCTCGTTGTCGGTATGCCACGTAGTAATGACGGTAATCAGACGGCTCAGTCAGACCTTGTAAAATCCTTCACTGAATATATCGCTGCCACAATTCCTGGTTTGAAAATTTATTTTCAAGATGAATCTCTTACTTCCGTTGAGGCTGAAAATCGCCTAAAGAGGCGAAAAAATAATTATCAAAAAGGTGAAATCGATGCCGAGTCTGCTGCTATTATTTTGCAGGACTTTGTAGAGCGCATGCAGTCTGCTCTCAATAATCAACAAACGCTTGCGCCAGTTGAATTTACTTCTACAGGAGTTATTCAAGATGAGCAGGCCGATTTAAAACCTCAAGGACAAGATGAAATGCCCAAACAGAAAAAATCCATCCTCAAAAAGGTAATAATTAGTCTATTTGTCATTCTTCTGTTAGGAGGAATAGGTGTAGGCGTCACGTATTACTGGTACCAGCAACAATTATTGTCCGTCAAAAACCTCAACTGCCTCTATGGCTCTCCAGCCGAGGCGGCCGTTGGTACTGAAGAAGAAAAAGACCCAGACTGTCGTTATCAAACTTTTGAAATAAAGACTAACGAAACAATTAATGAGATTTCTGCACGCCTAAAAACACAGAATCTGATTCGTTCAAGTGAAATCTTTAAGTTTTATTTAAAACTAAATCAGAAGTCTTCGAAGGTTAAATCCGGCATTTATCACCTACGCGCCAATATGTCTATGCCGCAAATCGCAGAACTACTTGAACAGGGGGCAGTTTCTAGTAATGTATTTAACCTCACCATCCTACCTGGTGAGACGATTGCTGATATTCGACAAAAGTTAATCAAGCTTGGTTATCAAGATACTCAAATCGATGACGCTTTGGCAAAACAATATGACAGTCCGGTCCTAAAGGGTTTATATAATGCCGAGGGGCGCTTGGAGAATCAGTTGCAGCCGTCTAGCGTCGCACTTGAGGGTTATCTTTATGGGGAAACCTATCAATTCTACCAAGGTGAAACCGTAGAGCATATCTTTAAAACCATGATTGACCAGCTCAGTAGTATCGCAAATCTCAATAAGCTAGAAGAGAAGTTTCAAAAGCGTGGCTTGACTCTAAGAGAGGGGATTATTCTTGCCTCTATTATCCAGAAGGAGGCACATACCGAGGATATGCCAGGAGTTTCTATGGTTTTTCAGAACCGTTTACGTCGGGGATGGAGTTTAGGTTCAGATGTTACTGCTACCTATGCAGCTGATTTAGTAAATCCAAATCGCAATAAAAACGATCCAAATAATAATCTCACCGTCCTTGAGACAGATAATTTATTTAATACTAGAAAACACACTGGTTTACCTCCAGGTCCTATTTGTAGTCCCTCTATTTCCGCACTTTTAGCAGTTGCTGAGCCGGATGAAAATATGAAATCAATGTACTATTTCTTGACAGGTGACGATGGAAAGATGTATTATAGTGTAACCGATACTGAGCACGAGCAGAAAAAACGTGACTTCTGTCAAAAACTCTGTAGCGTAGGACTCTAGGTGGAATATCGGCAAGTTATGACATTGAAAAAACAGAATAAACGTAATAAATTAAAAGACAAATTGAAGATTATTCCATATCTCTTTGTTTTTCTTGCAACCATGGGACTTATTAATTATGGTTCAAAGAATAAACATGTAGACGAGTCAACTAATAATCTAAATCTTCAATCTATCTCCAAAAAGGACTATGCTGTCTCAACTGATCAGCTTTCCGAATTTTATGTCGTCTCTGAACTTGCCAGTAATCTTAGTTTAGCTTCATCAGAAGTTGTTAATGTTAACTACAACTCCCTCACTACTCTTCGTGATTCTGGTCAGGTCTCCACTGAAAAAATGGAAAAACCAATTGCCCCACTCGCTACCAGCTGTCTCAAGGTCGGAGCTATTTCCTACACTGTTCTCGAAGGCGATACAATTGCCTCGATTACTGGCAAGTATGCTGCTTGTGGTGTTACTGAAACCATGGTCCGCTGGTCCAATAATTTCAAAAATACGTATGAGCCAAAAGTGGGTGACGTGATTTATATCCCGTCCCGTGCCGGTTTCGTCTATAAGATTAAAAGTGGTGACACTGTTGATTCGATTGCCGGAAAATATGGGGCAAAAAGTGATGAGATTATTGCTGCAAATAGCCTTGAACTAAATCAAAGTTTAACTGTTGGTGCTTCCATTCTTCTTCCGGACGGAAATCTTCCAGAAGCGGAGCGCCCAGATTATGTTGCTCCTCGCATCACCAATTCTCAGTCTCAAAGCTATACACAATCTGTCTATTATCGTACCTATTGGACTTCTGCTAATCAGATGCCATGGGGCTGGTGTACCTGGTATGCCTGGCAACGTCGTTATGAGCTGGGAGGTGGCTATGTCCTTCCAGGCGGTCTTGGTAATGCCAATACCTGGGATAACGCTCTAGTTTCCAGCTTCCCATCTAGTCGTGGTACCAATCCACAAGCCGGTGATGTTTTCCAGACTGACTCCGGATATTATGGTCACGTAGGTATCGTGGATTCTGTAAACGATGATGGAACTATTACTATTTCTGATATGAACGGTATTGCCGGTTGGGGTCACGTTGGTCGTAAAACCGTCCCTCAAAGTGTTTGGTCAGGCTACCTCTTTATTCATAGCCGTTAAAATGGTAAAATAAGAGTAATATGTTTTGTGATACTGTAAAAGTTAGTCTAAAAGCCGGCAAAGGCGGTAATGGTGCCGTATCTTTTCGTCATGAAATTTACATTAATAAAGGCGGACCTGACGGCGGTAATGGTGGTAAGGGTGGTTCCATTATCTTTGTCGCTGATAAAGATACCAATACTTTAATTGACTTTCGCTTCAATCCAATTTTAACCGCTGAAAATGGCGGCAATGGCTCCGGTACGCGTAGTGCAGGTCGTTCTGGAAAAGATCTCCTAGTTGAGGTCCCCATCGGCACTATTGTTAAGCGCGATGGTCAAGTTATTGCTGATCTCACCTATGACGGTGAAAGGGCTGTTATTGCTAAAGGTGGCGACGGTGGCTTTGGGAATGCTCACTTCAAATCTAGCGTTAGGCAAACTCCAGTTATTGCCGAGGTTGGTGAACCGGGTGATGAATTTGAAGCTGAATTAGAATTGCGTCTCCTTGCGGATGTCGGTTTAGTCGGTTTGCCAAATGCTGGTAAATCAACTTTTCTTTCAGTTGTTAGTAATGCTAAGCCGGAAATCGCAGACTATCCGTTCACGACCCTCACTCCAAATCTTGGTGTCGCTACGATTGACCGCCACGATATTCTAATCGCAGATATTCCAGGTCTCATCGAAGGCGCTGCAGAAGGGAAGGGGCTAGGTCATGACTTTTTGCGTCACGTAGATCGTACGGCGGTTCTTCTCCATCTTGTCGATGTTTATAATAACGACGCCGGTGAAGCTTATCGTATTATTCGTCATGAGCTTGATAAATATTCAGACCTAAGAGATCGTCCTGAAATTGTTGCGCTCACAAAATGTGAAGGTGTAGACCACGATATTATCAATATGCAGGTCGATTCTATTAAGCGATATAATCCTAGTGCTAATATTCTTTCTATTTCTGCCTCTTCTCATCAAGGTATCGATGATTTATTACGCCTCCTATGGCAGGAAATTAAAAAATCGAAAGACCAAAAAAAAGCTCAAGCAGCTCAAACTCCATCTCAAACTGCCGTGGTTGATTTAGGCGATAATCGTTCTGAGGTGCAAAATAGTCAAGCAGATTTGCCTGTCATTTCTCTAAGTACTCAGGAGCTCCGCAATACCTGGTCTGTTACTTTGGATGATGACGGAGTCTATCATGTGACTGGAGAAAAGATTGAGAAATTTGCTAGACGTACCGATCTTTCTAACTATGCTTCCGTCAACCGCCTTCGTGATATTATGAAGAAACTCGGTATTCGCGCCGAACTTACTAACCAGGGCGCTGGTCCTGATTCTCTAATTGAGATCTCCGGCAAGACCTTTACCTTGGTTGAACAGTATTAAATTAACATAATTAAAAAAACACGAGCCCTTATGCAAAAAATACTCCCGAAGGAGTACTTTTCCACTGATGCGCGCCCACCCTGGGGCACATTGTTTTGTTTTAATTCGCTTTTTGTTTTTAATGAAATCTCCACACTCCACTATTTTTGAAGCGGAACCCCGTGAAGCGTATCAGCTTATGCTTACTATATCCAAAAACCTCCAAACTGTCAAGAATATAGTGGCAAAAAATGGTAAAAATCAGTCAGAAAAAGAATAATTCATCCTGTGATATAATTAGTTAAATGGCAAAAGTTAAATTCACAATTATTACACTCTTCCAGGACGCCTTAGCGCCCTATTTGTCGACCTCAATGATGTGGAAGGCTACCAAGAATGATATTGCTGAATTTTCCTTTGTCGATCTTCGCGATTTTGGTCTCGGCCCACATAAATCAGTTGACGACACCCCTTATGGTGGAGGCGATGGTATGCTACTTCGTTGTGAGCCAATATTTGCAGCTATTGAGAAAATCAAACAGGATGATCCTAATGCAAAAGTCATTCTCCCCACCCCAGCTGGCCAGATTTGGCGTCAGTCACTCATTCGCCAATTCGCTGAAAAAATTGAATCACAGGAAGAAAAGCATTTTATTATCCTCTGTCCACACTATGAAGGTTACGATGAGCGTATCTTGACAATAGTTGATTATCAGGTCAGTCTCGGTCACTTTGTTTTAACAGGTGGGGAATTGCCGGCTTTGATTATAATTGACAGTATTGTTCGACTTCTACCTGGTGTTTTAGGTGGAGAAAGTTCTGCCATAATCGAAAGCTTTTCTGAAGGTAATACCATTGAGTATCCACAATATACTAAGCCAGCGGATTTTCGCGGTATGAAAGTTCCAGAAGTTCTATTATCTGGTCATCATGGCAAAATTAAAGAATGGCGCGAGTCTCATCAACGCCCCTCTCATCTATAACACCCTTATAGTTACATGTTATAATAAACCTAATGATTTTATCAGCAGGTTTGGAGGAAATAAAAGGAGTTGGTCCTAAAACTGCCGAAGCACTCCAGAAAAGAGGCTTCCGCACCATTAAGGACTTACTCTACTATTTTCCACGCGCCTACGAAGACTATCAGTCTCAAACCAATATTGCCGACATTAAACCTGGTCGTGTGATTTTGCGTGGAAAAATTCGGAATCTCCGCAATCTTCATACCAGACGTCGCAATTTTGTAATTACTCAAGGCGAGATTTATGATCAGACTGGTGCGGTACGCGTTGTTTGGTATAACCAGCCCTACCGAATTAAAAACTTTGACGAAAATACTACCTACTATTTTACCGGCCAATATGATTTTAAATATAATCGCTATCAAATTGCCGCTCCGTCTGTCGTGACCGCCGATGAAATAGAGCAAAAAATCGAGGGGTTCCAACCGATTTATGCAGCTAAGGGTAGCTTTAACTCCGCCTGGTTTAAAAAGCTTTTTGAAAAATTTCAACCTATTTTACCTCAAATTCCGGATTTACTTCCTCTTGAACATGCACCAAGTTATCTTTTTCAAGGCGCCCGCCGTCAAGCCTTAACGAAAATCCATTTTCCAAAGCAACCGGAGGACGTGGACCAGGCTAAGCAATATTTAGGTTATGAAGAATTATTCGAATTAATTCTTGCCAGTCAGCTTAATAGACAAGAAAATCAGAAATTAAAGGCGGAGCCGCTAGCCTTTGATTTAAGTCTCACTAAGCAATTTCTTTCTTCACTCCCCTTTACTCTCACCGATGCTCAGAAAAGCGCTGCGTGGGAAATTCTTCAAGATCTCACTAGGACCACACCAATGAACCGCCTTCTGCAAGGAGATGTTGGTTCGGGTAAAACGATTGTGGCTGCTCTTGCAGCCTTCCAAGCTATTAAGCAAGGTGCACAGGTGGCAATACTGGCCCCAACCGCTATTTTAGCCTCCCAACATGCTGAAAATCTTGATCATCTACTTGCTCCCTTTGGCATCCGCACCGCTCTTCTTATTGGTGCCACTAAACAAAAAGATCCACTCAAGCTGCAAATTAGAGACGGCAAGATTGACTTAATTGTGGGCACACACGCTATTTTGACCGACGACACTCAATTTTCCCGTCTCTCACTTTGTATTATTGATGAACAACATCGCTTTGGTGTAGCGCAGCGTCAAAAGCTCCTAGAAAAAGTTGCTCTAAACTCTCACTCAAACACCGTCGATGGGCAAAAAATCACTGCACCGCATTTTCTCGCAATGACCGCAACTCCAATTCCTCGCTCATTACAACTTACTATTTTTGGCGACTTGGACGTCTCTCTTATTCAGCAAATGCCAAAAGGCAGGCAGCCGATCATTACAAAAATCATTAGTGAAACTAATACTCGCGAGCTTCTATATCCAGAAATCAAGCAACATCTAGAAGCTGGTGAACAGGTTTATTGGATTTGTCGACTAATTGAGCAAGACGAAGATGAGCCACTGGAAAAAGATCAACACACGGTCAAGGAAGAAATAAAACGTTTAGCTAAAATTTTTCCTGGATATAAACTCGCCATTTTGCATGGCAAGATGAAGCCACAGGAAAAAGATCAGGTTATGAACGACTTTAAAGAACATCGAATCGATGTCTTAATTTCCACAACCGTTGTTGAGGTTGGCGTTGATGTTCCCAATGCTACACAGATCGTTATTATGAATGCTGATCGTTTTGGTTTAGCCCAGGCTCATCAGTTAAGGGGGCGTGTCGGTCGTGGACAGAAAGCCAGTCAGTGCTTCTTGATTACCACCGGCGATAATCCTCCCACCACTCGCCTAAGGGAACTAGAAAAGTCTAGTAACGGGTTCTATCTAGCCGAAGTTGATCTTAAGCTGCGCGGTCCAGGTGAAGTTTACGGCGCAATGCAACATGGTGAATTAGATTTACGTATTGCGAGCCTATCTGACACTGAAATGATTAAAGCTGCAAGAGCTCAAGCACTTAATTTTGCTTCCGATCCGCAAAATATGTTAAAATACAAAGAGCTTAGTCAGTCTATCCAGAAATATCAGCAGCTGACTACTCTAAATTAGTTTTACATCAGAAAGTTATTATGTATTCAACTCTTGCTCTTAATAATAGTAAAAGATCAGGCAATATTGTCGGCACACATCAAAAACTCGACAAGATCGCTCGTAAAATACTACAAAAAAACCTACCTGCACGCGTCTATTTTCCCGATATCAAGGAAATTCTGCTTTTTGAAGGCATGGGTGGCCCAGACGGTTTAAAAAGAAAAAGCCCTGGCGTTGATGAGCCAATGCATTTTATCATTCCTGGTCAAGATGACGGTAAGTTAATTCAATTGATTTTAGATCACCAGTATAATTTGAGGAAAGCTCTTGCCTCGGACAATAAGGTTCGCGCTGCCTTTGAAGCCGGTTGGATGGCACACGCCGTTACTGACGGTTTAACTCCGGCACATCACTTTCCGCTCACCGAAGCGCAGGGTGAATTGATGACAGAAAAAGAATTTATTAAAATTTTTGGTATTCCAGTCAAGGGAATCATGCATGGTCGTAGCTCCTTGGAAACATTACGTAACAACTGGCTTTATTGGGGCGCTAATGGTTATATGAGTAAGCATGTCGCCTTTGAGTATGGCGTTGCTATTACTATGACTGCGCTCCCTGAGAGGGCCGTCACGCCTAAACTAGACAAAAAAGAATTAAAGAATGTTGATTTGAAGCAAGCCTTCTATCGATCTCTTGAGCGGATTGCCTCTCTTAATATGTATGCCAGGTTTCTTGAACAGGGTTGGAATACAGACTTAGCCTTTGAAACCAAAAATATTCTTTTACCAGAGATTGCACGCGCGATTGCTCTCTGTTGGGCGTCTTCTATTCCTGAATTAACCGATCCTACCAAGTAGCTTTGTGGTAAAATAAAAGCATGAAAAGTGCACGCGAAATCTTCCATCAGGGGAAATTCACTAATGTTAAGATTACTTCCGGACTCTTCCGTGGACGCGAACTTAAGGCTCCGCAAAATGGCGTCACACATCCGATGGGTTCTCGCGAAAAATTAGCCCTTTTTAATTCGTTAGGCGACAAGATTAAAGATAAGATTATCCTCGACGTCTTTGCTGGTACTGGTGCCCTTGGTCTTGAAGCCCTTTCTCGTGGCGCTTCGCATGTTACATTTATTGAGGCTGATAAAAAAGCTGCTGAAATCTTAAAACAGAACGCCATTGTTCTTGGCGTCTTTAAACAGGTGCGTATTTATAATACAAAAGCGGAAAAAATTGACTTCGATAGTCCATTTGATATCGTCATTGCAGATCCGCCTTATGAGTATTTTCACGACCTGCCATTATCTGTTCTTGATCGTCTTGCTAAAACCGCCAGCGAATATTTCATTTTATCTCATCCCTCCGATTTTGATCCTCATGCTATTGACGCCGAGTTGCTTTCAACCAAAGCCTACGCTGGTTCTCGTATTACAATTTTTCGCCCCCACGAAGTTTAGTTCCTCTTTACAATAATCTCTAAATATCGTATAATATCAACCAATAAATTGTAAAAAATCTCGAGGTGGTGTCGAAGATTGTGGAGAATTATCATGCGAAATCAAGACGCTAACCGCCCACAGCGTATCAAAATCATTATCATCACTATTATTGCTGCAGCTATCATTTTTATTTTTGGTGCATGGCTGATCACTTCAGCTATTAAAAGCGTAGAAAAGAAACAGCAAGCTAGCTCAGAGCAGAACACAACTACTCAGAAAGATGAGAAAACCGCTGACAATAAAGCCGCTGAACAGTCTAACTCAAGCAATAGTAAAACTACTGGTAGTTCATCAGCCTCTACTAATACTGGTGTCTCCTCAAATAAGCCGGGCGTAAACACAACTTCCCCTGCATCGCAGTATCCTGTAAATCAGCAAAATAATACCTCGAATACTTCTACTACTGATCTTCCTACCACTGGTCCCGAAGATCTTCTTCCTACCGCCCTTCTTATTGGTATTGCTAGCTATCTTTTCTTCAAGAATCGTGAAATCAAGGCAAAATTAGCTCTCCAAAATTCCTAAGATTGTGTTATAATTAACACAGGCCCGAGTGGTGAAATTGGTATACACGTATGCCTTAGGAGCATATGCCTCGTGCGTGCTGGTTCGAGTCCAGTCTCGGGCACCAACCGAAATTATTTAGTTTATGCATTGTTTAATGGATGCCTTGTAGGTCTCTTTCGTCTGAAAGAGACCATTTTTTAATTTCTATTGCATTTCGGATTTTCGCAAGCACATTTCGCGGGGTACACTTTGAGACTGTTTCACTTGAGTCTCCTCTAGGTCTTGGGACTCTTTTTTATAAAACCGTGCAGGAATCTCCGTCAAAAAAACAAAACATCATCATCAGTTAGAGGATATACATTATAACCCTTAGACTCCAGCCTTTTAGTTGCTCTTCTTATGTGCTCAAAATATTTTTCCTTATGCGCATGTGGGATTATTACATCTCTAAAGAATCCCATTCCATCAAAGTTATCTAATTTGGGCGCCAGGCTCGGATCATCAAATTCTTCCGCACCTTCAATGGTTGGACAGCAAATAATGGAGCCAGCGCTGGAGCCAATATATATGACACCTTTTGATACGAATTCTTTTATAATCTTATCCGCTCCACTTTCTTTAAGTTTTTCCATCAAATAAAATGTATTTCCGCCCGCGACTAAAATAATATCAGCCCCATCGATCATTTCGCGAATCTCTTCTTCGTTTTTATTTGTCACATCCATTTCGACGACGTCGAGACCATAATTTTTAAGTGCAATTTTATCAGCCTCAACAAAATCCTTATTCTCATATAGATCACCAGCAGTTGGAATAAAAACCGCTTTCTTCCCGATAAAATCACGGCCTTCATGTTTAATTATTTTCCCCATAGTAATCATAGCGTAAGACGCAAGATATAGCCTCATAATCACTCCTTGTTTTTAACTACTCATTTAATAATGTCCGTTTTTTGAGCTCCTTCAATAATTTTAATAACCTCTCGAGAATACCTTTTTAAATTGTGTAGAAAAGTTTTGCCCCATATTTTTATAAATTAGACTTTTAACACCATTTCTAAATCATGACGAAGAAAACCGTTTCTTTCGTAAACACTAATGGCATGAATATTATCGGATAAAACTAGCAGTCTGATACTATTGCATCCTTCAGACTTAAAATATTCTTTCATCTTGTTTATCAGCTCTTGACCAACACCACTACCTCTATATTCTGGCTTTACAAACAATAAACCAATCCAACCATCTTTTGATGGGTTATGCGACAAATCATAAATTTTATCCTCGCCTTTTTTATGTTCGATTATTACACCTTGAATAAAGCCAACAACTTTACTATTTTCTTCCGCAACAAAAATCTTACCATTCATATTTTTGACGTCATCTAGCATTTTCTGCATATAGCGATGAGCGTCGTCCATATCTTTGTATGATAGCGATTCATGCGTTTGATCGATTTCTGAAAAATATTTCTGAAGTTCGAACTGCATCCTGTCTATATCTTCTCGATCTTTGACATCCATTTCTCTTATCATTTTTTCTCCTTTCATTTTGGTCTCATGGAAAACGAAGTTGTTTACGACTTTGACATTAAAATATTATTTTATTGCTTATATTATATCTTTCTATTGTGCCACTAGTTGTATAATTCATTAACAATGGAAGCTCTAAAGGGAGCTTCAATGATGAGTTTTTAACAAAAAGGAGAAAAATGAACCAAGAATTAGAATTGGAATTAATGTTTTTAGTAAAAAGAATGCCAGATGAGATTAAGTCAGTCGAGCCAGTACGTATAGTTGATATTTATATTCCTGATACGTCGGAATATTCACACCTTAGGCTACGTCAAAAAGGTGAAAAATTTGAAATAACTAAAAAAATGCCTGTCGTAAAAGGAGATGCTTCCGAACAAATTGAGCAGACAATACCACTAACAAAAGAAGAATTTATAGCATTAGCTAATTGTAGTAAAAAACGGGTGTCTAAAGATAGATATAATATATCAATTGAAAGTAAAATGGCTGAAATTGATGTTTTCACTAATGAATTAGAAGGCCTCGTGTTAATGGATTTTGAGTTTATTACAAAAGAAGAGAAATCAGCCTTTGAAATTCCAAGTATAGCGTTAGCTGATGTAACGCAAGAAGATTTTATAGCTGGAGGGTTATTGGCTGGTAAAACATATAATGATATCGTGCCTGAATTAGAACGGTTTAATTATAAGAAAATAGGATAATCATAATAAGTGAAGATTCACTTTAGACAATTAGTAGGATACTTATAGTAAACTAGCTAGTTTCTAGATGATTATTTTAGATAAAGGATCGTGTGAAAGCACGATTTTTATGTATTCTAAGATACTTGTTAACCTCTAATATTATGTTATAATAACAAAACATTGAATAAAAGTACTTTACAAAAGTCTAGTCTCTACTTTTTTCTTTACTTCTGTGACTGATTATCTCTACTAATAAACTTATTCTAGTGGGCATAATCAGTCGCAGAAGAAAAAAGCTTCTTCTGCAGAATTTTTGGCGGTATATAGCCGCAGAAGGAGTTAATATGAAGAAAAAAATATTAGGAATGGTCATTGACTTGATAGAAAATCAAATTTATAATCACAACAAAAACGTAAAGAGTTATTCATCAAGAAGATACAACGTCTTCTTTGATGATGGCTCCGTTCTCAGCCTTTGGGAACAGGGAGATAGTTGTCCTTCCGGAAACGATGGATGTAACTACGGGTACTGGTCCTGGCATGAGGGTGTAGATATAAGCTTTAACTGGCAGATGCAACCAATTGAAGTAAATATCTTAGAAGCCCTCAGGGGGGACAAGGAAGCAGTCAAAGTTGTTCTTGATAATGGTGATTTGATCGCCTCAGCTGACAAATACGGATCGGATGAGTATTATCCATCAGGGTTTGCTCAGGCCGGTTTTGAAGTCATGAAACCAAAGAGGTTGGCGTGGTTTATCACCGATCTTGAAACCTTTAAGGAGCAGGATAAGCCAGTGGACGAGCCAGACTCTTACGATCTTTCCTTATCAAAGCAGCTTGCTGAGGATGAGGATGTTGTAAAGTTCGAGAGCCAAGATACTGCGGCTTTCAGTCAGGCAATTGCCATTTTTGGAACGGAGGCGGACTTTAGAAAAGTTGAGACAATCTTGGGTAGCAACGTGCACCTCATCGAGGTTAAGTGTATAAACCAAACTCTTGTCTTTGACTAGTATTATACCCAGGGTAAACCCCTGGGTTTTTCATTTATCAATAGAGATTTTAAATTATAATAAGTATATGACAACACACTATATGAATCTTCAACCCCGCTATTTTAATTATATTAAGAGTGGCACCAAACGTATCGAGCTTCGACTTAATGATGAAAAACGTAGACAGCTTCAACTTGGCGATACATTAGTTTTTAGTAACCCCGAAGGGGAATCACTTTTAACCAAAATAACTGGCTTATTGTACTATCAGGATTTCGTATCTCTATTTCAAGATTTTCCTATCGAACTTCTTTCAGATGTTACAATGTCTAAAACTGAGTTATTAAACGTTCTTAATGAATTCTATCCAGCAGAAAAACAGCGTCATTACGGTGTTCTCGGAATCAGAATCGAACTGTAACTAGTGATATAATAAAAATATGCCCTTGTTTGAGTTACAGAGTAAATTTGCCCCCACGGGTGATCAGCCGACTGCAATCCGGCAGCTTACTGATGGTCTTAAAAAAGGCATTCGCGAGCAAACCTTACTTGGCGTGACCGGTTCTGGTAAAACCTTCACTATGGCAAATATTATCCAGAATCTCCAGAAGCCAACTTTGATCTTGGCTCACAACAAGACTCTAGCGGCTCAACTCTACTCTGAATTTAGAGAATTCTTCCCGAAAAACGAGGTGCATTATTTTGTTTCTTATTTCGACTATTACCAACCTGAAGCCTACATTGCCAGTACTGATACTTATATTGAGAAAGATTCGGCAATCAATGATGAAATTGATCGTCTTCGTCATGCTGCCACGGTTGCTCTCTTGACTCGGCCCGACACTATTATTGTGGCTTCGGTTTCCTGCATTTATGGTATCGGATCTCCTGATCACTATGTCGAAATGTCACTTCCCCTAATCAAAAAACAGGGGATTTGGCAAATTATGGAGCTCAGCGAGTTGGCTAAGGCCTCAATGGGACGGCTCCACTCTCCATCTTTAGTCAACACGGCAACCCAAAGCTCAAACTCGCTGAATCAAACCAACTTCATTATTTATCTCATTGCCATGCAATATCATCGTAATGATCTTGCGTTCGAAAGAGGGAACTTTCGCGTGAAGGGTGATACGATTGATCTTTTTCCAGCTTCTGGTGAAGTGGCTTATCGCTTTGAGTTTGCCTTTGATACCTTAGAGTCTGTAAAAATTATCGACCCCCTCACGGCTGAAGTCCTTGAAAAACCTGAACAAGTTCATATTTTTCCAAACACCCATTACGCTACTCCTCGTGATCAACTCTCTCGGGCCATTGATACGATTGAGACTGAATTTGACAGTAGATTAAAATATTTTGAGGCAGAACATAAATATCTGGAAGCGCAACGTCTATCCCAGCGCACCAAGTATGACCTAGAAATGCTCAAAGAAACTGGTTTTGTTAAGGGGATTGAAAATTATTCAAGACATCTGGATGGACGTAAGGCTGGTGAGCCACCTGCCACACTTCTAGATTTCTTTCCTGATGATTTTCTGCTACTAGTTGATGAATCACATATGACTCTGCCCCAAGTTCGGGGTATGTATAACGGAGACCATGCCAGAAAGACTACTCTTGTCGATTATGGTTTTCGTCTGCCAAGTGCCTTAGATAACCGACCACTAACTTTTGATGAATTTGAAAAACATATCCACCGTGCAGTCTATGTTTCAGCCACTCCAGGTAAGTATGAGTTAGAAGTTTCTCCTGCTCCAGCCGAGCAGGTGATTCGCCCCACAGGTCTGCTCGATCCTGAAATTGAAGTTCGTCCCACGGATGGGCAAATTGATGATCTGATGGCAGAGGTCGAAACCCGCATTCAAAAAAATCAGCGCGTCATTGTTACGACTCTCACAAAGCGCATGGCCGAGGATCTTTCGGACCATCTTAAGGATCACGGTATAAAAACCGCCTACATTCATTCCGAAATAGATACTTTAGAGCGAGGTGATATCTTAAGGGATTTACGCACGGGTATTTATGACGTTCTAGTCGGTATTAATCTTCTACGTGAAGGTCTTGATCTCCCAGAGGTTTCACTAGTTGCTATTCTGGATGCAGATAAAGAAGGCTTCTTGCGTTCTGAATCTGCCTTAATTCAAACCATTGGTCGTGCGGCTCGCCATGAAGAAGGTCATGTGATTATGTATGCTGACAATATTACGGAAAGTATGGAGCGGGCCATTACTGAAACCGATCGTCGTCGCGATATTCAGATGAAATATAATCACGAACACAATATAGTTCCGCACAGTATCAAGAAGGAAATTTCTTTGGGACTTCGTGCAGTTATTCCAGAAAAGGCCAAAGAAAATAAACTTGATCTTAAGAAAGTACCAAAATCAGAATTTAAGATTCTTGTTAAAGAATTAACTGAACAAATGCAACTCGCTGCAGCTAATTTAGAGTATGAAAAGGCTGCTGAAATTCGTGATATGATAGAAAAAATCCGAGACGAAGAAGAAAAAAGGAAGAGCTAATGTTTAAAATTTTAATTATTGAGGATGATAAAGGTATCAGAGAAGGGCTCTCGGAGCTTTTACTAACCTCAAATTACCTGCCTTTAGTTTTGGATATGAATAATATCTCGGTGGAAAAGATTCAAGAACTTTCGCCAGACCTCATCCTGCTGGATATTAATTTACCAGGCATCAACGGCCGTGATTTTGTGCGTGAAATTAGAAAAAGCCTTAATACACCAGTTATTATGGTTACTAGTCATAATACCGAGATGGACGAAGCACTTGCCATTAGTTATGGTGCGGATGACTTCATTACTAAACCGTATAATCCCACAATTTTACTACTCCGTATTGCGGCAATCTTGAGACGTTCTAATCTTGCTTCAGAAATTAAAACTTACCGAAACTTACAAATTGATCTCAAAAAAGGCACCATTACTTCAACAAAAAAACATAAAAAAACCATCGAACTCACTAAAAATGAGCTTCTAATTTTCCGAACCCTGTTATATAACCAGGATCGGATTGTTTCGCGTAATGAACTGATGACTGAACTCTGGGACAACTGTGAATATATTAACGATAATGCTCTTACCGTTAATATCAGTCGTCTGCGTGATAAATTAGAGAAACTGGGTGAAACATCAACTATTGAAACCAGAAAGGGTTTGGGTTACCTCCTCGCCAAATAGGTATGAAATTTAAAGATTATATCACTGATCATCTCGTTATTCTCTTAGTTAATCTTGTCGCTTTTCTTTTAATTCAATATCTCTTTTTGATGTTTTCAATTTCACCAGAATTGAATATCTTCATTACTTTTATTCATCTTATTGTTTTTACTACATGTTTTCTTTATCCATATTTTAAAAAAGTTCGTTTCCATCAAGTAATTTGTGAACAGTTAGATATGATAGATCAAAAAACCTTGGTGCACGAATTGATTAGCCCTAAAACCAATGAAGAAAGACTTTTTCATCAAGAAATCTCCGAGTTGAATCGCTATATGATTGACCAAATCAACCAATATAAAATCAAATTTGAAGATTTTAAGGAATATCTTGAGCTCTGGGTTCACGAAGTGAAATTACCTATTTCCGCCCTCCGTCTAAGTCTCGCTCAGGCAAAACTTCAAAACAAACAATCACTTTTTTTGGAATTAGACCGGCTCGACGATTATGTTAACCAGATTCTTTACTTAGTCAGGTCTGAACATGTGGAAAAAGACTATCAGATCTCTGAATCAAATCTCTCGGAAATTATTAAGCGTGTTGCTCTTAAAAATCAAAGTATTATTATCGATAGCCACATTGATTTCGAGGTTAAAAATGTTGATAAAACTGTCGAAACCGACCCTAAGTGGTTAGAGTTTATTCTTAATCAAATTCTCGCTAATAGTATCAAATATCGTAAAAAGAAGTTCCCCAAAATTCAGATTTACACTGAGGAGACTCCAAAATCAATTGTTTTGCATATTTTTGATAATGGAATCGGTATTCCTTCTTCAGACCAATCTCGTATTTTCCAGAAAGCTTTCACTGGTCATAATGGACGTCTTTTTGATTTTGATCAGAAAAAAATAAATCTCATGGCAGAAACTAGCAATAAAAGTACTGGCATGGGTCTCTATATCGTTAAAAAATTAATTGAGAAACTTGGACATCGTATCTCCGTCTGTTCAATTGAGTGTCAATACACCGATATCATGATTGCATTTGCGAAAAATGATTATTACAAAAATGTAAGAAATCGTAATATTAAAAGCGCGACAGAATAATCGATATTCTATAAACTTGAGATAACAAGAAAATCTTGTTGGAAAGGAAAAAATGAAAGAATTACTAAAAATTGAGAAAATCGAGAAGTATTACGGGAACCGCTCGAGTATTACGAAGGCGGTTGATAATATTTCTTTTGAGGTGGATAGTGGTGAATTTGTGGCTATTATGGGCGCAAGTGGCTCGGGTAAGACCACACTTTTAAATCTTATCTCTACCATTGACAAGGTCACCTCTGGACATATTTATGTAGCTGGTACGGATATTACTAAACTAAAAGGTAACGACCTTAATCGTTTTCGTCGTGAAGAATTAGGATTTATTTTTCAGGATTTTAATCTGCTCGATAATCTGACCGCCTACGAAAATATTGCACTTGCTCTTTCTATTCAAAACATTAAAGCCGTTGATATTGAACCACGTGTCAAAAAAGTTGCCACCGATTTGGATATTCAAAACATCTTACAAAAATATCCATACCAGCTCTCTGGTGGACAGAAACAGCGTGTGGCATCCGCCCGTGCTATCATTACTGATCCAAAACTAATTCTCGCTGATGAGCCAACTGGTGCACTTGATTCAAAATCTTCTAGGATGTTACTTGAACGTTTTGACTACTTAAATCAAGAGCTCGGCGCCACCATCCTTATGGTTACCCATGATGCTTTTACTGCCAGCTATTCTTCCAGAGTGATTTTCATCAAAGACGGCCAAATTTTTAACGAGATTCATCGTGGTAAGAATTCGCGAAAAGAATTTTTCGATCAAATTATCGACGTCATGACTCTACTAGGTGGAGATCTTAGCGATGCTCTTTAAACTCTCTTTTCGTAATATTATTCGTAGTATGAAAGACTACGCCATCTATTTCTTTACCCTCATTCTCGGTGTTGTTATCTTCTACGTTTTTAATGCTATTGGCACACAAACTTCTATGATGAAGTTAAGTAATTCCACTCATGATGTTGTTAAACTTCTTGTTAATGTCTTATCAGGTGTCAGTGTGGTGGTTGCCGGCATTCTTGGCTATCTGATAATTTACGCCTCTAGATTTTTGATTAAACGTCGCAATAAAGAATTTTCTATCTACCTTACTCTTGGTATGAGTAAGCGTAAGATCTCTCTCTTACTTTTCTTCGAGACCCTCTTTATTGGTCTACTTTCTCTAGTGGCTGGTCTCGCCATCGGTGTTGTCTTATCACAGTTAATGAGTGTGTTTGTCGCCAATCTATTTGAAGCTGATATGTCGAAATTTCAATTCGTCTTTTCCAGTGAAGCTTGTCTAAAAACCATCGCCTATTTTGGGATAATCTATCTTTTGGTGATCGCTTTTAATACCATCATGATCAATAAGCTCAAGATTATTGATCTGATTCAGGCTAGTCGAAAATCCGAAAAAGTACGTTTAAAGAATCCTGTTGTTTGTATTATCATTTTCTTCCTTGCTGCTACAATTTTAGGCTTCGCTTATTATCAAGTTACCGTTAATTACCTTACTTTTCTCTCTAACCCTTCGATGTTTACGCAGGTCATGGGTGCTGGAATTCTCGCAACTTTCTTGCTTTATTGGTCATTTTCTGGTCTTATCATGAAATTGATTACTGCACGCAAAAAGCTTTATTATAGAGGTCTGAACAGCTTCACATTTAGACAGATTAGTAGTAAGGTTAATACCACTGTTGCCTCCATGAGTGTCATTTGTCTCATGCTCCTCTTTACTATCTGTACCCTTTCTAGTTGTTTATCTATCCGTGAAACTTCCAAAAAACAACTTGAATATGCCACTCCTGTCGATGCTGTTGTTTCATACCGGAATAACGATAATTCAAAATGGGAAGAATCCAATTCTGAAGAAGATAAAGATGATCCTGCTCTCAAGGCTTGGAAACAAAAAATGGCAGTCAAGTACGAAAATGACTCTAAGGCGAGCATCGAGGATATTATCAAGACTAATCCAGGTCTATGGGATAGCCTCAAAGACCAAACTTCATTTAATACCTATAGCCTCTCCAAAAAGATAGAAAATGGTGGGCTTGATCTTAATGCCGTGTTGAATCAAAAATCTCTTCAAAAGATGGCTGAAATGACTAACGGTCACGCTAATGGAATGTATGTCTTAAGGATCATCTCAGTTTCAGATTACAATAAGATCGCCAAGCTGTATCACTTCGATCAATACAAATTAAACCCTGATCAGTATTTTATTCTATCTGACTTCAAGAAAATGGAGGAAATTTACAATATTTCCCTGAAAGATGGGCATAAAATCAAGATAAACGGAAAAACCTTATCACCAAAATTTGACCATAACAAGCAAGGTTTTATCGAGCCATCCAATACAAATGGCAATATGGGAATTCTCGTTGTTTCTGACGAAGTCACCAAGACTTTAGCAAAATATGAGAACTTCATGGCCGCAAACTATAAGACTAATGATAAAAATAAAACTGAACAGTTGGATAAAGATTTGCGTCGCGTCATTACTGGCAACGAAAATGATTATATAAAAATTACTTCCCCGCGTTTTTATAGTATACAGACCAAAAATCAGATAATCGCCATGTCGGTAGGTCTTCAGGCTATTGCTACCTTCCTTGGCTTGTATCTTGGCATCATCTTCCTCATCTCCAGTGCTGCAATTCTTTCACTCAAGGAATTATCTGAGTCTTCTGATAATCGCGATAAGTATATGGTTCTAAGACGTCTAGGTGCGGATGAGAAAATGATTAACCGTGCCCTCTTTCGCCAGATTGCTATCTTTTTCGCTGCTCCGCTCTTTCTAGCAATCATTCATTCGATCTTTGGCCTAACTTTCGCCATTAAGGTCCTCAGCTTCATCGGCACTGAAGGATTAGCTTTGTCAATCATCTTGACCGTTGTCTTCCTCGTTGCTATTTATGGCGGTTACTTCCTCCTCACCTACCTCAGCAGCAAACGAATTATTTCTGAAAAACAACTACGCCGCGATTAATAGTTTTATTGACAATATAGAGAAAGGTAGTAAAACATAAAAATAATCCTTAAAAAGATTAGTATTTTACTGAGGGGGGGTGAAGAATGTGTCAAGTGGTAGTATTTGTAAATATACAGGAGTAAGAAAAAAGAGTGTCCATGCTGGAACTGTCAAAGAAAAAGAAATAATGCAGAACATCGTTCTGGTTATAAAAATCCTTTGTCAGCTCATCAAGATTCAAGAAAAGTACACGATACTAAAGGAAAAATAACCACGGACGAAATGGATGGTAAAACATCTAGCCCCTCGCAAGAGGGGTATTTTTTGTTATAATCATATTATGAATTACAAAATAATTCTCGCGAAAAATATAAAATATTCTGATATTCAGTCAGAAAACAAAATTGCATTTATACTAGATAGTAATAATCAGCTTCCAACTTTTGACTCCCAGGGAGGTGTAAGACGTCAATTTGAAGAGCTTTTTAAAGCAAAAATTTGTTTTGGTTATATTTTTCTTCAAGCAAAAAACGAAAATGCTATTTTTGCATCAGCAAAGATAAAAAAACTTCCAAGAAATTGGCACTATGTCCCATATTCGAAGCTAAATAAGAACAACTGTAAGGATTTTGATATAATACATCGCGCCATGCAGAAGCTCGGCTATATCTCTGATTTTCTGATATAATTAAGCTATGAAAAATACACGCGAGGATATCTTGCACTTAGCAAAACTTTCTAATTTATCCCTCGAAGAGACAGAAGTAGAAGGCTTGCAGCGAGATTTAGATAATATTGTTAATTATATTTCACAACTAGATGAGTTAAACACTGACGGTGTTGAACCAACTTATCAGGTTTTTGAAATGGAAAATGTCTGGCGAGAGGATGAAATCAAACCACAAGATGCTTCCAGGGAACAGCTTTTAAGTCTAGCTCCTGCTTCAAGGCAAGACATGATTCAAGTGCCAAAAGTACTTTAAATTATTTAATTACCTAATATTTCAGAAATTAAAAAAGGAAGACCAAAATGAAGATTGCAAATAAGCAAATTTCTGCCGTTAGTCTGGTGAAGGAAGCCTTTGAAAAAGCTCGCCAGTTTGCAAAATATAATATCTTTGTTTCGCTAGCAGACGAAGAGAAAGCCCTAAAGAAGGCTGAAGAAATTGATAGGAAAATCGCCGCTGGCGAAGAAGTCGGACCGCTGGCTGGTGCACCCTACGCTTTAAAGGATAATTTCTTAAGTAAAGAGGGAAATACTACTGCCTCCGCAAAAATTCTTGAGTCATTTCATTCTCCAATCGATTCTACTACTGTCAAGAAGCTCGAAGAAGCTGGCGCAATCATGATTGGTCGCACCAATCTTGACGCCTTTGCTCACGGCTCTTCGACCGAAAATTCCTACTTTGGTCCATCTCATAACGCCAAGGATTTTGAACGCGTTCCTGGTGGTTCTTCCGGTGGCTCCGCCGCAGCTGTTGCTCTTGATATTGTTGAATTTGCTACGGGTACAGATACCGGCGGCTCCATTCGTCAGCCAGCTTCGTTTAACGGCGTTTATGGCTTTAAGCCAACCTATGGTACAATTTCTCGTTATGGTGTTGTGGCAATGGCTTCTAGTACCGACTGTATTGGTTTCTTTACTAAAAACGCGGAGGATATGGATCTTTTAATGTCGATCTGTGCCGGCCAAGATGAAAAAGATCTTACTATCTTACCTAGTTTCTATAACCACGAAGAGCAAAAATATTTTGTTCCGGAAATTGCCCCTAAAAGCGCTAAGATTGGTATCATCAAAGATTTTAAAAATGACTCGATTGATCCCGAAGTTCAACGTGTTTTAGATTCTCAGGTTGAAAAACTTAAGGCGGCTGGACATCAGATCGTCGAGCTAGAGATGCCAATTCTTAAGTATGCTCTCGCCGTCTATTATATTGTTGTGCCAGCAGAGGTTACTTCAAATCTTTCACGCTACGACGGTATTCGTTATGGTTACCGTTCAGAACATGCTAATAATCTAAGTGAAGTATTTGGCCTCTCACGCAACGAAGGATTTATGCCAGAGAACAAGCGTCGCATCATGATTGGTAACTTTGTTCTCAGTTCTGGCTTCTATGATGCCTATTTCAAAAAGGCCGAGCAGGCTCGTACCCTCATTATTGAGGAGTATCAAAAAGCTTTTGAGCAATGTGATTATCTCCTCACTCCTGTTTCGCCATCCCCAGCCTTTAAGCTCGGCGAGAAGGCTAGTGATCCTGTTGCAATGTACTTCGAAGACGTTATGAGTGTACCAATTAATCTTGCTGGACTGCCAAGTCTCGCCTATCCTGCCGGTGAAAGTCAGGATACCAAGATGCCAATTGGTCTGCAGTTTATTGGTCAAAGACGCAGCGATAAGAGTATTTTAGATTTTGCTAAATATCTCGCTAAGGAGTTAAATTAATGCCATATTCGACACTGATTCTTCTAATTGCAATCTTAATTGTCGGCGTTTTTGTCTTTATCGCCATCTCTTCTACTGGTCGCCGCAGCCACCGCTTTGATGTTGAAGACTATCAAACTAGGTTTTTAAAAATTGAAAATTCTCTAACTCGCGACAATAAATTATCTTATAACGCAGCCGTTATTGAGGCAGACAAACTACTCGATCGTGCTCTTATGGAACTTGGGGTGCCAGGAAAAACCATGGGAGAAAGGCTGAAGGCTTCCAGTACGCGTTTTACTCAGCTCAACTCTGTTTGGTATGCTCACAAACAACGTAATCAAATTGCACACGAGCAAGATTTTAATTTAGAGTATAATCAAGCTAAGCATGCCTTAGCGAGTTTTCGTCAGGCCTTAAAAGATCTAGGAGCAATTTAATTGGAGAAACTATGACTGAACAAAAATATGAAATCACCGTCGGTATCGAGTGCCATGTACAGCTCGCTACCAAAACTAAACTCTTCTCTGAAGTCGACAATGATGCGAGAGGAAAAGAGCCGAACTCTTGCGTTTCACCCGTAGAATATGCCCTACCTGGCATGTTACCACGCTTAAATCGTGAAGCTGTTAATATGGCAGTACGAGCCGGACTTGCGCTTAATTCTAAAATTAACCTTCTTTCACGTTTCGATCGTAAGCATTATTTCTATCCAGATTCTCCAAAGGGTTATCAGATTACTCAGATGTATCAACCAATCATCGGTGCTGGCTATGTCGAGCTTCCAAATGGTAAGCAAATCCGCATTGAGCACGCTCATCTTGAAGGTGATGCAGGTAAGTTGAATCATTTCGATAATTATTCCCTCGTAGATCTTAACCGTGCTGACACTCCACTCATTGAAATCGTTTCTATGCCAGATATCCATACTGCTCATGATGCCCATGATTATTGTAAGGAGCTTTGGCGCCTAATGACCTTTGCCGGAGTTTGTTTTGGTGACCTTTATAACGGTAATATGCGTTTTGACGTCAATATTTCTCTAGCCGAGAAGGGAAGTAAAACCCTTGGCAAACGTGCTGAGATTAAAAACCTTAATTCTTTCCGCTCCGTCGAACGTGCCATCGAGTATGAATACGAAAGGCAGAGTAAAATGCTTGACGCTGGGGAAGTTATTACTCAAGAGACTCGTGGTTGGAATGATACCACTGGTAAGACTACTTCTCAGCGCTCTAAGGAAGAAGCTCAAGATTACCGCTATATGCCAGAGCCAGATCTTCCACCAATCAGATTAACAGAGGAGCAGGTAAAGAAAGAACGCGAGGCTATGCCGTTACTTCCTGCCGACTACCGTAACACCCTCGGTATGATTATTCCACAAGAGATCTTGGAAATTCTCCTTGATTATAAACAGTTAGTTGACCGTCTAGCTGACCTTAAGACCGAGTATGATATTCATGGCATTGATAAAGAAACCAGCAAAGCTGCCATCCTAAAAATTTCCAACCTCTTTACTTCGGTGCTTCTAGCCGAAGAAAATAGTAGTCTCTTAAACGATCCGATGCCAAGCGTGAAACAATTAATGGATCTAAGCTCCATGATTGCTAAAAATGAACTCTCAAGTACTAGTGTTAAGGAAGTCTTTCTCCGCTTCTTCACGCCAGAAATGCATTTTAAAGAAGCTAGGGCTATTGCTAAAGAACTCAATCTTATTCAAGAGAACGATCTCGGCGCCGTTGAAAAAATTGTCGATGAGGTCATTGCTGATCCAAATAATGCTCAGGCCGTGGCTGACTTTAAAGCTGGGTCAGAAAAAGTTCTCGGATTTCTAGTCGGACAAGTCATGAAAGCCTCTCGTGGTAAGGCAAACCCAAGTATGGCACAAGATATTTTACGTAAAAAACTCGCCTAAAACATAAGAGTTATGCTAGAATAGTAGTACAAAAATTCAAGACCACAAGAAAGAACAAAATGAAACTATATACAAATGAAATTGTTTTTCGTGGTCATCCTGATAAGGTCTGTGACCAAATTAGCGACGCCTTACTTGACGCCTTTTTGCAGGGAGACAAGCATTCTCGTTGTGGAATTGAGGTTATGGGTGGTAAAGGTAAAATCTTTATTACCGGAGAAGTCACTTCGAATGCCGAGGTGGATGTTCAAAAAATCGTCATGCGCGTACTAAAAGATGTTGGCTATATTGATCAAAATAATCGTGCAATTAATGTTGTCGAATCAGGAGACTCAAAGGATATTAAAATTATCAATAATCTAGGCAAGCAAAGTCATGATATTGCACTCGGCACTAATGATGAAGTTGGCGGTGCTGGTGACCAAGGTATGATGTTTGGGTTCGCTTGCGACGATACTCCGGAATATAAACCTGTCGCCATGCATTTACTCCAGGAATTTTCAAAATTCTATGACCAACTTCGGATAAAAGATCAAAGATTTTTGCCAGACGGCAAGACTCAAATCACTGGTGTCTATGATCGTAAAATGCATCTCAAGAAGATTAAAGACTGGACGATCAGCTATCAAAATACTGAAGAAGATCGTGCTGAAACTGATCAAATCTTAATCGATAAAGCTAAGGAATTAGCTGCTCAATTCGGTTTGAAAATTGAAAAATTCTGGGTCAACCCAACGGGCAAGTTTCTTATCGGTGGTTTTCAAGGTGATGCCGGTCTTACTGGTCGTAAGATTGTGGTTGATAGTTACCAATCTTTTGCTCCAGTCGGTGGTGGCGCCTTCTCTGGTAAGGACCCGTCCAAGGTGGATCGTTCTGGTGCTTATAAAGCTCGCGAAATTGCTATTCACTATCTTAAAGAATATCATTTATCTCGCTGTGAAGTCCAGCTCTCATATGCCATCGGTATTGCCGAACCTTTAGCTATCTATATTCTAGGTGACGGCAAAAGTCTTGAACCAGAAAAATCTTTGTATGCCGAATGTACTCCGAAACAAATGATTAAAGACCTTGGACTTCTGGATAAGCACTTTGAAGATACTGCTAAGTTTGGTCATTTCTAAAGTACAAGTAAAGCCTTGCGATTTGTATCAGATAAGTAGATCTTAATTCTAAAATACAACTTTATTTTTAACAGATAACATGGTAAAATATCACCAACGTCTTTTTGCCGTAATTTAATTGGCAAAACACCGTAAGGAGACAATAAATAATAACTAAATAAGGAAATTCATGGCTACTGACAATCATGATTTAGCAAAGCTTCGCAATATCGGTATCATTGCCCATATTGATGCAGGTAAGACCACAACCTCCGAGGCAATTCTTTACCGTACAGGTTTGAAGCACAAAATCGACCTCGTTAAAGGTGACACTGGTGGCGCAACAACTGACTGGATGGAGCAGGAAAAAGAGCGTGGTATTACTATTACTTCCGCCGCTGTTACCGCAACCTGGAAAGGTCATAAAATCAATATTATTGATACCCCAGGACACATTGACTTTACTGCCGAGGTGGAGCGTTCACTTCGCGTGCTCGATGGCGCTATTACTGTCTTTGATGGTAAGATGGGTGTCGAGGCACAGTCTGAAACTGTTTGGCGCCAAGCTACCAAATATGGCGTTCCACGTATCTGTTTTATTAACAAAATTAACCAAATCGGTGGTGACTTCTATAAATCTCTCGAATCTATCCATAAGCGTCTTTCAAAAAACGCTGTTGCTATTCATCTCCCAATTGGTTTTGAAAAGGATGTCTGCGGTGTTGTTGACCTCATCGACATGAAGGCCTATACCTATAAAGAATACGCAGACCATTCATTAACCGTTGGTGAAATTCCAGCCGATATGCTTGATAAAGCTAAGAAAGCTCGTGCTCTTCTTGTTGAGGAAGCTGTTGCTGCAGATGAAGATTTGATGAATAAATACTTCAATCAGGGTGAAGAAGCTATTACTGAGGCTGAACTTAAAGCTGCTCTTCGTAAACGCGTACTTGATGGCGACTTCTTCCTAGTTACCGGTGGTGATGGCCGTGGTGTTATTGTTGAGAAGGTTCTTGACCTCTGTGTTGATTATCTTCCATCTCCACTTGATCGCGATTTAGGTCAAACCGTTGGTACAGATCCAAAGACTGGCGAACATATCGTTCGTAAAGCCGATGTTGCTGAACCTCTCACTGCTCTTGCCTTCAAGATTGCATCAGATCCATTCGTTGGTAAGTTAGTCTTCGTACGTGTTTACTCCGGTATTCTTAAATCTGGTTCTTATATTCTTAATGCCACAACCGGCAATAAAGAGCGTGTTGGTCGTCTCGTCCGTATGTTTGCTGACAAACGTGAAGAGATTACTGAAGTTGCAGCTGGTGATATTGCCGCCATCGTTGGCTTGAAGGAAACCACAACTGGTACTACTCTCTGTGATCCAGCACATCCAATTCTTCTTGAATCTATTGAATTCCCAGAACCACCTGTTTCTATTGCTGTTGAACCTAAGACTAAAGCTGATCAGGAAAAAATGGGCCTTGGTCTTGCAAAACTTGCTGAAGAGGATCCAACCTTCCGTGTTCATACCGACGAAGAAACTGGTCAGACTATTATTTCTGGTATGGGTGAACTTCATCTTGAAATCATTATTGATCGCTTGAAACGTGAACATAATGTTGAAGCTAATACCGGCGCTCCACAAGTTGCTTACCGTGAAACAATTCGTGGCACTGCCGAAGCACAAGGTAAACACATCAAGCAGTCCGGTGGTCGTGGTCAGTACGGTGATGTTTGGATTAAGTTTGAGCCAAATGAACCTGGTAAGGGCTTTGAATTTATCGATATGATTAAGGGTGGTGTAGTTCCACAGGAATATCGTAAGCCAGTCCAGCAAGGTGTTGAAGAAACTCTTAACGGTGGTGTTATTGCTGGTTACCCAGTAGTTGATATTAAAGCTACTCTCTACGATGGCTCCTACCACGATGTCGACTCTTCCGAACTCGCTTTCAAACTCGCTGGTAGTCTTGCAACCCGCGAAGGTATTAAGCGTGCTAAGCCAGTTCTTCTTGAGCCAGTCATGAAGCTTGAGGTGACTACTCCAGAAGAATTCATGGGTGACGTCATTGGTGATATCAACTCTCGTCGTGGCCGAATTGAATCTATGGAAGACCTTCAAGGTGGCGCAAAGCTTATTACCGCTTTCGCTCCACTCGGCAATCTCTTCGGTTATACTTCGGATCTCCGTTCTATGAGCCAAGGTCGTGCTGCTTCTTCGATGGAGCTTGCTCAATACGAAGAAGTACCACCAAACGTAGCACAGGAAATTATTGAAAAACGTAACAGTTCTAAATAATTAATCAACAAAAAAGAGGCCGCCAAGCCTCTTTTTTATCAAGAAACGTTCAGCTTATATTCTAAAAATCATCATTTAGTGTATACTAAATAAAATAACTAAAGGAGGAATATGGGTTTTATTAAAGCCTTTACCGGTGCTATTGGCGGTACCTTTGCTGACCAGTGGAAAGATTTCTATCAACCAATTTCAGGAATTCCCGCAACTGCAGGTCTCTTCCCAGGCGAACAAGTTGGCACAAATAATGGCCGTGGCTCCAACACTCAGGGGTCTGCTAATATTATCTCCAATGGTAGTAAAATCCTTGTTCCTGAAGGTACTGCTCTTGTTACTATGCAAGATGGTGGTATTACTGGTTTTATCGCTGAACCAGGTGGCTTCATCTATAATTCTGAAGACCAAAACGCTCAATCTATTTTTGCGGGCGACGGTTTAATTTCCTCAATAGTTAAGACTAGCTGGGAGCGCTTTAAATTTGGCGGTATGCCAGGCTTCAGTCAAGCAATTTTCTATGTTAACTTAAAAGAAATTCCAAATAATCGTTTTGGTACTCAGTCTGAAATCTATTGGGACGATGCCTTCCTTAACACTCAGGTTGGCGCTATTACTCGTGGTACCTATAGTCTAAAGATTGTTGATCCACTAGCATTCATCAAGAACTTTGTCCCAGTTTCTTATCTTAATGATCAAGGGGTCTTTGATTTTGCTGATATGGATAATGACGCCGCCTCTCAGCTCTTTACTGAAGTTGTTAGTTCACTATCTGCAGCCTTCTCAAACTACACCAACGATCCAAGTAAGGGTAATCGTATGGCAAAGATTCAGGGCGACCAAATTGGCTTCGCTAAGTCTCTTTCACAGGCTGTAGAAGATGGTTATCAGTGGCGCTCAAACCGTGGTCTCGAAATTGTTAGTACCGCAATTCTTGCTATTGAATATGACGAAGATACTAAGGAATTGATGAAAGACGTTAAGAAGGCAGATGCACTTGCCGGCGCTCGCGGCAACTCCTTTATGCAACAGTCTGTCGCTCGCGGTATTCAAGCATCAGGTGAAAATGGTGGTAGTGCTGCTGGCATAGCCTTTATGGGTATGGGTATGAATGCAGCTGGTGGTATGATGAGTAATCTACGGCAACCGGTTAATCCTGCACCTGTTACTAATCCGACCGCACCTACTGCCAATTCTGCATCTGCAGAAGATCCTACTGAAAAGCTGATGAAAATGAAGCAACTTCTTGACGCTGGTGCTATTTCTCAAGAAGATTACGATAAAGTAAAAGTTCAAATTTTGGGGTTCTAAGAGTCTATCATGGCTGAAAATGAAATACTAAGTCAAGCCAGCGTAGATAATGGAGTCAAGGTTGTCCAGACCGACGTCGGCAATAAGGACGGTCAAGTCAAGTGTCCAAAATGTGGCTCGACTGACATCTCCACCAACGCCGGTACTGGTCAGCTCCGATGTATCTTTTGTCGTTTTGAATTTGAGCCACAAAAATTTACGATGGAGACTGATATCTCAAAACTTTCTGGTACCACGATCGGTTCCGGTGCTCAAGATATTGTTGCGGACACTAAGGATCAAATCACCTTAAAATGTACCAGCTGTGGGGCCGAAGTAGTTATTGATACCGCTTCTGCAAACCAAGCTCGTTGTCACTGGTGTCGCAATACGTTATCTCTTAACCAACAGATTCCGAATGGTGCAATTCCAGATGTCGTCTTGGCTTTCAAGGTTAAAAAAGACGAGGCAAAGCAAGCCATCGAACGATTTGTTGGCAAACGCAAATTCTATGCTCACCCAAAATTTAAACAAGAATTTACTACAAATAATATTATGGGCGTCTACTTCCCCTATATGGTTGTCGATTTAAACGCACATAGCAATCTCGCTGGGTTAGGTGAACATCAAACTCGTTCCTATTCCGAAGGTAGTGGTGAACATCGGGTAACTTATTATGACGCAGACCTTTATCAAGTTGGTCGTGACTTTGATTTAACTATCCACGGACTATCAATCGAATCAAATAAAGATCGTTTAGATACCACTAATAAAACTAAAACAAATAACATCATCAACTCCATCATGCCTTTTGATGTGGAAAATAGTGTTAAGTACGACTCAAACTATCTCAAGGGGTTCACGTCTGAGCGTCGAGACACAAACATTTCTGACCTTACATCCATTGTGACTGAGCGGGCTAAGGATGTGGCAAGGTTCGCCGCTAATCCTAGTCTAAAGAACTATGATCGAGGTGTTTCTTGGCAAACTGAGCAGCTAGAAATTAAAGGACAACAATGGAAATCTGCATATCTACCAGTGTGGCTTTATAGTTATCAGGAAGAAAAAAATGATCGTAAAATATTACATTATGTTGCGGTTAATGCTCGCACTAAAGAGTCGATGGGAAGTGTGCCAATTTATCTTCCAAAACTCTTCCTCTTTGCCTTTCTGGTCGAAATCTTAGGCTTTACTGGGTTTGTTAAGTTAAATATTGGTTATAGCTTTTTACTTTTGTTGTCTGGTCCGTTATACTTCTTTTATATTTACACTAGATACCGTAACCAAAATGCTAGAGATTACTACGAAACCGAAACTAAAACTAATATCTCAAATCTTAAAACATTGGATATTTTTGTAGAACACCGTAAGAGATTGGAAAATTCATCTATTGAAAATCGAAATGATAATATCGTGCGTGGCGCTTCTATGAATCTTAAGAAAAAGGCCGTTCTAGGTCTTGACCTAGATCTGAAAAATATTACTGCAGATCAACTATCCAGTATTACAGATCATTTTTTTAAGTAAAAAAAGTACTAAAAACCTATATATGGTCTTTACTTTAAGACCTTCATCATCTAAAATATAAGATATAGACTTTTGGGCTGGTTAATATTAGTGCCTAAAAGAAATTAATATTAAAGGAGAAAAATTTAGAATGGCAAATTTCGACCGTTCCAAGCCACACATCAACGTTGGTACCATGGGTCACGTTGATCACGGTAAAACAACTCTTACTGCTGCTATCACAACAGTTCTATCAAAGCGTCTTCCATCTGACGTTAATAAATCTGTTGCTTACGATCAGATCGATAACGCTCCAGAAGAGAAAGCTCGTGGTATTACCATCGCTACCTCTCACCAGGAATATGAATCTGAAAAACGTCACTACGCTCACGTTGATATGCCAGGCCACGCCGACTACATTAAGAACATGATTACCGGTGCTGCTCAGATTGATGGTGCTATCCTCGTAGTTGCTGCTAACGATGGTCCACTTCCACAGACTCGTGAGCACGTTCTTCTCGCTCACCAGGTGAACGTTCCAAAAATCATCGTTTTCCTTAACAAGATGGATCTTGCTGATCCTGAACTTGTTGAGCTCGTTGAGATGGATGTTCGTGAACTTCTTAACAAATATGGCTTTGATGGTGACAACGCTCCAATCATCAAGGGTTCTGCTCTTAAGGCTCTTGAAGGCGACACTGAGATGGAAGATCGCATTATGGACCTCGTCCACGCTATGGATGATTACTTTGACATCCCAGAGCACGATCTTGACAAACCATTCCTTATGCCTATTGAAGACGTCTTCTCCATCAAAGGCCGTGGCACTGTTGCAACTGGTCGTATCGAACAAGGTGTCGTAAAGATTAACGACGAAGTTGAAATCGTTGGTCTCCGCCCAACTCAGAAATCAGTCGTTACCGGTATCGAAGCCTTCCACAAGACTCTTAACGAAGGTGAAGCTGGTGATAATGCCGGTCTTCTTCTCCGTGGTATTGAGCGTGATCAGATCGAACGTGGTCAGGTTATTGCAAAACCAGGTTCAATCACCCCACATACAGAATTTGAGGCTCAGGTTTACATTCTTAAGAAAGAAGAAGGCGGTCGCCACACTCCATTCTCTAAGGGTTACAAACCACAGTTCTACTTCCGTACCACTGACGTTACTGGTGAAGTTGAGCTCCCAGCTGACAAAGAAATCGTCATGCCTGGTGATACCATCACCTTCACTGTTAAGCTCTTAGCGCCAATCGCTATGAACAACAACGACCGTTTTGCTATCCGCGAAGGTGGCCGTACCGTCGGTTCTGGTGTTGTCACCAAGATCGTAAAATAATTAGTTCGACTAATTTAGGACTGGACTGCAGACCGCGGTCCAGTTTTTTATTCTTTACAAAAATATAAATATATTCGATAAGGTTCTCAAAGTTTTCTATTCTTGACTATTCAATTAAAATATATTATTATTCAATTACAAAATTTAATTGAGCCCTAAAAACTCATCGACATACTGTCTAGGTATATCTGAAGTTATAGAGCTAGAAGGAATAACATGGTTGAAACCAAGAATGAAGGACTTAAGATTCGTATTCGTCTTAAGGCCTATGATCATCGTGTGATTGATCAAAGTGCAAAGCAAATCGTTGACACCGCTATTCGTACCGGTGCTAACGTCTCTGGTCCAGTGCCTCTACCAACTAAGCGCAGTACTTTTACTGTCGTTAAGTCTCCACATGTTTACAAAACAGGTGGAGAGGCCTTCGAAATGAAAGTTCACAAACGTTTAATTGATATTACAAGCGCTACACCAAAAACCATTGATGCTTTGCAGAATCTCTCACTTCCAGCAGGCGTTGATGCTGAAATCAAGATGTAATTGATTTATTAAAAAAATAGCACTATTTGTGCTATTTTTTTATATTCTGAACAAAATCTAGTATACTAATAGTATGAAAAGTGGTGGTAAAAAACAAAAACTTTCGAAGCTTATTCTTGTTATTATCTATCTAATTCTGAATATTCTAATGTTTCAAGATATCATGCGTCGTGAAACAGTGGTTTCAAAGGACACCAATGTCCTTGTCATGGGTACTAATGCTACCTTTAAACCTTTTGAATATAAAGATGGTGACACGGTTGTGGGATTTGATGTCGATCTCGCAGAGGAAATTGCCAAAAGCATAGGTGCAGAGCTTAAAATTGAGGATATGTCCTTTGATGGATTATTGCCAGCCTTGGAGAGTGGACAGATCGACCTAGCAGTTGCTGGAATGTCTGTCACTGAAGATCGAGCAAAGAATGCGTTCTTTTCTGACCCATACTATGTCGCCTCTCAACAAATCGTTGTACGCTCTGAAAGTAGTATTAAGAACAAATATGAATTAGTTAATAAAACGATAGGTGTCCAGTTAGGGACAACCGGGGATCAGATGGCAAGGCAAATTAATGGCGCAAAAGTTGTTCAATTTCCAGCCGTCCCAAATGTCTTACAAGAATTAACCACGGGTCGCATTGATGCTGCCATCCTTGATAATGCTCCGGCTGCGCAATATGTTGCAGGATTCTCCAACCTTAAAGTTCTCAGTCTTCCTCTTAGTCGCGAACCATATGCCGTTGCTATAAAGAAAGGAAATCAACAATTATTAGATCAGGTCAACCGCGTAATTACAGAAATGCGAGGGGATGGCCGAATGCAAAAGATTTTAATGAAACATTTTGGGACAACGGAGGGGCAATTATAATGAATTTCTTTGAAGTAATTTTTGGCAATGGTCGATGGATCTATCTCTGGCATGGATTAGAGGTCACTATTGTCTTGACTACCATTTCAGTTGTAGCAGGGCTTTTTCTTGGCTTAATCCTTGCGATTTTTCGCACTTCAACGGCCACTCCTTTTATTTTTCTTACTCGCCTTCAGAAAAAGAATACCCCAAAGCTCTTAGCACGCGTTACATCTTTCAATCCATTTCAAGTCTTTGCTAAGATCTACATTGGTCTAATCAGGGGAACCCCAGTACTGGTACAACTTCTTATTATGTATTATGTAGTGTTTGGCTCAATGCGAACCGTGCCAAAGTTGATTGTTGCCGCCATTGCTTTTGCGATGAACAGTGCTGCCTATATTGCAGAGATTATTCGTGGTGGCATCGAGAGCGTTGATAAAGGTCAGCTTGAAGCGGCACGCTCTTTAGGCTTCTCTCATATTAAAGCGATGTATTATATTGTTTTACCTCAAGCACTGAAGAATGCTATGCCAGGATTGATTGGGGAAGGAGTTGCCATGTTAAAAGAAACTTCGATTGTCGGTTGGATTGGATTAAGTGATATTATGCGTGGAGCGGATGATATTCGCTCACTTACGGCCACTGCTTTCCAGTCACTAATTGCCGCTGCCATCCTTTATCTTGTGCTGACGCTTATTTTCTCCAAAATTATGTTTAGAATGGAAAAGAAATTAAATAACAATGAGGATAAGTAATGTCAATTGTTGCCAAAAATATTCACAAAGATTTTGAGGATACTAAGGTTCTTCGTGGTATTAATCTGACAATTCACGATGGTGAAGTGGTCGTTATTGTTGGTTCTAGCGGTTCTGGCAAATCAACTTTCTTAAGGTGCCTCAATCTTTTAACCACACCTACTTCCGGTCAAATTTTTATTGATGATGAAGATATTACCGAGCCAGGTGTAGATCTCAATCAAATTCGGCGTAAGGTTGGAATGGTCTTTCAAAGCTTCAATCTTTTCGATAATCTTTCCGTACTTGAAAATATTAAATTAGGCCCTAAAAAACTACTTCATCAAAAAGACCAGGATGCCGATAAGGAGGCTAGGAGACTACTTAAGATGGTTGGCTTATCAAATAAGGCAGACGCCTATCCGAGAAATCTATCTGGAGGCCAAAAACAGCGTATCGCCATCGCACGTGCGCTAGCTATGCATCCGGAAGCCATTCTCTTTGATGAACCAACTTCAGCACTTGATCCCGAAATGATTGGCGAAGTTCTTGATGTTATTCGCGACCTAGCAAAACAAGGCTTAACCATGGTGATCGTTACACATGAAATGAGTTTTGCTCGCGAGGTTGGAACGCGTATGATCTTTTTAGATCATGGCAAAATTATCGAAGATGGTACCCCAAAGCAGGTTATGGATCATCCTAGGACCGAACGCGCCGCTCGTTTCTTCTCTTCAATCCGAAAATAAGCCTCTGTTCTTTTGCCAAGTTTATCGTCTTTATGTTAAAATGACGATATGACTCCAGTGATGAAATTTAAGAAAAAATTTTACTTTCTCGTAGCTTCCTATTTTCGTTTTTTTTCAAATATCTCTTTTCGTCGTTGGCGACCTCGTGTGATTGCCATCACTGGTTCTGTTGGCAAGACCACTATGTTGAATTTAGTAGAATGTACTCTGAAAGATCGGGCTCATTACTCCCATGATGCTAACTCTGCTTACGGTATTGCCTTCGATATTTTGAAATTAACTGGTGTAAATGGCTCGAAACTGAAATGGCTTTACCTTTTTGTTGCAGCGCCAATCAAGTCTTTATTTTATACACATCACGAAGAGTTTTATGTTGTTGAAATTGATGGGGAGAGGCCGCACGAAACAGAATTCCTTGCTTCTTGGCTTAAGCCTGAGGTTACATTATGGATTTCTCTTGGCTTGTCACACGCTGTTCAGTTTGAGCAACAAGTCAAAGATGGTCTTTTTGAAAATCTTGACAAGGCTATTACGCACGAATTTGCTATGCTCCCAGAACATACACAGAAGCTTGTTATTATCGATAATGATGTCGAGTTGATGAATCGCGCTCTTGATAGTATCAAACAAAAAGGACTTACTCACGCCAAGGTAGTTAAGTGTTCCAAAAAAGACCTCGTAAAATATCAAGTGATGCCAAATCAGACTAGTTTTGAAATTCAGTCTAAAGGCGATAGCGAAATTAGGCAATATCTCTTTAATCGACCACTTTCTAAGGATCTTACTATTCAATTAGTCATGCTTGAGAAGTTAGCTGAATATTTGAATGTCAAGATAGACTCGAATCTTTCGGATTTTCGTCTAGCCCCAGGTCGTAATTCGTACTTTGAAGGTAAAAATGGAATTAAGATTATCGATAGTAGCTATAATGCCCATTTAATTTCAGTAAAGTCAATCCTAGAGATGTTTAAGTCTATGAAGGTGGAACACAAGTGGTTGGTAATTGGCGATATCGTGGATCAAGGCAGTATTGAAGGTCAGGAACACGCAAAGCTTGCGGCTGAAATAATCAAAGTGAATCCAGAGAAGGTTATTTTAATCGGTCGCCGCACCAAAAAATATACGGCACCACTCCTTAAAGAATCGGGTATTATCCCGTATCTAACTAATGATCCTAAAGAAGCCTTAGCTTATCTGAAAAAACATCTCAGCGGCTCAGAAACCATCCTTTTTAAAGGGTCTCAGTATCTTGAGTGGATTATTGAAAAACTCTTAAAAAATCCGGCAGACGCGAAAAAGTTACCTAGACGCGAAAAAGCTGCAATCAAAAGACGACAAAAACGAGGATTAAACTAATGACAAAAACACTTTACATCATCCATGGTTGGACTTATTCCGTGGAGCCCTGGAATAAAACTATCAAACTTTTAAATGATACTTATAAAATCAAAGTAAAGATGTTGCATGTACCTGGCCTTACAGATCCTAGTAAGAAAGTTTGGAATATTGATGAATATGTAAAATGGGCTGACTCATTGCTGCCCGAAGATGCTGTAGTGCTCGGGCATAGTAACGGCGGTCGTATTTTACTAAATCTCTTATCAAGACAACCTAGTCGTGTGGCTCATTTGATTCTCCTTGATGCTGCTGGTGTTTATGAACCATCAAAAAAACGAGATATCTTAAGAACCGCTAGTCAATTACTTGCGCCATTAAAACAAATTAAAATTCTGCGAAAACTACTTCACCGTATTATTGGCGCCGGCGACTATGAAAAAGCCCCAGAAAACATGAAGAAGACTTTGACTAATATGCTTGATTCAGATCGTCAATTAGATATTTCTAAGGTTAAAGTAAAAACCGATATTCTATGGGGGGAATTAGATAAAATCACTCCGTTAAGACATGCACAAAAAATGCATCAGCTAATCAAGAAAAGTCGACTCAAAATATTTCCAAAATGGACACACGCTCCCTATATTTGTGATCCAGAAGGACTCGCACTTGCTATTAGCGAAGTCATGGAGACAAAACAGTGAAACATTTTTTCCTAGGTCGCGCTAATAATTTTAATATTAAAGAAACCCTACGTTTTCTTGCAAGTTTTGGCACGAAGAAGGATTATATAAAACTAAAACATTTTTTTGCCGAACATTATCAAGTCGACCAAAAGAATGTCTATCTTTTTCATTCGGGACGCACTGCACTTTCTTTGGCTCTACTCTCGCAAATACCGGCAATATCTAATTCTTCTTCTGTTGTTGAAAAAACGAAGACGCTAGTAGCTTCAAAAAAAGAATCACTTCCAGCCGTTGCCATCACTTCATTAACCTGTTTTGCAGTAGTGCAAGCGATTAGGACTGCCGGGTATCAGCCAATTTATTTAGATATCGATCCAAAAACCCTGCATTTTGATGCGAATACCCTTAAGCGGTGTATTAAGAAATATCCAAACCTTAAAGCCGTTGTTGTCCAAAATAATCTTGGTATACCAGTAGACATAGCAGAAATTGAAAAGCTAGCCAAAGCACATAAACTTTTTCTTATTGAAGATCTCGCCCATTCATACGATATTCACTACCCAGACGGACGTCTTGCCGGAAGTGTCGGTGATGCTATTGTTCTTTCTTTTGGTAAAGGAAAGTCACTAGATACGATCTCAGGCGGCGCGTTAATTATGCGAACAGATTCAAAGAATCAGCTTTTAGCTTCACAAAATATTGCTAGCCGCGCACCAAAAATTTCGGACTCCTTACGAGATAATTTTTATCCACTCTTTGCTTTAATTTCGCGTGCGCTCTCATACTTCTCATTTGGTCGTTTTAATATTGGCCAAATTTGGATTCTCACACTACTGAAACTAAGCTTCATTCAACGCTCTGCCGACGCCGAACTTGATTTTGAATGTCGACTCAGCTTTTGGCAATCAAGATATTTATTAAAAAAACTACAAAAAGATCAAAACTATCACTCAATCTTACGATATCCACTTCTTGTTAAGGATAGAAACAATGTTCTCGCCAAACTCAAAAGAGCTGGTTTCTTCTTTGATGATATTTGGTATGACTCACCAGTGGCACCTAAACGTTATTTTTCTGAATCAAATTTTAATGAAGATGACTGTCCAATTGCTACATTGGTTGCAAAGCATTTAATTAATCTTCCAACGAACTATTCATTCTTGCAGCTAAAAAAGGCCTGGCAGATCATTGCCCCGCAGTTAGTGGAAGTTAAAGTTGACAGGCAGGGGCAACCGGAGCTTCTCAGGAAAGACCCCGTTGCTTTAGTAAAGGGTCAAAAAGTCAGTAGAAGCCTGAATAAGCTCTCGTCACAAGACTGGCAAGCTCAGATTCAAAATTATGAACTTGCGAATTTTCTTCAGTCTCCACGCTGGCAAAAGTATAATGAAATTCTGGGTCACCGAGTGATTCTGCGCGAATTCTATGGTCATATTAAGGTGCTCATGATTATCAAAGACGCCAAACGAGGCCGATTCTTAGAAATTTCCAATGGACCCTTGCTTGACTGGCAAGATTCTGTTCTCGTTGCTCTAGCCTTTCAGGAAATTTTTCAGATTGCCAAGCAGTATAAGTGTGTCTTTATTCGTTTTCGTCCAGCTCTTGCAGATTCAGAAGAAAATCGCTTTATTCTAAAACAATTAGGTTCAATTGAAGCTTCATTCCATCTACATGCAGAACATACCGTCATGATCGACTTAACAAAAACTGAAGAGGAACTTCTGTCCACCTTCCGACGACAAACTCGCTATGAAGTGCGTCGTGCTGTAAAATTAAAGATTACAGTAGAAGATCGCTCTGATGACGATAGTATCTTAGATGAATTTCATCAAGTTCAGCTCGACACTGCAAAACGTCAAAACTTTATTCCGCCCACCAAAAAAGAATTACAGGCCCTAAAAGATAGCTTCGCAAAAGATCTCAGACTATATGTAGCATATGACGAAACTCATCATCCAATCGCCTATGGGCTCATATTAATTGATGGTATTGAGGCGGATTACTATGAGGCTGCCAGTACTCCACTTAATCGTAAACTACCAGGCGCCTACGCTTTACAGTGGCAGATTATGCGCGACCTTAAAAAACGGGGAATTAAGAGATATAATCTTTGGGGAATTGCTCCGGAAGGACAAAACAAGCATCGATATGCCGGAGTTACCACTTTTAAGACTGGTTTTTCTGAGCATCGTTTTACTTATGTTGCAGCTCAAGATATTCCAGTTAGTCCATTACGCTATCAGCTGAATCGTCTTGTTGAGACCATTCGTAAAAAACGACGTCATTTATAAAAAGGAAAAACAATGAAAGAAATAGCTAAATCAAAAATCACCGTCGAAGAATGTGCTTCCAAAAAAGAATGGGATGCTTTTATCACAAGCTTTAAAGAATCAAATTTTTTACAATCATGGGATTTTTACGAATTTTATCAAAGTATCAATCATCAAGTTACTCGACGAGTCTTTAGGCGTGACGGAAAGATTATCGCAGCCTATGCTGGAGAAGTTGAACCGGCCAAAAGGGGACGTCATTTAGCTATCGCCGGTGGCCCGATTCTCGACTGGCAAGATCATGGTCTTATAAAACTAGTTTTTGAAGATATGAAAAAAGTCGCAGCAAATCTACGATGTATCTTTGTACGAGTGCGCCCACAACTGGAGAATAATCAGGATTCAATGCAGCTTTTTAAGGAGCATAATTTTAAGAAAGCTCCAATGTATTTGTCTGTCGAATATGCTGGCATTCTCGATCTTAATAAAACAGAAGAAGAAATCATGGCTAATATGCGTCAGCGCCTTCGTCGAGCCTTAAGAAAAGCAGAAAAGAACCAAATTAAAATCGAGACCTCTACTGACCCCGAGGCAATTAAGGAATTTTATCAGATTGAACTTCAGACCGCCAAACGACATTCCTTCTATGCTTTTTCTGAAGAGTTTCTCACTAAACAATTTGCGGCCTTTTCTAGAAGCGGAGAGGCTGTCCTCTATATTGCTAAAAAAGATGATGAAATCTTGGCGGAAAATTTTATGATTTTTTATGGCAACGAAGCATCATACCATTACGGAGTTTCATCAGAGCTCGGAACAAAGTATTCTGGTGCCCCGCTTCTGCATATGCAGGCCATGCGTGACGCAAGAAAGCGTGGCATTACTCGCTATAATTTCTGGGGAATTGTTGACGAAGAAGATACGAAGCATCGCTTTTACGGTGTTTCCGTCTTTAAGCGTGGTTTTGGTGTCTCAGAGCTAAAATATCTTCCAGCCCATGATCTTATTTTGGACAAAAAACAGTATTACTTAAAAACCTACCCTATTGAAACCTTACGTCGAAAAATTCGTCATGTTTAAAATCTGAACTTCTTTCTGTTTAGCTTTTTTCAAAAATATAGTATAATCATAATCAATATGGCAGAGAATATTGGTCGACCTGATGAAAATAGTTTTGGTAACCAGTCGTTTTCTGACAATCTTGAAAAATCAAACATTGATTCATCGGCAGATAATAGTAATAGTGCATGGGGTAACAATCAGGCTAAAAAGATTGCAGAACAGAAGAGTGCACAGGATCTTGCTAAAAACGCCGAAGAGTCGGCTCTAGCTCAATCAAGCCCAGACGATGCTCGCACAGCGGAAGCCGCAGAGGGGCAAAATGAAGGCTCGTTTTATCGTCAAAAAAATACTAAAGATCAGAAAGCTAAAATTAAAGCCTCAAAAAAATATGGTCCTCTAGGCGCAATCTTGGGAGTTTTACTTTTTATGATGGTCGCTTTTTCAGGTGCGACTAGTCTCTCATCCTTTGCTCTTGTGGCCAATGGCTTGCAGCAGTTTAATATTACGCATTATAGTATGAATGCGCGCTCATCCTACCTTTTACCAAGGATGTTGCGTGGTGGACTAAATTCGAAAATAACTACCAAGGGTCTTTTTGGTTTTGGTAAAGATAAGTTTAAAATCTCTGCTTCAATGTCTAAGAAATTAGCCGCAAACGGTATTAATTATCTTGAAACAACTGGCACTGACGGAAAACCTCTCAATGTTTTAGTATATAATGACGGTCCCGACGGTAAGCCGATGGTAGTTTCCGCATATAAAGAAGATGCCGCTAGAATTCCAGATACTATCGAGCTTACTACTAATCAAATCGATGCTGACGGGGTCTCAACTCCAGTTACCACCAAAATCGATGTTGACTCCAATAATAAAATGGGATTTAGACAAGCTCTTGACGCTAATGATAATTTCTTTAAGGCTGAAGAAAGATCAACTAGGACACTAAAAGGCCATGTGGCGGGCTGGTTTGATTCAATCGCTGAAAAAGTTGATGTTATGTTAAATAACGGCGGCCGTAACCGTCAGGCAAACACTAAAAAAGACGCTTCCGACGAGGAAATTACGGCTAATGCTGAAAAAGACGGGCTTAAAGAGGAGGCAGAAGATTCGCAAGGGTCAATCGATGTTGATGATTCTGATGCCGACGCCGAAGAACCTACTCGGGTACCTGCAGATGAAGGCTCCAGTGCGCTAACCAAGGGTATGGATACTCCGCAAGTTGAAAGTGCTCTCAAAACTCGCGCAAAGAAAGCTGCTGCCACTATTGGTAGTGCCGCCGCCATCACGGCTGGTCTTGGCTATGCTTGTACTGTACTTAAAGTAATTAATTCAATTTCACAAACAGTAGGTGCATTAATGCGGGCCAAGGTCCTAAATTACGTTACCGGCTATACTGAGGCGGTTCATAAAACAAAGGCAGGCGACGGTTCGACTGAGCTTCACTTTTATAACAAAGGACTCAACACCAACGGACCCACTCGTGACATTGGCGGTAATATTATCCCGGGAAAAGAATCTAGCTCGGCAATGAAAAGCCCTGCCATCAGTCAGTTTTTTAGCAACGGGCAGCTAAAAGTAAAATCATCTGATCCGGTGGCAAGAAAGTTTAATACGGAAAACGCTATGCAACAGGCCGTCTTTCATAGTGATGAAATTCAATCAAGTGACATCAATCAGGCCCCGCAAACTCTTGGAACATTGCTAAGTCAAGCCGCAGGAAGCCTCAACACCTATAAAGGTTGTGTTGCTCTACAAACAACAGGCGACCTAGCAGGTATTTTTGCAGATGTTGCTGAAATTGCCGCCGCTATTCCAAGCTTTGGCATCTCGCTGATCATCGGCGAAATGGGTAAAATGCTCATGAAAAAAGCTGTCAGTGTTGCCATTGTTGCATCAATCGGTATGTTAGTTTCCATGATTGCTCCATATGTTGCACGCGCCCTAGCAAGAAGCTTAGTCAGTAACATGGTTGGCGAAGATGCTGGCTATGCCATAAATAGTGGCTTTAATATGTATACTGGTATGCAACAACGTATGAGCTCTGGTCTTCCTGCCACCAAGAAGGCTCTCATTGCTCAATATCACGAACAGCAATCAGTAATTGCAAGTGAGTCTCGTTACGATAGGCAAACTAAAAGTCCACTCGACCCGTCCTCCCCGCATACTTTCATGGGTAGCCTAATGAACTCTCTGATTCCGCTCGCCACAACCATGTCCTCACCAATTATGACTTTTTCGAAGATCAATAGTGCTGTAGCTTCCTCAATTTCTCGTCTTCTTCCAACAGCAGCCGCGGATGATATTAATCAAATTAAAACTTCCATCAACGATAACTGTCCTTCCGGGAACGCCTTTGAGGAACCTCTAGCCATGGATGCCTTTTGTAATAACTATATTACAACTGATTACTCAACAATGAGGACTCCACCTGACGAGGTGTTTGATCAAGTTGGTGCAGAAAACTTCGACCTCGATAAGATAGATGAAAACGTCAATAATGGTAATCCAGAGATTAAGGACAACTCAGAATTAGCTAAATGGACTCTTGCCTGCGCTGTACGTGAATCACATTACGGTGTTGCTGACAGTAATATTTCTGAGGCAACCAGTGGCTCGGCTGGCGTTGGGTCGGGTTTGATTAAGTCCTATACTGGTGCTGCTATTGGTGCGGTTCCAGTAGTCGGTGGCATTGTTCAGACTATTTTTAACGGCAGGGAGGCGGCAAATATTGGTTGGACCACCGGTGAAAATTGCATCAAGGAAAAATATAAATATTTCTCTCGTTATTCTGAAGACCAACGTGTCTTAGAAGCAGCAGGTCTTATTGAGCAGTCTGCTGTCACCGCCTATCTTGATCGCTATTTCGAGAAAAACCCATTAGATTACACCGACTCCGGTATCGTAGCGCGTTATACGGGTATGACAAAAGACCAGGCTGAGGTTGCGCTCGGACTTCTAGAATATAATACCTTCCTCGCAAGTTATCAGTCCAAAGATAAAGGTCCAGAAAAACTCTTGCAGTACGATAACTACCAGTATGAAGCCACCACTGTTATTGCTGAGATTATGCCAAATGTTCTAGTCGTCTTTACATCAAACTATCAAAACCAGCGCCAAGTCGTTGCAATGGCTTAAATCTTTTACCTCTTCTTTAATAGTAAAAACGTGCTAAAATAAGCATAAGAATTATAACTAAGGAGTATTATGTCTACAAAACTAAAGTATATTGATAGTCACTGGGGTATTTTTGCCTTGCAGGGGATTGTCGCACTCTTATTTGGATGGTTCGCTTTATTTACTAATTCTAGCGATATCCAGACTCTAGTTATCATTGTTGGCAGCGTACTTCTTTCACTCGGGATTATTGAGCTATTAAATCTTCTCGCACGTACCCGCACAAAGAAAACTTGGGGTGTCTCATTAACTATGGCCATCCTGGAAGTTTCGACTGGTCTCGCTCTTCTCTTTACCTACGAACAAAATGTCGCCTGGCATCTTATTGTTATCGCCGCCTATACAATCTTACGTGGTATTTTTGAAATTATTCTTGGACTTAAGTCCATCGACGATCTCACCGATAAATTCATATGGGTCCTTACCGGTGTTTGTGCCTGTATTATGGGTGTAGTTATTCTTAACACCGGTCATCTCGGCAACACTCCTTTTATTAAATACTTTGGTTCGTATATGATGGTCTTTGGTGTTGTCAATCTCATTTATTCTGTTCATAATCATGAGCAAGGTAAGGATTATCGTAGTGAAAAACTTGCCGCCAAAAAGAAGATTGCAAAGAGCGTAGAACAAAAAACTACAAATTCTAAAGTAACCACGAAAACTGTCAAGAAAAACCAGGCAAAACCTAGCAAAAACAATACAAAATAGTCTAAATAAAAATTTGTCATCCCGACTTTCTTCAAAAACTGGCATTATGAACATAAATATGTTATAATCTTGTCTCAAGGAGAAAATATGAACTATAAAATGCCAACCAAGGCTATCATCACTGATGCTGGTTTTGCTAGCCGCTTTTTACCGATTACTAAGACTATCCCAAAAGCTATGTTACCACTAGGGAATCGTCCAATCATGCAATTTGTTGTTGAGGAATGTATTGAAGCCGGTATTACTGAGATCATTATTGTTGCCACCCCTGAAGGGAAGCTAATCTACGAGGATTATTTTAATAATTCTGTTAATCATATTAAAAAACAGCTTAATGCACAGGGTAGATTGGACCGTTATGCTCCAATCCAAGAAATTCTTGATTATCCAAAAATCACCGTTATCGAACAAGATCAATCATATCCATACGGAAATGGCTCTCCAATTGCTTCAGCTCGCAAATTTATTCGTGATGACGAGGCCTTCATCGTTGCGTATTCAGATGACGTAGTCTTTGGTGCTTCCGATGTTAAAACTCTAATTGATTCTTATACTAAACGTCAAGATGCTCAGGCGATTATTATTGCCCAAGAAATGCCTAAAGAGGTATTGAATAAATATGGCATCATTCGCCTTCAAGATGAGGCTAAAATGACCTTACATGACATTGTTGAGAAACCAAAAATTGAGGATGCTCCATCTAATCTTACTTCATACGGGCGCTATCTTCTTACTCCAGATGTCTTCCAGTATCTTGATCCAAAAAATACTGGTTTAGACGGTGAATTATGGACTGTTGACGCAATTACGCGCATGGTTAAAGACGGTAATGTTTATGTCGAGAAGACAAAAGGTCGTTGGATGACTACAGGCGATCCAAAGAATTATAATCTTGCCAGTCTTTATCATGCAACCGAATTTGAGGACTACGGTCAATCCCTTGTAGATTTTCTTCAAAAATAATTATAGTTCACTTTATCTAAAAAGCACTCTACGCGGGTGTTTTTTGGTTGTATACATTCACAAAATATAATACAATATAAGCGTAAAGGTTATATAATGGAGTTACAAATGAATCTTGCCGAATGGATTTTAGTTATGTTTTTATCAGTGGCATTGCTGATTTTCTTAATTGTGGGCATTGTTTTCCTTGTGAAATTCACTAGTTTGCTTTCTGAAATTGAAATAATCGTACAAACTGGTCAGTCCATTTTTGATAAAGCCGACGACGTAGCTGACAACATCAAAGACCTCACATCGGTTGGTCCACTAGTAAGAGGTTTTGTTAAAGAGTATATTGGTCGAAAATTGTTTGGTCTATTGAAAGTAGACCGTAAGCCTAAAAAATCCGTTTTTGACGAGTTTGAAGAAGACGACATCACTGAAAGACCGGTAAGACGCGCAACTGGTAAGACAGCAAAAACACCAATCAAAAATGTCAAACCAAAAGCCAAAAACTAGCCACTATGCGGTTTATCAAAAATCAACTATAATAGATACAATAAACAGATTAACAGGAGTACGAATATGAAAAAAGATAATAGCAAGTTCTTCTTAGGTGTAATCCTAGGTGCAGCAGCTGGTCTCGTCGCAGGAATTCTTACTGCTCCAAAATCTGGCAAGGAAACACGTCAGGAATTGAAAGAACAGGGCAAGAAGGTCTTCGATGAAACTAAAAAAACCAGTCAAAAGCTCTATCAGGACACTAAAGTTGGTGGTCAGAAGTTATTTGGTAAATTCTTTAAGAAAAAAGAAGATGCCGAAGACGAAGCTCTAGGCGTTGTTGAAGAAGTTGCAGAAGATGCGGCTGAAGCAGCTGAGGAAGCAAAGTAGTAAAGATTAAATTTAATACAAATATTCTCTTCAATTAACTTTGAAGATAGTATTTTTATGGGTAAATAGGTGGAATATAGATGTCAAGTGAGGTAAACATAGATCAAAAAAGTCAGAAAGAGGCTTATCATGATTTTTGTTGTGAATTAGATGGTCCAAATCATCAAATTGGACCCAGCGATTTTGTGCATCTACACAATCATACTCACTACAGTCTACTAGACGGTCTTACTAAAGTTCCAGATTTAATCGGTTATGTTAAAGAGCAGGGGATGCAGGCGGTTGCTGTTACAGATCATGGCACCATGTCCAGCCTGATTGAGTTATATAAAGAGGCCAAGGCTGCTGAAATTAAGCCTATTCTCGGGTTAGAGGCTTATGTCGCCGCAAGGTCACGTTTTGATCGTGATCCGGCATATGATAAAGTCCGTTATCACATCACCCTACTTTCGATGAATAATCAGGGCTTTGAGAACCTCTGTCGTCTAGCCACCGAATCAGAAATTAATGGTAAATATTACAAGCCTCGTATTGACCACGAAATTATGGAAAAATACAGCGAAGGAATCATTTGCCTTTCAGGTTGTGCGAGCTCTGAAATTTCCGTGCGCCTTAAAAACGGCGATATGGAAGGTGCCGAAAAACTGGTAGAGTGGTATAGTAGGGTCTATAAAGATCGTTTCTATCTTGAAATGCAAGATCACGGACACCCAGATTCTCCAACTCACTGGGACGTTCAAGATCGTATCAATCGTGGGTTGCAAGAAATCGCTAAAAAAACTGGCTTACCATTAGTTGTGACCTGTGATGGACATTACCTTAAACACGAAGATCAGGATGCTCATGAAATTCTTCTCTGTATTGGTACAGCCGCAAACCTCTCTGATCCCAATCGTATGACTTTAAAGGATTTTCAGTTGCATGTTATCCCACCACAGGAAATTATTGATCGCTGGAGTAAAGACTATCCCGAGGCTATCAAAAATACACGAAAAATTGCCGAACGTTGTAGTACGGAAATTCAGTTGGGCCGAATTTTAATTCCAAAATTTCCAGTTCCTGATGGTGATTCTGAAAAAAGTTACCTCGATAAACTAGTTTTCCGAGGACTCGCCTTCCGTTATGGCGGTGTTACTCAGGAAGAGGCAGAGAAGCTCTCTATTGAAGAATGCCGAAAGTTACTCTCCGAGAAAATTCTCGAACGTATCGATTATGAGTTAGCCGTCGTCGATAAAATGGGCTACAATGGCTACTTCTTGATTGTGCAAGACTTTATTATGTGGGGGAAGACTCGTCGTATTATTTATGGCCCAGGTCGTGGTTCAGCTGCTGGTTCCATTCTAGCTTATGCTCTTCGTATTACCGAGTTGGATCCGATGAAATACGATTTACTCTTCGAGCGTTTCTTAAATCCAGATCGTATTTCTATGCCCGATATTGATACTGACATCCAAGATACTCGTCGTGACGAGGTTATAGATTATTGTACTGATAAATATGGTAAGGAACGCGTTGCTAATATTGTCACTTTTGGTAAAATGATGGCCAAAAACGCGGTACGCGACGTGGCCCGTGTACTTGAAGTACCCTATGCTGAGGCTGATCGTATTGCTAAGTTAGTACCTGACCCCATTCAGGGACACCACGTCAAATTAACTGATGCCATTGTTAACACACCTGATCTAAAATACGAATATGAGCATAACCCGGTTGCTAAGCAAGTCATTGATTACGCCTCGAAACTTGAAGGCACTATTCGTTCGCACGGTGTTCATGCCTGTGGAATTGTGATTGCGCCAGATGATCTTGTTAAATTTCTTCCACTTGAAGTTTCTGCCAAAGGTCCCCTAGCAACTCAATATCCTTCGACGCAGGTAGAAGAGTTGGGGCTTCTTAAGATGGATTTTTTGGGGCTTTCCAATCTTTCAGTTATTAATAATGCCCTACGTATGATCCGTAAGGTTTATCATGACGACATTGACCTGTATAATGTTCCACTCGATGATCCTCTTGCCTATAAACTTCTTCAAAATGCCGAAACCACCGGCGTCTTCCAGCTTGAATCTGCAGGCATGAAACGTTATCTAAAAGATCTTAAGGCCTCTAGCTTTGAGGATATTATCGCTATGGTTGCTCTCTATCGTCCGGGACCAATGCAATTTATCGACTCTTTCATTCGTCGCAAACACGGTGAGGAACCAATAACCTATCTTCATCCAGGTCTTGAAAATGCCCTAAAATCAACCTATGGTATTCTGATTTATCAAGAGCAGTTCATGCAGATTTCTAAGGAATGGTGCGGCTTTACTGGTGGTCAAGCGGATACCCTACGTAAGGCAGTAGGTAAGAAGAAGGTAGCGCTCATGAATAAAGTGAAGCCAGAATTCATCAAGGGCGCACAAGAAGTCGGTGGCGCCACTGAGGAACAGGCTGAAACTTTCTGGAATCAGCTACTTGAATTCGCTAATTATTGTTTTAATAAATCTCACGCAGCGTGTTATGCTTTAGTTGCTTATTGGACAGCCTATCTTAAGGCTCATTACCCAGACGCCTTTATGGCTGCCCTTATGACCTCTGATATGCGCTGGACAGATCGCCTTGCCATTGAAATTGCCGAATGCAAAAGGCTAGGTATTAAGGTCTTAGGGCCCGATATCAATCAGTCATATGCAGACTTTGGTATTGTTGGTGGTGAAAATACGATTCGTTTTGGTCTTGCGGCCATCAAAAGTATGGGTAAGGCTCTCATTGAGGATATTGTCATTCCCGAACGCGACAAAAACGGCCCCTTCAAGTCCGTTTGTGATTTTGCTTCTCGTGTCGATAATACGAAATTTAATAAGAAATCATGGGAATCTGCTATTAAAACCGGCGCATTCGATCGCTTTGCTTCCCGCACCGACCTACTCTTTAACCTAGAAGAAATCCAGTCCTACGGCAGCAAGGTTCAAAAAGATCGCGCTTCAGGACAAACCGACCTCTTTGGACTTATGGGGGACGCCGGAGCTATTCCAGAACCAATCATGCAGGAATCCCCAACCAAGGTTTCCGATAAAGAACAGTTACTTTGGGAACGTGATCTAATGGGGCTCTATCTTTCAGCGCACCCCCTAGATAAATATGATTTATATTTTGAAGAAAATACCCATCCGTTCTCGCTGGTCTCAGCTGAAAATGATAGCAAGCAGGTTATTGTAGGTGGAATTATTACAGGTATTCGTACTATTCTCACTAAATCCAATACCAAGATGGCTTTTGTGAAGATCGAAAGTAAGACTGCAGAAACTGAATTCATCGTCTTTCCATCACTCTATGAGCAGGAAGGGTCAAAACTTGCAATTGACAATATTATCAAAGTCACCGGTCGAGTTAATGCTCGCGACAAAGACGGCAATCTTTCCTCCGAAGTAAAAATCATTGCCGATTCATTTTCTGTGGTTTCAGATGAAAAATTAGAAAATTATCAATCCACAGGGACTAAATTAGAAGAACCAAAAGAAGCTCCTAAAAAGGAATTCAAGCGTAAAAAAGTTGCTGTTCCAGAAAATATAGCTTCCAGACTCTCTAGCAATAATCAAACTAAAGAGGGCAGCTCCAATAATACTGAAAAAGAGAAAACTAATTCAGTAAAAGACTCACAGGAAAAACCCGCCGCGGAAGAAATGGTGACAAGGGTAATCACTCCTCCAGTTGACCCAAGATCGCAAAAGCTCTTTGTTCTAATTGAGAATCCTGAAGATACCGAGAAGCTCACAAGAATTCGTAAGCTCTGTGACGAGAATCCTGGTTTTCAAGAAATTATTCTGGTTCTCAAAGATGAGTCTGGCAAAAAGCCTCTGCGCATGCCATTTAGAATTGACGCCTCCAATGACCTTATTGATCTCCTCAAAGCTCTAGTGGGCGACTCTAGTGTAGTCTTAAAATAAAATTTCTGAAAAACATATAGCAAAAATAGTATTTTGAAACTGTTTATGCTAAAATAAAACAAAGAAGGTGGGAAGTGGATAAAATAACTAATTTTCTGAATGCAAAAATTTCTGGACTGGTTACGAGTAAGCCAGAGATTCTTGCTGACTACGCAAGAGATGCCAGTATTTTAGAGATAATGCCAAAACTTCTCTGTATTCCAGAGTCGGTTGAGGATGTGCAATATCTTGTTCGTTTTGCTAATGAATTAGCCAAAAAAGGCTACCAACTACCGGTTGTAGTTCGTGGTTCCGGACTTGATCAGAGTGGTGCTGACCTTACTGAAGATATGATTATTTCAACCGAAAAACTCAACCAAATTCAAGAAATCGATGATCGGGCACGCTTGGTACGAGTGCAAGCTGGGGTTACGCTTGGTCAATTAAATTCAGCTCTTGCACTATTCGGTTTACGTCTGCCAATCGAAGCAGATCCCCGCGAGACCATTGGCGGTCTAGTTTCTAATTTCTACACAGATAAGATTGCTAAAAAGTACGGCAGTATTTATTATTATGTCGACCGCATCGAAGCTGTCTTATCTAACGGCGATCTTTTTCAGTCTCAAACCCTCAATGCACATGGGCTCAAATATGCCAAAAACAAGAAAGATTTTGTCTCCACTTTATATCAGGGAATCGATCAACTTCGCCAAGAAAATAAAGAACAACTAGAGGATCTCAAAGAAAATAATCACGCCCGCACTGGCTATCATATGATTACTGAAGTGCAACTATCGCCACATGAATTTGATTTATCTCCTCTCTTTTTTGGAGCTCAAGGCAGCCTCGGTGTAATTACCGAATTAATTCTCAAAGTCATTCCACTTTCGCGTCCCACTAAGCAGGCCCTCTTTGGCTTCCGGGATTTGAAGACAGCTGTCGATTTCATGTCTGAATTAAAGAAGCTTCAACCCCTTCGCATCGACTTTTATGACCGGCGTCTAGTGAATCTAGAGCAAGTAAAGACATTGACAATAGGCTTAGATCTCGGTGAGACAAAATATCTAATCTGTACAGAATTTGATGATAATTACTTTAAAAATCAAAGTAATCTCAAAAGACTAAAAAAACTTTCATACCAAAAAGAACTAGCAATCATTGACCAACCTGAAATCACTAATCTTATTGCACATATCAACAAAAGTCTAATTGCCTATCGAAATGATAGTTCAGTGGTTGAACGAGTGATTATAGCCGACCGTTCATATATTCCCAAGACTGAATTTTATTCTTTCGTTGATAGTATAAAAACGTTAGAAAAGATTTTTAATCAAGAGCTGCCACTCTTTGGTTCCTTTATGACCAATCTCTACTCGCTGCGCCCCAGCTTTGACTTGTCGCAGGTCAATGATCGCAAGCAATTACTGCGATTCTTGCAGCAATATTCAAAGCTTATTTATGATTCAAATGGTAATCTCTGTGGCGGCTCAGCTGAAGGTCAAGTTCAAGCATTAATGGTCAACCAAAATACTTCGGCTCGTACGCTCAATCTCTATCATCAAATCAAAACTCTCTTTGATCCGCACAATATCTTAAACCCTAAGATTAAACAAGGCGCCAGTCTTGCTAACGTTGCACGCTTTATGCGTATTTCCGCACAGATTGGATTAATTCGACAAGACTAGCCTATCAAGTCAAATCAATCAACTGTTATCTGTTATCTAAAAATAGCTCAGCGTGTTATAATAAATCTATGAAAGTTACTACAAAGAATTTATCCGAAACCAAGGTCGAGGTTACTGTTACTCTTGATCAGAATGACCTTAAGGTCGCCGAGGAACAGGCTATTCTACGTCTGTCTAAAGAAATCCATGTTCAAGGTTTTCGCCCAGGCAAGGTTCCTGCTGAAATCGCTAAGAAAAATATTAACCCTAACGATCTCGCCAGCACTACTGCCGATATTGCAGTGAGACGCACTGTACCTAAAGCCTTTGATGAAGCTAAGAATATTCCTCTGGTTATTCCAAATGTCGACATTGTTAAATTTGTTCCAGGTGAAATTCTCGAATATAAGGCCGTTGCCGAAATTGTGCCAGAAATTAAGCTCGGCGACTACAAGAACCTCAAAGTTAAACGCGAAGAATTTAAAGCCAAGAAAGAAGATATTGACGATGTCGTGGCTCGCGTCAGAAACGCCTATGCTGAGAAGCAGGTGGTCAAGCGCGCAGCTAAAATGGATGATGAAGTTGTTATTGACTTTGAAGGCAGCTTAAATGGTGAAAAATTTGAAGGTGGAGTAGCCAAGGATTTTAGGCTTAAACTCGGTTCTCACCAATTCATTCCAGGTTTTGAGGAAGGTATTGTTGGTCATAATTCTGGTGATCGCTTCGACCTCGAACTTACTTTCCCTAAAGACTATCATGCTGAAAAACTTGCTGGTCAGAAAACTGTTTTCAATGTTCTGCTCAAGCAGGTTAATGAGTTTATTCTACCTGAGCTTAACGACGAATTCGCTCAAAAATGTGGCCCATTCAAGACTATGGATGACCTAAGAAGCGACATTGAGAATAATTTAACCGAACAAAATAAGGTTAAATCCGATGAGAAATTTAAAGACGATCTAGTTAACGAACTTGTAAAGAAAAGTAAAATCGCAGCTCCAGAAGTTTTGATTGAGGATCAGATTCGCTTTATTAAGCAAGATATCGAGGCCAACGCCAAAGCTCAGGGTCTATCCTTTGAGGACTATCTCACTCAAACCGGCCAAACCGAAGAAGACTGGAAGAAGCAAATTAAAGAATTGGCCGAAGCTCGCGTCAAGGCCTCTCTCGCCCTCCAAATGGTCGCCCGTGAAGAGAAAATTGATGTTGAAGATGAAATTGTCGACGCTAAAATTAATGAACTTAAAGAAGTCTACAAAAAATCCAAAGAAGCTTTGAATAACCTGAAAGATAATAATGTCCGCCAGGATATCAAGAATCGTATGGTTATTGAAAAAACTTTAAACTTCCTAGTTGAACTCAATTCCAAAGCTGAGAAACCAGAAAAAAAGTCTAAGTAGGGTCACTAGGTTTCATTTAAAAAATTAGGGCACACTTGTCCTAATTTTTTTAATCGAATAACTTGTACTATAATGTAAGGTGAATAAGAAAGGGGGTACTTATGGTACATTCAAAACATGAAAGTTTAAAAAACATATTTTATGCAGGTATAATTGGACACATAGTTGGCGACGCTCTAGGCGTTCCCGTCGAGTCAGTCCCTCGTGCGGAATTAGATAACCGTCCACTTCGCGACATGGTTGGTTTTGGCACTTATCAGCTCCCAGCTGGTACTTGGTCTGATGACACCTCAATGGAAATAGCATTAATAGATTCATTAATCAAACAGAAACGCTTTGATTTGAATGATATTATGCATAATTTCTACAAATGGTTTCATGATGCCGATTTTACCGCTACAGGTCAAAACTTCCGTGTAGGACCAATCTGTGAAAAGGCGATTCTAAACTATATGGATGGACTAAATCCGCTTGACTGTGGTCTAAAAGATGTTAAGTCTATTGGCAATGGCTCTCTCATGCGCATCCTTCCGGTCGCTTATGTTTGTTACTGTAATCAAATAACAGGCCATAGAAGACAGAAGCTTGTGCGTGTCATCTCTGGTCTTACTCACGCCAATCAGCTCTGTGTTCTAGGTTGTCTTATTTACGTTAACTTCATTTGTCATCTCCTTGAAGGATATGAACTATTTGAAGCATACCAAAAAACGCAATTGGATGATTATTCAGACTTTGATGAAGAAGTCCGCCTAGCCTATTATCGTATCCTAGAGGAAACTATTGGGAATTATGCACGCCAGACAATTATTTCTAAAGACAATGTGGTTAATACGCTAGAAGCCGCATTCTGGTGTCTCTTCAATTCAGATAGCTACCGCGATGCCGTAATTACGGCCGTAAATCTTGGCGACGATACTGATACGTTAGGTGCGGTTACGGGCTCAATGGCTGGCATTCTCTATGGATTCTATGATATCCCAGGAATTTGGATTGAGGCTTTACAGCGATCAGAATATCTATTAGATCTCTGTGAGCGCTTCGCTCTAGCCGACATAGATACCTCGAACATCTAAAAGCAGTAAAACTCACTCATGTTATAGGCCAATATTTGGCCTATTCTTTTTGACCATAAAGCGATGGTGAGTGAAGCGAATAGGATGCTATCGGATATCAAATACTTGTCCTATTTTTTTATGACCATAAAGAGTAAAACTTGATAAAAACCATAAAATATGGTAAAATATACACATGTCACAATCTAAATTTCTTCAATACCTCAAACAGTTATATAAAGAACAGCGTGAACTCACTATCCTGGAGATTACTTATCTCATAATCGCCGTCCTCTCCTTTTTGGTCGCCGCCGTCATTGCTCTGTTAAATCAATCATTGGGTGTCGCTCTTCTTATTATTCCATTTGTCTCTTTTTTGGCACTTTCGGCAAATATTATAGTCTGGGCATTAATTCGAATGCTATTAGAAGAATCGACCAGAGCAGATTTTAAAAAATCGCAAACAGAAATAAAAAATCAAGCAGAAAAGGCTGCAGAAAAATCCAGTGAAGAGCAAAAACCTAAGCGCGCTAAAGCTTCTTCAAAATAATTAAAAATTGACGAAATTCCCGGCAAGTAGTATAATATTGCAAGAGTTTCAAGCGGAATCCAATTGCTGTAACGGAGGAAGCTACGAAGTTGAGAGACTTCATGCCGAAAAGGCAAACTATAAATCGATTTAATATAAGAGGATAAAATGCCAACAATCAATCAATTGATTAGGAAACCACGTAAAGTGGCTGCAAGAAAGTCTAAGTCGCCAGCTCTTGGTAGTATTGTTAATACTCTTAAGACTCGTTACTACGACCAACCAGCTCCTTTGAAACGTGGTGTTTGTATTAAAGTAACCACTAAAACCCCAAAGAAACCAAACTCAGCTCTTCGTAAAGTAGCTCGTGTTCGTCTCACAAACGGTCAAGAAGTTTGGGCTTATATCGGTGGTGAAGGACACAACCTACAGGAGCACGCAGTTGTTCTCGTTCGTGGTGGTCGTGTACCTGATCTTCCAGGTGTTCGCTATCACATCGTCCGTGGTACTCTCGATCTTCAGGGTGTTAACGGTCGTAAGCAGGGTCGCTCAAAGTATGGCGCCAAGAAGGAGGGTAAGTAATTATGCCACGCAAAACTACTAAATCACTTGAACGTAAAGTTAATCCAGATCGTCGCTATCAGTCCATTCTCGTACAGCGCTTGATCAATAAGTCTATGCTTAATGGTAAGAAACAAGTTGCCGAACGCGCAGTTTACTCTGCCATTGAAGGTGCAGCAAAGAAGCTTGGTTCTGAGAATCCAGTTGAAGTTCTTGAAAAAGCTATCTCCAACATTTCTCCAGATTTTGAAGTTAAATCTCGCCGTGTTGGTGGTGCAAACTACCAGATTCCATTCCCAATTTCCGGACACCGTCAGATGCACTTCGCCTTCTCATGGCTCGTTGTCTCTGCTCGTGCTCGTAAGGGTATGCCATACGAACGTCGTCTTGAAGCAGAAATCGTTGACGCTTACAATGCAACCGGTGCTGCCTTTAAGAAGAAAGAAGACACACACCGCATGGCTGAAGCTAACCGTGCTTTCGCACACTTTGCTCGCGGCTAATCAAGAGTATTATGAAAAACACCACTCCGGTGGTGTTTTTTTATTGCAAAATCCTTACTAAATCTAAACTATTCTCATTCTAAATCCCCTTAAGCCTAAACTGATATGCTATAATAATCTAAAATAAGGAGGTAAAATGATAAAACTTGCAATTAACGGCTTCGGTCGCATCGGTCGTAATGCCTTCAAGATTGCTTTTGAGCGTCGTGACGTCAAGATCGTTGCCATCAATGACCTAACTGACACCAAAACTCTAGCGCATTTATTAAAGCATGACTCAAGTTACGGCACCTATGACCGTGATGTCAAGTTTGATGAAGAGAACATCATTGTTGATGGTGAAAAAATCCGCGTCTATGCCGAGAAAGAACCAAAAAATCTTCCGTGGAAGGACCATCGCGTTGATGTGGTTATTGAATCAACTGGCTTTTTCACAGATCCAGCTAAGGCAGCTGCTCATCTTGAAGCCGGTGCTCAAAAAGTGGTAATTTCTGCTCCAGCAAAAGGCGAAGGTGCTAAAACTATTGTCATTGGCGTTAATGAAGATACTGTTACGGAAGACGATAAAATCATTTCTAACGCATCTTGTACTACCAACTGTATTGCCCCAGTGATGAAGGTGCTTGAAGATACCTTTGGTATTGAAAAGGCTCTCATGACTACAGTGCACTCTTATACTGCCTCCCAACGTATTTTGGATGCGCCCGCCAAAGATCTTCGTGAGGCTCGCGCCGCAGCCGAAAATATCGTACCTACTTCAACCGGTGCCTCTAAAGCTGCAGCTCTCACTATTCCTGCTCTGAAGGGGAAATTTGACGGTCTTTCGATTCGTGTTCCGACCCCAGTCGTCTCTCTAGCTGATATTACTGCTGTTTTGAAGAAAGATACTACCATTGAAGAGCTCCAGGAAGTCTTTAAGAATGCTGCCAAAGAACCTTTTTATGAAGGAATTCTTGGTGTCTCCGAAGAACCCTTAGTTTCTATTGATTATCGAGGTAATTCTCATTCAAGCATCGTTGATCTTCCGCTCATTAACGTAGTCGATAAAAACCTAGTCAAGGTGGTGGCTTGGTATGACAACGAATGGGGTTATTCAAATCGTCTTGTAGAGTTAGCTACTGATTTTGGGAAAAACTAGTATGCCAAGGATTTTTATCGGTTCAGATCACCGCGGCTTTGTTGCCAAACAACATATTTTAGCCACTCTGGCAAACTCCGAATGGAAGGATAGCTATGAGATCGTTGATCTCGGCCCAGAAACCATTCGTCCGGATGATGACTTTAATGATTACGCCATCGCTGTTTCGCGCGCTGTCAGGGAAACCGCCAATTCCCGCGGTATTTTGATCTGTGGTTCAGCACACGGAATTGCTATTCAGGCCAATCGTTTTAAGGGGATCCGTGCCATCTGCGGCTATACTCCAGAGCTAGTCCGTCTCGGTCGACTCCATAATGATGCCAATGTTCTTTGTCTTTCGTCAGATTTTATGGATGATGCGAATATTGATCAGGCTATTGATATGTTCCTACGTGGTAATTTTCTACCCGAAGAAAGATATATTAGGCGCAATCAACGACTTGATGAGGAATCAATTTATTAGTAAAGGAAAACTATGGGTGAGGATGTATATATAGTACCGACAATTCTAACTAATAATCCACAGGTTTTTGCGACAGAGTTGCAAGACTATTCGCAGTTTGCTAAAAGAATTCAGATTGATCTGATGGATGGCACTTTTACCGCCGATAAAAGTTTGCCCGAGTCCGCAATCGCTGGTCTGCCACAAGGTATTGATTTTGACTTACATTTGATGTCGGCTAGGCCAAGCGATCATCTCGCTCATCTTCTCCGGCTCAAACCATCGCTCTGTATTCTCCATGCAGAGGCTAGTGAAGACTTGTCGCCATTCTTTGCTGAATTCAAAAAAGCTGGCATTAAAACCGGCCTAGCTCTATTGCCAGGAACTTATCCTGGACAAGTTAAGTCTTATATCGAAGCCGTGGACCATATTTTGGTTTTCGCCGGCGCTCTAGGCAAGCAAGGCGGTCAGGCTGACTTATTACAAATGGAAAAGATTAAGTTGATCCGACAAATTAACCCTACAGTTGAAATTGGCTGGGATGGCGGCGCCAATCTTACCAATGTTCGCGCGCTTGCACACGCTGATCTCAATGTTATTAATGTAGGCTCCGCCATCTCTAAGACACAAGACCCGAAAGCTGCCTATCATCAACTTATCGAAGAATCTAAAAAACGGGGAATTATTTAATGGCTACTTCGAAACTTCGTCACAAGGTTCACTTTAAAGAGCAGCCAATTCTTCGCGTACTTACCGTTGGTGTTGCAATACAGCAAATTACTCTAGTAGATCACGATGATTTTATTATAAATAAGCAAAAAGTCTCTATTGGCGAGAAAGTTGACATTGATCAAATTTATTATCAGCTAGGCGGTAGTGGGATTAATGCCGCTGTGACCTTCGCACGTCACGGTCATCAGTCAATCCTGATTAGTAATCTCGGCCAAGATCGCTCTGCAGAAGCCATCAAAGATTTTTTAATTGATGAAAATGTCGATACGAGCTATCTAAATCAGCTTCCATTCCAAACTGGCACTTCTGTAGTCCTACTGGATTCTAAAACTGCCACCAGGACTACTATGAACTGTTTGGGTGCAGCCAAGACTTCAAACAATTTAGATTCTCACGATCTCAATCTCGCTAATCCGGATTGGTTATATCTCACAAGCTTGAATGGCGATCTCGAAAAGGCCCTAGAATTTATTGATCAGGCTAAAGAAAATCAGATCAAAGTTCTTTGGAATCCAGGTGAATTAGAGTTAAAGCAAAAGAAAAAAGTCCTAGGACTCCTATCTGATATTGATGTACTGATTCTTAATCAAAAAGAAGCCAAAATGCTGGTCGAAGGAGAGATTCTTGAAGAACTCGTAACAAAGCTTTCTGCTTACACTAAAACCGTTATTATCACCGCAGGCGCAAGTGGTAGTATTGCAAAATCGGGGGAAGAAATATATCGTCTAGCAGAATATGAACAGAAGTCACCAACAGACCCTACGGGTGCAGGCGATGCCTTCGGTTCTGGTTTTCTTGCCGCAACTCTCGATGGCCTAGATTTTAAACATAGTCTCATTGCTGCCGCCGCAAACGCTACTTCAGTTATCTCAGAAATTGGCTCCACCAAGGGCATCCTTTCAGCTAATGAAAAATATCACCCAATGCCAATACAACGACTTTATTTATAAAAAAATATGAGGTGAGGGCCTCATATTTTCTTCAAAACTTTTCTTCAAAACTTATACTGATTTGACGCGATTGTAAATATTATCATTAATATTGATATGGCCAATCTTATTTGCCGCTAGTACCACTTCAGTGATATCATCTGTCATTACAAAGAGATCAAGATCTTTCTCTTTAATCATTTTATTTTTTAGCATGTTAGTTTTGAAGAACTTAACTAGTGGTCGCCAGTATGACTTTCCAATTAAGAAACATGGCATTTTGGGCATTTTACCAGTCTGAATGAGAATTAAGACTTCTGACATTTCATCAAGTGTACCAAGTCCTCCAGGAAAGAACACATAAGCCTTACTTGCCATAACAAGCATCACCTTACGAGCAAAGAAGTAGTTAAATTCCATTGAATCGGTGAGGTATGGGTTTTCGTGTTGTTCAAATGGTAATTTAATATTCAAACCAACACTACGTCCGCCGTATTCGTATGCTCCGCGGTTAGCTGCTTCCATAATGCCAGGACCACCGCCAGTAATTACTGGATGCCCATTTTCCGCTAATAATCGTCCAAGTTCTCTAGCCTTTATATAATATTTGTCAGTCTCAGCTGTACGAGCTGATCCAAAAATAGTTACCCCCTGTGAAAAGCGACGAATCGTTGAAAGCCCCTTGAGGAGATCTTTGGCGTAAGCCAACGAACGATCAGTATCCGGTCCTGAAATCTTATTAGCTGATAATTCATTCAGCCATTCTTCTGTAATTTTATCCATAAGCTTATTATAGCAAAATACCCCTTGAATAGACATGGTAAAATAAGAATATGGAAATCACGCTTCTGCTGCATAATATTCGCTCAACCTATAATGTTGGTTCAATCCTACGCACGGCTGATGGTTTTTCGGTGAATCATGTTATCTATTCTGGCTACACACCAACTCCAGCTCCTTATTCTACGCTTCTTCCTCACCTGTCTCAAAAAATCACTACGAAGATTCATAAAACTGCTCTTGGCGCTGAACAAACTTTGTCGTCCTCTTATTCTGAAAATATCATAGAGGAAGTTCAGCTCCTACGGTCGCAAGGCTATCAGATTATTGGTTTAGAGAATAACTTAAAAGACGCTCGCTTACATCAAATCACCGAACATACTCTCCCAGGGTTAATAGCCCCTAAGGTCGCCCTTATTCTTGGAGAAGAGGTGAAAGGAATTACCTCAAAGTTACATCAATTTATTGACTTATTTTTGGAGATTCCAATGACTGGTAACAAGGAGTCTTTTAATGTTTCAGTCGCCACAGCCATCATTCTCTTCTATCTAAGATATGGTATCGATTTAAATCGCTTCTAAACTCTGCTATAATACAAAAGATTAGGGAGTTATTATGGAAAGATATAATCCAACAAAAATAGAAGAAAAATGGCAAAAAATATGGGAAACCGAGCAGGCTTTTCGTGCTGAAGAAAGTGGTGCAGAAAAAATGTACCTTGCAGAAATGTTCCCCTATCCATCCGGTGCTGGTCTCCACGTTGGCCATGTTCGCAACTTCTCCATAGTTGATGTTTTAGCAAGATTTTATGCACAAAATGGCAAAAATGTTCTTCGACCTTTTGGTTATGATACCTTTGGACTCCCTGCAGAGAATTACGCAATTAAAACTGGCATTTCTCCAGCCGAAGCCACCAAAACCAATATTAATAACTTTAGAAAACAGGCTAAACGTCTAGGCTTCTATATCGATTGGAACCGTGAAATTAATACCTCTGATCCTGAATATTACCGATGGACTCAGTGGTGTTTCTTGCAGTTATTTAAAAAAGACCTCGCCTATCAAAAAGAGAGCTACCAATGGTGGTGCCCTAACGATCAAACTGTCTTAGCTAACGAACAGGTAGAAAATGGACATTGTTGGCGCTGTGGCTCCGAAGTCGAAAAGAAAAAAATGAAACAGTGGTTCTTTAAAATCACTGCTTATGCCGACGAGCTTCTAGACGAAATTGATCAACTTGATTGGCCTGAAAAAATCAAAACCATGCAAAAGAACTGGATTGGTCGCTCCGAGGGTGCAAAGGTTAAGTTTAAAATCAAACATCTACCTGACACTATTGATATTTTTACAACACGCCTTGACACTATTTGTGGCGCAACTTTTCTGGTACTTGCACCTGAACATCCTAAAATTCCGGACTTAATTACCAACAAAACAGCAGAAGAAGTTAAAAACTATTGTGCTGCCGCTATCAAGAAATCGGAAATCGAACGCCAAGAAAATAAAGAGAAAACCGGCGTCTTTACGGGCAGCTTTGCCATTAATCCAGCCACTAAAGAAGAAATTCCAATCTGGGTATCAGATTATGTTCTTATTAACTACGGCGATGGTGCTGTCATGGCGGTGCCTGGCCACGATGAGCGTGATTTTGCCTTTGCTTCAAAATATCAGTTAGAGATCAGGACCGTTGTTAAGCCCACCGAGTCAAATAATCAATTGGGCGTCCAAAATGAAGTTATACCTCAGTGTTTTAAAGATCGAGGTATCATAATAAATTCAGGAAAATATGACAATCTAACCTCTAAAGAGGCTGAGCACCAGATTTTATCTGACCTCGGTGAAAATGTAGCTAGTCGACAGGTGACTTACCGTATGCGTGACTGGTTAATCTCACGTCAAAGGTACTGGGGCTGCCCAATTCCAATTGCCTACGACAAAAATGGCGAACCTCACGCAATCCCAGAGTCCCAACTTCCAGTAGTTCTACCAGAAGTTTCTGACTATCGTCCAGACAAATCTGGCCATTCTGCGCTTGCTAAGGCTGAGGATTGGCTAAAAGTTACCATCGATGGCGAGGAAATGACTCGAGAAACCGATACGCTTGACGGTTATGCCTGTTCTTCATGGTATCTTTGGCGCTACGCATCACCTCACTCTGCTTCCGCCGCTTGGGAACAAGAGGCTGTTAAATATTGGGAACCCCTTGATATTTATTGTGGTGCCGACCATGCTGTGGCACATCTGCTTTATGTCCGTTTCTGGTGTAAATTCTTTGCCGACCAAGGTTACCTACCATTCAGAGAACCAGTTAAAAAGCTTCTCTATAATGGGTATATCAATGCCCCTGATGGTAAAAAGATGTCAAAATCAAAAGGAAACGTCATTGATCCGCTTGATGTTATTGACTCTGGCTATGGTGCAGATACTTTGAGAACCTATGAACTTTTCATTGGTCCGTACAATGAAGATGCGGCCTGGAGTACTACCGCAATTGGTGGAGTCTACCGCTTCCTCAATCGTTGTTTCAATCTCGCAATTAATCAACAAAATAACCGTCTACCATCTGGCACTTCAACTCAGTTGATACGACATAAGACGATTAAAAAAGTAACCGAAGATATTACAAATACCAACTTTAATACCGCAGTAGCTGCCTTAATGGAGTATGTTAATGAGCTCTATAAAAGCTGTGCTTCAACCGAAGATATTATCATTTTAGGTAAATTACTTAAGCCTTTCGCTCCTCATCTTGCGTCTGAAATTCTCGAAAAAGAAGAATCTGATGATAAATGGCCTGAATATAATGAAGCTTATCTCGTCTCAGATTCTATTCAACTAATCGTACAGGTTAATGGCAAGGTTCGTGCTAAGCTAGAAATCAGCCCTGAAGATCTTGCTGATCAAGAAAAACTTAAAGAGCTTGCTCTCTCTCAAGAAAATGTTCAAAAATACCTAAACAGCGAGCCTAAAAAGATAATTATTCCAGCCGGCGGAAGGCTTATCAATATCGTTACCTAACCCTCAAGATTTCTATTCAACCCCTCAAAAAGCTTTACTCTAACCCCTCATAAAACAATACTTCACTCTTGAAAAATTAGGACTTTTTGTATATAATAGCCTAAATTATTGTCAATATACTAATAAGGAGCATTTAATGCCTGAACCTAAAAAGCAAAGCAGCCCAAGAAAGACTGGTCTTCGCCGAAGTCATTTACGTCTTGTTTTAGCTCGTGCTGTTAATAAAAAATCACCAGTTAAGGCTTTCGAAACAGCCAAGAAAACCCCTAATCTTAAGATTAAAACCCCAAGAACTGCCAAAGTTTTAAATAATACAAAGAAAAGCGAAAAATAATGGCAAGTAATCGGCACCTCGGTAGAATCATTGCATTACAAAGCTTGTATGAATACGAGTTTAGAGCAAAGGCGGGCGATGCTACAGCCGAAATTCAGTCTATCATCGCAAAAAATATTGAACCATATTCCAAGGCACTCGGGGACACTGAATTTGTCTTCAGTCTAGCTAATGGTGTAATCGAAAATCAAGCAAAACTTGATCGTGAATTACAACCACTGGCTCCAGAGTGGCCTCTGGACACCATCGCAGCCATCGACCGTAATATTTTACGTATTGGCCTTTATGAACTTGAGATTAGAGTTGTTCCACCAAAAGTAGTTATCAACGAAGCCGTTGAACTTGCAAAAGCTTTTGGTTCTGATAATTCATCCAAGTTTATTAATGGTGTCTTGGGTACAGCCTTCAAGCAGCTTGGATTGAATAATGAAGAGGGAGATCATGAAGGAACCAAATCGCAAGTTAAGTCCCAACCAAACGCTTCCGAACAATAAACTAAGTAAACCAAAAGACACCACAAGTCGCAATTTTACAAGATCACGCTCACGTGTTCGTCCATTAAAAACCGAACGCGCTAAAAGCCTTGACCAAAAGACCTTTAAAAAGAAGCCAGCAATTAAGGAGATCGTTCGCGAACCAACTTCAGGTGGCATCGTCTTTCGCTTTAACGAAAAAAGGAACGATATTGAAATCTTACTAATTCAAGATTCCAAAAATCGTTGGACAATTCCTAAAGGACATATTGAGGCCGGTGAGACCGCAAAACAAACGGCTATTCGCGAGATTGGTGAAGAAGCTGGACTCAACCATATAAAAGTCCTCTCATGGCTTGGTAAAATTCATTTTAAATATCGTCGAGTTGATAAACTCGTGCTAATGACTACTCAGATCTATTTAGTCCGCGCTCTTGATGGTAGGGAAAGACCAACAAAAGAAAAGTGGATGAATGGAATTAAGTGGTTTAGCTTTCGCGATGCTTTAAATGCGATTGAATATGATGATATTGAAAAGCTCATGCTCATTGCCAAGAAGCGCATTCGTGCAGGAGATTTGCAATAATTAAGATTCGGGATTTCATCAGACACTAGAATCTCTCTAGTGTCAAAGTGAGTTCCAGAAAGGAAAACATGGATAATTATCTAAAAAAATACAACATCGATTTAGAAACTATTAAAAAACATATTAGTGAAGCTTCCGTTAAGAAGAAAATTGCTGATAACCGCCCTGAAGAAACCTTTACTCCTGATATTATTGATCAGTATGCTAAATTCGCAGAAGAGAAAATGGGTATCAAATTTAATGATATCTCCCTTTTTATTACCGCTCTAACTCATCGTAGTTTCGTTAATGAACACAAGAAATCTGCGGTCGAACATAATGAGAGACTTGAGTTTTTAGGCGATGCTATTCTTGAATTAGTCGTCTCAGATTTTCTATATCAAAATTTTCATGAGCCAGAGGGGATTATGACCGCCTGGCGCTCCGCCCTAGTGCGTACCGAATCAATCGGTGCTGCATCCGAGAAAATTGGTTATATTTCACTAATTCGTCTTTCTAAAGGTGAAAAGCTTGGCAGTAGTCGCACCCATGCCTCAATCATCGCCGATTGTTTTGAGGCCGTAACCGGCGCTATCTATCTCGATCAAGGCTTTGATGCTGCCAAAGATTTTATCTATCAACATATCATTTGTAAGATGGACGAAGTTATTCTCTCTGAATCCTGGCGTGATGCTAAGAGCTATCTCCAAGAACTAGCACAAAAATTTGAAGGCAGTACACCTCAATATCACGTTATTAAGGAAGAAGGTCCCGACCATGACCGTATCTTTACGATTAATGTTGTTGTGGCTGGACATAACAGAGGTACTGGTGTCGGTCATAGTAAGCAAGAGGCCCAGTCTGCCGCAGCCGCTGAGGGTATTAAATACTACAAGAAACAATCAACAGATCAAAACCTTATCACCGGCAAGCTATCATTAATTAAATAAAAAAAACAACTGATCCCAAGAGGGTCAGTTTTTTTACTATGAATCTCATTTATAAAAATCATTCCTCTTATGTTTTGCAATACATAGAAATTATGTTAAAATATCTCCTAAAGTCACAGACTTTGCACTTTTAAAGAAAGGGGAGAAACTATGGAGGCAAAGGAAAAAATAAATATTAGCCAGATTGAAAATGTCATCAAATATTATGTACTGATGGCGAAATGGCTTTATGAAATGGGGGATTATGCTAGAACAAAATACCTCCAGATGAATCTTGAGAAGGATAATACCTCACGCCCGCACACTGATTACCAGCGTTTGCTGGAGAAATACTATCACGGCAGTGAGGAGGAATTAAAAAATGCTGTTTTTATCAAATCTGAGAATAGCCAGAAAATATTAAAAGAATTGCTCAATCTGTCAAGACAGATCGGCGTTGAGCAATATTACGATAAAATTAACCCCCGCACGGGGAAGCGTGAGTTGATCATGGGGCAGGACGATGGATTAATAGTTCAAAATTTCTGCACCATTTATAGTAAAACCACTTACGGTTCAAGACTGAGGAGAAAAAATACAAAGGATATTATAAAGAACATCCTAATCGATTTTGTCAAAGTCAAAGAAGACAAGGTATCTTCAATTGACCGTGAGTATATAGACAAGTTCTTTACTAATGATAAAGTTAAAGAACTGTCAAAAGAAGTGTATTTAGGATTAACAGGAGGGGTAGAGAGTTCTATTAAAAGTATCATCGCTGCTGACAAGGTACTTCCATTCATCTTGAGAGTGAAAACTCTCTACTCCCTTGAAAATAACTTTCAGTGTCTTATAAGGGTATTGAAAGTATCATAGATTATTGACCTCCAAATTGGAGGTCTTTTTTATCTACTCCTTGAAAAAAACGTTCAAATAGTTTAAAATAATAATATTAAATTAATTAAGGAGCAAACATGCTTGCGATTCGTATGCAACGTAATGGTCGAACTCATTACCCAACCTTTCGACTAGTCGTCCAAGAATCCCAGCGTCATCCACTTTCTGGACGCGTTGTGGCTGAGGTCGGCAATTACAACCCAGAAACTAAAAAGACTACTTTAGACAAAGAAAAAATTGAATTCTATCTAAAGAATGGTGCTCAACCATCTTCACGTGTCGCCTTCATCTTCAAAAAAGAAGGTATCACTCTTCCTTCATGGTACAAGGAAGCAAATCCAAAAACCAGGAAACCAAAACACGCAGACAAACTTCGTAAAAATCAACCAAAAGAAGAAACCGAAGCTGCAGAGTAAAGAAAAAATAAGGTACTATAAGTACCTTATTTTTATTTATCAAACCTCAACCATTATGATATAATTCTAATAATAAAAATTAACTTGGAGAACCTATGTCAACCATTGACCAACAATTCGTAGAATACATCGTAAAAACTCTCGTAAATAATCCTGATAAAGTAAAAATAGAACGTGCCATTGATGAAAAAGGCGTTCTCCTTTCTCTTAGTGTTGATCCTGAAGATGTCGGCCGTGTAATTGGTCGCCGTGGTGCCACAGCTCAGTCTATTCGCACACTACTACGCGCACTTGGAACTAAGAATGACGCTCGCTATAATTTAAAAATTGTCAATACTGATGAAAATAGCAACCTCGAGACCACTGGCGAACCAATGGTGGCTCGTACTGTTGAAGATTATGAAGAAGAATCAGAAGATTCTACTCTTACCAAAAATACTCGCGCTGAACTCGCAGATCTCGATGATCTTGATATTTAATTCAAATAGCCCTTCGGGGCTATTTTTTTGTTGAAAATTTGAGTCTATATTATAAAAAATCATCTTGACTATTCTACGTAAAAACCTTATACTTAGACCAGTTCAAGTTGAACCAAGCTAACTGCGAGTCAGCTTACATAAAGTTGAGAGCTTATATGTTCAAAAAAATCCACCGTCTAGGTGGTTTTTTGGTTATATAGTCAATAAAACAATAAAAACACCCCCGTGGGGGTGAATATTCTAAGGTGCAATTATAATCTGCGCTTTACTGAAACCATCCGCATAAGCCTCAAGTTCCGGTAATTTCTTCAGTTTATCTAGCCATCTTTTTGGGATGCCCTGTATACCGTAATAAAGACCCGTAAGTCCTCCAGTTAAAGCGCCGATACTATCCGTATCATGACCAAGATTGACAGCTCTAAGCAGCGCCTGCTCAAAGTTTCTAGTCGTAACCAAAGACCAAATCGCCGCCTCCAGACTCTCGATCACGTCAATATGTGATTGAATCGCATTTTCTGGGAATGCGGTTAAATTCTCCTTTAGGACATGACTAAACGACTCAACGCAAGCCACGGAGAAAAAGCTATAATTTTCTTGCTGAACCTTCTGTAATGCCACTGCTGGATAATACCCCTCAAGCAAAAGACACGCATAATTCACAAAAATCATATTTGCTAATATGCATTTTTCAGTTGCATGAGTCAACTTAGTGACCTTTTTTACTAAATCATATCGCTGCTTTCCCTGTATATTGTAGTTATAGCAAAGAAAAGCGATCGGTAAGATCCTAGCTAGGGCACCGTTATCACTTGCAAATTCAAAAGTTTCTCCGCATTCGTCTGGCGTATAGCCCTTCTTAAATCTGCCTATTGCCTGAGTGATAGTGGCATTTGGGTTGATTATCTCAGAGCCAACTGTATAATCTGCAAGATACAACCATCTTGACAATTTATGTAGTATGTCAGACTGATTAACCGTGCCGCATTCTCTGATTGATTCCATCAGGGCAATAGTCATTGAAGTATTCGTTGACCATGTCCCCGATGCAGTTAAATGTGAACCAAACTCCTGCATCTCTAAAACAGGATTGTTTTTTAGTTCCTCGCGAGCCTTAAATTCAACCGGTAATCCAAGGGCATCACCGACTGCGTTGCCGATAAGTCCTCCGACTACCTGATCATGATAAATAAAACCTCTAAAAGTATCCATTCTTTTACCCCCTTTTATATTTTAATATACTATGGACTCCCAAATTATAACATAAATGTAGTGTTTGTCAAAGTTAGGACTGACCCTTGAAAAATCTAGTAAAATATAGTAAAATCGGACACAAGAAGTAGTGTGTCTTCTAATAGCGAGGGTGTCCTATTTTGGCGAACTAGGATGTCGTTAGATGACAGTAATCTTCGGCGCTAAAGATTATTAACACTAAAATAGAGGAAAACGTGAGTACAAAGAATATCAGTACAGCTGGTCAGCGTGTCTTTTTTACAGACGGTGATCATCTCGAAATCCCTGATCTTACTGCACACCAGAAAGATTCCTGGGAGGAATTTATTAAATCCGGTCTCCGTGAAGTCTTCACCGAATTGAACCCAATCGATGACTACACTGGACAAAAACTATCTCTAAGATTCAAGGACTATGAATTTAAGGCTCCAAAACGCACTGTTGAGGAAGCTAAATACAACCTTGAAACCTACGAAGCTCCGCTTCATGTTAAAGCTGAACTTACTAACAAAGTTACAGGTGAGATTAAAGAACAGAATATCTACTTCGGTGATTATCCATGGATGACTGATCGTGCCACTTTTATTATTAATGGTACAGAGCGCGTCATTGTTTCTCAGCTGATCCGTTCTGCTGGTGTTTTCTTTACTGCAGATAACTACAATGGTAAGAATTTTTACGGCGCTAAGGTAATTCCAGGCCGTGGTGCTTGGCTTGAATTTGAGACAGCCACCAACGGTTCAATTAATGTTAAAATTGATCGCCGTCGTAAAATTTCTGTCACCACCTTTCTCCGTGCCTTAGGTATTACTAAGAACTCAGAGCTTAAAGAATTATTTGCCGATGTCGATAATGGTCCAATCAATTACATTGATAGTACGCTCGACAAGGATCCTACCACAAGTCAGGCAGCTGCCCTCCTTGAGGTTTATCGTCGACTTCGTCCAGGTGATCTAGCAACTGTCGAGAATGCCCGTTCTATGGTCGAACGCACCTTCTTTGACTACAAACGCTATGATTATTCTCGTGTTGGTCGTTTTAAGATCAATCAAAGACTTGGTTTTGATACTCCAAACGATAGCACTCATCGTACTCTTCAGATAGAAGATGTTATCGCCATCATCCGCGAACTTATTCGCCTCAATAATACACAGGAGCCAGCCGACGACATCGACTCACTCGCAAATCGTCGCGTTAAGATGGTTGGTGAATTGATTCAACGTCAATTCCGTCTTGGTATGCTTCGCTTACAACGCAACATCCTAGACCGCATGTCTATGGCCAACCCTGAAGAGGTTACTCCGTCTCAACTCCTTAACTCACGTCCAGTAGTTGCAGCCGTTAAAGAATTCTTCAGTAGCTCCCAGTTATCTCAGTTAATGGATTCTTACAACCCATTCTCTGAACTTTCACACAAGCGTCGTCTAAGCTCTATGGGCCCTGGTGGTCTTACTCGTGAACGTGCCGGTTTTGATGTTCGTGATACTCACCCTACTCATTACGGTCGTATCTGTACCGTCGAAACTCCAGAAGGTGCCAACGTTGGTCTCGTATTAAACCTCGCAACTTACGCCCGTATCAATGAATATGGCTTTATTGAAGCACCATATCGTGTAGTCAAGGACGGTAAAGTTACTGATGAAGTTGTCTATGTTGATGCCAGTCTTGAAAAAGATATGGTTATTGCTGATACTTCCGCTAAGCTTAACAAAGATGGTAGTTTTGTCGATGAACGTGTCTCTGCTCGTATTAATGGTCAGCCAGCTCAGGTTGAATCCAGCCGTGTCACTCACGTCGATGCCGCACATAAGGAAATTCTTGGTGCGTCAGCATCCCTAATTCCATTCGTTGAGAAAAACCGTGTTGACCGTGCGCTCATGGGCTGTGCCATGCAGAAACAGGCAGTTCCACTTCTAAAGAATACCGCCCCAACTGTAGGTACCGGTGTTGAATCTGATATCGCGAGATACACTTCTCAACTTATTACCGCTGACATGGACGGTATGGTTAAGAAAGCTGACGGTGTTTCAATCATTGTTGACTATGATAATGGCACTTCTAGAGAATATAAAATTGCTCACTTTGAGCAGACAAACTCTGATCAGTGTTACAACCAACGCTGTATGGTTACTCGTGGTCAAAAGGTTAAAGCTGGTGATATTCTTATTGAGGGCGCCTCTATTGAAGATGGCGAAATCGCCCTTGGCCGTAACCTCTTAGTTGCTTTCATGCCATGGCGTGGTTACAACATGGATGACGCTATCGTTGTCTCACGTAAACTAGTTGAAGACGACACCTTGACCTCTATTAATATTAAAGACTTTGATGTTGAAGTTCGTGAAACTAAGCTTGGTCCAGAGCAAGTTACTCGTGATATTCCAAACGTCTCAGAGCATGCTCTACGTCACCTTGGTGAAGATGGTATCGTTACCATTGGTTCTGAAGTTTCTACTGGTGATATTCTCGTTGGTAAAATTACTCCAAAGGGTGAACAAGAACTAAGTTCAGAAGAGCGCCTTCTTCGTGCTATTTTCGGTGAAAAAGCCAAAGATGTCCGTGATACTTCAGTCCGCATGAGCGGTGGTACTTCAGGCAAAGTTATTGGCGTCCGCATTTACACTCGTGAACAGGGTCACGAACTAAAGGCCGGTGTTCTGATGCAGATCAAAATCTTTGTAGCAGAAATGCGTAAGATTCAGATCGGTGATAAGATGGCAGGCCGTTACGGTAACAAGGGTGTAGTTTCCCGCGTTCTACCAGTTGAAGATATGCCATTCATGGCCGATGGTACTCCAGTAGATGTTGTACTCTCTCCAATGGGCGTACCTTCCCGTATGAACCTTGGTCAGCTTTACGAAATCCATATTGGTATGGCTGCACGTATTCTTGGTTACAAGGTTGCTACCCCATCCTTCAACGGTATTCCAGATGAAGTGATTTCAGATGAGCTCGCAAAAGCTGGCATCGATCGTAATGGTCGTGTCCAACTCTATGATGGTCTCACTGGTGAACCATTTAACGAAAAGACCGCAGTTGGCGTTATGCATATGATTAAGCTTCACCACATGGTTGAAGATAAGATCCACGCTCGTTCAACCGGTCCTTACACAATGGTTACACAACAGCCACTTGGTGGTAAAGCACAAAACGGTGGTCAGCGTTTCGGAGAGATGGAGGTTTGGGCTCTCGAAGCTTATGGTGCATCAAGTATCTTACAGGAAATGCTTACAATTAAATCTGATGACGTTTACGGACGCGCTAAGGCCTATGAATCTATTATTAAACATGAGCCAATTCAAGGTCCAAAGCTTCCTGAAGGTTTCAACGTCCTAGTGAAGGAATTACAAGGTCTTGGTCTCAAGGTTGATCTGCTTGATAATGGTGAAGCTAGAGACGCCGATAGTGTAATTGAAGATACTTCAAGAGAAATTGAAAAATCTCAAGATGATCGCCTAATTTACGCTAAACACAACGTACATATTAATGATGATGAAAACGACATAATCGACCTAACCGACGAAGAGATCGAAGAATCTCTCGATGGTCAAGGAATTACAATTAAAGACGGAGACAGTGAAGATAACATTGATCTCGGAGAGGAGTTCTAATGGCTTGGATGGACAACTACATTTCAGCTAGCGACTTCGACTCAATTCGTCTCAGCATCGCCAGTGCTGACGATATCTTGAGTTGGAGCTATGGTGAAGTATTGAAGCCAGAAACAATCAACTACCGTACTCAGAAACCTGAGCGTGACGGTCTATTCTGCGAACGTATTTTCGGTCCAGTGAAAGATATTAACCCCCATGATAGTAAATTGAAGGGTGTTCGCTCTCGCGAAGCTGCCGTTGATAAGGAAGGGAACTTAGTGACAAAGTCCATCGCTCGTCGTGAGCGTATGGGCCACATTAAACTTGCTGCACCAGTTGCTCATATCTGGTTTATGCGTGGTACTCCATCTGCACTAAGCCTACTTCTTGATCTCACTGTTAAGAATATCGAGAAAGTCGTCTATTTTGCCTCTTACCTCATTATTAATGCCAAAGACGCTGAAGTAGAACAAACTTTGAATGATCTTAAGGCCCAACATGAAGCAAGTCTTCAGGCAATCAAAATTCGTTATGCCGAAGCTGCCAAAGAAGCTGGTTCTAACCCAGAAAAACTCGCAAATGAGCAAGCTAAAGAAGTTGAAGAAGTTGAAAAAGATTTCATTACTCGTAAAAGCATCCTTGAAGGACTTAAAAAAGGAGCCGTCATCTCTGAGATTGATTATCGCAATCTTCCAGAAGAATACGAAGATCTTATTGAGGCCGAAATGGGCGCTGGCGCTATTAAGAAAATCCTTGATGAAATCGACATTAATCAGATGATTGACGTTTTATCTGCCGAAGCTGCTGAAGCTAAAGGTCAAAAAGAGCGCAAACTAATTAAACGTATTAAGGTTCTTGAAGGCATGAAGAATGCCGGCATTCAGCCAGCTGATCTTGTCCTTACTGTTATCCCAGTCATCCCTCCAGATCTCCGTCCTATGATCTCTCTCCCTGGTGGACGCTTTGCTACTTCCGATCTTAACGATCTCTATCGTCGTGTTATCAACCGTAACAACCGTTTGAAGAAGCTACTTGATCTTAATGCTCCAGAGGTTATTGTCCATAACGAAATGCGCATGCTTCAAGAAGCTGTTGATTCACTCATCGATAATAACGCTTCTCATGGTCGTCTTGCTAGCTCACAAAACGGTCGCCGTAAACTTAAATCACTTTCCGATCTATTAAAGGGTAAGCAAGGTCGTTTCCGCCAGAATCTTCTCGGTAAGCGTGTTGACTACTCTGGTCGTTCAGTGATTGTTGTCGGTCCAGATCTAAAACTTAATGAGTGTGGTCTTCCAAAACTCATGGCTCTAGAACTCTTTAAGCCATTTGTAATTTCATGGTTACTTCTTCATGAATACGCTCCAAATACCCGTGCTGCTTCTCGTATGATTGAAGCTAAAGAATCGATCGTTTGGGATGCTCTTGATGAAGTTATTAAGGGTCGATATGTTCTCTTGAACCGTGCTCCATCTTTGCACCGTCTCTCTATTCAAGCTTTCCAACCAAGATTGATTGATGGTATGGCAATTCAGCTCCACCCACTTGTCGCTTCCGGTTTCAACGCCGACTACGATGGTGACCAAATGGCTATTCATCTTCCATTGTCTGACGAAGCCCAAAAAGAAGCCCAGGAGCTTATGACTGCACAAAACAACCTCTTAAAGCCTGCTGATGGTTCTCCGGTTCTAGCTATCTATCAGGACGTCGTACTTGGTAGCTACTACCTTACCTATGACAAACCAGGCACCGAATCTAACAAGCCTCTAGCTTTCAGTTCAGTTTATGAAGCTGAAATGGCTTATGATCGTGGCGATATTGCTCTTCAAACCCCAATTCGCGTGTTCGCAAAGAAGGAAATCCGTGACACTACATTAGGTCGCGTCATCTTTAATGAAATTCTTCCAAAAGATTATCCATACGATAATGGTGTTCAAACTTCAAAACACTTGAAGAAGGTCATGGCTAATATCTTTAACGACTATGGTCCTAAGGTAACTGTTGAAGTTGCAGATAAACTTAAGGATCTCGCCTTTGAATATGAAACTATTGCTTCTATTTCAACCTGTAAAGACGACTATCCAACCTACCCAGAAATTGCCGACTTTATCGCAAAAGGTGATGCTAAGACCGCCCTTATTCAAGATCAATTTGAACAAGGTCTTCTTACTGACACAGAACGTTATAACCTCACAATTGCCAACTGGCGTGAAATCGATGGTGAAATTTCTAGCTTCCTTAAGCAAAAACTTTCATCAATGGATACCGATATTGCCGTGATGACCAACTCTGGCGCTCGTGGTTCTGTCTCTGGTATTAAGCTTGCTTCTGCAGCAATTGGTATCATGGTCGACATTAACAACCGTGAAATCGAGCTTCCAGTCAAGTCAAGCTACAAGAATGGTCTCAATACCCTCGAATCCTTCATTGCCACCCGAGGTGCTCGTCAAGGCCAGGTTTCAACCGCTCTTCGTACCGCCGACTCCGGTTACCTTACTCGTCGTCTTGTTGACGTCGCCCAAGACGTCTTCACTACAGATACTGACGCCGAAGACCCAGGCTTTGAGGTCTTTAAGTCTGAAACTGAACAGACTGGCATTGAGTTCGTCCAGCGCATTGCTGGTCGCTATACTGCTGCCACAATTCCAGGTTACCTAGAGAACGACCAGCTTATCACCCGCGATTTTGCAGAACAAATTGCCGCAGATGATAATATTGAATCAGTTCGCATTCAATCTGTTCTTACAACCAAATCAGTCAACGGTATTCCACAGAAGGCCTATGGTGTAGACATGGCCACTAGGAAACTAGTTGAACCAAATCAACCAGTTGGTGTTATTGCTGCCCAATCTCTTGGTGAGTTAGGTACCCAGCTTACCCTTGATACTAAACACTCTTCCGGTGTTGCCGGTTCTGGTGCTATCTCCCGTGGTCTTCCTCGTGTAGAAGAGCTTCTAGAAGCAAGAAATCCGAAAGGTCAAGCTTGGATCGCTCCAGTTGCTGGTCTCTGTGAAGTTTGGGAAGATGGCAATCACTTTGTTGTTCAAATCACCCCAACATCTGGTAAGACTGAACGCATTGAAATTAGCGATGATCGCAAGATTATGGTAAAAGACGGTGCTTCAGTTAAAACTGGTGACGTGATTGCCGCCAAGGCAAAAGGTATGGAACCAATTATTGCTCCATTCGATGGTAATGCGCAGATTGTTGATCATGCAGTACTTATCACCGAAGGTGGTAATGGTCCTGTTCGTGTTGAAATTCCAAATGACGCAGAGATGCTTGTAAAAAGCAACGACTCTGTTCAAGCAGGTGATCGCCTCACTACTGGTTCATTAAATCTCCAAGATCAGCTCAAGTATAAAGGTGTTGAGGCGACTGCCCGTTATATCATGAATGATATTATGGCAGTTTACGCCGCAAACGGTAACGACGTTTCCGCTAAACACCTTGAGGTTATCGTCCGCCAGATGTTTAGTCGCGTCATGATTGAAGAATCCGGCGATACCAACTTTGTTGCAGGCGATATTACTTCAATCAATGCAGTTGAAGAAGCTAACCGCGAATGTATTGATACTGGCCGCACTCCAGCTGAATACACACAGCTTCTCCTCGGTATTACCAAGGTCTCTATCTGGTCCGATTCCTTCCTATCAGCAGCATCTTTCCAAGATACCACTCGCGTGCTTATTAATGCCGCCATCAATGGTCGCGTTGATAAACTCCATGGTCTAAAGGAAAATGTCATTATTGGTCGCAAAATTCCTGTGGGAACTGGTGTCCGTAAACTAGATGTTTCTGAAGAAGAAATTGAAGGTAACTTCGGCGATTTCAAAATCGTCCAAGACGAAAACTTCTAAGATCTAAATAAAAAAATAGCCTCAAACGGGGCTATTTTTGTTATATAATCAAACAATGCACGTATATGTAGAAACTATCAAACAAGCTTCCTTTATCTTTCCAACTATTGCTATTGTTTTTACTATTCCATATCTAATTTATAATTATAAAAAATATGGTTCCATCCTTAGTCTTCGCATTTGGATAATATATTCATTTATACTCTATCTTCTTTGTGCTTATTGTTTAATAATCCTACCTCTTCCATCATCCGAAAAAGCTCAAACCCTCATCGGGCATCATATGCAACTTCGACCTTTTAATTTTATTTTTGACATTGCGAAAGACATCCAGATTACTCCAGATATTCCCAGAACTTTTATCGCCATCTTAAAAGATAAAGCTTTTCTTACAACTCTATTTAATGTAATAATGACGTTACCATTCGGTTTTTACCTACGCTATTATTTTAGAAATACTTTTTCACAAATTATCAAAAAAACTTTTCTACTTTCATTCTTTTTTGAGCTTACTCAACTCAGTGGACTCTATTTTATTTATAGTGGAAATTACCGACTTTTCGACGTCGATGATTTAATCACTAATACCCTTGGAGGCATACTTGGATATCTTCTTGCGATTTTACTTGCCAAATTTCTACCTACCCGAGAAGAAATAGATCGAAAAAGCTATGATAGAAGTAAGAAAATTTCTTTCTTTAGACGCTTGGTTGCTTTAGGCATTGATTTAGTTGGTGCAATTTTATTCTACTTTGTTATTGGTTCGCATCTTTTTCAGCTATTTAATCTAGAACCTACTACTATTTTTGGACAACTACTCTCCATAACACTCTTTTACACCTTCATTTCAACTCTTACTAATGGTCAAACTTTAGGCTTCTTCATAACTAATTTAAGAGTTCGTCTAGACAACGAGACTGCCGCAACTACTGTATTCAATAAAGCTTGTCATTACTTCATACGCTATGCACTTTTTATCTTGCAATACATCGTCATTCCGCTTATGGGCGTATGGCTGATCGGAATTCTCTTTTTTAGTCAAATTATTAGCGAAAACACAATTGCTATTCTTGTTCTAACGTACATCTTCATATTATTTCTTTATTTTCTTGTTACTGTCATCTTAGTTTCTTTTAGAAAACCGCTCCTTTATGAAAAAATTTCAAGAACTAAATTAGAAAACACCGTCATTAATAAAACAAAAAAAGATAAAAGTGATAACATTGCTAAGGAAACTCCTCTTGAAGATTAACTAATTCTATGCTAAAATACACGTGTAAGTTTATCAAGGTGACATTTGACTAACTAGACCAAAGAAAAAGCCGCTCGTTTCCGACTGCAATGATTTTTCTTAAGCAGATTTTCTGCAAAAAATCATAGGCCAAGCAGAGAAACGGTCTGGAACTCTTCTTAGTCTAGCTATTAGAGTGTCGCCATTAAAGGAAAGGAAAAGATGAAAGTCATCCTCGGCACCAAAATTGGTATGACCCAGATCATCGGCGAAGATGGATTAGTAACTCCAGTTACCATCCTTCAAGCTGGACCAGCCACAGTGACTCAGATAAAAACCGTCGACACCGATGGTTATAATGCTGTGCAGCTTGGATATGGTCAGGGTAAGAATCTGAGCAAGTCGGTATCAGCTCATGTCAAAAAAGCTGACGAAACATTAAGTCCTAAAATCTTGAAGGAATTTCGTACGGATTCCACTCCAGAGTTTAAACTCGGTGATACACTCACTGTAGAAAGCTTCGAACTCGGAGACAAGGTGGCAGTAACTGGTATTTCGAAAGGCAAAGGATTCGCTGGTACTGTCAAGCGTTGGAACTTCCAAGAGTCACGCAATACTCATGGCTTTAAGGGAAATATTAGAAGAGTCGGTTCAATCGGTTCAATGTATCCACAAAAAGTTTTCAAGGGTAAGCGTATGCCAGGTCGTATGGGTCATGATCAAGTAACTGTAAAGAACTTAGTTATTGCCTACATCGACAAAGAAAATAATATCTTAGGTGTAAAGGGCGCAGTCCCAGGTCCTAAGAAAGGAATCGTAACTGTGGAGGGAAAGGAGTAATATGGCAGATTTAAATCCAGAAATCTTCAATCTCGAAGTTACAAATCATGAGCTAGTCAAATTAGCCTATGATGCATATCTCGCTAATTCACGTAGTTCACATGCAAAAACCTTAAAGCGTGGTGAAGTTCGTGGTGGTGGTAAGAAACCTTGGAAACAAAAAGGTACTGGCCGTGCAAGGTTTGGTTCAACTCGTAACCCAATCTGGCGTCACGGTGGTATAGCTGGTGGCCGTACTGGCGAAGAAAACTTCACCAAGAAACTCAGCAAAAACGCTAAGAGAATTGCAGTTATGCAAGCTCTCTCAATGAAGAATACAAAAAATGCAATCCAAGTTATCGATAATCTTGGCATTAAAGATGGTAAGGTCAAAGAAGTTATCAAAACCCTTACAGATCACAAAGTTACTCCAAAGAACGTTTTAATCGTCGTTCCAGAGAAAGATGAGCTCACTTTGCGCGCAACCAACAATATTGCTTTCGCCAAGGTTGTTCGTCCAACTTTCCTTAATGTCTTCGATATCATGAATGCAGATACCATTGTTATCGTCAAAGATGCAGTCGCCTCTATTGACAACTGGCTAATCGGAAAGGAGAATGCCTAATGTTAGTTATTCCACGTGCTACCGAAAAAGCCTACACTGAACAAACTAAGAACACTTATATCTTTTATGTTCCAGCTGATGCTACTAAGCAAGAAGTTGCCAAGTCCATTGCTGAACAATACAATGTCACCGTTAAAGATATTCGCATCTTAATTAGAAAAGGTAAAGCAGCTCGTTTCTCAAAAGGCAAACATGCTTACCCTGGTAAAACCTACCGCCGCGATCGCAAAGTAGCTTATGTTACTTTAAACGCTGGCGATAAAATCCGTATTTTCGACGAAGAAAAAGTTGAGGAAGGAGATAAAAAATAATGAGCATTAAAGCTTATCGTCCTACCACTCCTGCTCAGCGCCAGAAGACTACACAGGATTTCGACCAAATTACTACAAGAAAGCCTCTCAAGTCTTTATTAAAAGCTAAAAAGCAGAATGCTGGTAAAAACAGCCAAGGACGTATCACTGTCCGCCATCGTGGTGGTGGTGTAAAACGTCACTATCGCTTAGTTACCCATAATCTTCCAAAGAATATGACTTTTGAAATTATGGAAATTGAGTACGATCCAAACCGTAGTGCACGTATTGCCCGTGTTAAAGACACCAACAATACTTTCTACTACGTTGTTGCAGATTCCAAGATGTTTAAAGGTAAGACCTTCCAAACTGGTGCCGAGGCTCCAATCGAAGAATCGAACCGTCTACCACTTAGCAATATCCCAGTTGGTACCATGGTTTATTCTATCGAACTAACTCCAGGCCGCGGTGCACAGATGGTTCGCTCCGCTGGTAATTCAGCTCAACTTATGGCAAAAGAAGGTTCTTATGTAACTCTTCGTATGCCTTCCGGTGAAGTTCGCAAAGTTCTTGCTTCCTGCGAAGCTTCAATTGGTACAGTTGGTAACATGCAACACCAAAATATTAAAATCGGTTCAGCTGGTCGTGTCCGCCGTAAAGGTATTCGCCCAACTGTCCGTGGTGTTGTCATGAACGCTACAGATCACCCACACGGTGGTGGTGACGGTGGCCGTCACGGTACTGGTAAAGCTCCTCGTACACCATGGGGTCAGCTCACTCTTGGCTTCCGTACTCGCCACAATAAGAAAACTAATAAAATGATCGTGCGCAGTCGTCACGAAGGAAAGAGGAAATAGTCTATGGGAAGAAGCCTCAAAAAAGGTCCTTTCGTGGATTTTAAACTAGAAAAGAAAATCAAAGCTCTTTCTGCCGAAGATCGCACCGTAATTAAAACTTGGGCACGCTACTCAACAATCTTCCCAGAGATGGTTGGTCGCACAGTTGCCGTACATAACGGTAAAGTTCATGTCCCAGTTTTCGTTTCAGAAAATATGGTCGGTCACAAGCTTGGCGAATTTGCCCCAACCCGCAAATTTAAACGCCATGGTGGTAAGAAAGCCGCTGAAGCTGCAAAACGAGGAGGTAAATAATGTCTACTCATTTTGCACACGCATATATAAAAGGTATTGACTCAATGCCACGCAAGACTAACATCGTCGCAAGTCTAGTTCGCGATCGTTACGTAGCTGACGCTATTGTAATTCTCGAACATACTCCACGCCGCGCTGCTCGTCCTGTTCTTAAAGCCATCGATTCCGCCAAAGCTAATCTCTTAAACTCAGGCGTTTCAATCGATCCTAAGACAATTCGTATTGCTCGCATTTCAGTCACCGCAGGTACGCGCATTCGTCGCTTTGTTCCTGCATCACGTGGTCGTGCTCTTCCTTTCGAAAAAATCTCCAGCAATATCTTCGTTGAAGTTGCTGGTGAAGAGAAAGTTAAAAAAGCCGAGACTACTAAAAAGGAGGACAAGTAATGGGACAAAAAGTTAACCCTGTTTCTTATCGTCTACAAATCAGCAAAGACTGGTCTTCCAAATGGTTTACCAGAAATACTGACTTCAAAAAATGGTTAATTGAAGATGTTAAGATTCGCGAGGCTATTGAAAATCGTTTCAAGTCTCGTCCAACCATTGCTCGCATTGATATCGAGCGTACTGACAACCTCACTACAATCACCATCCGTACCGCAAAAGCAGGTGCCGTGATTGGTAAACAGGGTGCAGGTATTAACGAAATCAAGAAAGAGCTTGAAAAATTTGTTTCACAGCCAATTCGTATTAATGTTGAAGAAGTTAAAAAACCAGAACTTTCTGCCAAATTAGTGGCTGAAAATATTGGCTTCCAACTCGGTAAGCGTATGAATTTCCGTCGCGCCGTTAAAATGGCTAGCCAATCCACTATGGCCGCAGGTGCTAAAGGTGTTCGTATCGAAGTTTCCGGCCGTCTTAATGGTGCCGAAATGTCACGTCGCGAAAAGTTTATTGAGGGTTCAGTTCCTCTACATACTCTTCGTGCTGATATTGACTTTTATATTCACCATGCTCCAACCATCGCTGGTATTGTCGGTGTTAAGGTCTGGATCTATAAGGGAGAGAAATAATTATGGCTATTTTACTTCCAAGTCGCGTTGCACATCGCAAAGTTAGAAAAGGTAAAAACAACGGCGTAGCTACTCGCTGTAACACGGTAGCATTTGGTGAATTTGGTCTCATGTCACTCGACAACGAACGCATCAATTCCCGCCAAATCGAAGCCGCACGTCAGGCCATCACCCGCTATATCAAACGTGGTGGTAAAGTATGGATTCGCATCTTCCCACACACCCCAGTCACCAAGAAACCTCTTGATGTAAAAATGGGCTCCGGTAAAGGTGAACCACAGTTCTACGTCGCCAAAGTTAAAACTGGTACAGTGATGTTCGAAATGGGCGAAGTCACCGAAGAGCAGGCTAAAGAAGCTCTTCGTCTTGCCTCACACAAATTACCTGTACGCTGTAAATTCGTAAGGAAAGGAGATCAGTAATTATGGCAGAAAAACAAGCTAAAAAAGCTGAAAAAGTTCTAAAACCGTTAGCTGATCTTCAAAAAGAATTACTCGAAGCTCGTCGTGGATTAATTGAAAGTACACTTCAAAATCCACACAAGATCAAAGCTTTAAGAAAAGAAATCGCAAGATCAAAAACGTTAATTAATCAAGGAAAGGGAGCCTAAGTATGGCACAAACACTTCAAGGAGTAGTTACTTCTGACAAACGTGACAAGACCATTACTGTCTCCATCACTGACCGCGAAACTCATCCCCTTTATCGCAAGCAGTACTCACACACTCGTAAGTACACCGCTCACGATGAGAACAATGAGGCAAAGTTAGGAGACAAGGTTGAAATCACCGCTTGCCGTCCTTATTCAAAAACCTGCACCTATAAACTCGTCAAGATTCTTGAGCGATCACACGGTACAGTTGAATTAAAAGACGATGTCAAGAATGCACTACCTGAAGATGAAACCACAGGGGAGGAAAATTAATTATGATTCAACAGGAAACTAGATTGCATGTAGCCGACAACAGTGGCGCCAAGGAACTTGGAGTAATCCGTGTCCTTGGTGGCACTCGTGCTCGTTACGCTCGTGTCGGTGACATTGTTACCGCCAGCGTTAAAGAAGCTTCACCTACAGGCAACATTAAAAAGAAGGCTGTAGTCCGTGCTGTTATCGTACGTACTCGTGGCCAAATCCGTCGTGCAGATGGTTCAACCATCCGCTTCGACGACAACGCTGCTGTCATCATTAACGACGATAAAAACCCTAAAGGCACTCGTGTCTTTGGTCCAGTTCCACGTGAACTTCGCGAACTTGGCTTTAACAAAATTATCAGCTTAGCACCGGAGGTACTCTAATATGGCACAGAATCTCAAATCAGGTGATGTCGTAACCATTATCGCCGGCGACAATAAAGGCAAATCTGGTAAGATCGTTAAGATGGATCGCAAAAACCACAAAGCTATGATCGAAGGCATTGGAATTCGTGAACGCCACATGCGTGCCACAGAGTTCAATCCAAAAGGCGGCAAGAAAGATATTCATGTCGGTATCGATCTTTCAAACCTTAAGAAAGAAGGGAAATAATTATGTCAGATAAATATATTCCTCGTCTTAAAGCACTCTACAACGACGAAATCGTTAAAAATCTTGAAAAAGATTTAAATATCGACAATATCAATAAGCTACCAAAGCTTGAGAAAGTTATCATCTCATGTGGTGTAGGTAAGAAACGTGAGGATAAGCATTTTACAGAGACTGTAGCCTTGACACTCGAGAAGATCGCTGGCCAAGCTCCAATCTCACGTCTTGCAAAGAAATCAATCGCATCTTTCAAAATCCGTAAAGGCATGGGTGCCCCAGTTGGTTACCTTGTCACTCTACGCAACGACAAGATGTATGAATTCGTTGATCGCTTCATCAGTATTGCCCTACCTCATGTTCGTGACTTCCACGGCGTACCTACAAATTCATTCGATATGCAAGGTAATTACTCAATTGGCCTTAAAGAACAAACCGTCTTCCCAGAAATCACTTTCGAAGATGCTTCAGTTCTACATGGTCTCGAAGTTACTTTTATTATCAAGAATGGCTCCAAAGAAGGTAGTCGCAAGTTATTAGAGGCATTTGGTATGCCTTTCGAAAAGAAGGAGAGCAAATAATATGGCGAAAAAATCAGCAGTCCTTCGTGACCTTAAACGCCAGAAAATGTTTGACAAATACAAAGCCAAACGTGCTGAATTAAAGGCAGCTGGCGACCTAGAAGGTCTTCAAAAATTACCTAAAAACTCAAGCCCAACCCGACTTAAGAATCGCGACCTCCTTGACGGTCGTCCACGTGGCTACATGCGCCGCTTCGGTCTAAGCCGTATTAGCTTCCGTGAAAAAGCTAGCAAGGGTGAGATCCCTGGTGTAACAAAGAGTAGTTGGTAAGGAAAGGAGTAAGTTATGTCATTACAATCAACAGATCAGATCGCAGACCTTATCACCCGCATCCGTAACGCTATCATGGTTAATAAAAATGAGATTAGCGTTCCAGCTTCTAAGCTTAAGCTTGCAATTCTTGAAGGTCTAAAGCGCACCAAATTCATCACAGACTATAACGTAGTTGAAGCTACTCCACGTAACTCCATCCGCGTCGTAATCAACGAAATCAACGAAGCTCCACGCATTAACGAGATTACTAAGGTATCCAAACCAGGTCGTCGCGTTTACGCTGGTGTTGACGAGTTACCAAAAGTTAAGTCAGGTCGTGGTATCGTCCTTATCTCAACTTCTAAGGGTGTTATGACTGGCGACGAAGCAAAACAGGCTCGTCTCGGTGGTGAAATCCTCGTCAAAGTTTGGTAATTTAGTTTCAGAAAAATAGAGCCTAATGGGCTCTATTTTTTTTAACTATTTTTATTATTTCCTTTATTTTTTGAATCTCATCCTCGGAAAAACGCTTTATGAAAAAATTGTCTAGAATCTCAACCTTAGATTCGCCCTCCTCACCATCTGTTAAATACTTATAAGCATCGATATCTAGTGAAGAAAATTTTAGAAAATTCAAAATACTCAAAAACTCCTCGTATTGACTCTCACTGTTAATCGTTTTTAATTTTTCTCTAGCGGTTTCAAGTTGCTTCAATACATAACTATTTCGGTCTATATCAATAATTGGGATATTGAAGAATTTGGCGTGCTTGACCATCTGCTCAGAGTAAAAACCATCATATGTGATTAGAAAATTTGGCATTAAGCTCTGATTATTTACATCAAAACGCCTAAGAAATACTTCATTATAGGAACTAGTACTTTTGTAAGCCAACTCATCGAGTGACTCTACTTCGTACTGACCATCAGATACCGCCATTTCACCAACATTATTTGCCGTCTCACCATCACTTTTATATACACCAATCAGGGTATTTTTCTTGATTTTACAAAAACCATAAGCCACTCCAAAAAAGCTTGTGGCTGCCCCATGCATGATATTAATCTCACTATCGACATAAGAACAACTCAAAGTATTACTTTTCTCACCCCTACTATCATTCTCCTGATTTACCCAATAATCTGGATTTAAAAGTAAGTTCTGTGATCTAATAAACCCAGTTGAATTAACGTCAGTTTCAGGTGACAATCGATAATCTACTGTATGTTGCAAAAACCTAATTGGAAAACCAGATAATTTATATACTAAAATTTCATTCAACTGATCTATACTGCCCTTATTATCTATCTCATCAAAAAACATCTTACCATCAGACTCATCGTCAAGCGAAGATTCGTTAGTATTTAAAAAACCCAAAGAAATACCAGGCTCACGCCTAGAAACGGCCAAATCTAGCTCTGAAAGCGTAGTAAGCTTTGCTTGGAACTCAGCCTCAAGCACTTCATGAATAGACTGCTTGTCAGATTTACGGTTAGCAGAATCGGGTGCCTCAGCTTGGCCAATAAATTCTTTCAGAATTTCAACCATCCGTAATTCATTTTCAAGATAAGAATTAACTGGCTTATTCTCAAGATCAGAGTCATTTTCGAAATCACTATTCCTACTAAAAACCGAACCTCTCTCAAAATCCTTATCTTTATTCATAATAACTATTTTACTATAAACAACCGCTAAAATCCCTATCCAAAAGAACAGAGGTAGTCTTGCCTAAAATAGTAAAATATGCTATCATCACGAGGATAATATTAATTGAAAGGAAGATATGAGTCGTATCGGAAAACAACCTGTACAGATTCCTGCAGGAGTGACAATCACGGTCGGCGAACAGATTATCACTGTCGCTGGACCTAAAGGTTCACTCGAGGTTCCTGTTCAGGAAAACGTCGTAGTTAATATCGAAGACGGAAAAGCTATCGTTACTCGTAAAGATGACGAGCCTAAGTCCCGTTCTTGGCATGGTCTACAACGCGCACTTTTGAATAACGCCGTCATTGGTGTCACTCAAGGCTTTGAAAAGAAGCTTGAGATTAATGGTGTTGGTTATCGTCTTTCAGGCGGACCAAAAGAAATTGAGATGTCTCTCGGTTTCTCCCATCCTGTTAAATATTCTGCTCCTGAAGGAATAGAATTAAAAACTAACAAGATGGAAATCATCGTTTCTGGCATTGACAAACAAAAAGTTGGTCAAACTGCAGCAGAAATTCGCGCCTTCAAGAAACCAGAACCATACAAGGGTAAAGGTATTAAATATGCTGACGAAGTTATTCTCCGTAAGGCAGGAAAGGCAGGAAAGAAATAATGAATAAAGTTTTTCGTGCAAATCGAACCCGTGCTAAAATTCACGGTACGAAGGAGCGTCCTCGTCTCACTGTACATATCAGCAACTTAAACGTTACTGCACAAATCATCAATGATGACACCATGACAACACTTGCCTACGCAACAACCGTTGGCAAAAAGATGACTGGAACTATGTCAGAAAAAGCAGCTCAAATTGGCACCGAAATTGCCAAGTTAGCAAAGAAAGCAAATATCAGCAAGGTTGTTTTCGACCGAGGTTCAAGACTATACGCTGGACGCATGTCTTCACTCGCCGAAGCAGCTCGTAAGGAAGGATTGGAGTTCTAATATGGCCGACGCAAATACAACTGCTCCAAAGCAACCAAAAGTTGTCAATAAGTCCGGTACTTTAAAGATGACTGACGAAGTTGCTGCTACCAAGCAGACCCGCGATATGTCAGGTCGACCAATGCGTAAAAACACACGTCGTGACCGCGTAAAAGCCGACAACGCACCAAAAGAATTTGAAGAAATCACCATCAATATCGATCGCGTTTCTCGTACCGTCAAAGGCGGTCGCCGTATGCGTTTTAAAGCACTTGTTGCCGTAGGCAATAAGAAAAACAAAGTTGGTGTTGGTGTAGCAAAAGGTGGTGACGTTACTACCGCCGTACAAAAAGCTGTTCGTGTTGCTAAAAAGAACATGATTACCTTCAATATGAACGAAGAAACTATCTGCCATGAAGTTGAAACCAAAACCACTGGCGCACGCGTCTTAATGAAGCCTGCCGCTCCTGGTACTGGTATTATCGCTGGCGGTATCGTCCGTTCTATAATCGGCCTCACTGGAGTTAAGAACTTAATTTCAAAATCACTTGGCTCAACCAATAAAGTCAACATTGCTTACGCCGTTATCGAAGGTCTTAGACAGCAAGTTCCACGTGCAAAATGGAATACTACTATCGAAAAAGGTAAAACCTCCAAAAAGGAGAATAAATAATGAAGTATAATGAGTTAATCGTTGAGCGCAATACTCGCCCAACCCGCGCCGGTCGTGGTATCGCAGCTGGTCGTGGTAAAACCGCAGGTCGTGGTACTAAAGGTCAGAAGGCTCGTACAGGTCACCGCAAGATGCCAGCAACCTTCATGGGTGGTCAGCGTGCTCTTATGCAAGCTATTCCAAAACTTAAAGGTTTTAAGTCACTTCACAAGAAGGCTGAGCTTATCTATACCGACAACCTTAATGGTTTATCCGGTATTGTTGACAACTTTATTCTTGCAGAAGCGAACCTCATCACCAACCCATACGTCAAAGTAAAGGTAATTACTCGTGGTGAATTGGAAGCTAAAATTGAACTCAAAACTCAATTTGCCAGTAAATCTGCTATTGAGATGATCAAAAAAGCCGGCGGTAACTTTGTTAAATCAAAGGTACCAGCTCGTCCAAAAGCTGAAAATAAAGTATCAGAATAGATCATATTAAAAATAACCCCTTCCTGGGGTTATTTTTTGTTTACTTTATGATACTATATATAAGTAAATACAAGAGAGGTCCTAATGCATTTCAAGACAATTTTCAAATCCCTAAAAAATAAAGACATGTTAAAACGTATTGCCATTGTTTTTGGTATCATTGTTGCATATCGTTTACTTGCACATATTCCAGTACCAATGGGAGATGCAAAAACCTTTAAAGATGCCGTTTCTAACCTGATCTCAAAATCCGATTTCTCTGGTTTCTTAAACTTAATATCAGGTGGTGGTCTCGCCTCATTTTCTATTATCCTCGTTGGCCTCTCTCCATATATTACTGCTTCTATTATTTTTCAACTGCTCACAAAAGCTATCCCAAGTCTTGAGGAACTCTCTGAAGATGGTGAAACTGGTCGCCGCAAAATTAACCAATGGACCCGTATGATCACCGTTCCTCTAGCCATTGTTCAATCTATTGCCTATATCTATATCCTTTATCAGTCGATTGCCGCGACTAACACCGTATCATTTGTTCCAACCACCCGTGATTGGATCCTTTCAATTACCACCATGACTGCAGGTTCGATCATTTTAATGTGGTTAGGTGAGCTGATTACAGAGCAAGGAGTAGGCAATGGTATTTCTATGGTTATTTTTGCTAGTATCATTTCTCAATTCCCGACCACAACGGCAAGTCTAACTAATAGTCTATTTGAAACTAAATACGGCACCTTAAGTCTCTTTGGATGGCTCAATTTACCAGTCAACCCTACGATCTTCTGGACGCTCCTAATTATGGGTCTTGCAATTATTTTCATCCTTTACTGGCTTGTTAAACTCAATGAAGCTCAAAGAATCATTACAGTTAATTACGCCAAACGCGTCCATGGGAACAGTACCTATGGTGGCATTAAGTCAATTCTACCAATTAAATTAATTGCTGCTGGCGTCGTGCCTGTTATCTTCGCGACAGCCTTCCTCTCTCTACCCTCACTACTTGGCCAACTACTTACCACCATCAAACCAGATAATAATATTGGCGCAACTCTCACCTCACTCTTTACTGCACCGAACGCCCAGAACTTCTCTAGGCTATATCCAAATGGCATCACCCCACAGTGGTTCATCTACCCCGCACTCTACTTCATCCTCGTTGTACTCTTCACCTACTTCTACACCACCATCATTTTTAACACTAATGAAATCGCTGACAATCTACAAAAACAAGGTGGTTTTATCGAGGGAGTCAGGCCAGGAAAGACCACCGCAAAGTATCTTGATAATGTCGTGAATAGGTTAAATCTTTTTGGATCAATTTCACTTGGTCTTATTGCCATGCTTCCATTTATTACCGACTATATCTTTATTATTATTACTGGATCGCCTATGGGTCTTTCACTCTCAGGAACTGGACTCCTTATCGTAGTTACCGTAGCATTAGAAAATCTTAGGCAAGTCGATTCTCGCGCGCTCATGGTCACTTATGACGATTTTAAGTAAAACACAAAGGGTGGAAATATGGCATTATCAACTCCGAATACAAAACCTCGTATAAGTACAATCATTAAGATAATCTTTTTGATCTGCCTAGCAGGTATTATTGCGAGACTTGCTATTTGGGAAAGCCATTACTATAAAAGCCAAGAGGGTAAAGAGCGCATCGAACCGCGCACCACTGGTGACATTTCAGCCGATAGTACCAACGTAGATGAAACAATCATCACTAATGATCAAAAACAAAGTTATATAGTTGCTGCAGATCAACCACGCTTTTTGAATATTGAAAAAATAGGCATACATAATGCCAGGATTCTCCCCGTTAAAGAAACCAGTTCTGGTGCCATTGCTGTACCTATTAGCATTTTTGACGTTGGATGGTATACGGAATCAAGCATACCTGGCAAAACTGGCACCACCATCCTTGATGGACACAACGGCGGCCCAACCATGCAAGGTGTCTTTAAAAACCTTGTCCTTCTTGAAAAAGGTGATCATATAGAAATTGAGATGGGTGATGGCACAAAATATACCTATCAAGTCTACGATAATAACACATATACTCTTAAAGAGGCCAATCAGAAAATGCACAGTATGCAAGTTTCTCCAGTTAACGGCGTAGAATCGATCAGTATTATTACCTGTACAGGAGAGTGGTCCAATCTACAAAGAACCTATCTCTCACGCCAATTTTTAAGAGCAGTTCGAATATAATAGAGCAAAGTAGAATATGAATGATATTTACATAAGGCCAATGTCCATCGAAGATTATGATGATATTTATAATCTCTGGACTTTAACCAAAGGAATGGGTTTAAATAATTTAGATGATACAAAAACTGGGATTAATATCTTCTTGCAACGCAACCCAAATACATGTTTTGTAGCTATTTCGCATAATGAAATTATTGGAACGATTATTTCGGGACATGATGGAAGACGAGGCTATATTTATCACACTGCAGTTTCCGAAAAATTTAGAAAGAAAGGAGTCGGGCAAAAACTCGTAACATCGTCACTGGCTGCCTTAAAAAACGAAGGCATTAATAAAGTCGCCTTGGTTGTCTTCTCCAATAATAATCTCGGTAACCTTTTTTGGGAAAAACTTGGATTCAAAAAACGAGAAGATCTTATTTACCGAGACAAAGTTATAAACGAAATGGAAAAAATCACTATTTAATCACAAGCTTCAAACGATTAATCAAAGTCTACTGGTCAATGCAAAAACCAACATTTACATTTTAACTATCTTTTGTTATAATTAGCGAGTAATTTATGGTTAGTCAAAAGGAAGTAATTAAACTCGGCGGTACCATCGTCGACGCATTACCAAACACTCAATTTCGAGTGGAACTTGAGAATGGCCATATTATTATTGCGCACATGAGCGGAAAAATGCGCAAAAACTTTATCCGTCTTGTGCCAGGTGACAAGGTTGAAGTCGAACTTACCCCTTACGATCTTACTAAGGGGCGCATCAGCTTCCGCCTCAAATAATATCAACCGCTATCTTGGCGAAACTCATAGTCACTTTCCGCTAGTGAGACTAGAGGAGTACCTAAGAATAGTTTAATAAGGAAAGGATTTTTACACACAATGAAAGTACGTGCAAGTGTAAAGAAAATCTCCCCTGATGACATTTATGTACGCCGCAAAGGTGTTCTTCGTGTTATCAATAAGAAAAAACCTAAGAATAAGCAAAGGCAGGGTTAAGAATGGCAAGAATTGCTAGCGTTGTCATCCCTTCCGAAAAACAGGTTTGGATTGCTTTAACCTATGTTTACGGAATCGGACGCACAACCTCAAAAGCCATCCTTGCGGAGGCTAAAATTGAGCCTACCACTCGGGTGAAAGATCTCACCGAGGCTGAAGAACAGAAAATCAACGACATTATTTCTAGCAAATATCAAGTCGAAGGTGATCTGCGTCGCCTCGTTACAAACAATATCAAACGTATTAAGGACATCAATTCTTACAAGGGTGTCCGCCACAAGGCTGGTCTTCCAGTCAACGGCCAGCGTACTCGTACGAATGCACGTACACGTAAGGGTAAGGCGATCGCGGTCGGTGGAACACAACCAAAAGCAGCAAGTAAGACTTAGAGGTAATTAAGAAATGACAGAAGAAGTAAAACAAGCTGAAGTAGCAGAAGTCAAAGCTACTAAAGTTAAAGGTAAAAAAGGTAAACGTGTCGTGACCTCCGGTCAGGTACACATCAAAGCTACCTTCAACAACACTATTATTAGTGTTTCTGACAAAAAAGGTCAGGTCCTCTCTCAGTCATCCGCAGGAGCAAATGGCTTCCGTGGCTCTAAGAAAGGTACTGCCTATGCAGCACAAATCGCTGCCGAAAAAGCTGGTGAAATCGCAAAGAAAGATCATGGACTTAGCTCCGTTGACGTCTATGTCAAAGGCATTGGTCTTGGTCGCGATAGCGCAATTCGCGCCTTCTCCGGCCTTGGTATTAAAATCGATAGCATAACCGACCAAACACCAATCGCTCATGGTGGTGTTCGTCCAAAGGGAGAGAGGAAACCGTAATGGCACGAGATAAATCTCCAATCGTTAAACAAAGTCGTCGCGAAGGTTTCGCGCTCGCACCAAAAGCCCATAAAATTATGGCAAAAAAATCTGGTATTCCAGGTCAACACGGCGATATGCGTGTACGTGGTGGTAGTCTTTACCTCACTCAATTACGTGAAAAGCAAAAAGTTCGCCGCCTCTATGGCTTACTAGAAAAACAGTTCGCTAAGCTCATGAAAGAAGCTCAGAAGACCGAAGGCCTTTCCGGTCAAAATCTTCTTGAGTTCCTCGAGCGTCGCGCAGATAACGTTGTTTTTCGCGCAGGCTTTGCGACTACTCGTCGTCAAGCACGTCAGCTCGTTTCTCACGGTCACTTCCTACTAAACGGTCGTCGTATTGATATTCCATCAATCCGCCTCAAAGCTGGAGACGTCCTAGAAGTTCGTGCAAAATCAGCCAAGTCAGAATACTTCAAAAATCTTGAGAATACTGTTGCTGCATCTGGCGTACAACCACTCAGCTGGTTAAAAGCCGATGCAAAAAAAATGAGGATTGAAATCACCGGTACACCAAAACGCGAAGAAGCAGAAGCCGGCATTAATGAACAATTAATCGTTGAGTATTACTCACGCTAAGGAGAACAATGACAACAAAAGTAATTCACGAAGCAAATCTTGCAGAAGTTAACGAATTGTCTGCCAGTAGCGCCTCATTTGTCATCAAGCCACTTTATCATGGCTACGGTCACACTTTAGGAAACTCGCTACGCCGTGTTCTACTCTCAAGCATCAAAGGTGCTGCCATCACTTCTTTCAGTATTGAAGGCACCACCCACGAATTCACCGCTATTGAGGGTATACGTGAAGATGTCATTGACATCATGCTAAATCTTAAGAATATCCGTTTTAAGTGTCATACTGACGCTCCTGTCGAGTTAACTCTTGAGATTAAAGGCAGCGATCAAACTGAAAAAGATGGTGATGCACGTGTTGTTGCTGGTGATATCAAACTCACCGGTGATGTCGAAATCGCAAACCCAAATCAGGTTATTTGCCATATCGACGATCCAAATTACACTCTAAAAATGCATTTCATCGTCGAGTCAGGACGTGGTTACCTCCCAATCGAAGCTGCTAGTGAAGAACGCATCCACAGCGATATGATCGCCCTTGATGCAGTGTTCACCCCAGTTTTGCGTGTTCGCTTTGACGTAGATAAGACTCGTGTTGGTCAAGATACCAATTTGGACCAATTGACTCTTACTATTGAGACAGACGGCACCATTACTCCAAGAGAAGCTTTCGAGGAAGCTGCTGCTATCCTACTTAATCAATACAAAGCTTTTGCTGGTAGCACCGTTGTTGAATCAGCACCTGCTCCAGGTTCAAAAGAAGAGGCAGAAGATGCAGGCCTTATGCTCCCAATTGAAGAGCTCGGTCTTTCTGCTCGCACCGCCAACGCCCTTGTTAATAACGAAATCCGCACTATTCGCGATTTAGTTGTTCTATCTGACACTGATCTTAAAGAACTTAAAGGTTTCGGACAAAAGGCGCTTGACGAAGTTAAACAAAAGTTAACGGAGTTAAATATTTAAATGCACCGCCACGGATACAAAGGTCGTAAATTCGGCCGTGAAACCGACCAGAGAAGGGCTCTACTACGTGGGCTGATGTGTTCTCTGATCAAATATCAAGCAATCACCGTTACGCTTGCCCGCGCCAAAGAAATGCGCCGCGGCACTGAAAAGCTAGTTACAATCGCTAAGAAAGGTGGCCTCGCCAATCGTCGTCTCCTTATCTCTCGCCTAGATAATCTCGAAGCAGCAGATCTCTTAATGGATGTAATTGCTCCACAAATCAAGCGTAATTCTGGTTATCTAAGAATCGAACGCGCTGGCTTCAGAAAAGGCGACCACGCCGAAATGGCAACCATCTCTTTTGTTGATCCCATCAACCTCGATATCAAAAAGGAGGCTAAGTAATGAAAACTTTTAGCCAAAAAACCGCAGAAATCAAACGCGAATGGTTTGTTATTGATGCCAGCACCCTACCTCTAGGTAAATTAGCTGTCGTCATCGCTGACAAACTTATGGGTAAATCAAAAGTTACCTATACACCACACGTTGACAATGGTGACTACGTTGTTGTCGTCAATGCCAAAAACATTCAAGTTACTGGCAACAAGATGGTCGACAAAAAATATTACCGTCACAGTGGATTTCCAGGTGGATTGAGGGAATTGAGACTTGAAGAAGTTATCGAAAAAGATCCTTCTTACGCTCTTAAAGAAGCTGTCAAAGGCATGATGCCAAAAAATAAGCTTGCAGCAGACCGCCTAGCACGTCTACGCGTCTTCAATGGCGCAGAACACGCACACGCTGCTCAAAATCCAAAGGAGATCAAATAATGACTACTTCTAAATATTCCTACGGTCTTGGTCGTCGCAAAGCAGCAACTGCACGCGCTCGTCTATTCAAAGGTAAAGGTGAAATCACCATCAATAATAAAGTTGCTCTTGATTACCTTTCAGGCAACAAATCACTTCTTGCCGAGGTTACTGATCCATTAGCTCTTGCTGGTAAACAAAAAGAGTTTGATATCACCATCCTCGTATCAGGCGGTGGTCTTGCTGGTCAGGTTGATGCTATTAAGTTAGCAATTTCCAAAGCTCTTACTCTAGAGTTTCCTGACCTACGTCCAGTCCTTAAGAAAGCTGGTCTCATCAAACGCGATCCTCGTGAGAAAGAACGTAAAAAATACGGTCTCCGTTCTGCAAGGAAACGCGAACAGTTCTCCAAGCGTTAATTATTTACGCAAATTGGACAAGGAATACCCCTATTTGGGGTATTTTTTGTCTAGTGATATAATAAACTTATGTTAAAAGACCTACTAAATGCTTTTATCTCATTTAAAAACCTTAAAAGCTTCTTCAAAAAATACGAGCACCTTATTGCCTATTTATTTTTCGGCTTCCTCACAACTTTAATAAATCTAGTCTCCTTTTGGCTCCTTTCTAGCTTCACTAAAATCGCAACCATTCCAGCAACTGTTACCTCATGGATCATTGCTGTCGCTTTTGCTTTTATTACAAATAAGATTTGGGTCTTTAAGAGCAAGAATAAGACCAAAAAAGAAACCACGAAAGAAATAATAAACTTTCTAATTGCCAGAGTAGCTACTCTCTTTGTCGAAGTTTTTCTTATGTGGTTAATGGTCGATCAACTCCATCATGATAAATTAATTTGGAAACTACTCTGTAATGTTATTACCGTAGTTTTAAACTATCTCTTTTCAAGATTATTTGTATTTAAAAACTCACACTTATCAAAAAAGTAAAAAGACAGCGCTAAGCTATATAAAAAACTCACCGCATTCGGTGAGTTTTAAGTACAATCTGGTGGAGTATAGGAGATTCAAACTCCTGACCTCTTCGCTGCCAGCGAAGCGCTCTAATCAGCTGAGCTAATACCCCAATAACCCTATTATACCATAAAAATATAAACCACAAAATATTAAATTTAAAAAGGGGAGGATTGAATCCTCCCGTCATTCACCGAGTATCACCGACCACTCATCGTCAGTAGGCTCCTCATTGGGCATTTCAAAGCCATAAGTCTTTGAGTAAAAATGAATAGCCCCCCGGAAAATATCACGAAGTCCACTTATCTGGTTTGCAAATTCCGGCCACAATTCTTTCCCATCTTTTAAAAGTGGCATAAGGAAAAATTCGGTTTCATATATATTTTTCACCACTGACTCCCGCGAGAGATCACATAAGGTCCACAGGTTATTAACTCTGTCATATGCCTTACACAAAAGAGCATACTTACTCTCCATTAGACCACTATAATAACGACGTTTTGTCGACAATTTAGACTCACCATCACAACGACGATATGTCATCAGTTCTACAGCATGTTTAACTTCACTATTACACGGAAGTTCCGTAATCGGTGTCATTGTGTCCTCTGGTACGTCATGTAATATAATCGCAGCAATTAAAACATCGTCCGTAATACCATTTGAAATGGCAAAAGTTGCCGCTTTCAGAGGGTGCAAGATATATGGGTCTCCCGACTTTCTCATCTGACCAGCGTGTTTTGACCTTGCATAGCCAAGCGCTGTCAACGTCTGAACATGGCTTCCAGTACTCGCAAAGCCTCTTAAAAAAGTACTAATCGTCTTTACAGTTTCATTTTCGAATAAAACCTTCTTCTCCATAAACAAACCTCCTTTTTAAAGAACAATAAGTTAAAAGATATTTTAATATCATTTCATTAAGAAATCAAGCTTAAAGACTTTTGATCTAAGCACTAAAGTTGTCCTGGTTATGTTTGCGAATAGGGCTTATAGGTTATATAATATCAGAGATAATGCGCAAGAAAGCAAGCTAAAGCTTGAATATTTCTGTTGAGTCTTAAGCACATTAAAAAGGAGGAATCTTATGTACTATTTTATAGATTTCAACGACAATGAAGTTAACATCTATTTACTAACGCCTGAACAAGGCGCTGAAGTCGTCGCCACAAGTTCTGGCGATGCATTGTTCATAAGTTACAAGGGTGCATCAAATCAGGATGTATCTACGGCCGAGATTTTAGAAAAGGGGGTATCTGATATGGCAGGTAACGAGAAACAAAAAGAGAATTACGATCCAAGCAAGATTAATTTGGTTCCAGACCAGGATTTCTGTGGGCTTCCACACGAAATTTATCGTGAGATGAAGAGAAGGGAAAAATCCAAAAAACGTCCATATCTTATCTGGAAGCACTATCAAAACTTCAGAAAAATGGACTTATACACGCGTACCGGTTTCATAAATTATGGAGCCGCCAAAGATATGTATCCAACCACAGATTTGTATCCAGAGACATTATCACAGCATTCGTTTGGAGCAGTGGTTTTGCTCCAACAGATTCGCGACTGGTATGACAAAAGAATCAACAGGAAAACTCTTGATCGTGCCATACTTTTTATGCAGTACCACGATCTTGGCGAAACAGAAAACGGCGATATACCTGACAATCAACTTAGAAATCCTGATGCTGACAATAAGGAATACGCCTGCTTGAAGAAGAGATTAAAATACGCAAAGCGCAATCTTCGCAAGCAGATTCTGAGAGATTTTAAAATCTACAACAAAGACCCAAATACGCTTTCAGTTGAAGACAGAATTTTCCGCGATCTCTGTAAGTTAGCTGATAAGCTTGACGCAATCCTGCGTGGTCTCATCTATGAATCATCAGGTAATTTTGGAGTTTTACACAGCAAGTGCAATCACCATGTGTCTGAAGGGGAAGAGAAAATCGCTGAAATCATGGGCAGTGAAACCTTAGTGGATATTTTTGCTGCCAGCTTTGTCATGCATCAACACGACTGCTACTACTACGACATATTCTACAAGATATTAAAAGCAGCGGTCATTAATATACGTGGCGACTGGTTTAGTGAGTGGAAAATCAAAAAGTCCAAGCTCCTTGCCCTTTAATACATACCTTCCTAAGCCTCAGCTTTGCTGGGGCTTTTTTATTTCTATACTGAATGTTATACTAGCTAAAAATGGAGGTCATATGAGCAAGTTCGATGAACAATATCTAGAGCTATGTCAAAAAATTCTCACCACAGGTGAACGCGTCACTACAAATCCAAAAGTTCTTGATCAAAAAACCAATCAAGATATCCAATCTAATTTTCCGAATCATTTAGCTCAGACCATCAAACCCACAACCACTATTCGCTTGCCCCATCAGATCCTGCAGTTTGACTTATCCGAAGAATTCCCTATACTTACCACCAAATTTGTTGCCTTCAAAACCGCAGTCCTTGAAATGCTATGGTTTTACCAAGCCCAAAGCAACGATGTGCGTTGGCTACAAGAGCGCGGAGTCAAAATCTGGAACGAATGGGAAATTGACGCCGAAGGGAACTATCAAGGCAAATATTTTGGCAAAGAATTTGCTCACACCATTGGTACTGCTTATGGCTGGATCGTTAATCGTTATCAATTAACACAAGGCCTCATAGAAACAATTAAACACGACCCCACCAACCGTCGTATGATTATGTCTTTGTGGCAAAATGAATGGATTAAAACTGCCGCCCTCCCATCTTGTGTTTGGAATACTCAATGGAGTGTTTCCGACAATAATCAAAAGCTCAACCTTATCGTTACCGTTCGATCAAATGATGTCCCTCTCGGCATGCCTTTTAACGTCACTCAATACGCTGTACTCTGTCATCTAATCGCTCAGGTTTGCAATCTTACACCAGGCCTGATGACCTATGTCATTAATGACGCCCATATTTACGAAAATCAAATTCCAGGCATTGAGGAACAATTACGTCGACGCGATGAAAAAATTCAAAAAGATGGTGAACTCTACAAGGCACCAAAACTATATATCAATCCTGAAATAGATGACTTCTTTAAGTTCGATAATTCTAAAGATCTAAAAGATATTCAACTAATCGACTACAACCATCAAGGTCGGATTGCTATGCCGGTTACAGAATAATCTTCAAGACAATTAATATTAATAAAGGAACAAACATGAGTTTTAGCATCATCGCAGCCATTGGTAAAAATCGCGAACTAGGTAAGCGCGGTGGACTTGTTTTTCATATACCTGGTGATTTAAAATTCTTCAAACAAACCACTATGGGTTTCCCAGTCGTCATGGGGCGCACCACTTTTCTAAGCCTACCGAAATTACTTCCCGGTCGCAAACACTATGTACTTTCACCAGATGATGAGCCGACTTTTCCCGAAGAAGTTACAGTACTACATGACCTTAATCAATTCATCAAGGACCATCAAAACGATCCTCAAGAATATTTTATTATTGGCGGTGGTTCAATTTACCAACAATTCCTCCCCTTTTGCGACAAGATTTATCTGACAGAAGTAGATGGCGAAGACACTGAAGCCGACGTCTATTTTCCGAACTTTGATAAATCAAAATATAAAGTCACTAGGCTCGGCCAGAACAGTGATATAATTGAAGATAAGGAAGGTGTTCATGATCTAAATTATATCCATAACTTATACCAAAAACGTTCATAAATTTTAAATAGGATATAGTTATGTCAAATTTTTCTCTAAATACATCAGAAGACCCAATCTTTGATTTAATTAAGCAAGAAGAAAAACGTCAAGCCGAAGGCCTCGAATTAATTCCAAGCGAGAATTATGTTTCCGCTAATGTCTTAAAAGCCATGGGGTCCATTCTTACCAATAAATATTCCGAAGGCTATCCTTCTTTTGAGGGGTTGAATTGGAATGAAGTAGAAACCAATCAGCGTAATCATAAAGCTAATTTCAACTGGAATGAGGATCAAGTCTCAACACAAATCCTCCCGAATTACCGCTACTATGGCGGACAAACTAATATTGATCGTATCGAACGCCTCGCCATCTCCCGCGCTATGAAGCTATTTCATGCCGATCATGCTAATGTCCAACCACATTCTGGCGCCAATGCCAACGAAGCCGTCTATTTTGCCTGGTGTCAGCCTGGCGATAAAATCTTAGCGATGAACTTAGGCCACGGTGGACACTTAACTCACGGCTCGCCAGTTACTCGTTCCGCTAAAATTTACAATTTCATTTCTTATGGCACCACCGAATCTGGCGACCTTGATTACGACGAGATCGAAAAGCTTACCCTAGCGGAACAGCCAAAAATCATTCTCGTCGGTTACTCAGCTTTTATGAAAATCCCTGACTTTGCACGCATCGCAAAAATCGGCCAAAAAATCGGTGCCTTACTCATGGCAGACATGGCACACGTCGCAGGACTCATTGCTGGTGGCGTCCACCCCAACCCTCTTGACTATGGTTTTCACGTCATGACCACCACTACACATAAAACCCTGCGTGGACCACGCGGTGGTCTAATTCTTTCCAATGGCAACATCGCCTCTCCTCTTAAAAAACCTGAACATACGCTTGAAAATATTCCAATTTTAATTGATCGCGCCGTCTTTCCTGGCACACAAGGAGGACCACTCGAGCACATTATTGCCGCCAAAGCCATCTCCTTCCTCGAAGCTCTGCAACCCGATTTTCAGGATTACGCTAAGCAAATCGTCTTAAACGCCAAAGTACTCGCCAAAAATCTTATTAATCACGGCTTCGAATTGCAGGGTGGCGGTACCGATAATCATCTCATTTTAATTAATGTCCAAAAAAGCTTCGGCATTGATGGAAAATTCTATGAACGCGCACTCGATCTTGTTGGACTTACTCTAAATGCCAATGCCGTACCCGGCGATAAAGGTGGTGCCTTCCGTCCATCCGGAGTCCGACTTGGCACCCCAGCCATCACCACGCGCGGCATGAAGGAAACCGAAATGCAACAAATTGCAGATTGGATGAAACAAGTGATGGACCTCTGCCTCAAAGCTGGTTCTGAAGAAAACCTAAGCAATCCTGAGATTAAACAAGATCTAGAAAAGATTCACCAAGCAGTTATCGCCTTATCCATAAAATTCAAAGTACCTGGAATAAAGGAGTAAATCCCAAATATGATAAAATCATAATTAAATTACAAAAAGTTAAACAAAATATCATCCATAGCGGAACTTTTCATATTAAATATTAATCAAAAGGAGCCTATGAAACTCGAATTAAAAAATATCAGGAAGGTGTTTGGCAAGAAAGTCGCCCTAAATAATATTAGCTTTACTGCCAAAAGCGGCCACGCTTTTGGTCTTCTTGGTCGTAATGGTGCTGGTAAAACCACCACCATACGTATTCTCATGAATGTCTTTAAGGCCAGCGGTGGCGAAGTTCTCCTCGATGGTAAGCCTCTTGATTATAAAACCGTCAGTTTTGGTTATCTTCCAGAAGAACGTGGTTTGTATCCAAAAGAAAAAATCTTTGATCAATTAATTTATCTTGCTACCCTTAAGGGGATGAGCAAAAAAGATGCTACCTCGTCCGTAAATTATTGGCTCGATTTTCTCAACATGTCTGAGTATAAGAACAAACCACTTGATAACCTTTCAAAAGGAAATCAGCAAAAGATCCAACTAATTTCAAGTATTGCTCACGATCCTGATATTATTGTATTTGATGAACCCTTTTCCGGTCTCGATCCTGTTAACGCTAAACTACTTGAAAGTGTCGTCAAAGCACAAATCAAGCAAGATAAAATTGTAATTTTCTCAAGCCATCAGATGAACTATATTGAGGAGTTCTGTGACGATATCCTAATTATGAAAGACGGCGAAATCATGATCGCGGGCAACATCAAACAAATTAAGCAAAGTTATGTACGAGATAAGCTGAAAATTGAGTCTAAAGATGTTAAGAAAATCAAAACCGAAAATCAGAACGAATGTAAGATTATTGATGACACTAACTTAATTTATAAGATGACATCTGCTGATCAAAAACAAAAAGTCATGCAAAAACTAATTAAAGCATATGATATCGACAGTATTGGCGTTTTAGAACCGACTCTAAACGATATTTTTGTCGAGTATGCTGGCGATGAAAAAGAGATTGATGAGATTACAAATGTAATAGAAAAAAGATAGGACCAATATGAAACAATTTTTAACAATCTTCAAGCATGAACTTACCCAATACTTTAAAAACAAAGTTTTTGTTATTACAACAATCGTCCTAGTTTTCACGGTTTCGGGATTACTCTTTGCACCTCGCGTGGGTGAAATTATAAAAAAATCCCAAAACGCCGATAATTCAGAAGTCAAAAAACCAGAGGTTCTTATTGCATCCGACAATTCCGAAATTGATAAAATCCTTCCAAGTATTGCCGCAAGTTTTCCACAAGCCAATGTCAAAATTACAAACGATTCGAAAGAGGAGATAAAGAAAAAAATAAAAGATCAGTCCGTCGATTTCGCATTTATTCTCTCCTCAGATCTCAAATCCTATACCTATCTGACAAATGTCTCTGCCTTACAAGACCCCAACTTACCAGCGATGGACGCTCTCTTAAAAACTCTTTATTCTAATCTATATCTTAAGAAGCATGGGCTATCTGATGCGCAAATTATTGAAGCGGAGAACCCTAATATCACCCATCAAATTGAAAGCGTCAGTGAAAATGGTGCTAAGAATTTCTGGTACGCCTATGTCATGGTCTTTGTGCTTTATATGGTTATTATTATATTTGGCCAAAAAGTTGCCATGAGTGTTGTAACGGAAAAAACTTCTCGTGCCATGGAAGTGCTAATCACGAGCGCCAGCCCAGTAGCACTAATGTTTGGTAAAATTTTGGCTTCCAGCGTTGCCGGCATCATACAGATAGCCGCAATATTTGGGGCTGCCTTTGTTTCATACAACGTCAACAAAACCTATTTTGAAGATAACGCCATTATAACCACACTCTTCAACTTCCCAGCCTCTCTTGTCGGTTATCTATTAGTCTTCTTCCTACTCGGCTTCCTCGTTTACTCTTTTCTCTTCGGGGCCATGGCCTCCACTGTTTCCAAAATTGAAGATCTTTCGTCTGCCCTAATGCTCATCCAAATCATTTTTGTAGCTGGCTTTGTTGTATCAATCAATGCCATGACTAGCGGCGATATTAACTCAGTATTAATGAAAACACTTTCGCTTTTCCCATTCACTTCACCAATGGCCATGTTCACTCGTATTGCCATGAGCGAAGTTCCAGGCCTTGAGGTTTTACTTTCTATAATTTTCCTAATCCTCACAACTCTTCTGATTGGTTTTATCGCTGCAAAAATCTATCGGGTTGGCGTTTTAATGTACGGCACAAAACCAACACTTGGAAAAATTATTAAAGCCATCCGCGAAAACTAATTTTATAGTATACTAAAGATACGTGGGGCATTAGCTCAGTTGATAGAGCGCATCATTCGCATTGATGAGGTCATGGGTTTGAATCCCATATGCTCCACCATCTTTAGGCTATCTTGGCCCGTTTCCGGGCCTTTTTTATTTTCATTATCTCTGTTATACTAAGCTCAAACGTGGGAGAACATTATAAGGAGGTGATAACTATGCGTCTTCGTATTGTAGCAAACGTAGCGGTGTCGCAAAAAAACCAGAGTAAATTAAGGTACATTCTTCGTGGATATCATTGCAAGTTCATTATTTTACATGGCGCGCCCGATGGCTATACTCTAGTCGTTAAATTTGACGGTGACCACGAGGCGGGGCTTTCTATTATGGACATCATTGATCGTTTTCGTCACCAATATTTATTGGTAAACATTAAAGATCTTGGCAAAATTGTTCCACTTTTTAAGGAACCTGTTAACCATTAAAAGTTCACCCACTTTTAAGCCTCTAAATTAGAGGCTTTCTTTATATATAAAATATAATCAAGATTTCTATACTCCTTCAAAACTTGCCAACCCTAAAAATTACAGTATAATTTTCAGTAGAATAAATAACATCACACAAGACTAACTTTCACAAGGAATCAAAAATGAAAACAATTCTCACCGGCATTCGCATTAACTCCGAAATTACTCTCGGAAATTTCCTAGGCGCACTTCTTCCCATGGTTCGCCTTGCTAATAAGTATTCCGAAACTCACCACGTTAATATTTTTATCCCTGACCTACATTCAATCATTAGCAGTGTCGATGGTAACCTCAAACAAAACACCATTCGTGAACTAAAATATTATCTTGCAGCCGGTCTCAAAATCAATTCTAATATTCACATTTATCGCCAATCCTATATTCCCGCGCATTCCGAACTTTGCTGGATTCTCGATTGCTACACCTCAATGGGCGAAGCACTACGTATGACTCAATACAAAGAAAAAAGCCAAAATAACGATAACTCAACCAATGTCGGTATCTTCAACTACCCAATTTTAATGGCCGCCGACATCCTACTTTATGATGCCAACTACATACCAGTCGGCGAAGATCAATTCCAGCATCTTGAACTTACGCGCAATATCGCAGAACGTTTCAATCGAAAATACGGTGAGATTTTTACTATTCCCGAAAAAACCACCGATCAAGTCAAGTTTATGGAAACGCTGGGTAATACTTTCAGCAATCAAGACAAAGATACTCCTTCTGGACTTCGAATTCGTGACTTGCAGAATCCTGAAAAGAAAATGAGTAAATCTAGCGATTCAGAGAGTAGTAAAATTATGATGTCAGATACTCCAGCACAAGCCGCAAAAAAAATCATGTCAGCCACCACTGATTCTCTTGCAAATATTAATTTTGATTTCCAGAATCAACCAGGCATCTCCAATCTATTACAAATCGAAGCCTTACTCAGTGATCAACCACTATCTGTTATTATTGCAAAGTGGTCGAATCAAAGTCGGTATGGAGATTTTAAAAAGCAAGTCGCCAATACCGTATCGAGTTTTCTCACCGACTTTCAAGCAAAAGCTAACAATATCTCTGATCAAACCATCCTTAATCTACTAACAGAGGGTGAAGCTTATGCCACACAAAAAGCCAATCAAACCCTCTTAAAGGTCCAAAAATCCGTCGGCCTCAGGTAGCTTAAGCTTGATTTTAAATATAAATATATTATAATATAAACATGTATCGGACTGGTAAAAAATTCAGCAAACCTTCACTTTCGCGCGTTATTAACGGCGATCTCGTTTTGACAGAAAGAGACACTAAAAAACCACGCATCCGTCTCGATCATACGCTTGTTGAAAAATATCCAGACTACAACCGCAATACCCTTCAATCTTTCATCAAGCTTGGCTATGTCCAGGTTGACGGCAAAGTAGCCACTAAACCAAACACCCCTCTCACCGAAGATTCAGTCATCGAATTGATCCTTCCAAAAACCCTAACAGATGCCAATCTAAAACAAGAAGAAGCTAGTAAAGTTCGCCCTGCTACAATCTATGAAGATGAACATGTGGTCGTCTTCAATAAACCAGCCGGTTTACTCAGTATGGCCAAGGGAGATTATTGTCTTGAACCAACCCTAGAAGATTTTGGCTTGCTCGTTCATCGCCTGGACCGTGATACTAGTGGTATTGTTATTCTAGCTAAGGACGCCCCCACCCAAACACTCCTAAGAAAACAATTCCAAGACAGAAAAACTCATAAAACTTACTATGCCATTATTGAAGGTTGCCCAAAATTAACTACAGCGGTTATCAATTTACCAATCGCCAGGAATCTCAAACACCCAACCACTTTTATCGTAGAAGCTGGCGGCAAAGAATCTGAAACCTTCTATCAAGTCCTAAAGACTAAAAAATTTACTCACTCTGACCTAATTAATCTTAAAAAGATTTTCGCAAATTCCGATTTTTCTGGACAAGAATTTAAGGAGGGAAAAACTTACTCACTAGTCGAACTGAAACCAACCACTGGCCGCACTCATCAGCTACGTGTTCATCTAAAATATCTCGGCACGCCAATCGTCGGTGACCGTGTCTATGGTTCTGCAAAACCGGATTCCACTGATCGACTCTATCTCCACGCTAAGTCGCTTGAAATCACCATCCCTACTAGTAATCGTCAGGTTTTTGAGGCACCACTTCCTCCTGAATTTAATCTCTTTGACTAAAAACCACTTCTCGGACGCAATTTACGCTACAATAGAATCAACATGTTTATTGATTCACTAGAAAAAATCCCGCAGATCACTCGCGCTTTCTCTACTACTATTTTTGCAGTCGATCCAGACATCAAGCTTAACCTCACACCGCTAGTTTCACTTTCGCTCAATACAGATTCAATCAGCTCACAAATTGATGAAGTCAGGGAATTAATGCAACTGACTAAGAACAAACAAACCCAGGATTTTTTCCTCGCAATCCGCCACGCCGAGTTCCTTTCTGAAAGGTCTAGTAATGTTTTATTGAAGACTATCGAAGAACCCGGCGAACATATTCATATCATCCTTCTCACAAAAAAGCCCCTTCAATTACTACCCACTATCCGCTCAAGGTCTATGCTTTTTTACTTAAAGACACCCGGTAATCTCGTATCACCACCAGATGTGTCAGCAGAAATTTTAGATTACGCAAAAAAACTACTAGTTGCCGACAAAGATAATCTCATCAATCTTGCAGAAGAACTTGCAAAAAGAAAACCGAAAAAATCTGATCCAGACTCGGATAATGACCAAGCGTTTATCTTAAAAATCATTGAGACAACTATTGAACTTGCCTATAAGTCTTTTTATAAAACCAATAATCAACTCTTCTTAAAAAAGGTTGAAGGGCTGGATCAAGCGTACCAGAACATTTCTAAAAATGGCAATAAAAAACTTCAACTGCTTGCAAATTTAATCTAAATTTTTCCAAGTCGACCAAAATATGTTAAAATAAGACAATATGTTAGGCGCATTGCTGATTTTAAGTTTTGCCATTTTTCTCGCATTCTTCGAGCCAATTCTTGCTACCAAAAAGTCTGCTAATAAAGAAAATACTAAATATGATGCGGAAATCAAGAAGCTCTGGACTATTGCTAAAGATAGTATGAACAGTCGCAAAACTCTTCGTGCTGAAAAAGCTCTCCTCACCATCCTCAAACTAGACGAAACTAACGCCGCAGCCTACAACCGTCTCGGCATCCTATACGCTAAAGCTCAAAATTTTGATGAAGCCATCGAATGTTTTGAAATCGCACAATCCCTTGATAACAATCCGATGTCTCTTCATAACGTTGGCTTAATTTACCTTGAGACTGGCTCATATGAAAAAGCTTCCATGGCATTCCAACAAGCACTTAAGCTTGATAGTACTGTTGCAGCCCGTTTCCTAGCTCTCGCTAAAGCCGAAGAGAAACTTGGTCATAAAAAAGCTGCCATTGAGGCTCTTGAATCGGCCTACAATCTCGATAAGTCAACGACAACATTAAGACAAATTCTCAGCATCTACGAGGAAGCTGGTGACCAAGAGAATATCGATATTATCACTGCACGTATTGAACAACAAATTGCCGAAGATGCCTTAAAGAAGGTTGAGCTTGAAAAAGCAAAAAAGAAAGAGAAGAAAGTTAAGGAACCAGCCAGGGTACGTCCACGTCCGCAACCAAAAATCATCTATCCTCGCGCCAGTGCTCCAATCAATGCTATCAAAAAAGCAGCCATTTCTTCCATCCGCAAGAATCGGATCAATCAGGAATCAATTAAAAACAAAACCGCAGCTGTAACAAATGAAATTAGTAACACAACCCTAAGGCGAAAAAAACTCAGCACCACTACTTCAAGTCCCCAACAATCCAATAAACGCCCGCGCGTTATTCAATAGTATCCAAGAAATTCTCCCGAGATATCGTTCTATATCTAAAACCAAATAGGAAAAACATAAATAACTCTTGTGATAATAAAAAATCTCTGTTAATATATATAATATAAGCCGTGTTAGCTCAGCTAGTAGAGCAGCCGCCTTGTAAGCGGCAGGTCGTCGGGGCAGAGCCGACACACGGCTCCATGAGGAGAAAAATAAATAGAACATAAATGTTTTATTTTTATTTCGACGAATGGCCACAGTGAACGTAGTACACACGGCTATTTTGAGTGAAAGAACAAATAGAACAGAGCGTGTTCTATTTTTATTTTTATGTTAAAATTATATAAATAACTGGAGGTGGTCATGAGTAATACAGATACTCGTAAAGAGCGGACTGAAACAATTTCAGATCTTTCGCTTCGATTGAAACAACAAAAGCAAACAAAAAGTTCCAAAATTCGCGTTCGTCTGACACAAAAAATCAAAAAACCAACCTATTTCACTGCACATTTCATGGTTTTTCTCGTTGTTTTTGTTTCACTTATTTTCTGCCTTGCTTACCTCAGCAACCGTGGTGAGAATACCGAACTCATCAAACTTAGTCCAAGCCAAATTGCCTTACAAAAAGAATATGAAAAAGATTTTACCTCCACCGGTTATACAATTAAAAACCCTAATATCATTTTGAATCCTTACAAAACATCGCCTCTCACTGCCTTAATCATATTTGAGACCGACGATGAAGTCTCTCCAACTGTCACTATTCAAGGAAAAGATCAAAAAACCACTCTTTCCCACGATTTTGTTAAGTCCAAAAAACACTACCTGCCAATTTATGGACTCTATCCAGATACCACTAACAAAATTACCATCAGTTATGAGGCACCTGTTAAAACCGGAGAACAAAAAACCGACACCTCAATTGCCCGCACTGGCAATATAATCGATGAGAGTAGTGCTTCCAAAAGACTTGAACAATATGAATCTGAACATATCACTGAAGTAAACAATCAATTCACCCCAGTCAATCATCAAATAAATCAGGAACTCCAAAAAGAAAGTCAGCCAAACCTCAAAAATATTGTTGAAACTGTAACTCGAGAATTTGACATCAAAACTGAGCCTCTTCCTGAAAATCTACCACGAGCTACACTAGTAAAATCCGATAAATCTAAGCTAGATTCAGACTTTTACTTCTTTAGTCCAGCCACCAAAAATAATTATATGACCGCTTATGATATTAATGGCGACCTTAGGTGGTATCTCAAAAATACAGCTCTTTGGGAAAATACTAAACTAAATAACGGACACCTTCTTATTAGTACCGAACGTTTAATCAATCCGCCATACTATATGACCGGTCTCTATGAGATAGATCTCCTAGGCAAAATTTATGCTGAATATTCATTACCAGGCGGTTATCATCACGATTATTTTGAATTAGAAAATGGCAATCTCATAGTAGCTTCCAATAATTTTAGTAGCCAAAATCATACCGTCGAAGACTACATCGTGGAATTAGATCGTAAAACCGGTCAGGTTGTCAAAAGAATTGACCTACAAAAGATTCTCAAAAAAGATGATGGTAAAAACGAAAATTGGACTGAGTATGATTGGTTCCACAATAACTCTGTCTACTATGACAAGAACACTGATTCCTTGATTCTCTCCGGTCGGCATCAAGATGCTGTAGTTAGTATCAACTATACCACCACCGATATTAATTGGATTCTTGGCGACCCCACAAATTGGTCTTCCTTCTATCAAAAATATTTTCTCAAACCAATTGGCCAGAATTTTGAATACCAATGGAGTCAGCACGCCGCCAAAATCACTCCAGACGGTTATCTATCACTGTTTGATAACGGCAATAATAAATCAAAAGACCCAAATAGCTACACTAAGGCCATCAATTCATATTCGCGAGCCGTCATCTATAAAATAGATGCTGTACAAAAAACCGTCGAACAAATTTGGCAGTACGGTAAAGAACGGGGAAGCGACTTTTATTCACCATACATTTCAGATTTTGACATATTTAGCCAAAACCATTACCTAGTTCACTCCGGCGGTATCGTCAAATCAGATGGCACCCCTTCAAACCAGCCTGCCGGCCTCACCACCGGTCATCTCGAACTTCTTTCAAACACCGTGGAATTACTGAATAATCAAGTAATTTTTGAGCTACATATCCCCACCAATAATTATCGTGTCGAAAAAATGGACCCTTATGCCGGTGTAAACTTCAATATGCAAAGTGCCAAACAATTCGGAACTCTCGACTTCACTGAACCTGAAGAGAAAAAACAAGGTTTTATTACCAATACTGAAGTCGATCATGATTTTCTAGAGCGCCACGACATTACACTAAAAAATGAAGAAGACCGACTCGTCTTTTCTGGTCGTTTCAATCGAGAAGACAACGTCCGTGTCGGACTCTACCGTAATTTCAACACCAATTTCTACCAAGTTCCCGTCAGTAAGCATCCTTACACTGCTCTCTGCGTAGATATACTTTCTGATGACGAAAATCAAAATGGACTCAACGTTACAAAATACATCAATAAAGATGGACTTCGCGGTAATTATTCTGTCTATATCGAGTATAATGGTAAATTGTTTAATACAGGTAAATACTTCAATGCAAAATAAATCCAACAAGCTTGCACTTACATTCATCGTCTCAACAATAACCCTGCTTCTCATTAGCACGATGATTTATTTCAGCAACACACTCAGCCATTCTTCCAAAAAAGCTGACACAAAAACCCACACAGCGTCACAGAATTCAAATACCGAATTTGCTAAAATGACCGAATCTGATATTAAAAACTCAAATGATAAAGTTAATATTTATATTTTTTGGGGAGACGGTTGTCCACACTGCAAGCATCTTGCCAATTTTTTCAACGAACATCGATCCGAAGTTGAAAAAATGGCCAATCTATACACTCTTGAAGTCTGGAAAAATTCCGATAATCTCACTCTTATGAAAAACTTTAGTAAATTCCTTGGCGAAACACCAAAAGGCGTGCCATATTTTATCATCGGCAACAAAACTTTTTCCGGCTATTCCGAATCAGATACTAAAACAAAGAATCAGATTCTTGAAACCATAAAAACTGAATTTCAAAAATCCACCAAGACCGATAAATATCAAGAGTATAAAAAGAGCACAAAATAAAACAAAAGGATACCCTATCTGGGGTATCTTTTTTGACTAAACACACATTTCATATTATAATATCATCATATTTTGTACCTTAACAATACCTTAGAAGGAGGTCATTACAATGACAATTAAAATCTTGGTTCTAGTCATATTGTCCCTCAATGTGGCTACAGCAGCAATCTACAAATTCTACAGGCTACTTTCGCAAAATGACGATGAACGATTCATTCATGTCAAGCAATTTGTCTACAAGTCTATAAAAAACGAGGCAACCGAGAAAAATAGTACTATTACAAATTATTTTCTAGCGCATGGTTTTTTAAATGAACCAATCCTATCCTTCGTTTTTCTAGACAAACTATTAAAGCCTAATTGTCATCTCTATTACATGCAGTATGACAATTTTGGCTACGACGCAGAAGCCTACACGAACCATTTATTCAATAAGGTTTCGACGATTACCAAGGAAGCTACCGAGGCAGGAAAGAAAGTTGAAAATATCGCTATCGGTATTTCACTGGGCGACCAAATCATTGCGCCGATCGAAGAAACATTTGACCAGGTCATCGCTATCAATCCTTGCACCTATAATAGTTTTCTTAATCAGAAGTACAGGACAATTATCGCTTTCTGTGCTCCAATTTTGTTTGCATTAGAGTACACTCTTGGATGGTTGTCATTTATGCCCTTAATTTCATATGACCATAACTATTACTCGATCACCCTACTCGCAGACCAAATCTATGATATGAAACATCTTAAGCCCTCAGAAAGTATGCGCCTAAAGAATATGCCACGCAAAATTCTCTTAAGCAGGTATGATCAATTTCTTGACAACCAAGCAATTGAAAAATACTATAAAAAGGCAGACATACAGTACATCAACTGCAAACATGGCACCGTATCTGACCCCAATGACGCGCAACTATATTTGCAGGGTGTCCAAAAACTCATTGGACAAACCAAAATAACAGACTATCCTTATCCATGGGATAGAAAGATTGTAAAGTAAAATTCATTCTAAGGTACACAATATACGCCGGAGCAATCCGGCGTTTTTTATTAATCTGCCGTAAAAATCTTGAAAAACCCATTCTAAATTGTTATAATACTTTTATTCAAAGTATGCTTGGCGCGAGCCAAATACCTTGAGTGCGCTAGGACGGAGTGCGAACGACAGCCTAGCATTGCTGGAGTAGTCTAGCGGCAATGACAAGAGACTGTAAATCTCTCGGGTTACACCTTCGTAGGTTCGAGTCCTACCTCCAGCACCATTGTTTTGAAATCGACCCCCCTTCAGGGTCTTTTTTACTCTGTTATGGGCAGGTTCTAACCAAATCATTTCCAGTGTTCATTCCAGCCACGCCTTTTTCGATTGGAATTAGGTATTTAATTAAGGAGAAGATAATGGTTTTACCCGAAAGTAGGAGCTCCGCACCGAGTGCCTTCAATACGTATTGATTACGTTCGAGACTGTCACTGTCGAAGTCTTCTTTGGCGTAACGAGCAAACATAAAGACGTCGTTCGCAATGTCGCGCCAGCGTTTCTCGGCAGTCTGCATACAACGAAGTCCGTTTAACTCATTTTTTCTTTTGGTCTTCTTGTCGACGAAGTACGTATTATAAGTGGCTTGGCGAATTTCCCAACCTCAACAAAGCCATCGTGGAGACAACAGGCTCTCAATGGAAGTATGCCGAACAATTAGCAAGAAGCAGACGAAATCGAGGTTATACTAGGTGACTAAATCTCCTCGCTTTTGATTATCAAAGCCCTGGCAACTTACCTTTTACACTCGCCCCAATAAAATAGTTCAGTCCCTGCATACTCCTTACAAAAACGCTTTTTTGCTATAAATGTCCAACTTTTTATGTTATAGTTAATAACAGTTATGGCAGGTAACAAAACTAAAGTTCAAGAGAGTATTGCTGACAACTCCGATAAAGTAGTTAAGGTTAAAAAGGCTATTCGAAAGAAAACTGAAGACTTTGAGTATGAGGATATCGCCCCAGAATCTATAGCAACTGACCACTTCAAGGATAAACAATTCGAGTTTCCTGAAAATACAGTCAGGCTGGGGACATTATTTAGTGGCATCGGTGCAATCGAACACGCATTTGATAGATTAAAATTAAAGCATCAGATTGTTTTTGCCAATGATATCGACCAAAATTGTAAAAAAGCATATTTTGCTAACTACGACATCAAAGAAGAAGACTGGTACGATGATGTACGTAATTTTGATGCCCGAAAGTATAAGGGTGAAGTTGATTTTATTGTAGGTGGTGCACCTTGCCAGGCTTTTTCTATGGTCGGCAAGCGTTTAGGTTTTGAGGATGCTCGTGGTACGCTATTTTATGAATTTGCTCGAATAATTAAGGAGACTGAACCTAAAGTATTCTTATTTGAAAATGTGAAAGGTTTATTGAATCACGATAGTGGACGTACGTGGAATGTTATTCACGGTATCTTTAAAGAACTTGGTTATGATATACATTTTAGAGTATTAAACAGCCGTGATTATGGGATACCACAGAACAGGGAGAGGTTGTATTGCTTGGGTTTTAAACAGAAAACAGATTTTAAATTCCCTGCACCGATAAAACTTGAATCGAAGATGTATGATTTCTTGGAAGATTATGTTGACTCTAAATATTTCTTAAAGGAAAAGGGTGTTAAATTTGTAACCAGTCACAAAAATAAAGAAAAAAGATACACGCAGATTAATGGCGATGTTGCACTATGTCAAAAACGTAACCAACAATTTAATTGGCACGGTGATTTTGTTTATCATCCAGTTGATTCATCTGTATCTAATGAAAACTACGATGAATTTATCTTCGACGTTAACGATGTTGAAGAGAAATATTACCTGTCCGATAAGGTGGCAAAGTATGTTTTGGCGGGTGGTACAAAAAACTTTAAAACTTCTACAAAAACAGATTTAGATGTAGCACGCCCACTACTTCACTCAATGCACAAAATGCACAGAGCAGGAGTCGACAACTATGTTACTCATAATAAGGGTAGAATTAGAAAGTTAACTCCCCGTGAATGTTTACGGCTAATGGGATTCAAGGACTCATTCAAAATCGTAACCTCTAACACTTCTGCATATATGCAGGCTGGTAATAGTATTGTTGTAGATGTCTTGATTGCTCTTCTAAAAGAGATGGATATAACAAAATATGGAGTAAATAATAATGGATAAAAATCTTCTCAACCACGGCGATGTATTCCCAAGTATGATGACCGTACCAGACTGTATGGTTGTCCAAAAGAACAAACTTGGTGGTGGTCACGGTGAGGCTAAACTATACATTTCCAGTAAAGGTGCTATGAGAGATTTTTATGGTGGGGAGGGATTTGTTGCAAGATGCTTCTTGTTAAAGTCCGACTTAATTGCTTATATGATGGCAATTAAGAACGAATATCTTGAGCCATCGCAAAACTACGCTGGCAAGGAGAACTTTCCCCAACTTTGGACAGAGAGAATGAGAATGATTCAGGGTTTGGATGATGCTGTTTACTTTGACATTGCTGACCAAACCCAAATCGAAGGACCTAGAGGTTACATTAATTCGGATGATTTTGGCTATAAGATAATACGTGAAATCGCACTTCCATTGGTTAGTTACATATACGCAGAAAGAATTATAGTGCGTAACGAAGTTAGATTCTATTGGCGTCTCTTTGTTGATTTTGATGCAATTTGGGAACGTAAAAATGGTCCGCTAGTCTTTAACTATGGTAAGAATAAACAAGGTGAGAACGATGGCGAGTTGATAACTGACCCTACGTCGAAAGAGGCAGAAGCAATCCGTAAGAGACTTGTGCGTATGCGTGAGGGTCAACAAAAATACCGTGAGAGATTACTTAATCAATGCCCATATTGTCCATTCACTATGATTTCAGATGAACGTCTACTTGTAGCAAGTCACATTAAACCTTGGGTAGCATCGAACGATGAGGAAAAAATCGACCCAAACAATGGGTACATATTATCGCCACTTTACGATAAATTATTTGATAAGGGTTTTATAACCTTTACAAAGACTAGACGCGTGGTAATCTCAAATTACATTTCACCATTGCAGTGGAAGAAGATTGGTTTGAAGGGCGGTGAATTCATACAGGCTTTGCCAATGGATGAAAAACGAATTAAATATCTAGAGTTCCATCACGACGCTGTATTTAAGGGTGTATATATGGAACAGTAAAGAATGAGTCGGAAAAGTATTTACGATATCATAGAGGAGTCAAAGTTTAATTCAAGCCTTGAATATGCTAGATTGGGGTATCGTTTTGACCACGAGTATATAGAACAGTCGTCAGGTCTTTATCATAATTATAATAGCACTTTTTATGCTCGTGTAGAAAATGATTTATTTGACAATCTACCAATAAAGGGCACTTGTATAGATTTACGTGACTTACTTGAAGAATTAAAAATTGATTTAAGTAAACAAAATGCCGACTTGGATGACTTATTTAACTTGATAGAGTTTATACTCTGCGCAATTGACGCAGACTACCCTGAAATGAGGTTTTTATACGATGATATTATGTCTAATATAGATATTATCCTAGAAAAAACCTCTCATAAAATTATTAAAGGTCGTCTTGGCAGAATTGTAGTGCCTGCAAACGAAATAGTTGATGAAGCGGTTGCCCTTGTTGATGATAAGAATATTTCATTGGAAATACTAGAGTATAACCATCGTTCCAACATCGGTAATCTGACGAGTAAACAAACTATACTCGCTAAAATTGGAAAAGCGTATGAGTTAAAAATAAAGAAAAGTAATAACCCGATAAGCGACGACATTTCCTTCCTGCTGAACAAACTTAACATCAGACATAATAATTCGGTACTGAAAGATAAACAAATTATGGATAATGTTAAAGACGATTTGGAGGAGTGGTACGATAAACTATACACTCTCTTGGTTGCTTTTATCATTTATGATGAGACTGAAAAGATTTCAAAAGAGGTCCAAAAACTCAAGAAACTATCCAAAAAAGACTCGCCCCCTTCCTCGCGTTCATAATTTTAGCCCTGCCTAAAACACTACATTTTGTGAACACTGAAGAAAAAAGAAGACCTAAACGAAAAATGTAACAAAGACCACCACCCTAAAATTATGTATTTCTTTAGTTTTTCTTCTTCAGGATTTGACTGCCAACAAAAAAATGAACGGGATGCACTCAACGTGAAAGTGTAAGATAGTGAAACGAAAACGTCTGACAAAACACTGTCTACCCTTGAAACGGACATATTTATACATTCAGAATAGGTCCAGTTGCCCGCTTCAGAAAAATTTGGAAAAGTCGGGAGAGTGGTGTACAATAATAGTACGAATTGATTAACAAACTCATTACATTAGACCTAATGTATATGAACTAGACCTTGTTGCCAGAGATCAAATCCTCTTCTATCAAGGTTCTAACTTCGCTCACAATAGAGCACCATTTTAAGACCGATTCAGGTCTTATTTTTTGTAAAAAATAGGAAGTCCTATTCGGCTTCCTTTTTCAATTTTTCCTGATATTCAATCCAGTTAAAGCGCTCCAAGATCAAGTCCACTAAATCCAGTTTAGTTAGAATCTCTGGATAAGCCTTTTGAAATTCGTTAAAAACTTTCGCTCGCACCTCTACGATTTCTTCACTACCACAGAGAGAAAATATCGTTGTTGGCGAAATTCTCACATCTCCTCCTTGAAGCAAGGCATCCAAAGTTTTTCTCTCTAACGAATACGGCGCATCTGCATTAAATTCAACATTAAAAGTTTCCGAAGCACACGCCTGTTTTAGTGTCGCCTTACCATTCATAAGTAAAGCCAGCCACTCCACACTCGCCTCATTAATAATTCGGTTTGCCTCAAAAATATCAGCCTTCCGCTCACTCTTAAAATCCGATTCAAAAATATTTCTTGTAATGATATGTGTTTTTTCATGGTCTAAAACATGTTTAAACGTACCGTTTTCTAATTTACTAATATCATCATCCTGAGACAATATAGGTCCAAAACCAATATCCATCGCATAGGTAATCTCTGGACGAAAGTTTTCATCATCATCATGAAATTCCGAATACACATCAAGCGACGTACAGCAACCAGCATACTCTCGTTCTCGAAAAACATCCACCACACGATAATTAATTTTATGTTCATCAAATGTAGACATCTTCTTAGCCGTAGACTCAGGCAACACACCATCTCTGATTAAACCTTGTATGGACTCTATATACGCCTCGTCATGTCGGTTGGCTGCCGGTAAGAAGTATTCTCTAGAATATCTCTGCAACGCATAATCATACCATCTCGCAAAATCATGAACATTATGAGCCTCAGTTTTTCTTAAATCTGCAATATAAGTAAAATTTCCAGTCTCATAATCACGATTCCATTCGTTACTCTCCTCTTCCTTCAAAAAATTTGAGAGCCACTGTCCATTTCTTTTGCTATATAATTCCGACAACTTTCCAATCAGGCCGTCAAGACGCGCCTCCTGTTTTAAACTTAATCCTTCAAATCGATCAAGATACTCATGCCCCTGCAAATTTTCAACTCCATACTCATAAATTTTAGATATAGACTCGATTCGATTCGGAGCAGATTCTTTTTTCATAGATAAATCATAACATACAAAAGGAATCAATAGACCTTGCCGTTCGTCTTAACTAGCCATAAGTGGTAAATCATAACATCGGATATAAAGGGGATCAATAGATTCGCCTCAATTATCATAAACACATGACTTCAAGTTGAGCAACAATTTCATTGCCTTGACATAGACTATTATTTATAGTATAATATCAAGGTCAAAAAGACATTTGTACCTTAATAAAGTTGGATCCTCTTTCAGAATACTCTAAGTAGTATTAAGCTAATCATTTTTGGTTAGTTTTATACTACCTAGAGTAGAGTCAATGTGGGGAAAATCCCCTTAATTCTTCAAGAGCATTGATTAGTCCCCAATAGGGGAAGGAGGTTTTATGTTATTTTTGAATAAGTCAACAGAGGTGAGCGCAAGAGAATTTAAGTTCGGCGTTGTAAACGGTATCGCTCTGGGCGAGCACGGCCGTGGCCGCCAACAGATCTTTCTTCCGACTCCAAAAGATCTGGAAGGATCAATCGGTGGATTAAGATCCGATCTCACCATCGGGCTCAGCAAGGCCGGCAAGCCAAGAATTAACCGCGAAAAGGATAAGGATATCTATTTAGCCTTGTCCAGTGAGCGTGGCTACACTCGCCGCGGCAACGGAGTTGTCAAGGTGCCAGCTAGCCAAACCGTCGAACTAATTGCCCGTGGAAACGGTGCTGACGGCGACGCCGGCCGCATTGGCTACTGGGACGTCGTCGTAGTTAAGGCCAACGAGGGTGATGTTTTTCGTGTCACCTGGGGAGGCTCAGGGTATGGCTATGAACCAACTTTCTATATGGTTCATAACGGCCAGGTTTTCGAGGCAGATCAACAAGAGGTCGAAGACCTCTATGAGAGCATCGGTCTCAAAATGCCATTCAGTCTTACTTTTGAAGAAAGGCGCATGGTAATCAACCTCGAAGAATGGAAAACCGTCTGATTCCGTCCCCAGAAAAAAACATTTCCAACTTTAACCCCCGGTTCACCCCGGGGGATTTTTTATCTAAATAAATGTATACTCACGTATCAGACTCAACCTGATAGTGTTTTTCCTTGATAACTACATCAAAACCGAACTCTAATGATTTTACCACTTCCGTAAGATTATAGTCTATGCTATAATCAAATCACGACAAAATGCCGCCTTAGCTCAGTGGTAGAGCACTTCCATGGTAAGGAAGGGGTCTCGAGTTCAAATCTCGAAGGCGGCTCCATGAGGAAAGAATAAAAAAATAGAACCTGAAAGGGTTTATTTTTTATTATTGACGAATATTACCGCCGCGAAGTCAGGCGGCTCCATATGAAATTGAAAGCTCAGAGCTAAATCTCTGAGTTTTTTGTTGGTACAATTAGAGTCGTCAATTTGGTATGCAGAAGATTCATTAATTACTCCACAGTTACTTACGATGCCATGGACTTGCTCTTGGATAAAAACGGTCAGAACCGAATTTCTGACCGTAATCGACTAATATATAATTAAATTACAGTATAAGCATTCACTAAAGAAAAGTTATTTATGTAATTTTTCTTGTATCGCAGTAATAAATTGTTCATGAAAATTAACATAGAGTACTTTGGCGCGCTCTTGAACTGATAGTGATGGCGCAACGGCGGCTTGATCTACAGAGACCTGCTCGATAGCCGTCTGAAATTTTGTACACATGCGGTCGTTATATGACATACCGCCATTTTCATCGCCATATCCTATTACATCATTTACTTTTTCTGTTAAGCGAGGTGGTTTGCCTATACGTTTCTTAATTTGCGGATTCTCAGCGAGTATCTTGTTTAAAATTCCAAAATACCCGTCAAAATTACCATTATCAATATAAAATACTATTGCGTCGGCACGATCCGCAAATTGATTTATCTTGAACTCGTACGGAAGCCCAGATTCTCTGCAAGCAGATACAAATTTGCCAGCAATGTCGTAGGTATCCATCGGTTCAGCATTCAAATAAAGTCGTCCATCAGCACGAATCGGTTGTTCTAACCCAACTTTTTCATTTTTGGACGAATAATAGTTCCAGCCGCCTCCGCTGTCGTGGTTATAAGTCAGGTGTCGTGTTGCAACATCAAGGCCGTCATCATCGCCATCAAAACAATATGTCAAAAATTCAGGCATATTTTTCGGATCATTTCCACTTATCAGATAATTATGTAATTTTTTGAGCGCCTCGAAGTTTTTTGGATTCTGTCCATATTTTTTTACCGCAGTCTTTCCGTTCATGTTTAGAAGATTTTGTTTCCATTCTTCGAACATCGATGTTTCAAATTCAGCGGCGGCCCTAGTTCTAGTTCCTCTAATATCAGGATACCATCTTTCGGATTCACTTTTCATTATCTTGCCATAGAAATCATTTTTTTTCGTAAGGCCTGAATGAATATATACTACTACTGTGGAAGCGACTATATCGGAATTGTCTTGCGGTTTTTCAAAATTACGCCTTTTGTCGGAGAAGTCTTTTCTTTGTATATGGTCTTCAAACGAAGGCATTTGTTCCGGGATCGTCATATCGGATACATTATCCGTCGTCTGATCGAGATCTCTAAGTGTATTAATTATCATATTTTTTGGATTAAATTATTTACTATTAATTTAATCATATCATAATACGCTCAAAAATCAGCCCGATTGCTACGATGAGCCGCTCAGTCAAAACACACGTAATAACGAGCGTCTCAAGTTCACGAGTGGTAATATTCTTCAGTATATTTGGCCATTGATTAATGATTTTGAATAAAAAAAGATCTCTTTCGGGATCGCTTCAAATACCATAAAAATGATAAAATTAAACTATGGAAAATACTCATGCTCCTCACGAAAATATGAATTATGACAATGCCGAAGATAGTCCGAATGACTTCGCCGAAGCCATGGCGGATGTGGGGGAATTCCGACCGAAGTTTCCTGGCGTTAAGCAGATTGAACAAATGGATTTTAAGAATCTTTCCGAGGATGATGAAAGGCTTCTCTGTAATACGGTAGCTGATTATTTCGTAAAGAATTTTGGTAAATATGACAGTGTAGCCGAGAATGCTGAGAGATATAAAAACAGCGTGCGTTTCTTACATCACGATGAATTTAAAGACATTTTTAGTCGTAGGGATCCGAGATACGTCGATGGTGAAGAAAATACTACTCGCGGCTTTTATAATGAAGAAGATCATCTAATCTACTTTAATACTGATCTCACAAGGGACAATGATGAAACCTTTAATGTACTAATCCACGAGTCATTTCACTTTTTTGGTATCGAGAATGGTGCAGGCTTCAGCCCAAACGTGTCGCCATTTTATGTTCCGGAAGAAGTCGTTAAAACTGAGGAAGACGCACAGCTTTTTAGGGAAGGAGTACAAGTTTTTTACGAAGGCGCGACGCAGTTTTTAGCTTATGAAGCCGGTGGCAAAATGGGGCTAGATAGTTATTGTGATTCATATCCAGTTGAATCAAGATTAGCTTCCCGAATATGCAATGTAATGGGACACGATAATTATGAATATGCCTACTTTGAAACTCCACTCGAAATATTCCGCGTTCAGTTTGAAGCGGCTGGCATGAGTCAAGAAGAACTTACAGAAGCGGACGAAGTAAAAACTGGCGAATTTTCCAGGTTTCTTAAGGGCTTAGCGCTTTGTTCAAACCATTGCAAAGAACTTTTACCGCCAGACGGTAGTGAACCATCCGATGAAGCGTGGGAAGAAATTTCTGCTATTATGGATGATTACGCTGATAAGCTCGCAGATTATTTATATGGAGATAAGGAATAAGGATTATACTTCTAAAGCAATCGTAGAAAAAAAGAGGAGGCATAATTAAAGCCCGCAATTTCTTGCAGGCTTCTACTCCTCCTTTCATATTTTCCTAAGCTCTACTCAACCATTTATTTTCTGCCCACCAAAACGGATTATCTTCTCCAGTATTGGGACTATCATGAGTTTCAAAGTCTGGCTCTGAATCAATGAGCTTGTAGATAATTTTCTCGGCGTCATTAATCCTTTTTTGTTGTTCCTTGTATACAGAATCAAAATCTGCTTTCTCTATACCTTTTTCAATTTCCTCGCAATTATTTTGGAAATCTTCTATTGCGTCCAAAATTTTATAAAACTCACTGTCCAAATAGAGATCCCTTTCTGTGGTTTGTACTAACCAACTGGCATAGCTACCGATTCCACAATAATCATCCAGACATTCAAGCAAACATCCAGCGCCAGTCCAGTTTGTACTATCAGAATCAAAGCTGCGGCGTAGGTATTCGTCAGTTAGTTCGTCAGGATTTTTCCCGTAATAATGCGCAACGGCATTTCTATAGAGCATATCTATTAGTTCCTGATTAGGGTTTAGCCCCCTTTTCTTCTGAAGTTTCTGATGGAGTTTCGTAACTCTATCCAGGGAAACCCTCTCTTCTGTACCGTCGTCTTTCTTCAAAATAACTTCAATAACATTAGCCATAATCATTCCTCCTCTAGGAAAATATGTAAATGTACAACTCTCAATGAGTAACATGTAATACTATACCATATATCATAGCTTTTGTCAATGGTATTATGCTTATCGTACACTTTTTTGGCGATTATTGCCAACTTTTCCCAATATAAGTATCGCTACTATGGTTCATGATCGCTTGGCGAACAATATCTCTATCGGCATATTTCATCGCCGAAAGCTCATCAGGATCAGTTTGGGCTTTCTCTTTTGCGACTTCAATCGCTTTTGTAAAATAGGTATCCATGGCGACGATTTGTTTCTTTGCCTTCTCCAATTCTTTTGGCTGCATCCATTTAGTTTCATCTTCGCTCATATTCTCTAGCATATAACGAATATTCGAAGCCTGCTCAGAACATTCATATAAAGTACACCATTTCGCGCATCTCTCAGCATTTCGATATTCTCGGCGTCTCTTATCATAAGCCTGATCGCCATATCGTTTCCGGTATTCCTCGTTCGGCTTTCCATCAGATAGAGTATCAGCAATATCAGTCGAATAGCCAACGACAAAGCGTGGCATCAGATCAATTCGACCCTTATCATATCTCGGATCCCAGGGGTTATCCCGATCTTCGTAGTATTTTGCCGAGGCAAAACCTGGAATTTTTAATCCCTCTCTGAATCTCAATGGTAAAGGTTTCGTTCGCTGCACCTCTTTTCCTTGATAATCTTCATCTGTATAACTTTCGCCAAATTCCGAAATCCCTTCTGGTGCATTTGCATTCTTTCCATGCACATGTTTCCAGCGGAACTTCTTTGTCATTTTCTCATTGTCAGTGTTATAGGTTAAATCAACCGCAAAAGGGACCGTCTCATGTCCGGTCGTCTCGTTACTAATCATACCGATCAGATCGATATGATTAAAAGCATCGTCAATTTCTGATGTTGGATAAGTAATCAAGGCTAAATAATCTGGATCTTCTCCGTAAAGCTCATCTTCAGAAAACCAATCGCCGCGCTCCGCCATGTCTGTGAAAGTTTTCTCTAGTAATTCTGCATCTGACCGCTCTTCGCCTCTTTTATATTCTGGAGTGTGCTTAAAAGTCTTTAGCTGCTTCATATCGCTCCACACATCTTCAAATGGATAAACTGAGAAACCAAAAGTCTCTGGCTGAGGTGTTAACTCAGCTAAAGTTTCCTCTACGCGATCGAGTTCTGTTTTCAATCTATCCGGGTTAAGCATTTCACCTCCAAAATTTAACTTATTCTAATAATACCATAATAAAAATGGCTCACCGAAAAGGCGAACCAGAGAAGCATTTTTTAGTTCTGAGGAATGAATTTTTCACCCAGCCATCTAAGCGCACCGATAATCAACCGTTCATCATAGTTGTGATTTATTGAGTTAATTACTGCATACATACAGCCGTGTTCGAAGTAGTCGATCCCGCAGTCCATAAGATACATGTTTCCATGGGTCTGCGCTTCGATAATATCGCTCAGCCTGTTCCAGTTTTCGGCAGTGAGAAATTCCTGGTATCTTGCCCTTGAACACCTTATTTCCACATTTAGCCTAATCGTTGGAACTCCATTCAGAGCAAACTTAAAATGCGAATGCGTAGTATTCCACTCCTCGATAAAATCCTCCAGAGTCTGCTTCATATTATTACCCCCTTTTAAAATGTACTTTCAATAGAATCGTCTTATTATAACACAAGTATCTAAAAATCAATACAGCCCAGTATTTTCCTAAAAAGTCAAGTACCACTATTGACATTTCAAGTTGTTTATGCTATAATACAAAAAGTTAGGTTAAACTAAAGTAGTTATACAATTTGTCACCTTTAAAGGAGGAAAAGCCATGATGAATCTTAATCTTTTAGGTAACCCGTCAATCGAGAAAATCATTACAACTGCATTGTTTGATTCGCTCGAATCACTTGCAATTTATTCCTGCACCGATGATCTCATTAACATCGATGGAATCGGCCCCAAAAAGGCTGGGGAAATCAAGGAAGTATTGGAGCAGCATGGTTTGCGCACAAAGCTTTCTAACGAGGAGTATTTTCTGGTTAATATTGTTGCTAATGATAATCGCTCCGAATTAATCAAAAAGTTTTGGGAAAACCCGATGTCGGATGAGCAGAAAAATTGTTTTTATGATCTTCTTCGCTCAGGTTTATTCGAGAAGGAGAACGCAGTTTTGAAGCTCTACTACGGATTGGGCTGCGAGCGCATGTCTCTTGAAGAAATTGATCAGAAATTTTGCTTCACCAGAGAGCGCGTTAAGCAGATTTTGGGAAAAGCAGAAAGAAAACTGAAACGTCCGGACATAAAGCGCCAATTGGAATTGCTGATGGTGAGCAGATCAGAACTTCAGTCTCGTTTATTGGCGACAGAAGGGGAATTATCTGTTGCAAAGACAATTGTCGAGTATTATGAACAGAAATACGGAAGCACGGAACCTGTTGATGGTCCAATTGAGATACTCAACTTGTCTAATTGCACTTATAGATATCTAAAACGCGCCGGCATCAATACAATTGAAGAGACTAGAAATGCCGATTTAGCCAAGATACGCAATTTTGGTCGTCATTCTATAGAAGAGGTGGCCAAAAAACTCAGCAATTTGTAACTATAAACCTATGCACTTTGATTAAAGCTCTCGCTTCGGCGGGGCTTTTTTCATAAGTTGTATTGGTATGTCACCATCGATTTGGGTGGATATGAAGGACGTATTGGCTCGAGCGTTAAGGTCATACCACCAGAAAAAATCGAAGTTGGTCTTACTTTTATGGGGTATCCCGCTAAGAAATACCCGAATAAAAAGAAGCCTCACCAATTTACCGATTACTTATTCGGTGGTGCCAACGGCGTACCAGATGGACCTGGACACGGTCATGCGATCATTCAGAATTCAACTGGGAAAATTGTGATGTTGAGGCCGCCAAATCATGACGAGCCAATTATCTGGGATAAAAACATATGTCCATAATTCTTGAAAAACCGTTTTATTGAGGAGTATTTTATACTCCTCTTTTTTATGACTTAATTTCAAATATAGAATAAAATCCAAAAAGATATTTAGAGATCTCATCCTCCGCATCGCTTGCGATTTCCAAGGTTTCAATTCTTCTTGGGATAGCTTCTAAATTATCAAACCCCTGTTCACGATAAAATTCAACCTCAGACTCGACACCATGGTGCGAGTAAGTATTCATCAGTAGATACTTTTGGTGGGTCGTCTGATTTTTGATAACCCAAAAAAACTCACCTCTTCCAAATGAGCCTTCCTGTTCTATTAAATATCGATCTTGTGGCATTTGAAATTTTGAGATAACTTCACCTAATCTACTTTCGCTCATTTGCATAATTATAATACTCCATTTATTCACAAGTTATATATTACATAGTACATACATCGTAAAATAACAAGTTACTGCCTAAGTTAAAATCTCAAGTGCAACACTTCGTAACAAAAAAGAGACATCAATTCTTCAATCTTGTTAAAATTAGGTTTGTACACAAAATCTAAACAAGAGAAAAGATGTCTCATTAAAAGTATACACAACTTTCGTATGAAGAACGAATAGTAACCCAGTGAGTTTTATCTAGACAGCAGGAACTTCCGTGGCACGGCAAGAGTGGACGAGATAAGAATAAAGAAAGAATACTAGAGCTTTTGGTTATATATCTTAGTCATCCAGCGGCATATATACTATTTTCCCCGTAGGTGATTCGCTTCTAACGATTTCAACAAAGCCATATTCGCTCAGACCAATATAGTACTTATGTCCAAAAGCATCCTGAACTTCAATTGTTTTCCCGGTCTTCCCCGGAAATGCTTGAGCTTCGGACAGTTCGTCTACCTTTAACTTTTCAAGAGTGTCTATAATACTAGCAATACTTTCGGTAGACAAGCTTTTTAGTTAAAAACTTCTTTGCTTGACACATAATTTACCTCCTTAACTCCAACTACCTTCATACCTGGTGTTAATACCCATTATATCATTGAAATTCCAACAAAAAAGCACGAAACTCTCCGTGCTTTTTCTTCTACAGTACTACTACTTTAAAGTCTACATATTTATCGGCAAAAGCGTCTTCGATTTTCTTACCAGTTTTCTTAAGATATTTCCTAACTAAATAATACCCAAGTGAATACCCGGCCCAGCGGGGAAGTTCATTGCTTCCATTGAAGAAGATCGTGTCATAATCGTAATATTTTGAATCCAGCTGGCTACGAAGTTTATCAAGAATCTTTTCATTTTCCTCATCACTTCGTTCCAGAATAGTTTTAATAAATACTGTTTTTTCAGTGCGATCCTTAACGAATTCTGCCTCAAGATAAGTTGTGATACCTTCGCTAATCACTCCGTCAAATAGCGAGTTAATCCATTCGTCGTTTTTGCCCCACGAGCTGCGTGGCAAAGCTCGTGGGCAACCATCTCGGAAATCAGGTTTTCAGTTGCTTTTTCTTCATCTATCGCAAACTCGATAAAGTCGGAAGTTTTAGTGCGTCCGCCAACTCCATCTTCAGAAATGATAATATCATATAGGCGATTTGTAACAAGCAAATCAATACCCCAATCAATCTTCAATTTAGAAAAAGCATATTGCTTAGCTTCTTTGACGGCTTTTTCAATAGTTTCTACTTTGCTATCTAGATTCCCGTTAGCGTGAGTGATCAACACGTTTACTTAATTCATATTTAATATTATAATATAAATATAGGAATCAAATCTCCATCATGATGCTTAGTGAGATCGTCCAGAGAAAATCATTGACCTGCATGTAATTATATTATATAATTTAGTGAAATTTTGATGATTTATAGTTAAAATTTAGAACATTGAAAGGAGTTGATTAACGATGACGAAAAAACACGTCTGGAGAATCAAGAAGGAGTATTTCCATCAGCTTAAAAACGGAGAAAAGAAGCTTGAAATTCGAGTAGGCTACCCTCAAATCAAAAAAGTTCATCAAGGTGACATGATTAGTTTTGAAAACTATGGGCAGAACGATTTTGAAGTGAAGAGGGTGTCCGTATACGATAGCTTCAAAAGGATGCTTGAGGTGGAAGACGTTAAGGTGGTTCTGCCGGGGATGACCGTTGATAGAGCGCTAAGTATATTGCAACAGATTTACCCCAAAGAACGCGAGAGACTTGGCGTTTATGTCTTTGAGCTCAATTTCGTTGGTAAGAAAACTGATGCGGAAAGGATCTATTTAAAAGCGTCCAGTCTACTGAAGCGTTCTGAAAACAAAATGTTCTCAAAAATGATTGCAGAAAGTTACATGGCTACTGACTGGATTTCAAAAGATTATCCCGACCACATCGACCACTACTACAGTAAGTATGTCCCAGGAATTTTTGATGGAGAGCGGGAAATTATCTCTTGCTACATTGGCGGAAAGATAGCCGCAACGGCAATTTTGAAAAAAGACAAGGTAGAGGCTAAAATCAGTACATTTTACGTAAAGCCGGAATTTCAGCGACGCGGAATAGCTACTGAGCTTATTGCCAAGTGCTTTGACTGGTTAGGAACAACAAAGCCCTTAATTACGATAGCTGATTATAAGCTCGATCAATTTATGAGTATTATTAGAAAATATGGTTGGATCGAGAGTCAGGTGCTTGAAGTTGGCTATTATAACAACCACTCTGAGGAACACGTTTTTAACGGCAAAATTTAATCAACCAAAAACACCCCTTTCGAGGGGTGTTTTTTCGTGATGAAATTGCTTATAATAATTCTAATCGAATCCCAAGCACGCCATATTGAGCCTGTTTTTCTGGTGTATAGAATTCTTGCAAAACATTAAGTAGTTCCTGTTTAGTCATGGACTGATCAGCCAAAACAGAAATATTAAAATCATTAAATAGGTCGCTAAATGTCTCATAGCGCAACAAGCCAATCACTCTAACTTTGAATTTTTCATTCTCTGATTTTGAAAATTCAATACTATCACCGAGCTTAATTTGTTGACGCTTTTCATCATAAAGACGAAGTTCGATGCGTTTTGTACCATTCTTAATGAAATCAAAATATTTTGATTGTAAGTTCATTTGGTGTGTAGTCATGTATGCTATTATACTATATAAGTTCAAATATTCGGCTTCATTCTCAAAATAAGCCGTTTCCGCTCGAATCAGTCTTTCAGCATATATTTTGCCTATCATAGTCTTTGTCGAAGTTCGTAAAACGCTCTTTCTTCACTCATTCCAATCATAATCACTTTGGTTAGCGTCTGTTATAATTGTGTTGCCAATAAAAATAAATTACCCCAAATTCGTTTGCTGTAATTTTTACCTTGCCAAGATATATTAAGGAAATTATCGATCGCGGTAGAATTTAGTCCAGAGAATACTGGAGTTACTCTAATCTCCTCGACAGTATCAAAAATCGTTCGACCAAAAAGCACCGTTGATTATTATGATATGAGAGCTTAAAAAAGTTGATTCGATGTGATCCCGGACTGCAATTGACTATAAGCTAGTATAATATATTTTATTGTAGGGGACGACCCAAGCTATCAGTAAATCTTCCATTTAATATTGCCAAAACGTCTATTATCCAACCAATAATAAAACCACCAGCAGAGAACGACCAAAGTATACCAGTTCCTTTTTTACCAACATAGAAACGATGTACTCCTAATAGTCCGAACATAAGACATAGTATTAACGTTGTCGTTTTGGAATAATATCCAACCGCATTTTGTGATACTTTTCTTGCAGTATGTTTGTTCCGCGTGGTCACATATGAAATGCCAGTGCCAGGAATACCGACCGATGCCGTTCGTCGACCTCCACTTCCCATAGTATAGCGAGCACCCTTCACGCCAAACGTAGTAGAAACACCTCGCTTAGAAAAGTTAAGCTTTACGCCGGGCATTATTTTTACAGATCTTCTGAATTTGAAACCCACAACTCAATTCTACCATACAAACTTGCTATTTGTGATATAACACACAAAAATAATAAGCTTATAGACGCTCTTATTGCTCCAAAAGTTGCGGCATTATATGGCCGTTTTATATGGTCGAACTAAAATTTAGGAGCAAATGTGACTACTGAGAATATGGAAGTTAAGGTGACGAAATTAGAAACTAAAGTAGATACATTTTTCTCAGACTCTCCTTACTACTATCTTAGTCGTCGTCATTACTACCCACACTCAGAGATGTAATACGAGCAAATTACATGCCTATGGAATGTAAAAATATTTTCTTTAGTACGTCAAGTCCTACGTCGGTTAATTTAGCAAGCAACTTTTTGATTTTAGATTTATCTTTTTTGTCTTTTAACTCTTTAACTAGCTCTTTAATACATTCTTGGACTTCTGGATCATATGCAGAAATATCTATTTTTACAGTATTGCTTTGTTGCTGAAAATTATTATTCGATATAGATATTCCAGCATTATGATTAGTTGGTGGAGTAAAATTTCCGGAATATCCGAAGACCTCCAAGTCTTCTATGACTATGTTTATTTTGTTTTTTGCGTCTTCGAGCCCCTCAGCTCTTGCTCTTTCGTAGACTGTGTAATCGGAAAGAGACCAATCATCTCTATAGGTAACAACTTGCGGTCCAAACATTACTCCGCTAAGCTTCTTCTTATAAATTCCTCCCATATGTTCTGCGCAAAACAAACACTTCTCCCACCAACGTTCCAATTTTTTCTCATCAGTCACGGGGTCGATACTCTTTGCGTCTTCTAGTCTAGCTTTGAAGAACTCTATCAAATTTTCCGTATTTAATTCCATAGTTAATTACAGACTTTCATAATATTTTTTCACTAGCTTTGCCATCAGTGTCCGACGTTCCGCCAAGAAGTCTTCATAATCACTTGCATCATAACTGATAATGTTGTTGGGGATAGCGTTTTCACTAAAGTTTTTCAGGAGTTCACTTTCGTCATTAATATCACAATTATATGAACCATCATATTTCGTCACTACACTCAAATAATCTCTTGGCGCTACGTCGTCAACTTTCTTATTGACATTATCGTGCAAATAAACGAAATTAGCGATTTTATTGTACATATCTTTTTCATAACCATTAGCTATTAAGTAGCTTTTTGGGAAAATATGATGAATATTAGGAGTGGTCATATCAGCGACTTTTAGACTCTTAGTTAAAAAGCCATGGCAATTTAGCTTCCTTTGAGCCGCCACATAGACATTCCAGAACTGGTTGCTGGTGTTAGTTTTATTAAACTCATCCGGCAAGGTCGATTCCCAGAAAATATCAGAAAACTCTTGAGTTTCTAAGGTTTTTACAAACTCCGTCAGATCGCCAGGCTTTTTAATCCGCTTGAAGTCTTCGCTGAATGGCAGAGAAGAGCCAGAAAGACGAGATTTAAGGAGCGAAATAACGAATAATTTTCGCATGTAGCTCAGCGTTTTTGAATTAATATCTTTAATATCGACTAAGCGTAGATAGATTCCATAGATATAGTTAATGGCGTTTTGCGCGGTCAGAATTGCCTTATCTCCGTAGCCGCCTGCCATTAAAACATCTTCAATAAAGTGCTTGAAACTGTATTCGCGTGTATATTTATATAGACCATCTCTTAATTTCTCGAATGATTCATCGGCAATTTCTTTAAAATCTGCACGTTTTTCAAAATCACGTCCAGACAATAGCGATACAAGCTCACCTAATTTATTACGATCGAATTGTAAGGCCAAAACAGTCTGCAAGATGTCGCTATATTCTGGATCATATAGATCACTTTGCTCATTTTTTAACCAAGCAATGTGCCTATAATATTCCGTCTCAATAAATTTTTTATCATTTTCTTCGATATCCTTGTATTGCATCGGCTCGACCGCTAGGTTACAGAAATAATCCAAGAATTTTCGAAGATTCATACCATATTCATCGCCAGTCTCACGTTCGTAAACGGCAATTTTACTCATCACGAAGTCGGCATTGGATAGTTTCGTGCCTTTTTGATTGATGCGGATAAAAATATCATTAACAATGTCAATCGGTAGCTCCGAAGAAAGTACGATATTGCCGATTTCTTTATTCTTAATTTGTAAAAGTTTAGTCAAATTGATATCGATTTGGTCAAGTTCATCTTCCGAAAAACGTGGTTGTTTTTTGCCATCAACCTCAATCAAATTCTTTTTTGAGTATTCTTTAATAAATTTGCGACTACTAAAATCTTCTACCATCACTTCGGAGATATCAGAAATCCATTCTGCGCCACGTATAGTACTGTTATCTTGGACCTTAAACTCTTCTGTATAAGGGTTGAAAGAGATAGCGATGTTTTCCTCTCTATATTTATCGTTAATGACAGGCAGTCCTTTAATCGCCGCACGCAGAGCCGTAATACGTTGTTGGCCGTCAATTAAAATCTGTTTACCGTGCGACGAACTACCGTCTTTTAGACGCACAGTGGAGTTACGCCAAGTAATGATATAGCCCACTGGGTAGCCGTTGTATAACGAATCAATCAGATCGCGCACCTGCGACCTTTTCCAAACAAAAGGCCTTTGAATTTCCGGTATAGCGATCTCGCCAGATTGCACCCAGCCTAATAATATATTTACTTTGGCATTATTGATTGAGTATTTTTCCATTATTCATCCTTTTATAATTACAAGGTAATTTTAATTTATGAATTCACGAGCTCCAATAGTTTCGTATATGAGTTGCAGACACCATAGATACAATCACCGTTACTGATCTTAGCAAAATGTTTTTTAGCACACTCGATCTTTGCTTTCTCAACGCCTTTAAGTCCAATATCAAGTTGGCCCTCATTAACACCCTTAGTTTCGGCTACGAAGTAGATATGTTTTACTCCAGCTTCGTCTTTGAAAGCAATTGCCCAATCTGGATTATAATGACCCATTGGAGTGTCAATATAGAACTTCTTTGGAAGTTTGACATAAACTTCCAAAGCATCACTCTTATCGAGTTCTTCGGCAAAATTCTTTTCGATCTCAGAGTCGTAACGGAGCTTATCATACAAATGATGATTTGGCGTATCGATGAGGTTATGATTATATTCACCAGTAATCTCACTGTTGATGAATATCTCCCCGCCATCCCATTTCTCGTTTAATTTGTCGTATTCGATATGTTCAACGACAGTTGACGCTTTCTGTTCATTAATGAGTTGAATAGCGTTATGGATAAACTCTTCTGGATTCGTCTTAAAGAGGTTAAATACACTTGTTTCGATTCCGGTAAGGATGTCCGCAATAGTTTTGCGCGTCAAACTTGTACCGCCGTCGTTTTGCGACTTCGATAGCTCGGAGAGCAGGTCGTATTGGACTCTGTCACTCACTAACTCAGAGATAGTGATTGGCGTACCAATTCTACTCTTATACATCTCAATTTTATCTTTGCCAGTAGTCTTCAAAAGACCCTCAGTAATAATAATCTCAGTTTTGGTAACTCTCATATTTTTATTAATGGAATCAATGCAATGGTTGACAAGCTCTTTTTCGTCGAAGACCACTGTGTAGTAAGTCTTTTCATTAATATGATCCCAAAGTTCTTTGAATTTCTTTGACGCAAACTTTTCCGAATCAATATTAAGTTTCACAGAGCGGCGTGCATTAGTTACAAGCTGCCCCCTCTTTGGATCATAAATAGAAGCAAGAATATTTTCAATATTCTCCGCATATGGCGCATACAATTCACCAACCGCCTCGCGAATCTTCTGTACCTTCATCTCATCATTTAGTGCATGATAATCTTCCGTTAGTTGCTTAGAAATCCTATCAACAAGTCCAGCCATTACTAACCCAGCATAAATATCGGCTGCTGCATTATCGTCAATAATAGTAGACCTGGCGCCACTCTCATCCTGTAAAACTCTTCCGATAAATAGCGAGGTTGAAGCATCTTTAGGACGCTTCGCGATAATCTCATTGAATTCACTCTGCAAACTGTTTGCAAAACTTTCGTAGCTTTCATTAGCAATTACTGTCAAAATATTTATATCATGCACCAGACTCTCACCGAGGACCTCTGCGTCTTGACGAATACCATTCTGATCTACGCAAAGTCGGAGACCACGTCCAATCTCCTGACGCTTCTTAAGCTCAGCATCAGATTCGCGAAGTGTACAGATCTGAAAAACATTTGGGTTATCCCACCCCTCACGGAGGGCAGAGTGAGAGAAAATAAAGCGAACTGGCTCTCTGAAGTCGAGCAGACGTTCTTTATTCTTCATAATAAGGTTGTAGGCTGATACGTCGTCAGAGCCGCCCTCTTTACTTTCCTTACTATCAACTGCGTGACCTTTCTTGTCAATCGAGAAGTACCCTGCATGAATTTCTGAAGGAGAGAATTTCTCTAGATAACTACGGAAGTCAGTATCCTCTTCAAATTGAAGCTGTTGATTTAAATAAATATCAACAGCCTTCTCGAATTCCTCTTCGAATATCTTTGCGTAAGTTCCTTTTTGCTCACCATCTTCATCGTAATATTTATATTCGGCTACTTTGTCAATAAAGAAGAGTGAGAGGACTTTAATGCCTTTCTTATAAAGTTTTTGTTCGGTCTCAAGGTGAGACATTATCGTTTCGCGAATTTGAATACGACGTAGCTCATCTGTATTAGTCTCGCCAATCACTTCGCCCTCATGAATACGAATGCCGTTTACGAAGTCGACATAGCCCCCATCTTCGCGAGCATTGATTTCAGAAATCTTGTAACCATCATGATAAGCTTCAATTTCACCGGAATGGACATAGATATCGTCACCAAGAACGAACGTTTTAGTTTTACGACGGATTCCAGTACCTGCCTTTGCGTCAAATTCAAATATGACCGTTGCAGTCGGTTTCTTATTTGGATAAGTATTAATCTTCTGAAGATAGAGGTATCCATTGGTTGCGGTCCCGCCTTTAGCCGTAATACCTTTAACAGTAATTTTCTTTACGAGTTGTCTCTGGTATGCGTCTACCGCATCTAGTCGATAGACTTTATTAAAATCTTCGCGGTGCGTCGCGGAATAGTTTAGGAAGAAGAGGGGATTAAAGTTAGAGATACTCTCACGAGTGACATTAGCACTCTTGTCAGTACCAAGAACACTCTGTGGCTCATCTACGATCACAATTGGCTTCGTTGCAGCAATTACATCGATTGGACGACGAGAACGAAAACTATCAAGCTTCATCGTAATACGCTTAGCGTCGGCCCCACGCGCATTGAATGCCTGTGTGTTAATGATCATTACATTAATGTTTGGATCTTCGGAAAATTGCTCGAGCTCGCTTAGCTTAGAAGAGTTGTAGATAAAGAAACGAATACGTTTGCCGTAATCTTCGGCAAAATGATCTGTAGTTGTCTGAAAGGTTTTGTAAACACCCTCACGAATCGCAATGCTCGGGACTACAACAATAAACTTACTCCACCCGTACTGTTTGTTAAGTTCATACATCGTCTTAATGTAGGTATAAGTTTTACCAGTACCGGTCTCCATCTCGATTGTAAAGACTGGACGACCATTAAGGCGCTCAATCTTAGTGTTTCTTGCAATATTCTGCAATCCTTGAACCTCGTGGAGATTTTTAATGAGCTGAGCATCCTGCAGGGAAATATCTGCGTTACCGAAACCAGCCCGCTCCAGTAGGGTAAGCGTGTTTTTATCTATATCACCTTGGTCCATAAGGAAGCGATGATCTGACCTAATCTGGCCGGTAAAGATATCACAAGTAGCTTTAACGGCGTCCTCTTGGAACTTCTGGTGTTTAAATCTCAGTTTCATCTTTACCTCCTTCTATACGCTTAGCTTCTCTGGCTAATTCCTTTACGGCACGGTCAAAATCGCTTTCGTAATTTTCAAGTTCTTTTTGTCGATACTTATCATATTCGGTATCGGCTTTTTTGATGGCCTCTTCGCGAGAGATCTTGCCGTTGTCTGGTAGAATTTCGCGACCGACAGATTTTAGTTCCATGTCCAGTCGCTCTTTCCAGCCGTTCATCGTCATAGTTTTTTCGGAGACCGCTTGAAGTTCGGCATAGTCAAGGAAACGGCTGACAAGCAAGTTTAGAATGTTTAGCTCATCTTCTTTAAGATAGTTCTTTGCAATATGTGTATCTGCCTTCGTAATATAATCGCCTTTAAAATTGGTCATACCGATCATTGGTTTTTCGCTATTGACGCGATTATAAATAATTTCAGCGGCGGTTTGTTGATGGACGGCATAGTGCATTTTGTTTTGAACCGCGGCAAAGAATTTCTTTGTTGTTTCAGAATTTTTGTCATAGTCAATTGAAGTAGCATAAATATCGGTTACTTGTTGCCAAAGGTTACGTTCACTACTTCTAATATCGCGGACTCTCTGCAAGAGTTCTTTGAAATAGCGGCCACCGTTCTGTTTGAGACGCTCATCATCTAAGGTAAAACCTTTGATGATGTATTCCTTGAGCCTTAAAGTCGCCCATTGACGAAAAGCAGTAGCAATCTTCGAGTTGATACGGTAGCCGAGAGAGATAATTACATCGAGATTATAAAACTCAATATTTCTCGACACCTCTCGCTCTCCTTCATTTTGAACTGTCAAAAATTCTTTGACAGTTGCGTCTTTTGCAAGCTCTTTCTCATCGAAAATATTCTTCAAATGATAACTGATAAGTTGCTTGGTTGTCTGGAACAACTCAGCTAGCTGCGTTTGGTTTAGCCAGACCGTTTCATCTTTAATGAATGCTTTGATACGAAGACTTTTATCTTCCCCCTCATAAAATATGATCTCACTATTTTTATCACTATTCATTAGATTACCTTGACTTTCGTATCAGGACTAATAATACGGAAGTGTTCAGAAAGATTAATCTTTGCGGCAGAACCAGTAAATGACGAATCTTTGAATGCGGCGGTCAGTGCTTTGAGATTTGCGATTTCTTTGATTGTTTCTTCTAGGATATTGTCGTCAAAACAAGCTACAAGACCGGTATCCTCATCAAGGTAGCCATAAAGATATACGGTATTCTCGCCAATCTTGCGCGTTGCAAGTTTGAGGTCGAACGGAAGAGCAGAGACGTAAACGACACCGAAAAGCAAATCAAGCGGCGTGCGGTCTTTTTTAATATTATCAATAGAATTAAAAATATCTGTCTGCCCAATTTCACTTAATGGCTTGCGTATGCCGTCTTTTTCATTATTGCTATCTATACGCAATAAACGAAAGCCTGTATCTATATCAGCGTCAGGGTGCTCTTGCATGATTTTATCGCCAGCACGGCGAAGGCGCTCTGCGGTTATTTGGTCAATGGTGTCGTAGCCGGCTTTTTTGGCTTCAGATTTTTCATCAGTCTTTTCATCAAGCTGCACACAAATATACTGACGCTTCCCGCCGTCTTCAGCATTTAAGTTCATAACTGCGTGGCCAGTGGTGCCAGAACCAGAGAAGAAGTCAAGGAATATGCCATTTTCTTCATCTACATTTTTAATTAAGAATTGAATTAGTCTGATTGATTTAGGAAATTGGAAAGGTATATCTAGAGAATCCACTTCTCGAGTCGCTGCAGCGTTGTCAGCATCTTCAATTAGTGTACTTAGAATATTTCTTGAACTTATTTCTAATTCATCTTTATATATTTTTCTAACGACACTCCATTTTGATTTTTCACCATTTTCGTCGACAAATGGACTATTGCTGGATTCGTAAAAGTAAAACCTATTGTTCTTTTTTTCTTCCAAATATCTTTTTTGACTCCACGTCCAGCATTTGTCGTTATTTGAAAGAGGCTCAATCATCGCGCCATCTTCTTTTTTTTCTGGAAACACAGAACCTTTTGGGATAATAAATGAACCGTCCGGGCATTGCATGTAATATCTTTGATTTGGGCGAGAATCCAATTTGGCGCGATATGGAACTTCTCCTTTAATAAATTCTTTACCGTTTTCGTCGTTTATCCATTCATAATCATCTACATTTTTATTTACGACGATTCCGTAGTTATTCTTGTTGATAGATGCTAGGTCTTTGAAATACATCAAAATATAGTCTGTTTTCGGTTTTATATAATACCCTTTATTGCCGCCTTTTTTTGTGACTCTAGTTACAGTAGCGACAAAATTATCATCTCCAAAAATTTCATCGCAAAGCTTCTTTAAGTTTGCTTGCTCATTATCGTCAATAGATATAAATATAACCCCATCATCAGTCAGAAGATTCCTTGCCAGACGTAGTCTCGGATACATCATCGACAGCCAGTCTGAATGGAACCTACCATTCGCCTTTGAATTTTCTGTGTACTCGTCTTCGGAGATAATTACATTCCCATCAGAATCCGTAGAATTATCTTCAAAGTCGGCTTTTTTAACCGTAAAGTTGTCGTGGTATACAAAGTCGTGTCCAGTGTTATATGGAGGATCGATATAAATCATCTTAATTTTACCGAGGTAGGATTCTTGGAGGAGTTTTAGTGCATCAAGATTGTCTCCAACGATGAGCATGTTCTTTGTATTGTCAAAATTTTTGGAGGCTTCCACGTCTGGACGGAGAATCTTATTAATCGGTGCACCAGCTTCAATAATGGATTTTCGCTTACCAACCCAAGTAAAATTATACGACTCATCCTTGTCGTCCAATTCATCCAGTGCGTCGCCCAACGATTCAAAGAATTCGCGACTACTTTTCCAGTCTACACGATCTAGGTCGACTTTCTCGACGTTATTATTCATAAGATTTCTTCCACAATTAATTATAATTATCCTTTTTATAATAATATCACAAAAAACCGGCGACCCCATCTTATCGCCGGCTTTTTACTAGTTCTTAGCTCTCTGCATAGCTTCTCGATAGTTTTTAATAAAAGTATCTAGCTCATACTGGGGCTGAGTTTTATCAGATTTCTCTCTATTTTCTCGCCATCTCATTGGTGATAAATTAGAAATATCGTTCGAGCCGTTTCTGGATTTTGGAATTGAGTGATCAATTTCCCATCCATACTGAGTAAGTCTACCGTATTCACTCCATCGAATTACATTCCCATTACGATCACGACGCCATTCGTTAGGCGGCAATCCTTGTATAGGTGTAGCCTTTAACCATACTAGATAAACTAAATTATTCATAAAACACCCTCCATTTTAAACCGGTCGACTACCTCGGTTGAGAACCTTTTGGTTCTCTTATATATAATTTTATAATCAAAAGTGGCTAATCAGAAAAAATTACCATTGCTTGGGTAATTTTATTTTAACAGCTGTTTTAATTTATATCGTTCTTCGGCTAACTCTTGCTTCTTCCCAAGCGATGGCTCCGCATTTATCTTGCGCGTTAAAACATCAATCTGCTTCTGAATCTTCTCGCGCTCTTTGAGCTTCTCGACATCTTCTTTGATCGTCTTCGGTGTATCCGTCGATTCTGCGAATATTAACTTATTTCCTGCAATCTGGCGAACAAAATTACTAAATACCGCATCAATATCTAGTCCATCGATTTTAATGTTATCTAGTTTCAGATCATTCCATTCAGTAGAGAAATACGTATCCACCTTCGCGAAGTTTTCGTCTTTTTGGCTTTGTTCCTTGTAAGATATTACGGCCTTTTTTGCGGTACCTTTTTCTATCAAGAAGAGGATTGGGTATGGAATTGCCGAATCTATAGCCTTAAGCAATTTCTCCGAAACTTCGCTATTTTTAAGAGTGATTCGGAATACTTCTATCTCCTGCCATTTCTTGGCCGGCAAATTTATCGTATTCGGCGCCAGTTTATATTCCCATATAACACGCAATATCTCACTCTGGAAAAGATTCTTCGTCGCGGTATCGATATTGCCGTAAAAATTTTCCTTTGCTACGATGCGACCGACTTTTGTATATTCAGGAAATTTTACCATTATTTGACCACTAAGAAGTTAATTAGTTCAAAATCATCAAGTCCAGATATCTGATTTGTCAGGGCGGTTGTCCCACCAGCCTTAAAGAGGCTAGCGACATCTTTCTCATTTTTTGTAGTCACGATACTACGGATAGAATCAGATAGGAGCTTGGAATATCTGTCCATTCTCTTGCCGTTATCAGTCTCAGCATTGAAACTTGCAACTAGCTCTCGGCTCGGAATGTCTTTATCTTTACAGAGCAAACGCATCTTGTCGAGTAATGATTTTGGATTTAGGTGATCCACAAACACATCTCCATCATCCTTAATATATACGAGATAAAATGGATGTAAGCGATTTTGTTTATCGATATTCACATTCGAGTTGATATTCTTCAAAACATATATCACACCGGCCGGCGCCTCATCCTTAATTGCGCCAGCTGTTGCGTTAATGCCAAATGGAGTGTGGTCAGCATCTCCATATTTTTTATGTAGTTCTTGTAAATCCATATGGAACTCATTGAGACCAAGGTCCATAATCGAAACACCACTATTCATCTCTTCGAGATCTACGACCTCTTTTTGTAGCCTCTCAAGTTGATCTTTGCGATATTCAAGTTCCGGATCGGTATTTTCAAGTACGTCGCCACCAGCACCAGTAATCGAGATTAGCTTCGTACGGTTTTCGACGCGCACTTTCAAATTAATATATTCATCAAGAGTGACATTCGGCCAAAAGTTTACTAGCTGAATTTGTTTATTATCAGAACCAATACGATCGACTCGGCCGAAGCGTTGAATAATGCGCACTGGATTCCAGTGAATATCGTAGTTAATAAGATAATCGCAGTCCTGCAAGTTCTGACCTTCAGAGATGCAGTCTGTTGCAATAAGAATGTCAATATCTTTGTTTACTAGAGCAGCTCCAAAGGCATTACGATTCTTCGATTTAGGACTAAAACAGGTCAGGATACTATTGAAGTCTTTTGGTACTCCAGCGCAGTTCGTGTCCGGATTTCTACTACCGGTAATCACGCCGGTCTTTAGACCATATCTTTCTTCAAGAATATGTGCAATCTCACCATAGAGATAATCAGCAGTATCGGCAAAAGCCGTAAAGATGACTATCTTCTTATTATTGCCATTTATCGGGTTCTCAATTTTTTTCTTAATGACTTTTTCAAGCTCAATTAACTTTAAATCATGATCCGGAGTAATGAGATGTATCTTTTCTAGCAATTCTTCTAGAACTTCGTGATCCTCGGACAGCTTACGTCGCCAAGAGATACGATCTATATCGCCGAGCTCAATTTTGAGGTCTTTTCCGACAGTATAGTCAGAGTCATTATCATCGTCGTCAATCTCGTTTATATCATTCATGATATCAGCAAAGTTGAAATTACTTGTTCGGCCTTGGTCGAAGCGATCGATATTATTGACTGTACCGACAATTAAGTTATTCAGGCGCTCCACGGTTTCACGAAACGCATATATGGAGCTTTCTGCACGTTTTAGCAGATTTGTAATCATAAGAACATTACGCCCAGCTTCACGGTTCTCCCATGATTTACCTTGCGATGATTCGAGATCAACGTATTTTGATAGCTTCGACTTAAGGACGAACTTGAGTGGAGTATATATTTGAAGATTGAGCTTATCAATATACTCGAATAGAGTGTTAAAATCAATATCTTCGAGATCGGTCAAATTGGGTCGATAGCTTTTTGGCGCAAGCCTTTCTGGAAACGTTCCAAGGTTTATCTCGCTGTAGTATTTCTCGTTTTCCTTTACTCATGAAAGGAGTGGGGCTTTCAACAGTTTTCCTATATGGATGAAAACTAATAACATCAATGATGTTTAGTATCTTTTACTAGCTCATCAGCAACTTTTCTGGCTTGAATCTGGTCTATGACCTGCTTCGTAAAATCATAATCATAAAACGCGGTACCAGCCAGTGACAATTTAATGTCAGGAAAAGAAGTTTTTAAGGCTTTTGCAGTTTCAAAATAAAGATTCGCATAAGCTTCGATATCAACCGTGTCAGCAAAAGCCTCCGTTTTAAATAGAAAACCATTACTTTCGTGACTCATATTACATTCATTTCCAAGCTCTAAGACTAATCCCTTTCCAGCTTGTTCAGAATATCCACTTTGCTCTACAAAACTATGACACAGTGAAATATAATTCGATGGATTTTCTGGGATATTACTAGTTAGTTTACCATCTTCGCCTTTATACAGTTGGTTCATAACAACCAGAAGCTCTGATCCAGCAGCTTTCTCCCTAATTTTTCTGATCTGCGACATCACGTCGTTATCAATATAAAATCTATTTTCACCTTTTTCATTCACGAATTTTTCTGAATTTGCTACCGAAAACGCCGACTGTGGAGCATGTGGATTAATTCTCAATTTTAACCCCTCTGGTAGCTTTGCTAAAGTATCATCCAATAATTGGCCTTTTAGAAGCTCTTCATCTATTGCTTCCCGTATTCGCTCCGCTGGCTGCCCAAGTTGTCCAGATATTATATCCATATCTCCGCCAGAATCTAAAAACTCTTTAATTTTTATAGCTTGGGCTCTTCGTTCTGGCCAAATAATAAGCTTGCTGTCGATATTGTAACCCAAAACATCAGGATTTTCAGTCACCATATTAATTTCACAATTATGTATTTCTTCTAGATTTTTCATTTCTGTAGAATAGTAGGATTTATGAATCTCAAATGTTCTTAGATTGCATAATCGTTACTTAAAAGAAAAAAAATAACCAAATATAGCATATCTTTAATAACTCTAAGAAACTTTTCCTATGATTTATATATAAAAATCTTAATCACGACTTCATTTGTATCGAGGAATAAAAAATACCCTCTTACATCTTATTAATCTTATCCTTCATTATCACTCTACGACTCGTCACTATCGCTCAATGTCTCTTCGAGCGTCTTATCTTCCTCATGATCTACTTCACTTGCAATTTTCCCCAAAGATCTTTCTCTTCCACAATAATCTCATTATATTACTAATAAAATTATCTTTTAGACTACCATTCTGGCCGCAAAGATCATCCCAAATTCAAATTCACACTTATTCTCTCATCTCGCTTTTCGTCATTCTCCTTCTCAAACCAGCCGCCTTCATTTGAGCCAAGTTTTTCACTAATTCTCCTCATGTTCCAGGTTGGTAGTTTTATATCCTCATCTACCATCTGCCCCACCACCTCACGCGTATAGTCATTTTGAAAAATTTCACTTAGAGACTCCATCACACTAGGATTAACTACCTCCTTATTCGTATCTTCTAGCCCTGGAATCTTTACTTTATCAGTCCCATCACTGGGATTTTTCTTCTCAATATTTAATAAGCTAAGACCATGCTTACCTAAAGCATTAAGGATACCACCTGGGGACTTCTTTAAAAAACCAAATTTCTCTGACAAAAAGTTTTTAAATGTCCCCTGAAACTTTACTCCCTGCATCACCTCCTGCCAATCTGCTGCCCCTCCATTATTCTGTTCAACATCGCCATTACTACTAAATTCCATCCCTCGTACCATTCCGTCCATACCTCTCTGCTTTTCTCTAATATACCATATTCAGCACCCCAGTTTCCATTCCTAATAATCAAATTAATATGATTAGACTCAGGAGTAATATCAAGACACAGGTAGCCCAGAACTAAGACCAGCATTGACAACAAAATACTTTATGTTGTAATATACAAATATACAGATTTTTGTCTGTCAAAATGCACCATATATGGTGAGTACCTTAAAAGAGGATGTTTCTAGATTTGACTCTAGCAGCTAACCCTGTTTTAAGATTTTTCCAAAGGGGGAAGAAAAAATGATCAATAATTTATATGCTGGAAGTGAATATTATATTACTCCAGTCAGGGAAGCAACTGGATTACAGAGTCTTGATCAACTCAAGCTCTCCAAGCAAACAGAAAGATATCTCAGAAAGTACTACAAAACACTTCAAGAGATTATCTGGCATGGCAGACATACCGCTTACCTGGTAGATCGCGATGAATCTTACATTCGTAAAGTTCCAAAATATTTGCTGGAACTTGCTGCTGCTTTAGATAGGGAAGGGTATTTGCGCCACGATTTTACAGCCAACTCTTTCACGATCAATCTCTTATATATGGTCGTTCATTACGATCTCATGAGAGAAAGACCAGAAGTGGTAGAGTTTGAGGATTTCTGCAAGATCTTCAAGGAGGATCAAACCTCTTCCATTGATTATGTGTTCGGGAACTTGAGTTACGAGACGTACCAGAATCCGACCACAGATCAGTGCCGGAAGATTCAAGCAGGGATCAGAGGCTGCCTGACTGAGAAGGAATTCCAGGTTATCTCAAAAAGATATGGCCTGGAAGGTAAGGTAATGGATGTTTACGAAGTAGCCATACATCAATCTGTCACCTCAAACAGGATCAGACAGACTGAGGCACTTGCTATTCGTAAGATTCGTAGCGCAAGAGCATTACCTTCTATCCTCAAGTCTTCTGAAGCTCAGGAAAGAACTACTGATGAAATCATCAGCAAACTAAAAGCTTTAAGGCAAAACCCTCTCTTCCAAGAGGAATTTACCTTAAGACAAGAGCTCAGAAAAATTGCCTTTACTCCGTACGAATGCGCGGAAAAAGCAAAGGAATTTTTGAACAGTGAGGCAGAAGACCAGACAGAAATCGAATGTCTAAACCTGACGACACGCACCTATCGTGCTCTCAAAAGGGCTGAAATTCACATCATCTCAGATATTATCAATTATCCCTGCATGGACTGGTTTAGGATTAAAAACCTTGGTCTCTTCTCAATCAGAGAAGTGGAGAGCAAGATGCAAAGTTTCGGTTATCCAACTTTTAGCATCAACCTTCATCCATAAAAATAACCCCGGGAAACCGGGGTTTAAATTTAATTTAATTTTATTTTACTCCAAAGAAATCTCTGCTGATCCACTTCAGAGTGTCCACAATAAGACTTTCACTATAATCATGGTTTGCCGAAGATATCACAATCTGTACTACACCTTGGCTGAAAGCTTCCTCGCTAGAAACTACCATCATCAGATTATGCGATTTCAATCCAACCATCGCCCTGAGATGATTCCAATCGTTGGTAGTATATAAATCCTTGTAGCATACCGCAGAATATCTCATCTCGATATTTACCGGCCTTCCAATCACTGGCGCCCATTGAACTGTGAAGAAAAAACTTCTGTGAGCCTTATTCCAATCGATTGTAAAATCATTAAGTCCTTTATTTTCTGTCATAACAGAACCCCCTTTCATAATGTGCATTTCATTTGAAACAAGGTCATTATAATCTAATTTTAAGCAAATATCAAATGCTCTCCTAGATTGACCTTTTGATTGAAGTATGGTCTTATTCTAAAGTTCAGCATCTTGGGTAACTTTCGATAAAAATCATTCAATTTAAAATAGCTATCGCCACCCCTGTTATTACATTGACATTATAACATTAGCATGTTATAATATATAAGCTCTAATAAAGGGCAGCACATTAAAAGATTCTACCTATCCTCCTTGTATATTCTGTGGTTTAATCTGTCTATTAAAATTTAATTGGCAGACTAAACCGCGGAATAGGCCGCGGAAATATTTTTTATAGAAGCGGCAATAGTCGCAAGGAGGTCAATATGGCAACAACAACAGTAAATGTAGACTTAAAGAAGAATGGATTCTTGGTAACAAGGTATCCTCTTGTGAGCGCTCCAGGAGGGGAGCAACCCTATCAACTCAACCTCACCCATCTCGCGGAACATCGCGAGGGTGAGTACTCGCTAAATAACAGCATTGTATGCTGGGTAATGGACGGCGAAATCTACGCCGCACCATACACCAGAAAACTAATGCAGCTGCTCAGCCAAGCTGGGTTCAGAAATGGGTCGTTTTACGTTCCGTTCTCAAACGGAGAACACCCGTATCGTAGAAACGCGGAATGGCAGTCTCTTCTTTTGAGTGCTGATATTGCAATGATCAAAGATTATGAAGAGGATGCCAAGGCTTGGTGTGATGAACACCATATTGACTCCATAGACAAAAATCTATTGGATTCATGTCTTAAAGTGCCACGCGGTGGCATCCCGGTTGAGAGCGGCGGAATATATTCAACATACTATCCAGCTCTCAACGAGGCCTGCATAGATATAGTCGCCATAGACCGCCTTGGTAGCTATAGCTACAATGCAGGTAGGGTAGCTTTTATCTACCGAGATGGCCACACCTATATTTCTAAGGATCCGTCCATTATGGATACCCTGGAGAAGGCTGGTTATAGAAGAGATAATTTTCTAGTGCCACTTAGTGGCTCAGAAAAAATCACCGATGTCTATCTGAGGCAGATTTGGGACAACATCCCGGAAGCTTCCAGATAGTCTCGGAACAATATCACAGAGGTAGAATCTATTTCCCCGACCACTTGGTCGGGGATTTTCTTATTTTAAGCAAAAATCCCCCCAAAGTTGAGGGGGAGAAACATTTCATCAATCTTAACCTTTGTATTTATTCAAATACTCAAAGTCAACATCGATATATCCATCCGGGTAGTAACCATCACCTCCGTCTTTAGAGACTACAATAATCTCGCGATTATTTAAGTCCTTGACAGAAAGATAGTGCTCATCCTCTTCTACTCTTACCGGCAGGGAAGAGAATTCAGCCACTATCGCAGCTCCACCCAAAGGCTTATCTTTCCAAACCCATGACCCATAGGTACATGAACCGTGGCCGCTTGGACAGATACTTTCGCCCTTAGAGATAAAAAGCACCAGTCCGTTTACAAACTCCACCTTCGCAGAGCCTACATCGCTCAAGAATTCATCTTCAGCCTCATAGTCATAGACTAAAAAGCTAATCCTTCTTAAGGACTGTACTGAAAATTTCATATCACCCCTCCTTTTCTGATAGTGAAATCCAGCCAACTCTTCGCTTGCTATTGTACCAAGCTGAAAAGTTGTATTCCTTGTACTTCTTTATCATCGGCATGCACGGATTAAGATCCGCCTTGCATCGTCCGGAAAGCATGAAGCTTTCCCCAGATTCATCTTCGTGCATGATCTTATGGACCCTAAAGTCCCTTACTGGTATCTCTAGCGCCGCCGAACAAGGATCGTCCTTCGGGGTCGAATACCCTAGAATAACTTTAAAGTCCAAGTCAATTTTAATCTTATCGTGTAAATATTTACACGCATCAAAGATCCTATCTCTACTAGGACCTCCACTGATGTTAAAACGGACTGTTTGGCTCTCTAGGGCCTGGTTACTTTCTCTCATGGTACTCATACAAGTACCTCCTTTCTCAAAGAACTACCCAGCGTATACACGGCCTGGGTTCCAATTTTTGTCCATAGTTGGACTAACTTCAATATTAAAACATATCATACATGATATGTCAAGCGCTCAAGAAAAAAAGACCCTCAGTGAGAGCCTTAATGTATTCTAAGGGCAATTTTGTGATTTGGCGGGGCGGGCCACCCCAGGAAGATTCCTCTCATCTCATTTCTTTGTCAGATATTCCTCCGCCAAAGAAAACTCGACAAAGATTGGCTCAACTTCATCCGGAAGTCTTGCACAAATATCATCAATGGTAAGACTTTTGTTTCTGTTTCCAGCTACAATCACGTCTGCCATAATCAAATTTGGCAGCTTCTGATCAGAGTCGGTTTCGTAGATAACCTTCCCTTGAAGCTCTAGAAACCTACCAATGGTAGACTTGCCAAGTCCAGACCCACCAGCAAAAATCCAGACTGGACGCTTCTCCATCATGCGAGGCGTTTTTTCAAACATCTCCTCACATAAATTCATCTCTTCCTTGGAAACAAGTAGTACCGTTTCAGCTGTACCACTCATCAAAATCTCAAGGTAATCGGAGTCCAAGTCCTCAGAGATCTTTACTTTTATTGGTCCGTTTTTTGGACGACAAGAGAAAGGCCTCTTATTATCAGACCACTCCAAGACAACTCGTCCAGAGCCGTCTTCCGCCTCCTTGATGGTAACGTTGCTACCGTCGAGGAAGATCAACGCGACCTCCTCTTTTTCGACCGGGTATGGTCTGACTCCGTCAGAAACAACAGGGGACTGCGCCCACTTCTCTATAGCCATTCCCACAAGAGTTTTAATTCTTAACTCTTTCATTTACTGCCTCCTTCTGCGGCTCTTACCGCATATATATACTAGATCGCAGAAGGAATTTTCTGCGACTGGTTATATTGATTAAACTAGCCAACATAACTAGTCGCAAAAAATCATAGAATATTACTTTAAAATACTTAAGTTATGCCAAAAAGCAATAATTACCTAGATTTTATAACATAAAATGCATAAAAAGTCAAAAACCCCATTATTGAATAGTTTGTCAAAAAATACCCCCGGATTACTCCAGGGGTCTAAAATATTTACCAACTAAAATTTATTTACCGACAAGAAAATTTGCCAGTTTGCGACAATTCGCTACCCCCTCAAGTTTCAGCTGCATCTTGCCGCCTGCACGCTCGATTAAACGTCTACTAGCCTCAACTTTGCTCTTAAAGCTACAATTTATCAGCTCATGCAGGTCCACCTCATTTTTTGGATCATAAGATGCTTTTAAAATTGCCTGCACTTCCTCAAGAATCTCCGAATCAAGAGCCTCTGTCCCCTCAAATAAAAACCAGAGCTTCTCCGGCAGTTCTGTACTAGATAAGAGTCTCTTAATACGCTTACTATTTACTTCTCTCGTTTTTTCAGCCGCCTGCCTGTCCTCTTCGACGATTATATCGTGACGCAAAGCTCTCAGGCCTTTACTTGAATACTCGTATGATAAAACTTCATTTTCATACCCAAGGTATCCATCCACCTCCTTGTTTGGATTCGTCACATAGACCTTGTCATCGCACAGAATTGTCCAACCTATCTCCTCAAGATCGCCAGTCAATTCTTCAAATTTAGGCGTAAATTTCATTCTAGCGTCATAGGCAGCTTGTCTTTCTTTTTCAGCGTTTATGATATCGGCCTGTTTCTTAGACAAATAATCCTTCACGAAAGAAATATTTGCACTGTTATAGAGATACTGTGTATATCCCAAAGTAAAAAACATCTCTCCGATATTCAACTGGTCCACAGAATATGTACTCCACTTACGTGGCTTAGAAAGTTTCTTCAGCTTTTTCTGAATCTCCATCAGCTCTTCCTCGTATAGGAATTTATCACGTTTTGATTTCTCAACCGCCTTTTTTCTTTCTTCTATAATTCTGGCAGCACGGTCTAATTCTTCATGTTTTCTATGCGAGATTTTCTCACAGTATTCCGTTGTTTTTACACTTTGAACCTCTGATTCCATAGCCTTACAAGTCTGGCCATCAAACTCATCATCATGAATTATATAGCGAAAACCAACTGGCACCACCCAGTAGTCATAACCTTCGCCACCGCCGTTGGATGTAGCGTGTCTAAAATATAACACATCCTTTATTTGTTCCACTTCTGATGGCTTTCTCCCCCTGGTTTGATTATAGCTACCACCCCAGCTGGACCTGATCAACATATGCTTTGCTTCCATCGCATCCTTAGGACGAAAACACGCCTCACCCTTCTTTGAAATCCAAAAATCACCAAAAAGAAATTTGGGCTCACCATTAAAATCGACATTCATATTTGCCGTCACCTCGTAATCCTCAATAAATTCTAACGGATTAATTGGAGTATTGTACTCATTGAGGTTAAATTCCTTATCCACCACAAAACAAATGTTTGGGTGATATTTCCCAAATTCATTAACTAAAAACCCGGTTTCTGTCTCAAAACATTTTTCATTATCAAAAAACGCTTTTACTCCAGCTAAACTCATCAACTTCTTCATTTTTCGTCCTTTCTCCTTTCGGACCCAATGCCCATATAAGATTAAGAGGTTTTCCTCACATTGGTAGTACCACTTCTTTTAAGCAGCGCCAAACCGATAATTATCAAAAATCACCAGCTTAACACTGCCTAAAAGACAAGAAGAAAAAAATGCTTAACATTGCTTAAAAACAAGAAGAAAGAATTCGTTGGTAAATTCTTAAAATGCTCCTCCCACTCTCGTGTTCAGCCTCAAAACTATATAATATATATTACATAGTGTCAAGGTTAAGGGAAATAGGTATTATTCTCCTTTAAAAAAGGCTGGATTACTCCAGCCAAATATTTAAGAAGAAATTGCAATTTGCGCTAATGCAAGTGCGCCAGCTAATGATCTGGACCTAACTAATGTACCATCAGCTTCACAACTAATAGCATCCTGTATCCCAGTTAATGATGCTAAACATACATTCGATAATCCGCACCAAGCTGTAGGTAGCTTCTTTCTCTTACAACCCGAATTATCTCTTGAGCCCAAAATCGCCTGCACATTCCATTCGCCCTCAAGATTAGGAAAAACGCAGTACAGTAGTTTTTTAGCTTTAGGGTTAAAAGATCTCAGTATATATTCCTCCCAACCGTCAATATACATTGGAAGATAAAGGAACTCACCCTCGTTATGCGCAATCATATTCTCAATCTCACTCTTTGCCTTAACAACAGACACTACGTGTTTGATTTCTTTTTCCAGAATTTTTTGCGCAAAACTCACAGCCTGCAAAAAAGCCACGTCAGAATCCTGATTTTGATCATTCCAATTCGGATTAAACAAATTGATCGCCTCTGATACTGACATTTCAATTCCACTAGCCGAATAACCCTGATCACTCGCATCAACTCCATGGATTAGATCATGGCTTACTTCCATTGTAGCCTCAACAATTAATTGCAGAGGACAGTCAAAATTAGACAAGATTTCCATGCTATAATGACGCCAAGCCAGTCCCGCAGTTGAGAATTTCATGAAATCACTATAATGTTCTTCGAACCCCTCTTGGTGACAGTCAAAGCGCCTTTTATCTGCCCTGAATTCTCCGCCAATACCAAACATGACTAGTCCTCTCGGACCATTCTTTTTTGCATACTGAATCAAGGTTTGATCCTTCGTGCGCAGCACCCGCACCCTCTTCAATATCGACAACATCGCCGTCGCAAAAACGTCCCCAGCATAATGTGGTCCTGAATTAGTGATCACATTTGCATTCTCAAGTTCTGTCACGATAGTGACACGATTGTGTATTTTTCCCATCTTTCTTCTCCTTTTAAAGAACAATTTTCGAAGCTATAACTTCTAGATACCGATATATTATAATATATATTCAAAGATTGTCAAAATAGTGGACGCCCTATACCACAACCAAACATTTTATGTTTAAATATCCACAGGGAATTATTTACTCAATGCCTCATCAAATTCTACCAAAACAAAGCTCAGTCGATACTCGCACTTACATTGCGATTGACCTTAAATCTTTTTATGCCTCAGTTGAGTGCGTAGATCGTGGGCTTAATCCTTTAACCACCAAATTAGTAGTTGCCGATGTTACTCGCACCGATAAAACAGTCTGCCTCGCAGTTTCTCCCGCCCTCAAAGCTCTTGGCGTTGGTGGCCGTGATCGTCTTTTTCAAGTCTATAAAAAGGTGCCCAAAGGCTCTTTTATTATTGCTCCTCCCAGAATGCAAAAATACATTGATGTGAGTACCTCTATTTTTGGTATCTATGCTCAATATCTTGCCCCCACTGATATCCACATATACTCTATCGATGAGGCATTCCTTGATGTTACTAGTTATCTTCAAGCTTATCAGATGACCGCCCATCAACTTGCCCGTACTATTGTTAAAGATATTCTTGGACACACCGGTATCACCGCCACTGTTGGTATTGGCGAGAATTTATATCTAGCCAAGGTCGCCATGGATATCGTCGCCAAGCATTTACCACCTGATCCAGACGGCGTTCGTATTGCCGAACTTACGGAATCTTCTTACCGCGAAAAACTTTGGACCCACACTCCACTAACCGACTTTTGGCGTATTGGCCCAGGCTATTCCAGACGGCTTCATAATCTTGGCATCTATACCATGGGTGATCTCGCCAGATATTCTCTTACTGCCTCATCTAAACTCTTTAAAATCTTTGGCGTGAACGCCGAATTGCTCATCGACCACGCTTGGGGCTATGAACCAACCACTATTTCCGATATTAAAAACTATCAGGCCGCCAACCACTGCCTCTGTTCTGGACAAGTTTTACACCGCCCCTATAATCGCGCTGAAACCATCACCATTATTAAAGAAATGACCCACAGCCTCGCCCTCGATTTAACTCAAAAAAATCTATTCACAGATCAAATCATCCTCGATCTAGGCTTCTCTGATCCTAGTCGCTCTCCATTCGCTCACGCTTCTAAAAACCTTCCTCATAACACTAGTAGTACCAAAATAATTTCACAAGCCGCACTAGAAATTTATCAAAGAATCATGCCAAATCACGCCACGGTTCGTCGTGTCGGCATCACTGCCAATCATATTCTATCTAATCAAAACAATACTACTGAAGCCACGCAGCTCAACCTTTTTGACTCTCCAATAAAAACCGAACAAGCTCTTCGGCTTCAGAAAGCTACCTTAGACATTCAAACACGTTATGGTAAAAATGCCCTTATGCTGGGTACGAATTTTCGACCTGAAGCAACCATGCGTGAACGTAACCAACAAATAGGAGGTCACCGTGCCGGCTAATCAACAAAACCCCTCTTTAGGCACAGAGCTTTTTAAAAATCCTTATCAAGACATTCTTTACCTTCCTCATTTTAAAGACCCCACGCATCTCCCACTTAGTTACTCCAAACGTGCCGCCCAATTTATGCCTTTTAAATCGCTCAATGCTTATGAGACCCAAATTGAACAAAAGTTTGATGATTTAAATAATCAACAATTAGAACCATTCATTGATTATTCAGACAGTCAAACCGAAGATTTCGATCCAATCGATTAGTAACCAACCTCTCTCCATTATTTCTCTAGAGTTCTTTTCTTCACTTAGTTTACAAAACCTAATTTCCATGATAAAATAGCCGTAATTATGTCAAAGAAGAGTAATACAAAACGCAAACTCGTTGGTCTCGTATCTGAAGGGTCTGGTATCCGTGCCTATTACACTAAGAAGAATACCATGAATACCCCTGACAAGCTCAGCTTGAGAAAATATGACCCAATTCTAAGAAAGCACGTTGTTTTCGTAGAAACCAAGAAAAATCTCGGTCGCAACGAAGTCAAAGAAAAGAAGCGTTAGAATAATTTCAAAAAATCCTCTCATCTTGGGAGGATTTTTCTATGCTATAATAGAGAAGATGAAAAAGGGAAGCACCCCAACCCTAAAGGTCATTGTTGCAACTCATAAACCATATACAATGCCAACTGACTCTCTATATCAGCCACTTCTTGTTGGTTCTCATTTTTATAAGACCCAGAAAAACGATCGCAAATTACCGAAAAATTTTGCTTATGATAACACTGGTAAACATATTTCCGACAAAAATCATAACTACTCTGAACTCACTGGTCTCTACTGGCTTTGGCAAAACCGAGCCAAAGAAGACTCTAACGAAGACTCATTTTACGGTCTTGTTCACTATCGTCGTTTTCTTACCTCAAAAACCGACAAACAAATTTTAACCCAAAAGGAGTTACAAGACTTACTCTTTAATTCTCATAAAAATATCAAATATGATATAATTCTCCCCAAAAAACGTCACTATTATATTGAGAATCTCTATAACCATTACGCTCATACACTACATATCGAACCACTCGACAAAACACGACAAATCATTGAGCAGTCTCATCCAGCATATCTTGCAGAATTCGATCGTCTCAAGACTCGTCGCTCCGCTCATATGTTTAATATCTTCATCATGAAGAAGCCGTTCTTCAATGAGTATTGCGAATTTCTTTTCGATATTCTTTTTACTTTAGAGAAATCACTTTCTGTTGCCGAAATCAATCAATATGATGAATTTCATGCCCGCTTCTTTGGTCGAATTTCAGAACTTCTCCTCGACGTATTTCTTTACACAAAATACCCCGACCTCGAACATCGCTCCGATGTTTTAGAGCTCGACATTTTAGAACTTGAACCTGTTAATTGGCCATTAAAGATTAGAAGCTTCCTCCTCGCCAAATTCTTTGGTAAAAAATATCACAAAAGTTATTAAAAAGTAGAATAAATGAAATCATCACAAAAACAGAACACTCCCCTCATCTCCGTAATTGTCCCAATATATAACGCCTCAACTTTTCTTGTTCAAACCATTGATTCTGTGCTAAAACAAGATTATCCAAACCTTGAAGTTCTCCTCATCAATGACGGATCAACTGATCACTCCGCCGAGGTCTGTCATACTATTATTGCTAGATATCAAGATCAAACATCGAAAAGTCTAAAAACATCAGACACACCACAAAATTTCACTTCCTCCCCCCTACATCAACTCCACTTTTTTAACCTCCCACATCAAGGAGTTAGCGCTACCAGAAATTTTGGCTTAACGAAAATTTCCGGCGAATATTTTTGTTTTCTCGATGCCGATGACTTGCTCACACCCACCTTTATTTCCGAGCTTCACACTTTTGCTCATAATCATCAACTTAAATACGTTACTTCCACTTTTAAACGCGTCCTTTACTCTCAAAAAAATTCCAATCTCCAAAATCTTCTCACGTCACCAAAAAACGTAGATTCTCCCCAAGACAGCTCGCCCACTTCGCAACACTCCAACAAGGATGCACTGCAGATCATCCTTCCTGTCACCGATTATCTACGTAAACTATTTGACCTTGATGCCGGCTATAATTTCTGTCATATGAAACTCCTTCATCATAGCTTAAAATCCACTCTTTTTGACCCCGACCTCGTTGTCGCCGAAGACGCTTTATATAACTTTACTCTAGTCGCACAACTTGATCACATTGGTATTATTCAAAAACCTCTCTACCTTTATCAAGTACATCAAAGCTCCACTGTTCGCACTTTCACTACTCAGTATGTTAAAAATTATCAGCTCGCACTACAAAAAATCAGTAACTTTATCCATTTTCAATATCCAAATCTTTTTCCCAACCTTGAAAAACCCTTGCAGGCCTTTATTGCCACCCATCTTTTTTTCATTCTTGTAAACTTTTGTTGCCATCAACAGAATCCACGACCATATAAATCCATCTCTTCACTTTACAAAGTTCCACTTTTTTACCGTGCAATCCACCTCGCTTCTCTACGTTTTTTCTCGCCGCAAAAAGCTTTCATCATATTTTGTTTCAAGCTCCGTCTCATTCCTATCCTCAAAATTATCGGTTTTTTACGTAATAAACAAAACACACAAGGTTACATCTCAATAGTCAAAAATCGCAAATTCAAGTAAAATATAGCTGTGAAATCATTTTTTCAAATAGTTGAACGTTTTTTAAAGGCACTCGCCAGTCTGCCCTCTGACTTTCTTTTTTATCTAGCCGCCGCCTCTCTGCCCTTTGAAAATCTCATCTTTGCCCCCTCCAAAGGTTGGGCCACTATTACCCCTATTATCCTTTTTTTCTATGCCATCTTAAATCTATACCATCTCAAGACCCACCTCAAGAAAATTCGTCCCATCCTCCTCTTCTTTCTTGGTTTCTCAATTCTTGGCACTCTCACCACTATTATCTTTTATGGCCGTTTAGATGACTACCTCTCCGCCTACGTCCCCATTATATTAGGCCTTACCTGTCTATTTAGCTTTCTTGAGTTTTATAGTAAGCACCACGGTCCAGAATTAAAACAAAAACTTCAGTTCCTAGTCTCTATTATTATCGTCACTTATTTGCTCAGTCTCCTAGTTGGTTTGGCTGAATATTTTGCTCTTAAATACAAAATTGAACCACTCACACACTTTTTTGACCTCATCTTTAAGCGTAACTATTTGTCTAAAAACCGCGTGCAATTCTTTTTTACTGAGCCGTCGTTCATCGGGATGCATCTCTTCGGCGTCCTTCTACCCATGTTTTGGCTTACCCGCCGCAAAGACCTTCTCTTCTTAATCGGCCTCTATGCCTACTCTGCCATCTTCTTTGGTGCCGGCATCCGTATTATTCTTGATGTTATTCTGATTTTAATCATCCTCGCCACTCTCTATCTTCCGAAAGTCAAAGAAAAACTTTTTCTCCCCCTAATCCTTGTCGCTTTTGTACTTTTTCTCACAACTCTCTCCGCCGTTAATGGTCGTTTCCATAAAATCTTCTTTGGCTTTCTCTCGCCTAGATCTGAAACCTCTATTGACTGCACTATAGAAGAGAATCAAGATACTGAAGATTGTCAAGCTTACGTAAGACAATCTGGCATTAATTCTGACGGCTCCTTTGCTAGTCGGGTTTTTCGTATTAAATCCAGTGTCTACGGTTACACAAAATCACCTCTAGGTTTTGTAACTGGCTACGGCCTCGGTAATTCTATCTATCCTGCTCGTCTTGGTCACGCTAAGGCAAAAAAAGAATATAAGAGCAGTTACATGAAGGAAGTAAACGATTTAGAAAATCCAAACTATCACGACGACAGCGTCTCCTACTGTCTATATACTCGTTTTATTAGCGAATTTGGCATTTTCGCTCTTCTCCTTGGTCTCTATTATTTATATTACCTCGCCAAACAATCTAGCCTAAGCTACCGTTATCACTATTTATTGATTACACTATATCTCTATCTTCAATTTGAATCACTCATTTTCTATGCTCTTTGGCTCTACATTGCAGTTATGTTATTTACCAGGAGTCCAAAAACCCGTGTCTGATTTTAAGCAAGTCAAAATGAACACTATCTGGCTCGCTATTTTTCAGCTAGCCAAAATGGTCTTTCCGTTTCTTATTCTACCCATCCTCACCCGCCGTCTCCTAATTACCACCTACGGTGACATTACTTTTATTAAAACCATTATGAATTTTCTCCAAATCTTTATTGATTTCGGTTTTATGCTCTCCGCTACCAAAGAAATTGCCAAAATTAAAAATAATCCGGCTCAGATTCAACAAATCCTCGCCGACACCCTCCTCGCTCGCATCTTACTTGGCGGTATGGGCCTCATCGTAATTTTAATAGCCAGTATTTTTCTACCTATTCTCAGTCAACATTTTATATTCTCGCTCCTCTCATACCTCACTATCTTTCTCTCAATCTTTCTTTTTGACTTTCTCTTCCGTGGACTCGAAATTATCCATATTATGACTATTCGCTTTGTTGTTATGAAAACTATCTCTTTCATTCTCACCGTCTTCTTCGTAAGGAACGATGAAAATATCATGCTTATTCCACTCTTTGATATTTTGTCATCTCTCATTGCTATCATTCTAGTTTTCATTGAATTACAGAAATCAAATCTTCATATTATAAAACCCCGGTTAAAATCCAGTTTGCAGAGTCTCAAATCTAGTTTTGTGTATTTTCTTTCCGACATTTCCGCCACCGCCCTCAACGCTCTCAGTACTATCATTATCGGACTAGTTTTTTCATCAACCGAAATCGCCCTGTTTGGAGTCTCCATCCAAATTATTGGCGCCATTCAGGCGCTCTTGGGTCAGCTAGCTAGTGGCATTTACCCTAATATGGTGCGTCAAAAAAGCCAAAAATTTATTCAACATATCTTTAAAACCACTCTACCCTTCGTTTTACTATTCACTCTTTTAGTTATTTTCTGCCTACCCCTCTGTCTGCAAATTCTCGCTGGTACCAAATACACTGCCGCGAGTCTCATCATTCAAATTCTTGCACCTACCATTATCTTTAGCTTCTGCAATACACTGCTTGGCTGGCCAACGCTTGGTGTTATCAATCATCAAAAGCAGGTCACCGCCTCCACAATTATTTCGACCGTATTTAATTTAGCCATTCTTGTTCTACTTTTAATCTTTAATCACCTCACTCTCTACTCCGTTGCAATCACTCGCGTCGTTACAGAAGTGGTGCTGCTTTGCATACGTTTTTATTACTTCCGAAAATTTCGCCACGAATTCAACCCATAACTCAACCCCTCAATAAAAAATCTCCAAAATCCTATCGTAACAAGATTATTCTCAACAAAAATTTAAACACTTGAGAAAGTCACCATAAAAAAATACTCGAACAAGTCGAGCTGATATTTTATTTTGGCAGGGGCGCACGGAATCGAACCATGATCTACGGTTTTGGAGACCGCTATACTAACCGTTGTACTACGCCCCTAGTGGCCTTATTATAACATATTCATCTCTTCATACTATGTTTTTCTCTATAAATCCGCTATACTTAAAATAATCCTTATGTCAAAACATAAATCAAAAATACCATTCGCCGCACATTCCCGAAAGTCCCGCGCGTACTCACATCTCTATCTACGGCTTTTTTCTAGCCTAGCTTTCTGGATCACCCTCTGGTCTCTTATGTTTCTTTATTTTTTCACCATTGATCTGCTCGCACTCATCTTCGGTGAGCGACTTATCCCACGTCTACTATTAGATACTGCCAGTCTCGTCAAAGTTTCCACGATTTTCACTTGTTTTCTTTATGCCTCCTTTTTTGCGCCAAAAGATTACCTCCTCCGTTTCGCACTCCTTTTTACCTTTCTTGCAGACATCATCTTACTCTATAACAATATTTCACCTATTGGAGTTATCATTTTCTGCCTCGCCCAATACTTACACATCTCACGTTACGCAAGTCTCAATCCAAAGCTATTTATTCTTTGGTCAGTCATTAATCTCTTTATTCTCTCTTTTACTAGAGCTACTCTAGCTGAACCCATCTATGGAGTCGCCTTCATCTACGCAAACACTCTTCTTCTCAACCTTATTCTCGCCCACCGTTGGATTAAAAGGGAATCATATAACCACCGTCGCGCAGCCCTATGCAATTTCTTTGGCTTCGCCCTCTTTATCTGCTGTGATTTGACAGTTTTAATTTCGTATTTTGCCCGCATCCACATACTTCCAGATTTTCTTTTTGCTCCGGCCAATTTTATATGTTGGCTTTTTTATTTCCCATCTCAAATCCTCTTAACTAACTCATCAATGCTGACTACTCCATACTACGCGCCGTTTGATTCAAAACTCAAAGCTATTGGCGATCAATCAAAACTGGTTAAAAATATATAAATTGTACCATCTCTTACTTCATGCTATAATACACTCAATATGGAAAGTAAAAAGAAGACTAAACCGCGTGCAATTCTGGTTTTCGGTGCTCCATGTAGTGGAAAGACTACCTTTTGTGAGAAATTTTCTCAGAGATTCAAAGCTCCTTATTATAATCTACAGTCTTTACGTGAAGAAGCCGACTTTACCGAAAAACAAATTCATGTTGTACTAGAAGCAATTTCAAAAACTGGTCAGAACATCGTTATCGAAGGTGGTCTCGACACAGAAAATGAGCGTAATGCAGTCCGTAAACTCCTAAAAATCTGTGGATATAATCCCACTCTTGTTTGGATCCAAACTGACATTAATACTATAAAGGCTCGTCTTAAACTTAAGTTTCGTTCCATTGCTCGTGCTAAAGAAGAATACGATTCACGCATTCGCGCCATGGAGGCTCCTGCCGAAATCGAAAAGCCCATTATTCTTTCTGGTAAACACACTTTTGATACGCAACTTTCACACGTTCTCTCTCAGCTTTCCTAAGACTAGAGACCAGTTATTTTCTTTTTACGGAACCATTTATGCTTAATGACCCAGAGTTTGGTGAAGTTATTATTCGCCGAAATTCCCGTTCACGTTCGGTCAGTTTTTCAATTTCCACTTCTGGGCGTCTTCAGGCCACGGTTCCAAGTTTTGTTTCCGCCCCAGTCGTCAAAAAAACTTTAGAAAAGATGCGGGACCAAATTCGTCAAAAACTTAAAGTTAAAGACCCCGCCACACAGCGCGCACGTGACCTTAAGAAAAAATTATTAACAAAACAAGCCAAAGAATATCTACCTTACCGTCTCGAATATCTCGCTAAACGCTTTGGATACCACTACGACAAGGTTGTCTTGTCTCATGCCAGTAGTCGTTGGGGCTCTTGCACCCACCGCAAGACCTCGCTTTTTTCTCCAACTACTATCACTATTTCACTAAATATTGGCCTTATGCAAGTACCTGAAGCTGAGCGCGATTACGTGATTATTCACGAACTTGCACACATTAATCACCTTGATCATTCAAAAGCTTTTTGGGCAGAAGTTGAGTCTCACGACCCCAATTACCGTGCCCATCGAGAACTACTCAACACGCACAATCCAGGCGTCTAGCTTTTAACTATTCAAGAAGCTTATATAGTCCAGAGCTCTTTTCTGCTTAACCAATAGATTCTATGTTATAATATAGCCTATGAAAGGGAATCAAGATTTTCTCAAAATCCTTGACTTAAACAAAGTACATACTAGTGTGTTTGAGCGCAAATTTATGTATCTTTCTGATGTCATTGATCCCATTTATCGCGACTATGTGATTCGTCTTGAACGCGCCGGCTACACTCTTGATCTCGACGTACTACGCCCAAAACATCAAGTGGAAAATTTCCTTGCTCTTACTAAAATTATTGTTTCTTATCTAAACCATGTTCTTAAAACTCCACAAAAAGGTAATATTATCATCTCCATGAATACTGCCGGAGATACATTAGCCGACATTAGACCCATTTCAAATTTCATTACCATTAAAGACGACTCCACTATCATCACCGTTGAACAGCGTGAACAGTATGCTATTCTTGGTGCCAAGGTTAAATCTCGCCTCGGTTTTGGTACCACAATCCAAATCCCCATCACCGAACCATACGATAAGTTGTAATTTTATACAAATATTGTATAATATCAGCATAGGTAACTTCAAAAACTCTAAAAATTTTTGAGTTTTTGTTAACTCACTTCGTACTTTAAAGGAGGAAAAAGTATGAATAAGTATTTTATCGCAACTTTATTGACCAGTTTTTGTGTTTTTATTACCCCAATCAACTGTTTTGCTGCCAAAAAACAAACCACAGCAACCGAAGAAACTGTCGAGGCCTTAGTACCACCGCCACCATATGATCTCAAGACAGAATCAAAGGTGGAGATTACTTCCACGAAGAAGGAGCAGAAGGTCACTCTGTCTCCTACAAGTATCGAATACGATGTAACCACCTTCATCAGGCCAAGCACTCTTTCGCTCACGGATTTTTTAGGGCAGTTTGTCGCTTACGATCCAGATTATGCCATCTCCGTTGATAAGAAAGAACACTGCCTAAGAATCGCACGTAAGACCTTAAAGCCAAAGGAACCAGGTATCCAGTCCGTTGTCATCTCTTTTGTAGACGACAAGGATTTAATTGGCGAAAATAATCCGATTACCATCACCATCATCGGTGTGAGACCAGGCGGTAATCCTCATAAAAAATATAAGAGGACGTTTAAAATGCCTGATGATTGGGGTAATCGTATTAAAATTGACGGCTACGACGAATATCTCTATGTCGCCGAATTCAATGTCTTGCATCAACTTATGGAAGCCTTAATCAGAGACCCTATGGGCGACGATCCTGTCATCTATCGTGACTACTACCGTGATTTTAGTTACGAAAGGTTTCAGGACTAACAACATACTTGCTCTAAAAAAACGCTCCGTCAGGGGCGTTTTTTCTTCGCAGTATTCACTTTTTCTCAGTCTTCATTAATTGTTCATATTCTCATCCAGCTTATGTTATAATCAAACCATTAAGGTTGTTGGGAGAAAAAATGCGATTCAAGAAGCATTATTCACATAAAATTTTTATTGGCATCTATATTTTTCTATTTGCCATCTTTGGCTATTTTGGTCTCCAACCACACAATGTTGAGGCTAATTCCAATCTCATTTTGGAAGCACCCAAAATCAGCCTCAAATCAGCCATCAAAGTTTTACAACTAAATAACGACTACACCCTCACTGCTCCCGACCAAATCGCTGGACTTTATTATGCAGCCGAGAATAACACTTTTATTATCGGCCACTCTTCCACAGTCTTTAGTAACCTCCATAACCTAAAGCTCAATGATCAGATTAAACTTGATAATCACACCTATAAAATCACAAACCTCTATATTCAAGCCAAGGGCAGCATTAGTATGTCTAAAGTACTAGAACCAAAAGCCACGCCCACTCTCACCCTTATGACTTGTCATGGAGAGAAAATTGCCGAGAACGATTACACTGAAAGGCTTATCCTTACTGCTGAACTTGAAAAATAAAATAAATTCCCAGATTATAAATCTGGGAATTTTATTAATAACCTTTCACAAGTCTCACGGCAAAACCACCACCCGCAGCCAGCCAAACATCCAGGAAATCACCTCTTTCCACAATTTTCTTCTCAACCTCAATTTCTAGAGGATTTTCACGATAGTCACTTGCCGCCCCGTCACGATATATATAAGCAGTATATTTCACCCCTTCTTCCAGAAATTCCATATTTAGATTCATACGTCTAGGGTCCTCGTTGGTTACTCCTCCAATATACCAATCAGATGAATCAACATCTTGCCTGGCAACTGCATAATATTCGCCAATCTTACCGAGTAAAGGAATTGTTGTTTGCCAAGATACTGGCACCTTTTGTAAAAATTCAAAAACTACGGGATACTTCTCGTATATCTCTGGACGATCAGCCAACATTTGCATTCCTGAATAAAACACCACATAATATGCAAGCTGCCTTGCTAGGGTCGTATAAACTCGCTTAGCCGGATTCTTTAAATCAAAAATGCCAGGCGTATAATCAAAGGCCCCACAAAGCATCCTCGTAAAGGGAAGGATTGTCGCATGATTTAGGCGGATTTTTCCACCCTCATATTCCTGGCCTTTTGCTCCCTCACGCGTCAAAATATTCGGATAAGTTCGCTCAATACCAGTCCCCTTAATCGGCTCATGAATATTTAACATAATTTGATATCTCACTGCCAGCTCTACGGTTTTCTGATAATGCAGGACTCCCAACTGAGAGTGATGAAATTCCTGTTTACCAGCAATCAACATCTTTGACCCAGTATAGCCCGTTTTTACATAATGAATACCATTACTCACAAGATAAGAGAATGCACTCTCAAGCTGTCTCTCATAATTATCAATCTGACCAACCGTTTCATGTTGTGCAATTAGGTCAATATTACACTCGCGCGCCTTCTCAGATACTTCTTCCATATTAAAATCAGCTACCGGATGAAGATAATCCGTAAATTTGCCATTCATTGACCATTCACCACTCCAGCCGTTATTCCACCCCTCAATCAATAGTCCCGAAACCCCCAATTTTAGACACCACTCAAGATATTGCTTCGCATGTTCAGTCGAAGCACCGTGTTTTTTACCCTCAGCCCAGGTCCATTCTCCAACATACATCGCCCACCAAATTCCTAAGAACTTTAAAGGCTTCACCCAGCTAAAGTCTTCTTTTGGTGGAGTATTCAAATTAAAAATCATTCGATTCACTGTTAGCTCAATCGCCGAGTCAGCAATCATAATCACCCTCCAGGGCGAATCAAAGGGAAGATCAAGATAAGCCTTATAACCATCCGACAACGGCGTAATATCTGCTTGTAATCGTTTATCAGCATTCAATTTTAAAGTCATTGACCCATAATTATAAAGTGCCGCCTCGTGAATACATAAATATTTATTACTATTGGTTTCCACCGTAAGTGGTGTATGTACGGCATCTCTCAGTTCATATACCGGCCATTTTTCATAATTTAATTCATATTTTGTGGCCTGGTAAGCCGGAATACGCCAAGCCTGCCCATTTAGATCGAGATTAAATTCTGTGAGTTCATCCACCATAATAATTCGTTGAAAACTTGGCTGAGGGGGAATTTCATAGCGGAATGCCACACCATCATTAAAAACGCGAAATCGCACAGAAAACAGTCTTTGTTTTTCCGTTGTTTCTGTTAAGTAAAAAACCGTTTCATTGTATTGATTACGAATTTGTTTTTCCTCCCCCACAACTGGCGACCAAACTTCATTTTCACTTTTCTTTTGCGTCCGTACCAATACCAAGTTTTGACCCAAATCCTCTTCGCCATACAATTTAAAACCTAAACGAGACTCTCTAATTAATAAATCATCATTTTTTCTGACTTCATAATAAACTCGCCCATCTCGTAATCTGACGCGACATTTGATATTTTTATCTGGCGATTCTATTTCAAACTGTTTTTCTTTAGGTTTTCGACTAAAAAGTTTAATCTTAAAACTCATGCTTAAATTATACCTCAACTTAAACTTATGTTAAAATAAAAATAACCATTAAATGTTTAATTGGATGATTAATGATGACTTCCAACAATTCACCTTACAAAAAAACACAAACTCGGTATTTTAAACAAGCTAAAACCACCAGAGCCCGTTACCGTGCCTCATTTTTTGCATTACCTTTTGGCTTCCTTTTCATCCTACTTGCCACTATTGCTATTTTAAAAAATCTCCACCCCAAATATTCTCCTTATCGTCTTGATGAAAAAACCTGTTTGTCACAGTTAAATTTAAACTTCCTTAGCGCCAGTACTATTTGCGAACACTTAGTCGGCCAATTAGATTTTTCTGATTTTAAAATCCAAGATAGCCAAACATACAATTTGCCAAACAGCTCAAATGATGATCTCGTTGCTAAAATTGAACTACCAGTCGTAGATTTTTATAGTCCACTTCAAAATTTAACCACAGATCAACTTAATGATCCAGTTTTTCTCTCACAAAATCAAATAAAGCTCATCTCGCCCGACCAGCTGAATCCGAGCACCAAGCTTCTTAGCTACGAGAATCAATACTACCTCGACACCCAAAAATCTGGCGCCCGCTTCACCCTTCTATCTATATCTAGCCTAGACTCCTCTTCCACCACAAACCATGCTAAAGTCAAAGCAATTCATGATCTACTATCTCCGCTTTTTTCTCAAAATCAACCCAAAAAACTTGTTTCCTTTGCCGAAACCGGAGTCACCGCCCTTACTCGTCGCCTCACTTATAAAATCAATCAAGAGAATAATGGTGGATTCTTCGCTGAATACATCGCAGATTTTCTAAAATCTAAAACATTTACACATATCAGTAATGAAATTAGTTTTAAGGAAGGTTGCCAGGGTGGCTACCAAACCATGGTCCTCTGTGCCGACTGGCGTAGTCTTGACACTATTACCGCCATTGGCACAGACATTGTAGAATTGACTGGCAATCATAACAATGACACCGGTGTCGACAATAATATAAAAACTATCGCTAAGTATCGGGAGAGTGGATTTAGAACGGTTGGTGGCGGAGAAAACCTTGAACAGGCCAAACAGCCACTCGACCTCAATTCCTCTATTCGTCTACTTGCTTACAATCATTCAACTAGTAGTGTTGCTAACGGTCAGCTTGCCACCACAACTTCACCAGGAGCCAATCCCTATTCCGAAGAACAATTTCAAGCAGATCTAGCTTCTGTCAAAGCGGAAAATAAATTCACAATTGTTAATATCCAATTCTTTGAATGTTACGCCTATCCTGATCAGCCGATTGCCTATCCAGCTTGTGACCAACCAATTCAAAATCAAAAAGAGTTCTTCCGTCACCTCATCGATCTTGGAGCCGACATGGTCGTCGGTACCTCTGCCCATCAACCACAGACCTATGAGCTCTATCAAAATAAGCCCATCTATTATGGACTTGGCAATCTATTCTTTGATCAAATCTACTGGCCAGACACCACCCGCAGCCTCATCCTCACTCACTACTTCAACCAAAACAAACTTCTCCAAACACGCATTTCACCAACTATTTATGATCAAACTTTTAGACCTCGTCTGCTCGATTCTGGTGAAGCTCAAACTTTCCTCTCGCGCCTCCTTCTCGCTTCGCCAAAAGGGAATTAATTTAATAAAATTATTATATAAAAAAGGAATATTATGCCACCAACTAACTTAAATTCAGAAGATAATTTTACTCCAAATGAATTATCCAAACACAGTATGCCAAAATTCGGAAAAATTCTCTTTATTATTATTTTTACTACTGTCGGTGTCATCTCACTTTCTTTTGGCATTGTCTACCTCATGAAATATCTTAACGAACAGATAGCCAAACCTAAGCAAACCGAGCAAATAACAAAGCAATTTAAAAAATTTAACCTTCAACCAACACTTGATCGCTGGCTATCAACCCAGGTCAGTAAGAAAAATAGTAGCATATTAATCTATGATTTAAATAATCAAGAAATTATTGCCAGAAATAACGATTTTTCGCAGAACAATAGCCTCGGCCTTGAAAATCTCTTTTTAGCTTATCAAGTTTATACAAAAATCGACCAAAACGCAATCAAAAAGGATAAATTACTCACGGTAGGCACTGAACAAATCTCCGTTGATAATTGTCTATCAAAAATTCTCCAAGAAAATCACTCTGGCTGTGCCGCCGCCCTAGTCTCAGAAATTGGAGAAAACAACCTTAAGCAATTCCTAAAAGATCAATCTTATGCTAATACAAACTTCACCAGTCACCTTACTAACACCGCTGATTTGCTAAGCCTTTCTAAGCGCCTAAGTACACACCCTGATTTCTCCGAACAACTCTGGCAAGAATTTAGGACAAAACTCACTCCCCAGGATAATAGTAAAAATCCATTACTCACTGGTTTTTCTAAACTCACAGTTTATGGATTATATGGCACCCAAACCAATGACGCTACAAACGCCAGCCTAAGTTATCCATTATTTAATAACCTCTATTTCCTTGAAACCAAACAAGAAGATCCCAAAGACCGCCAAACCTTTGTTTTAATTTTTCTCGCCTCGGACATCGACGCCACTTCACTTATTGAACTTGCAAAGAACCTCGAGTCAGCTATTCTAGAATAAAAAAATAGACTCTTATTAGAGTCTATTTTTATTTTTTTCAACTGATTTATTCAGCGTCGTTCCAACGCTCTATTGCAGCCTTAATTACTTCCTTAGCAGATTCCACGCCCTCAAAGCTTTTAACTACAGTAGTTCCAGGTTTCTTGAGATCTTTGTAGTGGTTAAAGTGGAACTCAATTTGCTTGATTAATTGTTTTGGTAAATCTTCAAGCGTTTGATATATATCACCGTTATTACGATCGTCAGCTGGTACACAAATTACCTTATCATCGACTTCGTCTGAATCAACAAACTTCATCACACCAAGTACACGTGCTTTAGTGTAAATTCCGGTAGTTAGAGGCTGGTCTGTTATCATTAACACATCCAACTCATCACCATCTTCATCAAGCGTTTGTGGGATAAAACCATAGTTACAAGGCTTAGCAAAAGCCATAGGTTCTACGCGATCAAGCATGAAACAGGCATTCTTGCGATCCCATTCAATCTTATGGTTAGAACCCGTAGGGATCTCAATCACAACATTGATTTCACCTTCTTCAAAGTTTCCTGGGGTCAAGATTTTATTAAAATCAGCCATTATTAAACTCCTATTTAATTTTTAGCTCATTATATCATGTTACCTCTTTACCGTAAAAAAAATTATATGGTAAAATATATCTATTAATCTGATTCTCTAGGCGCTAATTTTGCCCAAAATCAACACTTTTTAACAATCAATAAAATAATGCGAGGCTTTATGACAAAACAACCTAAGAAAAAACCAAAATATAAATCGACAATCAGACGCACCCTATATTACTTCCTACAAGCAAACAAAAAATACAAATGGCTCGCTCTTGGCGTTTTCATTGTGACCCCAATTGTTATTTTTGTTCGCACCGTACTCGCTCCTCTAGTTGTTGCCAATGTTATTGATATTTTGTCTTCCGCTAAACCTGAAGACTTCATCAATCCTGGCAATATCTTCCAAATTCCTCTAGTACAAAAAGTTTTACCGCAAGGTATTTTCCTTATCCTTTGCCAACTAATTGGCTCCAGTATTTTAGGGAACCTACGCGTTTACCTAGCCTGGAAGATGGAACTTCTCACTATTAATGACCTCTCGATTCAATGTTTCGATACTGTTAATAATCAATCTATGCAGTTCCACTCTGATCGTTTTTCTGGCTCTCTTACTGCGCAAGTTGGCCGTTTTACTCGCGCCTATGAACGCTTTGCAGACTCTATTATTTTTAATATTCTCCCTCTAATTGTCACTTTTTCATCAATCTTCGTTGTTTTAATTAATCGCGCGCCAGCTTTTGCGATTCTCCTCATGATATTTTCCACCGTCTTCGCCATTGTTTCTTCCAAAAGCTTTAAACGTATCGGAGAATGTAATGAAAAAGAAGCGGCCGCTCAAAACAAGCAAACTGGACAGCTTACAGACTCCATCACCAACATTATTTCCGTCAAATCCTACGCCCAAGAAAATTATGAGCGTGCTCGTTATACTAAATTTCAAGCAGAAACTTTAGCAGCCGGCGAAAATTCCATGCGCGCCACCATTCATCGTGACGTAATCTTTGATTCTATCTTTCTACTTATTGATTTTATTATGATCGCCTTTATTGTAATCGGTGCACCAGTGATGTCTCTGCCAATCTCCACCGTCATTCTCATCTTCCAATTTTCTCAAACCATTCTAATGAATCTTTGGGATGTTAGCAGTATCTTCAAGAACTTCACTCGCGTTTTCGGTGACGCTCACGAAATGACCGTCATTCTCGATACTGTTGACACCGTTGTTGATGAAAAAGGAGCCAAGAAGCTTATTGTCGACAAAGGTGCTATTTCTTTTGATCACATCACCTTTACTCACGCTGATGCCAAAGAAAGCATCTTCAAAGACTTCACTCTTGAACTAAAACCTGGTGAACGAATTGGACTTGCAGGCCTTTCTGGTTCTGGTAAAACCACTCTCACAAAACTTCTCCTACGTTTTGCCGATGTTGACCAAGGCGCCATCAAGATTGATGACCAAAATATTAGAAAGGCTACCCAACATAGTTTAAGAAAAAACATCGCCTATGTCCCTCAGGAAACCTCTCTCTTCCATCGCACCATCGCTGAGAATATTGCCTACGCCAAACCTGATGCCACTATGGAAGAAATTAAGCATGCCGCAAAACTTGCTAACGCCGCTGAGTTCATCGAAAAACTTCCAAACGGCTATCAAACCATGGTCGGGGAACGTGGCATCAAACTCTCCGGTGGTCAGCGCCAGCGTATCGCCATTGCAAGAGCTATTCTAAAAGACGCGCCAATCCTCGTACTTGATGAGGCCACTTCTGCTCTTGACTCCGAATCTGAAGCTTTAATCCAAGAAGCTTTGCTTCGCCTAATGCATGGACGCACCTCCATCGTGGTTGCCCATCGCCTCTCCACCATCTCTAATCTCGATCGTATCGTGGTTCTTGAAAACGGCAAAATTATCGAACAAGGTTCACATGAGGAACTCCTCAAGAATTCTAAAGGACAATATAAGAAGCTATGGTCCCGTCAATCTGGCGCTTTTGTTGAAAAATAAATCAAGAAAAACCATCTTAATGCTTATTCAAATCTAATATTAATTAAATAAGAGCTTCTATGGATCCACAAAATTCACCCCGGCAGCCACTCGCTGAAAGAATGCGCCCCAAAACCCTAGCGGACGTTTTAGGCCAAGAACAGGCAATTGGTGACGGCAAAATTCTTACTGAAATTGTCAAGAAAAAGGAACCTGTTAATCTTATTTTCTGGGGGCCTCCAGGCACCGGAAAAACCACCTTAGCTCGTATCCTCGCCAAGGAACTCGACGCTGACTTTATTGAACTTTCCGCTGTTACTGCTCATAAAAGCGACGTCGAGACAGTAGTCGAACGTGCTAAACAAAACTGGAATCTCAAAATCCGCACCCTACTTTTTGTGGATGAAATTCATCGTTTTAATAAAGCCCAGCAAGACGCTTTCTTGCCTCATGTTGAGTCCGGCCTCATTACCCTCATCGGTGCTACCACTGAAAATCCTAGTTTCGAAGTTATTCCCGCCCTCCTTTCAAGGTCGCGCGTAGTTGTACTGAAAAATCTTGACCAAGAATCAGTTCTAAAAATCCTTCAACGTGCCGCTATAAAGGAATCCCGAAACAACATTCAAGCTGAAAGCTTAGAATTAATCTCACAGCTCTCTAGTGGTGACGCAAGATCAGCTCTAGGGGATCTCGAGATTTGTCTCTCTCTTGGCCAAGAAATCACTCCTGACCTAGTCCTTGAAGTAGTAGGGAAGAAAGTAATTAACTATGATAAAGATGGGGATTATCACTACGATACTATCTCTGCTTTTATCAAATCCATGCGCGGTAGCGATGTTGACGCCACATTATACTATTTAGCACGTATGCTTGAAGGAGGAGAAGATCCTAAATTTATCGCTCGCCGCATGGTGATTTTTGCCTCTGAAGATATTGGACTTGCCGGCAATGGCGCGTTGGGTCTTGCCGTCTCCGCTTTTCAAGCCGTTGAACGCATCGGCATGCCAGAAAGTGGAATTATCCTATCTCACATTGCCGTAGCCCTTGCCAAGTCGAAAAAAGACAGAAGTAGCTATGACGCCTGGAATCGCGCCAAAGAATTAGCTGCAAAAACTCGCAACCTACCAATTCCACTTGGCATCCGCAACGCTCCAACCAAACTCATGGAAGATCTCGGTTACGCCAAAGGATACAAATGGGAGGCTGGCTTCCATCATGATATCAGTTATCTACCAGATGAGATAAAAGACCAAAAACTATATTTCCCAAATAATCCTTTATCCTCCAAATAGTTATTCTAACCAAGAATCTCACTAATCTTTTCTCTTAAAACTGGAACCACATCTTCCAAAAACCAAGGATTTTTTGCCTGCCAACGAAAATTCAAAGGGCTCGGATGCACAATTGGAAAATATTTTGGTAGATATTCCTGAAAACATCTCACTGTTTCGGTTAAATTTTCCTTTTTTGTGCCCTTTAAATAATATTTGATTGCGTATTCGCCGATCAAAATTATTAATTTCACATTTGGCATTAAGGCCAGTAGTTTCTCGTGATATTCTTCAGCGATAAACTTACGTGGTGGCAAATCACCAGTCTTGCCCTTACCTGGAAAATAAAAATCCATTGGCATAATTGCAATCTTTTTTGAATAAAAAGTCGCCTCATCTACTCCCATCCAGTCACGCAAATTCTCACCAGACTTATCCATAAACGGAATGCCGTTTTCTTCTACTTTCGCCCCTGGAGCCTGACCAATAATCAAAATTTGCGCCGCCGTATCCACTTGATAAATCGGCATTATCCCACGTCTTGTATATTCACTATTTCTCTCGTCAGAAACTAGCGCCTCTTTAATCCTTGCAAAATCACTACGATTTTCAATACTACTATTGCTATTATTATTTGTAATTTTATTCATAAACACCTCTCCCTCTATTTTACTCCTCTCTAGATTTTTTAGAGAAATCTGATACTATGAAGATATTAAATAAGGAGTCTTATGGAAATAGGCATTTTAGTATTAGTATTATTTTTTCTTCTAATTATCATTCCAGGTGTTCGCATTATTAATCAATATGAACGCGGCGTCGTTCAGCGCCTTGGTCGTTTTCGCAAAATCCTTGAACCAGGGCTTCATGTTATCATCCCATATATCGACACTATGCAAAATGTTGATGTTCGCACCACTCCGATGGACGTCCCAAAACAAGAAGTGATCACCAAAGATAACGTCACTGTTAATGTCGATGCCGTAGTTTATTTCCGCGTGATTGATGCTAAAAAAGCCGTTTTTGAAACCACCAACTACGCCTATGCTACTTCCACTTTTGCCCAAACTGCATTGCGTGATGTCACCGGTAACTTCGACCTCGATGAACTACTTTCAAAACGTGACGAAATCTCCAGTCAGATCAAAGAAATTGTCGATGCCCAGACCGATAAGTGGGGAATCGATATTGAAAGCGTAAAACTCCAGAATATCGAACTTCCTTCTGACATGAAACGTGCCATGGCAAAACAAGCCGAAGCAGAACGTGAACGTCGCGCAGCAATTATCTCCGCCGAAGGTGAAAAAGCTTCTGCCGCCGCCGTTGCCGAAGCAGCCGAACTTCTTGCTAAAACTCCAGGCGGCCTCAATATCCGCACCCTACAAACCCTCGAGAAAATTAGCACTGATCCATCTCAAAAAACCGTCATTCTTCTTCCTACAGATCTTGCTGGTGGCTTGAAGAATCTTCTAAAATAAGACAAACTTAATTAAAAAATAGTGCCAGGCGGCGCTATTTTTTTACTCAAGTTTCTCTTGAAATTAATTTTAAAATTCTAAATCACATTCACGGCAGTAATAACGAGAATTTCGTAAACAGCACCCACCAAGCCAAATCCTCCCCGCCGCCTCCGCCTTTTTCATCGCTTCGTCCATCGCTGGCATTCCGTAAATAATTCTCGCCGTATGCTTATTTCCACATTTAGGACAAATTGAGCGCAGCTTCTCGCTTTTTTGTTTTCGATCTTTTTCAATTATCTGATCTACTTCCACCATTCTTTTTAATTCGGACTTTTCATCTTCACCAAAAAACTTCTCAATTTCATAAAGTAATGCTTTTCGATTTTGAAAAAACTTATATAAAAAAGTACACAGAATTTTTACCTGCTCACCTTCACCATTTTTAGACCATTCTCTTAGCTTATCCTCAAGCGGTAAGTACATATAGTATCCACTTGCCTCATAAAATTCTCGAAACACCTCGTCATATTTGCTCCCCATATGCAGGCTAAAATTTTGTTCGATCAGTTGATCGACATTTGGCATTTTATAAACATCTTTAATAATAGGCTTTGGTTCTATTTTCTTTGTCATATCTGACTTTAATTTTCATCAGTTATCTAGATTATAATACTTTTTCCATAATAAAATCTCACCATGTTTTAGTACAGCTTAGTAAATAAAAAATCGATACAAAGTATCGATTTTATAAAACAATAATTTATTGTAGTTGGCGTAAAAATACGATAGATGACCCTATGACAATTAGTAAATTACTTTTAATAATTAGAGCTTGGATTAATGAACAAAATAAGTATTTTATTATCAATAAGCTGCTAAGCCAAATTAACCCCAAAGTTGTATTATGGCAAAATATTAAGAATAGATTATATAATATCATGCATGGGAAGAGACTTATATTTACACACTAAAAGTACTAATAAAAAGAGCTTATCTGATCATATAAAATCTTACAGGAATATAACTCCAACATCTCATCTATGGGATTGGCCGAAAGGGAGCGAACACCTGCTCTGGTTTGATCAAGAGGATTTTAAATCAATCACTGGTGTAGAAATAACAATTTTTCCAGAAATAAGAGGAAAAAGGAAATCTTGGTCACTTCATGTGAGAAATACATACAATGCTTCATGGTATGACGTAAGTATGATGAACAAAATTTTGACAGATTCAAAGAGGAAATTTGGAGGAACGATTGATGGGGATTATGGAAAAAATAAAGTCGCTCCATTATGGGAAGATGATACTTCTCCAATGAGTCGCGGTATAGATTATATAACTAGAAAAACACACAGGAACATTACATTATTAGAAGTAAGTCTACCTCTGCCATGGAATAATTTTCAGACAGCGAACAAGTCAGAAAGTAGTGATGAAAAAATTGAAGCTTTTTTAGCCTATACAGATCCAACTCGGCAGATTTATATTGGTTTAATTCCTATGCTTGTTGCAATATTTGAATTTTATTTTAAAGAAACGTTTAGGGTGCTAGCAAGTTATGATAACGACATATTGTCAAGAATCACACTAACCTTACCTGGTAGCAACTTGGACACGTCAGAAATCATTAATTCTTTCATTAAAAAGATAAGCTTTCAAGATTTAAAAAATGTTAGAAAAATATACAAGAAATATACAGATTTAGATATCAAAAGCATAATAGAAGAGTCAAGCAATGTAAAAGATACTTATACAAAACTCAAGCAATTAATTGAACTTAGACATGATGTAGTCCATAAGTTAGACTCTGATTTGGTGTTTACTAGAAAAGATTTTTTAGAATTCCATAAAGCCTTAAAAGAAAGTCTGTCAAGTATCACTTGTAGTATCATAGCTAAGTATGACCTAAATACAAAAGAGATAAGTATATAAGATATCAAGTCAAATTAAATCCAAGTTATGACACAACGATTAAGATAAAAGATGTAATAAGGACTAAATAACGAGGAAAAAATGAGCAACAATCAAGATTTACAAAACAACGATATTCCAACACAAGAGTAGACTACTAACACTAGTAATCAAGACGCTAAAATGTCTTATACCTCAAACGGTGAAAGATATATCAGGACCATCGAAGAAAAGTAGCCCCATATAATTATCAAAAACTTCGTAAACACACCACTCAACTAGATAATCGCTGATATAGAAAAAAACGGCAATCATCAATTACCCAATAATCCAACAAAAAAACAGTTAGTAAAACATATGCAAAGTAAAATAGAAAAAATGTTAGCCCAACAAATTATTTTTGGTCTTTTTCAATACGAATTGCTGTATTCATATAACCACGCTTTGCCATCGCATCATCAAAAGTCTTGTCCATGTATAGCAAGTCCTCAATCCAGCCAAATAACATTAAATTACCACTAGCACAACGCAACAGAACCCCCTGTCTTACTGATATAAAAAATGGTTAATTGGGAAGAAAAGCTACACCAAGTTAATATTTTATATGTTTTTGCGGTCTTTTATAAAATGACATCCTTTCTTTTTAATATCTTTTAAAGTATCATTAATTAGAAACGACACCATAAAGGTATCTAAATTCATATAACCAAGAGGCAATGATTAAAAATAAAGCCATTATTACTAAATTAGAACGAGAATTAGCTAAGCTTAGTAGTAGTTTACCAACCCACCAAGAATTTGTTGAACTTGTTAATTCTTATCTAGAAACCATACTTTCAACCACCGATATTATTGAAGAGGATATGATATACAATAAGCTAGTGTTGAACCTCCGAGCTGGTGACAATGCCGTATCTGTTATAAAGCTAAATCCACCATACTATTTGATGGTGGATTTAGAAAAAATTTCATTTGGCTGGGGATGAGGGATTCGAACCCCCGAATGGTGGGACCAGAACCCACTGCCTTACCACTTGGCGAATCCCCATCGGTATTCTTATCATACCATATTTTTTAAAAAATAATCCCATTTTCTTAAAAATCACTTTACAAAAGTTAAAATTCTCGTTATACTCCTATTGACAGTCTGGTATCAGACTATTTTTTATGGAAGGAGCAAATGGCAAATATCACTCGTATCAAAGCCGGTGAATCTAAGGAGAAAAACTCTCCAAAAAATTCTATGCCGGAAAAAAATCATCAGGAAAAATCCGCACCTGAAACTACAAGTCATACTCAACAAACTAAAGTTTCAACAGCCAACAAAAAGCTAACCAAGCTTGAGAAGGCACAACAAAAATACGAGAAAAAACAAGCAAAAAAACAGGCTAAGTTAGAGAAAAAAGCTAATAAGAAGCCAATGCCAAAGGTTCTTCGCGTCCTAACTGCTCCTTTCCGTAAAATTGGCGGTTATTTCCACGCTTCTTGGCAAGAACTTCGTCAAGTTCGCTGGCCAAATCGTAAAATGACCTGGAAACTTGTTTCTGCTGTCATTATTTATACTGTCGTCTTCGCAATTTTCATTATGTTACTTGACGCAGGTTTCACTTTATTATTTAACAATCTATTGAAATAGGAGAATAAAAAATGGCAGTCAACCGTTATGACGACACCCTAGCATGGTACACAATTAGCACCTACAGCGGCTACGAAGATAAGGTCGCAGAATCAATCAAGCAGCGTCTCGATCGCCCAGAGTTCCAAGATAAAATTTTAGACGCAATTGTCCCTAAAGAAAAACAAATTGAAATTAAAAACGGTAAACGTAAAATCGTTGATCGCAAGATCTTCCAGGGCTATGTTCTTGTTCAAATGCGCTTATCCGACGAAACCTGGTACATTATCCGAAACACCCCAGGTGTCACTGGCTTTGTTGGCACTGGTACCCAGCCAACCCCAGTTTCTGAGAAGGAAATTGCTAAAATCAAGAAGCGCATGGGCGTCGAAGATCCAAAATACTCCGTCAACTACGCTCTTAATGAAGTTGTCTCCATCACCGATGGTCCGTTCAAAGGCTTCGAAGGCACCGTTGCTGAAATCGACTCCACTAAAGGTAAACTCAAAGTCATGGTCTCCATGTTTGGTCGCGAAACGCCAGTTGAACTTGATGCTCTTCAGGTCAAAAAAATCAGCTAAAACATCCTTATAAAATCACTCAAAAAATAGAATATTTCGGTGTTCTATTTTTTCTATCCACTATACTAAATAAAATTATTGACCATAAAAACAAATCTTATAAGTACGGTCAAATCTCTAAAGTCATTTCAATCCTGCTTATGCTATAATAAAACCATAAAGTCCACAAAACATAAACGGAGAACAAAATGGAACCACCAATTAAAGTCAACTCTGAGATCGGGCGCCTCAAGACCGTCCTACTTCACCGTCCAGGTGAAGAACTTGAGGCTCTCACCCCAGATTATATGGCACGCATGCTTTTCGACGACGTCCCCTATTTAAAGGTTGCCCAACAAGAACATGACGCTTTTGCCAACGTCCTACGCGATAATGGCGTTGAGGTCCTTTACCTTGACAAGCTTGCCGCCGAAGCTCTTTCTACCCAAGAAGTCCGCGATCGCTTCATCGTCGAAATGGTTCGTGCCTCCAAGCAAGAGGATACTTATTCCACCTTCGCAATTGTCAACTACCTACAAAGTTTCGATCCACTCACAATGGTCAGAAAAGTCATGGCCGGCGTAAAGAAGAGTGAAGTTGAAGTTATGGAGCCAAAAAACAAACAGCTTCATCATTACATGATCGACGATTACCCATTCTACCTCGATCCAATGCCAAACCTTTATTTTACTCGTGACCCTGCCGCCTCAATAGGTAATGGTCTTACCATTAATAAAATGCATTGGCCAGCCCGTCGTCGCGAATCACTCTTCATGCAATATATCATAAAACATCACCCACGTTTTATGGGTAGCAATATACCAGTTTGGTATGATCGCAATAACCGCTTTTCAGTTGAAGGCGGCGATGAATTAGTAATCAGTAAAGACACCCTTGCCATCGGTATCTCCGAGCGCACCGAAGTCGAAGCTATTGAACGCATCGCTTCCAAACTCTTCCATGATTCAAACTTCACTCGTGTCATGGCCATGAAAATCCCTAACAAGCGCGCCTTTATGCACCTTGACACTGTATTCACTATGATCGACTACGACAAATTCAGCGTTCATCCAGAAATCCTTACTGGCGAAGGTGAGCTTGATATCTATCTATTAGAAAAAGCCAACACTCATGTCGGTTACGAGATCAAGCACCGCCGCAGCCTCAAAGAAACCCTTCAGGAAGTGCTTGGACTTCACCATATCCAATTAATTCCATGTGGTAATGGTGACCCAATTGCTGCTGCCAGGGAACAATGGAATGATGGTTCCAATACTTTAGCTATCGCCCCAGGCGTCGTCATTACTTATGATCGTAATTACGTTACAAACAATGCACTGCGTGAAGCTGGACTTAAAGTCATTGAAGTAGCCGGTGCCGAACTCGGTCGTGGTCGTGGCGGCCCACGCTGTATGTCAATGCCAATCTATAGAGAGGAGATTTAATCATGTTAAACCTAAAAGGTCGTTCATTCTTAACCCTAAAAGACTTCACTCCTCGTGAAGTAAGACTAATGCTTGAAACCGCAAAACAACTCAAAAATAATAAGCTCACCGGAGTTTCCAATAAACACCACGAAGGCAAGACTATCGCCATGCTCTTTGAAAAGACTTCCACTCGTACCCGTTGTGCCTTCGTTACCGGCGCCCGCGACCTTGGTATGCACGCCGAATTTCTTGGTAAAGACGATATTCAACTTGGCAAAAAAGAATCTGTTCGTGACACCGCTCTCGTTCTTGGGCGTATGTTTGACGGTATTGAATTCCGTGGCTTCTCGCATGACACCGTTGAGGAACTCGCAAAGTATGCTGGCGTACCTGTCTGGAATGGTTTAACTGATAAATATCACCCAACCCAGGGTCTTGCCGATATGCTCACCATCAAAGAGCATGTTGGTCATCTTGAAGGAGCTCATCTTGCCTATGTTGGCGACGGACGCAATAACGTTGCAAACACATTAATGATTATTTCAAGCCTACTAGGTCTTCACTATTCAGTTGGTACACCAAAAGAACTCTTCCCAGACCCTGAACTCGTAGCAGAGTGTCGTACTCTTGCTGAAAAATATCAAACTGGTGCCACCATTCGGGTCGTCGAAAACCCTTATGAAGCAGTCACCGACGCCGATGCAGTCTATACCGATGTTTGGGTTTCTATGGGCGAAGAAGACAAGTTTGAAGAGCGCATTAACCTCCTTAAAGACTATCAAGTCAATCGAGATCTTATGCTTGCCACTCGCAAGAGCAATACTAAGTTCCTCCATTGTTTACCAGCTTTCCACGACAAGAACACTAAGATCGGAAAAGAAATTCTAGAGAAATATAATCTCGACGCCATGGAAGTTTCTGACGAAGTTTTTTATAGTAAAAACAGCGTCGTCTTCGACCAAGCCGAAAATCGTGTCTACACAATTGAAGCCGTCATGGATCTCACTCTCTAAAATAGAGCTTGACCAGGTTATAAAATAAATCCCAGACCTGGGATTTATTTTATGTGCTATACTTAAACCATAAGTATTATTAAAAGCTAAGACCAAAGAAGGGAAGATTATGGTCGACAAAGTTAAAGCCGAAGCGCCGGCTAAAGCTACAAAAACAAAACGCCCAAAACGCAATCGTAAACATATAAAAATGCTTTCTGCCTTCGCCGTACTTTTCGGCATCATCGCAATAATGGCATGTCTTACTTGGGTTATTCCATCCGGTAAATATAATTTAGTCCCCGATCCAAGCAATCCTTCTGAAACCATTCGTGAAGCTGGTACCTACCGGGAAATCCCTAAAGTCGAAACTACAACCAACGAAGAAACCGGCGAAACTACAACCGTTGATCATCGCCAAGGCCTTTGGGATATCTTTATGGCTCCAATCAAAGGCATGTCAGACCGTCTCGATGTTATCGTCTTCGTCTTAATTCTTGGTGGCTTCCTTGGCGTCGTCATGAAAACCGGCGCGCTCGATGCCGCATTAGGTGGACTCCTTAAGAAGATGAATGGCAAAGAAAAATGGCTTATTCCAATTCTGATGACCATTTTTGCCATTGGTGGTACCACCTATGGTATGCAGGAAGAAGCTGTTGCTTTCTACGCCTTAATCATCCCAGTCATGATGGCTGCCGGCTACAACGCTATGACCGCTGTTATGATCATCGTTCTTGGTGGTGGTGTTGGTGTTCTAGCTTCCACCGTCAACCCATTCTCAACTGGTATCGCCGCCCGCACTGCTAATGTCCAGCTCGGTAGCATTCTTTGGATTCAGGGTATTATCCTTGTCCTCATGCTCATCGCGGCCATAGTTTATACTATGCACTACGCCAAAAAGGTCAAAGCTGGTAAATATAAAGATGACTCCACTGTTGCCTCCACTTTTAAAGCCATTGACCTCAAAGCCATCCCCGAATATACCAAAAAACGCAAACTTATTATGGGGATCTTCGCCTTTACCTTCCTTGTTATGATTATCTCTCTCGTACCTTGGACAGATTTTGGCTTTACCGTCTTTGAAGACTTCCACAGCTGGCTCGCTAGTATCCCAGTTCTCAGCAACATACTTGGGGCCGGCCACACCGTCGCACTTGGTTCCTGGTATTTTAATGAAATTTCCGCCCTCTTCCTCATCTCCGCCCTAATTATCGCCTTCATCTATCGCAAAGGTTTTCACGAAAAAGAAGTCTCCATCACCGATACCTTCATTGATGGTTCAGAGCAACTTCTCAGCGTAGCAGTCATTATCGCCGTTGCCGCCGCCGTCTCTATCGTCATGCGTAGCGGTGGAATCGAAGATACAATCATTCACTGGGGTGAAACTGGACTTAAGAATTCGAATGGTGGTGTCGTCGGCATTCTCGCCTACCTCTTCTATCTCCCGCTTTCCTTTATTATTCCATCCTCTTCTGGTCTCGCCGCAGCTTCAATGCCAATCATTGCTCCTGTTGCTGACCTGGTTGGTTCAACCAAAGAAACCATGGTTGTCGCCTTTGCTACCGCCAATGGTTTACTTAATATGATTGCTCCAACCATTGCGTCACTTATGGCCGGTCTTACTCTCTCCGGTGTTTCCTATAAAATCTGGGTCAAGCGCGTTCTTCCAATCATGATTTTCTTTGTCGTAGTTAGTCTAGTTGCAGTCTTCATTATGGGGGTTATCTAATGGCTAAAATTGTCGTCGCTCTTGGTGGCAACGCCTTATCAAAAGACGGTAAGGCGACCGCCGCCGATCAACTAGCCGTCGCGAACGAAACCGCTTCGGAACTAGTTAAATTAATTACCGCCGGGCACACTCTTGCCATCGTCCATGGTAATGGCCCTCAAATTGGCAATATCATTCTTCATGAAGAAGCTATCAATACCGAAAAAACTCCAACCATGCCAGTCGACGTCGCAGGTGCCATGAGTCAAGGACAGATCGGTTATTGGTTGCAGAATGCTCTCAGGAATCAACTAGAGCAGCTCAAGATCAAAAAGCCTATCGCTTCAATTATCACTCAAGTTCTCGTTTCAAAAGACGATCCAGCTTTCAAGAATCCAAGTAAACCAATTGGCCCTTTCTATACCGAGGAAGAGGCTAAGAAACTTGCTAAAGCCCGCGGTTTCACCGTTAAAGAAGATGCTGGTCGTGGTTGGCGCAAAGTTGTACCATCACCAATGCCATTATCGATCATTGAATCTGACCTAATCAAAATTGCCATCGGTAACGGTGCCGTCATTGTCGCTGGAGGTGGCGGTGGTATCCCAGTCTGCTACGACCAGCACGGCCGCCTCACCGGTCTAGAAGCCGTCATTGATAAGGATTTTGCCGCTGAAAAACTCGCCGAAACTATCGATGCCGACATTCTATTAATCCTCACTGCAGTCGACAATGTTAAGATTAACTACAAACAACCAGATGAGAAAGCACTCACTGAGCTCACCGTCGACGATGCCTTCAAACTAATCGCTCAAGGCCAGTTTGCCGCAGGTAGCATGCTTCCAAAGGTTGAAGCTGGCGTCAGCTTTGTCTCTGGAGCCAATAAACGTGTCTGCATTATCACCTCACCAGAAAAAGCCTCAAAAGCGATCGAAGGCAAAGCCGGTACTCGCATTATTGCAAATTAAATAAGTCTTGTATAAACCCGATGTAAACCATGGTTCGCTATGGTTTACATTTTTATAAAAAAATAGTATAATAATCCCGTTACGCGCTCTAATTAGGAGTAAAAAATTATGGCAAAAAAAGTAATTGGCAACTTAAAGTTACGCATCCCTGGTGGCAAGGCCACCGCAGGACCTCCAGTTGGTTCAACCCTTGGTCAATGGGGTCTCAATATGATGGATTTCATTAATCCATTCAATGAGAAAACCAAAGAATATAACGGTAAGAATGTTATCGTTCACATTCAGGTCTTTGAAGATCGCACCTTCGCTTGGACTTGTCTCGGCCAACCAGTCGATGACCTAATCCGCGAAGAACTTAAACTTCAAAAAGGCTCTGGCCGTCCAAACACCGAAAAAGTCGGTAAAATCACTCGTGAACAACTTGAGAAAATCGCAAACATCAAGATGGAACAGCTCAATGCTATCGATCTTGAAGGTGCCATCAAAGTTGTTGCCGGTACCGCTCGCTCAATGGGCGTCGAAATTGCTGAATAATTTTATTTAAGCAACAAATATTAAATGTTGGGAGGGCTGAAAAAACTCAGCCCGCTACCACCACAGAAAGGAATCTATGACAAAAGAAGACATCAAAGCAGAAGAAATGACTGTTTCAGAAACCCCTGAAGTAGCTGAAACCCCAAAAACTGCTGAAAAATTTGCCAAAGCTGGTAAGAAATCTAAAAAACATGTTGAGGAAGTAAAAGCTGAAGAAGAGCGCAAAGCTCGTGCAGCAGAAAACAAACTAGCTGAACTCGAAGTTAAGCCAAAAGGTGAAAAGCCAGTTACCCGCTCCGTCCTAGAGCGTCGCGGCAAAAAATATCAAGCCGCCTACAAGGACATTGACCACGCTAAGTTCTACACACTAAGCGAAGCAATCGCCCTTGCAGTTAAGACTAACCCAGCTAAATTTGCTGCTACCGTTGAAATCCACGCCCGTCTTGGTGTTGACCCACGACAAGCAGATCAAAATATCCGTACCACCCTCGTCTTGCCTCATGGTAATGGTAAGGAAGTACGTGTAGCTGTCTTTGCTCCAGAAGATGAATGTAAAAAAGCTAAAGCAGCTGGTGCTGATATTGCTGAAGACGTTGAATTCATTAAGCAACTTGAAAAGGGAATTATCAACTTCGATATTCTTATCTCCACCCCTACTTACATGCCAAAGCTTGGTAAATTCGCCCGCCTCTTAGGTCCAAAAGGTCTCATGCCAAATCCAAAGGCTGGCACCGTTACTACTGATATTGAAAAAGCAGTTAAGGAATCTAAGGCCGGTAAGATTGAATATCGTGTCGACAAACAGGCCATTGTCCACCTTGGCCTAGGTAAGACTAACTTTACCGAAGCGAAGCTTCTTGAGAATGCCACTGCCTTCCTTGATTCACTTAAATCCATGAAGCCTGCCTCTCTAAAAGGTCAATACATTAAGAGTATTTATATTTCTTCAACTATGGGTCCATCCATTGCTATTGAAAACATCTACAACTAGGTAAAAGGTTCAAAAAAATATACCGCCGCAGGGTGGTATATTTTTAGTATGTCAACCAACTTAAATCAAAAAAATACCCCAAACGGGGTATTTTTCCAAAATTCGTAGACTCGTGTTTTTAATTAAGCTAATTCAACAGTAGCGCCGGCTTCTTCAAGAGTTTTCTTAAGAGCTTCAGCTTCGTCTTTCTTAACTTTTTCCTTGACAGTTGCAGGAGCACCATCAACGATAGCTTTTGCTTCACCAAGACCGAGACCAGTAGCCTCTTTGACGGCCTTAATTACAGCAATTTTTTGAGCACCAGCGTCTTTAAGAACGACGTTGAATTCAGATTTGCCTTCTTCTTCAGCAGCAGCGGCAGGAGCAGCAGCAACAGCAACAGCGGCAGCAGCAGGCTCAATACCATATTCATCTTTAAGAGTATTTTTAAGTTCGTTAACTTCAAGAACAGTAAGATTTACAAGTTCTTCAGCTAATTTTTTAATATCAGCCATTTTAGACCTTTCTATTATTAATAATTTGATATTTGTTCATTCAGAACAGTACAACATTGATTGTTTTAATATAAACTAATCAGAATATATTAAGATTAAGCTTCTAGCTTTGCTTCCAAACCGGAAACAATACCAGAAAGTCCACCGGAAAGACCAGAAATAGAATCGTTGACTGGTGAAAGCAATTGTGCAACCACCTGTGCGACCAATTCGTTCTTGGAAGGAAGAGCAGCCAGTGCAGTAATTTCAGCCGTGTTGATCATCTGACCAGCATCACTGAAACCACCAATTAGCTCCAATGCCTTATGTGTCTTTCCAAATTCAGCTAAGACCTTTGCAGGTGCCACTTCGTCAGAATCAGAAATTGCGTAAACCAACTGGCCAGTTAGATGAGTAGTATCAGTGTCTTTATAGACAGCGATTTCATTCATCGCAACTCGCACTAAGCGGTTTTTTACAATCTTGATCTTTACACCTTGTTCACGAGCAGACTTACGCAATTCTTCAAGCTCAGCAACGGAAAGTCCCTGATAATTTGCGTAAGCAGTTAGCTTTGCACTCGAAAGTAGCTTAGTTAAATCAGCAACCAATGTATTCTTTTTATCTTTTGAAATTGCCATAAAAAGTTTTTCCTTGATTGTTAAGAGTCTACGAATTTTTAAAATCCGTTACCAATTTATAAGATTTTTCCTCGGTGACATTATTAAGATTTGGCTAAACCACTGCTATATCTGCATAAAACCCAACCAAGATCCGTCACTGTCTATGGTAACTACTCCCATTATATCAAAATTTTCTCAAAAAAACAATCTGAACACACCAATTCGAAGCTCGCACGATAAGTAAAACTCACTAGATCAAAACAAAAATTACGGTTTCTGAGTAAAATAGCCTGGTGTGCCTGGAGCATCAATACGAGCATAGTCTTTAAAAGTATGAGTGATACTATATTGTGTGCCATTGCCTCCTTGAAGATTATTGTTTCGCAAAAATAACTTTGTATTAGAAGGCAAAAGTGTGGTGACAAAACTTGGTGAAGCATAAATAGTTTTAATCATACTATTACCAAACATAAAGTTAGCTTCCTTCAAACTACGGGTGTCAAAGCTAGAAATGTTCAATATACCATTTCCAGGATCTACCATCGATTTATTAAACATTAGGTTCATATTAACAACTTTTTTAGTATCGAAAGAGCTAAGATTAAGACTAGTTAATTTCTCTGTACCTCTAAACATACCCGCCATATTAGTAACATTTCTCGTATCAAAATTGGAAAGATCAAGGCTAACGAGGTTTTTTACATCAGCAAACATACCTACCATATTAGTAACCCTACTAGTATTAAAACTTGTAATATTTAATCCAGTGAGATTAATCATATTATAGAACATATTATGCATAGTTGTAACCTGGCTAGTATCAAAATTGGAAAGGTCTAAATTAGTTAAAGGCTGAACCGAGCTAAACATACTTGACATATCGACAACACTACTTGTATTAAAACTTGATAGATTAAGATTGGTCAGCTGCGCACCAGCGAACATAAAAGACATATCTGTAACATGACTAGTATCAAACATAGTTAAGTCCAAGCTAAGCGGAGAATACATCCCACTAGAATTAAGGTTATTAAACATACTATGCATATTCGTAACATTAGCGGTATTAAAATTTGTCAAATTAATACTTGACGCTAACATAGCATTAAACATATCTGACATATCCGTAACGTGACTAGTATCAAGATGACTAAGATCTAAAGTTGTATGTATTGTATCAGAAAACATCCCCGACATATTAGTAACATTGTTAGACTTAAAACCTTTAAGATTTAGTCCACTTGCATTAGCCGTGTAATTATTACCAGCAAACATTCGGTACATATTCTCCGCACTCTCAGTAGAAAAATCGTCAAGGTTAAGTAATTCTATATGATTATAAGGCTTAATATAAGCAAACATCTGTGACATATTTTTTGTGCGCGAGGTGTCAATCCCTCTCATATCGACACCAATAACAGATGCCGGATCATTAATTATCGCACCAAACATATCTGAACTATCCTCGTTTGTGTAAACAACATCAGCATCACTCCACCAGAAAATATCATGGTTCTCCGTCCAAAGATAAATGGGGGTATTTGAATCAGTAGTTGATACAACCGCAGCATTTACTTGCATTAGATTTGGGGCGGCACTAGCTTTTTTAAACATACTACCTTTTGAATAAACATTACCATTTGTAATATCTCTAGCTTTTTTAGCAAACTCTGGGCCTGGCAAAAAAGTAGCTGTTTTTTGCGTAGTATTAGTCACTGTTGTAAAGAGAATCTGCTTAGAATAGGTACCTGGAACGAGGCTTGGAGCAGCTTTAACTCCAAATTCAACAGTATACTTAGAATGATCTGAATTATTATGTATATAAGCTTTCTCTGGACTTGAGCGTTTAGGAATAGGGTGAAAACGACTATCTGGAACAGAAAGACCATAACTTTTATAACCCCAAGATTTAGGAGTAAAAGCCGTCTCGGATATTGGAGCGGTCAGAGAATCAAACTTCTCAGTAATCGAAGGATTTGTGTGATTAAGATGCGTATCTTCATCAATACTCGAGATATAAGACGAAGCACCCGTAAGGTTATTAGTTTCTACATAAACAAATATCTGTTTATTTTTAAAAATCGAAGAACTCACTTCTGCTGGAGTAAAAACAAAATCTACACTAGGATCAGAGACTGAAGTAGCAAGAGTAATCGGAGTTGGCGGTGTAGACGGAGCTGCAAAGGTAGTATGCTGAGAGATTAGCAAAAGAAATACAGAAAACATCACCGAAACAATAACAAAAAGAATAACTGGTAAAACATAAAGACGTGATTTAACAGATAATGAACGCACTCTCTTAATCATTCTCCTCCTATTCCTCCCAAGTATTCTAAGTCATCCATATCTAGATAAGATTATAGCACAAGAATTATCTCATCATGCATTTATAATTATTTATGGTGATATTTACCACCATTCCAAATCTCCTGTGCACGGTACACCTGCTCCGCTAATATCGCTCGTACTAACTGATGAGGAAAGACTAGCCTCGAAAGGCTCCAAACCAAATTTGATTTTTGACGAATCTCCTCACTTACCCCAAAAGCTCCACCAATAATTATCACTACTTCTCTACTATTTACAAACTGCTGCGATAAGATCCCCGACAACTCCGGTGAAGACAAATTTTTGCCACGTTCATCCAGCAGAATTACATACTGCTGTCCCGAAAATGGCCATTTCGCAAGATATTGGTTTAATTTCTCTTCTTCGATCAACTCCCATTCAATATTAAATGGCTTCTTCAATCTTTTTTGATATTCAGACACCGCTATATTCACCCAATCCAAATGTTTTTTACCGCCAGCAATTATATGGATCATATCTTTTATTAGCCTCATTTTAATTAGTATTATTATATCAAAGACATTTTTATTGTAACAAATACAACACTAATCTATAAACAATTTCATTATTTATTACAACATTTATCAAGTTACCACTGTTAATATTGTGGAAATCTCCATGATAATTATTTGTTGACTTTTTTACAAGTCTGACATAATATAATACTAATATTATCTTAAACAGACAGGATGCGAGGTGATGTCTGAATTACCAGAAAAACAAATAAAACGACTCCGCTCGCTTATTCAAGAAGCGGAAACCAATTTAGCTGCAGCCAAGGAACTACTTATTTCCGTAGTAGGTGATGGTGATGTAATTACCGCACCAAGAGAAGTTGTAGTTTCCGGACCAGAAGGTAAAGTTATTGAGGGTGTTTTTGATGGCCAGATTATGATTGATCAAGACGGCAAAAACTATCCAGTTCCAGCAAATTACGCCAGTAAGTCTAAGCTCGTCGAGGGTGACATTATGAAGCTCACTATTACCCCTGAAGGTAAATTCCTCTACAAGCAGATCGGCCCAGTCGAACGCAAAACCGTAATTGGCACATTAACTCATCATGACGATAAATATTTTGTCGAAGTAAATGGCCGTGAGTATGAAATTCTTTATGCTTCAGTAACCTATTTCCGCCTTCGTGAGGGTGCACAGGTTTCTGTGGTAATCCCAGCCAATAATGACCAGGCAAATTGGGCTGCCGTCGAAGCTTCTTTGTAGTTAATCAAGACAGAACTTAAAAAAGACATTTCCAAAATGTCTTTTTTATCTCAAACATTTCCACCCACCGATATATGTTAAAATATACCTAATGAAGGCCTTATATCGTAAATACCGTCCACTAAAACTCGCCGATGTTGTTGGCCAAGATAAGATCATCCATCAACTCCAGGGAGCTATTAGTCAAAACAAGGTGTCTCACGCCTACCTTTTCATTGGTCCTAGAGGTTGCGGTAAAACTTCCGTCGCCCGTATCTTTGCACACGAAATTAATCATTTTAATTACCAGCTAGAAGATTCTTATGTTGACATTATTGAAATTGATGCTGCCACTTTTACCGGCGTTGATAATATTCGAGAACTACGCGAAAAGGCCATGATTATCCCGACGACCGGCAAATACAAGGTTTATATCATCGATGAAGTCCATATGTTATCAACCAGTGCCTTTAATGCCTTACTGAAAATCCTTGAAGAACCACCTGCTCACGTTGTCTTCATTATGGCCACTACTAACCCTGAAAAAATCCCTGCTACTATTGCTTCGCGTACCCAAATCTATCGTTTTAGTTTAGCTGAACCAGAAGTTATGCAGAGTTTTCTCAGAAAGATTTCAGATCAAGAGGGAATTAATATCTCAGATGCTGCGCTACGTATTATTTCCGAAAGAGGCGGCGGTTCCTTTAGGGATTCATTGTCTATTCTCGATCAGCTCAGCACCATTAGCGAGAAAGAACAACAAATAGATGAAGCTTCTGTCTCTGAAGCCCTTGGTATTCCAAGCCAACAGGGAATCGCCGATTTACTCCAAGCTTATCAAGAATCCGACACCAAAAAAATCGCCAAACTCCTTTCAGAATTACTCAATGCTGGCTTTACGGCCGACTCTATCACTACAGAATTAATTCAGCAAATTATCAAAAGTCCTTCTCCAAAAACTCTATCCCTTATTGAACGACTTTTTTCCGTTACCGGCAATTTTCTAGAAGCAAAACTCACCGTCGCTCTTATTTCTGCCGCCCCAAATCCCTTCGTAGTAGTAACAACCACCCCCGTAAGCGCACCCCCGGCCTCTAGCCCAACCATAATCCCCAATAATTCTGCAGCTCACACAGTCACAGCTGATTCCTCAAACTCAGTAGCTTCAACCACTCAAAAACCCTCCGAAACCAAAAGCGCCTTTGCTAGTATCCGCAATCAGCTAGTTAAAAATGCAAAAAGCCATAAAGCGGAACGCGCACTTCCACCCGTCGAGTCAGAAGATCTCACACCCGCTATCCCACCAACTCTACCCGAAGCCGTTGTTGACTCTGCTGGTATTTTTAATTTTAATGGCTTTGTTGCAAACGTATCTAACGTCAACCCTACTCTTCTAACTGCTCTTAAAAAATCCTTCTTTCTAATTAATGATAAAGACTTCGATATTTACCCTGAAAGACCAGTCTATTGGCGCATTTTAAGCCAAAAAAATAACCTTGACATTCTTCGTGGGGCCGCCAATTCAATTAATCTCACCGTTAAGAATCCTGACACTGACGTCATCCCAAAAACCGCCATCTCTTTTGATCAGGCCGCAGCTGGACAAACCACTAAACAAGACACATCTTCGCCAAACTTAAGCTCACTTTCTGCTATAATGGGTGACATACAGGAGGTCACCGATAACCCATTTTAGGAAATAGGTAAATTTATTTATGGCAGAATCAAAAGATACTACGGAAAGAAAATCCAAAAAGAAGACTATTTCTCAAAATGATCCTGAACTTTTTGGTGGTCGCATTCCGCCACAGGACATCGATGCCGAACGCTCGTTATTAGGTGCAATTCTTCTCGATGACTCTGCCTTCCCAGAAGTACTAGAAAAGATTAAACCAATTGACTTCTATGAGAAAAAACATGGCACAATTTATCGCGCCATGATGTCACTCTATGAACATAGTCAACCAATCGACCTCCTTACTCTACGTTCCGAATTAAATAACCAAAAATTAATTAAAGAAGTTGGTGGCGCACCCTATCTCACTGAACTCACCAATGTCGTCCCTACTGCCTCCAATGTACTTTCATACGCCAAGTTAGTCGAGCAAGCATCGATTCGTCGTCGCCTCATTCGTGCTGGCACCGAAATTACTAACCAAGCCTATGATAGTTCCAATGATGTCTCCGTTATGCTTGGTGCTGCTGAAAAAGAACTTTTCGCCGTTTCCGATCAGACTACAAAAACCGAATATGCCGCTCTTGAAGATCTTCTTGTTGATGCCTTTGATCGCATGGAGGCTCTCCATACCAACAAAGGTGCACTCCGTGGGCTAAAAACCGGCTTTCGTGATCTAGATAATAAAACAGCAGGCTTTCAAAAAGGTGATCTTATTATTATTGGCGCTCGTCCTGCTATGGGTAAAACCACTTTTGCGCAAAACCTCGCCTACAACATCGCTGGCATTAATAAACGCGGCGTCCTCTTCTTTTCAATGGAGATGGCGAAGAATGAAATTGTCGACCGTATGATTGCAAGTACCTCTGGTGTTGATTCCTGGCACATCCGCACAGGCAATATTACTGCCGATGATTTTGCCAAAATCGGTGATGCATTAGGTGAGATGAGTGAAATCCCATTATACCTTGATGATACTAGCTCAATGACCGTCCTCGAACTTCGTAATAAAGCCCGTCGCGCTGCACATGATCATGATATTGGTCTAATTATCGTAGACTACCTCCAGCTCATTTCCGGTTCCGATCGTTATGCCGGTAATCGTGTGCAAGAGGTGACTGAAATTTCCCGTGGTCTCAAAACCCTTGCCCGTGAACTAGAGATTCCTGTCATTGCCCTTGCTCAGCTTTCTCGTGGTGTTACTGGCCGTGACGATCCCCGCCCAGTTCTTTCTGATCTTCGTGAATCAGGCTCCATCGAGCAGGACGCCGATCTTGTTATGTTCTTGCATCGTCCCGATTATTACCACCAAGAAGATGGTTATGAGCCCACCAATGTCACCGAACTCCTTATGGCTAAGCACCGTCATGGGCCAATCGGTAAAATTGAACTCTACTTCCACCCCGAGCTCCTTCGTTTTATGTCACTTGATAAAACCAGGGAATAGCACGAAATTATTTTTCATGCTAAAATACTAACGTGGGTAAATTAAATCCAAATAAATATTTTCTTTACAAAAATCGTTTCATTATTGGCTACATTCTTCTCGCAGCCAGTTTTCTAGCATTAATACTTTTTGTCCCCAAAATCGCTCTCACTGGCTTGTCAGCCAGTGAGATTACTTCCGCTACCGCCAGTCAAAATCTTAACCTACGTAGTGTTTTTGATGGACAGCTCGTTGATCTCCCGTATCATCTACTTCAAAAATTCATCTTTAAACTTATTGGCATTACCACCTATTCTGTCATTATTCCGAGCATCATTGTCGGCGGTTTTCTAGGTTTCTTTCTTATTCTTCTTTTGAACCGTTGGTTTAGGAATAACACTGCCATCATTGCTAGTATTATCGCCGTCCTTTCCTCAAATTTTCTTTTTCTTGTCAGTAACGGTACCCCACTCATTATGGTCGTCTTCTGGCCAACCTTACTACTCTGGCTTGGCTCCAAAGTTCAAGGAAAAGAACGCCCAGCCCCAATTTGGTCCTTCATCTTTGCTTTTACTCTCTTTCTCTCCAGTTTCACTCCTTACATGATTTATCTCATCATTCTCATTCTCATCTATACTGTCCTTCACCCCCATCTTCGTTTTACTATCAAAAACCTTCCTCGTATCCCTTTTATTTTTGTCAGCCTAATTATAATAATCGGATTTGGTTTTATGGGATTCATTTTCTTGCATCATCCAGAAACTGTTAAACCACTTCTCTACTCTGGCGACTTTAAGATCGCCACCTATCTTAACAACCTTAAACAAGCCTTCTTACCATTCTTCACCTGGCATGGTGTTATAGAAAGTATCTTCCTCGCACCCCAAATCAGTTTACCTGCAACTCTTATTGCCGTCATCGGCCTCGTTTCCACGTTTAAAGGCTTTTTCGCCAGCCGCAACTCCATTGCTATTTTCTTAATTATTTTTACCATTCTCATCTCTGGTTTTCACACCGATTACGCTGTTTTATTAATCCTACCTTTTACCATCTTAATCGCCCATGGCTTACGTTACATTATTTACAAATGGTACAATCTCTTCCCCGAAAACCCCTATGCGAAACTTTTTGGTGTGATCCCTATTGCTATCTTCCTCTTCACAATGATCACTTCAGATCTCTCACATTTTATTTCCGGTTATCGCTATGCTGCCCCAGTCGCCAACCAATTTAGTAACGACCTTACCATTGTCTTAACCCACGTTAAATCCGACAACTATTTACTACTCGATCAAACAGATGACTTCTCTAAACTCTTAATCGCTACTAATACTGTTAAACCCATCTTAAAACAACCTCTCGATTATCTCGTTATCACAAGTCTCGACAATCTTCCGCAAAACACTCAAGTTTACACCATGACTAAACATACCGACGAAAAATTAGAACTTCAAAAAATTTATACCTCCTCAAAATCTCAAAACTCTGACCGTCTATACTTATACTCTGTAAAGTAATCTGATATAATAAAATAAGTAATAAATATATAAGGAGATTGTTTATGGGTGCTACTTTTGACCAGATGAAAATGATTAATACTTTAAGAAAAGCCCAAAAAGACCTAAAAAACGAAATCGTAGAGGTTGAGGCTGGTGACGGTGCTGTTGTTGTCCAAATCACTGGTGAACTTAAAGTTAAAAAAGTTTCTATCGATCCTTCCCGCATTGATCTTGATGATATTTCCGAGCTAGAACGCTGGATTGAAAACTGCTTCCGTGATGGCTATGCTAAAGCCCAAGAAATTGCAACGGATAAAATGAAGCCTCTGATGGGCCAACTTGGTGGCCTCTCTGGTCTCGGCATGTAATCAAATGTTGCCGCAAGCTCTAGAAAATACCATCGAAGCACTGGGGAGTCTCCCAGGAGTCGGTCCACGCACAGCCGAACGTTATGCTACATATCTTTTTCGTGCCGATCAAAAAATTACTAACACTATTATTGATGCCCTTAGTCACCTCCATTCAGATGTCAAGACTTGTCCCATCACCTTCGCACTCATCAATCACAACGAAGAAGTCTCCCCATTTTATGATGGAGAAGATCGTGACAGAAGTACAATACTCGTCGTTGAAGAGCCTTTAGATATCTATGCTATTGAACAAACCAAACAATACCACGGCACTTATCATGTACTTGGAGGTGCTATCTCGCCAATTGATGGCATTACTCCTGACAAACTTCACATCGAGGAACTCATTTCACGCGTGGATTATGATCAAGTGCAAGAAATCATTATCGCCACCAATCCAAGTGTTGAAGGTGAAAGTACCGCCCTTCTCCTGCAGCGCGTATTATCTGGCAAATACCCTAATCTCAAAATCACACGATTAGCTCGAGGTCTCCCTCTTGGTGTTGACCTTTCTTTTGCTGATCAAATCACTTTAGGTGCCGCCCTTACCAACCGCACTAAGCTTTAGTCCTCGCTTCGATATCTATTTTTATGCTAAAATCAAATCATTATTATCATTCGGAGGTTTTATATTTATGGATCAAAATTTATTGGCAATTTTAGGCATAGTAATTCTTATTCTTTTGGTCGTAATTCTTTTTATTACCATCAAAAACCGAGCAAACAGTAGTCAATCGGACCTTCTTAAATTACTTGAGGCTATGACTAAAAACACCGATCAAATTGTTGAAGCTTCTAAGAACCTTCATGAACGAATGATTCGCGTTGAAACTACTGTGGATAAAATTACCAAAGGCGTTGATGATGGCTTTCGAGATAATCGCAAAGAAATTGCCACTAACTTACAGACTATTCAAAAAACAGTCGACTCAAGAGTAAAAGACCTTCAAACTGATAATGCAAAAAAACTTGAAGAAATGCGGCTTACTGTTGATGAAAAACTGCAAGCCTCCGTTGAAAAACGCTTCAACGAAAGCTTCAAGACCATCTCCGAACAACTCACTAGTGTATATAAGGGCCTTGGAGAAATGAAAAATCTTGCTACTGGCGTGGGCGACTTAAAAAAAGTTATGGAAGGAGTAAAAACGAGAGGTATCTATGGCGAAGTTCAGCTAAATAGCATTATTTCAGACATCTTAAGTCCAAGCCAATACCAGGAAAACATCAACACAAAACCCGGCTCTGCTGATCGCGTCGAATTTGCAGTTAAAATGCCAGGTAGGGAAGAAGACCACGAAACTTATCTGCCTATCGACTCAAAATTCCCAGTTGAAAATTATTCTCGCCTCATCTCCGCCTATGACCAGGGTAATAAGACCGACATTTTGACCTATCAAAAGGCCCTGGCCACCGACGTTAAAGAACAGGCCAAAAAAATCTCAACAAAATACATCGAGCCGCCTTTTACTACTGATTTTGGCATGATGTTTGTACCTACAGAATCCCTTTACGCAGAAATTTTACGCATTCCGGGCCTTTCTGATGAAATTCGTCAAAAATATAATATCAGCATCACCTCACCGTCCACTCTCCCCGTTACTCTATCTGGACTTCTCATGGGCTTCCGCACTGTGGCTATTGAAAAACGTAGTAGCGAGGTCTGGCAAGTTCTTGGCGCCATTAAAACCCAGTTTAATAAATTTGGCGACCTTCTTGAAGCCACCAAGAAAAAACTTCAAGAATCTGCCAACAAAATTGATGCCGCCGCCACTACCTCTCGTCAAATTGAACGTCGCTTAAAAGAAGTTGAAAGCCTACCTACCGCCGACAGCATCAAGTTGATTGGTGAAATCGATGATTCATTCTAAAACTAAAACCCTCATCATCTGTTATAATTAAGCTAATGTACGAAAATTTTACTAAATTTATTTCAGATAAGACAAAAATCTGCATTATTCAAGCAGAAAATCCTGATGGCGACTCTCTAGGCTCCGCCTTGGCTCTTGAAGCCCTGCTTAAAGACAAACAAATTTCTCAATTTTGCCCAGTGAATATCCCAAAGTACCTTCGTTATTATAAAGATTGGTCAAAAATTACTAGCGAAATTGATTATCAAGCTGATGGTTACATTATTGTCGACACTGCAGCCCAAATTCTACTCAGTAAATTAACTGATGATCTTACAATCAAAAATCTTCTCTATACTAAACCAATTTTTGTGATTGACCATCATGAGACTCCTGACGATCTTGATTTTCCACACCAGTCAATTATTGAACACCTTCCTTCCTGCACTAATGTAATCTATAACATTGCAACGCAAACAGGATTAACAATCGACAAGACAGCTGCTGAATATATCTTTCAAGGTCTACTCTCTGATACACTTGGACTCACTTCTGCGGGAGTTTCTGGCGATACTTTTCGCCTAGCCGCTGAGCTACAAGATCTTGGTGCCAATATTAGCGAACTCGAAGAGAACCGTAAAGAATTCATGAAGAAATCTCAGCGTATCCTTGCCTATAAGGCAGAGCTGATCCAGCGTATCGACTACTCACTCGACGGTCAACTTTCTACAATTCATATTCCGTGGGAAGAAATCCAGGAATATTCGGATGAATATAATCCTAACGTCCTAATTCTCGAAGAAATGAAAATGGTTGAAGGGGTCAAAGTTGCAGTTGCAATCAAAACTTATCCCGATGGCAAACTAACTGGTAAAATTCGTTCCTCTCTCCCCATTTCTGATAAAATTGCCGGCTACTTTGGCGGAGGTGGTCATCCTTATGCCGCCGGCTTCCGCATTTATGATACAAATTATCAAGATACCCTCCGTGAACTCGTCACCTGTAGTTACAAACTAATTGATACATATGAGCAAGAATCTACTACAGCAGAAACCACTTTTCATTGGAAGCTTTTAAAATGAGACTTTATAATACCTTAACCAGAAAAATCGAGGATTTCATTCCTCAAGATCCTAAAAACGTCAAGATTTATACCTGTGGCCCCACAGTTTATAGCTTTGCCCATATCGGAAATTACGCTGCCTACATCTATTGGGATTTATTGATTCGCGCGATAAAACTTCATCATTGGATTCCAAATCGCGTCATGAATCTCACGGACGTTGGACATCTTACCTCAGACGGAGATGATGGTGATGACAAGCTTGAAAAAGGTGCCAAAAAGGAAAACAAAACTGTTTGGGAAATTGCGGACTTCTATTCAGCCGCTTTCTTAAAAGATTACAGTGAACTCAACCTACTTCAACCAACCAAAATTGCCCGTGCAACTGACTACATTAAACAAGATATTAAGTTTGTAGAAGAACTAAGTAAGAAAGGTTTCACCTACGAAACTACTGATGGTATTTATTTCGATACTAGTAAGTTTAAAAATTATGCAGATTTCGCAAGGCTTGATCTGGAGAACTTAAAAGTAGGAGCTCGCGTCGAATATAATCCCGAAAAACGTCATGCTTCCGATTTCGCAGTCTGGAAGTTTATTCAAGATGGGGAAGATCACGCTATGCGATGGGATTTTCTTGGCCGCCCAGGCTACCCCGGATGGCATCTTGAGTGTTCTGTTATTTCTCACACTGAGTTAGGCGAGCCTCTCGATATTCACACTGGTGGCATAGACCATATTCCAGTCCATCACACCAATGAAATCGCGCAAACTGAAGCTGCCCTTAATACCACAATGTCACGTTTTTGGCTCCACTGTAATTTCATCACTAGCGAAGGTCAGAAATTCAGTAAATCTTTAGGTAATGCCTATACTCTTTCCGAGCTTAAATCAAAAGATTTTTCACCTTTAGATTATAAGCTTTGGGTTTTACAGGGGCACTATCAGTCAGAGCGTAATTTTACACTTGCAGATCTTAAATCCGCGCAAATTCGTCGCTTAAAGTGGAAAAACCAAATCGCAGAACTCTTGCAATCTAATCATAATGAACTGATCGCTTGTCAAGGTAGTAGTAAGCTTACCGATTTTCTCCACTCTCTCTTACAAAAAAACGACACACCAAAGACCAACCTTTCTCGTCAAATTCTCGAATATGCATCTGATAATTTAAACTCTGCCGAAGCGTTCTCATATATTGATCAACACCCTCTTTCGCTTGACGACTGGGCGCTTGTTGAACAACTATTCGGCCTTGGACTATTTGAGCAAACACTACCTTCGCAAGAAGTTATAAATCAAATTGAAGCCAGGGATCAGGCTCGTCAGCAAAAAGATTTTCAAACCGCAGATAGGCTTCGAGCTCAGATTGAACAAGCCGGTTTTGTGGTCAAAGATAACCCCAATCAGTCAATTTGGCAATATTATAAATAGCTTATTTCTTTTTCCAACGAACTCAGCTATACTAAATAAAAATAGAGGAGGTAAATGTCACACACAATTGAGGTCGATACCAAAACTTTTATTCGCTTTTGGTTCGTTATTATTGCTTTTGCAGGCCTTGGCTACTTAATTTTCAAAGCCGCTAGTGGTCTAATTATCATTTTTATTTCAGCTTTTCTCGCGCTAGCTCTACGCCCACTTGCCAAACTGATTGACAAAATAGACAAGAAAAAAGAACGACCTGGGCTTTCTGCCATTATTGCTGTTCTTGTCGTCGTACTTGGTTTCTCGACAATTGTTGCTGTGGTCGGACCTATGATTGTCTCTCAAGTTTCAATTTTTCTCGCCTCTGCTCCTCAAAAAATTTCTGCTGTAATTGGCGAATTTAACCTAAATCGCCTAGGTGAACACTTTGGTATTTCTGATTTACAGGCTCAACTTCTCGTAGCCATACGTAATTTTTCCAATACTCTACTTAATAACCTCAGTGGAATCGCAATTAGTAGCGTCGGTACCATCGGTGCCATCCTCACAAATATCGTTCTTACTATCGTCCTCACTATCCTCTTTATGCTTGAAGGCCCAACCTTAGTAGAAAATTTTTGGCGCACCGTCTCATCTTCTCGCAATGCGCAAGCTACCCGCGTTTGGCACCGCGTTACAGCAAAATTAAGCACCGTGGTTGCCAAATACGTCTCCGCCCAAGTTTTAATCGCCCTGCTTGATGGCACCATCACTGCCATTAGTGTCTTTGTTCTTTGTTTAATCTTCAACGTCCCGGGCGGCATTGCTATTCCTTTAGGACTCATCTCATTCCTCTTCTACCTCATTCCTATGTTTGGACCAGTCATCGCCTGTATTATCAACACCCTTCTTCTCTTCGTCAATTCTCCATGGGCAGCTTTCAGCTTCTTCCTCTTCTACCTCATCTTTCAACAAATTGAAAACAATATCATAGCCCCACGTATTCAAGGTAAAGGCCTTGGTCTACCTCCAGTTATTATTCTAATTTCCATCATCATCGGCATGTATGCTTTTGGACTTATCGGCTGTCTAATTGCCATTCCAATTGCTGGTTGCATCAAGGTCATCATCGACGAGTATGCTGCCATTAAAAAAGTAATGGACGATTAAATTCATAGACTATTTAATCCGTCTATGACATAATTATTGGGAACTAAATTTTAAGGAGTATATTATGGAACAGGTATTACCATTTCTTGAAGGAATTTTTATGATCGCCACCATCGAAGGAGATCAGCCACATGTCCGTCCTTTTGATGCAGCTGGCATTCTTGATGGCAAACTCTACATTGGTACTAAAAATAATAAAAAAGTTTTTGCTCAGATTAAAAACAATCCAAAAGTTGAAATCTACGCAAAGCACGACATCTTAGGTACCCTTCGCATTACCGCTGAAGCCTACCCAGTCGAAAACGAAGCACAAAATCAAGCAGCCTACGAATCCACCAAAAAAGACTATGCAGGAACCGACTGTGCTGCCCTAGAACTTAGAAACGTTCACGGTACTATTCAAAATAAACTTGGCGAAGTAATCAATGTCGAATTCTAAGCCCCTCGCACCAACCACAAGCGTTAAGCAAACCACTCTCATTTACCTCACAGCAATCTCTGCAGGCATTTTGCTAATTTCAAACTTAGCTGCCACCAAGCTTTGGAACATGTTCGGAGTTGCTGTTGATGGGGGGATTCTTTGTTTTCCAATCTCATATGTTCTCGGCGACATCATTATCGAGTTTTATGGCAAAAAAGTCGCAAAATCGGTTATATTCTCCAGTATTCTCTTGAATATTCTTGCCGTACTAGTTTTTTGGGCGGTTTGCGCGCTTCCTCCTTTCACAGGTACTGAAGAAATGCAGGCCTCCATCGTCAATGTTCTAGGTTTTGCGCCGCGAATTATTTTAGGCTCACTCACTGCTTACTTTTTCTCGCAATTTTCCAACAATTACATTTTCGTTAAAATCAAACAAAAAACCGGTTCTAAGCTCTTTCTCGTACGTGCCCTCGGCTCGTCTGTCGTTGCACATTTTTTGGATAGTCTAGTCTTTGAAACTATTGCTTTTCTTGGCGTCCTTCCATTTAATGATTTCTTAAATCAAGCTATCCTCGCCTACCTCCTCAGTCTCGGACTTGAACTAGTTTTGTCTCCATTGGAACTATTGATCGTATCAAAAGTTAGACCAATTCTGAACGAACAAGCTAATTCTGATCCAAAACTAACATCAACTAGCAAGGCTAATTAGGGCCCGACCATGTTCGACTTTCAGATTGACCATAAAATTCCTGGCTGCCTTGGTCGAGCAGGCACCATAAAAACCCCGCATGGGGAAATCAAAACCCCAGCTTTCATAACCGTTGGTACCCAAGGTTATGTACGTTTCCTGGAACCAGCAGACCTTGTCGCCATTGGTGCTCAGGCCATGCTAAGTAATGGTTATCACCTACGTCGAACCTCATATCAAATCGCCGACAAAAAAGGTTTGTCCAACTGGTCAGGTTGGGCTGGCCCCACACTCACCGACTCTGGTGGATTTCAAGTCATGTCACTCGGTTCTGGTCTAGGTAAAGTAGTTTCAATGGACAAAGAACGTGGTGTAACCAATACAGCCCACAAAGAACGCCTTGCTCATGTCACCGAAGATGGCGTCCATTTTACTGATCCATTCGACGGTCAACCAGATTTTATTGGTCCAGAAGAGTCCATGCAGATTCAATGTAGAATAGGCGCCGATATTCATATGGCCTTTGATGAATTAACTTCTCTCGCTGATGATTATGATTATAATGTCGAAGCCTTGGCTCGCACCGAACGTTGGGCTCAGCGTAGTTTAGATGAACACATGAAACTACGCGACTCTCTTGGCTATCGCCAAAGTCTCTACGGAGTTTTACAGGGCGGTCACTGGGAAGATCTTAGACGTAGCACTGCCAAAAAACTCGGTGCCATGCCATTTGATGGCTACGGTCTCGGCGGTGCATTTCTCAAGGAAGATCTCTCAGAAATCCTTCGTTGGTGTAATGAAGAGCTTCCTGAACATAAGCCACGCCACCTTTTAGGCCTTTCTCATCCAGACGATATTCTGAATGGCGCAGAAATGGGTGCCGACACTTTTGATTGCGTTGCGCCCACAAGGGAAGCCAGACATGGTAAGATTTACACAAAATACGGCGACATTAATTTACGTAAATTTAAAGACTCCAATCTACTACTTGATGAAGGTTGTGATTGTCCTACTTGTCAGGCCGGCCACACTCGTGGCGAACTTCGCGCCCTTTGGCGCTCCGGCGACGGGGAATTAAAGGTCAAATTTTATCGCCTCGCCTCCATACATAATCTACGTTTTGTTATTCGACTTACTGAACAAATTCGCGACGCTATTCTAGAAGACCGCTTCCATCAGTTTAAGCAAGAATTTCTAAAAAATTATTACTCAAAATAGAAAAACCCAAATTATTTATGCTAAAATAGGGTAGTGGATAATCAAGTCTCTTTCGTCCGAAGACACCCCCTGCTAAAAGATGTTTTTAGCTTGATTATTTTTGTCCTTTTCGTGATCCTAGGCACATATTTTCTTAATACTTACATCATGCGTTCATACAATGTGGTTGGTGCTTCCATGAAAAATACCCTGCACGGCAAAGATCGCTTAATTGTTAACCGTGCTGCCGTTTCACTCTCACATTTTTTTGGTAAGCCTTACATTCCAGAACGTGGTCAAATTATTGTTTTCTTGAATGGTGATGCCAGTGGCCCATTAACCTGTGGCGTCGAAACTTCCATTCGCGATCAATATATCATTAAACGTGTTATTGCCTTTCCAGGTGAACGCGTCGTTGTAAAAGACGGCAAACTAACTGTATATAACCAGGAACACCCTGAAGGTTTTAATCCAGACGAATCAACCAGAAAATCAGATCAAGACGGACCAAAGAAATATACTGCTGGCGAAGTCGATATGACTGTACCAGAAGATGAAATCTTCGTTGCTGGTGATAACCGCGAGGGAACTCACTCCTACGATTCTCGCTACGGCCTTGGCACAATTCCATATTGTCGCATCATCGGCCCAGTCCTCTTACGTCTCTATCCTTTTGATAAAATTCGTTTATTTTAGGTTATAATATTTATATATGTCAGATTATGTATTAATACGTAAGGGGCGCAATATTATTAGTGCAGTACTGCATGCCTTGTTTAACCTTATCCTTGGACTTGGCTCCGTTTTTATCACCTTCTCCACTGCAAGCTGGATTCCAGGTGTTATACTCGTCATTCTTTCAAAGTGGCGCATGTTCGCAGTTCGACCCCGCTATCTTTTTCTCAACGTCAAATCTAACTTAGTGGACCTTATCGTTGGTTTTTCCTTCATCTTCATCACCTACTGTTCTGGTCCAGCCCTTCTGCCGATCCATTTTATACTCGCTATTTCTTACTCCGCCTGGCTCATTGTCTTAAAACCAATGGCCTCAGAGCGCGCCTCAGCACTACAGTCTATTCTTGCAGTTTTTCTAGGCACCACCGCCATCACCCTAATGACTGCCACCGCCAACTCCGCTTTCCCGGTCCTCCTCAATTTTCTTGTCGGCTTTGCCGCAGCCAGACATGTTCTAATTCAAGGCGATGATGCTGATTTCTCATTCTTATCTCTAATCATCGGCCTAATCTTTACTGAAATTTCTTGGCTCGCCCAATCCTGGCTAATCGTCTATACCTATCGAGAAATCGGCTTCCTTCTTCCTCAGTCTGCCATTCTCTTAACGGCGCTCACGTTTCTACTAGGTTATATTTTTAAGAATTACTCTAACGACGAAGATTTCTCTTTCTCAAAAATCGCCACTCCAACTATTTTTTCAATAATTCTCATTGTTATCATCGTATTATGGTTTAGCAAGCCATTATTCAACGTTTAATATACATAAAAGGAGGTAAAAATATGACTAACGAGTCTCATTCAGATACTCAAAACAATAAATCAGAAAAAGCAGAACAGGAAACCGTAGCCCCTAAAAACGTAGTTCAGACAACTGACAAAAAACCCAGCAAAAAAACTAAAACTAGTCCAATGGCTGCAGTCTTAGCAGTCGTCGCACTTGCTAGCGGTCTCTATAATTTGCATCTAACTCACAATCTTTATTCAGAACTCAATTCACACTCCTACAGTTCCAACTCCAATGGTAACTCTCTAAATTTCACCGAAGGCTCTATTGCTAGCGTAGCTAATTCTGTCTCAAAAAGTGTAGTCTCTATCGTCACTAGCACCACACAAAAGTCCCTCACCAACCTCGAATCATCAGCAACGGCTGCTGGTACCGGCTTCATCCTTAGCAAAGACGGTTATATTGCTACCAATAAACACGTCGTCTCTGGCGCCACCAAAATCGGTGTCCTACTCCATGATGGTACCGCTTTTGAAGATGTCGAACTAATTGGCACAGACCCACTCAACGACTTTGCTATTATCAAAATTAAGGACGCCAAAGATCTTACACCAATCAGATTAGGTGATTCTAAGACTATCTCAGCAGGACAGCAAGTTATTGCCATTGGCAATGCGCTTGGCGCCTATCAAAATTCGATCACTTCCGGTATTATTTCTGGTAAAGGCCGTAGTCTTACTGCCACCGACTCTACACGTACTCAGATTGAAACTCTCTCTGATATGATCCAAACTGATGCCGCTATTAATGGCGGGAATTCTGGTGGCCCATTACTCAACGCCGCTGGCGAAGTTATCGGTATCAATACTGCCTATGCCAGTCAAGGCAATAACGTTGGTTTCGCCATTCCTATTTCTAGTGTTAAAGGCATCATTAAGAACGTACTTAAAAATCAAAGTTTTGAGCGCGCTGTGATTGGTGTTCACTATATCAACCTTACGCCAACGATTGCTAAACAAAAGAACCTAGATATAAATCATGGAGCGTTAATTTCCTCCAGTAAAGGTAATAACGCCATTATTCCAGGCAGCGCTGGCGATAAGGCCGGACTCAAGGAAAACGACGTTATCACCTCTGTTAACGGCGTAGAAATTGGTGTCTCCGGTTCACTCTCTAGCTTAATAGGCGAATATTCTGCAGGTGACACGGTAACACTTACGGTCGTCCGCAATGGTAAAACCGAAAGTCTCGACTTAACACTCACGGCTTATAAACAATAACTAAAAATAGACCCTCTAAGGGTCTATTTTTTTATCTGTCCTAATACTCGAAACAAGTAATTAGTCCTTCACTTAGCACATGTTTAAATCCGTAACGCTTAGCATAGCGAATAACCTTTTCGTGTTGACTCATGTCAGACTCTAGGATCAAATATTTTTGGTGTAAGGTTTTTTCCTCAAACAACTTGATCCATTTTTTTCGAATCTGTCGTATCAACTTATAAATTAACTCTAGGCCATTCTTCTCAGCAAATAATGCCACGGCTGGTTCGTATCCAATCTCCGGCGACTGCCATTCCCATGCTCGGTCCACATAAGGTAAATTTGCCATCATAATATCCGGAGCCGGCGCATCATCCTTTACATCGGCTAACAAATCGCCGACCGTCAGGTGTAAGTTCTTAACTTTATATTGAGTAGCATTTGCGACTGCCACCTTTAACGCTTCTTTTGAAATATCTATACCAATCACTTCTGCATTTGGACAAGCTAGTGCCGTTGAAACAGACACACAGCCAGAGCCTACCCCGACCTCAAAAATCAAAACTGGTGACATAATTTCCGTTTTGAGCCTCACATATTCTTCTTTAATCGTTGGATTATCCGGCCAGCTTGGTTCAATTGCACCAAATTTTTGTTTAATCAACAGATCAAAGGTTTCGATTTTCTTTTTCAAAATATTATTATAAAGTCGCACTGCGAGCTCAACCATCACCTCAGTTTCTGGCCTAGGAATTAAGACGTCTGGATTTATTCTGAATTTATGTCCATAAAACCACTTTTCACCCGTAATATACGCTAGTGGCACATGTTGCGTGCGCAAACTCAGCATCCGATCCGCAGTCTGTCGTTCCTTATCCGACAAAATTGACTCCTCATGTGTTACAAGATAAGTTCGATCGGCAGCTTTAAATACATTAGTTAGGATTAATTCCGCATCAATTGGATTAACTAAAGTCTTTGCCTGCGTTAGCCATCTTTTAATTGTTAACGCCATTTGGCTCCTTACTCCGCAATACCGTTTTCGTCACGAATTACTTGCATTTCGTATTTTTTAAGCTCTGCCAAAATATCATCAAGATCACCGTCCATCACAGCATTAATATTTGAACGTGAAAAATGGATTCGATGATCAGTTACACGATCCTGCGGAAAATTATAAGTTCTAATCTTTTCAGAACGATCACCAGTACCAATCAAAGACTTGCGAGCCGCAGAAGCATTCGCTGCCTGCTCGGCACGCTTAATCTCATTTAAACGAGTACGGAGTACCATCATTGCTTTTTCTTTATTTTGCCTCAATGATCGCTCATCCTGCATCGCTACCACTAGACCCGAAGGATAATGCGTAATACGAATTGCGGAGTTTGTCGTATTAACCGACTGCCCACCATGTCCACCAGAGTGGTAAATATCAATACGCAAATCTTTTTCATCAATTTCAATTTCCGATTCCTTTACTTCCGGCAAAACTACAACAGTCGCCGTTGAAGTATGAATTCGTCCCTGAGACTCCGTGACTGGAACACGCTGCACCCGATGCACTCCGCCCTCAAATTTCAGGCTACCAAATGGTCTTTCGCCAGAAATCTTCACAACTACTTCCTTAATACCGCCCGCCTCATTGGCGTTTTCAGACATTAATTCGGTTTTTAGTCCGTGTTTTTCTGCGTAACGCAAATACATACGATAAAGTTCGGCTGCAAATAGGGAGGCTTCATCGCCACCAGCTCCAGCTCGAATTTCCATAATCACTGGTTTATCATCATCCGGATCCCTTGGAATTAGTTTTTCTTCAAGGCTAGCAGTTAAAGTCTCAATCTTCGCCTGGTTTTCGTCAATATCAAGTTTTGCCATCTCCGAAAGTTCCGCGTCACCTAGTAGCTCTTCGGCATCCTTAATATGAGCCTCGCACTGCTTGATTTCTTTATCAATATTTATAATTTCATTAATTTCAGATAAACGTTTTGATTTAGAAGCAAAATCTTCACTCATATAGGCATTCGGATCAGCCAAAAAAACTGTAATCTTTTCAGCTTCTTCAATCAAACTTTTTATCTTTTCTTGCATAATTTATCCTGGTGGGTCTTACTGGGCTCGAACCAGTGACCTTACGAATGTGAATCGTACGCTCTAGCCAACTGAGCTAAAGACCCGTATAACTATTATAACAGGGAATAGACAAAAAAATAAAGATGGTTTTTCCATCTTTATTTTTATCTAGACTAATCTTCCTTAGCAGCTTTCTTTTCGGCTTCTTTTTCAGCTTTTTTAGCCTTATTTGAAAGAGCAGCTTTGCGTTCTTCAGCCTTCTTAGCACGAGCCTTGAAGCGATCAACACGCCCCTCGGTATCGATAATCTTCTCTTCACCAGTGAAGAATGGGTGTGAAGCTGAGGAGATTTGTACCTTTACTAATGGATATTCATTTCCGTCAGTCCACTTAATCGTTTCATCGCTTTTTGCAGTTGATTTGGTTAGAAAAGAGAAATTCGCTGCCTCATCTGAAAAAACTACAAAACGATAATCTTTTGGATGTAATTCTTTTTTACTCATAATTACCCAAAATAATATCAGATTATCCTTAAATTGTAAAGTTATTAAAAAGGTTAGGTTCACTTAAACAATTCAGAAAGGATCAGCAACTAAAAAGGAACAATCCTGTAAAATAGTAGTTAGCAATAACAACTAAAATAAAGAAAGGATTGTTCCTATGAAGAGTTTAACAGATATTCCATCAGAATATAAGTGTCATCAAAACTTTTATCGTATGGTATGGGGAGATTTAGCCTGCAAAGAATGTGGAAATAAGGGGTTATTATTTAGAAAAACCTATGAATATTGTCCGCATTGTAAGAAGAAATATTCTGTAAAAGCAGATACTTCTTTATTTAAGTTTTGCAATCTTAGTTTTAGACAAATCTATGCACTTATATGGTGTTGGCAACATAAGTGTAGTATTGGTGAAATTAGGAATATTCTAGGACTATCATATCCAACAGTTAGTAATTGGCTAAGAAAGCTAAGAAGCCATCTGCCAGTTTCTCGTGAGGTATTAGACGGCATTTGTGAAGTAGATGGGGGTTTCTTCGGCAGACGTAAGTTTAGAAGCCAAAGGTTAGTAATAGGTGCTATTAATCAGAAGACTAAACAAGTCAGATTAAAAATAGTTAAGTATAGAACTAGGACTGAGGCGGAGAAGTTTATTCAGAATATCTCCAGAAGCAACAAAATGGCGAAAGGAGAGCGTGGCCAAACATATTCATCGCAAAACCTTGCGATGAATATGCTGGTCTTTTTATTGAATTAAAGCGAGACGGAGCTCGCATCAAGAAACGGGACGGCTCGTACACCTCCGACCATATAGCCGAGCAGGCGAAGCTTTTATCTTTGCTAGAAGACCAAGGTTATTTGGCGGTCTTCGCCGTTGGCTTTGACGAGGCGAGACGGGTTATAGATAGTTATAGGGAGCGGGTAGTGTTTATTGTTTTAGTCTTGAGGCTTCTCTCCAACGTAGAATAACACATCGTGCTCGTGCGAGTATTGTACTCCCGGATGAGGCTCATCGTGGATTATCTTTCTGGTGCAGACCAAAGTAGATAAACCTGCAACCTCCTCTTTTAGCTCCTCGAAACTCAATCTGTTTGGAGTTTTCATTAGGGCGATCGCTAATACGCCTTTAGGGTTTAGATGGTTAATCGCATCGGCAATTATTCTTTTTGAGGTGTCTTTTTCAAAATAATGTAAGACAAAAGTACATAGTATAAAATCAAATTTTTGGAAAAATTTGAAGTCCGTCAAATCCGCATTCATTGTTTTAATCTTGCCACCCAAATCCTCCGCCTGAATTTTATCAAGACATTCCTGATAATTGTCTACCGCTACGACGTTGAAGTTATTTCTGGCCAAGAATAAGGAATTTCGTCCATACCCGCATCCTAAATCTATGGCGGTTTTTTCATGCCCATTGAGGGTGCTCAGTGCTTTTCTTACGAAGGGAAGTTCATTACTCATACATGGTATATGATATCAAAAAAAAGCCCATTTTCAATGAGCTCTTCGGTTTAGGTTGGCTTTAGATGAAACCAGCACTGTGGATCTTTGGATAAGAAGTTGCCGGTAGTGCCGTAAGCAACGGCCCTGCAGCCGCGGCAATATTTCAGGAGTTTACAGGTTCCGCACTCGCTAATCCGTTCGATCTCGCGATATTTTTGCAGAGCATCTCCAAAAAATATTTCCTCGACGCTATTGTCCGGGAAGTGACCAATTTTACTCTCCATCCTCCGGCAAGCATACGCATCACCGTTCTCTAAAAACGTCAGATGAGTAAACCCGCAATGGCAACCGTCATACACAATATCGTCATTATCTTCAACTTGCAAAATGCCTTTCTCATACAACAAGGCTTTCCAGAGATGATCCTTGAATGCGTATGCAGTTCCCCGGTGGACATTCTTTTGATAGAAATTCCACATCCGCTCAAGAAAAGCGTGGTATTCAGTTGGGGACAGATTGGACTCCGCGTCGCCATGTGTTGGGCAATACCTGGCGAACGCATATACGTTTACACCGATATCCGTAACAAATTCCGCAATTTCTGGAACTTGCTCGTAGTTAACTCGCGACACGGTTGTCATTACTGAGGTTCGGATACCCCAATCTTGAGCCGCTCTAAGCCATTTAATTGTTGTATCAAACGAACCCGGCTTGCGCATTGCGTCATGCGCCTCTCTCATCCCGTCTAACGAGACTTGATAACACCAGCATCCAGCGTCCACTAGTCTTTTTGCTTCTTTTGCGCCAATATGAAACGGGTTGCCAAGCACGACAAATGGGATTTTTCTGTTCTTCAACTCTTGAACAATGTCCCAAAAATGCGGATGCAAAATAGGGTCTCCGCCGGTTAAGGCGATATTCGGGTTTCTGTCATATTTTGTGCAGAAATCCTCATAAGAGTCCAGCAGCTTTACCGCATTGCGAAATTCCCACTTCTCCATTGGCGCTGGTTTCTCCGAATTAAAGATGTAGCAATGCTTACATCTCTGATCGCAGCCATTGGTTATGTGCCATTGTATTGAAAATGTACCAACACCCATAGTATTCCTCCCCTCGATAAACTAATAGCTAGGGTGGGCCATAAAGGCCCACCCATGAGACCATCGACACCTCTGGCGTTAATGGGTTTTGCTACAGCACGAGCCGCAGCTCGAACAGCTTCCACTCCCGTCTCCACCACTTCCGGTGCAGCAGCAGTCTCCGCCAGCATTGGCAAAAATCTTCTTGCCGGCCAGCACATCTTGCATACTTGCTGTTGATAGACGCTTTTTAGGCTTCTCTTGCCAACTGTTAAAGTTGCCTACATGATATTTCACCCCCTTTCGCGTAGAAGATACTATCCACAATATAACATAAATCTAAAATTTGGCAAGATATGCGTTAAGGTCCAGGACCTTTGCAACAAAAAAGACAATAAGTATTGCCAATAAAAAATAGGTAGATCCATACTTAAGGTTAAAGCAAAACTAAATGGGAGATCTACCTATGGCATATTGTATAGCCAAATCCATAGAGATTCAACGCAGTAAGGCACTAAAAGAGATTTTTCTTGAAGGTAGAAGCATCGCGCAGGTGGCGAGACGCTTCGGAAGAAATAGAAGTACTTTATATCGATGGATTAAAAGATGGAGAGAAGTTAATAATTATCCAGATTTTAAGAATTATGGTAGACCAAATAGAGTTCCTGGAAAAGTATTTCGCTTAGAATCCTTAAAGTGGCGCATATTAACGCGTTCATCCGCTCCTAAGGCCCATCCAAATGCCCTAGATGAAGAATTAGTGGCTTATATTGTTAAAACTAAACTTGAATTAAATCGGAGTAACTTCATCGTTTGGCTAACCCTCCAAAATAAAAGTATAGAGGTAAGTTTTTCTAGTGTACGTAGAATTGTCCGTAAATATAAACTTCAAAATGTCCGCCTCTATGGAAAGAAATATTGGGCGAAAAATAATCCAAGGCGGCCACTAGCTAACGCTCCTAGTGAACTAGTGGAAGTGGATACGGTATACTTGATGAATCATTTTGGTGGGCAGAATCTTTATATTACTAATGTAATTGATGTCTACACGAGAATGACCCATTCTCGTGTAGATTATACATACAGCCAGACCAGTACAGCAGATACGGTGCTTGAAGCACAGGAATTATTTGGTTTTAAATTTAAGATGGTTCAGTGTGATAACGGACGAGAATTCGGTGAAAGATTTAAGTTGATTCTAGATAAGAATGATATCCAGATTCGCCATACATGTGTCTGCAGGCCTAACGATAATGCGCACATAGAACGTTTTAACCGAACTATGCGTGATGAACTTATTAGTCCATATACTACAAGAGGTCTAGAAGAAGTATCTAAAAGCATAAGAGAATATCTTATTTATTACAATTATACTAGAATACATACAACCTTAAGAATGACTCCTATTCAAATGTTGCAAAGCTGCTGACCCCCTCTAAGTAAGCTTATGTTAAATTCGTAATATCCACCACCTTTTTACCTCTATACAAAACACCAAAATATAGTATAATAAGAACATTAATAATTTTAATGAAACAACTTCGCACGTTTTCCTGAAACAAAAGCGAAGTGAAGGGAAAGGAAAACATGTCTATTAAGATCGACATGAAAGAGCTCCTTGAAGCTGGAGCACACTTTGGTCACAAGACCTCACGTTGGCACCCAAAAATGGCTGAATATATCCACAGCAAACGCCAAGACACTCATATTATTAATCTTGAGAAGACCGTCGATGGTATCGAACGTGCTCTTCCTATCATTGAGAAAATTGCCAAAGAAGGCAAGAAGATTCTCTTCGTCGGCACCAAGAAGCAACTTAAATCAATTGTTAAAGAAGTTGCCGAATCCGTCGACATGCCATACGTCACCGAGCGTTGGGTTGGTGGTACTCTTACCAATGTCGAAACTGTTAATCGCCAAATCAAGAAACTCAAAGACTTAGAGCGCCGCATGCAGTCTGGCGAACTCGAAGCTCGTTACTCTAAATTAGAAGTACAGCGCTTCCAAGAGGAAATCGAAGTTCTCAATACTCGTTATGGTGGTATTAAAGAAATGACTGACCAGCCAAGCCTCGTCATCGTTACTGATGCCTGTGAAGATAAGAATGCAATCAAAGAAGCTAAAACTCTCAACATTCCAGTTATTGCTATCTGCGACACCAATATTGATCCAACCGACATCGACTTTGTAATTCCTGCTAACGACGATTCCACCAAGACCGAAAAATTAATCCTCGGTTACTTCGTTGAAGCTATCAAACAAGCAAAACAATAAATAAAAGGAGTATAAAATGGCAGAAATTACCATTGATGCAATCAAAAAACTCAAAGAATTATCTGGCGTTGGTTTAACTGATGCTAAAAAAGCTCTCGTCGAAGCTAATGGCGACTTTGATAAGGCTCTCAAAGCTATGCGCGAAAAAGGCCTTACAAAAGCCGAAAAGCGTGGCGATCGCGAAACTCGTGAAGGCATCATTGCTTCCTACGTCCACGATAATCGTCTTGGTGCAATTGTCGAGGTCAACTGTGAGACTAGCTTCGTTGCCAATACCGACGAATTCAAAGAGCTTGCTCACAAATTAGCTATGCAGATTGCTTCCATGAATCCACTTTATGTTTCCGAAGCTGATATCCCAGAAGCTGCTTATAACGAAAAAGCCGCTGAATTTGAAGCAAACTTCAAGGGTCCAGAAAATATGAAGGAACAGATCATTGAGGGGCAAATCAAGAAAGCTTTTGCCGATAAGGTTCTTATGCTTCAACCATACATCCTTGATGATTCCAAAACTGTTGCTGAATTCATCAAAGAAATGATCGCTAAAACTGGTGAGAATATCACAGTTCGTCAGTTCAAGCGTATTGAGCTTGGCGTAAACGAATAGTTAACTCCAAAAAAATAAACCCTACGGGGTTTATTTTTTATCTTCCACCTGAGTTGTGATAATATATTACTTATGAATATATTTTTTGGGATTTTGATTGGCTTTATTGTATTAACTACTCTAGTTGTTCTTCATGAACTGGGACACTTTCTCACTGCTAAGAAAAATGGCGTTAAAGTCAACGAATTTGGTATCGGTTTTCCTCCACGGGCCATTGCTTGGATTCATATTCCAGCCAGTCAGGTCGAAGAATATTTAGAAAACCTTTCAGAAGCAGGGAAAAAACAATTAAATCAAACTAAGTTACAGAAAAAACTTACTAAAATTAAAAATTCGAAGATCACTGGTAAAGAAAAATACTATTGGCTTCCATTTCCGAAAGCTGAATATCAAACTCCCCAAAAGTATTTGATCTTCAGCCTAAACTATCTCCCGATCGGTGGGTTTTGTGCTATGGACGGTGAATCTGCGGCTGACACCAAGAGGGGAACCTTTGGCGCCACTAATTTTTGGCAAAAAACACAAATTCTCTTTGGCGGCGTGATTATGAACTGGCTAACAGCTATTGTCATCTTCACTATCCTAGCCTGGACTGGTATGCCAGAATTTTTACCTAATCAATTTTCAATTCAAAGTGACGCAAAAAGAACTATTCAGCCTGTTATCATCTCAAAAGTTCTTGAAGCCTCTCCCGCCGAAAAAGCCGGCATCAAGAAAAATTCCCAAATCATTAGTATGTCCGAACAAAACAGCAATCAAAAAATTCAACCCACCAACTCCCAGTCAGTAATAGATTTCAACAACTCTCACAAAAGTCAAACCGTTGTTTACAATCTAAAAGATCTCGATTCTCAACAAGAATATACTGCTGTCGCCACTCTTACCTCCGGCGAAAATAACCAGCCAGCTCTTGGTATCGCTTTAGAATCCAATTTTACAGAATCTAAAATTCATTACACTTGGTCGGCATCCTTAGTAGGTATCGGTACTACTGCCCAAATTACCACCAAAACCTTCGAAGGCTTTGGCGAACTCATCAAGAATATCTTCCAAGGGGTAGTCAGGCAATTTAGTGGCGACAACCAAACCAAAGAGGAAGGGAAGAAACAAATCAGTAAAGTCGGAGACTCAGTTTCTGGCCCTGTTGGTATTATTGGTGTGCTCTTTCCAGCCTTCACGAGCGCCGGCCCAACTAATCTCGCCTTCTTAGCTGCCGTGATTTCCATTTCTCTTGCCTGTATGAATGTTCTTCCAATTCCAGCTCTTGACGGTGGTCGTTGGTTCCTAATTGGACTCTTCAAGCTTCGTGGTAAAAAACTCAAAAAACAGACCGAAGAAAAAATCGTCGGACGCGCTTTTTTGGCCCTAATCGCACTTAGTCTTTTAATCACAATTCTTGATATCATTAAAATTACAAAATAGACCATTTATGCAATCATCTATTTCATTAAAACCCCGAAAAGAAAAAGGATTACAGCGATTTTTGAATCAAATAAAAGCGCTGCCAGAAGTCACCTATTATCTCTTCTCCACTTTTTCAATTTCCTTACTTAGTGAAATCATTGTCGGTTACACAATGATTTACACACTTGGATTCAATACCTTCAAAACCCCCGTCATCACCACTCTCTATACGGCACTCGCTTACATTCTAGCTTTTATCATCTTAGCCATCCTTCCTTCCTTAATTTTAAGAAATCACGACCCAAAGAAAAAATTAAACCCAATCCAAAAATTAATTAATCTTTGGAAAACCGATAAAGAAACTCTCGGCGTCATCGACCTCCCCACCACTCTCGACATTCTACTTAGCCTGCTTGCCTTCTTTCTTTATATTATTGTTTCCGGTTTTATCCTTGACTTATTCAAAAACTTCCCCTGGTTTCAGGTCAATCAAGCCCAAGATGTTGGCTTTTCACATTATCTGATCGGCTTGGACCGCATTTTTGCCTTCATTTCACTCGTTATTCTCGCACCTATCTTTGAAGAGCTTATTTTTCGTGGCTGGCTTTACGGCAAAATCCGAAAGAAAATTAGCCTCATTCCAGCAATACTCATTGTCTCCATTCTTTTCGGATTCATGCATGGTCAATGGAATGTTGGTGTAAATGTTTTTGTTCTCAGTCTCTTTCTCTGTGGTCTCCGCGAATTCACCGGTACGATTTACGCCAGCATCCTCCTCCACATGATAAAAAACGGTTTAGCCTTTTATTTTATGTACGTTTTAGGATTCTAATCTTCTTAAAAGCATATTCTTTTAACAAAAAATAACGCCGTCGGCGTTATTCTTTAAAAGTTTGATTAGGAAATAGCTAAGATTTCGCCCTCATTACCATTTGGTAATATATATTTATCACCAACTTTCTTACCCATTAAGGCTTTGCCAATAGGAGAGATATCTGAAATTCTACCATTCAAAGGATCGGCTTCTACTTCGCCAACAACAGTATACTCATGTTCTTTACCTAAAATTTTGATTTTTACTTTTGCTCCTACAGCTACTTTTTCAAAACTACCAGTTTCAATAATTTTGGCACTCTTTAAAATATCTTCAATTTCCAAAATTCTTGTCTCGATCTGTCGCTGTTCGTCACGAGCATCTGTATATTCTTGATTTTCCTTTAAGTCACCAAATGACCTAGCGTAAGCTAAGCGATCAGCAACCTTAGGACGCTCCGCAATCAACCTTTTTAATTCATTTTCAAGGTCGGCTTTACCGTCTTTAGTCAAGTTTACTATTTTTTTCATGCTTAATAAAATACACGTAAGTATTATAAAAGTCAAGCTCTATGTTATAATTAACCCATTAATATTTAAGAGAAAGGTGAGAAAAAATGAAATTAAGTCAATCTTTTATCAAAACCTTCCGCGAAGTAGGAAAGGAAGAGACTGCTCACAACGCCCAGTTGCTTATTCGCGCAGGTTATATTCATAAAGAAATGGCAGGAGTTTATGATTTTCTCCCCTTGGGTCTCATTACTTTAAATAAAATTCAAAATATTATTCGTGAAGAATTAAATAATTTGGGCTGTCAGGAATTTCAAATGACCGCCTTACAGAATCCTGAACCATGGATTAAAACTGAACGCTGGAGCGATCAAGTCATTGACGTATGGTTTAAAACCAAACTTAACGCTGGTGGGGAATTAGGACTTGCTCCAACCCATGAAGAGCCCATCACCAATCTGATGACTAAATTTATTTCATCCTACAAAGACCTACCAGTTTACGTCTATCAGTTCCAAACTAAGTATCGAAACGAATTACGTGCTAAGTCTGGCATCTTACGTACCCGTGAATTTCTTATGAAAGATCTTTACAGTTTTAGCATTAATGAAGCCGAACATCAGAAGTTTTATGACCAAGTCGACCAGGCCTATATGCGAATATATAGTCGCCTTGGAATCGGTGATTGCACCTACAAAACCTACGCCTCTGGTGGTGCCTTTGCTAAATATAGCCACGAATATCAGACCGTTCTCCCAGTCGGGGAAGACACTATCTACCTCAATCAAGATAAAACTATTGCTGTTAACGAAGAAGTCATGAACGACGAAGTTCTAACTGACCTAGGCGTCAAACGCGAAGATCTTACTGCCACTACCGCAGCAGAAGTTGGGAATATTTTCACGTTACGTTATAAATTCTCTGAACCTATCAATCTTAAATTTGATGACCAAGACGGTGTCAAGAAAACCGTCTTTATGGGAAGCTACGGCATTGGCGTTTCTCGCGTTATGGGTGTGATTGCTGAAAAGTTTGCTGATGATAAGGGTCTGGTTTGGCCAGAAAATATTGCACCTTTCAAATACTATTTAATTGGCATCGGCGATCAGGGAGAAGATTTTACGAATAACCTTCATAAAGAATATTCAAGCAGCATCCTCCTTGATGATCGTAAACTCCGTCCGGGTGAAAAATTTGCTGACGCAGAACTTATGGGTATTCCTTATCGTGTTGTGGTCTCAAATAAGACTCTTGAAAATAATTCAGTTGAAATCACTAATCGTCAAACCGGTGAAACCAAAATTATCTCCACAGAGGAATTCAAGCAGTCGCTACAAGATTAACATCCCCTGTGATATCATATAAATAAGAAAATAAAGGAAAACTATGTTTGATCATATTGAATATCAACAAGCAATGGAAGCCATTATCGAGCGTTTTAAATCAGAAATGCAAAAAGTTCGTACCGGACGCGCCCACCCAGATATGCTAAGCAGTGTTAAGGTTGAAGCCTACGGCCAATATCTGCCCCTAAATCAGGTAGCCAATGTCACCGCTGGTGATGCCACAATGCTCCTTATTACACCATTTGATCCATCCACCATTCAAGCCATCGCTTCCGCCATCCGCGCTGACCAGACACTAGGATTAAACCCAGCAGATGACGGCCGTGTAGTCCGCGTGCCAGTTCCACCACTCACGGAAGAACGTAGAAAGGAAATTGTAAAATCTGCCTCAACCAAAGTCGAAGAAGCCAAAGTAGCCCTTCGCAAAGTCCGTGATGATGCTAGAAAAGAGCTTAAGTCCGCCGAAGATCTCTCTGAAGATGTTAAAAAACGCGGCGAAAAAGAAATTGATGAACTCATTAAAAATTACTCCGGCAAGATTGATGAGCTTTTCAAGACTAAAGAAGCCGAAATTATGAAAATTTAGTCATTTTTATTAAATTAAGCTATTCTAGAGACAGAACAGAGACATGGTATAATTATATATATGACAACAATTAACGACTATAGAGATGAACGTTTACGTAAACTATCCGAGATCAGGGACCTCGGTATTGATCCGTATCCAGCCCACTCAAACCGTGACACCAAAATTTCTGAAATCTTAGAGAATTTTGAATCTCTTGACCAAAAAGAAGTAACCATTGCCGGCCGTATTATCGCCATTCGAAGCTTCGGTAAGTTAGCTTTCGTTAAAATCCGCGATTATTTTGGCGAAATTCAGCTCTTCATGAAGCAATCCGACGAAACCAAAGAAGGCTTATTCTCCGTTAAAAATCTCAAACTACTCGATATAGGTGATTTTATCGAGGCCACCGGACTTGTTGGCAAGTCTCAAACCGGCGAAATCTCCGTCTTCACCGACTCTGTCCGTCTCCTAACTAAGGCCCTTCGCCCACTACCTGGTCGTGATGGTTTTACAAACAAAGAAGAGCGTTACCGCCGTCGCTATGTTGATATGAACGTTAACCCCGAAGTGCGAGAACGCCTCGTTCGTCGTAGTCGTTTTTGGCAAGCTACTCGCGATTTCATGAATGAGCATGGGTTCATTGAGATTAACACTCCAATTCTTGAACACACTACCGGCGGCGCCGATGCTGCACCATTTGTCACACATATGGATGCTCTAGATGAGGATTTCTATCTTCGCATCTCCCAAGAGCTTCCTCTAAAGCGGTTGCTGGGCGCAGGCTTCGAAAAAGTCTATGATATCGGTCCTCGTTTCCGTAATGAGGGTGTCGATGACGAGCATCTGCCAGAGCATATCGCTTTCGAGTCGTATGCCGCTTTCGAAGACTACCAAAACGGGATGGATTTCTATGAAGAAATGATTAAATACGTTGCTATGAAAACTTGGGGAACATTACAGTTTACAGTCGGCAGCTTTGAAATTGACCTCTCTGGGAAATGGCCACGTATTAAATATGCAGACCTCATCAAACAACATTTTGACATTGATGTCTTTAATCTAGATCGTGCCAAAATCGTCCAAATTCTTAAAGCTAATAATGTCGAAGTCAAGCCAAACCAAGCAGACTCTCGTCTAATCGATAATCTATGGAAACTAATTCGCAAAGAATCCGGTGGCCCATTCTGGCTGATCGAAGAGCCACTCAGTCTTTCGCCACTCGCTAAGATTTCTCCTGACAATCCTTTAGTAACTGAACGTTTCCACCCAGTCATTGCTGGCACCGAAATGGGTAATGGCTATTCTGAGCTCAATGATCCGATCGATCAGCTGGCACGTTTCAAAGAGCAGCAAGCTATGCGTGATTCTGGCGATGATGAGGCGCAAATGCTCGATATAGACTTTGTTGAAATGCTTGAATATGGCATGCCACCCGCCTGTGGATGGGGTAATTCGGAACGCAATTTCTGGCTTCTTGAGGGAGTCTCCGGCCGTGAGGCCGTACCGTTCCCAATCATTAAGCGCAAAACTGATAATTAACCATTAAATTCACCAGAAAAGAGGTAAAAATGTTAGATATTAATTTTATCAGAGCCAACCGTGAATTAGTTCAGCATTCTATCGATCAAAAAATGTACAAAAATATTGATCTTGATAAGCTATTCGCTCTTGATAACCAGCGAAAATCTACCCTTCAAGAAGTCGAAGCGCTTCGCAAAGAACGTAATCAAAACATCGAATCCATGAAAGGTGGTAAACCAACTGAAGAACAAATCAACCGTGGAAAAATTCTCAAGGAGAAGATTTCTGAACTAGAAGCCAAGCTTAATGATGAGGAAATTAATTTTAGAAACCTTCTGAAGGCCGTTCCTAATATCATTTTTGAGGACGTACCACTTGGCGACGAAAGCGCCAGCGTGGAAGTCGCAAAATGGGGCGAACAAAAAGCTGAAGGCGTTGATCATCTAGATTATGCCATTTCAAGAGACTGGGTTGATTTTGAACGCGGAGCTAAAGTTGCTGGTGCCAAATTTTATTACATTAAAGGTGGTTTAGCTTTGCTTGAAAATGCTTTAATCCAATTCGGTATCAAAAAAGTTACCGAACATGGATTCACCTTAATGGATGTTCCTGACATGGTTAATTCTCGAGTTCTCGAAGGAACTGGCTTCGCTCCAAGAAGCTCTGATCAAAGCGACGAATACTATATAGAAGGCGAAGATCTTGCCATGATTGCCACTGCGGAAATGCCAATCACTGGTTATCACATGGATGAAATCATCGATGAAGACAGGCTTCCTCTCTTCTATGCTGGTTTTTCCGCCTGCTTCCGTAAAGAAGCTGGTACTTATGGCAAACATACTCGTGGCCTCTTTCGAGTTCATCAATTTAATAAATTAGAAATGTATTCCTTTTGTCTTCCTGAACAAAGCAAGGATATTCACGAAAAAATACGTGCCATCGAGGAAGAGATTTGGCAGGAACTTGGCATTCCATATCATGTCATCAATATTGCCGCTGGAGACCTCGGTGCACCTGCCGCTAAGAAGTATGACATTGAGTATTGGTCACCAGTTGATCAAAAATACCGCGAGCTCACCAGCTGTTCAAACTGTACTGATTTCCAAGCCAAAGGTCTTAATATTCGCGTACGACGCAAAGATGGTACCATTGAAACCCTTCATACCCTCAACGGTACCGCAATTTCACTTGCCCGCACCATGGTGGCAGTTATTGAAAACTTTGCTCAAAAAGACGGTAAACTCAAAGTGCCTACTGTCCTTAAGCCATATCTAGGTGTTGACGAGCTATAAATCACTTAATCAGCACTTGATATGATAAAATAAGCGAAAGGAGTATATATGATTGAAAAAATTGATATTAGCGGCAGTAACTACAAAGTTGAAGAAAGCTTTCAGAAATATGCCATCAAGCGCATTGGTAAATTAGATCGTTATCTTCCACGTGGCAGCAAAAAAGATGTTGTCGCAAAGATTGTCGTCACTGAAGTCAATCGTTCACACGGTAATAAATATGAAATTTCTGTGGCTATGGAAATTCCAGGTGGAAAGGTTATTGCAGCCAAGGACGAATGCTCAAACGTTTTTGCTGGTATTGACATTCTTGAGGCAAAATTAACTGGTCAAATTCGTCGCTACAAAATTGAAACCAATCCACACCTACGTAAAAACCCCATTCTTCGTCTCTTTCGTCGCGAAAAGTAAGAATTAATCAAGAAAATATCATTTAAAACTGCATGGATCATTAATTCATGCAGTTTTTATGATAAAATACATTCATAATATAATACTGTTTTTGGAGGTTTTGACTGACTATGTCGAAAAAAGTAACAAAAGAAAAGAAGCCAACCGACAAATTGGCCGATAAGACCTTAACTACTCGTGTACTCCAGGGGGTTTTTGGTGATCCCGAAAAACGAAAACTTAAGCGCATGAAAAAAATCGTACAGGAAATTAATAAGCTTGAGCCAAAATATCAAGCCATGTCCGACCAAGAATTGCAAGAGCAAACCAATATCTTAAAGGAGCGCTTGCTGAATCTTCGCAAAAAAGCTGAAGCTAAAGTTGCGCTCGCTAAACAAGTAAGAACAACCGAAAAAACTCCAAAATCTAAAAATCATAGTCAAAGTCAACCCCTTTCTCTAGCTAAGGAAGAAGACAAAGTTCTTGATCAACTCCTACCCGATGCCTTCGCTCTTGTTCGTGAATCTACTGTCCGTGTTCTTGGGATGCGTCATTTTGATGTCCAGCTTATTGGTGGCATTGCACTCCATGAAGGCAATGTTGCTGAAATGAAGACCGGTGAAGGTAAGACCCTCGTTGCGCTTCTCCCATCCTATCTTAATGCTTTAACTGGACGCGGCGTTCACGTAGTTACCGTCAACGATTACCTCGCACAACGTGATGCTGGTTGGAATGCTCCAGTTTACCACTTCCTTGGACTTAGTGTTGGCGTAATTATTGCCGACGCCAGTTTCATTTATGATCCGGAATATATCAACGAAGATCATGATGATGAACGTATGCAACACCTCAAACCATGTACGAGAAAGGAAGCCTATGCTGCTGATGTCACTTATGGCACCAATAACGAGTTTGGCTTTGACTATCTACGTGACAACATGGTTAACGAAGTCGATTTCCTCAGGCAGCGTGAATTAAACTTTGCCATCGTTGATGAAGTTGACTCCATTCTCATCGATGAGGCTCGCACCCCTCTCATTATCTCTGCTCCTGCAGGAGACAATCCAGATTCCTACTATCAGTTTGCAAAAATCGTCGCCAAGCTCGACGCTTCAGATTACGTACTTGATGAGAAGCATAAATCTGTCACACTTACGGATCAAGGAATCGAAAAAGTCCAACGCTTACTTGGTATTGAAAACCTTTACTCAGCTGAAAACTCTCGTTTAGTCTACCATCTTGATCAGGCTCTTCGTGCTCAGGTTGTATTTAACCGTGATCGCGACTACGTTGTTACAAATTCGGGCGAAGTAATTATTGTTGACGAACATACTGGTCGTCTCATGCACGGACGTCGCTATAATGAAGGCCTTCACCAGGCAATTGAAGCTAAAGAAGGTGTAGTGGTTAAAGAAGAGTCCATGACTCTCGCCACCATCTCCTTCCAGAACTTTTTCCGCCTTTATCGCAAACTTTCCGGCATGACCGGTACCGCTTTTACTGAGGCTGAAGAATTTCAACAAATCTACGCTCTCGATGTTATCCAAATTCCACCAAACCGACCAATCATTCGTATTGATAAGGACGATCTTATTTTTCGTACTGAAGCTGGAAAAATCCGCGCCATTATTAAGGCTATTCAGGAATACCACGCTAAAGGCCTACCTATCCTTGTAGGCTCCGCTAGTATTGTCAAAAACGAGCTAATCGCCAAGCATCTTGATGGAGTTGGCTTGAAGTATGAAATCTTAAACGCCAAGAATAACGAACGTGAAGCCGCCATCATCGCCAAGGCTGGTGAAAAGGGAGCAATTACCCTCGCCACCAATATGGCTGGACGTGGTACTGATATTAAGCTTTCTGACGAAGTTAAGAAGTTAGGTGGTCTTGTTGTGATCGGCTCCGAAAGACATGACTCGCGCCGCGTTGATAATCAGCTTCGTGGTCGTGGCGGTCGTCAGGGCGATCCCGGTATTACCCAATTCTTCGTCTCTTGCGAAGATGATCTTATGCGCATTTTTCAAGGTATGCAACTTGGTAACATCCTTCGCTACGTTGGTCTTGACGAAGATACTCCAATCCAGAATCGCGCAGTTACCCGCAACCTAGAGGCCGCTCAACGTCGTATTGAAGGTTTCAACTTTGATTCCCGTAAAAATGTTGTCCAATACGATAACGTTATTAATCGTCACCGTCGCGTAGTATACTTAATGCGTCGCAAAATTCTTGAAGGAGAAAGTATCTCCCAAGAAATTAAGCGTCTCATGAAAGAAGCTGTAGAAGATCTAACTATCGAAAGTTCTCGCGTTAACAAGAAATTCAAACAGAATTTCCTCCAAGTATTCAATATTGATCCAGAGCTTGTCGAAACGATTGGTCAAATGCGCAAGCCTGCGGATCGTGCCAAACTTGCTCTCACTGCAGTTACTGAAGCTTACGCCTCTCAAGAATTAGATTTTGGCGCCGATGTTATGCGAAGAATCGAACGTGAAGTATATCTTAAGGTTCTCGATGCTCTCTGGATGCAGCACCTTGAAAATATGCAACATCTTCGCGAAGGTATCCACTGGCGATCAATCGGTCAGAGAGATCCGCTAGTTGAATATCGTACCGAATCTCAAAAACTCTTCGAAGGTCTACAAAAGAATCTACGCGAAGAAGTTCTCAAGATCCTTCTCAGTATCACCAAGCAAGAAGCTATTGCTACCGATGTAGTCGATGGAGAAGAGTACGATACTGAGCTTACTCAAATGGCCGAATCCGCTACCAATAAGGGAGTAAACACCATTGAGTCCGGCGTCAAAAATCTTGATAATGAATTTAAAACCGGATCAAATAGCAAAGTTAACCTAAACCAAGAACGTAATGCTGCTCGTAAATCGAAGAAGAAACAGCGTCAGAACAAAAAACACAGCAAGCACTAATCATGAAACATTTTGTTGAAGAAATCGAGCTAAAAAATGGCGCGAGGGGACTTCTTATTGACGTCCCCGGCGCTTCCGTGATGAATATTAAGGTTCAGTTCCGTGGCGGTATGCGTTTTGCTAAAACTCCAGACCTCTATGAAATCGCTCATATTGTTGAGCATCTCAGCTTTGGTGCCAACTCTGTCTTTCCTGATGAGCAAGCTTATGAAGCTGATTTTACTAAAAATGGCGCCTATCATAACGCCTGGACGTCAGACTACTCCGTCTGCTATGAGGCCGAGTGTGCTGATTTTGAGTGGGAACGCATTCTCAATCTAGAACGCATCGCCATCACTTCACCAAAATTTAATGAAGATGAACTTAGAAGCGAAAAAGGCAATGTTAAAGCCGAGCTAACCGGTTATATGAATGATTACGCCAGGCTATTATGGCCAAGACTACAGAAAGCTATTGGCGAGGATGTGCCAAATCTCAAAGAGCGCCTTGCCACCATCAATAATATCGAGCTCAAAGATATTCGTGAACACTATCGTCGTACTCATACTGCAAAAAACATGCGTTTTATTATTGCTGGGCAAATCAAGCATCGTAAAAAAGAAATTCTTCGTAACCTCGAAGACTGGGAACTCAAAGAAGGTAAGCGTTTTGAAATTCCCAAAGATAAATTACATTCCTCTCCAGCCATTCTTGTCAAAAGAAAGGATGCCAGCAATATTACTTTCGGTTTTTCTATGGTTACGCCGAGACGGTTATCTAGCCAAGAAACTCAAGCTATGGGCGCCCTCAATCATATTCTCAATGGCACCATGAGTAGTCGCATTTTCGGTCAAGCTAGAAAACGCGGACTCGTTTATGGGATGGGTAGTGGTATTAATAGCAGCAAACATTATTCATCGTGGGATTTTGACGGTGAGGTAAATCTTGAAACTGCTGATGAACTTTTTTCACTTATTCAAATTGAAATGGTAAAAGCCCTCAATGGAGAAATTTCTGACGAAGAAATTGAAGCAGTCAAAACTTACGCTCAAGGACGCTACCAGATGGGAGCACAAACCGTCAGCCAAATCTCCGATTATTATACCGATGACTATTTTATGACCGAGAAATTTGAACTCTACGACGATTTTCCTCAAATTATTAAGGAAATCAACAAGCCATCTATTGTTGAACTAGCCAGAGAATTTGCCGGCTCCGGCATACATGCTTTTGTCACCGTTGGTTCTGTTGAAAAATCTGTCATCAACCAGCTTGCGGAATTGCTTAATTTCTAAAAACCATTAAAAACAAGTATAATAGGACTATGAACATTGCAATTTTAGGCCATGGACTTGAGGGGCAAGCCGTAGAAGCTTATTTCAAAACTCACTCATCAGAAACTGACCCCAATCATTTTACTTTTTTTGACCATTTTGAGGATCATCAAATTCCAGATTTTCATTTGGAGAATTTCGATCTTGTTTTTCGTAGTCCCTCCGTTCATCCCCAGTCCGTTTTAAAGCCTGAAGAACGTGGCAAGTCCAAGAATTGGACCTCAATCACCAACTATTTCTTCAAACATTGCAAAGCGCCAATCATTGGCGTTACCGGCACTAAAGGCAAGGGAACCACCTGTTCCATTATTACAAATTTACTCCGTCAATTTCCAGAGCATTTTAATAATATTCATCTTGTCGGCAATATTGGCACACCAGCCATCCTAGAGTTAGATCAAATCACTGAAAAAGACCTTGTCGTTTACGAAATGAGTAGTTTTCAATGCTGGGACCTCCAAGCATCCCCTCATGTTGCTGTAGTACTACGTATTGAACCAGACCACCTTGATCGACACCGTGGCTTTGAGGATTATCTTGCTGCTAAATTAAATATTGTAAAGTATCAAACAGCCTCTGATTACTGCATTTATTATAATAACAATAACGATAGTATTATGATTGGGCAGAAAAGTGCTGGTCAAAAAAGCACTTACCCCATCACCACTCATCAACCAGAATTTAAAACTCTCCTTGATCATTTAAAAATTCCAGGCGAGCATAATCGCGAGAACGCCGAGGCAGCTATTTTAGCGGTGCTCGATATTTTAAACTTGTCTCTAGACGAACTTTTTGACGATAAAAATCAAACAATCTATCAAAAAATCGCTCATGGACTCGCCACTTTTGTAGGATTACCCCACCGTATCCAATTTGTTCGCGAATTAAACAACGTCCGATATTATGACGACAATTATTCCTCAGCTTTCCCTGCTGCCGATGTTGCCATCAAAGCCTTTGAGGACTTTCCTACCATTTTAATCGCTGGTGGTAAGGATCGACATCTCGATTTAACAGCCATGAAAGAACGTTTCTTCAGTGCTAAAAACCTTAAGAAAATTATCCTAATCGGCGAAACGCGTTTTATGTTATCAGAGGGGGAAGACCCTAATAAATTTATTCTAGCCGATTCACTCGAAGACGCTATGGAGTATGCCAAAAATTACGCCGAAAAATACGCCGCTGACCTCGAATCAAATTACGACCTCTGTATCCCCTCTACACCAGAGGCTCTCAGTAACCAAACCGCTAAGCCAGTGATCGTCCTCATGAGCCCTGGCGCTGCCAGTTTTGACATGTTTAAAGACTTTAGCGATCGTGGAAATCAATTTCAGCAAATCGTAAACGCTTTTTAATGCTAAAATAATAGTAATGATTGCATCAAATTTTTCATCTATTCTTGGTTCCTTAAATAAAAAACCGACCCAGCCAATCCCCACCGCCATGCCGTCTCCAGACGCTGTTTTCCGTTTTTTAAGTTATTATTTTGATCGCTCAACTTATACCGCAACTTTTGTCTACCAAGGAATCGACAATATTATCTTCACTGAGAAGATCTTTTTTGCGCCTAAGCCAGGCACCAACACTAGTTCATTCAATCTACTCGACGACCCTGGTCTTACTCAGCTACTAGACCAGGCCATGTTTCTCGCCTTCATCCTGATTGGTACCAGCTACTATAAAGCTCACCCCACTAAGAACATCCGCCTCGACCGGCCTCTAGATGATTTTCAAGCACGCTTCTTTTCCACCGTCTTTCAAGAAGGTTTGTCGCAATACGCCTTCGAAAATCGCTTAACTCGTGACAAATTAGCCACTTTTAAACCCACTCCTGGTTTTCAAAATAAACCAGCCGTTGAATATCGCGGTCAAGGAGTTCTTGCCTTGCAATCTGGCGGAAAAGACAGTCTCCTGGTCGCTGAGTTACTAAATGAGCATAATATTAATTTTGTCCCCTGGTACATTTCAAGCAGCTCAGACCGCTCACATCCAAATGTTATCGATCATCTCGACGACGGTTTTAATCATCAAAAAGCTAGTGTTGTTTATCGTCAAATCGATCATCTCCACCTACAGCAAACTGGTGGCCTTAACGGCCATGTGCCAGTCACTTTCATTGTAGAATCTTTGGCTCTTATTCAAGCTATTTTAAATAACCAAAACGTCATCCTCACAAGTATTGGTCGCGAGGGGGAAGAACCTCACGCAATGATTGGAGATTTACCAGTCAACCACCAATGGTCAAAAACCTGGCAGGCTGAACAACTAATGACCGAATACATCAAACGCTACCTCTCCCCGGATCTTCACCTAGGCTCACCTATTCGTCATCTCAGCGAATTGCGTATTGCTGACCTCTTTGTCCAAAAATGTTGGCAAAAATATGGCTACAGTTTTAGTTCTTGTAATGAAGCAAATTACAAACAAAATAGTCAGAATGGCACACTCAAATGGTGTGGTCACTGCGCTAAATGTGCTAATTCATACCTACTTTTCTGTCCATTTATTCCTCCTCAATTTTTGCAATCACTTTTTGGCGATAAAGATCTTTTCTTAGATCAAAATCTTACCCAAATTTTTAAAGGACTGCTCGGCGTCGGCGGAGAGATGAAGCCGTTCGAATGTGTTGGTAGCGTTGAAGAATTACGTTCAGCGTATCATCATCGTATGACCACTCCCCCTATTCCTCTACCACAAAGTCCTGGCACAACTCAAACTACCTACTGGCAACCAGTCTACGCCAACCTTCCTTTTAGGGTTCCTGAAAGCAATTTTAATTATCTCGCAGAATCCATCAACCAAGAATATTTCCGCAATTTCTATACTACTTACCAGTCAGAAAACACTTCGGAGCAGATAGTCACGTACAATGAACAGTTCACCCAGAGCCAACAAAAGGCAGATCAAATTCTCGCCATGATTGAAAGACGCAAACAACTCGAACAACTAAAACGCAGTGGCCGTCAAAGACAACGCGGCCTAGAATCGTAAACAACAAATAGTCTTTTTACACTTCATTCTAACCAAATTCTTGCATCATTTACTTTTTTATCTGAAAGCGTTAAAATAGAAAAAAGCATTAACAGAATAAAAACTATGCCAAAGACAACTACAACAAAAAAATCAACCAATACCAAAACTAATCACAAGGCAGCCAAGAAAACCGCCGTCACTACTAAGAGAGTTGCTACGAAATCCCCGAAAGATTCTGGTAAACAAGAAGCCTATTTCTGGGGAGGACTCGGCATTATCCTTTGCGCAACCGGTGCGCTCCTTACTCTTCTTTGGGGTATTGGCACAATGTTAAATAAATAAAAAAATAAATGGTGGGCAAATGAAATTTTACACAGTAAGACATGGACAGACTGATTGGAATAATCTCGGCTTAAATCAAGGCTGGTCAGACACGCCATTAAATATTCTAGGTCAATTTCAAGCCTTAAGAGCTCGTGATCAACTGAAGGACGTGCGATTCAGTATCGCTTACTCCTCACCCCTACAGCGCGCAGCTACAACCTGTCAAATTATTCTCGGACGCGTCGTTCCGGATAAAAATATTTTTGACAATCTTAATCTTGAAGACGCGATCGAGCTCAACCACTTTTATCGTCAACATAATGATCTAAATAAAGATTGCTACATTCATTATGCGGAAGATCTCATTGAGCGTGGGCTTGGCGTCTTTGAAGGTAAAGAAGGTTCCAGAATTCACGAAATTAGTTGGAAAGACGGCTTTAATGCTGACCGTTTCAAGATGGAGTCTGTACCACACATGTTCCACCGTATTGACCGCATTCTCAAGCAAATTCAAGCAGACACTCTTCAAAATTACGGTAACGACGCCAATATTCTAATTGCCTCACATGCCGGCATTCTTCGCATTGTGGACTACGTCCTGCGTGGTGGTACTGAGCAAGGACTTTTCTATTCCGCCCTCTATGACAGCTCTACTAATCTCCATTTAAAAAACTGTGAGTTCAATATCTACGAACGATAAAACTTCTCTTTCCCAAAACCGAAAAATTGTGATAAAATAATTACAGTCTATTGGACCTTCGCCAAGTGGTAAGGCAACGGGTTTTGGTCCCGTCATTCGCAGGTTCGAATCCTGCAGGTCCAGCCATTTTAAAAACCTCTTTTGAGGTCTTTTTTTATGTATTTTTTTTAAAGTCACTTTTCAGTGTTACAATTAGTTTATGCATAACGTTAAGATTCTACAACTAAATGTATGGGGCGGACGTATTAAAGATGGCCTTACTCAGTTTATCAAAGAGGGGAATTACGACCTCATTTGTTTACAAGAAGCCGTCTGGGATCGTAATCACACCAAAGCTCTCGAATATTTTATGGACACAGTCGATAAAATCAAAGAAGAGGCCGACTTCAAATATGAAGCTCGCAGCAGCCAGTTCGGTGTTTCAATTTTAAATAATACAGTCCACTATGAAAGCGGTAACGCTATTCTAAGTAAAATTCCTTTTAAGCATTCTGAAGAAAAAGTCCTACATGGTGAATATCTTTTTGCTACAGATCTAAATCAATATGAACAAGCCGTCAAACATAATCTTTACACTGCACAAAAAGTTATTTTAGAAAACAATCTCACAGTCATTAATTACCATGGCTATTGGCTAAAGGATCCGCTTGGGGATGAAACCTCAATCTTATGCATGCGCTCCGTTGCCGACATGATTAGATCGGATAAAAATCCCGTTATTGTTTGTGGCGATCTTAATGTTATTTCTGAAGCAAAAGCAATGCGTGAGCTCGATTTTCTTCGCGACCTCACAGCTATTCATAAAATTCCCACTACTCTGCGCAATATCCGCTTCACTAAAGACGTCCCTTGTGACCATATTTTAATTAGTGATGATCTAAAGTATCAAAATTTCAAAGTTATCGACGCGCCAGTTTCTGATCACCGTGCATTGACAGTTGAAATCAGTCTTTAAAGCTATTCCTCAGTAAAATCTGCATCCATCACCGCCTGTAATTGATAATCTGGAAATATTTTTTGGATCTCAGCCACAGCCTCTTTAAATGAAGCCATTCTATCTTCCGCATCAAAACTTACCACGAGATCAAAACGCATTTGTTTCTTCGCCTCAATCAAATAAAAACCGTGCACCTGTCGGATATATTTCTGTTTTAAAGCAACTTCCTTTAGCTTTTTCTGAATCTTAATTACATGCTCATCTTTAGTATTTACAGAGTAAACACCAATTGCTGTCAGAAGCACCCTATGCTCTTTAACGACTTTTACTGATATTTCGCGTAACAACTGATCAAGGTCAACCACACTCAAAGTATCTGGCACCTCAATATGCAAAGAACCATTCCAACGATTTGGCCCATAATTATTTAAAATTAAGTCATAAACCCCCAACACATTTTTAAAGCCCATTACGGTTTTTTGAATAGCTCTCGCCACTTCGATGTCGTTTTGTTCGCCAAGCAGTTGAGAGATCGTTCCTCTCAGCATTTCAATACCAGATTTGATAATAATTACAGAGATTACTGCACCAAGATAAGCCTCAAGTGCTAGACCAAAAATCATAAACACTACAGCTGCCACAAGTGTCGAAAAGGAAATTACGGCGTCGAGAGTAGCATCAGCACCAGAATTAACTAACGAATCTGACTTTACTTTTTGCCCCACCTTCTTCACGTATGCCCCTAAGATAATTTTTACTACTACTGCCACCGCAATGATTATTAGTGAGGTTGGATTATAATCTGGGATTTCCGGTCTAATAATTTGCTTAACCGATTCAATTAATGATGTAGTGCCAGCATACAGAATAATTACCGCAATCATCATTGCGCTTAAGTACTCAATTCTTCCGTGACCAAAAGGATGTTTCTTATCTGGTGCTTTCCCAGCCAATTTTGTACCAACAATCGTAATCACTGAGCTTCCAGCATCAGAGATATTATTCACCGCATCAAGAACAATAGCAATCGAATTAGAAAGCAGTCCAATCACAGTCTTGAATCCCGCCAAAAAAACATTCGTAATAATTCCAATCACGCTAGTTTTAATTACGATTCTTTCTCTTTTGCTATTTTTATTCAACTCTCTAAGTTCGCTTAAATTCGACATTGCATCCTTATGATTTAAAATCAATAATAATCTTCCTATTCTACCATATTAAAAAAGTCAAAACCTATAGGGTTATTCAGAGACACTTTTCTTTGCTATAATTACAACATGAATGATCTCGAAAAACGTCTCGCCGCTCTGCAAATCGACCTAGATAACACCTGGCAAAAACTCCAGATTGATCAAAAAATTGAAAATCTTAAAAATCTTGAACTCCAAATTTCTGAACCAGAAATTTGGCAAAATCCTGAACATGCCAAAAAGGTAAATACCAATTTTAGTCGTCTCAAATCAGAAGTTGAGCCCTGGCAGGTTCTCAAAGTTCAAGCTTCCGACCTGTATGATATTATTGCCCTCAAAGAAGCAGACTTATTAGAAGAAATCGATGACCAACTTTCTTCCATGGAACAAACTTTATTAGAACTCAAAAAGGCGCTTCGTTTTACGAACCCTTTAGATGAGAAAAATGCCATTCTGCGCATTACTGCCGGTGTTGGTGGAACTGAAGCAATGGACTGGGCATCCATGCTCGAACGTATGTATCTACGTTATTTCGAAAAAAATCATTTCAATGTCGAACTTATTGAACGCACTACTGGCGAGGAAGCAGGTATCAAAACCGCCGTTTATGAAATTTATGGTAATCACCCCTATGGTAATCTAAAATCCGAACATGGTGTACATCGTCTAGTTAGACTTTCACCATTTAACGCTGACAATCTTCGCCAGACGTCCTTTTCTCTCGTCGAAATTTTACCCATTCTTGAAAGCGACGAAGACTATAAAATAGATGAAAAAGATCTTCGTATTGACACTTATCATGCTGGCGGCCACGGTGGCCAATCCGTTAACACCACCAACTCGGCCATCCGTATCACTCACCTCCCGACCAATACTGTTGTGGCCATTCAGAATGAAAGATCCCAGCTACAAAATCGCGAAAAGGCCATGGAAATTCTACGTGGCAAATTAATCATGATGCAGCAAGAACAACAAGCCGAATCCATTAATCAATTACGCGCCGGTGAATCCGCTAAATGGGGACAACAAATTCGAAACTACGTCTTACAACCATATAAATTAGTCAAAGACACTCGCACAAAATATGAAGAAACTGACGCCGACGCCGTTCTTAATGGTAAGATTGAAGGGTTTCTTGACGCATATCTTGAGTCACAAATCGGAAACTAAGTTATTAAAACTTTTCCATAGATTTGTCAAAAATCACTTTAGTTCATATTGTGTTTATGCTAAAATATATGCATGATATTGTTCGACCATGTCACCAAACATTATCACGGCGATAGCCGGGCTGCCCTTGATAACATCTCTATGCATATTGCTGCTAACGAGTTTGTCTTTCTGGTGGGTAAATCTGGTGCTGGTAAGTCCACTCTTCTAAAAATGATTACTAAAGAAGAGACCCCTGATTCAGGTAAAATTGTCATTGGTGGTATTGATCTTGACTACGTTAAAAAGAAACACATCCCCAATTATCGTCGTCGCATTGGCGTAGTATTTCAAGACTACAAATTACTCCCTACCCGTACAGTCTATGAAAACGTTGCCTTTGCACTCGAAATTGCTGGTATGAGCAATCATGAAATTGAAAGTACTGTACCAAAAGTTCTTGATCTAGTCGGACTCTCTGAAAAGGCCTACCGTTTTCCGGACAATCTTTCCGGTGGCGAAAGACAACGTGTTTCCATTGCTCGCTCCGTCGCCAGGCAGCCAAAGATTCTTATTGCCGACGAGCCAACGGGCAACCTAGATGTTTTAACCTCCAAAGAAATTATTGATTTATTACAAAAGATTAACGATTATGGTACCACGGTTTTAGTCACCACTCACGACGCAAGCATTGTTAATTTGCTTAAGAAACGTGTTATCACCATGAAAGACGGTAAAATTGTCTCCGACCAAAAAGACCATGGCATCTATCGTCTTGACGCCAATAATGATGGTATTTCAAGTCTGCCTCATCCTGGCTATATGCGCGCCACCTCCTACCTCTCCCCAGAAGAGAATTATCAACGTCAGAACAATCACACCTCAATCAACAAAACCTCTTCGATTACCATTCATACAACTGAAAATTTAGACATTAATGAAAATAAAATACCAAAGCGTCGTCGTCTAATTCAATAGGAGCATCATGTCAAAAAAATCCAAAGAAACAACCATTGACCGCCTAAAAACCATGTCTAAAAATAGTCGTGGTAATTTCCTACGTAACAACTTACGTATTCTTAAATATGGTGTTATCGGTTATGGACGCAATATCTGGCTCTCAATCACTTCGACTTTTGTCATGACTCTTACTCTCATTCTTCTTTTCGTTACCGTCATTGCCAGCATAATTCTCTCTGCCACCGCTGATCGTATGCGCGACAAAATTGACATCACCATCTTCTTTAAGCCAGGCACTGAAGTTGCTGTGCTCCAAGAAATGGCAGATATTATCAAAAAAGATGCCAACGTTAAAACCACCGAATATTCTACTTCCGAACAGGAATACAATAAGGTCATAGAAGACGCTAAAAAAACTGGTGATGCCGCCCTACTTGCAACCCTAAATGACGAAGACATGAAAGAGGCAATGCTTAAATCCATGCAATCTACATTACGCATTAAGGTCTATAATGCCGATCATCTTGATAATATCAAAGAAATCGTCAACACCAACCCCACCTTCAAAGAAAATCTCGATAGCAAAAGAGAACCAACTTACAACACAAATAATACTGCCATCGAAACTATTGCTTCTTGGGCAAATATTGCAAAAACCGGTGGCTTTGCACTCTCTGGTATCTTCCTCGTTATTTCAATTCTTGTTATTTTTAACACCATCCGTATGGCCATTTACTCTCGAAGTGAAGAAATTTATATGGAAAAATTAGTTGGCGCCGACAATCACTTCGTACGAGGTCCGTTCTTAGTCGAGGCAATGATTTCTGGCATCCTAGCCGGCATCTTTGCCACCGTTCTCGGTTTTCTCACCTTTGGTTTTGCCGCACCAAAACTCGCCTCATACGATATTAACATTAGCGAGATCAGCAGAATCATTTATTCACCTAGCTATTTTCTAGTAGCTCTCACCCTCATTCTCCTTGGCATTATCATCGCCTTTACATCTTCCAGACTAGCTGTTTCTAAATATCTTAAAAGAGTTTAATATTATTTTCCTTTTGACATCGAATAATTCTTATGTTAAAATTTTTATGAAAAATATAACGTCCTGAAAGGAGGTTACATGACAAAAATCAAAACAACCACTAGTAAGAAAAAGAAGAACAAAAACCCAAAATATAAGAACTTCTTTATTTTTACAGTTATTTTTGTCACTCTCGTCACATCTCTGCCTAACCTATTTTCTAACGACAAATCAGCTTCCGCCATCGAGAACGAAGCCTATTGTACGTCAAGCGCCTGTCGTGCAGCTAAAAAAGCCGAAAATGAAGCTGTCGCTAAAGCCAATGAGGCCTCCAAAGCAGCTACCACTCTTGAAGGCGAAGTGGAACGCTTACAGCAAGAAATCAGCATGTATGAAGCTCGAATCAAAACCAACGAAGCTGAAGCCGAAGACCTTAAACAAAAAATTGAAGAGAGCACCAAGAAACTGAAGCTCCAACAGCAAGCTTTAGCCAACCTCCTAATCGACATGCACTTTGAAGAAAAAGGTGATGCTATTATGATTTTAGCCGGCTCTAAATCAATTTCTGATTTTGCAGAACGTCAAACCCGCGTCGATACTGCCAAGAGTCAAGTCACGATTTCCGCTCAAACTGTCAAAAGTATTAAGCAGGACCTCGAAAAACAAAAGGTCGAAGTTGAACGTATCATCGCTGATCAGCAAATTCAAAGAAAAGCTATCGAAGACAAGAAAATCGAACAGCAAACTCTGATTATTAAATATCGCGACAATGCCGCCGCCTTCGCCCTTGAAGCTGCTACTTCTCGTGAAGAAAAAATCAAACTTATTAATCAGGAATATCAGAACCACCTACTCAGTCTACGTAATCGTGGTGGTTTCGGTACTGTCGCTGATGGTTATAACAGCTACGAAGCCTTTATTGGTAACTACGGTTTTGCCTGTCCTCGTGATAATATTCGTGGTATTCTCGACACCTATTACACCTGTCAATGTACCAGCTATGCTGCCTATAAAGCAGTCGAATACTGGGGTCCTCGCGTCCGCGTCACAGGTTGGGGTAATGCCTATAGTTGGGCCTCTGCCGCCAGGTCTCTTGGCTACCGCGTAGACCGTATTCCAAGTGCTAATTCTATTGGTCAAACCGCTTCTGGAGCTTGGGGTCATGTATTTTGGGTAGAATCTGTTAATGCTAATGGAACTATCAATGTCTCTGAATACAACAACGCCTATTCCTCAAGATCAGGTCAATGGGGTGACTTCGGCTATCGTGTTGGCGTTAATCCTTCCGAGTATTATTTTATTCACTTTGACTAAACTAGCCGCGCCCATAATGCTTCTGCTATGCTATAATAAAAGCTATGAATAAGCAGAAGAAGCAAGTTAATCTTAGTACTACAATTTTTTCCAGTTTAATTACCCTTGCTGTTGGTATATTTCTAGGATCTAATTGGAATAATTTATATCTTCAATTTTCACCATACATCAATCCTGCTCAGAAAATTACAAGCAATATAAAATGGGACGACTTAAACGAGGTTTATTCACAAATCTCCTCAAACTTCGATGGGAGTATTGACAAAACCCAGCTCATTGAAGGCGCTAAGAAAGGCCTAACTGCCGCTCTTGCTGACCCATACACTGTCTATTATGACTCAAAAGAAGCAGCCGAATTTAAGTCTGATTTAAAGGGTGAAATTAAAGAAGCCGGCGTCGGTATCGAAATGATGAAACAAGGTGACTATGTAGTTGTTACACGCACCTTGCCAGATAACCCGGCAAGAAAAGCTGGCGTTCATGCTGGCGACGTTATATTTGCCATCAATGGCGAAGAGGTTTGGGATAAAGATACTGAAATCATTGCCAGTAAGTTACGTGGCGCTTCTGGAGAAAAAGTAAAACTCACCGTCGCTCGTGACAAACAAAAACTTGATTTTGAACTAGTTCGAGAAAAGATTAACAATGTTTCCGCCGACATCTCCTATCAAGACAAAACTGCTATTATTTCTGTCTATCGTTTTAGTGAAGATACGGGAACTCTCGTACAGTCCTTTACTAAGGATTTCAAAAATAGGGGAATCAACAAAGTTATCCTTGACCTTAGAAATAATGGCGGTGGCTATGTCACTGCAGCACGTGACCTCTTATCTCTCTGGCTAGACGGCGATAAGATCCTTACTCAAAAGTCCGCCACCATCGGACAAACCATCACTTACGCCAAGCGCGGCGAAGCTTCTTTAAAAGACATGAAGACTATTGTACTGGTCAATAACGCCACGGCCTCAGCTTCTGAAATTGTTGCCGGCGCCCTAAAGGACTATAAGAAAGCCACTATCGTAGGAACCAAGACCTACGGCAAGGGTGTTGTTCAGACCATGCTCGAACTCTCTGGAGGCTCACTCCTCAAAATCACCACTGCGCATTGGTATACTCCAGAAGGACAAACGATTAATAAAACTGGTATTACCCCCGATATTGAGGTAGAACGTTCATATAGCGACATCAATTCCGGCAAAGATCCTCAATTAGATAAAGCCAAAACCCTATAAATTTGTTATAATAAAACCGTTATGATAAAAGTTTATACCACACCTACATGTATTTATTGCCACGCCCTAGTTAACTGGCTTAATGAAGATGGAATTGAATACCAAGAATTCGATGCAACATCAATGCCTGGTATTACCACTGTCCCCGTCACTATCATCACTGACCATGAAGACAAAAATCCTGTTCAAATTATTGGTTTTGATCGCGAAGCTATCACTGAGGCCCTAAGTCAATTAAAAGAACAATAAATTCACGAAGATCCCACCTAGAAATCCTAAGAAAACTAAAGTTAGAAAGGAAATTGTGCAGAAGAAGCCTCCACTTTTATTTGTTCACGGTTTTCGCGGCAATCATCTTGGATTATTTGATATAATTCAAAATTTTGAAACTCTCGGCTACGAAGTTTATTGTCCAGATATTCCTCCAGCCTTTAATACTCAAGACGAAGTGCTTCCCGCGCTTAAAGATTTTACCGTCGAGGCCTACGCCACCTGGTTAGCTGATTATATTCTAGATAATAAATTAGACCACCCGATTCTGATCGGTCACTCGATGGGCTCGCTCATCGTTGCTGCTACTGCCGAGAAATACCCAAATTTAATCCATCAAAAGGTGTTCTTTCTTTCGCCCATATCCGAACCTACCCCGAAGTTTCTTCGCCCCATCATTCCCTTAATTGCCTTTGTCCCCAACAAGCTTGTTTGTTACATTGTTACTAGATATTTAATTGGTACGCTTGGTAAGAATCAACTTCCGAAGATTCTTAATCTTACATATCAATGTGCCAAAAAGTTCACCAGCATCCCTGATGAAATTAAAGCCGCAAAATTTTCAGTTTCTCATTCTATATCTGATTTTAACTTCAATAAAGACTGCTATTTTATCGCCGGCACCGAAGATAAACTCAATCGTCAAGAACAAACCAAGAAAACCGCAGCCAAATATAACGCCAAGGTGCATTTTATAAAAAAATCAGGACACCTCATCAATTACGAAGTACCTGATCAACTTTCTGAAATTATTCAAAGTTATCTCTAGCTTAAAATCATTTCTAGTATCTAATCCGTCACCCAACGAATCAAATTCTTATACTCCACCGAGTCTTTATCGTAGGTATCTAAAATATCTTGAGTGTAAGTTTTCCCGTTTGAAATATTTAACGTCTCTACGTCTGGACAAGATGCTAATAGTCGAATAATTGCCTCATCTGTATCTATATTAGTCATTGATTTCTTTTCACCACTTCGATAAGAAGCGACTCGCAATTCTTTATATACAAAACGTTTAATTCCAGCCTGCAAACAATATTTTAAGCAATTTTCGCAGGTCGCCATCTTATTATATAAAGTACAGCCAGTTAAATCCCTCCCCGCGAAGATTACGGCATTCATTTCGGAATGAATCGCAAAATAATATTTCATTGGACGCTCAGAAAGCGTCATTTTTGATTCATCTGCCCCCTGAATCGTACCATTATAACCAAAAGAAACTGGTCTCCTGCGCGCATCAACAATCACGCATCCATTTTGTGAAGAAGGATCTTTTGAACGTTTTGCCACTTCCTCAGCAATTCCCATAAAATAATTATCCCAGTCTCTATGTTTCTGCATCTCTGAATTCATCACACTCCTTTTCTAAGACTCTACCCTAGTCATACTTTTCTGTCAATTATATCTTGCTTATGATAAGTGTTATTTACAACAGTGAACAGGGATAAATACCATTTTATAGAATTAAATTACTGTTAAAACCTTGTTTTCTTCACTGAATCAATACATACTAAATTTAACCTTTTCTAAACCTAAATCTATCTTGGGATCTTATTTATGCGCCGGTCCTTTTGGTATTTTTTATTATCCGTCTTTTTCATTATTTTTTCATTCTTATTTTACTCGTTAAAGTTTCTACCTTTAACCACCAATGCCACCTCCGCCACGCAGCCCTGCGTCGATTATCTTATCGTTTTCGCGCGCGGCTCCGGGGAAGAACTCCATACCAATATCGATCATCAAGCTTTCTCTAAGGCTATATCGGAAATATTCCGTAAATTACCCCAATATAGTTATCGATACTATCAACTAGGAGAATCCGATTCTTATGGTCAACCATATCCTGCTATTGGTATTGAGGATCCCAAAATCATCTCTGGCGCCATCCTTAGTGGCGGAAAGGCCTTTGCCTTTGGACGAAGCGTTAAAACCGGCATTAATGAATTGACTAATCTCTATCGACAAGTTACAAAAACCTGTCCAAACACCCAATTTATTCTTTCCGGCTATTCACAAGGAGCTATGGTAATGACCTATGCGATTAGACATTTTAATCCCGATAAAATTCTCTATCTTGCAAATTTTGGAGACCCAAAACTCTATCTGCCAGAAGGAAAGGGAATTACTCCAGATGCCTGCAAAAATCTAAACCTTTCTCCATATCGGCAAAATATTCCAGACTGTTATGTCGAACACGGTCTGCTCGGTGGCCTGGATCCTTACGTCTATGCTAAATATCGCCAAAAAGTCGGTGCCTGGTGTAATATTGCTGACTTCATTTGCGGTAGTACTTTTGATCCATTAGGACTTTCTGACCCCACACAAAACTCCAACAATGATTTATTTGCTAAGATCTTCAACGGTCACGTCTCCTACTCCAGACGCGGAGCCTATCAAGAAGCCGCCCAGGTCATCTATCGAAAAATCGCACAAGACTCTAGTCAATCTATTACACAAAAACAAACGCTCATCCATTATTACCACCCAGAACAACTAGACATTCATCCACTCTTCCCAAAACATTATTCCAAAACCTCCCAACTTCCTAAACGCCCCTTCGTTAATAATGAATTAGTGATCATGTTACCTACTTTTCTAACCGATCCAGGTGACGCCAGGGAATATTTGCTACTTAATCAATTGTTTGATCAATCATATAATCACCATTTCCTTATTCACCTATATCAATACGGTTTCTTTCCAACCAGTCTTCCAGACCCTCCTATATATTTCTCTCAAAAACTTGACCAAAACGCTCCAGTTTCCTATAAACAAGGCGTGAGATATATCGCAAGTATGTATACTACTGATATGAGTTCAATAAGTTGGGATCAAATCCTCAAAACTCTTCGTCGCAGAATCTACAATACACCGAACATTAATCTACCACGCCTACTCGATCATTCACTTTATGACGTAATTACCAATACACCCTGGGCAGAAGCAGCAAACCATCTCCTCTTTCTATTAACTCCAAACCAAACAATCAATTTTACTTACGACAATAAGGAATTTCTCTCTGATTTAATTAATCAACAGATTAAGGAAAAACAACTTTCATCCTTCATCTATAATTTTAATCCATCACTTTCAAAACACTTAAAGAGCTATGATGCCGTTAGCTCCGAAAATATTTTTGATACCGATCATGATCTCGACGATATTATCCAGCGCATCCTCCAAGAAAACCAAACTAAGCAGCTTGACCAATTGCTTCGTCCGCGCTTCGATTCTCTAGACCTTCGATTCAACGGTCAGAATTTTCTTTTAAAAAGCCCATTGAAAAGATCAAAAAGGAGTATCAACATACCCCCACATAATCAAAATACGGATAATATTTCGCAATCATTTTATAAATGGACTATTAGTCAATTAGATAAAACTAGAGAATATAAGACCCAGACCCCAAGATTACGTCTTCATGTAGATTCAATCCTACCGAATTCTATTCAAATCTATGACCACAATAATATCTCACATCAAACAAACCTAGTCTTCCTACCTAAGAAGGTTCACGAACCTCAGGCTCTCAAGAATCTCGGGTCGACCGTCTTTCCATATCGTCTTATCATTATCGATGACTACATTGCTGGCTTCACTAATCAAAAACGACTTACCTTTAAAAATATCGACCCCACCTCACCACATATAATACGCGAAATTAAATTCAGTAGCCTTGGTCGCATTATTAACCAAAAAACAACCACTATACCAACACAAGATACTAATCAATCGCCTGAGAAAAAATATTCAAATATTACACAAGACACAGCAAAGCAAAATAAACCAAAAAATCAGCCCACTCACTCCAAAGACACCAAACACACGAAAACAAATTCTAATCTAATTAATTTAATTAATAAGCTACCAAATTGTGGTGCAAAAGAACGTTCACCTATACCAAAAGTTCAGTATTTTAACGCTTTTTTCTACTAATTTGCCCACCTGAAGACAGATGCCAGTGGTTACCATATTCACAATGATAAACAGTCAATTCTGGCGCCCCATAATCATGAGCCACCACTTGCGCCGCCACTTCAGCCTCATCACGCGAAGCATAACAAATTTTCTGGCTCTCGCCAACCCAGCATCGCTTTGGTTCATAACTGCCAAAATTAATTTTTTTCATACTCTGTTATTATACTATCATCTCTGTAAAATTATGTATAAAATACAACAAAAATATAAGCAGTTTCCATTGACACACTACATATAGTGTCATAAAATAAACACAGACACTAAATATAGCGTCACCAATACTAGACTAACAACAAAAATTTAATCAAAAAACATTGAAGAAATTTTGGACACAATCAAGGAGGTAATTTTTTATGTTCAAAAAAATCGTCAAACGTGATGGAAAAATTGTCGACTTCAACTTAGACAAAATCACCGACGCCATCGCCAAGGCCGGTGCTGCGACCGAAGAATTCAAACACGATCGTGCAGCCCAACTATCCGAAAAAGTAGTTAAACTTGCTGAAGAAACTGTTAAAGAGCGCACTCCTACTGTTGAACAAATTCAAGACTTAGTTGAGAAAGTCTTGATGGACTCAAGCTTTAAGCGCACTGCCAAAGCTTACATCACCTACCGACAGGATCGCAACAAAACCCGTAATGCAAAATCAAACCTTATGGGTATCTACAAAACAATTGCCATCGCCGATGCTTCTGAAGATTCAGATGTTAAGCGTAGCAATGCTAATGTCGACGGTAACTCTGCCATGGGTAAGATGCTACAATTCGGTGCTGAAGGTTCAAAAGTCTTCGCTAAAACTGTTCTCCTAGACCCTCGCTTTGCTGCCGCTCATGACAATGGCGATATCCATATCCACGACTTAGATTTCTATGCTACTGGTACCCTAACTTGCTGCCAAACTGACCCACTTAAACTATTCGCTAACGGTGGTTTCAATACTGGACACGGACATCTTCGTACTCCAAACTCTATTGCCTCCTACGCTGCACTTGCTGCAATTATCCTCCAGGCTAATCAAAACGAACAACACGGTGGTCAGTCAATTCCAAACTTTGACTACGCAATGGCTCCAGGTGTAAATAAATCCTTCAAGAAAGCCCTTCGCGCAAACCTTGAAAAATACAACAAATACTCTGGCAAAAAAGTAGATATAAAAATCCCAGACGACATCGCTTATGGTGACACTGAGACTCTTAAAAAACTTAAAATCCCAGAAACCGTTATCGAAACTTCAAATGAAGATGTCGAAAAGCAGACTTTCCAGGCTATGGAAGGATTCATCCACAACCTTAACACTATGCATTCACGTGCCGGCGCTCAGGTTCCATTCACATCCATCAACTTCGGAACAGACACCACTCCTGCTGGCCGTTTAGTTTCTAAGAATCTTCTAGAAGCAACCGATAAAGGTCTCGGACACGGTGAAACCCCTATCTTCCCAATCTCAATCTTTAAGGTTAAAGAAGGCGTCAGCTACAACCCTGAGGACCCAAACTACGACCTTTTCAAGCGTTCAATGGAAGTTTCCTCAAAACGTCTATTCCCAAACTTCACCTTCATCGATGCACCTTTCAATCTTAAATACTACAAAAAAGGTGACTACAATACTGAAATCGCCACCATGGGCTGCCGCACTCGCGTCTTCTCATCCGTCTTCCCAGAATCAGATGGCATCGTCACTGGTCGTGGTAATAACTCATTTACTACCATCAACCTTGTCCGCCTTGGTATTAAACACGGTATTGCTCTTAAAGAGCGCAAAGAAGCCGACTGGACTGGCTTCTACAAAGACCTCGACGATCTCATGGATCTCTGTAAAGATCAGCTCCTTGAACGCTATGAGTTCCAAGCTAACCAGCACGTCCGCAACTTCCCATTCCTTATGGGTGAAGGTAACTGGTTCGGTAGCGAAAAGCTTAAACCGAATGATACCCTTCGCGAAGTCATTAAACACGGCTCACTCTCCATTGGTTTCATCGGTCTCGCCGAAACTCTCGTCGCAATGATCGGTAAACACCACGGTGAAAGCGAAGAGGCTAGGGAATTAGGCCTCGACATCATCACCCATATGAGTAAACGCTGCGATGAATATTCTAAGAAATACCACCTCAACTTTGGTATTATCGGTACTCCAGCTGAAGGTCTCTCTGGTCGCTTTACCAAGATTGATCGCAAAGAATTCGGCACCATCAAGGGCGTAACTGATCGCGACTATTATACCAATTCCTTCCACGTACCAGTCTACTATCCAATCTCAGCCTTTGAGAAAATCGAGATCGAAGCTCCTTACCACGCTCTCTGTCCTGCTGGACACATCTCCTACATCGAGCTCGATGGTGATCCATCACAGAATATTGATGCCTTTGAAGCCGTCATTCGCAAAATGCACGATTCAGGCATTGGCTACGGCTCAGTCAACCACCCAGTTGATCGTGACCCAGTCTGTGGTTTCTCTGGTATCATCGCCGGCGACCGCTGCCCATCATGTGGTCGTATCGAAGATGACGTTCCATTCGAAAGACTCCGCCGTATCACTGGTTACCTCGTAGGCTCCCTCGAACGCTGGAACGATGGTAAGAAAGCTGAGGAGCATGATCGTGTTAAGCACAACGTCTCCGGCACTTACACTAAAGCACAAAAAGCCGCTCGTGAAAGCGCAAAAGCAAACTCATCAGCTGCTTTCGGTAAAGAATAAAGAACACCGACATTAAAAGTTAGGAGCGAGTCTCCTAACTTTTAGTTATTAAATTAATAAGGAAAACTATGGCTCAAGAATTCGTCTCACCTGTCGCCGGCTCCAATAGTCAGTACCTCAGATTATCTGGACCTATTGAACATGACAGTATTGTTAATGGCTACGGACTTCGCGCTGTCATTTGGACTCAAGGTTGTTTTATTGGCTGCGAAGGTTGTCAAAATCAAGAAACTTGGGACCCTGAAGGTGGCGTCTTAGTTAGTGTAGAAGATATAAAAGAAGAACTGCGTCAACTTAAAGGTCAAACTGGACTCACTTTCTGCGGCGGGGAACCATCAATTCAAGCCGCTGCCTGTATTGAAATTGCAAAGTTCGCAAAAGAAGAACTTGGCTGGAATGTATGGTCATTCTCTGGCTATACTTATGATGAAATTAAAGCTAAAAACAACCTCCAATGGGAGTTCTTCAAGACCTTAGATGCTCTTATTGATGGGCCGTTTGTTCTAGCTGAAAGGGATTTAACACTTCGTTTCCGCGGCTCTCGAAACCAGCGTCTCTTACATCTTAAGGACGGCGAAATTACCTCTATCGAATAAGCTCTATTTCAAAATATAAAAAATAACCTCTTTATGAGGTTATTTTTCTTGCACTTTTCACCTAGATTTTATTCAACAAATCATTTGCGCGAACAATCATTTCATCAGACTCATCGGTCTTAATTACATAAATTGGCTTTGATCCAGCAGCTGCGATATTACATCGTCTCTCATTCATATCGCTAGTGTTCTTTTCTTCATCAATTGTAAAGCCAAGATATCCAAGTTTCTGCACAACTCGACGCCTAACATCATCAGATCTTTCGCCGATTGTAGCTGTAAAGACTAAAGCGTCTACTCCACCCAAAGATGCTGCCATTTGACCAATCGCAGATTGTAAACGATAAATATATAGAGCGTGCGCAAATACCCCGCGACTGTCACCTTCGTCCCTTAACTTAATAATTTCGCGCATGTCATCACTCTGACCAGATACGCCCAAAAGCCCACATTGCTTATTAAGATATTTTTCAAGTTCATCATCGGTTTTTAATCCCAATTCACGCTTAATTGCAAGCGCAGCAGCAACATCGATCGAACCAGTCCTCGTTGCCATCATAACGCCTTCAAGCGGAGTGTAACCCATTGTCGTGTCATGTGATTTACCATTATAGACCGCAGTAATTGAAGAACCCGAACCAATATGGCAAACAATCATCTTCTCTTCTAAAATATCCTGTTCGCGCATGTATCTAGCGATTGAACCGACTGAAAGACCGTGGTATCCCCAACGCTTAATGTCGTATTTATTAGCAATCTCCGTATCAATAGCATAAGCTTTCATTAACTCAGGCCTTGAATTGTGGAATCCAGAATCTGAAATTGCAATTACAGCAGTTTCTTTGAAAGCTTTCTTTAATTGTTCGATTTCATTAGCAATTACCGGCGCATGCAGTGGTGCCCTTGCTTTAGCAATTTCAAGTTGCAAGGTACACTCTTCATCTACAATATGATCTTCTGCAAAATAACTTCCCGGCGCAGCTACACGGGCTAAGATTGCGTCAAGTTTAGTTGGACCACCAATATATTGCTCGTCCACTAAGATTTTTTCCAAGCCCGAAACTACCTCATTAAGAGTCGTAAACTTCGTTTCTGTTTTATTTTTTGTTCCATCAGCTTTTTTCAGCGTATATACAATTTTGTCCCCTTCATATTCAAAATGTAATGCACATAAAAAATTACTACCACGATACAAAGCATACTTCCGAGAACTACTTCCAGGGTTAGTAATCAGAATTAATCGATCGTTATTCATCATTTACTCCTCTTTTATATTATCATTATATCTTAAATATCTTTTTTATGCAGAGATTATTTAGCACTCTTGCATTTTGAGTGCTAAAACACTATAATTAGTAGTAATTATGTCTACACAAAGAGATTATTATGAAGTTTTAGGCGTATCCAAAAACGCATCCGATGACGAAATTAAAAAAGCGTATCGAAAACTCGCTTTTAAATACCATCCCGACAGAAACCCTGGGGATAAAGAAGCTGAAGCTAAATTCAAGGAAGCCACGGAAGCAAATGAAGTGCTTTCTGATAAGCAAAAACGTGCACGCTACGATCAATTTGGCCATGCAGGCGTAGGCGGCAACTCTAACTACGGAGGCAATCCTTCTGGTAGAGGCAGCTATTCATTTAACGGTCAAAATTTCAATTTTGATTTTGGCGGAGATGGCAATCTTGACGATATTTTTAGTACTCTTTTTGGCTTCGGTGGAGGACGAGCTCAAAGACGCCGTGGCGCAGATTATCGAACTGTCTTAACTGTCTCATTTGAAGAATCAATTTTTGGTACTACAAAAACCGTTCAAGTTGATGGTAAGGAAATTAATTTAAAAATCCCGGCTGGCATCGATGATGGCCAATCTATCCGATTACGCGGACGTGGCGGACCTGCTCCTGATTCCTCTGGTGAAGCTGGCGATTTATTGATTCAAATTCGAGTTCGCCCACACAAGACCCTTACACGTGAAGGCTACATTATTCTTTCTGAACAACACATTTCTATGATCGACGCCGCCCTTGGCTGCGAAGTAGAGATCGAAACTATTGACGGTAAAATTACCATGAAGGTACCTGCTGGCACTCAATCCGGTACTCCATTTAAACTTTCCGGACACGGCGTACCCATGCGTGGGGAAGAACGTGGCCCTCATATTGTAAATATTATTGTCGATACCCCAACCAACTTATCCAAGAAGCAAAAAGAATTGCTCGAAGAATTTCGTACCGCAAGAAAACGTGGTTTCTGGAATTAATTCTTATCCCTAAACAGCCTTATGCTATAATTATTTAAGTAATGACGATTGAGAATACAGAAAAAAACAAGAAAAAAACAAGTAGACGTTCTCATCCTTTATTTCTTTTTCTAGGACTTAGTATTATACCTTTCTTAGTAGTTGGCGCAACCTTTTCTATTTTTCAAACAAAACCAGTTTATGCTGAAGAATACAATCTCAACTCAGTAGTCCACAAAAAGCTAAATGATTTAGAAAGGGGAAATATCTCCGCTGGCTGCGCCTCGATTCAAGTTAGACTAAGAAATCTACAGAAAAATGACTCAAAAACTCGAGTACTTCTTGGCACCAATTACCAAACGCTCTTAACCAACTATCTTTCTCCTCTAAATGTTCGTCTGATCAAAAACAATTTACCGGACCCTAATCTCAGCCGCATTCAAACCGAAATGTTCGCTTCCCGTAATGAATTCACAAACCTTTTTATTACTTATAGCCAAAACTTAGAAGCGCTCATCTCGCTAGACTGCAAAAATCAGCCTAACGATTTTTATTATGAGCTTGAAAATGTACGTTTTCTACGAGAAAAACTCGAAGATTCAGTCACAAAGACTAATAATATTATTTCTTCACATTTACAGGCAGTAGACCAACTCAAGCATAATATAACAACCAAAGATTCTGAAATTCAGAAAAAGGAGAACCTGTGAGCCACTTTACATCACGAGGAGGCAAGACTCTAATTCGATTAGGGATTATCTCCACCATCATCGCAGTTGCAACAACTGGCTTGTCCTTATATTTCTATCATGCCAGTGGTGATATATATATCGACCGCTCTCGACCTGGCTTTCTCCCAGAAAAACACGAAAGTGAACAATTTGATAATAATTCTTCATATCATTTTTCTGAAGATGGCGACATCAGCAGTCAACAGATTGAAGAATATCTAGAAAACCTTAGACCAATCGTCAATACTATTAATAAGACCAAAAAACCTTTCTCAAAAGATAGCCTCTCTGACAAGTCACTTGGTGTTTCCAACTAGTCTCATACACGGACTCTATAAAACTAATCTTTTAGCTCCGTCCTATCCCCTTGATTTTTTCATATTATCCAATATAAGACTTTACAAAATCTATAATTTATTTTAGAATGTATAAAATTTAGTATTATTATTTGAGCAGGGAGAATTTAAAATGGGGTCGCTAAGAGAAGCGCTATTAAAAAATGGCGTATTTTATTTTGAAAACAATGGTAACAAATATACAGTCGAAGGTGGAGCTGGTTGTTATATGGTCGTCAGAGACGCCAGTGGTATTGTTCGTTATCGCATTGAAGGATCAGAGCTTGGCTCAGATCTAGTAGTACGTGATATTTCTTCTGGACTCGTAGCTTTTACCGTTAATTCAGCCTCATTGTTCTAGAAATACTTTTTATATCTTTTGCTATAATATACTTATGGCTATCATACTACCAATTACAGTCTTTCTGCTTTTCTACTTATTCAAAAGACGCTTAGGTTCACCAACTCTAGCTTCTATTGCCGGGGCTCTTGTTTATAATCTTTTTATCGAAGATATTCTTCGCCTCGCTTCAAGTTTTATTCCAACCATTCCTGGCTCCTATATCCAATTTTTCGTATTATGCTTTTTCATCCTGATATTACCCCTTATTTTATATCTTCGCCAATCACACAGCCATTCAACTGGTCTTTTTTATATTATCAAATGCCTCGGTTTGACCAGTTTTATTTTTATATTGTTGGCGCCGCAACTGCAATTGTTTCTGCCATTCGACCAAATAAGTACCAATATCTTGCATACCATCACTCCCTTTAACCGTTTGATTATTCTGATTTGTTCTGTTTTCGCCTATCTTGATATTCTTTTTTCGCAAAAAGAAGTATAAACAGATAATAACTAAATACATATAGAGAAAACTTTTATTATTTTTTTCTACCGTTATCGTCAAGATCTGTACCTTACTAAAAATCCCAATCATCTTAATTTGCGATTCCAGAAGACCAATACCTCCCGCAAAAAGAAAGTAGAGATGCTGATAAATCCAGAATGGTAAGACTCCGACCATCGCAACGCTAAATAAAATCATTGGCATTAACGGCGATAATATCACCGTCATCAAAATTGACAGCCACGAAAAACGACCAAAATAATATAAAATTGTCGGTAGAACCATTAGATTAACAGCTAACGCCACAATCAACCCCGATCGAAAATTAAACGTTCTATCAATTTTAGCTAACATCTTTCTTAAATAGCCCTTCTCCAAACTTCTTTTCTTCTTAAAACCTTTTCCAAACAAGAAGCCCTCTATCAGCGGATCAAGGACTAATATTCCAACATATGCCAACATCGATAGTTGCCAACCAATACTATTGATATAATTTGGATTAATTAGTAGTGTTATTGTAAACGTTAAAAATAAGATTCTACCCTTGTCCAGTTTTCTTCCATAATAACTTGCAAAAATTCGACAAAAGACTACAATTGCTGCTCGTAGTAGCGATGGAGTGAGTCCAATCATCCTAATATATAACAGAACAAAAACCCCACAAAAATAGCTTCTCACCAACCTAGATATAGGTTTTAATCCGTCAGACAATAGCTTTACTAAAATCGCCAGATGCATGCCTGAAATCACGATTAGATGCGTTAAGCCAATTTCACTAATCTCCTCTTTCAGATTACCATCTAGACCACTTTTATCACCCACTAAGTATGCCACGGCCAACCCATTTATTTTCGGATTGAGTCGATTATTTAAATTTGTCTTTATGTAATCACGAAAACTATTTTCCTCTCGTGAGTTTTGCGAGTTACCTCCTTTAAACCGACGCTCTATTTCAACAGGAGATCTACAACTTATCCTTAAGAAGGTAAGTATCGCGATAATAATTATTATTATTTTACTGATCTTATTTACCATAAAACCTCATTTAATTTCCGCCTCCAACTTACCCAAAAAGTGCATCATTATCAAGACTCTTTTTAAAAAATCCTTAAAAATTCTTCCATTAACAGAGAATAAAATCTTTATCATAAGCAAGTTATTTTTAACCAGCATAAGCAAGATATTAAATAAAAAGTACAACAAACACCGCCAGTAGATTCTTTCATATTCTTCATTAGTCCAACACGGCAGCCCTACTCCTCCTAAAAACTTGCATTCTCTCCCCCTACGATATAAGCTAGATGTAATGAGAAAAAGAGAACCTAGAATTGCCACACCAAAACTCCCACTCCATATTGATGACTTTGCCACCACAGGACAGGGAATTGCTACCTTAAATTCAGAGCTTACTATTAATCAGCAGTCTTATTCCGAACTAGTCGGCGTCAAGGTTTTACTCTGGAATGCGCTTCCGGGAGAAATAGTTTCTAAATTCCAAGTTGTTACCCAGAAGTCGCATTTTATTGAAGGAATCGCCATCGAATTTGAAAAGCAAGCCGAATCCCGCATTGCGCCACGAGATGAACAATTTCTTTCAACTTCCCCCTGGCAGATCCTAAGCGATCAAGCTGAATTATCCGCTAAATCGAATATTTTAGTTTCTCTTTTTACCCATCTCGATAAAACTCATCCTATTAACAAGGATTTAATTCAAAATATCCTCATTCATCAATCTCCAAAAAATTATTTTTACCGCAATAAGATGGAGTACTCTCTTTACTACGACCACGACACAGAAAAAATCCAACTTGCCGTACATTATCGAGGCTCCCATCGCAAAATGCCTATCACTAATTCCTCCCTTGAATTACCAGCCATCCTTACTCGTGCCAATCAAATTATCGATGAATTAAATCAAACAAAACAAGAAGCCCGTTCTTTTCAATCATTACTACTTCGCGCCAATCAATCTGGCGAAGTCAGCGGTGGTCTCCTTGAAAATGGTAAACCCCATCCCATCTTTCCAAACCTGACCGATACTCTTCTCAACAACGTCTATTCATATTCGCCTGGAGGTTTTTTCCAGATCAATTTACCCGTCTATGAAGCCGCTCTACTACAAATTAAGACCTTCCTCGAAGACTCTACCTCTGTACTAGATCTTTACGCCGGCGTTGGAACCATTGGCCTATCGGTCGCCAGAGATAAGGCCCTCACTCTCGTAGAAGTAAACAAGTCTGCCTACGAGGAGCTCGCCGCTAACTCCACTCGTGTAGTCCACGCCACAAATAATCAGCTCATTCATCCAATTCTTGCCAAATCCGAAGAGGTCTTAGATCAAATTTCCGCCAATACTAGCGTAATTCTTGACCCACCAAGAGCCGGTTGTGACCAAAAACTCATTCAAAAACTCTGTGAAGTTCAACCTCAAAAAATAGTCTATCTGTCCTGTAATCCCGTTACACAAGTTCGCGACCTCTCTAGCCTACTCCAACATTACAATATCCAGTCCATTCAAGGCTTTAATTTTTTTCCTCGCACTCCACACATCGAGTCCTTGGTTCTATTAACACGTAAATAAGGAAACCTTATGCCATTGAACAAAAAGCAACAAGAAGCAGTTGAATACCTAGATGGACCACTCCTAGTATTAGCCGGTCCTGGTACCGGTAAAACACAACTTCTTTCGAAGAAAGTTGAATATATTCTACAAAATACCGACACTGACCCAAGCATGATTCTATGTATCACCTACACAGAGGCTGGTGCCGAAAATATGAAAGAACGCTTACGTAATATGATTGGTCAGGCCGCTGATAAGATCGATATTATGACTTTTCATGCCTTTGGTCAGAAAATTCTCGGCCTTTATAGTCAGTTTGCCACAGAACCGCAACGTAGTTTCACTGAGCCTATTGAAGAAATTATTCAACTAAAAATCATCGAGGAACTGCAAGCAAATCTCCCTAACCCCTATTTACTAAAAGATAAGCAGCAGCAAAAAAATTTACTCAGCCTTATCGCTAAAATTAAAGTTTCAAAAGTCTCACCTGAAGAACTCAGGACTATTGTTAAGCAAAACCAGCAAGATATCGAAATTCTAAATAAAGAACTTGCTCCCATTCTACAAGATCTCCCAGACAAAGCCTCTGGTAAAAATGCCTATACTAAATTGACTGAAACTGTCTACATCCCGCTATTAAAAAAGCTGGGTGAGCTCAAAACCGATCAACCAATTGTAGGTCGTATTTACTCTCTTTTTGATGTTTTTTATGAAAAAATTTACTCACTCATTGAGGAGCAAGCCAACTCAGAAAAGCCGTCGGTAAAAAATATTAATAGCTTCATCAAGAAGTATTTTTCGAAAGACAACAATGGTATCTACAAATTTTCCGAATTGGCCAGCAATCAACGCCTCCTAGAATTAGCTGAACTCTATGAAAAATATCAAAACTACCTTCAAGAACATGGCTATTTTGATTTTAATGACATGATTGAAATGCCTATTAAGTACCTTGAAGATGATATCGATTTTCGTCGCAAAATTGCTCAAAATTATTTATACATCATGGTAGATGAGTACCAAGATACCAACCCTTCACAGACACGACTACTCGAATTAATTGCCGATGAACAAGAATCACCCTCGGTCATGGCTGTTGGCGACGACGATCAGTCAATCTTCGAATTCCAGGGAGCTAAAGCTAGTAGTCTTATTTATTTCAAAAATCATTTTAACGCAAAAGTCATCGTTCTCACCGAAAATTACCGTTCTACGAGTGAAATTCTTCATTTTTCACGCAAAATAGCTGATCAGTTAGATGAAAGCTTTATTAAAAATGAAACTATGCAACGTAGTCTTCATGCAGAGAATCAAGTTACTGAGGATCTTAAAAAAGAGTTAACTTCTGTACGCAACCTTGATATCCTTAAAAACACCCCTGAAGACTTTCTGTTTGAACAAATATCTTACTCAGCAACAGGGAATAAAAACACAGATTCTAATCAATCATCACAGCTGAATAAATCTATTACCCAAAAAACCTTCATCGAAAGACACCAATTTATTAATCAAGACGCTGAATATAACTGGATCGCCGAACGTGTGCATCAACTTATCCAAGCCGGCACAGATCCTTCCGATATTGGTATTCTTTTCCCAAAGCATAAATACACAACTACATTAATTCCGTATTTACGCAAATATCCTGAAATTAACCTTGCCTATGAACGTACCGAAAACATCTTAGAAAATGAACAAATTTATGAATTACTAACCCTCTGTAATTTTATTTATCAACTTTCTGAAGGGGAAAACCCTAGCTTCATGCTACCCGAAATCCTTTCCTTCGATTTTTGGGACATTCCTAGTGAAGATATGATCCTTGCCGTCCAATCCATCCATCGTCATAAACGCCAGGCACTTGAAATCTTACAAACTTATCTGGATAATCCATATTTTGCCGATCTTGCTGCTTTCTTCGCTGAACTAGCTAAACTATCTCTGACTCTACCACTTGAATTTTTGCTTGATATGATTTCCGGATTCTCTCCAGTTGAAATCACCGTTAATCAGCAGATAAAAACCTTCACTTCTCCTTTTCTTACTTTCTACTCGAAAGATTCATACTCTAAAAATACTTTTGACTTTTATAATCGTCTACGCCTACTTCGTAATCATCTCCTTTCTCGTACCAAAAAGGATAAATTACGGCTTGCCGACCTCATCCAGCTAGTTGATGATTATAAAAAAACTGAGACCAGTATCACTGAACAAACTTTTTATCGGGACTCCGATAAAGCCGTTAATCTTATGACCGCCCACAAATCAAAGGGGCTAGAATTCAAACACGTCTTTTTGATCAACCTTACGGCTTCAGCCTGGGATGGTTCTGGAGGACCGAATACCCTTACTCTTCCACTGAATCTTGAGGCTGTCAGCGATGCTCGCAACACTCCAGATGGCAAGAAACGACTTCTTTTTGTCGCCATCACTCGTGCCGCCAAAACCCTTACTATGACTAATCCAAAATATGCTGACGACTCAGAAAAAGAGAATAAACCTCTCTCCTTCCTTGATGAAAAATTTATTCAAACTGATGGGGAGTCATACATTTCTTCACCGTTTATTCCAGCCAGTCGTGTCATTGAACATAATGAAATACTTTCTGATGACGAAAAAGCCTCTGCTATCCGTCGTATTTGGTTAAATAAATTACTCGATCCCTCCGAAAAAATCGAGTCCCTCCTCAAAGAGCGAGTAAAAGATTTTCGGCTCTCCGCCTCTCACATTTCATCATTCATTCGCCTCACTTATGGTGGCCCACTGAATTTCTATCTTAACAGCATTATTAAAGCACCTAGTGAACCGACCTCATTAAGTATTGCCTATGGTAATTTAATTCATAAAGTCTTCGAGGAAATTACTAAAAATCAGCTTACTAAAGAAGAAGCTATTTTACTTTATATGACAGAAGCCAAAAAACAAGACCTACTAGAGGAAGACATCAAGACCCTGATTGAACGTGGTGAAGATGAACTACCACTGGCAATTGACGAATACCAGTCAATCCTACAAAATCCAGGCGCTAAGGCTGAGGTTGACTTTAGTTCTGAACATCTATTCTTTGAAGGTATCCCAATTACTGGAAAAATTGACCACCTAAATATTGATGAACAAAATAAACTTATCGATATTTATGACTTTAAAACTAGCACTATCTCCGATCGCGACAAGTGGCACTCAAAAGAGTCTCTCTACATCTATCACTTCCAACTACTCTTTTACCGCCTTTTGCTTAAACAATCCAAGTTCTATCATGATTATACTGTTCGCTCAATGAATCTACTCTTTACTACACCAAATCGACGTGAAACCCTCGATCATCCAAATGGTAAATTTCATAAACTCACTTTAACCGAGGAGGATATAGCAAAAGACGATCTAGACTTTGAGGATCTTATTAAAGCCATTTATCACCAAATTACTACCCTAGATTTCTTACGCTCCGACTCACCGCTTAATCTCGCAAACACCGCCGACGCCACCCTAGCTGACATCAAAAAGTTCTGCCATCAACTCATTGATCTTTATAAGAACAGTTGACTTTATTAATTTATATGTTATAGTTGATAAGCAACGTTGTGATAACAGTCGCTGCGGGGTTTGTTTTGACCAGTTTCAGGGTAAATCTTGCGAAGAATCTTACCCAAGAAAGGTGGTGAGAGTCCTTTAAATCTTTGGAAAACACGAGAAGCTATGGCCATCCAAAAAATCGTTATAGTAGAACACAAGTGTTAATTTTTAATATATAAATAAGCCATAGTTTCTCAACGTTTCCATACAGAAAGGGGGTGAATATGTATGGGATGGGTGATTACCGATAAGGTAACAGGGCATTCATATGATACCGATCGCGACGGCTACGAGTCAGTTGCGGAGGCACTCTATGAGCACCCAGAGCGTTTTACAGACGCAACCACCGAGGAAAAGCGTCAGATTAAAGACGGCGCTGAAATCCTTGGTTGGAGGCCGCGTTACTAGCGCAAAATTTTCCCTCCTTAGGGAGGGCCATGTGTTTTTTCCAAAAAACTTCTCTCGGGGAGCCAATCGGCTTCCCTCTTTTTTATTTTAAACATATCTACTATAATATAGTCATCTTGTCATACTTCGGTCACTGACAATGAAAAAATTGAAAAAGCTTTAAGTATCGTCATTTATACTTTTAGCCAGGAGCCAATAAATCAGGCTCACATAAATGACTCCATTTTCAATAAATCAAGGAGTTACTTATGAAAAATAATATTAACAATAATCAAGAACGCGTCGAAGTTATGGCTCTCTTTGGGTACGAAATGACCCCTTGTCAGCCATTAAATTTCAAAAAACGTAGTGGGGAAGAGTTTGAAGTCACTGAGCTCCTCCAAACTCACATTCGTTTTATTGGCAACACCGCCATTCACATCTTTGACGTTATCGCAGGACAAAGCAACTATCAGCTATCCTTCAATGCCACCGATCTTTCCTGGCATCTACGTCTTGCATAAGTTCAGAAAGAGACCGTCGGTCTCTTTTTTGACGGATAAAATAAATCTTAATCTCGTCACTAAATCTTAATCTCCCTACCCGCCACTTGGCTAATTACTTAAGATGTAGTCTTCAAAAACTTATCAATCACTAGTCTAAGCTCATCCGTACTCTTACAATCCATCAACTTTACCCGCAAATCAGAAGCTCCATCAAATGAATTAATATATACCTTGAACATTCGTTTTAAAGGCTCAAAAGGATAACGCGATCCCGCCGCCTCCAACTCTTTTTTTCTAGCATCAAAACAATCTAGATGATATTTAAATAAATTCATTAAATCAAGCACATTTATATCACCACCTTGTGATATCGGCCTACGATTAGTAAAACAATACGGGTTTGAAAATACACCACGCCCAATCATGAAACCATCGACCCCTGGGTATTTTTCTCTTAATTCTTGTACGTGTTCGTAATTTAAAATATCACCATTAATGGTTAATCGCGTTGCTGGGGCAATTTCATCACGCAGTTTCAAAATCTCCGGAATCAAATCAAAATGAGCCGGCACTTTAGACATTTCTTTTCGTGTGCGCAAATGAATCGTTAAGTTCGCAACTTGTTGTTTTAAAACAATTGGCAACCAATCCTTGTATTCATCGACATAAGTAAAACCCAGTCTAGTTTTCACCGACACCGGTAAGTTTGTATTCTTTTTAGCTTCGTTAATACAATCAATCGCAAGTTCCGGCGTCCTAATCATTGCTGCCCCACCTCCAGCCTTATTTACATGTCGATCCGGACAGCCCATATTAATATCTAACCCTTGAAAACCCGGCCCCTCTAGCTCACGCGCAATTAAAGCAAAGTGTTCTGGATTTTTACCCCAAATCTGCGCAATAATCGGAGCATCCGCCTCGCAGACCGTCAGACGTTCAAGAGCGTCATGTCGACCCTTCAGAGACGCATATGACGTGACATTCGTAAATTCAGTATAGAACAGGTCCGGTCGTCCAGCTCGCTCAATCACTTGTCGAAACACCACATCCGTTACCCCTTCCATGGGGGCTAAAATTGTAAAACCTTTAGGTAAATTCTGCCAAATATTCATTTTATTCTTCCGTATTTTTTAAGATAATTGCTTGTTCATAAATCTCTTCGAAACGTGCAATAGTTCGTTTTAAATCGTGACGTTTTGCAATCTCGATTGAGGCTAGCTTATACTTCTTTAAGCGCTCTGGCTCTAGTAAAATCCGTTTCATCGCGTGAGCAATTCCTGTAATATCTCCCGGACGACAAAGTTCACCGTTCTTTCGATTTTGGCATAGTTCCGATACCGCCCCAGCATCAACCGCCACAAGAGGCAACCCTACTGCTGCCGCTTCTATCAGAACAATACCTTGCGTTTCAGTCTCTGATGCCGTTACAAACATTAAGCCAGCTCGATAGATCTCTATCAACTCTGGTGGCATAATTTTACCCAAGAACTTCACCTGCCCCTCAATTCCCAGTTCTTTTGCTAGAGTCTTCAGGTTCGCAAGGTCAATCCCGTCCCCCACGATGATCAACTCCAAATCTTTAGCCTCAACCTTCGGCAACATTAATAACTTCTTAAAGGCCTCAAGTACTACACTAATACTTTTTTCTGGGTCGACTCGTCCTATATATAAAATTTTTTTAGTTTTTGATGTCAGTCCATACTTTTTTAAAATCTTTGTATCCGGTTTCTTTGGATAAAATTCCGTTAAATCCACCCCATTCGATAAAGCCTCGACTGTTACTTTAAAATGTTTACGATTTTTAGGAATTAAATCACCTATCGCCATTTCAGTTGGCATGGTTGCATATTCTGCATGTTTCAAAAAACTCGACATATACGCGCGCAGCATTGCATTAGACGCTTTTTTAATTAATTTCGGTTTTAATATTTTAAACTGATCCGTCACATTATCTGGATAAGCATGCCCCGTCGAAACTAGTGGCACCTTATATTTTTTTGCGTACCACATCACAGCAAGTGCAATCGTTTCTGCCGTCTGCAAATGAATTACATCCGGTTGAAAGTCTTTTAATACTTTTTTTATTTCTCCTACCGGATTTACCGACCACCAAATACCGTGACGATAAGCCAGTCTTGGCATCTGAATACCGAGAAAATCTCGCTTCTCGGGCACCTTATTAATTTGATCCGGATAAAAAGGGAAGCGTAGGGAAGTTAAAAATGCTGTTTTTACACCGTTTTCTGCATCCGTTTCAATATGAAATTTTCCATTAAAACTTGGCGAAAGCACCAATACCTCGTGCCCAGCCTTAGCTAAGCCATTTGCAAGATTATGCGCAAAAACCGCCACCCCATTCGTCATCGGGTAGTAAATATCTGAAGCAATTACAATTTTCATTTCCTCTATTATATCAAATTCAATAAAATCCCACCTTCACTTCTGTTATAATACCGATATGAAGAAAACTAAAAAAGTTCCGAGCCAAGTTTCCGTCAATCGACGCGCAAGTTTCGACTACCATCTTGGTGATAAGCTTATTTGTGGTATGGCCCTTTCCGGCCCTGAAGTTCGCCTCATTCGCGATCACCATCTCCAGCTCAAGGGCTCTTTTATCACCTTAAGAAATAATGAACTTTGGTTAAACAATCTTACTATTGGCGCCGAAACCGCCAGAAATATTAAACTTCTTGCCACTAAAAAACAGATCCTCTCTCTTCAAAAATCAAAACTTCTTGGTAATACTATTGTTCCTACCAAACTTTTTGGCGGTTCCCGTCACATTAAACTTGAAATCGCCCTTGCTTCTGGTAAGAAAAAATACGACAAACGACTCAGTATTAAACATCGCGATCTCGACCGAGAGCGCCAAAAATATTAGGATAATCATATGCAATATTCTCTCTATTCTTGGAACGTTAACGGCATCAGAGCCGTCCTTAAAAAAGGCGTACTTCAAGATTTACTCCAATCTAAAAATCCCGACTTCCTCTGTTTGCAAGAAACTAAAGCAAAAAAAGATCAAGTCGAAGTTGATTTTCCAGATTATCAAGAAATCTGGAACTCAGCGAATCGTGCTGGCTATTCTGGCACCGCAATCTTTGCCAAAAATCATCACTCCCTTCAAGGTACTGAGCTAAACTTAGAACATTTCCTAGCCGCTCAAACTGATCCAGAAATTACCAAAATTATTAGTCAACTTCATCAGGATCAATATGGCGCTCCTCTCAATGAAGGTCGTATTACCACCGTAGAAACACCTCATTTTTACCTAGTTACCGTTTACACCCCAAATTCTAAGAATGATCTCTCGAGACTAAGCCTTCGCCATGATCTTTGGGATCCTCTTTTTCTTCACTATATCAAGTATCTTGAACAGACTAAGCCTGTAGTCTTTTGCGGCGACCTTAATGTTTCACATCATGAAATTGACCTTGCAAGGCCAAAACAAAATACTAAAAATGCTGGCTTCACTAAAGAAGAACGAGAAGGTATTGAAAATTATGTCAAAAACCACCTCCTCGATACTTTCCGCATTCTTCATCCCGAAACTATTAAATATTCATGGTGGTCGCACTGGGGTCATGCCCGTGAAAATAATGTGGGGTGGAGAATTGACTATTTCTTCATCTCTGAAGCATTAAAAGAACATCTTTTAAATGCAGAAATTCACGACCAGATTCTTGGTTCTGATCACTGCCCCATTTCAATTACACTTCAATTTTAAGAAAGGATATTATGCAAAACGCAGATTATTGGCAAAAATTACAGCCTATCACCGATAACTCAATCCTTTGGAATATTCCCGAACAAAAGACCGGCCGCATCGCCATCCTTGGTGGCAATTTACAAAATTGTATGATTGCCATTAAAAATACAGAATTCTTAAATTCACTTCCCATTAAAACCGCCAATCTACTCCTTCCCGACGCCCTACAAGGGAAACTACCAACTTTTTCTTCGTTATATTTCGCTGAGTCCACCGAGTCAGGCTCCTTTGCTCGCTCGAGCACCTTAGAAGACTTTGCTCTAAATTCTGATCTCGTACTATATTCTGGTGATTTTTCCAAAAATTCCATCACCGAAATCGCTATTACGGACACCCTTAAAAAACTCAACCAAAATCAACTGGCCGTCCTATCTCGTGATACAGTCGATCTTATTACCGCTGATATTCAAGGTATACTCGAGCGCCAGAATCTTATTCTTATAGCCAGTCTTGCGCAGTTTCAAAAAGTCTTCCGCGCTGCGCTTTATCCTAAAATGATTCTTCTCTCCATGCCTATCTTCCCGGTAATTGAAATCCTTCATAAATTCACCCTCAGCTATCCCTGTACTATTTTTACTTTTCACCAGAATCAGATCATTATTGCGCGCTCCGGTATAGTCCACACAATCGCCATTGACAAAACTTCATACACCCCACTCTCACTTTGGTCTGGAACCCTTGCCTGTAAGATTTCCGCCCTAGCACTCTGGAATCCACAAAATCTTCTTGAAGCCGCAGAGACTGCTGTTTTTTGGGATCACCGACAAAACTAGCAAAATAATCTCTCATCGCCAAAAATAAGTACTTATGCTAAAATAAACATTAGTAGCTTAGGAATTTATTATGTCAAATAAGGTAATGATTGTTGGAACAGGAAACGTTGGTGCAAGTATTGGTTTTTCACTTGTTTCACAACGTACTGCCGTTAACGAATTGATTCTTGTCGACCTTAATCAAGACGACGCGGAAGGGGAAGCGATGGATTTGCGCGACACTCTAGCTGTTAGCCCTACTTACCTTAAAATCTCTGCCGGTAGCTACGAAAAAGATACTAAAGACACTGATATTGTTATTTTTACTGCAGGCGCTGCCCAGAAAAAAGGTGGCGAAACCCGCATGGAACTACTTACACGTAATGCCAAGATTCTCCACAATGTTATTGATCAGCTTCTTGCTGCCAATTTTCACGGAATTTTTCTCATCGTTACTAACCCTGTTGACGTTATGAGTTACCTTGCTATGCAATATTCTGGTTTTCCTAGCCATAAGGTAATTGGTTCTGGTACCGTTCTTGATTCTGCCCGCCTTCGCTATCATCTCGCTGAAAAACTCAAAGTTTCACCAAAATCAATCCATGCCTATCAAGTCGGAGAACATGGCGATTCTGAATTTGCCATCTGGTCTTCTGCCAATGTTGGTGGACAGCCTGTTCAAAAATTACTAAAAAAAGCTGACCTTGAGACAATTGAGCAAGAGACAAAAACAGCAGCCTATAAAATTATTGAGTGCAAAGGTGCAACCTATTATGGCATCGGTGCCTGCGTCACTAGTATTGTAAACTGTATTTTCAATGACGAATGTAGAGTCCTACCGGTTTCAACCTATGACGCCTTCTCAGATACTTATTTTGGTTTCCCAGCAGTTGTTGGTAGAAGGGGAATTATTCACCGCCTAGATACAGAACTCACCGAAGCAGAATCATTAAAACTCCAATCTTCAATTAATGTTATCAAAAAAGCCATCAGCACCATACCGACAAATTTTTCATAGTCTGCTATACTTAGGTCATGATTCGGCAAATTAAAAATATCCTTAAATTCACATTAATTATCAGTTTAGTTTCGCTTATCCTCTTGACTCCTCCAGCAAACGCCAGACGTCGCCGCAGTGATTTTGATATTACTGATAATTTTACGTTTAATAGTTTTACAGGTGACTACTATATAACTCGTGACGAAAATAATCTTGCCAAAATGCATGTCGTCGAGACTTTAGTCGCTAAATTTCCTGATTATGACCAGAACCACGGTATCAAGCGTGTTATCCCCGCCACTAATAATGGCGGTAAGAATATCGTCATCTCAAGTCCCTCAAAATTTCAAGCCAAAGTCAAACGTAACGGTAATGAAGAGCCTTATACTACATCCTTTACTGACGGCAATATTGTCCTAAAAATTGGTAATCAGAATACTTTTGTTATCGGCGAACAGACCTACACTATCGAATACGATTTTGAGAACGTTGCTAATAATGTTGAGCTAGAAAAATCTGCCAATGATGCAGCGGATACTATTCATAAATTCCAAGAAATCTATTGGAACGCCAACGGTAGTGCCTGGAAACAATCCTTCGGCTCCGTCACCGCCAACGTTCATGTTGATAAAAAACTGATACCCGAACTCTATAACATTTCTATCTGTTTTAGTGGCGCCTACGGCTCTCGTGATAATTGTGACAAAACAATCGAAACCGCTGACGGATTCACTTTTACAAGCCAAAACCTTTCTCGAGGCGAGGGACTAACCTTTGGTATCGCCTTTCCAGAAAATACCTTCACTCCAGCCCCTGTTCACATCAGTTATATTGCCTATTTCGCCTTTGGTGGTGCCTTAATTGTCCTTATTGCAACTATAGCCATTCTGGTTCGCCGCTATCTTAAAAAGATTGCCCCTAAAAAACGCTTTTACAAGAGCCTCTTCACCGCACCACAATTTACTCCACTTGAGGGTTATACCATTGCTGAAGCCGCTAATCTTTATCTGAAACCTGCACAAAATCCTAAAGTTGCAGCCGTTCTTGAACTTGCCGTCCAAAAGAAAATTGAAATCATTAGACATGAAGATAGTAAAAAGAGGCTTTTTAGTAAAGAGTCTTGGGCAATCCGTATTAAAGACCTCAAAGGGTTATCAAAAGAACAACTTTCGCTACTAAATATCATGAATGGCGGCATTGAACAGCTAACAAAGGACCAGGTTATCGAATTAAAGGCCCACCGCTACAGCAGCACCCTCACTGCACTCTATAAACAATTCGATACCGAAGTTGAATCTTCCCTTAGAGAGCGTAAAGACCTAGAGCCAGAAACCAAGTTTTTCCAAAATATTAAATGGCCGATCATCCTCAAACTCGTCGCAGTTGCTGCAGTAATTATTGCAATCACCATCACAAGCATTATTAATCAGGAATGGTTCATTAATACCTTCGGTGAATACAGCCAAGTCGCTCTCATCGAAAACGAAATTCTCTTGGATATTGCTTTTTACCTTGTACCAACCTTCTTCTTTGTTATCACCTGTGGATCCGCCATTGGCTACCGTTATATGAAATACACAAACCAAGGTTTAAAGCAAGCCAATTATCTTGCCGGACTTGAGACCTATATTAAAATGGCAGAAGCTGATCGCATTAAACTCCTTCAAAGTACAAAGGGCGCAGACACTTCAAACCAAGGTATTGTCAAACTATACGAGAAACTTTTACCCTACGCCATTATCTTTGGTCAGGAAAAATCTTGGCGCAAATCACTTGAACATTACTATACATTAGTCGATGAACGCGACCTTGCTATACCACTTTATTATAGTTTTTCTAGCTCCAGCCTACGCAGTCTAAGTAGTAGCTTAAATAGCTCAGTCACTGTACCAGGAAGTGGCTCCAGTTCCGGCTTTTCGGGTGGCTTCTCTGGCGGTGGCGGCGGTGGCGGCGGTGGGGGCGGCTGGTAATGCGAATCGCCCTCTTTACGGATATTTATCTTGATATCCCGGGCGGTATTCCATCTTCTATTAAGGCACAAAAATCCGCACTTCAAAAACTTGGGCATCAGGTCACTATCTTCTGCCCCGGAGATCGAACAAAAAATAACGATCAAGATCTCTGCATTGTACCTACTCACCGTTTTTTACAGCCCAATCAAGCCCCTCTAGCCAAAAGACCTAAGAAAATTCTACGTTTTATCAAAAAGAAATATCCGGTTTTTTCTGATTATTTCGACCTTATTCACGTGCACTACGAAGCTAGTTGCAGCATTGTTGGGGTTAAACTTGCCAAAGAGTATGGATTAAAACTCATTCAGACCATGCATGGCCGAGAGGATATTGCCATTAATACCAATCTTCCTACCCCTACAAAATATTTTGTAGCTGCACTACTGAATACCATGCATTCTATTAGCCTTAATAGGCTTATATCTAAACCAGAAAAACTCCAAAAAAAAGATGATTTTTTAATCCAGAACTCCGTCTGCCAAAATATGTGGCAATTAATGATACGACAAGCCAATTTTGCCGATGCCGTGATTTCTCCTTCTGCGCATTTTGCAAAAAATCTTACACAATACGGCGTCAAGAAGCCTATTCATGTTATTTCCAACGGTGTCGACGACTCTTACTTGCAAAATTTAAATTTTACCATCCGTTTCTTAAAGCCAAACGAACATTTACGTATCATCTGGAGCTCCCGGCTCTCTAAAGAAAAACGCATCCTACCTTTTCTTCAATCTGTCGCAAATTCAAAGCATAAAGATAGAATCGAGCTCACTATTATTGGTGACGGTAATCAAATGCAAGAAGCTAAAAACTTCACAAAATTACACCTTCAATCTAGCCAAATTAAATTTTTAGGAATTGTCCCACATGAACAAATATTTAATTTTATGCTAAATCAACATATTTCAGTGATTAATTCCTACGGTTTTGACACGCAAGGTATGACCATCCTAGAAGCAGTTGCTTGTGGTTTGCCCATCCTCTACGCTGATCCGGCCATGGACGAAGTCGTTCCAATTCGTGGCGGTCTTCGCTCTTCAAATGACTCAGTTACTGCAATGACTGATGCGATCGACCAGATTTTCGCGCATCCCACATTAATCGAAGAAATGAGTAAAAATATTACTAAAGCCAAAGACTCCGTTCTTCAGTCCACTCAAATCAGTAAACTTTTAGAGCTCTACTTAAAGTAGAGCTCTTTCTATTAATATTTTCTAAAGATTTTCTTCTCAATAATTTTCTCTTGCACAAAACCTATGAAGAATTTGAAGTAAATCACAGCCAATAATTTTTCAAAGAAAACCATAGCCGGCAAGACCAAACAAGCCGTAACTGCAAAAATAATCCAACCAAGATAAGAGATATTAAAGGTAACGCCAAATAGGTCTTGCAAAAAGATCATACAGAAAATCATACCAAACCCACAACCACCTACAATCAACTTCTTCCATATATTATCAAATGGACGGCAAATCCTATATAAGTAAACCAGACCTACAACCTCCCAGGCCAGTACACAAAGCATCCCGAGTTCCTCTCGTCCGATATGTAGTGCTCGTGATACAAATACCAACGCCCAGATCACCACAACATTTGTGATTGCTGCTGGCGTAGCTTTTGATAATACATTCAAGATAAAGTTACCCTTAATTAAATTCTGATTAGGGATTTGCGCCAAGAAAAAGCTTGGTATTCCAATGGTGAACATCGTCACCAGGGAAACCTGCGTTGGCAGCAAAGGATAAATCATTCCAAAGCTAATCGATAAAATTGCTGCGATGAATGAAAAAATATTCTTCACAAGAAATAGGGAACCGGATCGCTCAAGATTATTTACCACCTGTCGCCCTTCCTTTACAATTGCCGGCATTCTTGCAAAATCAGACTCCAGTAAGACTAGCTGTGACGCCTGAACCGCTGCCTGCGAACCTGAAGCCATTGCCACGGAACAGTCTGCCTCTTTTAGAGCCAACACATCATTCACGCCATCTCCTGTCATTGCCACCGTACGACCAGCTGCCTTCAGAATTTTTACCATTTTCAGCTTCTCTTCCGGCTTCACGCGGCCAAATACCGTATACTTCAAAACTGCCGCCTTAAACTCTTTGGCATCTTTAACTGTAGAAATATCGATATAGTCTTCCGCCCCTTCTACTCCAGCCATTTTTGCTACCTCTGATACCGTCCTTGCATTATCACCTGAAATCACCTTAATCTTCACGCCCTGCTCTTTAAAATATGAGAAAGTAGCCGGTGCAGTTTTTCGGATCTCATTAGACAACACAATCAATAGTAACGGCCTAACTTTTTCCGTCAAGGCCATCTCTGTATTCTCTTTTTTCCCAGACAGTTGTCCTTGATATTCACCAAACACCAAAGCACGATAACCTTTTTCCGTAAATTGATTAAAGGTTTTTGCATATTTTTTAAAATCATCCCTGAGCACAAATTCTGGCGCTCCCACCACCAGTGTCTTCTTTTTAAAACAAATCCCACTGTATTTATATTTTGAAGAAAAACCCAGCACCTTTACTACCTCGCCAGTCAGATCAGACAATACACTATGCTCCTCCACCAGTTCGTCCGTCTCTTCAAAATATCGCTTCAAAGCACGCATTGTTTCGTTATCGCCAGATTGCTCTGTCACTACTTTCTTCAGAAGCTGTTCAAATTGATCAGGTAAAATATCTCCATTAACATCCTCGTCCACAATTTTCTGAATCTTCTCAACATTCATGCGGTCACTTGTAATTGTACCGGTTTTATCAACACACAAAACATCCACCCGTGCCAGAGTTTCAATGCATTTCATATCATGAACTAAAACCTTTTTCTGAGCTAAACGCACCGCAGAAAGTACGAGTGTTACCGAAGCAAGCAAAAATAGTCCCTCCGGAATCATACCCATGATTGCCGCCACCATTGCCTGAATACTCACTTTTGCTGTTGCACTATGAAAAAAGTACTGCTGTCCAAACATAATAATACCAATTGGAATGATCGCGATACCTGCCAACTTCACAAAGCTATTGAGTGACCTTAAGATCTCCGACTGCTCGCCTACGCGAATTGCCTTCGCCTTCATAGTTAATTTTGCCGCATATGATTCAGCCCCCACCTTCGTCACCTTGGCATAGCATTTACCATAAACCACAAAACTACCAGAGAATAATTCATCTCCAGTCTTTTTTACAATATCGTCTGATTCTCCAGTTAATAGCGACTCATTCACCGCCACCTCACCATCAATCACCACCGCATCAGCCGGTATTTGGTAGCCAGCGGTCAGCACCATCACATCATCCATCACCAAATTATGTGTCTTTATCATTTTCTCTTCGCCATCCCGCATCACTCCGATTTCCGGCGCACTCAAAACAGTCAATTTATCCAAAATCTGTTTTGCTCTTAATTCTTGCAAAATACCAATCAGGGAATTAATAAAAATGAGGGGCAAAAAACTTAAATCCCGAAATGAACGTACAGAAATCAATAATGCCGCAAGCAACAAAAAAACAAAATTAAAATACGTAAAAACATTAGAAGCGATAATTTCTCCAACTGTTTTCGAGGGAGCCTCCACTGCCTTATTTGTCAGTCCAGCTGCCTTCCTTACTTCTACTTCCTCTTGACTAAGCCCTACTATGATCTGTTCTTTTTTCATTTCTTCCATAATTATTTTTTCTTTTGCTCGATTGAGAATAATACTCCTGATATTACTAATGACGCAACTATTACTAAAATCCCTCCGATAAATAATGGCGCAGATTTCCCCATGGTCTCATTTTTTACTCCATCATATTCATGGTTATTGATTTTTAATAATCTTTCTTCCAAATCTGCCCGGAGCGCCTCTTTTTCTTGTATTTGCCTGGATTTCAGTCCATACTCAACCGATTCTCCATTTTTCTCATACTCGTCCAGCATTTCTTTTCTTAAATTATCTATCTCTTGATAACTAGTTTTGATCTCCGACTGCAATTTCTCGGCCGTTGGTAAATTTAATTTTGAATATTCCGAATTCATATTCTGATAAACACCAAAAGCAATTAAAATTACCCCAATCAGCACACCACAAATCACAATCACGCTACGATTAATTTGTTTCTTACTTTCCATTTTTTACCACCTCCAAAAAATTAATACCATTATACCAAATAAATCCCCATAAAAAAATCGGCCGATAAGCCGTTTTGGTGGGCGAAGTGGGAATCGAACCCACACTCCATTGCTGGAACTAGATTTTGAGTCTGGCGCGTCTACCAATTCCGCCATTCGCCCTCTGTTTTATTTTATCATAAAAACCAATTTTCGCTATAAGTTTAACGAGTCACGTAAATTCAATGATATAATATATTTATGAATCCAAAAGATGGTGGGCTATCTTCTAGCGATCGACAACGACAGACCGTTACTGAACTCGCTCGCAATAAAGTTCTGGCTGCTTATTCTAATAACAGCCCAGTTTCTGCTTCGCAAAATCTTTCAACACCGACTTCTCCTCTTAATAAGCTCCAGCAAACCAGTCGTTCTTTTGCAGCCCTCTCGTTTCTTCATAACAACCAACACCGCGTTGAGCATCGCATTCTTGGTGAACAAACTCTTCGCAGTAACCTGATTCAAAAATACAACACCGAAAATCGCAGCTCACTTAAGCAAACACCAATTAATATGAATAATCAGGCCATTAACTGGCAAAAATATCACTCCGATTGGCAAAACTATTACCAAAAATACTACAGTGAATATTACGCCAAGGCTGCTCAGAAATATATTGAAACCGAAAAGACTAAAATCTCTAGTGCAGCAACTACCGAGCAGAATCAACTTTCTCAAGACAATATCACCAGAGGTGATTTAGAGTCCAAACAAGTTGAAACTAGTTTACGCGAAAAAATTCGCCAAAAAGCCAACTCCAGTTTTAAACTGACTAAACGACATAAACAACTTGTCCCACTTTTTGCTGGAATCTTCTCCGTCCTCTTTGTCTTATTTTTACAGTACAACCGTTTGATTTTTGCGCCAATCATGGCCTACATCGCACCAGGAAACACTAAGGATACTGGTATTACCGCTATTGATCCTACTGTATCCGAGGCCCCAACTGCCGATCCTCGTCTACTTATCCCAAAACTCAATGTCGACGTTCCAGTCCATTACAATATCGCCAATGACACCGCTACCATTAATGATGCCATGAATCATGGTGTTGCTCAATTCAAAATTCCTGGCGCTGATGCTATGCCAGGACAGATCGGCAATCTTGTTATTTCTGGCCACTCCGCTGGAGACATTTATAGCAATAATCAATATAAATTCATCTTTTCTGGCCTCGAACGACTTGTTGATGGTGATTTAATCTACATTAACTACAACTCAGTTCGCTACACCTACAAGGTTTTTAAACGCGAGACTGTTGAACCAACCAACGTAGCCGCGCTTACTTACCCAACAGACAAACCACTACTAACCCTCATCACCTGTACTCCACTTGGCACCGATCGCTATCGTCTACTAGTTACCGCTGAACAAATCAATCCAACCTACGATAAAACTCAAGCTCCAGCCATTGCTGAAAATAAACCTGAGACCTCTGAAAAGGCTAATCCAGTTATGCCAGCTAACGAGTATTCATTCTTTGATCGAATCTGGCGCTGGTTAACCGGACAATCGAATTAAAATATCCCTATCAGACAATAAAAATAAGATAATGCTTTCTAATGGCATAAAATATAACCCCTTTAAGGGGTTATATTTTATATCCAATTCTAGATTAATTTATCTCGCTTTATGCTATACCCATCAACTGTTTTTGTTACATAATACATATAACGATCATTGGAATTAATTACCGCATCGAACCCGGCGGCAACGCCTTGATTCAAAATAGTGCGACGATTAGCTCCGTCAAAATCAAAGACTTCCATCTTTCCATTCACTACATCAAACATTAAGTAATAATCAAGCCATGAAATATTACTATTTTGATGCTCCACGTAGCTCAACTCCTCTAGGTCAAGATTATAGATCATAAATTTCTTATCACTTTTCGCAATAAAGAATTCGCCATTTCCCGACTTAATCAATTCATTTGGGACAAATCCTAATTTTTCTTCACTGATTCTCTCGAAACTCTTATCGTTATTCCCATAAGTCGGATATTCATTCGCTCGATAAACCAATAATTGATCATCCACTGTAATACAGAGATATTTTTTACTATCAAATTCAGAAATCGCCAAACCAATAGCCGCATCCTTCTTTGAACGCACAATCACCTCAATATCAATACCGCCCTTATCTCCTAAACGATAAATTCCCACCTGACGCTTGTCTTTCTCAGCATTAGTTAAATAAATAATCTGTGAACCAGAGGATCTAAATTTAGCAATATTCTTCAAATAACTCTCCGATAGCGTCTTCATTGAGGTGTCAATTTCCCTTAAATTACCATCGATCAATGCAATAAACCTACTGGCTGTCGCATCACCAATCACCACCTGAGTTAAGATACGCTTACCCTCTATCGCTCGAGTCTCGGTCGTCGCCTCAGCCTTCTTTTCGGTTCCTTTCTCGGTATATTTTAAAATTGCCTGAGAAAGATTTATACTTTCACTAACCTTCTTTAGACTAAGCACGCCCCATTCGATAGTTTCACCATTTTTAACCTGCATGAGGACTTTTTCACCAGTATCATTCCATGTTACCTGTAAAATTTCACCAGTGAACTTACCATCATTTGTGCCAGCAAAAACCCCCTTCACATCAATCTCTTCTGTTGTGACCTTATCCGCACCTAGTGCTGTAATATACTGCCATTTTGTAGTATTATTTTTCGCCACCAATAGACTTCGATGATCTGGCGCCGCATAGACAAAACGTAAATCTTGGTAATCAGCCACCACTTCCGTCGTACGTTCCTTCTTAAACAGACGCGGGTGCCTTAAACGCGTTAATAATCCTGATGTAATATTAATTTTCTTAGTCCAAGAATCAAAACCTTCCTTCCAAAGCGTAATTTCATGCTCGCCAGCTGAAAGTAACTTCGAAATATTTGTTTCATTAAAATCCTGTTTTCCGTCAATCACTACTTTTGCGCCAGTTGGCAACGATTCAATCTGTGCCATACCATTCTGCTCCAATTTAAGATTAGATCCTAATCTCCACCCCTCAACCACCGCCACTAGTACGAACACCAGACCGACCACAGCCAGTGACATAACAATATCTACAAAAATGATTCTTATTAGCTTATTACGTTTACGTTTTTCAATATCCATATTGGGATTATTATAGCATGACAGCAATTAGTATTGATTTTCCAAACCGGTATAGTTTATAATAAATACAAGCGTAATAAAAGAGTGAGGAAGGCAAACATGCAAAGACAGTTATATACCCAGGACATTTCAAGTAGGCAAACCCACCACAACCTTCAAGCATCTGCTACTTTGAATCGTCGCTATGTTCGTCGTCCCGCATCTTACTTAACCACCACTCAGACTCAAATAAATAGCAGTACATCTCGTCCTAGCTCTCTTTCTCAACCAGCTACCAATCTCTCCCGCTCTTCATTCACCCAACCTCAAGTTGCCGCCAGCCAAAAAATGGCTCAAAAATCTACAGATGATAACTCTATCAATATTACATTCAAACATAAAATCATTAAAGAAACTCCAATAAAAAAATCCGTCAGAGTTTCCGTCTCCCAGCCATCAGTCTCTTATTCTACTCCTACTCCACAGCCAAAAAAGATTATGGTCCTAGGCGATACTCCTGTTGTAGAGAAAAATACTCAACAAATCAAACAAGAAGAGAAAGATTCCACCCCTATTTTTGATCATCAAGCCAAAATGGATCGCGCTTTTTCTCTCGTGTCCGAACAAGAACAATCTATTCTCGATCAACCTATTCAGCCAACCCCAATCTTTACTGACTCCTTCAAAAGACGCCAGCTACTAAACGCTCGTGCCAGGGCTCTCGCCAAACACGAGAAGACTGCCGTCAAATCGTTAAAAAAGACCAACTCTCTTACTCGCACTGCCGCCACTCCGATTAGTATCCCTGCCACCAATATGACTACCACTTCAGTAGAGTCCGCTTTTAGTCGTATAAAGAGACTCGATCATCTTGAAAAACAAGCTGCAAAAACATTCGCACGCACTACCACTAGACCCACAAACCCTATCAAAACAAAGGCCGCTTCGTCCCCAAAAACTTTAGCCAAACACAACAAGGGTGCTCATGTTTTCTTTGCCTTCCTCTGTTCCTCAGCCGTCGTAGCCGCACTTTTCTTTGTCGTACAGTCCAATATGCCAGACATTTCAATTAAAGTTGCTGCCATGCAAACTGGCATTCAAGCCACCTATCCTAGCTATGTTCCTCGCGACTACCGTCTCTCTGGTGTCTACACCGCACAAGACAATAGCGTCGCTATGGACTTTCTAGGCCCCAACCAGGCTAAGTTTACCCTTACTGAAGAAAAGCTTCCTTGGGATAGCACCGCCCTATTAAACCGTTTTGTCAAGCCAAAATGGGGCGAGGATTTTACCACCATCAAAGAACAGGGAACTACCATCTACATTAGTAGCTCCAATGCCGCCTGGGTTAATGCTGGTATCGTTTACAAAATCACCAATTTCCAAGGCGAGCTCACTAAAAAGCAGATCAAAAACATTGTCACCTCTCTTTAGTAACTTCTCTCTATTAGCTAAAAGTGCTATACTAGAATTATTATGAAAAAAATTCGCACCCGTTTTGCTCCGAGCCCTACTGGTTACATTCATATTGGCAATATTAGGAGCGCCATTTATCCATTCCTAATCGCTAGACAAGCCGGCGGACAATTTATTCTTCGTATTGAAGATACTGATCAGGCTCGTTTCGTCGAGGGTGCCACAGAATTAATTCTCGATACCTTACGCTGGCTTCACCTAGAATGGGACGAAGGACCAGTCAAAAACGGACCTTTCGCTCCTTATACACAATCTGCTAGAAAGGACATTTACCTCAAGTGGGCTAAGCAGCTTATCGCTGATGGCCGAGCCTATGCCGACGATACCACGAGCGAACAAATCGATGCCTATCGTAAAGAAGACGAGATGAAAAAGGTTCCATACCTTTACCGTAATCACCGTCCAGAAAATCCTCCGGAGTGGAAAGAAGGTCTACCTATTCGTTTTAAAACTATCCCTAAAGAGTATAGCTGGCACGATGAAGTCATGGGTGATATTCATACCGGACCAGAAGTCTGCGACGATATCATTTTAATCAAAAAAGATGGGTTACCAACTTATAACTTTGCCCATATTATTGATGACACTCTCATGGAATGTAGTCATATTACTCGTGGCGTTGAGTATCTATCCAGTACTCCAAACTATCTCGCACTCTATGATGCTCTTGATTTTCCAAGACACATCTTCGTCTCTCTACCACATATTCTTGCTCCTACTGGCAATAAAAAACTTGGTAAACGCGATGGCGCTAAATCTGTTACCGAATATCGCGACGACGGTATTTTACCAGAAGCTATGTTGAATTATCTTGCCTGCCTCGGATGGAATGATGGTACTGAACAAGAAATTTACTCACTAGAAGAGCTGATTGAAAAGTTCTCAGTTCATCGCATTCAGAACTCTGGCGCTCGTTTTGACGAAGTAAAAATTCTTTGGATGAATGGGCAATGGATTCGCAAAATTGCCACCGAACAGGGAATCGATGAGCTTTTCGCCCGTACCTGTGAAACCGTAGGTTCAGAAGATTTTTCCCGTTATGATCTCTTCCAGCCAATTGATTTTTGGCCAGCCTCCGCCAAGCAAGAGACGATTGATTATAAAAAATCTGTTCTCGCCATTATCTATGATCGTCTAAAGACTCTTTCTGATCTCCGCACGATGACAACTTATTTCTTCGAAGATCCAACCATTGATCTTTCTATGATTACTGGTAGTAAATTCCTCAAAAAATACTCTGAACAAGAATTAGTCAGTCTATTAACCGAAGCCATTGAAGCTTTCAACGATGTTGATGAAGCCGACTGGACAGAAGATACTCTTCAAAACCTCCTCAATAACTTACTTGCAAAAACCGAGAAAAAACCCGCTGAATTTTTCAGTCTTATCCGTATCGCAGTCAGTTTTGCAGCTTTTAGTCCTGCCCTTCATCTTACTCTTCATGTTTTAGGTAAAAACCGCACACTCGCAAGACTAAATAAGGTCCGTACCGCTCTTTCAAGTAATTAAAGGAGCCTCAAGTGGGAACATTACACCATCCTCCACAACAAAATAATTCCAAAAAACATCATCCATCAAATTCTGAGTCTGAGGAAATTGAAGAAATAGAGACCAGTAATGCCGCTAAAAAGCTTCTGTCCTTAAAATTTATTCTCGGACTCATTGTTATACTTATTCTCAGTTCAATTATTATAGGTGTTATCTTTCTTTTTCTTCAAAAGTCGACCAATACCCCTAATTCTATAGAACATCAACTCACCGAGGTTGAAGGTACTCCCACCTGGTTTTATGACAATCTCACTGGTCAACCCATTTCGCATTCAGGCACTCAGTATGACGCTTCCGGTAATCCAATTTTAGACAACAATAATCAGCCCCAGAAATTCAGTATCAAACAGGCTGAACAGGTAGCAAATGAAATAAATTCACAACCCACTTTTTGTATCCAAATCCCCAATGGTATGGATGGTGCCAGGCCGCAAACTGGTCTAAATCAAGCCAGTGTCGTTTTTGAAGCCATCGCCGAGGCTGGTATCACTCGTTTCGCGGCCATTTTTAAAAATCCAATCAATCAGACCGCTATTGGCCCTATTCGCTCGCTTCGGGTCTATCATCTTGATTGGGTTACACCTTTTGATTGCACGATTATTCATGCCGGCGGCGCTGACGACGCACTATCAGCCGTCAGCACCGGTTATAAACACCTTAGCGAATCATTCATCTATATGTGGCGCAGTACTGGCACCTGGACAAGATCAGGCTTTATCGGTTACTATGCTCCCAATAACCTCTTAACTTCTGGCCCCCTACTTGCCGACTTTCATCGCCAAAAAGAAAATGACCAACGTTCTTATCCTAAATCCTTTGCTAGGCTCACCCCTGAAGAATCTCTTACCCAAAAACAATCTGTAGAAAAGTCAACCGAACAAACCGAACAAAATCAATCAACTGATTCAACCTACAAAAAGGTCTCCAATATTCACATTCATTTCAATTGGCAAGCTGGTTTTAATGTTGACTATCTTTATAATCCAAACACCAATACCTATTTGCGCAGCTTCCAAAACGGAGAAAAACATCTTTCCTATACCTGCGAAAATACTAAAAACAAACCAACTCCCGCTCTTGATTGCTCGACCCCTGTCCAAATCGCCCCTGAGGTCGTGGTTGTCATGCGCGTTAAGCAGCATACCAGCCCTCTTGACCATTATCATGAAGATATTACTACTATCGGCTCAGGGCCGGCTTATATCTTCCAAAACGGCACTGTTCTTGAAGGCACTTGGCACAAATCAAGCCGAGAATCTCAGTTTATTTTTAAAAACCAACAAGGCGAGGAAATCAAGCTCAAGCCTGGTCGCACCTGGCTTTCCGCTATCCCTGAAAGCTACGGCAAAATCACTTACGATTAAATCCTAAATTTGATATAATTAAGTCAATTTAAGCAGGAGTTTTGCATGACTGGTCAATATCGCACTAATATTGGTGAACCAAATAGTAAAATGTCTGAGGTTCTTGAAAAGACCGTCGACACCGATACAGACTCCTGGGACTCTGGCGCCAATCAACCCGACTATTTTGATAACTCTACTTATGACGTTAATGATCCCGCTGATGATGATAATCTTGAGGACGAAGGTGACGAGGACAATCTTGGAAATATGTCTGACGAGGATTTTCGTCGCCAAAATGATGGTCTTGATCTAGGCATGAGTGGCAATCCACGCGCCTTTGTCGAACTTGACGATCTTGACTACAAAGATCGCACTTTTGACTGCGACTAATCCGTAAAACTCCATTCCTTCAAACTCTAAGCTTTTTCTCTTGCCTTTTTATTCATAAAATGTTAATTTTAATATACTGGTTCCGTCGTCTAGTGGTCTAGGACGTCTGGTTCTCATCCAGAAAATCGCGGGTTCGACTCCCGCCGGAATCACCAAATCAGCAAATTTCCTAGAGCCTTCGGGCTCTTTTTTAAACTACACCATATTCTTCTCATTTTACAAGTATAGTAAACTGTGTTAAAATATATCCATGAAGAAGCTTCCTATTGTTGCATTAATTGGCCAAACCAATGCTGGTAAATCCAGTCTATTAAACCGTTTGGCCCACAAAAATATAGCCATTGTTGCCCGCGAAGCTGGTACCACTCGCGATAATGTTATTGCCACAATCGACAATGCTTTTACCCTTATTGACACTGCTGGTCTTAAGAATCCAGAAGATGACTTCGAAGCCTCCATCCAGGATCAGATCGAAGACGCCATTGAAGTTGCTGATCTCATTCTTGTTACCGTCGACTCTACTAAATATCCAGATTTTCGTGATCTTGAAATTTCCCGCTCTGCGCTAAAATCAAAAAAACCAGTTTTTCTTATTCTCAATAAATCAGATCTCAAAGAATCTCTCGAACCTTTTGAATATCTTAAATTTGGTATTAAAGAAACTGAGATTTTTAAGACTTCCGCCACTACCGGTTTTGGTATCTCCGCCCTCAAACACCATATTTTTGAAGAGCTAAAAATCACCCCTAAGGCTGAAACTGCTGAAGAATCCAAGATTAATCTTGATGAAAATGGTAACCCCTTAATCAAATTAGCCCTCATTGGCCGCCCAAATGTTGGAAAATCCAGCCTCTTCAACCAACTTGGCCAAAAACAACAAGCCATCGTCAGCTCCAAACAGGGAACCACTCGTGACATTAATCGCATCCGTATTAAATTCAAAGGCCAAACTATTGAAATTCTTGACACCGCTGGTCTCAGAAAACCCGGCAAGCGTGAGGTTGGTATTGAAAAATTCTCTGCCATTCGTACTCTCGCCGCCATTGAAGAGGCCGACATCTGTGCACTTCTAATTGACGCAAAAGAACCCCATTCTAAACTCGACCAATCTCTTGCTGGACAGATTATTGAAGCTGGCAAGGGAATCATTATGGTGCTCACCAAGGCCGATCTTCTAGATAATTCCACCCCTGTCACCTCCAATTTTGAAGATAAAACCAGAACTGTCGAATACACCGAGATCGACAACATCTTAAATCAGCTCGAGCGTGACTATAATTTCTTATCATTTGCCCCCGTCCTTATCACTAGCTCTGAAACTGGTAAAAATGTCACTAAATTATTTGAGTTAGTCACCGACATCGATATTGCAAGGCATACTGAAGTTAAGACTTCTGATCTTAATAAAATCCTCCGTGAGGCCACCACGTCCCATCCTCCAGCCGGACTTAAAAACACTCATCCAAAACTCAAATACATCACTCAGACCGACACCTGCCCCCCATGGTTTGTTATCCATGGACGCGAAATGGAGCTCCTACACTGGTCCTACAAGCGCTATTTGGAACGCAAAATTCGTGAAGTCTATCCCTTCATTGGTACGCCAATTATTTTCTCCTTCCACAACGATCGCGCCAGTGGCCCACGTAAAGCCTATCGCGACCAAAAACAAGACTAATTTTTGCCTCCTCTATCCGTTAAAAGACGTTTTATTTTTAATGCAATTTTCTCCGTTCCTCTAGTGCTTGCATTCATTATTTCTTATGCAATAATATCTCCAAGTAGGTATTATGCCTATTTTCAGTAATCGGTAATTTTCCGCTGTTTGATAAAACAAATACCGAAAGTTGCCAAGTTAAGTTCTTTCACAAAAAGGAGGGACCCCATGAAAAAGATGGAGACCAAGCTGTCAATTCGCAGCAACACTATGTTCATTCGTAATTTGTACGAATGTGATTCTTTTAATTACTTAGACAAGAAATATCCGGTCTATCTAATTGATAAGAGTATCCTGTTAACTTGTCCAGAAATCATTCCGACAAGTCAGGGTTGGCAGGTCGCAGACAATAATCTGCAGATTACAGGCAAACATTTTGTAATTCCGGCTTCTGTTATTTTGGAGCTTGAAGAGCAAACACAACAAGAGGGACTTGATAGTTTTACATCTAAGGATTTACTGTTTAGAATACGACAGTTATTAGTTGAGACTGATTATCAAACTAATCAAAAGTCAAATGGAGAATTAGTTTCAGCTATCTATTTCCGTCAGACCGACACACTGTTTTCAGTTTTTGCTAACACATCGGATACCAATTTAGATCTTCTTGGCCCAGTTTTTGACTCAGGATATCTTCTCCAGAAGAATAAATATCCTCAGATTCAAACCGAGCATCAAGAAATTCGCACCGCGCAGTTAATTTCAGCAGCAAACCAGATCATAAGGTCATTAAACAATTTTCAGAAAATATCCGCCGATAGATGGACTGAGAATAATTATGACCTTGTTCAACAAAAACCAAGTGTCGAAATATTGACCTGCAATAATTTGGTTACTATTTTAGCCCGCACAAATGGTATCAGTACTAGGCCATTTAAGTTTACTAAACGATTCTACACCGGTAGAAGGGAGGTCATCGTTCCACCTGATTTTTACAATATTTTCCTCGCCTCAAAGGATGGCATTGATCATCAAACTTGGCAGGAATATTTTCCAGACGAACCAGAACTCATCGCTAATGAGTTTATCAGTATGACTCCTAATCTTGAACTGGATGATCTTGATATCATCAACCCCGCACGTGACCAATATGCCCATATCGGTCGTTTTGACCAAGAGGCAGACAAATCGTGCATCTCACCCACTACAAGAATTTTGGAATTAGACTTAAAAACGAAGGACAGGCTATGTATGCCGAAGCCATCTCTAGTCCAGATATTTCTGTAGTTTTTGTAACTGGCTCGGCTGGAACTGGCAAAACTTTCCTTTCAGTATTGGGAGCCATTAAAGCATGTGCTCTGGGCAAATTCTTACAGGCTACAGTTGTGCCTTGCAATATCGACGTTCAACGTGCACTTGGCTTTTTACCTGGCGATCTTGATGACAAAATTGGGCCAAACGTGGAGCCAATTAAAAACGCCATTCAGAATTACATTAAGTTGACTGATAGTAAGTTCAGTAAGACCTTAGAAGACACCACAGATAGCTACGACAAACAACGTAATCTTAAAGATTTACAGATTAAAATTCGCAACGAAAGTAATAATCTATACAACAAGTATTTTAAGAACATCCCCGTTGAAGCTGCACGTGGTCTTGATTTTGCCAATATGTTTGTCATCTACGACGAATTCCAAGATCAAACGCCTGACCAAGCTGATATGTTGTTAAAACGTATTGCCAAGGACTCTAAGGTAGTCATTTCTGGTGACATCAAACAGATCCATCAACATGGCCTCTCCAAACAGAATAACGGTCTATCCTATGCCAAACAGTTATGCTCAGGACTGCCAATGGTCGCTCAAATCGAGCTTAAAGACATCGAGGTGGTTCGTAGTGAATTTGTTCAGGCGATCGTTGCTAGACAATCCTAAATATATTGACCCAAAGCAACGACAACTCGGATAGCTATAATTCCTGACAAACTTCTTCACATTTTTTTAATGAATGAAGTTCTCTCTTTGAAGCCACCTTTATGGTGGCTTTTTCCATTTTAGGATATAATTTGTCATATGAAACTTATTATTGGCCTTGGTAACACCGGCCGCGAATATGATTTTACTCGCCATAACATCGGCTTTCTTGCTTTAGATTATTTTTTTAAACTACACGGACTATCTTGGCAAACCACTCAAAAATTCCATTCTATCTGGGCAAAACATGATAATACCATCTTTCTTAAACCTCAAACTTTCTATAACGACGTCGGCCTCGCCGCTAAAGAGTGCGCTAGCTTTTTTAAAATTGACCCGACCAACATCCTAGCTGTCTGTGATGATTTCAATCTCGAGTTCGGTCAATTACGCTTCCGAGAAAAAGGCAGCGACGGCGGCAATAATGGTCTAAAGTCTCTTACTAATCATTTTCACACCACCGACTATCCTCGTCTTCGCATTGGTACCGGAAACTCTGAACTGCGTCAAAAAATCGGTGACGTTAATTTTGTTCTCGGCCATTTTACTCAAACTGAAAGGGAATTATTGCCAAACATCCTGTCAGAGACCGCACAGCGTATCTCGGATCTACTGTAAAGCCTCGTTAATATTTTTATTCCATCTTATTACGTTCCTGTCTAATTTTATTCTCCATTAGAACATGTCTAACATTCCGATCTATTTTCCAAAGCATTTTTCCCATCATCACCCTTTCATCATGAGTAAACCCATTAAACACTTCGTTTAGATATTTCTTTTGCTCTAAGATAATATAACTTGCTACAAAATTACCTTCTCCCGCCACCATCAAATCTACATACTTCTGATTAAACTGCTGACTGCGACGACGAATATACGATCTTTCCTCCAGTCTCGAAATCGAACGCGAAACCGAAGTTTCGCCCATGTTATGACATTCCAAAATATCACTCAACCCATGCCGCAGTTCATTACATCTGATAAATCCCATAATCTTCACTTCAGTTAAACTTAAATTGAACCGATTTGCCACATTCAAAGCATGAATCTTACGTAACTTGTCAATTCGCGCCAAAATATTCACCGTATCCGTATTAGAAATACTTTTGGGTAGGTTATTGTTTTCCATTTCCTTTTCTCCTAATCAATCAACATCCATCGATTACCACCGAGCGCCTTAATTCGTCCTTTCATTTGCAGGTCAAAAATCGCCATTGTAAAATCCGAAACCGTCATTATTGCTCCATTCTTTTGTATTTTTTCTAATATCTCCTCTCCATCCGACACCCCTTCCTGTATTCTTCCTAAAATCTGCGTTTCTGCCTCCGAATCTCCTTTTAAAACTCCTTTTTTCTGCGTCATCGTTTTCTTAACTTTAAATCCCAAATCTAGCAATATCTCTTCGGTCTCCGAAAAAGCCACCGCCCCTCTCCCTAAAAGCTTATTACATCCTCTCGACCCCTCTCTTGTCACATCACCTGGCACCGCATATACCAAATTACTTTGCTCAAACGCATGGTGCGCTGTATTTAGCGACCCTGATCTCAGGTCCGCTTCTACGATCACTACAATATCTGATAAACCAGAAATCAACCGATTTCTCTGTAAGAAAGCTGCCTTCCGCCCCGATTGGGACTGCAAGATTTTCGCCAACTTCTCGTCTTTTAACACCTCCTGCCACTCTGGATATTCCGAAATAATCGCACCCTTCTTTTGAACTATTTCTTCTGCTAATCCTTTGTGACAGGCCGGATATATTTGATCAATCGGCGTGCCAAGTACTGCCAAGGTCAACCCACCCGCATCAAGAGTAGCCCGATGTGCTACTGAATCTATGCCAAAAGCCAAACCCGAGACCACCACTACCCCCTGTCGAGCAAGCTCATAAGCAATCTTGTAAGCTTGCTCCCGTCCATAATTAGTACATCTTCTTGCACCCACCACCGCCACAGTTCTTGGTCGTCCTCTCCCCTCAAACGCATACCTTGCCTCAACCCCACTAAATCTTTCATCCACGCGCGGCATTGTTCCATAGTAATACAACTTTTTAGGCTTAAGCGCAATGGCTGAAAGACGCGCCGTAAATTGCATCACTTCAGGTGTAATTCTATTGATTTCCATACAAATACCCTCCATTTTTTACTTGATTATTTAATATCTTTAGTTTTAAGTATTGACATATATATTTTTGTATGGTATACTTCAACAAGTTAGAGGTCGAAGCACAAAAAAGGCACGATCCCTACACCGCACCTAAATAAATCATAATTTCTGTTACCAATATGACAGAAGTTGCGTGTTCTTAAAAGACTTTCAACTTACAATTTTTCTTTTATCGGTTGTAAGTCAATTAGTATTACCTCCACTATGAAAGTTCACCATTTAAGAACATAGCAACCCCTATAACCGGCGGGCCCCAAAGTTTGTGAGGTGGGTCACGCTCCGGGGAATCTCCCGGTATCAAAGAGATGCGTTGTAGGGTCAAATAGCCCCAAGTGATGCCCACCCTTACTTGGGGCTTTTTGATGTTAAATTTTTAAACCTCATCTTAATCACAGTTATAATATACTTCCGTTTAACAAAAAAGGACCCACACGGGTCCTTTTTACAAGACTATTCAACAGCCAAAACTAACAATATTTTTCCTCGCAATATTAATATTATTTAGTTATTTGTGACGGCGGTAAGTAGTAAAGTGTTTGAGTAAGTACCTGATGGCACACTCGTTGTTGCGCTAGCACCAATCGTTAAGGTCTTATTATCACCTGTTGGAGTAGCAGATGTGGTGCGACTAAAGACTGCACTATTGTCGGTTGTACCGGTAGCTTTGACTGGATTAAACTGACTTGCATCGTTTGACCAGCCCCATCCATTACCAGAAATAGTGGTTCCACTTGCGGAAACTGTAGGAATAACAGCTGAAACCCCAGTTGCAGCTGGCTGCTTTAAGTTGGTTTCAGTTGTGCTTGAAGTAATATAGGTCGTATAACCTTTTACGTTATTGGTTGAAATCACCACATTGCCATTCGCAGTTCTAAACTGGCCAGAGGCGGTTGGAGTAATATCCATTTCAATATTTGGTGAAGCCGTAATCGAAATCACCGGATCAATGGTCACATTAACCGTTGTCGTAGCAGACTGTGAAGCCGCCGAGGTTGGTTCACCATTAAGCAGTAACACTGGCATCGCAAATAAACTTGCAGCCAACATGCCACTAACAATTTTTATACCTTTATTTGTAGGTTTTTGTTTTTTTATTCCCACAGCAAAATATCCTTCCTGTATCTAGCTGCCAGAAAACCTTCACTCTACCTATACTTTAACATAAGTTTTTTAACCTGCCAAGTCTTTTTTTCTTATTTTTGGGAACAATTCAAGATATTTTTTTGACTCCAATTAGACCAACCAACTCTTGACAACCGTGCTAATATATAAATATGTCAAAGAACTTAGTTATCGTGGAGAGCCCTGCCAAGGCTAAAACTATTGAAAAATACCTCGGCGCAGATTATAAAGTCTTAGCTTCCGTTGGCCATATCAGAAAAGATGTCAAGGTTGATGTTCACGATAATTTTGCAGTTACTTACGAAATTGACCCAGATCACAAAAATATTATCTCTGAGCTTAAAAAAGAAGCTAAAAAAGCTGAGTCCATCTGGCTTGCCACCGATGAAGACCGCGAAGGTGAATCTATTTCTTGGCACTTACTTGAAGTACTTAAACTTCCCAAATCCACCCATCGTATCACTTTTCATGAAATTACCAAAACTGCTTTGCAGTCTGCCATCGCCAACCCTCGCACAGTCGATATGGATATGGTTTCCAGTCAACAAGCTCGCCAAACCCTCGATATGCTCGTAGGTTACGACCTTTCTGACATTGTTCGTAAAAAGGTTCCTGGCGCCAAGTCTGCCGGTCGCGTCCAGTCTCCAGCTCTCCGTCTAATCGTCGAAAAAGAACGTGAAATTGAAAAATTTTCCGCCAAATCAACTTTTAAAGTTACAGGCAAGTTCTCCAATCAAGCCGCCAATATTTCCGACCCGAATTCGTCTGAAATTTTTGATGCAAGCCTGGAGAAATCCACTATTCAAACTCCAGATGAGGTTAAAAATCTTTTTTCTCAACTAGCCGACTCTGATTTTATCGTCCAAAACATTGAACAAACCGAAGGTACCAAAGCCAATCCCGTACCATTCACTACCGCCGCTCTGCAAATCGAATCCAATAGCCGCCTCGGCTACAGCGCCAAGACCACAATGTCTGCCGCACAAGGACTCTACCAAGCTGGTCTAATCACTTACCATCGTACCGATTCTCTCAATCTCTCTAAGGATGCCATCTCAGCTATCTCCAGCTATATCAAACAAACTTTTGGCGAAAACTATCTTCAAGTCCGTCATTTTCATACCAAAGACGCTAGCGCCCAAGAAGCTCACGAAGCCATTCGTCCCACCAATATCGCGCAAGAAGTTGCCGGTAAAAACGATTATGAAAAAAAGCTCTATCAGCTAATTCGCACTCGCACTCTCGCCACTCAGATGAAGAATGCCATAGTAGCAAAAACCAATATCGATATTATTCCATCAACAAATCCTGACCTCCATTTTAATGCCAAAGGTGAAGTGGTCATCTTTGACGGCTTTCTCAAAGTTTACGGCAAAAACAAGGATACTCTCTTACCTCAATTAAATGTTGGTGACCTCCTCAACGCTCATGACCTTATTGCCAAACAAACTTATTCAAAACCACCTGCAAGATACACCGAAGGTTCTCTAGTGAAAAAACTTGAGGAATTAGGCATTGGTCGCCCAAGCACCTATGCTTCCATCATTAATGCTATTCAGGTACGCAACTATGTCGTTAAAGGCGAATCAGAAGGCACTGAACGAGAAATTCAAGAAATCGTTTTACATGGCAAAGTCAGTGTTACTGATCATGATGCCGCTCCAAACTCTATCACCGAATCCACCCTTAAAGAAAAAGCTGGTGCCAATAAAGGCAAGCTCCTGCCAACCCCGGTTGGTGAACTAGTTTCAGATTTTCTTTGCGAAAATTTCGAAAATATTGTCGACTATGATTTTACTGCCGGCATTGAGGAACAGTTAGATAAGATCGCCGAGCATAAATTAACCCGTCTCAAAATGCTTCGAGACTTCTACACTCCATTTGCTGAAACCGTGGGCGCATCAGCAATGGCAAATCGTTACAATTCAGCCACAGAGCTTGGCATTGACCCTAAAACCAACAAGAAAGTCTATGCTAAAATCGGTCGCAATGGTGGCTTTATTCAACTTGGTGAAAATGAGAAAGAAGCTGGCGAAAAACCAATCTTCGCACCCCTCCCGGCTGGTAAAACCGTCAAAACTATCACCTTAGAGCAAGCATTAAAACAACTTGAGCTTCCGCAACTCCCCAGGTTAATCGGTAAAGCCGATGATGGCACTGAACTTATTGCGGCCAATGGCCCATTCGGTCCTTATCTAAAAGCCGGCAATCACAATATTCAGTTAAACCGCGCCAATAAGGAAGAAAGTCCTTACACGATTAGTTTCGAGCTTGCCAACCAACTCTATCAGAAGAAAAAGTCTTCCATTATTGCTGACTGGGGAGAAATCAAAATCATCCACGGCCCGTTCGGTCCCTATATTAAAGGCCCCGCTATTAAGCCAGCCTCTGGTAAGGGTCGTCCACGTCCAAACAATCTCAAAATTCCTACCGATCTTGATCCAAAAACTATTACTCTGGAACTGGCCACCAGCCTACTAGAAGAGAAGACTGCGCCAGCCAAAAAGACGAAGGTACGCACTACTAAAACCACTAAGAAATCCGCAGTCAAAAAGACGACCACTAAAAAGACGGCTTCCAAGAAAACCACCACAAAATAACTTTCTACATGACCTTCTAAATAACTCTTTTTGATGTCTTAATAAAAATACCACATCATAAAAGTGCTTATGCTTATATTTAAATAAAACTTATTAGGACATGTGTAAAATTTATGGTACAATAGGAAACATAAAAAACTAAAAGAAAGTAAATAAAAGTCCGCATAGTTAATAGACAGTATATAGATTAAAATTAATTACTTGACAAATCATATTTTAATGTTATTATATTATAAATTTCAGTATCAGTCAGAGGTGGAGAAAGGGAAGAAGATCTAAAAATGGGTCAATATGAGGATGTAATCAAGGCCGCCGTACAGGGTAGTTTGGACATCATTGAACAGGATCGTGAAAAAGAAATCATTTCTCGCCGTTTTGGCTTAACTGGAGAGCGTGAAACTCTTGAGCAAATAGGCGACTTTCTTTCTATTACCAGGGAACGAGTTCGACAATTAGAAAAAGCTATTATTGTTAGGCTTCGTATTGCCGCTGAAGATGGTAAAATTCCCGAACTTGCCGCTGCTGAAAAAGTCCTCATCAGAAACCTCACAGAAGAGGGAAGAATAGCTAAAATTTCTGTTCTCACCAGCAAAATCTATGGACACGAAGCCAGTAGTCTTGAAAAGTCTTATCTTATTTTCTTAGGCGAAATTTCCGCCAGCCTCACTCTTATTGAGGAAACCGAGAAATACTATGGCGCCATCGGCATCTCTGATTATGGAGATGAAAAAACTATCAAGAAACAGATTGACGAAATTGTTACTCTTATTAAAACAAAGAAAACTCCACTCTCGCTAGAAGAGCTTGACAGCCAACTAAATTATGAGCACCCTAACTATATTCGTGCCATTGCATCAATCTCTAAACAATTATCGTCCTTAGATGACCAGTGGGGTCTCACAAAATGGCCAACTGTCAACCCAAAGAATATTCGTGACAAAATCTATGTGATTCTACAAAATAAGAAGGAACCTATGCATTTTAATGATATTGCAAGTGCTATTTCTTCCTCCAAATTCCGTAAAAAAGATGTCACCTTGCAGGCTATTCATAATGAATTAATCAAAGACCCTCGCTTTGTACTTATTGGCCGTGGTATCTATGCGCTACGCGACTGGGGTTACAAAAAGGGAACTGTCTCCCAAATCATCACCAGTATTCTTGAAGAGTCAAAGACTCCGCTTACCAGGGAAGAAATTGTTAAAAACGTACTTAAAGTCCGTAAAGTCAAAGAGACCACCGTCCTTCTCAATCTTCAGAATAAGAAGCTCTATCAACGCGTTGATAAAAACACCTACACAGTGGCGAGTTCCAATAAATAATATTATAAAAATATCCCTATCTTCGATCCATAAAACAATTTCTTGAACGATAAACTTTTTATCCTTTTCATGTTAAACTAAAGATATGATCATTGAAATTCTCCACTTTCTTTTAATGCCAATTATCTGGCTACCAATAGTAATTATTTTAGGGGTTCTTACTTATCGCAATTACAAAAAAATCAACCAGCTTAAGGTTCTCAACGTTGATTCTGTTCTCCTAATGTTAGAAATTCCAAAAAATAACGATAAACAGGAGCTCTCTGCGGAGCAGATGTTTGCCTCACTTCACGGCATCCTACGTGATGCCGAATCACTCAAGAGTTCTGGCGGTATCCAGGAACATCTTAGTTTTGAAGTAGTTAGCACTGGCGGACAAATTCGTTTTTATGTCTGGACTCCAAAAGCTCAACAAAGTTTTGTAGAGGGCCAAATTTATGCTCAATATCCAACCGTCCAGATCTACACTATCGATCACGATTATGTCGACAATCGCGATAAACATGAGGTAATTTACACGGCTGAGCTGGGCTTAACCGAAAATACTGCCCTCCCCATCAAAACCTTTGACAACTTCGAGGTTGACCCTCTAGCTGGTATCACTGGTACACTTGCTAAACTCGACCCCGACCATTCAGAGGAACTTTGGATTCAGATTCTAACTCGCCCCATCGCAGACTCCTGGCATAAAGACACCGATAATTGGATCAAAATCCTCAAATCTGGTAAAAATTCTTTCCGTATCTTCAATATTGATATCACTTGGATCTTGCAGGCTATTTCCGCTCTCTGGACGCCTCCATCCGGAGGTAGCTCCTCCGACTCCAAAGTCGAGCTATCTGAGCGCACTAAATCACAAATCAGTGCCGCAGAACAAAAAGCCACAAAACTGGGTTATGAAGTTAAAATCCGTCTAGCCTATCTCGGTACCAATGAAATTAACGCCAAGCTAAATATGCAGGCTCTTGTTGGTACCTTTAAGCAGTTTAACTCCACCAACCTCAACGGTTTCAAGCAGCTCGGTGGTAGCTTCAATAAAGAAGAGCTCGACGCGTACAAAATGCGCCAATTCCAGACTCCAGGCTTTATTCTTAACATCTCCGAGCTTGCAAGTGTTTATCACCTTCCTCACACCTCAGTTGAGACGCCAAATATTGTCTGGGCCACTTCTAAGACTGCTGAACCTCCTGCCAAGCTTCCACTTATCACTGGTATTTCCAGTACCGATGAAAATATTTCCGCCTTTGGCCTTACAAATTTCCGTGGCATCAATCATCAATTCGGTATGCTCAGAAAAGACCGTTCAAGACACGTTTACATTATCGGACAAACTGGCGCCGGTAAATCTGGTCTCCTAGAACTTTTTGCCCTCTCTGATATCTTCTACAATCAAGGCTATTGTATTATTGATCCACATGGCGACTTCGCAGTTAATAACCTACGTTTTATTCCTCAAAATCGCATTAAAGACGTCGTCTATTTTAATCCTGCTGACACTCAATATCCAGTCGCTTTTAACCCGCTTGAGCTCTCTGATGCTACTCGTAAACCAAACGTCTGTTCTGAAGTGATTGGCGTACTTAAACGCATGTTCGGCGATTCTTGGGGTCCCCGCCTCGAACATATCCTCCGCTACACCCTATTAGCTCTTCTTGATCGCCCTGATTCCACCTTGCTTGATATCTCACGAATTCTTACCGACAAGGATTTCCGTAAGGAGACACTCGATTATTGTACTGACGTAACAGTACTTCAATTCTGGAAACAAGAGTTTGGTCAGTGGAATGAAAAACAAGTTAACGAATCTATCGCTCCAGTCCTTAACAAGGTGGGGGCCTTTACTGCCAACCCAATCATCCGTAATATTATCGGTCAGCCACATTCTAGCTTTGATGTTCGCAAAATCATGGACGAAGGAAAAATTCTCGTCGTGAATTTATCAAAAGGTCTTATCGGCGAAGATAACGCAGGCATTCTAGGTTCCTTCCTTGTCACTAAAATTCAGTTAGCCGCCATGTCACGCTCTGATATCCCAGATGTTTCAAAACGCCGGCCATTTTACCTATACGTTGACGAGTTCCAAAACTTCGCAACCGATTCATTCTCCGTCATTCTCTCTGAGGCCCGTAAGTATGGTCTAAATCTCACGGTCGCCAACCAGTATATCGCTCAGATGACCGAATCCGTACGTGATGCTGTCTTCGGAAACGTAGGCACCACCATCTCCTTCCGTGTCTCCGCCGATGATGCTCCAATACTCGTTAAGCAGTTTGAGCCAACTTTTGATAGCTCCGATCTAATCCAGATGAATAACCGTCACTTCGTCATCTCTATGATTATTAACGGTGAGAAGGCACCAGCTTTCTCAGCCACCACCCTCAATATTCCGCAAGCTCCGACAGACAATTTAGACGCAATTATCACCAATTCTCGCAATCTCTTCTCTAGGGCTCGCCCCGAAGTTGAAGCTGAGATTCGTGCCACTATTGAACAGAGTGAAAAATATAAAAAAGAACTCTCCGACTCTGGCCGTCACGCCCCTAAAGATGACATCTCCTTAACCCAAAATACTTCACCCGCCCAGTTCAAACCAGTTTTTATTCAGGAACCTAATTATCAAGCCTTTAAAAAAGTTTCACCAAACACCGCCGCAGGGAAGAGTTCAATGACCCTCAAAGACCTAGGTAGTGTCCTTAAACAATTAGATCCCGTTGCACCAATTACCTCTAATGGTGTCAAATCTGCCACGGAATTAGCACATGAGCAGGAAAAGGAAGCAACCAAAAAACCCGTGGAACAGGGAAATACTAATCACAATAATAACTTAAAACACAACCAAAAGAATAAAAAACCTTTCAATAAAAACAAGAAGAAGGCCAACTTTGAACCAGTTCCGCTCACTCCAATTGCGCTCCCTTCACACGCCAATGAAACGCCGCACAAGACCAATTTTGCTTCTGACCTCCATGATGGACGTCCAGGTTTTGCAACCAGTCAAAACCTGCCAGGGAAACACCAGTTAGGTGAAAAAGGTTTTCGTCAGAATCTACAGGGAAGCAATAATTCCCCAGATAGCGGATACTTCTCTATTCACCATTAATAAAAACGCCTCGAGGGGGTGTTTTAATCTCAAAATTACACCAATTTTTCCTAAAGCTCATTCTTCTAGACTCCACTCTTCTCTACCCCTGTTAGAAATAAATCTGACTCTTCTCTACTCCTGTTACTTATTATTTATACTTACCCACATTAAACGCTTCTATATCAACAAGCAGGAAAGAATTAGTATATATAAATATCAATTATGACTTAAAGTGGCTCCTAGAGGCTCTCAGAGCGTCAAAAGTCATCAAAAGCCCCAAGAAGACCCATAAAAGAATTAGCGGAGATAATTGCATAAAAAGTCACATTATGCTCACGTTTATATATTATCCGATTTTTATAACTAATTTTAAATGTATAGTTAATCGTTTTTTGTCCATATTTACAATGTCGTACAATAACTATTTTACGACGCACTAGATCAAGAAGCCCGTCGAACTCATTAAAACCACATATCCATCGCACCCTCCTATAAACACCCAATATATTAGCAGTCGGACCGGCTTCTCGCTCGCCCCCCCTTAAACCAGCTAAAGATCAGCAGGAAAACACTTACTTTTAGGGTTTTTTACCCTTATCAATCCCATAAAATACACCCATAAACCACCACTTATATCTGTTAGAACTCGTGCAATTCTCAGCAATTCCGAAAATCCGGAGAAGAGCTTCAGAATTACTAATTTAAAGCCACCCCTGTTAGCGCTCAATTTTTCACAAATTTCTCTGTGAAAACCCGCTTTTTAGTCAAATTTCACAGATTTTTAGGCCAAAATTCGCTTTTTCCTCTTTCCCTTGTCTAGACCTTTCCCTATCTCTTTTCACAAGAACTCAACCCGACCGCCAGTCAAATCCTAATCCCATTTTTTCTCTAAAAAACTGCTTTTTGTTTGTTTCCCTATCTCCGAACAAAAACCGAACATAACAACAAGAGAAAAAATAAGACACCCGAGGTGTCTTATTTCGTAGATTATATATCTAAAGCTTTTTCTTCCTTAGCTCCCTTGTAAAGAATTTCACACGGTCCCCAATTTCGATTACAAGCTTCTTCTCTAGCTTAAAAGCAATACCGCCAGTTTCACCGGCCACCAACTCGTTGACCTGCATCTTTTCCTTCTGGACTGAATCCACTTCCACCTCGCCGATCAGCTCTTTTTCATGATAGACACGACCAAGCATCCCCGCATTAACGCGACCAGTCAAAACTTCTCCACCCGCAATAATTGCGGTACGTTCAGTCCTAAAGACTCCCTTGATCTTCATTTCGCCAGTTTCTTCCTCAACCACTTCATCATCAAGTAGCTGTTCCATCGATTGTTTCGCATCATCAAGTAACTCGTATATTACCCGATAATTACGGATCTCTACGCCATCTCTTGCTGCTAACTTCACAATATTAGTTGGAATATTCACATTAAAGCCATAAATTACCGTATTATCACCTTCAGCCATATAAACGTCATTTTCCGTCACATCGCCAACCCCAGAAGACACGATATTTAGAGAGATTTCACCCTTAGTATCGATCATCTTCAATGAGTCAACTACCGATGTCACTGAACCTAATACGTCTCCCTTAATAATTACATTAAACACCTTTGAATTATCTGCAGTATTCATCATCCTTAAGAGATCAGACGAAGTCACGTTTGCTGAAGCCGACTCTGAAGCCTCCGCCTGAGCATTTAGTAGCGCCTGTTTTCTGGCCGTTTTTTCATCTTTCACCTCAATAAATCGATCACCGAAGTTTGGTAATTCTTTAAAACCAGTTACCGTTACTGGTGTTGAAGGTGTAGCTTTTCCCTTTGGCTTCCCCCTAAAATCCATCATCGTACGAATCTTGCCGTAGGCACTACCAGCCACTATAAATTCCCCGGTCTTTAATTCCCCGCCAGTCACCAATAAATTAACTACTGACCCCTTGCCAATCTCCATATGAGATTCAATTACTAGCCCTTCCGCTGGAATTTCCACATCTGCCTTCAATTCTTCAATATCGGCCGTCAATAGAATCATATCTAGTAATTTATCCAAATTGTCGCCACGTTTTGCCGAAATTGGTACCATCGTCACGTCTCCGCCCCATTCTTCTGGCTGCAAACCGTGTTGTGCCAAATCAGCCATTGTGCGTGGGATATCCGCTCCCTCACGGTCGATCTTGTTAATTGCCACAATAATCTTCGCATTTGCGCCCTGCGCGAACTTAATTGCCTCAATCGTCTGTGGTTTCACACCATCATCAGCTGCTACCACAATAACTACAATATCTGTCAACATTGCACCGTGTTGACGAATCGCCGCAAAGGCCTCATGTCCTGGCGTATCCAAAAAAGTAATCAAACGGTCATCGTGTTTTAACTGATAAGCTGAAATATGCTGCGTAATACCGCCAGCCTCTCCTTCTACTGTCTTCTTATGTAATAGGGAGTCTAATAATGTTGTTTTACCATGATCAACGTGACCCATCACAGCTACTACTGGTGGACGTAAAACCGCTTTCTCTGATAATTCCCTGTGGAAATTCGAGGTCTTTGTCGCAGTATTTTTGCGTTCAAGTCTCACATTTTCCAACTTCAATTCATCAATAATTAAACTTGCAGTATCAAAATCTAGGCGTTGATTAATTGTCGCCATAATTCCCTGTTTAAATAGCTCTCCGATCAACGCGGTCACCGAAAGCCCTAATGCCTCCGCTAATTCATCTACCGTGATTGAGCCTGCGATCTGAATGATCTTCTCTTGGGTCTCCGCCATTTTTCTCCTTCCCTGTTTTTGCCCATCATAAGAAACAGGCTTAATGCGTAAAAATTACTCTTATTTTACCATATTTATAGAGAATAAGAAAATGCCAAAGTTTAAAATAAGCTTAAACTAATCCGCATAACCAGCCACATGCGCAGTTTCCATATTGGCTGCCACTGTTGACTTTGCGTTCTTTGCAATTGAATTAAGTCTTGCCTGCTCGACCTTAAGGTCATCACGTTCTGCCTCTAGATTTGCAATCTGCGCATCCATTGCACTCATTTTATAATCGTAAGTTGTTACCTTAGACTGCTCAGACACATAAAACAAACCAATCATAAAAACTTCGATTACTAAAATTGCAATTGCTGAAATTCGCCCAATCCCCCTCGCCTGATGTCGCACTGTGTTGCGATTACGTGAATATCCAGAACTCACCGCATTCGCAAGATAGCTAGTCTTAGGACGCTCGCTCACATTGCGCATACTCATTCCACGTAAATTGCCAAAACCCTGTTGTCGCACAGTTCTCACTCCACTCTGCATTTGTTTTCCTCGCTTTTTTGTCTTCAAAAAACTCTCGCTAAAATCTTCTCAGCAAAATAAAGGTTTTAATTAGAGTTTTTAATTGTTGTTATTTTTTGTTTCGTTTTGTTTATTTTTGGGTCGGAGCGCCTCCGTTTAGCGAACTTGCCCCGTCATAGACCGAAACCCCTTATTAACCGCACCACCGCATCGCTAATAAGAGTTTTCGGGAAGGTCATATCTTTTTTGTTAAACACTTATCCCAGTTGACTATACAACCATGTCGGGACGCCGTCGTTTCCGAAAGTTTCCCGATAGCAGACCCCGAAGGGTCTGAAGCATCCAAAATTAAGGCCATAAAGACTTAAGTTTAGACTATTTGTTTTTCTCTAGCGAAAATTAACTTTGATTTTCTGTGCTCGAGATGAGTTTTTGACAATGATTTGCTTTGGCATATTGCCTCCTTTTTATTTTTATTTTTATCATCCCAAAAACTATCCTCGCTTCCCCGTTCAGACTAGTTTAGTCATTTACTAAATTTTTCTAGCTGCCCTCAGTTTTGCGCTTCTAGCTCTTGGATTGATAACTAATTCATCCATGCCCGCAACAATCGGCGTTTTATTCAAAATCTCTAGCTCTGATTCGTTCCCCAGTGAACTCACCTCTTTAAAATACTGTTTCACCAGCCTATCTTCCAAGCTATGAAAAGTTATTATTGCAATGCGTCCACCTGGTTTCAGTAATTTCGGAATCAACGGTAAAGTTCTTTCGATCAAGGTCAATTCTTCATTAACAGTAATTCTGATTGCTTGAAAAACTTTGGTTGCTGGGTGCTTGCCATACCATCCTTTCGGACTTAAGGCTTCCGCCAGCTCCTTCGTAGTTTTCCATGGCCGGTTATACACAATTTCTCTCGCATGTTTTCTTGCTAGCCCCGATGACTCTTCCCCATATTGCTCAAAAATCTCAATTAGCTTTTTTTCTGACCAATGGTTTACAATCGTCTCCGCTGACAAGTCTTGTGTTTGATCCATTCGCATATCCAGCGCCCCCTCATGCATAAATGAAAAACCTCGCTCTGAATTATCCAGTTGCGGTGAAGATACCCCAAAATCAGCTAAAATTATATCAAAAGTTTTTCCACACTCGATTAAAGACTGCGCCGCATTATAAAAATCTTCATGCATTAGTTTTATATCAAATTCACCATCAGGGTACTTCTCTGATAAAACCTTAATTGCATTCTCGTCTCGGTCCACTAGAACCGATTCATTATAATTCCGCGTAACCGCCAAAATCTTTCCCGCATGACCTGCATATCCCGCCGTCAAATCTAAATACGATTCACCCGGATTCGGTTGCAAAATCTCGAGAACTTCTGATAGTAACACTGGTTTATGAAGCTCTTCCATGCCTCTATTATATCAAAGACTTATATTCTCTGTTATATAGAAGCTCTTTAGTTTGAGATCGCTCAACTAGAAATTTCAGCGTGTTTGTTTTTGTATGTTTTTTGTTTAAAATTTCTAAACAATAAATGCTGCTATAGTTTTATTCAGTGCAAAACTGAATATATGACTATAACCGTTGAGAGACTTATTGTGTAGGTTGTTTGTTGAGTTAATTGGGAGGTGTTTATAGATGTACTAATGGTTTTGATGACGCGTTTCCTAAACGCGCGCCAAGACTCCTAGTTGACCGACCTCAAACATTTTTTAATGTGCCAAAAAGACCGCTTTTTAACTATTGCTCTTCCTTACCAAGCGAATTACTTCATAATCTTGATTATCTTCTGTATTCATTTTCGCTTGATTACTCATTGTTTTTAATCTTTTTGTTTGTGGTTTTTGTTTTGTTATCCACTGACCTTAGTTTAGCGCCATTAGCTACATAATGCAAGTGCTTTTTAAATATTTTTTCCTACTTTTTCAACTTACTTTTCCACATGTTTATATATTATGCAAATATTCCTCTATTATTCACAGTCCAACCTTCATATTCTCACCCCTGTTATTTTCTGGCATTTTATTTATTCACTTTTCCACAGCTGTGTAAAACTTTCCACTCTTCCCTATAAATTTTTTATCATCGCTAGTTCCGCTCTCTTGCATATTATCTTTTTTATTTCATAAAAATCCGAACACATTGAACTTGAACCGAACGTATTTTTAACATTCATATACTTGCATTTTTACATAATTATTACAAAACAAATTATCAGTCTAGCCTCTAAAAACCGAACAGATATTAATACCTTTTACACTTTTCCTCACTTTATCTCGCCTAGTTAATCTAAACTAACAAAAAACCGGATCCTACTCTGGTTTCACTCCCCCTTATACCCCCTAAACTACCACTATCTTATGCTATACTTTATAACACTTTATAATAGGCCCGCCCCTCAATCCTCACGTCCACATACCCCACCTTCAGACCCTGTTTCTTCAAGTACTCTATCATCCTCACAATATCCTCTAGTGTCTCCGCTGTCCCCCGGTCTAAATTACACTTATAAAACTCTTCTCTCCCCTCAAAGTATAAATCCACCTCCCGCGCCTTGCCTGCGGGGATAATAGCCTTAATTATCTTTAATCCACTTTCGCTCGCATCTTTTTCAAACAATCCCACATACTGTTTCGTTCGCTCAGTAATATAATTTGAGCCATCTTCGTCTATAATACTCACCGTCGGTATATATTTTACCGTTTCGGTCTTCTTCTGACCTGTCGCCGGAACTTTTTTCACCGCACTCTGGATTATAATCACGCCAAGCACTACTGTTGCCACAACAACCACACCAAGTAGTAGTAGCTGCACTCTCTTTTTCTTTTCACGCTTCTCAAGGAGCTGTTGTCTTGCAAGTTCACTTTCAGCTGAGTCTCGGTTTCCTGCAATCGTTCTACCTAATTTCATTCCTTTTCCACCCGTTTTTTATTTTTAGCCTCCACAATAATTTCCATCATACGCTTAGATGCCTCTGGTTTTGCGAGTTCATGCAAATTATTCGCTAATCTCTCTCTTTTTTCATCATCATCTAATAACTTAAAAATTTTATTCAATAACAGCTCTGGCTTCTCCATCATTTTGCTGTCTAACACCATCTCTACTGCTTCAGACTTATTCAACCTTTCAGCATTCTTCGTTTGATGACCACCAGGCAGTTTCTCAAAAGGCACCAAAATAACTGGCTTTTTTAGAGCCGCAAGCTCCGTAATAGTTGTTGCACCAGCCCTCGAAACCACCAAATCTGCCGCCCCCAGTATCTCACTCATTTTAGGAGAAAAACTCCACATCCTAAAATCTGAATCCAACTTTGCTTTATTCCATTTCTCAAAATCTTTCAGTTCAAGCATTGTATCATAATATTTTCGCCCAGCAATTAACCCCACGCTTGCTTTTTCTAATAATTTCTCTAAAATCGCTCCTACTGACGTGTTCAAGTGCTCTGACCCCTGCGAGCCTCCAGTTATCACCACCAATTTCTTCCTAAAATTAAACCCTAATTCCCGCTTCAAGTTGTTTTGTGTCGAGGTTGCCACCGGTATAAACTCTGGTGCTACTGGAATCCCCACCCACTCAATCTTTTTTGCAATGTCTTCACTATATTTCTCCGTTTCGACCGGTACGCCAGTCGCAATTTTAACCGCCTTTTTCATTAAAATACGGTTGGTCAAACCAAATACTGCATCAGATTCATGTAACACATACGGAATTCCCAGCATTCCAGCCACAAGTCCAACTGACAGCCCCACAAATCCACCCTTTAAAAAGATCACGTCCGGACGCTGTTTTTTTATAATTAACCTTAAGAAAGTCTGAACCAACCCCATCAAAAAACCTATGGCTCCAGCTATATTACCAAACACCACATCAAAGAAAGTTCTCGCACCTTGGTCGAAATAATCCTTCAACTTCAAACCATGATATCGTCGAAATTTACCCGCAAACACTTTGCGGACACGAATATATTGTCGATTTTTACGACTTTTTTCCTCTTCCTCGCCCCATCCCACCGACATTTCATTTGCAAGATTTAAGATATTCTTATAATATTTACGATCGGTCCAAAATTCTACCTGCGTATTTGGGTATTTTAAAAGTAGCTCGCGGATCACCGACATTGCCGGTGTAATATGTCCACCTGAACCACCACCAACTACTAATACCTTCATAAGAAAATTACTTCCTTTCCGCGTCTGTTAAATCTGCTCTCATTGTATACTGTGAAATATTTAATACCAAGCCAATAATTGCCATATTTAAAATTAAGCTCGTACCACCTTTTGAGAGTAGAGGCAAGGTAATACCAGTCAACGGCACCAGTCCAGTCATCGCCGCAATATTTACCACCACATGCCCAGCCAACCAGGCAAAAATTCCAACTGTAACCATCTGGTAATAACTATCTTTTGTACAATCTGCAACCTTTAAAATTCTCGAAAGCAGCATGTAATAGAAAAGTAACACCACAGATATTCCCACAAAACCAATCGTTTCTCCAATCACCGCAAACATCGAGTCGGTAATCGACTCCGGTAGATACCCTGCCGTCTGCACGTTATTTCCAATACCTACACCGAATAAGCCACCTGACCCAATCGCAATTAAAGCATTATTAATATGATAGGCATTTGAAGAATCACCCTGCAAGAACCCCCTTAAACGCTCCTGTCGATGCGGAGAACTTAGTGCTAATACCGCTAAAGCCAACCCCGCCACCCCAATTATTAAAAAATACTTCAACCTCGCCCCACTCACCAGTAACATCGCTAATGCCATCGCGATTAGTGGCAGTGCTGAGCCCAAATCTTTCTGTGCCACTACTAAGAAAAAGACCGCCGCACCTAGAGTTAGGATAAATTTTAACCAAAACACCCTACCATCTGTTTTAGCAAGAATACCTTTAATCCCAGCAGTAAACTCGCCAATTTTACCTTTTTGTTTTTTTACGCTAGTTGTTTTTGTTCTATTCTGGTAATTATATCTAATATTTCTTAACACCCCGTCGCCACGAGTAGTTTCTTGCTCTTTCTTACCAGAAAAACCACCCTTCTCCCTATACTCCGTACAAATCTTTGCAAAGTAAAACAATGCCCCGAATTTCACCAACTCCGCTGCCTGTAGCTGAAAAAACCCCAAATTCAGCCATCGACATGCGCCAAGTGCACATCTTACAAACGGAAGCTTTACTGTCAGTGAGCTAATATACATTATTAGGCACAAAATTAAGCTACCAAACATCAAAATCTCCGGCATCTTACTTGTCATGTTTAATAATTTCTTATGTTTCACACCTTCACCACTCACCTGCTTTAAAGGTATTTTTAAGAAGAAAACCATCGCAAAAAAAGCTAAAAACACATACAAAATTTGACTCTTAAAAGCCTGGTTTGGATCATCATTTCGCCCATATGCAATATTTTGAATATTAGTATAAGAAGGTCCAATGATGCTCACCATAATCGTTCCTATTAGCACTAATATAAAAGTAGCAATAAAGATTCGTTTATCTGTTTGATGTTTACGCATAGTTACTTCTTTCTATAGAGGAATAATTCCCCCAGCCATCGCAATAAAGATACCGATAATTCCCATCACCCCCGCAATTACCCAAAAACGCATTACAATTTTAGCCTCACCCCAGCCACTTGCCTCCAAATGATGGTGTATTGGTGCCGACAAAAATATCTTCTTATGAAATAACTGCTTAGAAGTCATCTGTATCAAGGAAGAGCCAGCCTCCACTACGAATAATAGACCTATAATTGGCAATAGCAAGAATGAATTTGTCATCATTGACACCACGCCAAGCCCAGCACCCAGCGCAAACGAACCCACATCGCCCATCATAAAACGCGCAGGTGGTACATTAAACCAAACATAGGAAAGTAGCCAACCAACCACTGTCATACAAAAGGCAAATAAGGCAATCTGACCCCTAAATAACGCAATAATCCCAAAGGAACCATAAGCCATCATGGTAAGACCTCCAGCCAGGCCATCTAATCCATCTGAAATATTCACCGCGTTTGAAGTCGCCACCACCGAAAAAGCAAAGAGTAGCATCATCACAATCGCACCTAGTTCAAAATCACCATGAAATGGGATATGTAAAGTAGTCCAACCCAACTTATGGGTAAAAAACCACCCTAATGCTAGTCCCACGATTGTAATCATCGAAAATTTCACTGGTGCTCTGAGGCCAGCTGCACCAGAACCGGTGCCAAACACGTTAATTAAATCGTCAATTAGTCCAACTAAGGCCCCTCCCAAAAAACCAGCAAGCGGCAACCAGGTCTCTGCACGATTCCAGTTAGATGACCAGGTTACGACTGCCACCACAATCACTCCAATAATCCCCGCCATCGTGGGAAATGCCCTCTTAAACTTATGTGCATGCAGTTTTGTCATCACCGGCAAAGCATCACCCTGCACTGTGGTCTTTTTTTGTTTCTTCCAAAAATGATATTTATAGGCAAAATTTGTGTAAATTGGCGTCAAGAACATTGCCAAAAGAAAGCTCCCCAATGCTAAAAGCAAACCATATAAAGCATTCCCATCTAAACTACCCCTCATCTCACCTCCTCATCTTTAAATAGTTTACCATAAACTGACTAATCTCATCAAATATTGGTTTCGCATTCATTCCACCGTCCAACTTACGGTTATCTGCTCGCACCTTCGTCATAATTACATATTCTGGATAGTCGGTTTCTGACCTCGCGCCATACCCCACATACGTACCAATTGTTTCATCAAAGGTGTATTTTCCATTCTTTACCACCTGCGCCGTACCTGTTTTACCACCAACATATACACCCTCGTCATAAGTCTTTACGTTTGGAAACACTAATCTTGCCGTATGTAACATTCTGCGCATTGTTTCACTCGTTGATGACTCTAATGCTTGATGATCTCGAGGCTTCAACTCATTTTTCGCAAATTCCCCGTTTTTCATCTCCCCTGCCACTAGAGTTGGCGTATAGTAGTCACCTCCATTCACCACTGCTGAAAAAGCCGTCACCACTTGAATCATCGTCAAGTCTAGACTCTGTCCAAATGTCATATTCGCATATCTTGCATTTGTTGCATCAATATCTGTTGGAGGCACAATAGTTCCTCTTGCTTCAGCCAGCTCAATCCCCGTATATCTTCCTAATCCCAAACGATTATGATAATAGTCGTATAGTTTTTCCTTACCTTGGTAGGTAATCTCTGTCTCTGATCCCCCTAAAAGCCTTAACGCCTGAATTGACCCCGTATTTAATGAATAAGTAAATACTTCCTGCATAGGAATTACTCCTGTATGTCCCTTAATCGCGTTCTGTATTGGCCACCCATCAATCGTCACAAGATCAGTGTTTACATATGTTGTCTCTGGAGTCATCACCCCACTATCCACCGCCGCTGCCAGCGCAAACGTCTTGCATACTGATGCGGGATTAAAAGCATCCATTGTTACATCTGTTTGAAAGACTCGCGCATCCGTCACTTTGGCGTATTCTGCCGGATTGTAGCTTGGCGTCCCCACCATTGCCAAAATTTGCCCATTTCTTGGATTCATTACTACTGCCGAGGCGCGTGAAATCTGAAATTTTTCAGATACACTCTTTACTACATCTTCCGCCTTCTTCTGAATATTTCGATCAATTGACAGCACTATATTCTTCCCATCCTGCGCCGGCACTCTAACATTATTTTTACCAATCGTCAAAGGTATATTATTGACGTCTTTCACCGTTTTGAGAATTCCATTTATCCCCGTCAGTTCTTTGTCTAGTCCCCCCTCAATGCCATATTGGCCCTTACCATCCGCATTTACAAAACCTAAAACTTGTGCCGCTAAGTCACCTTCGGGATATACACGCTTTGTTGACCCCTGTGCATAAACACCTGTAATTTTCGCTTCTTTAATCTGTTTAGCCTTTTCATATGGCACATTTTTTGCAATCACCGCATATCGTGACACCTCATTTGCAAACACCTTATCCCAAGTATTTATTCCATAGCCTTGTATTAAACCATCGATTTTAGCCAAAACTTGAGACCGATCCTGCCCATGCTCAGTTCTCAGCAAAAATGGATCAACCGAAATGGTGTAAACTTTTTCATTCATTACTACAGGCGTCGTCTGTGTACCGTCCATCATATAAATTTCTCCCCGTTTCGCAAAAATCGTATTTTGCATCGTTTGTTGAGATAAAGCCAAATCTACATATTTCTGATGTTCAACCACCTGTAAAAAGTACACCCTTAAAATAATCATCAAAAAACAAAGCGCAAGTATTATCCTAATCAGGTCTGTTCTTTTCCGCATTTGCTTAATTTTCATTTTAATCAAATTATACCATAACCATCTTTCATTCTTTATGATTTTATAGAGATAACTTCACTAAATTTTAAGCATAAACTTCTTCTTTTACTATCTGAAAATAAAAATTTTATACAAAAGCTAATAGGCGCAAAAATTACTTCTTTTTATTTGGACCAACAATGGATTCGATTGTTCGACTTAGCTGCTGTTTAATTTTAGCTCTCGCGTGTGGTGTAATGATTTTATCTAACCAGCTCGCTCTTACGGTTTGATTTTTACTCGTCAAAATCTCCACCACATCACCGCTTTTTAATTTTGTATTCAAATTTGATAGTTTCCCATTAATTTTTGCTCCGATTACATGTCCACCCACTTCTGAATGTAATCTATAAGCAAAATCAAGCGGTAAAGCCCCCACTGGTAAATCAATAATGTCACCTTTTGGGGTATAGACAAAGATTTTATCGGCAAAAAGATTTAATTTTAGCTTTTTTAAGTCAACCTGTTGACCATCTCGCAGCTTAGCTGCCGCCATCTGTAGCTCTGAAATCCACAATAAATTTGTCGGCAAATGCTGAATCTTCCCCGTTTTATAACTTTCCGTCAGCTTCTGCTCGTTATAATAAAAACTTGCTGCAAGCCCTCTTTCGGCATATTCATGCATGTCTTTTGTTCGAATCTGAAACTCCACAATCCTCTTATCAGGGGTGATAACTGTTGTATGTAGCGATTGATAACCATTTTGCTTTGGCACTGCCACATAATCCTTAATTCTACCCGTCATTGGTGTATATAAGCTATGAATCAGCCCCAAGACCAAATAACAACTTGTAATATCGTCCACAATCACTCTTAAAGCCGTTAAATCATACACTTCATTAATGTTTTGGTTGTATTTAGCTAATTTTTTATGCAACGAATAGACTGATTTAACTCTTCCATTAATCTCAAAATTGATTTTTTCTTTAGAAAGCGCCTCTGAAACTTCATTTTTAATCTTTTTTAAGGCTTTTTCCGCAGATTGATTGCGAGCTTCAATGATTTTCTTTAATTCCTTATATCTTCTTGGATCCACATACGAAAACGCAATATCAGACATTTCCACCCTTAATTTACCCATATTCAAGCGGTCAGCAAGAGGTGCAAAGATTTCCAGGGTTTCCTTTGCTATCTTCTTTTGTTTCTCTGGCGAAAGTGCTGAAAGTGTTCTTAGATTATGTAACCTGTCTGCCAATTTGATGATCAAAACTCGAATATCAGACCCTGTTGCTACTAAAAGCCGTAAAAGATTATCTCTAGTCACCGGTAAGTAAGTATCAATATCCCTCATCCCCTGTCTTGCCTTACCAATTTTTGTCACCCCATCCACCAAAAAGGCCACTGACTCACCAAACTCTTGCTTAATTTCTTCTAAAGTTACCCCTGTATCTTCTACTGTATCGTGAAGCACTCCCGCTATTACCGTGTCTTCATCCATTCCCCACTCAAGTAAGGTCTCCATCACCGCTTTTGGATGGATAATATATGGTTCACCAGATTTTCTCTTCTGGCCCTCATGTGCTTTTGTTGCAAAATCTACAGCTTTTTTGATGCGTTCGCTCTGTATAAATTTTTTACTCACTACCTTACTCCTCTCTGTAGAATTAAAATTGAATAACTTTTTTACTCAGACAATCGATTAATCAGGTTTTTTAGTTCTTCATCGTTTTTACAAGTTAGAGTCAAAGTTCTACCCCTAACCCTGGCCTTGACTGCAAATTTAGCACTTAAATCTTCTTCTTGGCGTAAAAATACATTCTCTTTCACAATTTTAGTAGAACTACGCTTCTTATTTTCAGCAATATAGCGTTCAACTCGACGCGCCGTCCAGCCCTCTTCAATAATCATTGGCAAAATCTGCCTTACTAGTTCTGGATCAGCCGAAATTAACGGTCGCATCACTCCCTCAGTAAGATTATGCTCTACCATTGCTCTCTTTACATCGTCAGGAAGATTTAGAAGTCTAATTGTGTTAATAACTGAAGATTCACTCTTCCCTACGCGCACAGCAATCTCCGCAGGAGCCAGGTTAAACTGGCTCTTTAACTTAGCATACGCTGTCGCCATCTCGATCGCATTTAAGTCCTCACGTTGGGCATTCTCAATAATCGAAAGCTCTAAACGATTCTGCGCGTCAATCGTACGGATGATAGCAGGGATTTTTGTTAATCCTGCAATCTTTGACGCCCTAAAACGCCTCTCACCAGCTACAATCTTATATTTGCCGTCCTCTCGGACGACTACAATCGGTTGCAAAACTCCGTGTTCCTTGATCGAGCTCGCCAAAGCGTTTAAGGCTTCCTTCGAAAACTCCTTACGTGGTTGATCCTTATCTGGCACCACATCTTCCAGACTCAGTTCGACCAGCTGGCTTTCTTTAGCATCCTCCCTCGCTGTAATATCAAAATCATCCTCAACGATGTCAGTTGGGATCAAACTATCAAACCCACGTCCAAGACCTCTTCCCGCCATTATTTCTCCCCTTTCTCTATTCTATGAATAACCTCTTTTGCTAAATCTTTATATGCTCTCGACCCCTTACTAAATGGATCGTATGCCCCCACCGGCACTCCATGGCTTGGCGCCTCCGCCAGTCTTACATTTCTTGGGATTAATGAACTAAAGACCTTCTCCTTAAAGTATTTGTGAATCTCCTCTAGAACCTGCACTGAAAGCGATGTTCTTTTATCATACATCGTTGCGAGCACTCCAAGTAATTTCAGATCCGGATTCATTGCCTTTCTTACTAATTTAACTGAATCAAGCAACTGCGCAACGCCTTCAAGAGCATAAAATTCTGTCTGCACCGGCAATAAAAGATAGTCCGAAGCAATCATTCCATTTACTGTCAGAAGCGACAAACTGGGTGGCGAATCAATAATAATATAATCGTATAAATCTTTTATACGTTTAATCGCTTCCCTCAATTGAATAAATTTTTTATCCAACTTTGCTAAATTTACTTCTGCATTGGCAAGTTGTGGGGTAACTGGCGCTAAATCCAAATCCTTAAATTTAGTGTTCAATATAATTTCGTTTAGCTCTTTCTGTCCCAGTAATACCTCAGACATAGTCCTACTGATTCCCTCTTTTTCATAATCAGCCTCAAAGGGCATCTTATCAATCCCAAGGCCAGAAGTTGCATTTCCTTGCGGATCAAAATCAATCAAAAGTGTTTTTTTCTTATTTTTAGCCAAAAAGAATGCTAGATTAACCGCTGTTGTGGTTTTTCCAACCCCACCCTTCTGGTTTGTTATACAAATCACCGTCGCCATATAATTCTATATTACCATAAACACTAAAAAAAGACTCCGTCTTGGAGTCTTTTTCGTTATTTAATTGAAGTAATTTCAATTAAACTATATTTTTGGCGGTGTCCAGTTTCTTTATGTACACGCTTCTTAGAGTGGTAACGGATCACGCGGATTTTGTCACCCGCAACTTCTTCCTCAACTACCTTGGCTGAAACTTTTACACCTTCTACTTCAGGAGTACCAACGAGGGTCTTTTCTCCATCAATTACAAGCAAAGCACCAGTTTCGAGCTCTTTTGTGCCTTCCGGGAGGAGGTCCACCCGTAGGGTCTCTTTCTCAGCAACGACATATTGTTTACCGCCGATGAGTACAACTGCCTTTTTCATAATATTCCTTATTTAATAATAACTAGGAATCATTTTATCATATTTGATTCATTAAATCAAATCCAGGAAAGATAATAAAGTTATTCATTTTATTATTCCCTATGCACTCATATCAAAAGATTTTTATTTTGGCCATACTTTTAAGGTTCTATAAGGTACCATAGTTCTTTAACTATTATTTTGTTCAAAGTTGTTAATGTGCGATAAAGATTATTTTATCTTTATTATTTTTGTTCAGTTGCAGTTTGCCTATCAACTAAGTTCTGCTTAGCGATTATTTCTTACCCTTAGCAGCTGATTCAAGTTTATTTAATTGCTTCATTGAAGCGAGGTAGTAAGCTACACCAATACCAAGTACTGTTGCAATCACGAGACCAAGGACTATCTCAGAAGCACCAGTATGAGGAAGTTCCTTTGGTGTTTCAGGTGTCTTAGGGGTTGGTGTTTTTGGAGTTTCATTACACTTTCTTGTCACACGAACCTGCACCTTGTCATGAATAGTAGCTACGTCAATTGCAGCCGCAGAGTTATTCTCAACTGTTACCGTTTGCCCACATGGGAACATTTTTTCATCATCATCGATTTTTACCTTATAGGTAATAGTTGCATCTGTTCCGCCCCTATAATCACCAATGTTGAAACCATTCTTAAATAAGTTATCTTTTTCAAAGGTTCCATTAGGGTGACCAGCATTGAAAATGCGGGTTGTTCCAGGGACAAAACTCATACCTTTACCTAAAAGATCATATACAGATACATTTCTTAATACTGTTGTTCCAGTATTTCTAAAATGAATCTTAAAATCTAGAGTCTCGCCAGGTGCAGCATCAATAGAGTTCTGGTAGTTATTAGCTAGATCTTTCGATACGCTCTTATTCATATCAAAACCAGCCTTATCTACCCTAATTCTAAAGGTAATATTACCGGAATATTCATTACAGCCTGGAAGATAGCCCCATTGGTTATAACCAACAAAAGTACCACCATACTTACCAAACAAAGCATCATCATCGATTAAACTCCCGTTTAGTTTACCACCGTTATGAATACGAGCTGATCCACGGATATATCTCAATGATACGGTTTGGTTAGTTTGAATATATGCAGTATCCCACACCTCTTTTGGAGTAGCATTGTCGGCAGTAATTAATCCTTTAATCATTGCTGACTGCCCCTTGGTGATACTGGCAGAAATTTCATTCACCCTAACACGAATTGGCTTTGCAAAAGTACGACCAGTAGCATCGTTTAGATTTGCGGCTGCGTTATTATGGAAGAATATCTGGACTTCATATTCAGCCCCAGGCTCTGCCATCACATTGTCGTCAAACTTATCGTTTGTTCCAGCCTTACGAATTCTCACGAAGTTACGTTCGTCACCCATTACTGGATCATCAGTAATTGAGTTCATTGTTGCATGGTCAGCTGGTTTCTGCCATGTGTAAGTTGGACGTTCTGGGCCCCATGTGTCAAACGCATGAGTTTCCCCAACCGGCAGTACTGCTGCCGCACCCAGTGACAGTAAGCCTACCACTGGCAAGATGCGATGCGCCGTGTGGCGCAACACATCCCATGTTTTTGTGTTTGTGTTTATTCTCATTCCTCTCCTTTATTATTTAGAGCTCTTAAAAGTGATTACCTAGTTTCCAAAGTTTGAAAAGTCCCAATCGGCAGAAGCATAATCTAAGTCATATGAGGCGGTTGGTGCCTTCTCAGTTGATTCTTTTGCTTCTTCAACGGTTTCTTTTGCCTCAGCATCAGATTGCTTTTCTGAGGCACCCGTATTCAAGTTTTCATTATTTTCAACTTGATCTAGAGTTTTATCGGCATTCTCCATACCAGACTCATCTTTGGTGGAGAATTCCTCAACTACCTCTTTTTCTTCCACAGCCTTGTCTCCAACTTCAGCCCCCGCAGTCTCTACCCTTGCATTCTCCTGCTCAGAACCAAGTGTCGCTTCCACTGTCTGATCTGTTACAGTATTTGTTTTCTGCGTATCGAACTCATTTGCCCCTCGTACATTATCGGTTTTCGACTCAAGCACCTTTTCATTATCCTTTGGATTATCCTTTGGAGTTTCATTATTCTTTGGGTTATCCTTAGGAGTTGGTGTTATCTCTTTATCAGGAGTTGGTGTTATCTCTTTATCAGGAGTTGGTGTTATCTCTTTATCAGGAGTT